>Ga0209758_1000106_pt1 | contig 218450 bp, 208 predicted proteins | sample AraplaMF_Col_mMF_FD_184258 | JGI IMG/M metagenome (GOLD analysis project Ga0209758, IMG submission 184258) | Arabidopsis root microbial communities from the University of North Carolina, USA - plate scrape MF_Col_mMF (SPAdes) (version 2) | ecosystem: Host-associated > Plants > Roots >...
CCACCGGCAAGCTCACGACCTATCCGGGCTCCTCGAAATACCAGATCGTGATCGAGGCGCTGGAGCCGGCCGGCATCGGCGCGCTGATGGCGCTGATGGAGGAGCGCAAGAAGAAGCTCGCCGCCGAGGGCCTGTTCGACGAGGCGCGCAAGCAGCTGCTGCCGTGGCTGCCCGAGGTGATCGGCGTCGTGACCTCGCCGACCGGCGCCGTGATCCGCGACATCCTGCATCGGCTGGAGGACCGCTTTCCGCGCCGCGTGCTGGTGTGGCCGGTGAAGGTGCAGGGCGAAGGCTCGGCCGAGCAGGTCGCGGCCGCGATCCGCGGCTTCAACGCGATTGCCCCGGGCGGCAAGATTCCGCGGCCCGACGTGCTGATCGTCGCGCGCGGCGGCGGCTCGCTGGAGGATCTCTGGTCATTCAACGAGGAGATCGTGGTGCGCGCCGCAAGCGAGAGCATGATCCCGCTGATCTCGGCGGTGGGGCACGAGACCGACATCACGCTGATCGACTTCGTCGCCGACAAGCGCGCGCCGACGCCGACAGCGGCGGCCGAGATGGCGGTGCCGGTGCGCAGCGATCTGTTCGTCGAGGTCGCCGATCTCGGCCGCCGCACCCGCGCCTATTGGCAGCGCGCCCAGGAAAGCCGCCGCAGCGAGCTGCGCGCCGCCGCGCGCGCGCTGCCGGCGGCCGGCGATCTGCTCGCCATTCCCCGGCAGCGGCTGGATTCGGCGGGCGCCTCCCTGCCCCGCTGCCTCAAGGCCAACACGCACGCGCATTTCCGCCGGTTTACCGCGGCGAGCTCGAAGCTGACGCTGCGGGTGCTGCACGGCCAGATCTCGCAGGCCGATCATCGCCTGACAGTGTGCGGCGAGCGGCTCGGCCTCTCCGCGCGCTCGCTGCTGCGGCGGCGGCGCGACCGCTTTGCCGGGCTCGAGGTTCGCCTGCGCGCATCAAAACTCTCCAATGCGCAGGCGCAGCGCAACGCCATTGCCCGGCAGCGCGAGCGCACCCATCGCCTCAGCGAGCGCGCCGGCCGCGCGCTGCTCACGCTGCTGCAGCGGCTGGAGGCGCGCGTCGAGAACAGCGGCAAGCTGCTGTCGGCCTTGTCCTATCGCAGCGTGCTCGCGCGCGGCTTCGCGCTGGTGCGGGACGAGGCCGGACATCCCGTGCATGCGGCGGACAGCGTCGGGCCGAACGCGCGGCTGGAGATCGAGTTCGCGGATGGACGTGTCGCGGCGACCGCGGATGCCGATCGGCCGGCACCGACCGCCAGGCGCGCGCCGGCGCAGGCCAAGCCGGCCGCGCAGGAGACAAAACCCGCGCCAAAGCGCGTGGCCAAGGCGGTGGATCAGGGCAATTTGTTCTGAGGCATGATAGCCGCGCGTCATTACAGGTGTCATTCCCCGCGCAGGCGGGGAATCCAGTACGCCGAGGCTTCGCGGAGACTCACAGGCGTCTCGGAGTACTGGATCGTCCGCCTTCGCGGACGATGACAGCGAGTATGTACGACGAGCCGTGCCTAGCGGCAGGACAATCCCGCGTCGATCGTGGTCCAGAAACCGCAATGCTCCGGCGCGCGCTGGGGGGCGCCGGCGTGGGCCTCGTACAGGAAGACCGCGAGGGAGAACACGGCGAGTGCGGAGAAAAGCGTGATGCGGTTGCGCATGAGCATTGCGTTTAATCGACATCGTGGTCGAACTAAGGCGCCGTCACGTGCTGAAACCGGTTTGACGCGCGCCCCGTAGATTCACGGTCGGCCATTCCTAGTGCAGGGCGGTGGTCGATGCGGGGCTGTCCGCCTCACGTTGTTCCTCGGGCGGCCCCGCTTCGCGTGGGTTGCGTAGCCCGGATGGAGCGCAGCGCAATCCGGGGATCGTGCCCCACGTTGCACCGTCCCGGATTTCGCTGCGCTCCATCCGGGCTACGAGATTATCGCGCCAGCCACTGCGCGACGTCCTTCTGCGACTCCGCGCGCGCTTCTGCATTCGTGCCGAGATGGCCGTGCTCAGGCGCGGCGGCATCGTTGCTGCCGGCCGCTGCGTGCAGCGGCGTGTTGGCCCGATCGAAATCGTGATAGGCGCCGGGATAGACCACGATGCGCGCGAGCGCGCTGCGGCCATGCGCGCCTTCGACCATCTGGCGGCAGGCCGGCGGCGAGGAGACGTCGTCATCGGCGCCGATCAGAACCAGGGTCGGTACCCGCGTGCTCCAGCCGAGGCCGGCGGAAATCCGGCAGTCCGGATAGAACGCGATCGCGGCGCGGAAATCGGGCTCCGGATCGCGCGCCGCGCTCTGCGGGCGCACGGCCCAGAGCAGCGCGCTCGCACCATTGGCCCAGCCCAACAGGCTGACGCGGTCGCGCGCCACCCAGGACTGCTTCATCAGCCAGGCGCGCGATGCCGCGACATCGGTGACGCGCTCACGCCGCGCCTTGAGGTGCATCTCCTTGACGCGGCATTGCGGCCCGAGCTCGCGCGAGCCGTAGCTGTCGGGCAGCAGCACCGCATTGCCCGCCTTCAGCAGGCGTTCGGCCCAGTCGCGATAACGCGGCAGCACGGGATCGGAATGGCCAGCGAGCCCGCCGCAGCCGTGCAGCGCGATCACGGTCGGAAACGGGCCCGCTCCCGCCGGCTTGTAGAGCTGCGCATGCAGGACGCCGGACGCCAGCGGAATCTCGACGGCTTGCGGCGCCGGCGCGGCGCGCGCGGCCGACATCAGCAGCGTCAGGAACAGAGTGGTCAATCGAAGGCGCATCGGACTCTGCCGTAGGGGGTACCGGAACCAGCGATCCTTCGGCCGAGCATTATCATGCGGAAACGGCGGCAAAACATCACAAACCGGTGGGTTTACCGGGCGGACAAGCCGCCCTATCTATGCTAGATCCCGTCCAACACATCGTGCCCTCCAAGGTCTGCCTCCAAGGTTTTCCTGGTAGCGGCCTTCCACGGAGACTTTCGACCGTGCTGAACAAGTTCGGCCCCTCGGGCCATGGCGAAGCCCAGGTGCAGTATCTCGACGGCGACTTCCGCGTGATCTCGCCGGGGACGTTCGTGCGCTGCGCCATCACCGACACGCGGATCCCGCTCGACGAGCTGAAGTATTGGAGCGTGGACCTGCAAGAGGCCTATGCCACGCCCACCGCCGTGCTGCAGCGGCATTTTCCCGGTGCGCCGAAGCCGCAGGACTCGTGATCTCGCAGGTGCCGTAGGGTGGCATCGCTCGACTATTGCTGCTCGGGACCATCCGTACCCACGCAAGTCTTGATCGCGCTCTTCCTGGCTTCGCCGACGATCTTCTGATCGATCGCCTGCTTCAGGCAGTCGAGCCGCGCCTGCGCCAGGCAGAGCTGCAGCTGGTCGCGCTTGTCCTGTCCCTTCAGGCTCGCCGTGGTGGCAAGGCACGTCACACGCTTGGTCGCGGGGACCGGCACCGTGGCGGTCGGGCTTGCCGTCGGCGCTGGCGTTTGCGCCAGTGCAGGCGCGATGATCAGACATGCAAGGCTGGCGGCAATGACAGACGGTCGTTTCATCGAATTCTCCCGATCGTCCGAGATCGATAGAAGCCTTGCGATGAATGTCGGCTGAATGGTGGTGCCGTAGGGTGGGCAAAGCGCAGCGTGCCCACCACCTGTCTCCGAACGCAACAGATCGTGGGCACGGCGCAAGGGCGCCTTTGCCCACCCTACGATATCAGCGCCTCGAAAACCTGCGCTCACGCGCCTTGTAGAGCTGGTCGCTGATCAATTGCTTCAGCTTTGCCGGATCGTCGAACTCGAGATGAACGGCGAACGGCACGATGTCATCAGGCACGCCCTCGCTGCCGCGCAGGCGTGCGAGGTCCTTTTCCGTCGTCACCAGCGTGAGCTGCTCGCGCCTTGCCTCCGCTGCGAGGGCTGCGATCTCCTCGCGCGAGAACATGTGATGGTCGGCGAAGCCGCGCGTGCGCGCGACCTCGACACCGCAGGCGCTAAGGGTCCGGAAGAAGCGCTCGGGATCGCCGATGCCGGCGAAGGCGAGAACCCGCTTGCCGAGCAGCTGCGCGAGCGAAGCCGCATCCGGCTTCAATCGCGCGCGCAGCTCCGGCTTGTCGCGCTTGGCGAGCTCGGTCGCAACGTCGTTGGCGGCACGGCCGTCGCCGATCAGCACCAGCGCGTCGGTGCGCGCAAGCTGCGCCGGCAGCGGCGCGCGCAGGGGGCCTGCGGGAAACACCGCGCCATTGCCGAGGCCGCGCTCGCTGTCGATCACGATCAACGAGGCATCCTTGAGCAGGCGCGGGTTCTGGAAGCCGTCGTCCATCAGGATCATGGTGGCGCCCCGCGCCTTCGCCAGCGCGACGCCGTCGAGACGGTCGCGCGCGACCGCGACCGGGACGTCGCGCGCCATCATCAGAGGCTCGTCGCCGACATCGGCCGCACTGTGGCGTGCGGGGTCGACCATGACCGGGCCTTTCAGGCGTCCGCCATAGCCGCGGCTGAGCACCACCGGCGTCTCGCCGAGCTCGCGCAGCAGCTTCGTCAGCGCCAGCACGGTCGGCGTCTTGCCGGCGCCGCCGAGATGGTAGTTGCCGACGCAGATCACGGGAATGCCGGCGTCCGCGCCTTGGCGCAGCATGCGCCGTTCGGTGATGGCGCCGTAGAGCAGGCCCAGCGGCTGCAATGCATATGACGTGAAGGAGCGCGGCCGGTACCAGAAGGCCGGCTCACGCATTGGCGGCCCCCATCTCGATCCGCAATTGCAACAGATAGGGCTCGAGCGCCGTCATGGTCCGTTCCAGCCCGCCGCCGAGCTGCTCGACCACGCCGGCGCCGGCGCGCTGCATCTTGTCGCGCAGGGCGGGGTCGGCCAGCAACTGGCCGAGCTGCTTGACGAGGGCCTCCTGCGTGTCGACCTGCCGCGCGCCGCCGCTCTTGTCGAGCGCCTCGAACACGTCGGCGAAGTTGAAGACATGCGGGCCATGGATGATCGCGGCACCCAGCTTGATTGCCTCGATCGGGTTCTGCCCCCCATGATGGATCAACGATCCGCCCATGAACACGATCGGCGAGAGGCGGTAGAACAGGCCGAGCTCGCCCATGGTGTCGGCGACGTAGATGTCGGTCGTCGCGGTCGGTAGCTCCTCGCGCGAGCGCAACGCCGGCTTCAGGCCCGAGGCCGTGATCTGGCCTGCGATGGAGGAGCCGCGATCGGGATGCCGCGGCACGATCACGGTGAGCAGTTGCGGGAAGAATCCGACGAGGCTGCGATGCGCCGCGACCAGCATCTCGTCCTCGCCCGGGTGGGTCGAGGCCGCGACGACGATGGGGCGCCCGCGCGTCATCGCCATCAGCCGCTCGAGCTTGGCGGGATCGGCCGGCGGTGCCGGCACGTCGAGCTTGAGATTGCCTGTGGTGACGACGTCGCGGCCGCCGAGCGTGGCGAAACGTTCGGCATCGATCTTCGACTGCGCCAGGCAAATGTCGAACCGCGACAGCAGCGCCGAGATGGTGCCGTGCATGCGCTGCCAGCGCGGAAAGGAGCGCGGCGACATCCGTCCGTTGATCAGCACCATCGGCACCCGGCGCGCAGCGCCGGCGAGGATCAGGTTCGGCCACAGATCGGATTCGATGAACAGCGCCAGCGACGGCTTCCAATGGTCGAGGAAGCGCGCGACATAGCGCGGGGAATCATACGGCACGTATTGATGGATGACGTCCGGCGGAAAGCGCTTTGCGACGACGGCAGCGGACGTGACCGTGCCCGAGGTGAGCAGGATGCGCAGATTGAGATCGCGCAGGCGCTCGATCAAGGCGGCAGCCGCCAGCACCTCGCCGACACTGGCGCCGTGAATCCAGACCAGCGGGCCGTGCGGCCGCACGTCCCGGGACAGGCCGCGCCGCTCGCCGACGCGCGCGGGGTCTTCCTTGCCCTGCTTCAGCCGCCGCTTGATCAGCGCGGGCGCAAGCGGCACCAGGCCTGAGGCCAGGCGCCGATACATCCGCAGCGTGATCGGTAGCGCAATGGGCAGCGATTTAGGCATCTTGAGGCCCCGGGCGGCCGAGCTGCGCGTAAGCGCGGCGGGTCGCCTCGTTCAACGTCTGTTCCAGCTCCAGCCGCAGCGCTTCCATCGTGGCGGCGTCGGCGTCCGGCGGAACGTGGATTTCCTTGATGCCGACCAACGCGCCCCGCCCGAAGGGCAGGTTGATGGTGGTGCGGTCCCAGTTCTTCAGCCGGATGAAGCGGCTGGTCGCCATCGCGAAAGGCATGATCGGCCGCCCCGATTCCCGTGCCAGCATGATAATGCCGAGCCCGGCCACGCGCGAGCGCTTGGGGACATCGGCGGTCAGCGCGACATTACAGCCGGCCTGGAGCGTGCGCACCATTTCCTTGAAGGCGCCGACCCCGCCCTTGCGGTGAAACGCACCGCCATGATCGCCGGAACCTCTGATGGTGCCGATGCCGAGCCGCTCCGCGGCGATCGCATTGAACTCGCCGTCGCGGTGGCGGGAGATCAGCACCTTGGCGCGATAGGAGGCCTTGTTCTGGTTCTTGATGAAGGGCGTGAGGAAATGCTGGCCGTGCCAGAACGCGAAGATCGCAGGGAGCTGCGGCTCAACCTGCGCATAGACGTCGGGCGGATCCAGCGTGAATTTGTTGGTCCGCCAGACCAGACGCAGATATTCGGCCGCCAGAACCCCGACGGCACGCTGAAACCAGCTGCTTCGCAGCGTATTGCGAAGCAGTCTTTTCAACGCGCCGGTTCTTGATTGGGGTCGAGCAGCCGATGGAGATGGACGATGAAATAGCGCATCTGTGCATTGTCGACCGTGCTCTGCGCCTTGGCGCGCCAGGCGGCGTGGGCGGTGGCATAGTTCGGATAGAGGCCGACGATCTCGACGTCGTCGAGATTCTTGAAGGTGTTTTGCGTGAGATCGACGAGTTCGCCGCCGATCACGAGGTGAAGCAGTTGTTGCGGGGCACTATCTGGCATGAGTTCTGTTCCTAACGGGCTGCCCGGCAAAGCAGTTGTTCGAGAAGCACGACGAAAAGCGCCTTAGGCCCTAGGGGCGATTTCGAAAATGCGCGACAATGCCCGCATGACGATCGCGCCCCGCTGCCACCAGCACCCCGTGCGCCACTTCCCGGCGGTTATAGAGGATGGGTTCTCCGGAGAGGTCGCTCATCCTACCATCGGCTTCCTGCACGATCAAATCGGCCGCCGCAAGGTCCCAATCATGGCTGTTGCCGCCCGCAAAAGCCGCATCCAGCGCGCCGTGGGCGACCCGGCACAGGCGCAGCGCAAGCGAGCCGATTCGCGGATGCAGCTTGATGTCACGGCCGGAGCCGTTGAGCCGCTCCACCAGCGGTTTCGGGCCGGCGACCCGGGAGAAGTCGAGCGCGGATCCGGGCGAGGCCTGCACGGAAGCGCCGTTGAGCGTGGTACCCCGGCCGCGTGCGGCGAAGAAGAACTCATTGGTCGTCGGCGCGAATACCGCGGCCAGCACCGGTGCGGCATCCTCGACCAGCGCGACGCTGACGCACCAGTCGTGGTGGCCGCCGAGGTAATTGCGCGTGCCGTCGATGGGATCGACGATCCAGGTCAGCCGCCGCGACAGCCGGGTCGCGTCGTCGGCGCTTTCCTCCGAGAGCCAGCCATAATCCGGCGTCGCGCCGCGCAGGCGCGTTTCGAGCAGATCGTTGACGGCGATGTCGGCTTCCGACACCGGCGAAGAGGCACCCTTCGTCCACGTCTTCAGCTCGGTCCGGAACATCGACTGCGCCAGTGCGCCCGCTTCCCGCACGATGTCCTGCAGCAGCGCCGCGTCGCGCGTCAGGATCGTCTCGTTCGCGTCAGCGTCCGCCAAGCGTCAAGCCCTCGATGCGCACCGTCGGCGCATTGATGCCATAGCGGAACTCGAGATTGTTCGCCGGCTGCATCGACTTGAAGATCTCGAACAGATGGCCGGCGATCGTCACCTCGCTGACGGGATAGGTGATCTCGCCGTTCTCGATCCAGAAGCCGGAAGCGCCGCGGCTGTAATCGCCGGTGACGCCGTTGACACCCGAGCCAATCAGGTCGGTGACGTAAAAGCCTTGCTTGATGTCGGAGATCAGCTCGGCGGGCGTCGGCGTGCCGGGCTCGAGATGCAGATTGTAAGGGCCCGGCGACGGCGAGGACGACACGCCGCGATGGGCGTGGCCGGTGGTGGCAAGGCCGAGCTCGCGCGCGGTGGCGCAGTCGAGTAGCCAGGTCGTCAGCACGCCCTCGTCGATCAGCGCGATCTTCTTCACCGCGACGCCCTCGGCGTCGAAGGTCTGCGAGCGCAGGCCGCGCTTGCGCAGGGGATCGTCGATGATGCGGATGTTCTTGGCGAACAACTGCTGGCCGAGCTTGTCCTTGAGGAAGCTGGTCTTGCGCGCGATCGAGGCGCCGTTGATGGCGCCGACGACATGGCCGACCAGCGAGCCGGCAACGCGCGGATCGAACACCACGGGCACCTTGCATGTCTCGACCTTGCGCGGATTGGAGCGCGCCACGGTGCGCTCGCCGGCGGAGCGGCCGACGATCTGCGGCGACAACAGGTCCGCGCCATGCGGCGCCGAGGTGAAGTCGTAATCGCGCTCCATGCCGGTGCCTTCGCCGGAGATGGCGGTGGCCGAGATGCCCTGGCTGGAGCGCAGGTAGGAGCCGTGGAAGCCGGTCGAGGTGACCAGCACCATGCCGCCCATGCCCGCGGACGCCGAGGCGCCGCCGGATTTGGTGACGCCCTTCACGGCGAGGGCCGCAGCCTCGGCTTCGAGCGCACGGCGCTCCAGCTCGCTAGTTGCGGGCACGTCGGGATCGAGCAGGTCGAGATCGGGGAAGTCGCGCGCGAGCAGCGCGGGATCGGCAAGCCCGACATATTTGTCGTCGGGCGCGACGCGCGCCATCGCGACCGCGCGTTCGGCGAGCTTGGTGACGGCATCGCCGCTGACGTCGTTGGTCGAGACCACCGCCTGGCGCTGGCCGACCAGCACGCGCAGGCCGACATCGTCGCCCTCGGAGCGCTCGGATTCCTCGACGCGTCCGTCGCGCACCTCGACGCCTTGCGAGACGCCGCGCACTGCGACCGCATCGGCCGCATCGGCGCCGGCGCGCCTGGCCGCCTCGACCAGCCGCTGCGCCAGATCCGACAGCGCGGATTGGTCGAACAGGTCGCGATTGGCCCCAGATGATTTTTGGGTCGAAGACGTCGAGCTTGGTGAAGAGTTCACGAACGAAATCCTGTTGGGGCGGGGTCCGGGACCGGAACCCACAGATGTGCCCTAATGGCGCGGACTTCAAGCATTTTCAGCCTGCCAAAAGCTCAGATTCGTCGGTTGCGCGCAACGTCTCGTCAATCATGCGCGCCAAGCTCTTGTCAATCATGAGCAGCAGTGAGGATGGATTAACCAGCCTTTTTAAGCGGTTTCGGAAACGGCCGCGCTAAGGTCCTCGCATCGACCGGGAACATAATCCCGGCGGGGAGAACGAAAGCCGTGAGGCGTCAAACAGCAACATGCGGGGTCGCTCCCGCCGGGTCGAGCCGCTCTCTGCGGCTCGACCCACTTTCCCTTCCGGTCCGCTTCGATGCGCACGATCCGCGCGCCGACGGACATGTCCGGCAGATCGAGCTTCATCGCGAACGTGTCGTGCTGCGCCGTGCCGTCCGCGGCATGCAGATGGCGATCAACGTCCGCGTCAGCGACTTCACCGGTGTCGCGCTGCGCGGCAATGACGAGGCGCAAGCTCTCGTCCTCGTGCATCGCGATCCCTCGCTCTCCGTGCCGCTGCTGGTCGGCGCCGACAGCGAGGAACTCGCGGAAGCCTGGGCGGTCTGGAGCGAGCTCTTCGCGCTGCCGCAACTCGACGAAGGCGCGCGCAAGCCCGCAGCCCGCCGGCGCCGCGCCAATGCGATCCGCGCCCGCCGTCCGAAATTCCTGATGCGCCGCCGCGTCGCGATGGCGCGCGAGCTCACCGTTCATCGCGAAGAGCGCGAGATCATCGCGCGGAATTGAGCGGCAGTCGCAATTGCCGTAGGGCGGGTTAGCCGTAGGCGTAACCCGCCTCTTTGCGTTCTACTCGGACAGAAGTTGGCGGATTACGCTTCGCTAATCCGCCCTACGCATCCTACGAGAGCTGTGCCCGCATCGCCGCGTCCGCGAGCAATCCCGCAAACAGCAGCAAGCCCGCATGCTTGTTCGACTTGAACAGGCGCAGGCACAGCTCGGGATCGTCGATCCGCAGGCGCGCGATCTGCCACGCCAGATGCGCGGCAAAGGCGGCAAGCCCGAGCCAGGCCGGCCAGCGCGCATCGGCGGAGGCCAGCGCGACGCCGATCAACATCACCGCGACGCCATAGAACAGGATCAGCGCCTGATGCGTATGGGCGCCGAACAGGCGTGCGGTGGATTTGACACCGATCAGCGCGTCGTCCTCGGCGTCCTGATGCGCGTAGATCGTGTCATAGCCGATCACCCAGGCGATCGAACCGGCATAGAGCACCAGTGCGGTGACGTCGATGCGTCCGAAGGTGACGGCGAAGCCCATCAGCGCACCCCAGGAGAAGGCGAGCCCGAGAAAGACCTGCGGCCACCAGGTGACGCGCTTCATGAAGGGATAGATGGCGACAACCAGGAGTGAGGCGATGCCGGTCATGACGGCAAAGCGGTTGAACTGCAGCAGCACGACGCACCCGACCAGCGCCAGAGCGACCAGGAAGGCCAGCGCCTGCTTCACGCTGATGTGCCCCGCGGGCAGCGGCCGCGAGCGGGTGCGCTCGACCTTGTCGTCGAGATCGCGATCGGTGATGTCGTTCCAGGCGCAGCCCGCCCCGCGCATCGCGAAAGCGCCGATGAAGAACAGGACGATGGTGAGCGGCAGGCCGCGGACGTCATGCGCCATGCCGCTCGCGAGCGCTGCCGACCACCAGCAGGGCATCAGCAGCAGCCAGGAGCCGATCGGACGATCGAAGCGGGACAGGCGCAAATAAGGCCGCGCCCATTGCGGCGCGCGCGTATCAACCCAGTTGCCGGTGGAATCGGCAACGCGGGCGGATGCGTCGCTCATCGGGTGAGGACGTTGCCGTTGAGCGTGTCGAAGGTGCTGCCGCCCTTCTTGCCAGCATTGGCCTCAGGCGCCGAGCCCGAGCCCAGCACCTCGCTCAGCGACGGGCCTGCGGGGCGCGCCTGCTGCTGCTGCATCTGCGTCGCGACGTTGCAGACCTTGGTCGCCATGGCCTCGGTGTTCTTGTGGCCGTCCTTCATCTGCGCGCCGACCTGCGGCGGGATTCCGCATTTGGCGGCGTGCGTGTCGATATACTTGATCATCTTCGACTCGGCCTGGCTGAAATTGCGGATCAGCTTGCAGGCCTCGTCAGGCGGCGCGTGACGGTCGCTCGCGGCCTTGATCAGCTTGCCGCGCTTCTCGGCCTCTTCGCGCAGGGGCATGAACGCCTTCATGCAGTCCTCGCCGGGACCGGCCTGGGTCGGCGGCGCCGCGCTGAAGGCACCAGCGCCACCGATCGGGGCGGCGCCGTTCACGGGAAAGGACGATTGCGGCGCCGTGCCCACGGAGGCGGTCGGTGCCGCACCATTCACGGGCGGAAAGGGAGAGCTGGCCGCGGGGGCGCTGGTCGCGGCCTGACCGGGCAGAGGCGCCGGGAACGCGCTTTGCGCATAAGCACCGGCGGCACCCATGGTGACCATGGCGGCAGTGATCGGAACCACCAAATGACGGATCATCAAGAAAATCTCTCCGGCAGGAGCTGACGGGGTCCAGCGTCTTCCAATTGAAGCGCAACCAGCGTGCTCGCGATTTTACGATTCCCGCCGGCCCTTAACAACCCACCGAATAGGGCAAGAGCGCGGCGCGCCGACGCAGCGACTTGGCAATATTTACCCCGAAATGGCTGCTTTCGGTTAATAACGGCGCCAAATTGGACTTTTGAAGCATGCCGTCCCACGATTTTCGCGCTCCCCGCCTGTTCGTCGACACCCCCTTGGCCCAGGACGCCAGGGTCCCGCTTGACCGCGACCAGAGCAATTATCTCGGCAACGTGCTGCGGCTTGCCGCCGGGGCCGAGGTTCTGGCGTTCAACGGCCGCGACGGCGAGTGGCAGGCCGCTATTGAGGGCCGCAAGCGGCCGGACGGCCTCGTCATCCTCCAGCAGACCCGGCCGCAGGACCGGCTTGCCGACCTCGCTTACGTCTTCGCCCCGCTGAAGCACGCCCGGCTCGACTATATGGTCCAGAAAGCCGTCGAGATGGGCGCCGCCAGTCTGCAGCCGGTGCTGACCCGGTTCACCCAGGCCTCGCGGGTCAATACCGAACGGATGCGCGCCAATGTCGTCGAGGCCGCCGAGCAGTGCGGTATTCTGGGCATTGCCACCGTCGCCGAACCGGTCGCCCTGGAGCGCTTCCTCAGCCAGCGCCCGGCCGACCGCCTGCTGATCTTCTGCGATGAGGCGGCCGAGGTCCAAGACCCCATTCACGCCCTGCAAGACGCCCGCAGGGCCGGACAAGGTATCGACGTCCTGATCGGCCCCGAAGGCGGCTTTGCCGAGGAAGAGCGGGCCCTGCTGCTGCGGCAGCCGGACATCCTGCGCCTCGCGCTCGGTCCCCGAATCATGCGGGCCGACACCGCGGCGGTGGCCGCGCTGGCTCTGGTCCAAGCGGTGCTGGGCGATTGGGGCGATCGGAGGGGCTAGATCGTTTTCCGAGTCCTGCCCAGCAAGGTCTCCGACGGCAGCTCTCCGAAGGCCGCCTTGTAACTCGCCGCGAACCCGCCCAGATGCCAGAAACCGTGCGCAATCGCGCAGGCTTTTACGCTGCGCCGGCCCGCACCGAGGCGCAGCTGCTTGCGGACCGACCAGAGCCGCAGAATCCGGCTATAGCGATGCGGACTGAGGCCGCAAATGGCCTGCGTCGCGCTCTGGAGCGTGCGAACGGACACACCGACCTGGGCCGCGAGCTCAGGCGTCTTATGCCAGATCGTCAGATCCTGCTGAATCAATCTTTCCATGTCCGCGACGATGCGCCTATAGCTCTGCATCGTGGACGACACGGCCTCGTCCTTCGTGCCCGTGCGCAACGCAGCATCCATCGTGCTGAGCAGAGATTGCTCGACGGCCCTCAACGAGGCTTGCTCGTTCAGGAAGTCCGGGTCGTGCGCTGCAATTTCCAGCGTGACAGAGACCAGACGGCGTAACGCCGCGAGCGCGTCCGACGCCGGGTTCACCAGATGATAGCCGCGATCCAGTTGCGTCCATGGCTCACGAGGGGGCGGAGTGAAATACACGATGGCTATCAACCGGCCCTCCGGCTCGTGGACCAGGCAATCAGAGGCCCCTCGCAGCATGACGATGGAGCGGCCCATCGATTGCCCGTTGATACGAGCCGAGGTCACGTGATCCATCGGCACCACGACGGCGGCGGCAGCATTCGTCAGGTGATAGCCGCGAATGATCCGCGGAAAGGTTTTCACCAGCGACAGGGTCATGCTCGGCAAGCTGAGCCGGGCGCGCATGATTGGCATCGCTCCGGCAGACAAGGGCATGCTGGATGCGCCGGCATACGTCTCCGTCTCGCCGAAATGGTCGATGTCGTAGGCCTTGAGCTCGAGGGCGGACGACGGCTTGAGACTCTGGAAGGACATCAAGCGGTCCGTCGCCTCCTTTGGCGCTCCGTCGCGCGCGATATCGAGATGGCCCTGATCCATATGCTGCTGATTACCTGGCCTTCCTCACGTTCACGGCCCCCTTGGAGGCGCGCAGATCGTCCGGCCCGTTGATGCCGGCACGCTTGAGATCTCGAAGCAGCTTCTTCAGCAGCAGCATGTTGGTGTTCTGCAGCTCGTGGTTATTTCCAAACCTGAATGCGTTCTGCTCGGTCACGATCAGTCCGGCCTTGGTTTCTTCGAGAATCTTGCGCCTCTTCAATCCCGTCACGCGGCGGCGCACGGTTTCGAGCGGCAGGCTGAGAAAACGTGAGAGTGCCGCACGCGAGACGCCCTGCTTGATCACATCCGGCTCGACCGCGTGAATGCTTGAGAACTTCTCGTCCAACACCGGGTCGTTCATCACGTGGATGACGTTCGCGTTCAGAACCGCATGAACGATCAGAAGGTCCAGTGGATCGAATTCCTCGTAGTGCCGGAACAGCTCGCTCATCGAGAACAGCATGTAGGCCAGCGTATGTCGCGAGACCGTCCGGATAATATCTGAAGCATTGCGCATGAATCGAAAACCAACATCCATCTTGTAAACGATGGCTACGGCGAGCGGATCATCCGCCATACCCAAATTGAGTATGCGGCGACTTGCCGTCGGTTCTCAATTTATCATTGTGGCTTCAGGCATTCGGCCGCACCGCGACGTCGCTCGCTGATGCGTTCGCGAAGGCGATGACGGCCACTCGAGGTGACGAGAGCGATGGAAGGCAAGGCGGTCAACGACGGCGGCGCGCTGGATACAACAGGATATGAAGAGCTGCGGCTCATCAGGGCATTTCTCCGTCTCACCGACCCCGGCCGAAGGCAGAAGATCCTCAACCTGGTGGAGCAGCTCGCGGAGGACACCGAATTCGCTGTGGCAGGGCCGGCCTTCGTCGCAGCCGACGCATCGGCCCCGGAGCCGATCAGGGACTTCGTTGCCCCCACCGAGTAAGGCTGCTGCTCTCGTCAACAGCCGACACAGAAGAGGTATTTTATTACCTACCAAGAATGGCAGCACTTCTCCGTTTCTGACCCGACTGACCGGCCGCCTTCGCGCCAAACCTCGTTAAGCGATTGATCCTTTGGAGGTCGAAACCGCGGATCGGCCATGCTAAGGGCTGCGCAATTCTGTGCTTCCCCTTGCCTGCCCGGTTCCTCCGGGACGATGGACCCCCGTTATGACCGCGACTGCCACCTCAAATGCTGCCGGCTCCGCCGCCTGGGCGGATACGCTGCTGTTGTCGTTCGCGCAGGCGGGCTACCTCAGGGCGGAGCCCGCGATCCTGCAGCCGGCCGAGCCGTTCCTGGACCTTTCCGGCGAAGACATCCGCAAGAGTCTGTACCTGACGACGGATCTGTCCGGCGAGGAGCTGTGCCTGCGCCCGGACCTGACCATTCCCGTGGCCCGCGACTACCTCGCCTCCGACCGCGCCGGCCAGCCGGCCGGGTTCAGCTATCTGGGCCCGGTGTTTCGCTACCGCAGCGGCCAGGCCAGCGAATTCCTGCAGGCCGGCATCGAATCGTTCGGCCGCCAGGACCGCGCCGCGGCCGACGCCGAGACGCTGGCACTGGCACTGGAGGCGACCGCGGCCTTTGGCGTCCGCGACGTCGAGATCCGCACCGGCGACGTGGCGCTGTTCAACGCGCTGCTCGACGCGCTCGACCTCTATCCGGTCTGGCGCCGGCGCCTGGTCAAGGATTTCAACCGCAAGATCAGCCTGGAGCAGGATCTGGAGCGGCTGGCGGCCGCGACCACCGCGAGCCCAAGCGAATATCAGGGCGTGCTCGCCGCCCTCGCCGGCTCCGATCGCAAGGCGGCGCTCGCCTTCGTCACGGATCTGATGTCGATCGCCGGTACCACCAATGTCGGCGGCCGCACCACGGCCGAGATCGCCGATCGCTTCCTCGAGCAATCGACGCTGAAGGGCGGCGCACTGTCGCGCGAGGCGATCACCGTGCTCAAGCGCTTCCTGTCGATCTCAGGCAATCCAGACGATTCCATCGCCGCGCTGCGCGCGCTCACCATCGATGCCAAGCTCGACCTTGCCGCGGCCATCGACCAGTTCGAGAGCCGGGTCGGCTTCATGGCCGCGCGCGGCATCGACGTGAAGCAGACGCGCTTCTCGACCGCGTTCGGGCGCGGCCTCGACTATTACACCGGCTTCGAATTCGAGCTGCATCACCGGGGCGACGGCACCGAGCCGCTGGTTGCCGGCGGGCGCTATGACGGGCTGATGACCCAGCTCGGTTCAGCCACGCCGATCCCCGCGGTCGGCTTCTCGGTCTGGGTGGATGCGCTGACGAAGATCGGCCGCAAGGTGGGAGCTTAAGTCATGAGCGCGCCATTCGTTCTGGCCGTTCCCTCCAAGGGCCGCCTGCAGGAGAACACCGAAGCCTTCTTCGCCCGCGCCGGGCTCAAGCTGTCGAAGGCCGGCGGTGCCCGCGACTATCGCGGCACCATCGCGGGCCTCGACAATGTCGAGGTCGCCTATCTCTCGGCGAGCGAGATCGCCTCGCAACTGTCGCGCGGCTTCGCGCATCTCGGCGTCACCGGCGAGGACCTGGTGCGCGAGAACATCGCCGACGCCGACAAGCGCGTGTCGTTGATCGACGGCCTCGGCTTCGGCTATGCCGACGTCGTGGTCGCCGTGCCGCAGGCCTGGATCGACGTCCGCACCATGGCCGACCTCGACGACGTCACCACCGGCTTCCGCGAGCAGCATCACATGCGGATGCGGGTCGCGACCAAGTTCGTCAATCTCACCCGCGCGTTCTTCCAGAGCCACGGCATCACCGATTACCGCATCGTCGAAAGCGCCGGCGCGACCGAAGGCGCGCCTGCAGCCGGCAGCGCCGAATTGATCGTCGACATCACGACGACCGGCGCGACGCTCGCCGCCAACGGCCTGCGGGTGCTCGACGACGGTGTGATCCTGCGTAGCCAGGCCAATCTGGTCGCCTCGAAAGAGGCCGACTGGTCGCCGCAGGCGCGCGAGACCGCGCGCATCATCCTCGATCACATCGCAGCAAGGGCGCGAGCCAACAAGTACCGCGAGGTCCGCACCCGCTTCCGGCAATGCGACGCCACCCTGCTCGGCGAAGCCCACAGCCGGTACGGCGTCGAGGCCCCATTCGGCGGACCGACCTCGTCAGGCATGCTGACGTTGCACTGCCCGCCGGGGCAGCTCTATGCGCTGGCGAGCTTCCTGCGCGAGCATGGCGCCGAGACCGTCTCGGTGGTTTCGCTCGACTACGTGTTCGACCGCGAGAACCCGCTGTTCGCCAAGCTCGAGGCGTTCCTGCGGCAGTGAGCCCAGGTCCGCTCGGCTTTTCCGTTCAGCTTTGCGACAGCAAACGGCAGCTACCATATGCTGTTGAGATGACTTTGAACGCCTCTGGGACTTGACCGATGACGCTGGGCTCTGACGTTTCCGGCATGACGACCACCGCAGCCACCGCCGCGGCGAAGGGACTGTCGATCGTCGTCCCCGTCTACAACGAGGCGGCGGGCCTCGCCGCCCTGCACATGCGCATCTGCGATCTCGCAAAGACCTTGCGGGAGCGCTATCGGCTCGCTTGCGAGGTCGTCTATGTCGACGACGGCAGCAAGGACGCGACGCTCTCGATCGCGCGTTCATTGCCAGCCGATTCACTGGGCGTCCAGGTGGTCTCGCTGTCGCGCAATTTCGGCAAGGAGGCGGCGCTGATGGCCGGCCTCGACCATGCCCGGCTCGGCGCCGTCATGTTCATGGACGGCGACGGCCAGCATCCGCCGGCCCTGATCGAACAGCTGGTGCGGCACTGGATCGATGACGGCTATGACGTCGTCTACACCGCCAAGGCGCATCGCGACAACGAGGGCTTCCTGCGCCGCGTCGCCGTGCGCGGCTTCTACGCGCTGATCAATTGGGGCGCACGCCAGAAGATTCCCGAGGACGCCGGCGACTTCCGCCTGCTCTCGCCGCGCGCGGTCACCGCGCTCAGGCAATTGCCGGAGCGCAACCGGTTCTTCAAGGGCCTCGCCAGCTGGATCGGCTTCCGCCAGATCCGCGTCGACTATGAGCCTTCGGCGCGCACCCATGGCGTCACCACCTTCAACGCCGCAAGCCTGCTCGGCCTGTCGATCGAGGGCCTGACCTCGTTTTCGGTCGCCCCCTTGCGCTTCGCCAGCCTGCTCGGCGTCATTCTCGCAGCGGGCGCTTTCCTGTTCGGCCTTTCGATCCTCTGGGAGGTGCTCACGACCGGCAAGCAGGTGCCCGGCTATCCCTCGCTGGTGATCGGCCTGATGACGATCGGCGGCGTGCAGCTCATCATGATCGGCATCGTCGGCGAATATATCGGCAAGATCCTCTCGGAGCTGAAGGCGCGCCCGATCTATTTCGTCGCCGAGCACAGTGAAAAGCACTTCGAAGCCGACAAGGCTGACGACGCCGCGAAGCGGACGGCGGCCGAATGAGCGAGGCCGCGGACCTGCGGCGGATCTGGCTCTGCGCCGACGATTACGGCATCAGCCCGGGCGTCAACCGCGCCATCCGCGACCTGATCGAACGCGGCCGCCTCAACGCCACCTCGGTGATGACGGTGGGCCCGGCGATCGCGCGCAGCGAGGTCGAGGCGCTGCAGGCATCGGTCAAGCAAAGCCCGCGCTGCGCGATCGGGTTGCACGTGACGCTGTCGGCGCCGTTCCGGCCGCTGACCATGCATTTCCGACCGCTCGACGGCGACATGTTCATGCCGTTTCCGAAACTGCTGCGTGCCGGCGTTTTGCGGCGGCTCGACCGCGAATTCTTTCGCAACGAGGTCAAGGCGCAGCTCGCCGCCTTCGCGGAGGCGTTCGGGCGCCTGCCTGATTTCGTCGACGGCCATCAGCATGTGCAGCTCTATCCGCAGGTGCGCGACGGCTTTGTCGATGCCGTCGTCGAGGGCGCGCCGAATGCCTGGGTGCGCCAGGGCGGCCGCGGCCTGCCGCTGAGGCAGCGGCTGGCCTCCCCCAAGGCCCTGGTGCTCGATGTGCTCAGCACGCAATTCCGCCGCCGCGCCGGCAGCGCCGGTCTCAGCTTCAATCCCGGCTTTGCCGGCGCCTATGACTTCACGCGCGCAACCGATTTCGACGCGCTGATGCGGCACTTTCTGGAAGGCCTCCCCGATGGCGGCCTCGTGATGTGCCATCCCGGCTTCGCCGATGAGGTCCTGGCCGGGCTCGACCCGATGACCGACGTGCGCGAGCGCGAGCACGCCTATCTGTCGGGCGAGGCCTTCGCGCGCCTGCTCGCGGACAGCCGCGTCACGCTGGAGTGAAACCGGCGGAAACCAAGCCGCAGGGCAGCTTGTCGCATACCGAAATTTAATCCAGCCGGCACTGTTGGGGCCACAATGGAACCCTACATCTGCCTCGCGCTTGTTTGCGCAAGGGAGATTGATCATGACGCCGCAGGAACGCCAGCTCGTCGACGACCTGTTCGACCGGCTTTCGAAACTGGAAAACGCACCGCGCGATCCCGACGCGATCGCTGCGATCTCCGACGGGCTACGCAAAGCCCCCGGCGCCGTCTACGCGCTGGTGCAGACCACGCTGTTGCAGGACGAAGCGCTGAAGCGTGCTCATAACCGCATCCAGGAGCTCGAAGCGGCCCATGCGCCCGAGCAGGCGCAGTCCTCCGGCGGCTTCCTCGATACGATGCGTGACACGCTGTTTGGCGGAAGCCCGCCGCGCGGCTCGGTTCCGAACGTGCCGCCGCGCGAGCAGCGGCCGGTTTGGAACACCGGCCAGGCGATGCCGCAGGGTCAGCCGGGCTACGGCGCACCGCCGCCTTACGGACAGGCCTATGGTCAAGGTCCGGGCCAGGGCTATGGTGCCCCGCCGGCCGGTGGTGGCGGCGGCTCGTTCCTTGGCACGGCGGCGGCAGCCGCAGCCGGCGTCGTCGGCGGCTCGCTGTTGCTCTCCAGCATTCGCGGCATGATGGGTGGATCGCACCAGCAGGGTTTTGGCGACAGCAATGCCCTCGGCGATCGCAGCGCTGGTGGAAGCCCCTGGGGCGGCAGCGACCAGTCCGGCGGATCGCTCGCGCGCGATGCCGGCCTCAACGACATCGGCTCGAACCGCGATTCCCGCCAGGGCTTCTTCGACCAGGCCTCGAACGACGATCGAAACAACAACGATCAGAACTACGACGACAATCGTGACGCCGGCAATATGGACATGGCCGACGACAGCGATTTCGGCGGCGACGATGGCGACAGCGATTACGCGTAAGGCCAGTCCGAACCTTTGCAAACGAGAACGGCCGCCCTTGAGGCGGCCGTTCTATTTGCATCGTTCTGCGCTGAATTCTTCCTTCTCCCCTTGTGGGAGAAGGTGGCGCGAAGCGCCGGATGAAGGGTATCTATCCACGAACTCAAATCGTGAGAGTGGGACTCGCGGATAGATACCCCTCACCCGGCTTCGCCTACGGCGAAGCCACCCTCTCCCACAAGGGGAGAGGGTAAAGACGAATCACATCACGACGACCTTGGTGCCGACATTGACGCGGCCGTAGAGGTCGATGACGTCCTCGTTGCGCATGCGGATGCAACCGGAGGAGACGTTGGTGCCGATGGTCCAGGGCTCGTTGGAGCCGTGGATGCGGTAGAGCGTCGAGCCCAGATACATCGCGCGGGCACCGAGCGGATTTTCCGGGCCGCCTTCCATGTGCCGGGGCAGATCGGGGCGGCGCGCGATCATTTCCGCCGGCGGCGTCCAGTCCGGCCATTCGCGCTTGGCCGTGATCGACTTTACGCCGGACCAGGTGAAGCCGGGACGTCCGACGCCGATGCCGTAGCGCATCGCCTTGCCGTTGCCTTCGACGAGATAGAGGAACTTGTTCGGCGTATCGACCACGATCGTGCCGGCACTTTCCTTGCCGCTATAGTCAACAGATTGTTTCTCGAACCTCGGATCGAACTGACGCTGCCGGGGGTCGGCCGCCTCCTGCTGGAGCGTGCCTTGCTGATATCCACCCTGCATCTGCGGCTCGCCCATCGGCGGCAGGCGGCGCTGATCGTAATAAGCCGGCTGCTGCTGATACACGGGCTGCTCCGGCGCGTAAGCCGGACCGCGGCCGGGACCGTCGCCGAACAGGAACTCGATGAAGCCGCCGCCCATGTTGGCATTGGAGGCGACGCGGACCGGCGCCGGCGGCACTCGCGGCTGGTAGAGCACCGCGGGCGGATCGTTCGGCACCGAATTGTCGAAGGCGCTGGCATTGTTTGCGCCGGCAATGAAGGTGCAAGCGCCGCCGAGCAGCGCAACAGACATTTTCTTGAACATCGACGTACTCTGTACTGTTTCGTCTAGATCACACGCGCCGTGGAGAGCTGATGGCTGGTCCGCGCCCCTCGACGTGGTCAATAAAAAGCAAAAGCCGTTGCGTTTGGTAAACGTATCGGGCGTTTGGATTCACCACGTCGTCAACCGAGGGGCAATTTGGCGATCAGCGTTTATTTTCGATGAACGCGGCGCGGCCATGGTTAATCGCCGGTTTTCATGCCGTCGCGCGACGCCGCACAACAGTTCCTGCTGTGAACTTCGTGTTAAATCGCTTCTGCCTACAAAGACGCGTGAGTGAGGTGGGGGGAGTATCCTGATGGCTGTTCACCGCAAACGTTTTCGCGTCGAGGATATCGCTGGTGGCGGCGAGATGCCGAATTTTGACGTAACTGAAGAGGCAATCCCGATGCACAGCGAGATCATGGCGGAGCTGCGCGCGATCCGTGCACAGATGGCGAAGGGCAGCGTGCCTGCGCCGTTGTCCGGCAGCGCAGCCATGGCGGCGATCGACGCCTCCACCGCCCACGAGCTCGCCGAGGCCCGTACGATGCTCGAAACTTATCGGGCCCAGATCGAACAGTGCGAAAAGCTGAAGGTCGAGCTCGACCTCATCCACGACGCCATCGACCGCACCAAGCGCGAGATCGCGACACTGCACGGCAAGAGCTTCGACGGCGGCGAAATGGCCAAGGTCAATGGCGAGCTCGGCGCGGTGGTCGGCGGCACCGAGCAGGCGACCCAACAGATCCTCGAAGCCGCGGAATCGATCGACCAGGCCGCCAGCGCAATGTCCAAGGTGGACTCGGTCGACCAGCAGAAGCGGCTCGCCGACGACATCCAGGAACGCGTCATCTCGATCTTCGAGGCCTGCAACTTCCAGGACCTGACCGGCCAGCGCATCAGCAAGGTCATGACCACGATGAAGTTCATCGAGCAGCACATCAACTCGATGATGGACATCTGGGGCGGCGTCGACGCGATCAAGGCCCACGTCGTTCCGCAGGTCGACAATCGCAGCGAGGACGACAAGCTTCTCAACGGCCCCAAGCTCGCCGGCGACGTCGGCCACGCCTCGCAGGACGACATCGACGCGCTGTTCGACTGAACGGACGCGACAGACAGAAAAACAAAACGCCGGCGAGAGCCGGCGTTTTTCGTTTTTAGAGAACGCCCGAGCTCGCTTCCTTCTCCCCCCCTTGCGGGAGAAGGAAAGTCGCACCGTCGCCTCACGCCCTTGGCGCGCAGCGGACGTAGACCATATTGCCGTAGCGGGTGGCGGCGTCCTTGTCGATGAAACGGGTGATCAGGACGCGGCCGTCGAAGGAGACGATTTCGCGGTCCTGCTCGCCGGGGGTGGGACCTGCCGGTCCGATGTAATTCTTGCCGCTGGGCGAGCCCTTCAGCCGCAGCTCCTGGGGTGTCGCCTGGTCGGCCAGATGCATGATCACGCCGCCGGAGGAGCCGGCGGTGATGACGTAAGGGTTCTTGCACTGGGCCCGGGCGGCAGCCTCGGTGCGGGCGCGGTCGGCCGGGTTCTGGAACGAGGCCAGACCCCAACGGCCGACGATCTCGTCGGCGCGAATGGTCGCAGGCATTTCCGGAGCGACGCCCGGCTCGGCATCGGGCGGCGGCGAGGACGACGAGAACGACGGCAGGCTCATGCCGCCGCCGCAGGCGCCCAGCAGCAGCGCCAGACAAGAGGCAGCCGCCAGATTGGCAACCGTGCGCGCGTGAGCTGAACTGATCATGGCATTCCCCCGGACAAAACCATGGCCGCACCCCTCCCGCAGCCAAGCGCAAAAAAGCTGCCGGAGCAATGACGTCCTTTGATACGCCTTAGCCCCGAACAAGTTTCCAATGCCACCATCCTATATCCGCCTCACCAATCGCTTAACCACCTTTGCTTGACAGGATCGCGGCCAAGCCATATTTCCGGGCCCACTATTAGCACTCGGAAAGCCCGATTGCTAAGCGCGCCGTTCGATCCTCGGGAGAGGGGTTGGACGGAAGCGCCGCCCCACCCACTTCCACACCTTCCGAAGCGAGCCTCCAAAGGGAAACGTCATGGCTAAATCCAAATTTCGTCCGCTGCATGACCGTGTCGTGGTCAAACGTATCGACGCCGAGGAAAAGACCAAGGGCGGCATCATCATTCCGGACACCGCCAAGGAAAAGCCGTCCCAGGGCGAAGTCGTCGCCGTCGGCCCCGGTGGCCGCGACGAGGCCGGCAAGCTGACCCCGATCGACCTCAAGGTCGGCGACCGCGTGCTGTTCGGCAAGTGGTCGGGCACCGAGGTCAAGATCGACAACGAAGATCTCCTGATCATGAAGGAGTCGGACATCATGGGCGTTCTGGCCTAAGGCCATCCGCCTGAACGGCCGCTGAATGTTTCGTCGTCATGCCCGGGCCCTGCCCCGGGCATCCATCATTCTTTGAGTGAAGATGGATTGCCGGGCCTACGCCACGCCGAAGCGGCTTCGGCCGCGCAGGCGGGTCGACCCCGGCAATGACGGAGAGAGCGCGGCATATACATTACGAAACACGAGGGACTGCAGAAATGACTGCCAAGGACGTCAAGTTTTCCGGAGACGCGCGTGATCGCATGCTGCGCGGCGTCGACATTCTCGCCAACGCCGTCAAGGTGACGCTCGGCCCGAAGGGCCGCAACGTCGTCATCGAGAAGAGCTTCGGCGCGCCCCGCATCACCAAGGACGGCGTCACCGTCGCCAAGGAGATCGAGCTCGAGGACAAGTTCGAGAACATGGGCGCCCAGATGGTGCGTGAGGTCGCCTCCAAGACCAACGACCTCGCCGGCGACGGCACCACCACCGCGACCGTGCTGGCCCAGGCCATCGTGCGCGAAGGCGCCAAGTCGGTTGCCGCCGGCATGAACCCGATGGACCTCAAGCGCGGCATCGACAGCGCGGTGGCCGCCGTCATCAAGGACATCGAGAAGCGCGCCAAGCCGGTCGCCGCCTCCTCCGAGGTCGCCCAGGTCGGCACCATCTCGGCCAACGGCGATGCCGCCATCGGCAAGATGATCGCCCAGGCGATGCAGAAGGTCGGCAACGAGGGCGTCATCACCGTCGAGGAGAACAAATCGCTCGACACCGAGGTCGATATCGTCGAGGGCATGAAGTTCGACCGCGGCTATCTCAGCCCCTACTTCGTCACCAACCCCGAGAAGATGACCGCCGAGCTCGAGGACGCCTACATCCTGCTGCACGAAAAGAAGCTCTCGGGCCTGCAGGCCATGCTGCCGGTGCTGGAAGCCGTGGTGCAGTCGGGCAAGCCGCTCGTCATCATCGCGGAGGACGTCGAGGGCGAGGCGCTGGCCACCCTGGTCGTCAATCGTCTGCGCGGCGGCCTCAAGGTCGCGGCCGTGAAGGCGCCCGGCTTCGGCGATCGCCGCAAGGCCATGCTCGAGGATCTCGCGATCCTGACCGGAGGCCAACTGATCTCCGAGGACCTCGGCATGAAGCTCGAGAACGTCACGGTGAAGATGCTGGGCCGCGCCGGCAAGGTCGTGATCGACAAGGAGAACACCACGATCGTCAAGGGTGCCGGCAAGAAGCCGGAGATCGAGGCCCGCGTCGGCCAGATCAAGGCCCAGATCGAGGAAACCACCTCGGACTACGACCGTGAGAAGCTCCAGGAGCGCCTCGCCAAGCTCGCCGGCGGCGTCGCGGTGATCCGCGTCGGCGGCGCGACCGAGATCGAGGTCAAGGAGAAGAAGGACCGCGTCGAGGACGCCCTCAACGCCACCCGCGCCGCGGTGCAGGAAGGCATCGTCCCCGGCGGCGGCGTCGCGCTGCTCCGCGCCAAGAAGGCGGTCGGCCGTCTCACCAACGCCAATCCCGACGTCCAGGCCGGCATCAACATCGTGCTGAAGGCGCTGGAAGCTCCGATCCGCCAGATCTCCGAGAACGCCGGCGTGGAAGGCTCGATCGTGGTCGGCAAGATCCTGGAGAACAAGTCCGAGACCTTCGGCTTCGACGCCCAGAACGAGGACTATGTCGACATGGTCGAGAAGGGCATCATCGACCCCGCCAAGGTGGTGCGCACCGCGCTGCAGGACGCCGCCTCGATCGCCGGCCTGCTGGTGACCACCGAGGCCATGGTCGCCGAGTCGCCGAAGAAGGAAGCTCCGCCCGCGATGCCCGCCGGCGGCGGCATGGGTGGCTTCTGAGCCCAACTTCACCTCACACGATCACGAAGGCCGCCTCCGGGCGGCCTTCTTTTTTGCCGACCCTGCCTTCAGCTTTCCGATTCAACCGACGGCCAAAACCCACTACGGTGGCGCCGATTCTTTTGCTCGAGGGATTTCGTCGATGCGCGCGCTTCTGGTTTGTCCGACAGTCGTTTTGGCCGCTCTGCTTGCAGTTGCGCCCGAGGTCGCCTCCGCCCAGATGAAGCTGTCGCCCAAGGCCACGGCGCCCGGCGGCGTGGAGACGCGCTATTTCACCTCGATCGACGGGCTGATGGACGGCAATGCCGACGTGATCCTCAAGGAGACCCGCCAGGGCAAGACGGTCACGGCGGCCGTGCTCGACGTCTGCTATCCCGTCGCGAAGAATTCCGACCGCAAGGATCGCTTCGTCGTCAATCTCCAGGTCGCAGGCCAGAACCTGACCGGCACCACGCAGAGCATGAGCGAGAAGGCGCCCGTCAGCGTCAAGCTGCTGCGCAAGCAGAGCGGGGATACCTTCGAATTCCGCGGCCAGATCAGCATCGGCCAGGTGGTGACCGAGGTCACTTCGCCCGACAATTCCGATCTCAGCGAGAAGGAATTTCAGGACAACCAGACCTCCGACGACGGCATCACGCCGCAGCCGAAGGACTTCACCGACGTCTCGCCGGAGGCGATCGCGGTCAAGGTCAAGCTGGATGCTGCGACCGACTTCCTGAAGAGCCTGAAAGGCCAGGAGGTCGAGGTGACGCTGGCGAGCCTCACCGTTGGCTGCGACGCGCTGCGCGCAGGCGAGCAGACCATCAACATGTCGGCCGATCCCGAGCGCGCCGGCGCGCTGCTGGCGAAATTCAAGGCGATGCCGGGCGTCACCGCCGCCGGCTGGACCGCGGGCATGACCGAGATGGACCGCACCATCCGCTTCGCCGCGGCCGACTGGCGCGAGGGCGACAAGATCAACCGCACCAAGCTGGCGACCACCGTCGCGAACGTCCTGAGCCGAACCCTCGCGGCAAAGCCGGTCTCGCAAAGCTTCAATTCCGCCACGGGCAAGCTGAAGCTGGTCTTCAAGCGGCCGAACCCTGATTTTCCGGCGCTCGAGCTGACCGACACGATCGAGGTCGCAGGGCTCGTCTCGCCCGACAAGCCCGGCACCACCGACAAGCTCATGCTCTGGATCGGCAGCCCAGCGACGACGACCGCCGACGAAAGCAGCGGCGCCAAGCTCAATCTCTCCGACGACGCCTCGGTCGACGAGGAAGGCGACCAGCCCGACGACAACGGTTCGGTCGAGGCGCTAACCAGGGAGCTGAAAGGCCAGCGCTGGGACGCCGACAAGTCGGTGTGGAAGTAGGTGGCGTTATCGTGCCCCGGACGCAGCGCAGCACTTCAGTGATGCGCTGCTGAGCCGGGGCCCAGAGCCACAAGCAAAGTCGCGGATGAAAGGCTGGGTCCCGGCTCTGCGGCGCATCGCTTACGCGCTGCGCCTTGTCCGGGACACGAGAGCAACGTTCGCGAGAGTTAATTCCCCGTCGTCCGGAACCGCAACGGCTTCGGGCCGATCAGCGTCAGCACGTCGCCCTGGCGCTTCCAGGTCTCGACACTGGAGAGCGCCGCGACGAGCTCGTCGTCGGCCTGCGCGCGTGCCGGCGGGCAATTACGATCCTGGATCTGGCCGGGAACGAAGATCACGGTGTTGCCGGCGACGGAAAACTGGCCCTTGCCGCCCTTGCACCAAAGCTCCAGCAAGACCTCGCCATGGTCGCCGATCTCGATGTTCGGAATCCGCTTGGAGCCTGCTTGCGGCAGTGCTTCCAGCGTCATCTCGGTGCCGAATGGAAAACCGTCCTCGGCACGCGCGAGCGTGGACATCGCGAGCATTGCAACCGCCGCACACACCAAATGCTTGAGCGAAACCATGAAACCTCTCGTCCGACGTGATTTGCGGCACCTTCTATAAGACGGCGGCGCCATTGAGAAGGTTCGCGCAACCCGGATGCAAAAATCCCCGCGAGGGCGAACCTCGCGGGGATTTGCGTCGAATCGGGGCGTGGCCTGCTACTTCAGGACCAGCGCCGTGAACGGCCAGACATAGGCCTGCAACGTCACGAGCAGACCGACGAGACAGGCCAGCACGATCGAGTGCCAGAACACGAAGCGCAGGATCGTGCCCTCGTGGCCGTACCAGTTGGTGGCCGTGGAGGCGACCACGATCGACTGCGCGTCGATCATCTTGCCCATCACGCCGCCGGACGAGTTCGCCGCGGCCATCAGGACCGGCGACAGACCGAGCTGCTCGGACGTGATCTTCTGCAGATTGCCGAACAGCACGTTGGACGCCGTGTCCGATCCCGTCAGCGCCACGCCCAACCAGCCGAGCAGCGTGCCGAAGAAGGGATAGAGCACGCCGGTGGCGGCGAAGGCGAGGCCAAGCGTGGCGTCGACGCCGGAGAGCCGGGTCAGCGTGCCGATCGCCAGCATCGCCGAGATCGTGATCAGCGAGATCGCGCACAGCCGGATGGTGCGGCCGTACTCGGTCAGGAGCCTGCCGGGACCGACGCCCATCAGGACACCGGAGATGATCGCCGCGATCAGCATGCCCGTGCCGGTGAACGACAGATAGGTGAAGCCGAACACCGCTCCCTCAGGCGTCGGCTTGGCCGCCACCGGCGGCATCTTGTTGATCATCTGGTGCAGCTCGGGAACCGGATAGTTCCAGACGAAAATCGAATTCGCCCAGGTCTTGAAGCCGCCATTGCCCCAGACCAGCATCACGATGCAGACGACGATCCACGGCAGCAACGCGCTGAACAGCTCGCTCTGCGTCAGTGGCGTCTTGTCGAGCGGCTTGGCCGCCGCCATCGTGGCTGCCGATTCATCGCGGCCGCGCAGCGCCGGCGACAGCCAGAGCTGCTTCGGCTGCCAGACCTTCAGGAACAGGATCAACGCGCCCATCGAGATCAGCGACGCACCGATGTCGACGATCCAGGGATTGATGAAGTTCGAGATCACGAATTGCGGAACAGCGAACGAGATGCCGGTAACGAGGATCGCCGGCCAGACATCCTTCATGCCCTTCCAGCCCGCGAACGCCCACACCACCCAGAACGGCACGATCAGCGAGAAGAACGGCAATTGCCGGCCGACCATGGCGCCGAGAATGTAGGGATCGAGCCCGGTGACCGAGGCGAGGCCCTGGATCGGCGTGCCCAGCGCGCCGTAGGCGACGGGCGCGGTGTTGGCGATCAGCGACAGGCCGGAGGCGGCGAGCGGCGAGAAGCCGAGGCCGATCAGCACGGCACCGGTGATGGCGACCGGCGTGCCGAAGCCCGAGGCGCCCTCGAAGAACGCGCCGAAGGAAAACGCGATCAGCAGCAATTGCAGCCGCCGATCCTCGGTGACGCCGCCGATGGCGCGCTTGAGCAATTCGAAGCGTCCCGTGCTCACCGTCACCTGGTAGAGGAAGATGACGTTGAGCACGATCCAGCCGATGGGGAAGAAGCCGGTGACGATGCCCAGCACCGAGGCGCGGATCGACATGTTCGCCGGCATGGTGAAGACGAAGATCGTGATCAGATTGGCCACGATCACGGCGATAATAGCCGCGATATGCGCCTGGACGCGGCCGCTGGCGATCAGGACCAGCAGCGTGACGACCGGCACCGCCGCCGCGATCGTCGACAGCACCGGGCTGTGCAGCGGATCATAGACTTGATTCCACATGGTCTTCCTCCCCCACGCATGTTGCTGCAGGCGGCCCGCGTGGACAGCCGGACCTGCTTGACGCTGGAAGCGATAACCCCCGAGATGGACACGAATTCCTCGCGATTGCAGCGGTTCCCGTCCGCTCACAAGCTCGCGAAATCCCAGGTCACCCCACCCCGCGCCGTCGAGCCCCATGCTAGGGTTGCAAGCTGCGACAAGCCAACGCAAATTGCAGAACTCGCGACTTTAGTCTAAGCGCGCCCATTTCCGCCATGGTCTCAAGTCCTTGGCTCCGGGTGGTTGTGCACATCCCCCTAGGAGACCCCGCTCTGTGAAGAACATCAGCGCCACGCTCGCGATCGTCTGGCGAATCGCCGCTCCCTATTTCCGGTCCGAGGACAAATGGGTTGGCCGCGGCCTGCTCGCCGTCGTCATCGCGATGGAGCTGGTGCTGGTTGCGATCAATGTGCTGCTCAATCAATGGCAGAACCGGTTCTACAGCGCGCTGCAGGCCTATGACCTCCCCGAGTTCGTCAAGGAGGTTTGGATCTTCCTCGGCCTCGCCTTCACCTTCGTCGCGCTCGCCGTCTACAAGCTCTATCTGAACCAGTGGCTGCAGATCCGCTGGCGGCAATGGCTGACGCGACATTATCTCGGCGAATGGCTCGACGGCGCCACCCATTACCGCATGCAGCTCAAGGGCGACGCCGCCGACAATCCGGACCAGCGCATCACCGAAGACGTCAAGACCTTCGTCGAGCAGACACTGTCGATCGGCCTTGGCCTGCTGTCCTCGGTCGTGACGCTGGCCTCCTTCGTCGTCATCCTCTGGGGGCTGTCCTACAAGGCGCCCTTGTATATTTACGGCACCGACATCGTCATCCCCGGTTTCCTGGTCTGGTGTGCGGTGGCCTATGCGATTGCGGGTACCGCGCTGACCCATTGGATCGGCGCCCCGCTCATCAATCTCAATTTCGAGCAGCAGCGCTTTGAGGCCGACTTCCGCTTCAACCTGATCCGCGTGCGCGAAAATTCCGAGCAGATCGCCCTGTTGAGGGGTGAGAACGCGGAGCGCGGGCATCTCCTGCGGCGCTTCGGCTTCGTCATCGGCAATTGGTACGAGATCATGAGCCGGACCAAGCGCCTGACCGCGTTCACGGCCAGCTACGGTCAGGCCGCAACGATCTTTCCCTATGTGGTGGTGGCGCCGGCCTACTTCGCCAAGCGGATCCAGCTCGGCGACATGATGCAGACCGGCTCGGCGTTCGGCAGCGTGCAGGACGCGCTGTCCTTCTTCGTCACCGCCTATCGCTCGCTCGCCGAGTGGCGCTCGGTGATCGCCCGCCTCGACGGCTTCGAGATGTCGGTCAGCTCCTCCGCCCGAGGCGCGGCGCTTGAGCCGACCATCGACGTCACGCCATCGAAGGGCAAGGCCATCGCGCTCGAGCAATTGCTCGTCAGGCTGCCGAACGGCACACCTCTGGTCGCAGCCGATGCCTTCACGATCCAGCCGTCGGAGCGGGTGCTGGTGACCGGCGCGTCGGGCTCCGGCAAGTCGACCCTGTTCCGGGCCATTGCCGGCATCTGGCCGTTCGGCACCGGCACGATCGCTATCCCCGCGACGTCGAAGCTGATGATGCTGCCGCAGCGGCCGTATTTCCCGATCGGCCCGCTGGGCGACGCCGTCATCTACCCTGCCGAGCACGGCTCCATCCCGGCCGAGAAAATCCGCGATGCCGTGATTGCAGTCGGCATGAAGCAGCTGGCCGACCGGCTCAACGAGGACGGTCACTGGAACCGGACATTGTCGCTCGGCGAACAGCAACGCCTTGGGCTGGCCCGCGCGCTGCTGCACGTGCCGGATTATCTGTTCCTTGATGAGGCGACCGCCTCGCTGGACGAGCCGTCCGAGGACCGGCTCTATCGGCTGCTGACGGAGAAGCTGCCCCAGGCCACCATCGTCTCGATCGGCCACCGCTCGACTCTGGACGTTTTCCATACCCGCAAGGTGACGCTGGTGGAGGACGGCGAGATCCACGTCCTCGGCAAAACCGACGAGCCGGCCCGGGCGGAGCCGACCACGGCGCGCTGAGGCGAGCGCCGTGTGGCCGCTGTCGATCGAGTTCGAGCCCTCACTCCCGTACACTCGTCATGCCCGGGCTTGACCCGGGCATCCACGTCTTTCCTGCCTCGGAGCCAATACGTGGATGGCCGGGTCAAGCCCGGCCATGACGGCGTCGAGAAAAGCAAAAGGGCGGCAGATTGCTCTGCCGCCCCCTTAGAAAGCCGTCCCGGGAGGAACTTACTTCAGGTTCGTCATCGCCGTCAGGTCGAACGAAAGCTTGGCGATGCCGGTCGCGCCGCACCACTTGGAGCCGACGCCCGAGGGATTGATGCTGCTGAAGCTGTTGTTGAAGGTGGCGGTGTTGTCGCTGGTGAAGGCGTTGCAGTTCGCCTTCGACAGATCGGTGTCGGAATAACGGAGATCCAGCGTCATCACCTTGTAGGTGAAGCCGACGCCGAGGTTCCAGGTGTTGTAGTCGGCATATTTGATGCCGTTCGGGAACGGGCCGCCGCCCAGCGGGCTGGGGATGCCGGTGCCGTAGAACGAGTCGGAGGTGCCGAACCACTGGCGGCCGAATTCACCCGACACGTACATTCCGACGCCGCTTGAGCCAAACGTCGTGCTGGGCGCGGTCCACTTGCCCGTGATCGAGGTGTAGTTGCCCCAAGCACCGGTGTTCAGGAAGTTCGGCGAATAGTACTCGTTGAGGCCGACGCTCCAGTTGTCGTTGATCGTGTAATTCACCTTGCCGTAGACTTCGAAGAAGCTGACATCCCTCTTCATGACGTTGCCGTTCGGCAGGAAGTTGGTGGCGCACTCTGCGCTGAGCGGGTTGCCGGCGGTATCGGCCGCCGCGCCGTAGTAGCAGGTCCCACCCGGATACAGGTAACCCCAGACGCCGATGTCGAACGCGAACGCCCCGAAGGTCGGGCGGATACCACCGTAGATGTCGATCTCGGCCGCGGCGCGGTTCGGGAAGGAGATGCTCTCACCGGCGACGCCGACATAGAGCTGAAGGTCCTTGGTGACGTTGTAGCGCGGCTCGAAATAGGCAGCGACCGACGGCTTGTTGTTCGACTGGGTGATACCGCGGAAGACGTAATTGCTCATGATCGCGCCGCCGAAGGCGATATCCCAGGGATCGAAGGCGACCACCGGCGGGGCCTTCCTGGCCTTCACAGCCATATCCGCCGCGAAAGCCGAACCCGTCGTCACCATTGCCAGCGCCGTTGCCAACAAAGCCACTTTTTTCATTTCGATCCCCATCACCAGTTTTTACCCAGTCGGATCCCGGAAGCCCCCCGGGGCGAACGACCTACGTGCAAAATTGCGTTACTGCGACAATCTGGATTGAGGGATGGGGGCCGTGAAGCAAAAATCACGGGCATCTGCCGACTTTTTAGGCGTTTTGGCGATTCCACGAAAGGTTGTCGGCCTGTGTGTCTTCTCGATCACATTATTTGCATTCCAAAGTGCACGGAGAGACCGTGCAAGTACGGGGGCGGCAGGTAGCCGTGGCAGCCGCGCTACGAATCAGCCGGGCGTGGAAAGGGGCAGCGTCCAGAGGTGCCTGTGGCGATGCAAAAAGGCCGCAGCATCGCCGCCGCGGCCTTCCGGTTGACGATCGCGGGCGCTGGACGGGGACCTAGCCTTGCCCCTCGGCCGGCGCCGCTTCCGCAGAAGACGAAGGCATCGCCCAACTTGTCTCGGCCGCCGGCTCGGGAGCCGGAGTTGCCGCCGGCGCTGACGGCTTCGGCGCGGGAGCTGCCTTCGCCTTCTTCGGTGCCGCTTTCTTCGCGGCCTTCTTCGGTGCAGCCTTCTTGGCCGCCGCCTTCTTTGCCGTCTTCTTGGCGGCCTTCTTCGGGGTGGCCTTCTTTGCAGTTTTCTTGGTCGACTTCTTGGCAGACTTCTTCGCGGACTTCTTGGCTGCCTTCTTCGTCGCCTTCTTCGCGGTCTTCTTGGCCGCTACGGCCTTCTTCGCCTTTTTGGCCTTCTTGCTTTTCTTCTTCTTCGCTTTCGCCATCGTGGTCCTCCTGTTGCCGCCAAACAATGGTCGATCGGGCGCCTTCAGTCGTCACCTCGGGAGGAAAGTTCAGGCTCTGAAAGCTCAAACCTGCGCATTCAGTGCCGGCCGCGACCCGCCCGTAGCCCAATCGAGAAGCTCAATCGTGTGTACGACCGGAACTGAAGTGCCACTGGCAATCTGCACCATGCAGCCGATATTGCCCGCGGCAATCATGTCCGGCTTGACGCTCGCGATGTTGGCGACCTTGCGATCGCGCAACCGGCCCGCAAGCTCGGGCTGGAGAATGTTGTAGGTCCCCGCCGAACCGCAACACAAATGGCTCTCGGGCACATCTTTCACCACGAATCCATTCTTGGAAAGCAATTCTTTCGGAAGGCCCGTGATTTTCTGTCCGTGCTGCAACGAACATGCTGAGTGATAGGCGACGACGATGTCGTCATGTCGCGCGGTCGGTTCGAGTCCGAGACCGGCGATGTATTCGGTGATGTCCTTGGCGAGCGCGGATATTTGCGCCGCATCGGCGGCGAAGGCTTTGTCCTCGCGCAGCAGATAGCCGTAGTCCTTGATCACCGTGCCGCAGCCGGACGTGGTCACCAGGATGGCGTCGAGCCCCTCGCCGGCCGCTTCCTTCCGCCACGCCGCGACGTTGGCGCGCGCCCGCGCCAAGGCATCAGCGTCGTTGCCGAGATGATGGGTCAGCGCGCCGCAGCACTGTTCGTCCCGAACCAGGACAACCTCGACGCCGTGGCGGGTGAGAAGACTGATCGCGGCCTGATTGATACGCGGCGCCAGCACCTGCTGGGCGCAGCCTTGCAGCAGCGCGACCCGGCCGCGCTTCTTGCCGAGGGCCGCGAACACGCTGCCCGGCAGCGCACCCCGCGGCGGCAGCCGGTTGGGTGCCAGCGCCAGCATCGCCTTGAGACGCTGGATCAGGCCGGGCGTCGCCGAGGGCCGCGGGGTCGGCAGGAACACGGCAAGCGGACGGGCCAGCCGCGCCAGCACCATGCTGATGCGGAAGCGCTGCGGGTCCGGCAGCACGAAGGCCAGCACCTGGCGCAGCAGCCGCTCGGTGAGCGGCCGCTGATAGCGTTGCTCGATCCTGACCCGGGCCTGGTCGACGAGGTGCATGTAGTTCACCCCCGAGGGGCAGGTCGTCATGCAGGCCAGGCACGACAGGCAGCGGTCGACATGCTTGACCACCTCGGCCGTCGGCGTCTGGTCCTTCTCCAGCATCTCCTTGATCAGGTAGATGCGGCCGCGCGGGCTATCGAGCTCGTCGCCGAGCAGCACATAGGTCGGACAGGTCGCCGTGCAGAAGCCGCAATGGACGCAGGCGCGCAGGATCTTGTCGGCTTCCGCGATATCGGGATCGGCGAGCTGGGCCAGTGAGAATTCGGTCTTCATGCTCCAACGCCCCGCCTCAAGCGTCCCCGGTTGAGAACGGTCTTTGGATCGAAACTGGCGCGCACCCGCTCGCTCAGCGCCGCAATACCCGGTGCTTGCGGATGGAATACGTCGACATCCCGCCTGACATCTTCGGCCGCCCGGATCAGCATAGCGTGCCCTCCGACCGCGGCCGCACGCGCGCGCACCGCCGGGGCATGCGCGTCAGCCTTCGGCGGTAGCGCCGCCCAGATCAGGCCGCCGCCCCAATCGTAGATCACCTCGCCGCCCGTCTCGCCCGCCAATTGCGTGCCGAGCGCGGCGCCCGAGGCCGGCGGGCAGACGATGCGCCAGACCGGCCAGGCGCCGAGCGCGCCGCCGGCCGCGAACGGCAGCACGTCGCGGATCGTGGCCCACAGCGCGGCGGACGGCGCGTCCTCGATCAGCGTCGCGGCTCCGAACGGCGCCAGCAGGTCGCGCAGCGAGCCGGCGCGATGGGCGGCGGACGACGTGATGCCCTCGAGCCGCAGCATGGTCCGCGACTCGCCGTCGCTTGCGAGATCGCCAAGCCCCTCGGTCTTGGTGCGGAATGTCGATTTCGGCAGATGCGCTGCCGCCGAGACGTCATAGGGCGAGCCGAGCGCCGCAGTCATCGCCTTGTTGGCGGCGGCATCGTCCAGACCGCGCAGCAGCAGCGTGCGCTCGGCCTCGGGCTTGGGCATTACCTTCAGCGTGACCTCGGTCATGACCGACAGCGTGCCCCAGGAGCCCGCGAGCAGCTTGCAGAGGTCGTAGCCGGTGACGTTCTTCACCACCTTGCCGCCGGTCTTGAAGCTGTCGCCGAAGCCGGAGACGGCGTGCGCCCCGAGCAAATGATCGCGCGCCCCGCCGGCCCGGATGCGCCGCGGGCCGGCAAGCCCGGCCGCGATCATGCCGCCGATGGTGCCGAGCGCCGGCGTGCCGAGCAGCGGCGCGGTATCCATCGGCTCGAAGGCGAATTGCTGGTTCTTGGCGTCGATCAGCGCCAGCACGTCGGCGAGCGGCGCGCCGGCCTGCAGCGTGACGATCAGTTCGTTGGGCTCGTAGGAGGTGACGGCATTCAGCGCGGAGAGGTCGAGCACGGCATTGGTCGCCATGGCATGGCCGATGCCGCGCTTGGAGCCATGCCCGATGATCTCGAGCGGCTGCTCATTGGCAATCGCCGCGCGCACCACCTCTTCGACGTCTTTGGCGTCTCTGACTTTGAGCGTATCCACGAGTGAGCCGGTATCCAAGTTCAGGACGAAAAGCAAATTTGGCGCATGGCAGCAAGACTGCCGTGCGCGACGCTAGAACCGCGGAATGTCCGGGAACGCCAGCTTGCCGGCATGGACGTGCATGCGGCCGAGCTCGGCGCAGCGGTGCAGGGTCGGAAATACTTTTCCGGGGTTGAGCAGGCCCTGCGAATCGAAGGCGCATTTCAGGCGCTGCTGCTGGTTGAGGTCGATCTCCGTGAACATGTCGGGCATCAGGTCGCGCTTCTCGATGCCGACGCCGTGCTCGCCGGTGAGCACGCCGCCGAACTCGACGCAGGCGCGCAGGATGTCGGCGCCGAAGGCTTCGGCGCGCTCGATCTCGCCGGGCTTGTTGGCATCGTAGAGGATCAGGGGGTGCAGATTGCCGTCGCCGGCGTGGAACACGTTGGCGCAGCCGAGCTGGTATTTTTCGCCGAGCTCGCGGATGCGCGCCAGCGCCTTGGGCAGCGCGCCGCGCGGAATGGTGCCGTCCATGCAGAGATAGTCCGGCGAGATGCGCCCCACCGCCGGAAACGCCGCCTTGCGGCCGGCCCAGAACAGATTGCGCTCGGCCTCCGAGGTCGAGATCTGGCAGGTGGTCGAGCCGCAGGCATTCGCGATGGTCTCGACCCGCGCGATCAGCTCGTCGACCTCGATCTTGGGGCCGTCCAGCTCGATGATGAGCAGCGCCTCGACGTCGAGCGGATAACCGGCATGCACGAAGGCTTCGGCGGCGTGGATCGCCGGCTTGTCCATCATCTCCATGCCGCCAGGGATGATGCCGGCGCCGATGATGCGCGCGACGCATTCGCCGGCGGCCTCGACTTGCGCGAAGCCGACCATCAGCGCGCGCGCCGTCTCGGGCTTCTGCAGGATGCGCACCGTGACCTCGGTGATGACGCCGAGCAGCCCTTCCGAGCCGGTGATGACGCCCATCAGGTCGTAGCCGGCGTTCTCGCACCCCTTGCCGCCGATGCGCAGGATCTCGCCGCTCATCAGCACGATCTCGCAGCCGAGCACGTTGTTGGTGGTCATGCCGTATTTGAGACAGTGCACGCCGCCGGAATTTTCCGCGACATTGCCGCCGATCGAGCAGGCGATCTGCGAGGACGGGTCGGGCGCGTAATAGAAGCCGGCATGGGCGACCGCCTGGCTGATCGCCAGATTGGTGACGCCGGGCTCGGTGACGACGACGCGGTTGTCGAAATCGATCTCGCGGATGCGCTTGAACTTGCCGAGGCCGAGCAGCACGCCGTCTTCGAGCGGCAGCGCCCCGCCCGACAGCGAGGTGCCAGAGCCGCGCGGCACCACCTTGATGTTCTGCTCTGCACAATATTTCAGGATGAGCGAGACCTGCTCGGTCGTATCGGGCAGCACCACGACCATCGGCGGCTGCCGGTAGGCGGTCAGACCGTCGGATTCGTAGGCCCGCATCTCGGCGGCACTGTCGATCACGCCCTCGCCGGGGACGATTGCGCGCAATGCAGCAATGATCTCCGCGCGGCGCGCCAGCACCGCCTGGTCGCTCGCAGGCATCATGATGGCCATGTCGAATCCTTCATGACATATCCTTCCGGCTCAAAGCCAATTGATCGATTTGTCTCGGCAAATCAATCACGTCCGCGCCTGTTTGGGTAGGCTATCCGAAAGTCGGATCGACGATCTCTGGCGAGTTCGCTCTGGGACAAGTAGGAAATCATGAAACCTGTCATGGTTTGGTGGCTTGTCCAAGCCGAGCAGGCCTGCCAAAACCGGCAGGCTGATTCAGACAAGAGACTGACCAGGCCAGACCCTCCAGGGAAGAGACGAAGAGCATCCGATGACAAAACTGACTTTTGGCGCACTGACGATCCTCACCGTGATTGCCACCGCACCCGCCGCGATGGCGCAGGATGTTGCGGCCGGCAAGACCTCGTTCAACAAATGCCTGGCCTGCCACGCGATCGGCGAAGGCGCCAAGAACAAGGTCGGCCCCGAGCTCAACGGCCTCAACGGCCGCAAGTCGGGCACCGTCGAGGGCTACAGCTATTCGGACGCGAACAAGAATTCCGGCATCACCTGGGACGAGGCCGTGTTCAAGGAATACATCAAGGATCCCAAGGCCAAGATCCCCGGCACCAAGATGGCGTTCGCCGGCATCAAGAACGAGACCGAGATCAACAATCTCTGGGCCTTCGTCTCCCAGTTCGACAAGGACGGCAAGATCAAGCAGTAAGCCTGCACAAGGCCATCGCTGCAGCTTCGATTCTGATGGAATCAGGACCGAAGCTGCAGCTTTTGTTGTGATGCACACTCTCTCCACGTCATTGCGAGGAGCTCGGCGACAAAATTGCGGAGCAATTTTGCGCTGATGCGACGAAGCAATCCAGACTGCCTCCGCGGAGGGATTCTGGATTGCTTCCGCCTTCGCCAAGGCTTCGGCGGACAAGTCGCTGCGCTCGCAATGACGGAGTATGATGCAAGGGCATCGAGCATCGCGCTTGCAGACACGCCTTCGCAGCCTCGCGGCTGAAATCACCCGAGCTTTGCTTCATCTTCGCACCCTCAAATCCAAGAGGGCACAGGGAAGGCCGGGTGCCGACAGGCACCCGCGGTCCGCTGCGCGAAATGCACACGCAGGAAGAACCGCACAGCAGCATACAGGTGACGCCGATCACTCGGCCTTCCCTGCGCGATGGTCGGACGGCTTATGCCGTGCTCTCCCGGGAGCCGAACTTTCCTTTGGCCTCCCTCGCCGTTCGAATTGGATGATGCCGTCTACCCGGTTGGGCTCGCGCGCATCTTCGATCCGGCTTGACCGTAGCAACGACGGCCAGGACCACACGGTTTTGCCGTACGCACGGCCCGCCATGTCGCCCGCAGTATTTCCGGCCCTGTACACGGAACCGGAAACTTACAGACGAGACGAACCTAGCAGCGCCGTCGTCCGCACGAAGCTCGGGCTCACAGGGACTACCCGCCCTGCCCGCGCCTCTCGTGCCGACGCTGCCGCGTCCACCGCAAGCCCGGCTCGCGATCAAGACGACGACGAGATCGCCCCTCTTGGTGAGCCGGGATGGACAACACATACGCCGAAACCGAATTTCGGTAAAGTGGAATATTTTCGCAGCGAGGGATTGACAGAGGGCGACACAGGCAAGGTGCCGTAGCCCGGATGGAGCGCAGCGCAATCCGGGACGGCCCGAGATGCCGGGCGCGCGGCCCCGGATTACGCTGACGCTCCATCCGGGCTACGGGAGCAGTGCCCACGTCTTTTGCCGTCATCGAGAGAGATCGTGGGCGCGGCGCGAGGGCGCCTTTGCCTGCCTACGCTCGAAGGCGCAACTAATCGGCGGCCGCCTGTGCGGGCGTGATCCTGCCGATCATCGCTTCGATCTCCGTCTTCACCAGATCCGGCACGGCGTTCTGCACCATGTGGCCGAGATCGGGCAGCACGATCAGCTTCGCGTTCGGCACCATGGCTGCGAACGGGCGGGCGTGGATGTTAGTCTTGACCGTCTTGTCGGGCTCGCCGGCGATGACCGTGACCGGAGCCTTGATCTCGCCATAGCGCGCGGCTTGCGCGGCGACCGCTTCCTTCAGCGTCACCAGATCATAGGCATTGGCGATGAACTCGCGCGGACGCAGCAGCAGCGGCGTCGCGGATTCCCGCACGAAGCCGTCAGGCATCGTCTGCGGCAGGAACACGTTGCGCGCGCCGGCCTCAGCGACGAAATAACCGAGCGGCAGCGTGATGGTGTAGGCGAGCAGCGGGCCGATCACGGGCGTCGCGATCAGCTCGTTGTAACGGCCGACGCCGCCGCGCCAGGGATGGGTGACGGGCGCGAGCATGACGAGCCCAGCGACGCGGGTCGGATGATCGAGCGCAAGCCGCGCGCCGAGCGCGCCGCTCCAGGAATGCACGACGAAGACCGCGCGGTCGATCCCGAGCTTTTGAAGCGCTTCGTCGATCATCCGCGCCTGGACCTGCGGCGTGGAATCCTCGCGCCGCGCCCGCGTGCTCCAGCCATGGCCGGGACGGTCGACCAGGACGACGCGATGGTCCTTGGCGAGGAGATCGCCGAGCGGGCGCCGCATCGCTTCGAGATTGGAGCTCGCGCCGTGCAGCATCACGATCGGCACCCCCGCATCGCGCGGGCCGATATCGACGACGTGTAGCGTCGCGCCGTCGACCTTCACCATCTCCCCCTGCGGCGGAAAGGCGCGCTGCACGGCGACGATTCCGGCCTGCGTGACCAGCGCCAGCAGGACCAGCGCCGTCACGACTGACATCACGATCATGGAGAGAATCCGCGAGATCCTGGGCACAAGGCAATTACGGCTGTCATGGGCGGCAGTTTCGCTGCACCGGCTCCCCCGGCGTCTGCCGAAAATGCCGGGGCTGTGGATATGTGCATAATTGAGAAACGTAAAAACGCAATGGAATCAACAATATTCCAACGGGACACGCAAGCCTCGGAACAGCTTCATGCGGACGTCATTGCCGCGTCCATATAATCGCCATGGTCGGTTCCGCCATCTAGGCGCGGGTGGGCGCCGATCCTCCTCTTTAGGCCTCAGGGGATGGGGGAAAGACCGGCAGAACTGTCCTGGTTTGAACCGGAGGAATTTCGATGAGCTTCAGATCGAACGACACTGCGATCGACGAGATCGTCGCGAGCTGCAACGGCGACCTGCGCGGTGCCGTGCGGGCGCTGCTCCTGATCAACGAGCATCTCGAGACGGAGCTGGCAAAGGCTTACGCCGCAGCTATCGATCGCGGCCTGGCCGAACGCGGCGGCAACGCCCTGCATTGATGACAAACTAGTTCGTGCCGTCCTCTTCCTTTTCCTCGTCCGGCGTGGGCGCGGGACAGGCGCGGATCGTCGAACGGGCAAGCTTGGCATCGGCCATGGACTTGTAGGGACCGTCGCCGAACCAGATATCGCCGATGATGACCGGATTGCTGGTCACGATGTTGCATTTTCCGGTGGCGCGGTTGCCGACCACCCAGAACAGGCCGTCGGCGAGGCTCATCGTCCCCGACGCCAGCAGCAGGCACCCCGCAAAGATCAAACGCTTCATGGCTTTCGCTCCTGCCCTGCAGGTAGGCCTGCGGCCGCGCCGGCAATAGTGCTCACGATGCCGCGCTTTGCGAGCGTGGTTAATCCGAAGCCGCCGCGCTCACTCAAGACATGATCGAGTTTGAGGCTAAATATCGCGTCCCTCGACCTTCTCGGTCAGTGCCTTGACCTGGTCGGGGATCTTCTCGAGGTGCGGATTGACGGCGAGCGCCTTGCGATAGGCCTCGAGCGCGCGCTTCTCGTCGCCGACCTCCTGCATGATCATGCCGAGGCCCGCGAGCGCGCCGAAATGGCGCGGTTCCCGGATCAGCACTTGCTGGATGTCCGCGAGCGAACGGCCATAGTCGTTCTGCATGTAGTAGAGCGTGGCGCGACGGTTCCAGGCCTCGATGTAGTCGGGCCGGAGCTTGATGACCGAATCCAGCAGCTTGATCGCGACATCGATCTTCTTGGCATCGACCGCGGTCTTCGCCCGCGCCATCAGCAAGGACGCGGTGTCGCTCGGCGTCTGCAGCCAGATCGCCCAGATCCGCGCCTCGACATGCTTGGCGCTGGCCTCGTCGGGCGCCGCCTTCAACGCACCGAACAGGAATTCGAGATTCTTGCTACGGTCGACCTTCGGCAGCTTTGGCGGCGCCTCGGGAAGCTTCTTCTGCCTGGCGGGCGGCTCGACCTGCTGCGCGACGGCCGGAGCAAGACCGGCGGCTCCCAGCACGAGGGCCAGACACAGGGTGCGCGCGAACGGGAATCTCACTGCCATGGTGAAAGTCTAAACGCGCAAAGCCGCCCTTGCAAAGCAAAGGCGGCGTCAAACTCGTGTGAACAGTGGTCTTGCGGGGCGCGCGAAGCGACCGCGAGGGCAAACTCAGCCTTTGCTGATCAGCCCTGGCGAGCCTTGAAGCGGCGCTGCACCTTGTTGATCACATAGACCCGGCCCTTGCGGCGGACCAGGCGGTTGGCGCGATGGCGACCGCGCAGCGATTTCAGCGAGTTACGGACCTTCATGGCAGAATCCTGAACGTTCGAAAGGCCGTGTTCGGCACTACCGTTTCGGCACGCGCGAATGTGGCAAAATGAGATTTTTCCCGCTGGCGGACGACCGCCCGGGACGGGGCGGTTCTTAAGGCATGGCGGGCGGGGCTGTCAATGTTAACTGCCGCCTTCCGGGCCGGCAAATTCTGGAAAACAACCCCATGCACAGTAGAAGCGGCCGGATCGGCCCGATCTGGCCCGTCCGGGGTCGATCGAGCCAAGGACGTTTGCGGACAGCGATTTCGCCGCCCCGGATGCCTTGCCAAATTCGTTATATCATATAATCAATTTGGCAACCCGTCGGGAGGACACCCATGCCGAAGCTGAAGCTGCCTGATATCGACAAAGTCGTCGCCATCGACATCCACACCCATGCCGAGGAGCCCTGCGGCTGCCATCCCGACGACGGCTATGACGACTTCCAGGCGCAGATGGCGGAGTACTTCAAGTCGCCGAACAAGCATCCGCCGACGGTGCCGGAGACCGCGGCCTATTACCGCTCCAAGAACATCGCCGCGGTGATCTTCCCGGTCGATGCCGAGCGCGAGACCGGCTTCCGCCGCTACAACAATTACGAGATGATCGAGGCCGCCTCCGACCATCTCGACGTCCTCATCCCCTTCGTCTCGATCGACCCGCACAAGGGCAAGCTCGGCGCGCGCGAGGCGCGCAAGCTGATCGAGGAATACGGCGTGCGCGGCTTCAAATTCCATCCGACCATGCAGGGCTTCTACGCCAACGACCGCATGGCCTATCCGCTCTACGAAGAGATCAACAATGGCGGCGCGATCGCGCTGTTTCACACCGGCCAGACCGGCGTCGGCTCGGGCATGCCGGGCGGCATGGGGATGCGGTTGAAATATTCCAACCCGATGTACATGGACGACGTCGCGGCCGATTTCCCCGACCTCAAGATCATCCTCGCGCATCCCTCTTTCCCCTGGCAGGAAGAGGCGCTGTCGGTCGCGACCCACAAGCCGAACGTCTACATCGACCTCTCCGGCTGGTCGCCGAAATATTTCCCGCCGATCCTGGTGCGCTACATCAACTCGATCCTGCAGGACAAGATGCTGTTCGGCTCGGACTGGCCGGTGATCACGCCGGACCGCTGGCTGTCGGATTTCGCCAAGATCGAGATCCGCGACGAGATCCGGCCGAAGGTGCTGAAGGCGAACGCGCGGAAGATCTTGGGGATCTAGGGCGAAGCGGGCTTGAGTTGAATCAAGCAGGCGGGCTCGGTGCACCTCTCCCGCCTGCGGGAGAGGTCGCGCCGAAGGCGCGGGTGAGGGTTCTTTCCTCTAGGGGATTATCCCGCTGTGGAGACACCCTCTCCCCAGCCCTCCCCCGCAAGCGGGGGAGGGAGCACACCTTCATTGGGGCGGCATTCGACCGAATCTCAGATCTGCGCCAGGCCTCCATCCACGAAGACTTCGCTGCCGGTCATGAAGCTGCTGTCCGAGGACGCCAGGAACGCGGCCACCGCGCCCGTCTCGGAGGGATCGCCGACACGTCCGATGGGGGTGGCGCTGCCGAGCGCATCGAACGCTTCCTCACCGACGATCTCCAGCGCCAGCTCGGTCTTGGTCGGCCCCGGAGACAGCACGTTGACGCGGACGCCGGTGCCGCGCAGGTCCTGCGCCCAGCTGCGCGCGAGATTGCGGATCGCGGCCTTGGTCGCGCTGTAGATGCTGAACTGCGGCGTCCCCATCACACCCGTGCTCGAGCCGGTCAGGATGATCGACGCGCCCTGCTTCATCAGCGGCAGGGCCTTCTGCACGGTGAAGACCAGCCCTTTCACGTTGACGTCGAAGATGTGATCGTAATGCTCGACCGTGATCTCGCCGAGCGGCGCGAACAACCCGGTCCCTGCATTGGCGAAGAGAACGTCGATGTTGCCTCGCTCCTTCCTGACCGTCTCGTAAAGCCGGTCGAGATCGGCAAGATCCGTCACCGAGCCCCGGACGGCGCGTGCCTGGGATCCGAGCTTCGCCACGGCGGCGTCGAGCTGCTCCTGCCGCCGCCCGAAAATGTAGACGAACGCACCTTCGTCGACGAACCGCTTCGCCGCTCCAAATCCGATGCCGGTGCCGCCGCCGGTCACCACTGCCGTCTTGCCTTGTAGCCTGCTCATGATGTGCTCCTTCGTTGAGGTTGCACTGAGCTGGCGGCGTACCCACCTATCGATAAGTATGCACCTTTTGGTAAGTGCCCAAAAAATGTCAGATACGACTTTCCCGCCTGCACAGGCTCCTACTCCGGTCCAGAGCTGCACGCCGACCCTGCCCGGCTTCACCTGCGGCCTCGACGCGACCCTGCGGGTCGTCTCCGGCAAGTGGAAGCCGCTGATCCTGTACTTCGTCGCCCAGGACGGCCCGACCCGTTACGGCGAACTCCGGCGCGCCATCCGCGACGTCAGCGACAAGGTGCTGATCCAGCAGTTGAAGGAGCTGGAGGCCGATGGCCTGGTGAAGCGGACCGACTACAAGGAAGTGCCGCCGCGCGTGGACTACAGCCTCACTCCTTTGGGCCATAGCCTGGCCCAGGCACTGGTGCCGCTCTGTACGTGGGGCACGGAGCATATGGCGGAGGTCAGCCAGGTGTTCGCCGAAAGGGCGACCTGGACGCGGCGAGAACGTGGGCCGACTGTCTAGATTGCGTTGTTCGTGGTGCGAGGGCTGCTTTGCCCTGAGTTCTTGCGACCACAACGATCCCGGAAGGACACCCGATGAACACCAACGCCGTCGTGTTCGACGCCTACGGAACGCTCTACGACATCCAGTCGGTCGCCGACATCACCGAGGATGCGTTTCCGGGCTATGGCGAGATCATCACGCAGGTCTGGCGCATCAAGCAGCTCGAATACACCTGGATGCGCTCGCTGATGCGACGCTACCAGGATTTCGCGGCGGTCACGCGCGACTCCCTCGCCTATACGCTGCGGGTGCTCGGGCTCGCCTACGAGAGCGAGGCGTTCGAGCGCGTGATCGAGAAATATCTGCATCTGGACCTTTATCCGGACGCAACCGCAGCGCTTACGGCGCTGAAGCCGCGCAAGCTTGCGATCCTCTCCAACGGCAGCCCGGACATGCTGAATGCACTCGTGCGCAATTCCGGGCTCGACCGCCTGCTCGACGCCACCATCAGCGTCGATGCCAAGAAGATCTTCAAGCCGAGCCCGCAGGCTTATGAGCTGATCGGCGAGGTGCTGGGTACTGCGCCGAACGAGGTGTTGTTCGTGTCCTCCAATCCCTGGGACGTAGCGGGCGCGAAAGCGTTCGGGCTCAACGTCGCCTGGATCGAGCGGGTGACGCCGGAAGCGATGGCGCTGGCTTGCGTCGAGAACGAAGTCGTGGCACCGCTCACCATGTTCAAGGCGATCCGCACCCAGATGGACGAGCTCGGCTTCGCACCGGACCACCGCGTCCGCGCGCTCTCCGAGCTGCCGGGAATTGCTTAGGTATCGCCGCCCCGAAGCCTGGAATGAGCTGACTGGAATGAGCCTGGAATCCGTTCGCGCCTTTTTCGCCGAGAAAGCCCCCGACATCTCCGTCATGGAATCCCCGATCAGCTCGGCCACGGTGCCGCTGGCCGCGGAAGCCTATGGCGTCGAGCCCGGAATGATCGCCAAGACGCTGTCCTTGCGCGTCGGCGAACGCGTCATCCTGATCGTGGCCGCCGGCACCTCGCGGATGGACAACAAGAAGGTCAAGGCGCAGTTCGGCGGCAAGCCGAAGATGCTGGGGCTGGAGGAGGTCGCCGACATCACCGGCCACGAGGTCGGCGGCGTCTGCCCGTTCGGGCTGAAATCGCCGCTGCCGGTCTATTGCGACGTGTCGCTGAAGGCGTTCGACGTCGTGGTGCCGGCCGCGGGCTCGACCCACAGCGCGGTGCGCATCACGCCGCAGCGGATGGCCGAGCTCACCGCGGCCGAATGGGTCGATGTCTGCGAGGTCAGGCCGTAAGGCGGCGCCGGCTACATGCTTGATGCATTTGCCGGTCAGGCAGGCTAGCATGGCGACCATGAGCGACGACAAGGTGAAACGACGACTGACCACCGTGCTGTGCGCCGACGTGTTCGGCTATTCCCGCCTCATGGAGGCGGACGAGACCGGTACGTTGGAGACGCTGCGCCGCTACCGCACGGCCATTGCGCGCCTGGTCGAGCGTCATGACGGCCGCATCGTCAACACCTGGGGCGATGCCGTGATCGCCGAGTTCGCCAGCGTCGTCGAAGCGGTGCAATGCGCGGTCGAGATTCAGCATGAAATCTCGTCGGACGCGTCGCAGACGAATCCAATGCAATTTCGCATCGGCATCAACCTCGGCGACGTCATGGTGGACGGCTCCGACATCTATGGCGACGGGGTCAATATCGCATCGCGCCTGCAGGAGCTTGCAGAGCCCGGCGGCGTCGTGATCTCGAGCTCGGTCTACGATCAGGTGCACAACAAACTGTCCGTCGGCTTCGACTGCCTCGGCCAGCGCCCGATGAAGAACATTGCTCCCCTGACCAGTTATCGGTTGACCCTGGGCGGCAAGGCTGCCGCGACGGTGAGCGTCCCGATCACGGCAAGCGCGCCTCCCTCAGAGCGGGTGCATGCTCCGCGGATGGACGACAGGCGCGCACCATCATCGATGAATGCGATCTCCGAGTGGCTCACGAGGCTGCCCCGCCCGGTCGCAGCGGCCCTCACGGTGTCGGCCTTCCTGATTGTGATCAATCTGCTCACCAGCCACAGGATCTGGTTTCATTGGCCCGTCGCAGCCATTCTCTTCGGTGTGGTCATGCGGATGGTGCTCGGAAACCGACCTGAATCGGACAGCAGAACGGAACGCTGAACGAGGCGGCACGACCCGCATCTTCGCGCTGCGTATCTCTTCCAATCACGCATTCAATAGAGACTAATCGTCGTTGTCGTCATAGGGACGCGGCTGCACCTGCGACGGTGGCGGCGGCGCGTTGTCATAGCGCGGCGGCGGTGCGGCGCGATTGCGCGGGACCTGCTGCTGCGGCGGCATCTGGTTGTTGGACTGGAACACGGCGCGACAGCCGCTCGACAGCTGCGGCGTGTTCTGCTGCAGGCACGCCGTGATGCGGCTCACGTCCGGAATCTGATCACTGCACAGCCGCCACACATCCGGCGTGCAGGCCATCTGCTGTTCCATGGTCCCGCGATATTCTTCGGCGAATGCTGCGCCCGGCGCCACGATGCCGCCGATCGCGAGCACGACACCCAGCGCAATCCGCTCTGTTCGCATGTCCGATCCTTCCCGATTCCGTCGAATTCTCATCAATCAATGAGGCGGCAGCCGGTTCTGACCCAACAACAAAATGTGAAAATCGCGCTGGAACCTACTCCACCTTGCCGATCTTCCTGACCGCCGCGATCAGCCGCGCACTGTCGGTTGCAACGAATTGCGCGAACGCCGGCGCGTCCTGATAGGCGACGAGACTGCCCGAGGTCTCGAATGCCCTCAGTACGTCGGGGCTGGTCATGACCTGCGCCATCGCCTCGCGCAGCCGGGTCGCGATCGGCGCGGGAAGAGCGCTCTGCGCGAACAGCCCGGCCCAGATATACATCTCGACATCCTTGTAGCCGAGCTCCTGGAAGGTCGGCACGTCGGGGAAGCTCGCGATGCGCTGCGCGCCGCAATTGCCGAGCACGCGCAGCTTGCCGTCGTCGACCTGCGGCTTCAGCGTTCCCGGCGCTGCGGCGATCGCCTGCACGGTGCCACCGAGGATCGCGGTGAGCGCGGGACCTGCGCCGCGGAACGGCACATGCAACAGCTTGATGCCGGCGCTGTTTGCGAACATCTCCATCGCCACATGCAGCGTGCCGTAGGGACCGGAGGAGCCGTAGGTGATCTGGCCCGGGCGCTTCCTGGCATCCTCGACGAAGTCCTGCGCCGTTTTCCACGGCGCGGAGGCCGGCACGGCCAATAGCGTGGGATCGGCGAGCACGCGCGCGATCGGCATGAACTGCGAGACCTCGTAGGCGGCGGGACGATCGAACAGCCGATCAGCCTCGGGCAGCACCGCGAGCGAGGACAGCGTCATCAGCAGCGTATAGCCGTCGGGCTCGGCGCGTGCCGCCGCGGCATTGCCGACCGAGCCCCCGCCGCCTCCGGCGCGGTTGTCGACGATGACGGGCTTGCCCAGGATCCGCTCCAGCGCCATCGCCACCGGTCGCGCTGCAAGGTCAGCCTGGCCCCCGGCCGGGAACGGCACGATCATGGTGATGTTGCGCACGGGATAGGTTTGGGCGAACGCTGGATCCGGTGCTGCAAGGCGAAACAACGGCAATGAAGCAGCGGCGCGCAAGAGATCGCGTCGATCCATGTGGTGCCTCCCCCTGATTTTCTTATGTCGCCGCCAGCCTAGCGCGCCAAGCGGCAAGAACAAGCCGTTTACCAAGCGTTCACCATGTCCGGCTCCCCCAGGAACGCATGTCCGGAGCCGCTGTTGCCCACCCAAGGAGAGTGAGCGATGCGGAATCTGGCGACCATCGACGTTGCGCTGGACGAGATGCTGGTGAATCTCGCGGCAATCGTGTTGCGGCTGTCAAAGCCCGAACTGACGCGGACACCGGAAGCGCGGCGCGCATTGGCGCAATCGGTCCATCAATATGCAGCTTGCGCGAAGCGGTCGAACGACCCTCGCGTTCACGAATTGAAATCGCAGCTGGAAGAAACGCTGAAGCCGAACCTGCGCATCGTCGCAATCGACGGCGTCAAGGTGGCGTAGGCACGCTGCAAAGCGAGATGCCGTAGGGTGGGCAAAGGCGCGCTCTTCGCGCGCCGTGCCCACGATCACTCGCCGAAGTGCCCCGGAATGTCCCGCAAGTCTCCTCCCCAATCTAGGGGAAGCCTCCCCTGCTTCACGTATCGATGAAAGCTGCTGAACGACCAATCGCGCACTCGAGCGACGAGTCCGTGTCTGACGGGATTGAAATGGATGTAATCAACGTGACGCTCAAAATCCGCGTCGTCGCGAATTGCGTGCTCCCAATAGCGGCGCTGCCAAATGCCCTTCTCCCGCTTCTTCAATTTGCTCATTGAAGGCGGCCCGGCTTCCAGGCCACGAGAAAATCCACCTTTGATCAGATTCCAGCGCGATGAAAAGTCGACGTCCCCTTCGGGCAGCGTCCAGATCGTGTGGAGGTGATCGGGCAAGATGCAGATCGTGACGGTCTCAAAAGGGCGGCGTTCAAAGACGGTGCGGTAAATTCGTCTGAGGCGATCAGCTTGATCGACGAGGAGTGTGCTCGAACGATCTTCGAGAACAATAGTGAAAAAGAAAGTCCGGCCCTTTGCGTGCCGATATCGAGACACTTGTGATCTCCTCGGACAAAGACGTGGGCACGCTTCGCTTTGCCCACCCTACGGCAGTTGCGTTGTCTTCGCACCTTTCTTCGTCCGCCGCTTGCACGTGCCCGGCAGCTTGGCTGCGAGAAAATCGCCGAGTGCTTCGACGCGGGCGGGGCGCGGGCCGCCGGGGGGCGTCACCAGGTGCACGGCGCCTTCGGGCTGCTTCCAGTCCTTCAGGATGACTTCGACCTCGCCGGACGAAATCGCTTCGCCGACGATGAATTCGGGCAATTCGGCGATGCCGAGGCCCGCGAGCAGCGACGGCATCAACGCCTCGCCATTGTTGACGCGAAGCTGCCCGCCCGGACGCACGCTGGCCTGCTCGCCGGCCGAATTGCTGTAGTGCCAGATGTTGGGCGTCGACATATAGGCGTAGCTGAAGCATTTGTGGTCGGCCAGATGCATCGGATGCGTCGGGCGTCCGTGGCGCTTGAGATAGGACGGCGCGGCCACGGTGTAGCGCGGCATGGTGAAGAGCTGCCGCGCAAGCAGCGAGGAATCCGGCAGGCGCGCGATCCGCACGGCCATGTCGAAACCTTCGCCGATCAGATCCACCGTCGCATCGCTCAGGTGAAGATCGACCGAGACTTCCGGATAGGCCTCGAAAAACTCCGGCAGCAGCGGCGCCACCGCCTTGATGCCGAACGTCATGGGCACGGCGAGCCGCACCAGGCCGCGCGGCGCCACGGACTGCGCCAGCGCCTCGTTCTCCGCCGCCTCGCCGTCGGCCAGAAGGCGCGTCGCGCGCTCGGCGAGCTTGTGGCCGGCATCGGTCAGCGCGAGCCGGCGCGAGGTGCGGTTGAACAGGCGGGCCCCTAACCGCTCCTCGAGCCGGGTCACGGCCTTCGAGACCGTCGCCTTGGACATCGCGAGCTCGCTCGCGGCCCCCGCAAACGACCGTAATTCCACGACTTTTGCGAAAATCGCGAGCGCCTCGAAATCGGGGAGTTTTGCCATGGCAGCCGCTCCGATCGTACTTTTTGGGAAACAATGTGTTTCGATAGTTTCTATTTCTATACCACAGGCGCAGGCTTATCCAAGGGGTCATCAGACATTCCAGGACATGGAGACATCCAATGACCAAGAAGCTCTCAGGCAAGGTCGCCCTCGTCACCGGTGGCTCGCGCGGCATCGGCGCAGCAAGCGCCCGCGCTCTCGCCGACGAAGGCGCAGATGTCGCCATCAGCTACGTCGCGTCGCCCGAAAAGGCCGAGGCAGTCGTCGCTGAGCTGAAGGCCAAGGGCGTGAAGGCCCGCGCCTTCAGGGCGGACCAGGCCTCGGCCAAGGACGTGACGCAGCTCGTCAAGGACGTGGCGAAGGAATTCGGCCATCTCGACATCCTCGTCAACAATGCAGGTGTCGCCAATGGCGGTGCGATCGACGACGCCAAAGCCGACACGGAAGCGCTGGCTCGCCAGGATCAGGTCAACGTGCATGGCGTGATCGCGGCGATCCGCGCCGCCTCGCAATTGATGGGTGAAGGCGGCCGCATCGTCACCGTCGGCTCCATGTTGGCCGACCGGGCCTCGTTCCCGGGCCTTGCCGACTATGTCGCCACCAAGGCGGCCGTGGTCGGTTACACCAAGGGCGCCGCCCGCGACCTTGGCCCGCGCGGTATCACCGTCAACGTGGTGCAGCCCGGCTCGATCGACACCGACATGAATCCAAAGGACGGCGGCGAGTTCGCCGAGACCCAGCGCAAGCAGCACGCGCTGCAACGCTTCGGCCGCCCCGAGGAAGTCGCCGCGGGAATCGTGTTCCTCGCAAGCCCCGAGGCCTCCTTCGTCACCGGTACCGTTCTCAACGTCGACGGTGGATTCGGCGCCTGATCAAGGCGCCAACCGTTCAACTCAAGGATTACGCAGATGATCGAACTCAGACCCTTCGCAAAACTCGGCGGCGCCGACCATGGCTGGCTGAAAGCAAAGCATCATTTCTCCTTCGCCAGCCACTATGACCCCAACAACATGGGTCACGGTGCCTTGCGGGTGTGGAACGACGACGAGATCGCGCCGAACACCGGCTTTCCCGCCCATCCCCACGCCAACATGGAAATCATCACCTATGTGCGCGAGGGCGCGATCACCCATCAGGACAGCCTCGGCAACGAGGGCCGCACCGAAGCGGGCGACGTGCAGGTGATGAGCGCCGGCAGCGGCATCCGCCACTCCGAGTACAATCTGGAGCCGTCCAGGACGCGGATCTTCCAGATCTGGATCGAGCCGACGCAGCGCGGCGGCCAGCCGACCTGGGGCTCGAAGCCGTTTCCCAAGGCTGACCGCTCCGGCAAGCTCGTGACCATCGCGAGCGGGATCGAAGGCGACACCGACGCGCTGCCGATCCGGGCCGATGCGCGGGTACTCGCCACCACGCTGAAGGCCGGCGAGCGCGCGGAATACGCGCCGCAGACGTCGCGGCATCTCTACCTAGTGCCCGCGGCCGGCGCAGTCGAGATCAACGGCGTCCGCGTCAACGCTCGCGACGGCGCCGCGATCCGCGACGAGGAGCGGCTGACCATCACCGCGCTGGAAGATTCGGAGATCGTGCTCGTCGACGCGGCTTAGCCACACCAACTCGTCATGCCCGGGCTTGACCCGGGCATCCATCGCCTTCGCAAGGAGCTTTTCGAAGAGCGATGGGTTGCCGGGTCAAGCCCGGCAACGACACCGACAGAACAATTCATTTCATCCAACGGAGACCATCATGACCAAAGTTCTCGTCCTCTACTACTCCGCCTACGGCCACATCGAAGCCATGGCCAACGCCGTCGCCGAGGGCGCGCGCGAGGCCGGCGTCACCGTCGACATCAAGCGCGTGCCGGAGCTGGTGCCGGCCGAGGTCGCCAAGGCTTCGTACTACAAGCTCGACCAGGCCGCCCCGGTCGCCAAGATCGAAGACCTCGCCAATTACGATGCGATCATCGTCGGCACCGGCACCCGCTTCGGCCGCATGGCCTCGCAGATGGCGAACTTCCTCGACCAGGCCGGCGGGCTCTGGGCCAAGGGCGCACTGCACGGCAAGGTCGGCGGCGCCTTCACCTCGACTGCGACCCAGCATGGCGGCCAGGAGACGACGCTGTTCTCGATCATCACCAACCTCCTGCATTTCGGCATGGTGATCGTCGGCATGAACTACGGCTTCGCCGGCCAGATGAAGCTCGACGAAGTCACCGGCGGCGCGCCCTATGGCGCCACCACGATCACCGGCGGCGACGGCAGCCGCCAGCCCAGCGCCAACGAGCTCGCCGGCGCGCGCTATCAGGGCCGCCAGATCGCGGAGACCGCCAAGAAGCTCCACGGCTGAGCCGCAAGGCCTGGGGGGTCTCGTGGCTGATACGACGCGGGCGGCGTTTCCTTCGCGAATGCCGCCCCGTCACCCTACAGCGTGAGGTCCGCGTGGGGCTGAACCGGAGCCGTCGGCATGGGCGCGGGGGCGGTCGAAAGCCACCAGCCCTCACCGGCAAACCAGCACGTCTCGTCGGGAGCGCCTTCTCTTCGCAACGACTGAACGCTTTCCCATCCTCTTGCGAACGCCTCGCTCAATCGCCGGCCGGCCTCCGCATCCTGCAACCCCGCGCAGCCGATGAACTGGGCCCGGCCGAGGAATTTCGCGGGCCAGGTCGCCCCGCCATCCGGGCGCGTGATCATCAACATGCCGCCGAGCGTGCCCTCGGGCGCCAACGGAAAAACCAGCCGCCCACCGGGCCGCAAGGCATCGAGCCATTCCATCGCCGGCTGCGCCGCGCCGGCGCAGACATAGATCACGTCCGCAGCGGGCAGATCGGACGCGATGCCCGAACGCTCGCGCACGTCCACATGCGCGATGTCCTTCAGATTGTCCCGCGCGAGAGCGGCGAGACGCGGGTCGATTTCATAGGCGTGGACACGGCCGCCGGATCCGACGAGGTGAGCGAGGATCGCGGTGTAGTAACCGCTGCCCGCTCCGATCTGGATCACGGTCTCCCCTTCCCTCACCGCGCACCCGCTCAGCCAATAGGCGTGTGCGCTCGGCATACCGATGTTGAGGCTGCGCGCGCTATCGAGCGCCAACAATGCATTCTGGTAGATGAAGGCAGGATCGTCGTCCGGCGTCACGACATAGGGATGGCCGCCGAAGGAGATCGACCACGGTCCGGGCCCGACGAAAGGCTCGCGCCTGATGGACCGAAAGGCCTGCTCGATGCGTGGATCAGCAGCCTTCGCCGCGGCGCAGATCAGCTGCGCATAGAACGCGCGATATTTTGTCGAACGATCTTCCATGTCGCCCTCCGAAGCGGCGGCGACGATAGCACATCGATTGCGATGTTCGAGTGACCTTGCGATCCGGAGCTCGACGCTAACGCGTTCCCTTGCCCATGGCCCGTGCGGCAAGGGCGGCGGCCGCGGGATAGCGGCGCAGGCCCTGCGCGGCGTGGTCGCGCCATGCGTAGGGCAGGCCGCGCCAGGTCAGCGCGACGCTGACGTCGGTCAAGGGCACCCGCTCGGCGCCGAAGCGCCGCTTGTAGTCCTGATTGCCGATGCTGAGGTCGAAGCGGCGCACGCCCTCTGCATGCAGCGCGGCCATGGTGCGCTCGGCGACGAGCAGCCCCGGCGAGCAGCTCGACCATGGATCGCCGCCGTGGCTGATGCGGAGCAGGTAATAGGTCGCGCCATGCGTGACGCCGAGCGCAGTGGCGACGACGCCGTCGTCGCACACCAGCGCCGAGACGACGGCATAACGCTCCGCAATGCCCCGGCGAACGACCTCGCGATAGAACCGCGCATGGGCCGCGTCGTTGAGAACGAACGGCGAGCCAAGCTTTCGCATGCGCGCCTGCTGCTGGACATCCATCACGTCCATCAGTTCATGCGCCCGCGCGACATCCGTGGCGATTTCGAACCGGGCACCGGCGTGACGGGTGAAGACGCGCCAACTCCGCGGCATCTGCATGCGCTTGATCGAGGCCTGATAGTCCCCGTAGTCGTCACCCATCAGCACGAGATTGCCGTTGAGCGAGGAAGATCCGATCCGCCCCATCGACACCAGCGGGTTCGGCTTGCCGCCGACCTCAGCCGGCATCTTCCGCAGCCGCAGCAGATCGAAGCGATCCGGCAAGGCACGCAAGCCCTCGACCAGCGCCTTGCCGATTGCATCCGCCGCCGCGCCCGGAGTGGCATCGGGTGACAGGATCGGCGCATTGTTGTCGGAGACGCCGAGATCGGCGAATTCGACGATGCGGATGCCGCGCCTGACATGGCTGATCATCGGCACCATCGCGATGTCCTTGCCGGTGGCGGCATCGGAGATCACGGCAATCAACGGCGCGACGTCATCGAACGCCTGGTACCAGGGACCGAGCCAGTAGCCATGCTGGAAAGCGGTACGATCTCCGACAGTCAGGCGCGACGCGGCCTCGCGCCAGTCACGCACGAAATCGATCGCGATGCCCGAGGTGCCGGACACAAGACCATCCAATTGCTCGACGCCGACAACCGACATCGGCGGGGCATACGATTCCTGGGTGTTGCCGGATAGATCATGTTTTGTCGCAGACCGGCTTATCGTTAAGCCATTGCCACTGCCGACAGACGCGAAAGCTTTCATGGCGCCGGTTCCGTCTGCGCGACGCATTGGAACCGCGCCAGGAAGTGCAGGCCCGCCACCGCCAGAGCGAACATGAACCAGATCGGATTCTGCCGCTCGAGCAGGAAGGTTTCGGTCGCTCCATAATACAGGCCGAACAGCCACACGGTCAGGAACAGCTTGGCCAGCGCGCCACTGCGATTGTGGGTTTGGGCCGACTGAAAATTGCCGAGCGGCGCAAGCACGAAGACGAGGATCACGAGCAACAGGCCCGGCAGGCCGATGGTGACCGCGAGGTCGAGATAGCTGTTGTGGCTGTGCGCCGCCGACGTCGCCCATTCGGCGCCTTGGGCGGTCTGCCGCGCCGTGACGTCGTCCCAGAAAGCCGCATAGCCGTGACCGGTGATCGGCTTCTCCGCGACGGCCGCGAGCGCGAATTCCCAGATCGCGGAACGGCCGGTGAAGGTGGGATCGAGCGGCAGCAGCCGCGTCATGGCCCCCAGCGCCGGGCTCATCACGCTGCCGACCGTCAGCAGGTTCATGACGATCAGCGGCACGAAGCAGATGATCCGCTTCAGCCACAGTCCGGGCGTGAGATAGACCAGCGACGCGAGCGCGTAGATCGCAAGGCACAGCACCGATGAGGTCTTGCCACCGGTGAAGATCAGGAAGATGCCGGCGAGCGCTGCGATCGCGGGTCCCATCACGAACGAGCCGACGGCGGACAGATAGATGCCGACATAGACCAGGATGGTCATTACCGGCGAAGCGACGTTCTTGTGACCGAAGCTGCCGCGCCAATCGCCGGCGAGCTGCGGCTCGCCGATATCAAGCGCGGTATGGATCGAATATTGCGGCGCGAGGACAACGCCGAGATAGCAGAGCGCGAGCAGCACCAGCGCGGCGGCGCCCAGGCACAGATTGAAGCTGCGCTGCGTCGGCGGCAGCAATGGCAGCAGGATGGCGAGCGACGTCACGCTGGCGAGAAGCACGAAGCGCTGGATCGACACACCGCGGCTCTCGGAAAGGACGATGTTGATCAGCAGCCAACCGACGAGACAAAGATGAAGCGGCGTCACCAGGCTCTTCAGCGCCGGCCCATCCGTGGTCGCGACGAACAGCACCGCAACCGCAGCCAGCAGGCCCCAGGACAGATAGGCGAGTGCCATTCGTCCGCCGACGATCGTGGTGACATCGGCATTGCGCAGGTCCGGGAACGGATCGAGCGTCACCAGCACCAGCAGCAGCGACGCGACCGCGACGAGACAGCGTGCGGCCTGCACGGCATTCAGCTGCGCCAGGCCCTCGCGCACGATGCGGCCCAACGATCGGGCCTCGAGCTCAGTCATATCGGCGGCGCTGCGGGTCATGGCTCAGGACATCTGGTGGCGCTGGTGGAGCTCCAGCTCCGGGGTCGATCCCGTTGAGCGCTCCTCAACAGGCCTGCTGGAAGCCTGCGCCGGCTGCCGCACGATGCTTCGCGCAATCTCGTAATATTGCAGCGCGCGTTGCTCGAGCGTGAGATTGTCCAGGATATAGCCGCGCGGATCGAACGCACCCGCGACACATCCGGCCCAGAAATCGTCCCAGCCCGCTTCGAACTGCGCGACGTCCAGGAACTTGGCGCCGCAGCGCTTGTCCCAATACGGCACCGAGGACACCGGCGCGAACTGCACGCGGTGCGGATAGTAATCGGGGTCTCGCCATGGGCCGCCCGGGTCCCAGGCGAACACAGGCACGCCGCAAGACAGCGCCTGCTGATAAGCGATGCCCTGGCTTTCGTTCTGGCACAGGAAGATCATCGCGCGCGATCTCGCCAGCGCGGCCTGAAATTCCTCTTCCTTGTAGCTGCCGTAACGCAGCTCCGTGAAGGAGCGGCCCTCTTTTCGCAGGCGGGCACGGACGGGCTCGATCAGCTCCGGCGCGTAGCGCTCGCGGTCCCAGTGCACCTTGTCGTAGATCAGCACATCAAAGGTCTTCCGGGAGGCGCGCGATGGCGCCCACAGATCCGTGTCGATGCCGATCGGCCAGGCCTCGGTGTCGGGCCAATGCGGCCGGTACATGTCGACGTACCAGGGGCCGGGCACCACGACCTTCTTCACCGGCAGACGCTTGAACAGATCAGGGTCGTCGAGCGGATGATTGTGGGCGGCGACGCCGAGCAGGATCGGGTTTTTCCAAGCGAACTTGTCGAGCAGGAAGGTGCGGCCGATGATGCAGGCCAGTTCCTCGGGATGCTGCGCGATGTAGCCGTAATCGTTGACGCGGTAGCGGATGCCGAGCCTGTCGAGTCCCGCGCAGAGATTGAGGAACACGCGAAGCTGGCCGCTCATGCGCGGCTCGCCGAGCAGCAGGCGGCGCGCCATGCGCCGCAGATGCCGGTCGCCGGGGAACCAGCGATCGTCCTTGTCCTCGTAGAAGAGGTTGAGGGTCATCGCATCGGGGTCGTGTTCGAACGTCTTTGCGGGCACTGGATCCATCCGCGTCAACCGGTTGCGCATTCTCGCATGGGACCGGCCGCCGCTCTCCTCCAAATCTGCCACAGGCTTAATGCCAGTGGCTTAACGCTAATTGACGAAACCGCGCCGACACACGCCTTCGCGTCAACGATCAGGTCGTAATGCAGGTATCATTCGCGAGAAGACAATGTTGCGATCGATCGCCTCATCGATCCTGCAGACGCGCCCTGGTTAACAGACTCTTAAAGGCGAGCCGTGGCTCAGATCACCGCCGAAGACGTTCTCGATTTGCCGGCCTCCACACGCATCGTTCCGGCGGTGCGCCAGCCGCTGCCGTCGAGTTCGCCCAATTCGGTATCCGTCGTCATTCCCGCCAAGAACGTTGCGGCCTATGTCGGCGAAACTCTCGCCAGCGCACTGGCGCAGGGCGAGGTCGGCGAAGTGATCGTCGTGGACGATGGTTCCACCGACAAGACCGCCGCGATCGTCCGCGGCATTCGCGACCCGCGACTGCGCCTGATGACCAATGATTCCGCCGGCGTGTCGGCCGCGCGCAATCTCGGCGCACGTCATGCAAGCGGCGAATGGCTGCTGTTCCTCGATGCCGATGACCGCCTGCGTCCGGGCGCGGTGGCTGCGCTGCTGGCGGCGGCGCGCAGCGCTCCTCGCGCCGTCCTGGTCTACGGTGACTACAACACGATCGACAGCGAGGGACGCCAGATCGGGCGGCGCGACCTGCTGAAGAGGCGCCGCAAGCCATCCGGAGACGTGCTGACGCGGCTCGCGGCCGGCAATTTCATCGTCAATGGCGGCATCGCGCTCGCGCGCGCGGAAGCGTTTCGCGCCGTCGGCGGCTTCGATACGTCGCTCAGATATTGCGAGGACTGGCATTGCTGGTGCCGCCTCGCCGCGATCGGCGAGTTCGAATTCGCGCCAAAGCTGCTGCTCGACTATCGCCTGCACACCGCCAATACCATGAACGCCGCAGTGCGGACGCCGAAGGACTTCTTCCCGGCCATCGCGCGGGTGTTCGACGACGGGCTGATTCTGGCGAGATTGCCCGAAGGCACAGCATCTGGCTTGCGCCTTGCCGCCGAACTTCATCTCATCACTTATGCGGCGATGCAGGCGGTGCGCTTCGGCCGATATCGGCAAGCCCTGGGTTATCTCGTAATGGTCGGCCGCCGTTCGCTCAAGGCGCTGCCGCGCGCCGCGGCAAGGACCGCCCTCGCGCGCTTCGGCATCTAGCCGTCACGACACGATCTTGGAGGCTTCATAGGGCTTCGGCGCGAAGCCGAACGCCGCGAGCATGGAGCCGAGCGCCACCAGCGCCGGATGCATGGCGACGACGGCTTTCGACGTCGTCAACAGGCGGGCGGAACGGACCAGCGACAGCGGCAGCCGCCCCAGCATCTGCGCGAACACCCACGCGCGCCCGCTCAAGCCTTGAGCGGCCTTGGACTGCACGCGATAATTGATTGCGCCGATGCGCAGGCCGCGCTTTGCGATCCAGGCGGGGCTGGTGCGGCTTTGCGGCACGGTTTCGGTGATCACGGCCTCAGCCGTCCAGTGGAAGATCATGCCGGCATCGCGGCACCGTACGAAGAAGTCGCAATCGCCGCCGCCGAGGAAATTGAAACTGAGGTCGAAGGCGGGACGCTCGAACCGCTCGAAGGCCGCGCGTGTGATCAGGCAATTGCCGCAGCCATAGATCAGCGGCACCGCGCCGGAATAGTCGTAGGCGGGACAGAAGGCTGGATGACGCGACAGCCACGGCTTGCTGTCGTCCTCGAAGACCGGCAGCACCGGCCCGCCGACCACGTCGGCACCGGTCGCCTCCGCGGTGCGCACCATCAGCTCGAGCCAGTCGGGCGAGGCGATCTCGTCGTCGTCGATCATCAGGAAGCGGGTGGCGGCGGGAAACAGCGCCTGCGCCGTCTCGAACGCGGCGTTGATCGCCTGGCAATTGCCCTGCCGCTTCTCGACCAGACAGACGCCCTGCAGCCTGCCCTCGGCCAAAAACTCTGCAGCAACCGGCGCGCTTTCGCGCTGCGCGGCGTCGTTCTCGACCATCACGACGGCAAAGGAACGTGGGGTGCGCTGGTTCGCCAGCGAGTCCAGCGTCAGCCGCAGATGCTGCGGACGGCGGAAGCAGGGAATGCAGACGACTATGCCGACCGACAGATCGAGAACGCGGGAGCTTGCCACGATCTCCCGGTTGGGATCGCGCACGGCATCCGAGATACGCATGGCGGACAGGTCTGTCGGGATCAATGTCATGACGTTCTAGATGTCCGAGATATGTTGAAAAAGCCCTGCTTCAATCACGCGTCCCGCGATGGCGCATCGCCGCGGGACAGATGCGTCCCAAAATGAACGACCGGCCGAAAGCGCATGCTCACTTCGCCCGCCGATCTCCCGCTCGTCCCAAGGCAGCATCGCGCGTTTAACCGCTTTCGCCTGTTTCTCCCGCGAAACCATGCGCGCGTGATACTGCAATTCGCGGTCCATGCGGCGACGACGACCCAACATGAACAATGCCGTAGTTAATGCGCATGCGCATTAACCGGACCGTAAGCACTGCGACCGTTGAGACGCGGCGGCGTCAGATTTGCTCTTCGGGCGAGCGAGTATTTTCCTGTAAATTTGATTAGAACAAGCGCGGTCAAAAAGACATGAACAAGCCAGCCACGATCGATTTCCCGACAGCCACGGCGATCCATATCCCCGCGGCCATTGCCCCCGTCCAGGCGCTGCACGATCTCGTCCCCGGCGAAGCCCGCGACAGCCTGCTCGCCGTTCACGACGTGCTGCGCCGCGAGCTGCCGCAAGATCAACTCGCCATCTATGAGGCCGGCGGCGGCTCGTGCAGCGTCCTGCCGCCCGAGATGCTGGGCCGCAGCAAGGTCACCGTCGTCGACATCGACGAGGACCAGGTCCGCAACAACACCTACGCCGACGAGGCGATCCTCGGCGACGTGCAGACTTATCGTTTCGCCGGCGAGACCTTCGATCTCGTGATCTGCTACAACGTGATCGAGCATCTGCCCCATGTCGACGCCGCGCTCCTGAACTTCCGCGACGCGCTCAAGCGCGGCGGCATGATCCTGATCGGCGCGCCCAATCCGCGTTCGCTGTCCGGCATCGTCACGAAATATTCGCCGCACTGGTTTCACGTCTGGTTCTACCGGCACGTCCGCGGCATCAAGGACGCCGGTCTGCCTGGCGAGCCGCCATTTCCGACCTTCTTCCACCCGCTGGTGACGCTGCCCCGGCTCGAAGCCTTCGCGGCCGCCAACGGCCTCGAGATGATCTACCGCCGCGAGGTCGAGAGCCCGCGCTATCCCGAGATGCGCCGGCGCAAGCCGCTGTTCGCGGCCCTCGTGGACGCCGGCGCCGCCTTGCTGAACACCATGCTGTCGCGCGGCACCGACGTCCGCCGCGGCGACTATCACGTCATCCTACGGAAAAGCTGACCATCATGGCGCGCACGCGGCTCATCACAGAATATGCGGATACCCGCAGCCGAGCCGTGCGCGGTAACGAACCGTTAATTTCCAGGGAGCCGCATAGCCGGCATCACGCGGACGCAGCGCGCAGTGGCAGGCGCTTAAACGCTTTGTTTGCCATTTCGGTGAATAGTCCCTCAATGAGTATGGTTAATTTTCCCTGTTGCGTTGATTGCGCCCCTATATCCCGGGGGCATGGCGTAGAGCGAAGAGTAACCCCTCAGCCTGCGGCATTTGGAATGAAAGCTGGGGATCATGCTTGACTATAACCAGCCGATCGATCGGGCGAGATCCGAGCCCGCGCAACAGAAGACTGCGGCCGGCTTCAACGTGCTGGAGCTCGCCAATCTGCTCTGGCGGCGCAAGATCGCGATTGCGGCGGCCGCGCTGCTCGGCGCAACGCTCGCGGTCACGATCGGCAAGAGTCTGACGCCCCGCTACACCGCCACCGCCCAGCTCTATGTCGATCCGCGCGAGCTTCAGCTCGTCGACCGCGAGCTCACGCCGCGCGCGCAGGACGTCTCCGGCATGTCGATGGTGGTGGAGAGCCAGGCGCGCCTGATCACCGCCAACAGCGTCCTGCTCAAGGTGATCCAGCAGGCGGGTCTCGACAAGGATCCGGAATTCGGCGGCGGCGACGGCCGAAGCCTGATGTCGTCGCTGCTCGGCCTGGTCGGCCTGCAGCCACGTGCGCCCTCCGCGGCCGCCAACAACGAGGTGCAGCTTGCCGCGCTCGAGGCGCTGAACAGGCACATCACCATCCGCAAGACCGAGAAGAGCTTCATCGTCGACATCGAGGTCTGGTCGACCGATCCGGCGAAGGCGGCGATGCTCGCCAACACGCTGACCAACGCTTACCTCGCGGAATCCCGCAATTCGCAGGCTTCCGCCGCCCGGCGCGCCACCAACGATCTCTCCAGCCGCCTCAAGGAGCTGCGCGAGCGGCTGCGCAACGCCGAAACCGCGCTCGCCACCTACAAGGCCCAGAACAATTTCGTCGGCACCCAGGATGCGCTGATCAGCGACCAGCAGCTCTCGGCCAGCAACCAGCGGCTCTCCGCGGCGCGCGCCGCGACGATGGATGCCCAGGCGCGGCTCGACCAGATCGAGGCGAGCCGCCGGACCGCCGCCGATGCCGGCGCGATTCCGGAAGCCCTGCAATCGCCGACGATCGCGAATTTGCGCGCGCAATATGCCGATGCGCGCAAGAAATATGCCGAGCAGGCCGGCGAGCTCGGGCCGCGCCATCCGGCGCTGCGCCAGACCGAGAAGCAGGTCGAGGATCTCAAGCGCACCATCAGCGAAGAGATCGACCGCTTCGCCCAGTCCGCCAAGAACGATCTGACGCGCGCCCGCGACTTCGAGGCCTCGCTCAACCGGGCGCTGGAAGCGCAGAAGCGGCAAAGCGTCCAGCTCAGCCAGGCCGCCGTGCGCCTGCGCGAGCTCGAGCGCGAGGCCGATGCCAGCCGCGACGTCTACCAATCCTTCCTCAAGCGCTCCCGCGAGACCGAAGAGCAGGAGAGCTTGAACACTTCGGCGGCCCGAATCATCGGCGAGGCGACCGTTCCGCAGCGGCGCTCGTTCCCGCCGGCGATGAGCATGTTCGCCATGATCGGCTTCATCTTCGGCGCGCTCGCGGCCTCGAGCTGGTTCGTCGCGGCCGAACTGCTGTTCGCCGGCGCGGCCGCACCCGCTGCGCCGACGCCTGCCCGCCGTGAACGCACGCCGGCACCGCAGGCGTCGCGGTCCCCGGAGCCACCGCAGGCTCCTGGGGTTGCACAGCCGCAGCAGGCCCCGCGCGCGCCGGAAGTTGCACAGGTTCTGCCCGAGCTTGCCGCGCCGTCGCTGCAGCCGGCGATGATCGAAAAGCCCCTGATCGAGAAGCCGCTGATCGCGCGGCTCCAGGAGGCCGACGTCATCCACACGCTCGGCGCCATTCTTGCCACCGGCGGCGGCGTCGATCTCACCCGGCTGGGCTGGCCGACATTGCGGCCCGGTTTTCCTCTGACGAAGCTGCTCAACGCCTGGCGCGACATGCGCGCCGCCGTGGCGCGGCGTGCCGGCGGCAAGGCGATGCCGGTGATCGCGCTTGTCGGCGGCGGCGAGACCACCGGGCGCAGCGTAAGCGCGCTGAATTTCGCGCTCGCGGCGGCCCGCGATGGCGCCCGCGTGCTGATGATCGACGCCGACCATCAGGTCCACGCGCTCTCCAACAAGGTCAGCCGTCCCGGCAAGAGCGAGCCGAGCAGGCTCGGCTGGCTCTCGATCGGCAGCAAGGCTGCACGCGAGATCAAGACGGTCAACGGCATTTCGGTGCTGCCGGCCGGCGAAGGTGATGCCGGCAAGGCTACTGATGCGATCCGCAAGGCGATCGCCCAGGCACGCGCCGCGGGCGGCTATGACCTCGTGATCCTCGACGGCCCGGCGATGCCGCTTCTCGCCGCCAGCCGCAAGCTGCTCGACGACACGGACGCGCTGGTTGCGGTGCTGCCGACCAGCCTCGACATCAACGACAGCCTGGAAGAAATCCTGACCGCGCTCGGCCGCGCCGAGCGCAAGCTCGTCGGCGTCGTGCTCGACGAGCTCACCCCCGCAGTCGATGCGCGCCAGCGAGGCAAACAATATGCTTGAGCGCCGCGTCAACCTCGACGGACGGGCAGCAACTGCCGAAGTGCCGCGGATCACCGTCGGCGGGCTGCGCATGGCCGCGATCGACCTGGAAGCCACCGCCGATTTCATGATCGAGGCGACCGATCCCAACCATCGCATCGGCCGTCCGTTGTTCCTGACCTCGGCCAATGGCGAGGTGCTGGCGCGCTGCTCGACCGAGCCGCAGACCGAGCGCCTGTTCCGCGCCGCCGACCTGATCAATGCCGACGGCCAGCCGCTGGTGGCGGCCTCGAAGCTGCAATCCTGGTTTCCGCTGCCCGAACGCGTCGCGACCACCGACCTGTTTCACGTCGTCGCGCGCAAGGCGGAAGCAGCGGGCCGCAGCTTCTACATGTTCGGCGCCAGCGAGGACGAAAACCTCGCGGCCGTCGAGAACGTCCGGAAGCTGTATCCGAACCTGAAGATCGTCGGCTACAGCCACGGCTATCTCAAAGGCGATGCGCTGCGTGCGAAGGTCGAGGAGATCAACGCGCTCGCGCCTGATTATCTTTGGGTCGCGCTCGGCGTGCCCAACGAGCAGGCATTCGTGAAGGAATTCACGCCGCATCTCACCAATGTTGGCGTTATCAAGACATCCGGCGGGCTGTTCAACTTCCTGTCAGGGAGCCGCGCTCGCGCGCCGCAATGGATGCAGAAGATCGGGCTGGAATGGGCCTGGCGCACCCTGCTCGAGCCGCGCCGGCTGTTCTGGCGCTATTTGACCACCAACCCCCGCGCGCTCTATCTTCTCTTCAGCCGCAACCGACCCCTCCGCTAAGAGAAGAGCACCAGACGACATGACCGATCGACCGACTGTCCTCGTCACGGGAGGCGCGGGCTATATTGGCTCGCACGCCTGCCGCGCATTGACTGCCGCCGGCTATCAGCCCGTCGTTTATGACAATCTCTCGACAGGTCATCGCAGCTTCGTTGCCGGCCCCCTGGTCATCGGCGACCTGCTCGACGGCGCGGCGCTGGCGCGCGCCTTCGCCGACCACGAGATCACGGCGGTGATGCATTTCGCGGCGGCGAGCCTGGTCGGCGAATCCATGACGGATCCGCAGAAATACTATGTCAACAATGTGCAGGGAACGCTGTCGCTGTTGCAGGCGATGCGCAATGCCGGCTGTCACCGCATCGTGTTCTCCTCCACCGGCGCCGTCTACGGCAATGCCGATTCCAAGGAACTGCCGGAGGACTTTCCCTGCGCTCCGATCAATCCTTACGGCGCATCGAAATGGATGATCGAGCGGATGCTGGCTGACTACCGCTCAGCCTACGGCTTCGGCGCGTTCTGCCTGCGTTATTTCAACGCCAGCGGCGCCGATCCCTCAGGCGGCATCGGCGAACTGCGCGACAACGAAACCCATCTCATTCCCCGCGCCATGATGGCGCTGCAAGGCCATGTCGATTTCGCGGTGTTCGGCGATGATTACGACACGCCCGATGGAACCGCGATCCGCGACTACATCCACGTCACCGATCTGGCGGCAGCGCATGTGGCGGCACTCAAGCTGCTGGAACAGGGACATGCCGGCGGCAGCTTCAATCTCGGCACCGGAGCCGGCTTCTCGGTGCGCGAGATTCTCGACGCCATCAGGCAGGAGACCGGGCGCGAGGTGCCGCACACCGTCAAGCCACGCCGCGCCGGCGATCCCACTTATCTGGTCGCTGACCCCTCCGCGGCACGGAAGGTGCTGAACTTCGTGCCGCGTCACTCCGATTTGCCTACGGTCATCCGCACCGCCTGGGCCTGGCACCAGAAGGCGCATCCGCTTAAGTCGCGTTAGAGCCTGTAAAACAGATTTGGTTGACACGTTGGAGCTGTGCTCCTCTCCCGCAAGCGGGAGAGGTGAACGAGCCGCAGCCATCAGACGACGGCGCGTTTCAGGCGTGACGCCGCAGCTTCCGTGACTGCAACGTCCGGCTCCGGCTGGAGCGGCGGCGCGATGGGCAGAACCATGGGCCGCAGCAGCTCGGCCATCTGCCGCGCCGGCAACGGCTTGGCGATGAGGAAGCCTTGCATCTCGTCGCAGCCATGGGCGCGCAGGAACGCCTCCTGCTCGACGTTCTCGACACCTTCGGCGACCACGGTCATGCCGAGCGCCTTGCCCATGCTGATGATCGCTTGCGCGATCGCCTGGTCTTCCGAATCGTGCGGCAGGTCGCGCACGAAGGAGCGGTCGATCTTGATGGTGTCGATCGGGAAGTGCTTCATCAGCGACATCGACGAATAGCCGGTGCCGAAATCGTCGATGGCAAGGCGAATGCCGCGGCTCTGGATGGCGTCGAGCACCTTGAGCGCACGTCCGACGTTGCGCATCATCATGCTCTCGGTGACCTCGAGCTGGAGCAGCACGGGGGACATGCCGCTGGCCGCGAGCGCCTCGTCGACGTCCTGCAACAAATGCTCGTCGGCGAACTGCCGCGGCGACAGATTGACCGCCATCGACAGCGGCAACAGGCCGCGACGCTGCCAGGCCATGGCCTGCGAGCAGGCCTCGTTCAGCACCCAGCGGCCGATCGGCACGATCAGCCCGGTTTCCTCCGCGAGCGGAATGAACTGCGCCGGTGAGACGCTGCCGAGGTCGGGATGCGTCCAGCGCAGCAGCGCTTCCACGCCGGTGATCTGGCCGGTCTCCATCTCCACCTTGGGCTGGTAGTTCAGCGAGAACTGGCCGCGCTCCAGCGCCCGGCGCAGCGCGCTCTCCAGCGACAGCCGTTCGATCGACTGCGTCTTCACTTCCTTGGAGAAGAAGCGATAGCCGTTCTTGCCGTCTTCCTTGGCGAGATACATCGCCATGTCGGCGTTCTTGGTCAGCGTCTGCGCGTCGGAACCGTTGGCCGGATACATCGCGATGCCGATCGACGCCGTGGTGTGGCACTCGTGCCCGGCGAGCTCCATGGGCTGGGCGAGCGCGGTCAAAAGGTCGGTCGCGATGTGCTGGACATCGTCGATCTCGCCGCACTGGTCGAGGATCACCACGAACTCGTCGCCGCCGAGGCGCGCCACCACGTCGCTTGCCCGCAGCGCCCCGCGCAAGCGATTGGCGACCTCGAGCAGCAGCAGGTCGCCGGCCTCGTGCCCGAGCGAATCGTTGATGACCTTGAAGCGGTCGAGGTCGATGAACAGCACCGCAAAACGGTGATCGTGTCGCTCCGCCGTGGCGATCGCCTCGCGCAAGAGCCCGTTGAAGGTCTCGCGGTTCGGAAGGTCCGTCAGGCTGTCATGCGAGGCGAGGTACTCGATCCGCTCGTCCGCCTCGTTCTTGGCGTCGGCGCGATCGAAATTCTCCATCGCAAAGGACACGTTGTCGGCAAGACGCTGCAACAGCTCGACGAACTCGGCCGTGAAGGTGCCGGGCTCGGTCGACATGTAGATCATGACGCCGACGGCCTGGTCGTGCACGATCAGCGGAAATGCCGCGCCCGACCGCGCGCCGTCGCCGCGCACGACGGCGTGGAAGGCGCGGACGCGATCGTCGTTGAGATAGTCGTTGCTGATGCAGGGCTGGCGCGTGCGGAACGCGGTGCCGCTCATGCCGCGCCCTTCGGGCCGCTCCGGATCGATGGAGAGACGGACGTTGCGTGTGGTGTCGGCAGACGGACCTGCACTCGCGACGATTTCCAGCCGATCGCTGTCGGCCTTGGCCAGCGCGATGGTGGTCGAGGTGAACTTGGCACCGTTCGACGCCGCAAGACACACGAGATCGAACAGCTCGGCGCGCGACTTCGCCCGCATGATCGCCTCGTTGGTCGCGCTCAGCGCCGCGAACATGCGCCTCAGGCGCTCCTTCTGCGCCTCGGTGCGGGCCTTCTCCTCGGCACGCTCGAAATTGTCGAGTGCGAACGAGACGTTTTCTGCAAGACGGGCCAGCAGCTCGACCAGATCGGGCGTGAATGTGTCCTCCTCCGGAGCGAGGAAGAGCAGGATGCCGATCGGCTTCCGGCCGTCGCGCAGCAGCGGGAAGCTCGCAGCCGCGCGGGTCCCGTCCTCGACGGCCTTGGAGCGCCAGTGCGCCGAGCGCGGATCGTGCATATAGTCGTTGATGACGCTCGGCCGGCACGTCCGCAGCGAAATTCCGATGATTCCCTGGCCCTCGGGATGATCCGGGGAGATCACGCAGGTGCGTCCGACCATCCGCCCCTGGAGCCGCCCCTTCACGGCGACGACCCGGACCAGCTCGGATGCCTCGTCGATGATTCCAATCGTCGCCGAGGCGAACACGTCGCCCAGCACAGCTGCCTGACATGCGACGTCGAACAGCTCCTCGCGGGTCTCGGCACGCATGATGGCTTCGTTGGTGGCGCTCAACGCCGCGAACATGCCGCTCAGCCGGTTTCGCTGCTTGTCGGCCTTGGCCTTCTCCTCAGCGCGGTCGAGATTTGCGATCGCGAATGACACGTTGCGCGCAAGACGTTCCAGCAGCTCGACCAACTCGGGCGTGAACGTGCCGATCTCCAGGGAATTGAACAGGAACACGCCCTCAGTGCGATCACCGTTGAGCAACGGCAGCGCCGCGGAGGATTTGACGCCGGTGCGGCGCGCGCTGTCGTACCACGGCTTGAGGCGGTCGTCGGCCAGCAGGTCGTTGGTCAGGCACGGCTTGCCGGTGCGGAAGCACGTACCGGTCAGGCCTCGCCCTTCCGGCACCTTGTCCGTCGTCGCAAATTTCAGACTGCGCACCTCATCGGAATTCGGCCCCGCGGAGGCGACGACGCGCAGCAGCTCGGAGGAAGGCTCAGCGAGCGCGATCGTAGCTGAGCCGAACTTGCCGCCTTGCACCGACGCTTCGCAGACGAGATCGAACAGCTCGGCCCGCGACGTCGCCCGGATGATCGCTTCATTGGTGGCGCTCAGCGCGGCGTACATGCGCGCCAGCCGCTCTTCCTCGCGCGCGATCTCAGCCTTTTCCTCGTCGCGATCGAAGTTCTGGAGCGCAAAGCACACGTTCTCGGTCATGCGCAGCAACAGCGCGACGATGCCCTCGTCCTTCGCCCAGGACTTGCTCACGAAGAAGAACATCACGCCGACGCTGATTCCGCGCTTGATCAGCGGCGCCGCGACGCAGGCGACCGCCCCGGCATTGATATTGGCCCGCTCCCAGGTGGTTCCCTTGGTGCGACCGACAAGGTCGTCTTCGACCATCGCCTTCTGCGTCCGGAAGACCTGGCCGGAGATGCCACGACCGTGAGGATTCTCAGGGTCGATCGAGTAGCGCGCCTGCCGGATCAGGTCGAGATTCTGTCCGGTCGCGGCCACCGGTGTCAGCCAGTGCGAGTTTTCCTCGCGCAGCAGCACGAAAGTCGCCAGCGATTTTCCACCATGCACGGCTGCGTCGCAGACCCGCTGATAGAGGTCCAGTTCGGTATTGGCCTTGAGGATCGCCTCGTTGGTCGCGCTCAGCGCCCCGAACATGCGATTGAGCCGCCGCATCGCCGCTTCGCTCTCCCGACGCGCTCCCTCTCGCTCGAAATTCTCGAGCGCATAGGAAATGTTGGCCGACATGCGCTCGAACAGCGACACCATCTGCTCGTTCAGCGAGCCGGCTTCGCGGCGGGTCACGTAGAGCACGCCGACGCTCTTGCCATTGCAGAGCAGCGGCAGCGCCGCAGCCGCACCGATGGCGGCCGAAGCCGCACCCGCGCGCCACGCCAGCGAACGCGGATCGTTCAGATAATCGTTGCTGATGCACAGCTTCTGTTCGCGAAACGCCTCGCCACCGACACCGGAGCCTTCGGGTGTACCGGCTTCTGTCGTGATGACGAGCGAGCGGAGTCGCGGGATGTCGTCGCCGCAGCCGGCCACGAAACGTAAGCGGCTGCCATCCGGTCCCACCAGGAACACGGCGACCGCCAAAAAATCTCCGCTCGAAAACCCGGCGTCGCAGACCTTCTGGTACAGCTCGTCCGGCGATTTCGCATAGAGAATCGCTTCGTTGATGGCGCTCAACGCCGCAAATGTGCGCGCGAGTGTCGTCGACACGATCTCAGCTCCCGGGCATTCTGCCAGTTTCTCCCGGGTGACTTTATGAACGACCATCGCCTAAGTGGTCGTTATTGCGCGCTGCAAACCAGCGATCAAAGTGAACGAGCTACGAACGACCTGCGGCAAACCTGACGGAAATACCGCCGCGCGGGACGAATCCTCGTCAAGGGCGGGTTCTCTTTACGATTTTGCAGCCCTGTATTGGTTTACGGGAGATTGATATCGCCGCTGCGCTTTGAGACGATGACTTCAACAATCAGCGCCCGACAAGGGCACGAAGCTCGGGGAACGCCATGCCGATCGTCAAGGCCGATCGCCTCACGCGCATCAGCGCCGCCTTGCTCCGCGCCGCCGGAGCCTCCGAGGAAGAGGCCGACGCCGTCGCAAAGGGCTGCGTCAACGCCAACCTCGCCGGCCACGACTCCCACGGTGTGATCGCCGTTCCCACCTATGTCGACCGCATCAAGGCCGGCCACATCGTGCCCGGCGCCAAATGGACCATCGTCCAGGAAACGCCGACCACGACCGTGATCGACGGTCATTGGGGTTTTGGTTTCCACGTCAACGCCAAGGCGATGGCGCTGACGATCGAGAAAGCCAAGACGGCGAATGTCGCGGCGTGCACCGTATTCCGGCAGAGCCATGTCGGCCGCCTCGCCGCCTATCCCTTGATGGCGATGCGCGAGGGCATGATCGGGATCGCGACGGCGGATTCGGGCCGCTCGCCGAAGCACGTGGCGCCGTTCGGGGGCAAGGAGGCGCGGCTCGGCACCAACCCGATCTCGATCGCGGTGCCGTCCGATCTCGATACGCCGTTCTATCTGGACATGGCGACCTCGGCGGTCGCGGCCGGCAAGATCCAGCTCGCGGTCGCACGCGGCGAGGAGATTCCGACGGGATGGATCATCGACGCCGAGGGACGGCACACCACCGATCCCACGCAATACCGCAAAGGCGGCGCGCTGCTGCCGCTCGGCGGCACCGAGGGCTACAAGGGCAGCGGCCTCGCCGCCATGGTCGAAGTGCTGTGCGGCCTGCTCACCGGGCTCGGTTTCGGCGTCGAGCCGACGGGGCGGCACAATGACGGCTGCTTCATGGCGGTGTTCAACGTCGCCGCGTTCCGGCAGCTAGCGGACTTCAAGCGCGAGGTTGCGGAGTTCGCGCAGTATCTCAAATCGACGCCGCCGTCCGAGGGCAGCAAGGGCGTCTACTATCCCGGCGAGATCGAGGGCCTGCGCGAGCAGCAGCGCCTGCGCGACGGCATCGAGATCGAGGATGCCACGTGGGAGAAACTGCGCGCGCTGGCGAGGGACTACCGGCTCGACACCGTGCTCGATCTGGGCTGACGGCATCAGGAGAACAGCAGCATGACGAGACAGATGGTCCTGGTCGGCTTCCTCCAGGCGCAGAACTGCACCAATCTGCCTAGCTCCTGGCGGCATCCGGACTCGCGCGACGATTCGATGTCCGCCGATTACTATCAGGAGATCGCCAGGATTCTCGAGGCCGGCAAGTTCCACATGGCCTTCTTCGACGATCGCCTGGCGATGCCGGACCGCTATGGCAACGACCACGCCCACACCGTCGAATACGGCATCCGTTGCGTGAAGATGGACCCGCTGATCGTGCTGACCACGATGGGCATGGTCACCGACAAGCTCGGACTCGGCGCGACCTGCTCGACCACCTATTACGAGCCGTTCGACGTCGCGCGCCGCTTCGCGACGCTCGATCTGATGTCGGGCGGGCGCGCGGGCTGGAACGTCGTCACCTCGCTCAATGACGGCGAAGCGCTCAACATGGGGCGCGACTCCCATCCCGAACATGATTCGCGCTACGACAAGGCGGACGAATTCATGGAGGTCGTGCTCGGTCACTGGGACACCTGGGAAGACGGCGCGCTGATCATGGACAAGCAAAGCGGCCGCTTTGCCGATCCGACCAAGGTGAAGCGGCTCGACCACAAGGGCGCATCCTTCAAGTCGCGCGGGCCGTTCACCGTGCCGCGCTCGCAGCAGGGCCATCCCGTCATCATCCAGGCCGGCGCCTCCGGCCGCGGCCAGCGCTTCGCCGGCCGCTGGGGCGAAGTGATCTTCACGGCCGCGCGCAATCTCACTGCCGCCAAGGAAGGCTACGCCGCCGTGCGCAACGAGGCCGCCAAGGCCGGCCGCGATCCCGACCAGATGTTCCTGTGCAATCTGACGACGCCGGTCTGCGCCGCCACCAAGGCGGAGGCGGAGGACAGGATGGCGCTGATCAACAAGCTGCCGCTGCAGATCGACGCGCTATCGCTGCTCGCCGAAGCCCTCAACTACGATTTCGCCTCCAAGGGCCTCGACGAGCCGCTGACCACGGACGAGCTGAAGAGCATGCAGGGCATTCTGGGCATCCGCGACGGCGTGCTGAAGGCCTCAGGCAAGAGCAACCCGAGCGCGCGCGACTTCGTCACCTTCTCCGGCCGCGGCCAGGTGCAGGACGCGATGGTCGGCGGCCCCAAGGAGATCGCCGACAAGTTCGAAGAAATGTTCGTCGAGCGCGGCTGCGACGGTTTCGTCATCGCCGCAACCTACGTGCCCGGCTCCTATGCCGATTTCGTCCAGCATGTCGTGCCGGAGCTGCAGCGCCGCGGCCTGTTCCAGAAGGACTATCGCGGCAAGACGCTCCGCGAAAATCTCGGGCTCAGGCGACCGGCGGCGGGCGCCTGGAAGGTACAGCCGCGCGATGCCGCGGAATAACGACGAGGACACACAATGCGCTGGCTGAAATTCACCGCCGCGGGCAAGACATCGTGGGGAATCGTCGAAGGCGACCGTGTGATCGCCGTCGACGGCGATCCCTTCAGTGAATGGCAGCGCAGCTCGCGCACGCATCCGCTTGGCGAGGTCAAGATCGAGCTGCCGCTGATCCCGCGCACTTTCTATTGTGTCGGGCTGAATTACCTCAAGCACCTGAAGGAGGCCGCCGACAAGGCCGGCACCGTGCCGGCCGTGCCTGACCGTCCCGAGATCGGCTATCGCGCCCAGAACGCGCTGATCGCCCATGACGAGGACGTCGTGATCCCGTCCTTTGCAACGGAGAAGATTCATTATGAGGGCGAGCTCGTCGTCGTCATCGGCAAGAAAGTGAAGCACCTCACTGAAGCCAACGCGATGGATTGCGTGTTCGGCTACACCATCGGCAACGACGTCAGCGAGCGCAGCTGGCAGAAGGCCGACCGCGGCCTGTGGCGTTCGAAGAACGCCGACACGTTCAAGCCGATGGGACCGTGGATCGAGACCGAGGCCGATCTCGACACGATGGAAACGATGGTCCGGGTCAACGGCAAGGAGACCAACCGCTTCGCGACCAACGACATGATCTTCGGCGTGGTGCCGTTCCTGGTCGAGCTGACCAGGTATTTCACGCTATGGCCCGGCGATGTGATCTGGATGGGAACCGACGGTGCCTCGCCCGACATCAAGCATGGTGATGTCGTGGAGATCGATATCAGCGGCATCGGGACGCTGCGGAACAGATTTGTGCGGGAGCAGCCATAGCTCTCGTAGGATGGGTAGAGCGGATCGAAACCCATCATCTGCAGTCGGCCCGGATAGACCTCGATGGGTTTCGCTATCGCTCTACCCATCCTACGAAGGCTCATTCAAAACGGCAGCGCCACGCCGGTCTTGATCTCCTTCAGCACCACGTTGCTGCGGACATAGCGGATGCCGGGGATGCGAAACATGAACTCGTCGAGGAAGCGGTTATACGCGACCATGTCCTGCACGACGACGCGCAGATGATAATCGGCGTCGCCCGTGGTGGCGAAGCACTCCAGCACTTCGCGTCGTTTGGTCACTCGCGTCACGAACTCGTCGACGAATTTGGCGTCGTGCCGCTCCAGCGAGACGTGGAGAATCGCGGACATCGCAAAGCCCGCCTGCTCGCGCGCGACCAGCGCTGCATAGCCCTGGATGACCCCGGCCTCCTCCAGCGCGCGGACCCGGCGCCAGCAGGCCGAGGTGGACATGCCGACCTCGTCCGCGAGTTGCTGGTTGGTGGCGCGACCATCCTTCTGGAGGCAGGCGAGAATCCGGGTGTCGTGGTCTTCGATCATGGGAACCTCGCAATTTTGCTAGAATCTACCAAAATTCACATCTTCATGCAAAATCCTACCGGATATGTATCGTCAGACGGATAAATAAGTAAGACCTACCAGCGCCCCAGGCATAACCTCTCACCATTGGGCAGGATGCCGCGCGAGGTCCGTCATGGACGCCATTCCCTCACTTGATGCTTACGAGCTCTCGGATCGCTACGACCGCGAGGAGGGCCGCGTCTTCCTGACGGGCACGCAGGCCATCGTCCGCATCGCGCTCGATCAGGCGAGGCGCGACCGCGTGAGCGGCCTCAACACCGCCGGTTTCATCTCCGGCTATCGCGGCTCGCCGCTCGGCGGCGTCGATCTCGAGCTCTGGCGCATCCAGGAACGGCTGAAGCAAGACAGCATCGAATTCCTCCCCGCCGTCAACGAGGACCTCGCGGCCACCGCGGTGCTCGGCTCGCAACAGGTCGAGACCCAAGGAGATCGCGAGGTCGATGGCGTGTTCGGGCTCTGGTACGGCAAGGGCCCCGGCGTCGATCGCTCCGGCGACGCGCTCAAGCACGGCAACGCCTACGGCTCCTCGCCGCATGGCGGCGTGCTCGTCGTCGCCGGCGACGACCATGGCTGCGTGTCCTCCTCGATGCCGCACCAGTCCGACGTCGCCTTCATGAGCTGGTTCATGCCGACGCTGCATCCAGCCAGCGTCAGCGAGTATCTGGAATTCGGCGAATATGGCTATGCGCTGAGCCGCTTCTCCGGCATGTGGGTCGGCTTCAAGGCGATCTCGGAGATCGTGGAGTCCGGCGCCTCCGTCGCGCTCCGCCCGCCGCGAAGCTTCCACACGCCCGACTTCACGCCGCCGCCCGGCGGCCTGCACTACCGCTGGCCCGATTTGCCGGGCCCGCAGATCGAGGAGCGGCTGGAGGCGAAGAAGCACGCGGTCTACGCCTTCGCCAAGGCCAATCCGATCGACCGTCACATCTACGACATCAAGGATGCGACTTACGGCATCGTCACCACGGGCAAGGCGCATCTCGATCTGATGGAGGCGCTGCGGCTGATGGGCCTCGATGAAGCCGCCTGCCGCAGCCTCGGCATCGACATCTACAAGGTCGGCATGGTCTGGCCGCTGGCGCTGCATGACGCCATGGCTTTCGTGAAAGGCAAGCGCGAGATCCTCGTGGTCGAGGAGAAGCGCGGCATCATCGAGAGCCAGTTCAAGGAATATTTCTACGACTATCCCGGCAGCAAGCCCGAACGCATGGTGGGCAAGCATGACGAAACCGGGGCCAGGCTGATCTCCTGGATCGGGGAATTGTCGCCGCGCGCGCTGGCAGGCGTGCTGGCGCGGCGGCTCGATCCGATGTTCCCCGGCCTCAATCTCGCGGCACGCGCGGCCGCCCTGATGCCGGAGGCGGCGCGCAGCATCAACGTCCCGGGCGCAACGCGCACGCCGTATTTCTGCTCGGGCTGCCCGCACAACACGTCGACGAAGGTGCCGGAGGGATCGAAGGCGCTGGCCGGCATCGGCTGCCATTTCATGGCGAGCTGGATGGACCGCGAGACCTCGTCGCTGATCCAGATGGGCGGCGAAGGCGTGAACTGGGCGGCTTCGTCGCGATTCACCGGGCACAAGCACATTTTCCAGAACCTCGGCGAAGGCACCTACTACCATTCCGGCTCGATGGCGATCCGGCAGGCGATCGCCGCCAAGGCCAACATCACTTACAAGATCCTGTTCAACGATGCGGTGGCGATGACGGGCGGTCAGCCGGTCGACGGCCCGGTCAGCGTCCACGCCATCGCGCACAGCGTTCGCGCCGAAGGTGTGACGCGCATCGCGCTGGTGTCGGATGATCCCGCGCAGTTCTCGCCTGCCGACCTGCCTGATGGCGTCACCATCCATCCGCGCGAGGAGATGGATGCCGTGCAGCGCGAGCTGCGCGAGGTCGCCGGCGTCTCGGTCCTGATCTATCAGCAGACCTGCGCCACGGAGAAGCGGCGCCGGCGCAAGCGCGGACAGATGGCCGATCCCAAGCGATTCGCCATGATCAACGATCTCGTCTGCGAGGGCTGCGGCGACTGCTCGGTGGAATCCAACTGCCTCAGCGTCGAGCCGAAGGAGACGCCGTTCGGCCGCAAGCGCCAGATCAACCTGTCGTCCTGCAACAAGGATTTTTCCTGTCTCAATGGCTTCTGCCCGAGTTTTGTGACTGTCGAAGGCGCGACGCGCCGGAAGAAGGTTGCGAGCCAGATCGACGCGGTCGGCCACGCCGCCACGCTTCCCCTGCCCGCGACCGCAACGCTCGATCGGCCCTACGACGTGCTCGTGACCGGCGTCGGCGGCACCGGCGTGATCACGGTCGGCGCGTTGATCGGCATGGCCGCGCACCTCGAACGCCGCGGCGTCTCGGTGCTGGACTTCACCGGCTTTGCGCAGAAGTTCGGGCCGGTGCTGAGCTATATCCGGCTGGCACCAAGTCCCGAGGCGCTGCACCAGGTGCGCATCGACCAGGGCGCGGCGGATGCGCTTATCGGCTGCGACCTCGTCGTCAGCTCCTCGCCAAAGGCGTCCGGCACCTACCGCCGCGGCACGCGCGCCGTGGTCAACACCGCGGAGATGCCGACCGGCGACGTCGTCCGCTTCCGCGATGCCGATCTCGCCTCCCCTGCCCGCCTGCGCGCAATCGGCTGGGTCGTCGGTGAAGACAATCTCGGCACTATCAATGCCAACGCGCTGGCCGAACGGCTGCTCGGCGATGCCGTCTATGCCAATATCATCATGCTCGGCTTTGCCTGGCAGGGCGGGCTTATTCCGATCTCGCTTGCGGCGCTGCTGCGCGCGATCGAGCTCAACGCCGTCGCGGTCGCGCGCAACAAGCAAGCCTTCGCCTGGGGTCGGATCGCGGCGTCCGATCCGGACTTCCTGCCGAAGGCGAGCAACGCGCTTGCAACCGAGACGCTCGATGAGATCATCGACCGTCGCGTCGACTTTCTCACTGCCTATCAGGACAGCGCCTATGCGGCACGCTACCGACGGACAATCGCAAGGGTCCGCAGTGCCGAGGCTGCCCTGAACAGCGAGGCTCTGACCGAGGCGGTCGCGCGCGCCCTGTTCAAGCTGATGGCCTATAAGGACGAGTACGAGGTGGCGCGCCTGCACATGCAAAGCGGATTCCTCGATGAGCTGAAACGCGAGTTCGAGGACGGCTTCAGCGTCCAATATCACCTCGCCCCACCGTTCCTGCCGTCACCGCGCGACGCCCGTGGACGCCCGCGCAAGCGCGCGTTCGGTCAGTGGATCCAGACCCCTCTCGCCCTGCTGGCGCGCTTGAAGAGGCTGCGCGGAACGCCGTTCGATCCGTTCGGCTACACCCGGGAACGGCGCGTCGAGCGCGAACTGATCGCGTGGTACGAAGGCGTGATCGAGCGGATGCTGGGCGAGCTCGATCCGGCGCGTCTTCCTGATCTCATCGCAATTGCAAAGGCGCCGATGGAGATCCGCGGTTACGGCCCGGTCAAGGACAGCGCGGTCGGGACGGTGGAGACAGAGGTCGAGCGGCTGTTCGGTCAGCTCCGCACGCCAACGCCGGCAAAGATGCGCGCCGCCGGTTGACGCCGGGCCGCCGAGGCCTCAGCCTCCAAGCCCGAGGGGCGCGCTGATGGCCCCGTCAATCGGGTGATGCATCATGGATTTCGATCAGTTGACCCTGAGCCAGGCCGCCGCGGACCTTCAGGCAGGGACAGTCACGAGCACCGCGCTGACGACGCAGGCGCTTGCCCGCGCCAAGGCCAACGCCGATCTCAATGCCTTCGTCACGCTGGACGAGGCCGGCGCCCTGAAGGCCGCCGCGGCATTCGACGCCACAAGCGACAAGGACAAGCCGCTCAGCGGGGTGCCCATCGTGATCAAGGACAACATCGAGGTCGCGGGACTGCCTTGCAGCGCCGGCACGCCCGCACTCAAGGACTACGTTCCAAAAGCCGATGCCCCGGTCGTGGCAAGGCTGCGCGCCGCGGGCGCTATCATCATCGGCAAGACCAGCATGCACGAGCTGGCCTTCGGCATCTCCGGCTACAACACGGCGTTCAAGACCGGCGCCGAGTTCGGCGTGCGCAACGCCTATGACCGCGCCCTGATCGCGGGCGGCTCCTCGTCGGGCACGGGCTCTGCGATCGGCGCACGCATCGTCGCGGGCGGGCTTGGCACCGATACCGGCGGATCGGTTCGGGTGCCGGGCGCGCTGAACGGATGCGCTTCGCTGCGCCCGACCGTCGGGCGCTATCCGCAAGAGGGCATTGCGCCGATTTCGCACACCCGCGACACCGCGGGCCCGATGGCTGCGACCATGGCCGATGTCGCATTGCTCGATCGCGTGATCGCGGGTGGCGATGCGATCGCGCCGGCCGACCTGAGCCAGGTCCGCGTCGGTATCGCGAGATCGATGCTGGTCAACCTCGATGCGGATACCGAAGCTGCGTTCCAAGGTGCCGTCGCGAAAGTCAGGGCCCAAGGCGTCACGGTGGTCGAGATCGAGATGCCGCAACTGGCCGAACTCAACGGCCAGGTCAGTTTTCCGGTCGCGCTGTACGAGGCGTATGACGATCTGGTCGCTTATCTCAAGCACACCGGCACGGGTCTCACCATCGAGGCGGTCGCGGCGCAGATCGCCAGCGCCGATGTGAAGGGCACCTATGACGGCCTGGTCATCCCGCGCAAACTGCCGGCCCCTGACGGCACGCTTGTCGATGCCAAGCCGGTCTACGACGCCGCGATCAAGACCGCGCGGCCGGCGTTGCAGGCACTCTACGCCAAGACCTTTGCCGACAACCGGCTCGACGCCATTGCGTTTCCGACCACGCCGCGCGTGGCGATTGCCTCCAATCCCGACTCCAGCAGCCTCGAGAACTTCGGGCTCTTCATCCAGAACACCGATCCCGGCAGCAATGCCGGTATTCCCGGAATCCAGATCCCGATCGCGCTCGGTGCCAGCAGCCGATTGCCGATCGGGCTTGAACTCGACGGCCCCGCCGGCAGCGACCGCCACCTGCTCGCGATCGGCATCGCGCTCGACGGTGTGTTCGGTCGGCTACCGCCGCCGACCTCTTAAGGAATGGCCCGAGGGGCGGGCTCCAAACGCCTAGCCGGCGGGACAGGATGACGATCGCGGGCCCGACCCCGATATTTCGATCGGAGTGGGCCGACCTTTCTTGTCGCCGTCGAACACGATCAGGACTCGCAGTCCGGTTGACGTCTTGTCCAGCGGCAGCAGCCCCTCCGGCTTTCGCTTGGGATCAAACGGCAAATCCTTCAACAGCTCGACAGATTCTGATGCGCCGTCCCAGGCGTAGACGGCATAGGACCCGGGTCCGTCCGCAACCGGACCTGCCAGGACGAGAATGCGATCCCCAAATGGCGCGAGATCGCGCACGCCACGGCCCTCGCCGAGCGACAGCCGGTACAGGCGGTGGTCCAAGCTCTTTCCATCGCCGAACAGCGAAGTCACCTCGACCGCTAGAACGACGGCACATTTGCCGTTCAGCACGGGGCCCCGGAATCCCGCGAGCAGCGTCCGGTCGTCCTTGATCGCCACGCCTTCGATGGTCAGGCCGTTCTTCTCGAGCCGCCGATCCATGAAGTCGCGAAGCGCGGGTTCGGCCGCGATGACCTCTCGCAACTGCGCCGTACGCTCGAAGCCCGACGCATCGCCATCTGCACCCGTGGTGCGAAACCGGACGATCTGGCTGCTTGCGGCGATCTTCGCCCGAATCTTGGCGGCGTTCTTCTTGGGATTAAGCTTGTGGTCCTTGTCCCTGGGATGGCCGTGCGAGCCGATGACGTAATAGTACCCTTTGGAGAAGGCGACGCCCTCGCCATCGAGCTCGAGTGCTTTGTCCTTGAAGGTGTTGTCGATCAATTTGACCGGGCTGCCGGCAACGAGCTTGCCGTCGGTCAGTTTGATGAATTGGGCGTCCTGGAGATTGTCGTCGATGACGAGGCATGACCGGGGAAACCCATCTGTGGTCGTGCAGGCGATGCCACTGACATCCTTGGACTTGCCGCCCTCTTCGCCGATCAGCCTTTTCTTGACCGGCCACGCATCGTCGGCTGTGGCGAGAGAAGGCTGCATGCCCGCCGCCACGACGCCGAGCAGCAAAATCGCAATCCATCCCGTTCTGGCAGGGGTCATCGAAGCCTTCCTTCAGCGCTTGCCGGTTCAGATACGGCCAAGCCGCCCAGCTTCACCGCAATGATGTCGCTCGCCCGTCCCCTGCGAAGCTCTGCATGCCATCGAATACCGATCGGCTTGCCGCCTGCCGATGTGCCAAACAAAGTAAGAGCTGGAGAAGCAGAAGCCGAAAGCCGGCCTGAACGAAACGTCACATCGCAAAACAGGATCGGGCCGAACCAATTCGGTCCAGAAAAAATCACTCATATCTGAGGTTGTATTGTTCCAGATATCGCGGCGATGTCAACTCGCTTTGCGAGCGACATGGCGTCGCCGGCGAGAGGCTTCATGAATACGGATTGATGAGCTTCTGCTGCTCGGCACTGTGGTGCACGAGCATGTCGATGAAGGTCCGGACCTTCGCCGACAGATGATGCCGGTGCGGATAGACCGCGTTCATGGACAGCTCGACCGTACGGTATTCCGGCAGGAGGCGCACGAGGCGGCCAGCTTCGAGGTCGTCCTGAATGAGAAATCCCGCCATCAGGCAGACGGCGGCGCCCTCCAGCGCGACCTTCCGCAGCGCTTCCCCGCTGTTGGTGACGAAGCTGCCGGAGATGCGCACGGAAGCCGGCACGCCCTTGCGGTCGAGGAAACGCCATTCATCGCCAAACGGGTAATTGAGATGACGACCGCAATTATGCGCGGCGAGCTCGTCGAGCTTCTGCACCCGGCCATGCGTCTCGATGTAATCGTGGGAGCAGCACAGCACGTGCCGCCAGGTGGCAAGACTGCGCACGATCAGGCTCGAATCCGGCGGCGGCGTCATGCGCAAGGCAACATCGTAGCCTTCCTCGATGAGATCGACATCCGCCTCACCCATGCGCAGATCGATCTTGAGTTCCGGATAGGCCAGGAGCTTTGCGACGACCGGGGCCACGAACGGCACCATATGGGTAGCGACGTGAATGCGCAGCGTGCCGCGCGGCACCGACTGCAATTCGCCCGCGATATCGTCGGCCTGCTCGATGTCGGCGAGGATTTGGACGCAGCGGTCGTAATAGGCCTTGCCGATCTCCGTCAGATTGACCTTGCGTGTGGTGCGGTGAAGCAGCCTCACGCCGAGCCGGTCCTCCAGCGCCTGCACGTGGTTGCTCACCATGGTGGTCGACATGTTGAGCTTGCGGGCGGCTGCGGAGAACCCGCCAGTCTCTACCACCCGGCTGAAGACTTCGAGGCTGGTCAATCGGTCCATGGCTTCCCTTGCGCTGGGATGTACGCCTCAGCAGCAATCGCGCGTCAGAGACGGCAATTGCGCTGGCGCAGTCGCGAGCCTGACTCGGTAGACATCACGAACCAGGCGCCCGCTCAGATTATCCACTCTCAAGGGATAATCCTTCCGGAATTTAGCCAATTATCTCGCGAGGCGGCAAGACCGATACTCTCAGCGAGCGAGAGGAGACCGTAATGTCTGAGATGCCCCGCACCGAGACCTTCCAGCAAGGCACTGAAATCACGCGAGATTACGCCAAAGAGCCGTCGGCTGTTCCGGCCCGGAACCGCACCCGGCGCGTGGCGCTAGTGCTCGCACTGCTCGCGGGCACGGCAGCCATTGCCTATTACGGACACGACTATTGGACCAACGGCCGCTACCTCGAGACAACCGACGATGCCTATGTGAAGGCCGACTCCACCATCATCGCGCCGAAGGTCTCCGGCTACATCGCGAAGGTGCTGGTCGGCGACAACGAGAAGGTCAGAGCGGGCCAGCTCCTCGCAAAAATCGACGACCGCGACTTCAAGGCGGCGCTCGACCAGGCGAGAGCCGACGTCGCCGCCGCCGAAGCCTCGGTACGCAACATCGATGCCCAGCTCGAACTGCAGCGGCCGATCATCGAGCAAGGCACGGCCGACGTCGCTGCCGCGGACGCCAATCTGAAATTCGCGCAGGAAGAGCGCGCACGCTACGACGAGCTGATGAAGTCGGGCTCCGGCACGATCCAGCGCGCGCAGCAGACCGACGCGGCGCTGCGCGCCAGCAGCGCGCAATTGCAGCACGCGAAATTCGGCCTGCTGGCCGCGCAGCGCAAGATCGACGTGCTCACCACCCAGCGCGCCCAGGCCACGGCCCAGCTCGAACGGACCCGCGCGGTCGCGCAGCAGGCGGCGCTGAACCTGTCCTATACCGAGATCACCGCACCGGTCGAAGGCACGGTCGGTGCCCGGAGCTTGCGGGTCGGCCAGTACGTGCAAGCCGGCACACAATTGATGGCAGTCGTGCCGCTCGATGCGGTTTATGTCGTTGCGAACTTCAAGGAAACCCAGCTCACGCATGTGCGGCCGGGACAGCCGGTCGAGCTGCAGGTCGACAGCTTCCGTAGCAAGACCCTGCGCGGCCATGTCGACAGCCTGTCGCCGGCGAGCGGGCTCGAATTCGCGCTGCTGCCGCCGGACAACGCCACCGGCAATTTCACCAAGATCGTGCAGCGCGTTCCCGTGAAGGTCGTGCTCGACGACCGCAGCCTCACCGGGCTGCTGCGCCCCGGCATGTCCGCGGTGCCGACCGTCGACACCAAGCAGGCGGTGCTGGCCGAGCGCGAAACGGCCAAGCGCTTTGCCGACACCACCTCTCGCGCGAATGGCGGCTGAAACCCATGAGCACGCTGCAACCGACCGTCAACGCCGCCAGGGAGCTGTCTGCCTCCGCTGCACCCGCCGCACCGGCGGTGTCCGCAAAGACCTGGATCGCGGTCATCGGCGCCACGCTCGGCGCCTTCATGGCGGTGCTGAACATCCAGATCGTCAACGCTTCGCTTGCCGACATCCAGGGCGCGATCGGCGCCGGCATCGACGACGGCGGCTGGATCTCGACCTCCTATCTGGTCGCCGAGATCGTGGTGATCCCGCTCTCCGGCTGGCTGGCGCAGGTGTTCTCGATCCGCATCTATCTCCTCACCAACGCGATCCTGTTTCTAGTTCTCTCAGCAGCCTGCGCCCTCGCTCAGGATCTGTCGCAGATGATCGTGCTGCGCGCCGTGCAAGGTTTTACCGGAGGCGTGCTGATACCGATGGCGTTCACGCTGATCATCACGCTGCTACCGCGCGCCAAGCAGCCGGTGGGCCTGGCATTGTTCGCGCTGTCGGCAACGTTCGCGCCTGCGATCGGCCCGACCATTGGCGGCTATCTCACCGAGAATTTCGGCTGGGAGTACATCTTCTACGTCAACCTCGTTCCCGGCGCGATCATGGTCGGCATGCTCTGGTATGCGCTCGACGCCAGGCCGATGAAGCTGGACTTGCTGCGTGAGGGCGACTGGGCCGGTATCGTCACCATGGCGATCGGCCTGTCCGCGCTGCAGACCGTGCTGGAGGAAGGCAACAAGGACGACTGGTTCGGCTCACCCTTCATCGTCAAGCTGTCCGTGATCGCAGCCGTCGCGCTGACCGCCTTCCTGATCATCGAGCTCACGGTGAAGAAGCCGCTGCTCAATTTGCGCCTGCTGGTCCGCCGCAATTTCGGCTTCGGCATGCTCGCGAACTTCCTGCTCGGCATCGCACTGTACGGCTCCGTGTTCATCCTGCCGCAATATCTGGCACGCATCCAGGGCTACAATGCCGAGCAGATCGGCATGGTGCTGGCCTGGACCGGATTGCCGCAACTGGTGCTGATCCCGCTGGTGCCGCGGCTGATGCAGAAACTCGATGCGCGGATCATCATCGGCGTCGGCTTCGTGCTGTTCGCGGCCTCGAACTTCATGAACATCTATATGACCAACGATTATGCAGCCGACCAGCTGCTGTGGCCCAACGTCGTCCGCGCGATCGGCCAGGCGCTGGTGATGGCGCCGCTGTCGGCGGTCGCAACCGCGGGCATAGAGCCGGAGAACGCGGGCTCAGCCTCCGGCCTGTTCAACATGATGCGCAATCTCGGCGGCGCCGTCGGCATCGCAATGCTTCAGACGGTACTGACAAAGCGCGAGCAGTATCACTCCAACGTGCTGATGCAGTCGGTCTCGGTGTTCGAGCAGGCTACCCGCACGCGGCTGGAACAATTGACGCAGTATTTCGTCGATCACGGCATCCTCGACCGCGCAGACGCAGCGCGTCGTGCCTATATCGCGATCGGCCATACCGTGCAGAAGCAGGCCTATATCTTCGCCTTCAGCGACACCTTTTACCTGCTCGGCATGGCCCTGATCGTGGCGTTGGTGGCCGTGTTCCTTTTGAAGAAGCCGGGCCAGACCTCGGCCGGCGGCGCCCACTGACATCAACCGTAGGAAGCAAGGAGAACGAGCATGAAGCCCCGCATGAATTTCTACCAGGCCGCCCCTGATACGATGAAGGCATTGATGGCGCTGGAGGAGCAGATCCAGTCGACAGGGCTCGAGAAATCGCTGATCGAGCTGGTCAAGATCCGGGCCTCGCAGATCAACGGCTGCGCTTTCTGCATCAACATGCACAGCGAAGACGCGCGCAAACGCGGCGAGACCGAGCAGCGCATCTATCTGCTGAACGCCTGGCGCGAATCCCCGCTCTATTCCGACCGCGAGCGCGCCGCGCTGGCCTGGACGGAATCGGTGACGTTGATTTCGCAGACGCACGCGCCCGACGATGTCTATGAGCAGGTTCGCGCGCAGTTCTCCGATGCGGAGACGGTGAACCTGACCATGCTGATCGGCGCCATCAACGCCTGGAACAGGATCGCGATCGCGTTCCGCGCGGTGCATCCGGTGAAGGTGAAGGCGTCGGTGGCGTGAGGCGCGACATTGACGCAAATACGGATTTGTCATGCGCGGGCTCGACCCGCGCATCCATCCAAAAAGAACCTCTGACTCTCGATGGATTGCCGGGTCAGGCCCGGCAATGACAAATCAGACCGCCGTCGCCTTGGCGAACTCCACGTAGATCTCGCGCAGGCGCGTTGCCATCGGGCCGGGCTTGCCGTCGCCGACCTTCTTGCCGTCGATGGCGACCACAGGCTGGACGAACAGCGAGGCCGAGGTGGCAAAGGCCTCCTTGGCGGCCAGCGCCTCGGCGACCGTGAAGGAGCGCTCCTCGACGCGGAGCTGGCGCTCTTCGGCGAGCGCCACCACGGCCTTGCGGGTGCACCCCGGCAGGATCGCGTTGGAGTTCTTGCGGGTGACGATGACGTCGTCCTTGGTGAGGATGAACGCCGAGGACGAGCCGCCCTCGGTGACGTATCCGTCCTCCAGCATCCAGGCCTCGCCCGCGCCGGCTTCGGCCGCCGCCTGCTTTGCCAAGACCTGCGCCAGCAGGGCCACGCTCTTGATGTCGCGGCGCTCCCAGCGGATGTCGGGCACCGTGATGACGTTGATGCCGGTCTTCGCCGAGGCAGCGTTGATGATGTCCTTTTCAGAGGTGAACATCACCAGGCTCGACTTGACGTCGCTCTTCGGGAAGGCGAAGTCGCGGCCCTTGTCGGCGCCGCGCGTCACCTGGAGATAGACGAGACCGTTCACGACGTTGTTGCGCGCGATCAGCTCCTTCTGCAGCTCGGTGATGCGATCGAGCGTCTCCGGCAGCTTTAGCTTGATCTCGCCGACCGAGCGCTCAAGCCGCGCCAGATGCGAGGCGTTGTCGACCAGCTTGCCGTCCAGCACGGCCGAGACTTCATAGATGCCGTCGGCGAACAGGAAGCCGCGATCGAGGACCGAGATTTTGGCGTCCGAGAGCGGGACGAATGAGCCGTTGACGTAGGCGATCGGGTCCAAGGCAGGTCTCCTGGGGGAAGGGGATTTGGCTCCCGGTATAGGAGATTTGGCGGGCGCGATAAACCCTCGATCGGTCATTCCGGGGCATTCGCGAAGCGAATGAGCCCGGAATCCATTTCGCCCCTTGTATTGCCGCCCGATGGATTCCGGGGTTGCGCCTTCGGCGCATCCCGGAATGACGGCGGTGCTTAATGCGACAGAATCTTCGACAAGAACTTCTGCGCGCGGTCGCTGCGCGGCTTGCCGAAGAAATCGTCCTTCTGGGCGTCCTCGACGATCTCGCCGCGATCCATGAAGATGACGCGGTTGGCGACCTTGCGGGCGAAGCCCATCTCGTGGGTGACGACCATCATGGTCATGCCTTCGCGGGCGAGATCGACCATGACGTCGAGCACCTCGCTGACCATTTCCGGGTCGAGCGCCGAGGTCGGCTCGTCGAACAGCATCACGATCGGATCCATCGCGAGCGCGCGTGCGATGGCGACGCGCTGCTGCTGGCCGCCGGACAGCTGCGCCGGAAATTTCTGCGCCTGCTCCTTGAGGCCGACACGCTCCAGCAGCTGCATGCCCTTGGTCTGCGCCTTGTCGTGCGGACGGCCCAGCACCTTCTCCTGCGCAAGACAGAGGTTGTCGATGATCTTGAGGTGCGGAAACAGCTCGAAGTGCTGGAACACCATCCCGACGCGCGAGCGCAGCTTGGGCAGATTGGTCTTGGGATCGTGCACCTTGGTGCCGTCGACGGTGATCTCACCGCTCTGGAACGGCTCCAGCGCATTGACGCATTTGATCAACGTCGACTTGCCCGAGCCCGAGGGACCGCAAACCACCACGACCTCGCCCTTGGTCACGCTGGTGGTGCAATCGGTCAGCACCTGGAAGCTCGGCGTGTACCATTTGTTGACGTGGCTGATTTCGATCATGAGCTTCTAGCCCTAGCGAATGATGGCGATACGCGCCTGCAAACGGCGGACGCCGAAGGACGCGATACAGGAAATGGTGAAGTAGACGACCGCTGCGAACAGGTACATTTCGACGAGGCGCCCGTCGCGCTGCGCCACCTTGCTCGCCGCGCCCAGGAAGTCCGTGATCGACAGGACGTAGACCAGCGAGGTGTCCTGGAACAGCACGATGGTCTGTGTGATCAGAACCGGCAGCATGTTGCGGAAGGCCTGCGGCAGCACGATGTAGCGCATGGTCTGGGCGTAGGTCAGTCCCAGTGCGTTGGCCGCGGCCGGCTGTCCGCGCGAGATCGACTGGATGCCGGCGCGCATGATTTCGGAGAAATACGCCGCCTCGAACATGATGAAGGTGATGAGCGAGGATGCGAACGCGCCGACGCTGATGGGGCGCGCGGCGCCGGTCACCCACTGCCCGATATAGGGCACCAGGAAGTAGAACCAGAAGATGACGAGCACCAGCGGCAACGAGCGCATGAAGTCGACATAGAGGCCGGCGATGCGCCCGAGAGTCTTGTAGCCGGACAACCGCATCAGGGCGAGCGTCGTGCCGAAGATGAGGCCGCCGAGGGCCGCGAGGCCCGTCAGCGTCAGTGTGAACGTCATGCCCTCGAAGAACAGGTAAGGCAGCGCGCGGCGGATGACGTCGAAATCGAGATTGGCGAACATCGCTTATTTCCCCGTGATGTAGCCGGGGATCGCGACCCAGCGCTCGAGGAAGCGCATCGCGGTCACGACGACGGCGTTGACGAGGAGATAGAGGATGGTCGCGGCGGTGAAGGCCTCGAACACCTGGAACGAGAATTCCTGCATCGAGCGCGCTTGTCCGGTCAGCTCGAGCAGGCCGATCGTGATCGCGACGGCGGTGTTCTTGATGGTGTTGAGGAACTCGGAGGTCAGCGGCGGCAGGATGATGCGGAACGCCATCGGCAGCAGCACGTAGCGATAGCCCTGCGCGGTGGTCAGGCCCAGCGCCGTTGCCGCCATCTTCTGCCCGCGCGGCAGTGAACCGATGCCGGCCTGCAATTGCACGGCCACGCGCGCCGACATGAAGAAGCCGATGCCGATCGCCGCCGTCCAGAACGGCGCGTTCGGGAGCTGTTTCAGCCAGGTGCCGGCGGCCTTTGGCAACAGTTCCGGCAGCACGAAGTACCACAGGAAGAGCTGCACGAGCAGCGGCATGTTGCGGAAGAATTCGACATAGGCAAAGCCGAACCAGTTCGCCCCCTTCGATGGCAATGTACGCATCACGCCAACGAGCGAGCCGGTGATCAGCGCGATGACCCATGCCAGCGCCGCGGTCTGCAGGGTCAGCGCCAGGCCCGACAACAGCATGTCGAGATAGGTGCCGGTCCCCATCGGGTTCGGCTGGAAAAAGATTCCCCAGTTCCAGTTATAGTTCACGTGTCCCCCGCGCGAACGCGCCAGTCATGGATGACCTAAGAGTAAGGTCTTGGCGCCTATGCAAATGTCCGGCCACCCTGATGTCAAGAGTGGCCGGACATGATCCCGATCGAAAGATCGAGGTTTTATCTTACTTGTAGTCGTCCGGGTTCGGCGAATCCGTCGGCTTGGCGAACTCGTTCTTCAGCTCGGCCGAGATCGGCGTGTTCAGGTTCAGGCCCTTCGGCGGGATCTTCTGCGTGAACCATTTGTCGTAGATCTTCTGGGCTTCGCCGGAGGTGTAGAGCGCCGCGGTCGCCGCATCGACCGCTTTCTTGAAGGCCGCATCGTCCTTGCGCAGCATGATGCCGTAGGGCTCCGGCTTGGAGAATGCGTCCTTGGAGATCTCATAATCGCCCGGCGACTTCGAGCCGGCGACGAGGCTCGCGAGCAGGATGTCGTCCATGACGAAGGCGACCGCGCGGTCGGTCTCGACCATCAGGAACGCTTCTGCGTGGTCCTTGGCCGGGATGATGTTGGCGCCGAGCTTCTTCTCGACGTTGGCCTCAGTGAGCTGCTTGATGTTGGTGGTGCCGGCGGTCGAGACCACCGTCTTGCCCTTGAGGTCGTCGATCGACTTCAGTCCGCTGGACTTCTTGAAGACGTAGCGGCTTGCGGTCAGATAATGGGTGTTGGTGAAGGCGACCTGCTTCTGGCGCTCGGCGTTGTTGGTGGTCGAGCCGCATTCGAGGTCGATGGTGCCGTTGGCCATCAGCGGGATGCGGGTCGCCGAGGTCACCGGGTTGAGCTTGACCTCTAGCTTGTCGAGCTTGAGCTCCTTCTTCACGGCGTCGACGATCTTGTAGCAGATGTCCATCGCGAACCCGACGGGCTTCTGATTGTCGTCGAGATAGGAGAATGGGATCGAAGAGTCGCGGAAGCCGAGCGTGATCGCGCCGGTGTCCTTGATGTTCTTCAGCGTGCCGGTCAGCTCCTGGGCCCCGGCCTGGCTGACGGCGAAGGTCGCGGCGAGCGCGAGCCCAATGCTACGAAAATGTTTCACTTTTTTGTCCCCTTTCAGGATGATGCGGGCGGGATGCAAGCACAAAACGGCTTGGATTAGAATGTGACTTTTGGCTGGATCGCGGCTCAGGTTAACGGCTCAGGCGAGGGGTTTCGGCAGCTGGCCGAGATCCCAGAACAGCCCCGCCATCACCGTCAAGGCTTCTTCGGTCAATGGCAGCAGGATGTGCTCATTGGGCGCATGCTGGGAGCAGCCGGGATAGGAGTGCGGGACCCAGATCGTCGGCAGGCCCAGGATCTCGGAAAACACGTCGTTGGGCAGCGAGCCACCGAAATTCGGCAGCACCGCCGGCGCCTTGCCGGTGGTTTCCTGCACCGAATCCGCCGCCCATTTGATCCAGGGGCTGTCGAAGTCTGTGCGCGATGCAGCAAAGCTCTGCGCCGCGCGCACCTCGATCATCGGAAACCCCTTGTCGACCAGATGCGCACGGATCGCGTCGATCAGCCCATCAACCTTGGTGCCGACCACAAAACGCAATTGAAGCACGGCATTGGCATGGCCCGGAATGGCGTTGGCGGGCTTCTCGATATTGCCCGACGACATCGCCAGCACTTCCAGCGTATTCCAGGCATAGAGCCGTTCAGCCGCTGAAAGCCCCTCCTCGCCCCAGTTCTCGGCCAGTGCGGGCTCGTCCGCACTCGGCACCACCTGAACGTCGGCGAGATAGGAACGGATCTGGTTGGTGAGGCGTGGCGGCTTCAGGGCCTCGAGCTGGAGGCGGCCGTGACCGTCAACCAGCGTCGAGATCGCATTGACCAGGATGGTCGCGGGGTTGGCCAGCACGCCGCCCCAATTGCCGGAATGGTTGCCGCCGTCGCGCAGATTCACGTCGAGATGGATGCGGATGCCGCCGCGGCAGCCGAGGAACAGCGTCGGGCGGTCGGCGGACAGCCGCGGACCATCGGAAGCCATGAACAGATCGGCCTTGAGCGCGTCGCGATTAAGGTCGCAGACCTTGCCGAGATCCGGCGAGCCGATCTCCTCGCCCATCTCGACGATGAACTTGGCGTTGAAGCCGAGCTTGCCGCCGCGGGCGTCGCGCACCGCGCGAAGCGCGGCCATGTTGATGCTGTGCTGGCCCTTGTTGTCGGCGGTGCCGCGGCCATAGAGCCGCGTGCCCGCGACCGTGGTGCGCCAGGGGTCGCGCCCGTCGCGCCACTCGCCCTCCATGCCGTCGACGACGTCGCCATGGCCGTAGATCAGCACGGTCGGCGCTGAGGCGCTTTCGTGATGCTCGGCGAACAGGAACGGCGCCTTGCCGCTGGGGGACTCGACGATGCGGCTGGTGAAATCGAGCGCGGCGAACGCCGGCTGCATCTCCTGCTCCAGATAGGCGCGCAGCTCGGCGCCGCGGGACGGGTTCTGGCTTTCGGTCTTGAAGGCGACGCGGCGGTCGAGCTCGGCGAGGAATGCGCCGGATGTAAAATCCTCACGGGCGCGGGCGATGGCGTCGGCTCTTGTCATGACTTGCTTTTCGAGACGTTGAGGCGAAGGACCTTACCCGATACGGGCTGGCCTTCGAAAGTGGCGGGGGCTTGGATAGTTCTTGCAGTTTGCTTGTACTTCTCTTGGGATTTCGTCCTTGCATCCTTGAGGTTGGCTTGCCAAGCACAGCTGCGACGCTGATTTTGGCCTTGCCAAGCGCAAGCCATATGCAAGAACTTCGCCAAGTTCGGGCACCAAGTTCGGGCGCACGTCTACCATTCGAAGAGCGCTCGGTACAGAGCGCCAGGGAACCAGCATGGCCAAAGAGATCAGGCTCAACGCCTTCGCGATGAATTGCGTCGCGCACCAGTCGCCGGGCCTGTGGACCCATCCGCGCGACCGCACCGCCGAGTATAACCGCCTGCCCTATTGGATCGATCTCGCCAAGACGCTGGAGCGGGGCCGTTTCGACGGCCTGTTCCTGGCCGACGTGCTCGGGGTCTACGACGTCTATGGCAACAGCCCTGACGCGGCCTTACGCAACGCGGCACAGACACCGTCGAACGAGCCGCTGCTGCTGCTCTCGGCGATGGCCGCCGTGACGCAAAATCTCGGCTTCGGCGTCACCAGCAATCTGTCGTTCGAGCCGCCCTACCCGTTCGCGCGGCGGATGTCGACGCTCGATCACCTCACCGAGGGGCGGATCGGCTGGAACGTCGTCACCGGCTATCTCGACAGCGCCGCGCGTGGCGCCGGCAAGGACAAGCAGACCGGGCACGACGACCGCTACGATATCGCCGACGAATATATGGACGTCGTCTACAAGCTCTGGGAAGGAAGCTGGGAGGACGACGCGGTGCTGCGCGACCGCAAGCGCGGCATCTTCACCGAACCCAGCAAGGTTCACCGCATCAATCATGAGAGCGCGAACTACCGCATCAACAACACCATCCATCTCAGCGAGCCGTCGCCGCAGCGCACGCCGGTGCTGTACCAGGCCGGCACCTCGCCGCGTGGCCGGCAGTTCGCGGCCAGGCATGCCGAATGCGTCTTCATGTCGGGACCGTCGGCCAAGATCATTGCGCCGCGCGTGGCGGCGATCCGCGAGGAAGCCGCCAGGATCGGCCGCAACCCGGCGGAGATCCTGATGTTCAACATGATGACGATCATCCTCGGCAATACCGAGGCCGAAGCGGCTGCGAAATACGCCGACTACCGCGCGCACATCAATCCGGAAGGCGCGCTGGCGCTGATGTCGGGATGGACCGGCATCGACTTCTCCGGCTACGAGCTCGACCAGCAGGTGCGTCACGTCCAGAACGACGCCGGCCGCAGCGCGCTCGACAACGTCACCCGCGGCGATCCCGATCGCGTCTGGACCGTGCGCGACGTCATCGAGCATGTCGGCATCGGCGGCGCCGGCCCTGTCGTGGTCGGCACGCCCGAAAGCGTCGCCGACAAGATCGAGGACTGGTTCGAGAAGACCGACGTCGACGGCCTCAACGTGGCCTTTGCGATCTCGCCCGGCGATTTCGAGGATATCGCAGATATGTTGGTGCCGGAGCTGACCAAGCGCGGCCGCTACAAGAGCGAATATGCCAAGGGCACGCTGCGCGAAAAACTGTTCGGCACCGGACGTGCACGGCTCGACGCGCCGCATCCTGCGGCGGGGTATCGGGTGGGGAAGAAGGGATAGGCGGAAAGTCGCGCCACACACGGGCTGTCGTCCCCGCGAACGCGGGGATCCATAACCTCAGGGAGTAGTTTGGCGACGACTCGGAGTTCGGTACTCCCACCACCGTCATCGATGGATCACGCGGTATGGGTCCCCGCGTTCGCGGGGACGACAGTGCGCCCTACACTTTCCCGTCCACCATCACCTCGATCAGCTTGGTGCCCGGCCGATTGAACGCCGACGCCAGCGTCGCCTTCAGCTCGCGGGGGTCGCTGATCTTGATCGCTTCACATCCCAGCGCTTTCGCAACGCCCGCGAAATCGACGGGCGGATCGACGAAATCCATGCCGACGTAATTGTCGTCGCCGTGGAAGGCGAGCAGGCGCTGCTTGATGATGCGGTAGCCGCCATTGTTGGCGATGACGACGTTGAGCGGAAGCTTGTGATGCGCCGCGGTCCACAGCGACTGGATCGAATACATCGCGCTGCCGTCGCCGGAGAAGCACACCACGGGGCGATCCGGATTGGCGATGCTGGCGCCGACCGAGGCCGGCAGGCCCCAGCCGATGCCGCCGGAGGCAAGGCCGTGATAGCCGTAGCGGTCGCGATGCGGCCGCAGCGCCGTGACCTGACGGCTCGAGGTGAGGCCTTCGTCGACCAGGATGGCATTCTCCGGCATGGCCTCGACCATTTGCAGCACGAGGAAGTCCGGGTCGATGGGGCTGCGGCCGGCGCTCTTGACGATCTGCTCGACCAGCGCGGCACGGCGGGCGGTCCAGTTCTTCGGCGCAAGCTCGGCAAGGCGCTGCTTTGCACGGCTCGCGAGTGCCGCACCGCCCATCTCCTTCAGCACCGGGATCAGCGCGCGCAGCGTTTCCTTCAAATCCGCCTTCAGGGCGATCTCGGCGCCGTAATTCTTGGCGATCTCCCAATCGACGAGGCCGATCTGCACGATGCCGAGGCCATCAGGCAATGCATCGACCTCGCTATAGACCGACATCCGCAAGGGGTCGCCGCCGAGCGCGATCAGCAGGTCGTAAGGCGCCAACGTATCGCGCGCGACCTTCTGCACGCGCGCGAGCGTGCCGGCGAAGCTCGGGCTCTCCGAGAGGAAGTGCGAGCCGTAGGGGGTCGAGGATTGGTAGGCGGCGGCGCCAAGCAGCTCGGCCAGCTCCGCGGCTTCCTTCAGCGCGTCGCTCTTCACCACCTCGTCCATGGTAACGATGACGGGGCGCTCGGCCTTGAGCAGGCGCGCGGCAAACGCCTTCAACGCCTCGTCCGACGGCTTGACGCGTGCATCGATGCGGGTGGAGCGGCCGAGATCGATGCCGGCTTCGGCGTTGAGAATGTCGCCAGGCAGCGAGATGAACACCGGCCCGGTCGGCGGCGTCATGGCAACCTTGGCGGCGCGGCGCACGATGCGCGGAAGGTCCTCCAGCCGCGTCACCTCGACCGCCCATTTCACCAGCGGCTCGGCCATGCGCACGAGCGGCCCATACAGCACCGGCTCCATCAGGCCGTGGCCCTGCTCCTGCTGGCCGGCGGTCAGGATCATCGGCGTGCCCGTGAACTGGGCGTTGTAGAGCGAGCCCATGGCATTGCCGAGCCCGGGCGCGACGTGGACGTTGCAGGCGACGAGCTTGCCGGACGCCCGGCTGTAGCCGTCGGCGATCGCGACCACCAGGCTCTCCTGCATCGCCATCACATAGGTGAGATCAGGATGGTCCTTCAGCGCATGCATGATCGGCAGCTCGGTGGTGCCGGGGTTGCCAAACAGATGCGTGATGCCCTCGTCCTTGAGCAGCGCGAGAAAGGCGGAGCGGCCGGTGATCTTGTTCTTCATGTTTCCTCCAGGGAGCGGACGTTGCCGCAAGGACGGAAGGCATGATGGCCGAAGTGTTGGGATGCGCGCAAGGAAGCGTGCTCATGGCTGCCTTGCGTGAGAGCGGCAAACTACGCTCTCGTGTCCCGGACGCGGCGCAGCACGCAGTGATGCGACGCAGAGCCGGGACCCAGATTGGCGCCGAGTTTGCTGACACATGGGTCCCGGCACCGCGCAGCAGCGTTTCACGCTGCAGCGCGTCCGGGACACGAGAACGGAGCGAATAGAACTACATCTCCTCGCGCCCCAATTCGAACGGATCCTCGCCGCCCGCGCGCTTCTTCTTTTTCGAGCGTTGCCAGACCACGCCCGGAAAACCCTTCAACGGCACCAGGGGCTCGCCGGTATAGGCCCATTCCTGCAGCTCCTCGATCCCTATGTGATAGAGCGGCTGGCGGCCGGTGCGTTCCCGAAATAGCGCGCGCGGGATATTGACCATGTGGGGGCCGCGGGGGCGTTCATAGGCGATCGGCGTGCCGCACTGCGAGCAGAAGCTGCGGGTGGTCTTGGTGGACTTGTCCTCGTAGCGGGTGAGCGAGGTCTTGCCGGACGTAATGCGAAAGCGCTTCTTCCAGCTTCCGACATAAGTGGCGTAGGCGGCACCATGAGCACGGCGGCTGGCGGCCGAATGATCGTGCCAGGCCCAGCGCGCGGGAACGTCGATCTCGAAGGTGACCTTGCCGCAAAGGCACTGGCCGGTGGCGATCCCTGCGGCGGCTGCGGCTTTGGCCATGGACGTCTCTCCGTCGTCATGTACGCGATATACGCTTGTCATTCCCGGGGCGCGACGACGTCGCGAGCTATGGTGCGCAATTGCGCACCTGAGAATCCATCGAACAGCAAGCCAGTACGTGAGATGGATTCCGGGCTCGACGCTTCGCGTCGCCCCGGAATGACGGAGGGACCTACGCCGGCGTCAGCTCGTCATAAACCGGATAGTCCGTATACCCCTTCTCCTCGCCGCCATAGAACGTCGCGCGATTGTACGGCGTGATCGGGTAGTCGTGCTGCAGGCGGCGCGGCAGGTCGGGGTTGGAGATGAAGATGCGGCCGAAGGCGATGATGTCGGCGTGGCCGTCGGCGATCGCCGCGTTCGCGGTCTCACCGGTAAAGCCGCCGGCGGTCATCAGCACGCCGCTGTAGTGCGGACGGAACAGCACCATCGCGGAGGGCACGTTCTCCCAATGGACATCGGCACGGCCGGCGCCGCTGGAGCGCGGCTCGATGAAGTGCAGATAGGCGAGACCGAGCTTGTCGAGCGCCTTCACGACATAGGTATAGAGCGGCATCGGGTCGGGCTCGCCGGAATCATTGGCGATGCCGTGGGGCGACAGCCGCACCGCGACGCGGTTCGCGCCCCAGACGTCGATCGCGGCCTGCGTGACCTCGAGCAGCAGCCGCGCGCGGTTCTCGATCGAACCGCCGTATTGATCGGTGCGCTGGTTGCTGCGCGATTGCAGGAACTGCTCGAGCAGATAGCCGTTGGCGCCATGGATCTCGACACCGTCGAAGCCGGCGGCGAGCGCGTTCTTCGCGCCTTGCCTGAAGGCCTCGACGATGCCCTTGACCTCCGCGGTCTCCAGCGCGCGCGGCGTCTCATAATCGGAGATCTTGCCGTCGGCCGTCATCGCCTTCATGCCCTCCGCCTTGATCGGGATCGCCGAGGCTGAAACCGGCAACTCGCCGCTATGGAAGGAGGAGTGCGAGACGCGGCCGACATGCCAGAGCTGGAGGAAGATGATGCCGCCCTTGGCATGCACGGCGTCCGTCACCTTGCGCCAGCCCGCGATCTGCGCCTCCGAATAGATGCCCGGCGTCGCCGGATTGCCGCGGCCATGCGAGACCACGGGCGAGGCTTCGGCGATGAGCAGACCGCCCTTGGTCGCACGCTGGCCGTAATATTCGGCGTTGAGCGGCCGCGGCGCAAAGCTCTCGCGTTCGGCGCGCATGCGCGTCAGCGGCGCCAACGCGACACGATGCGCGAGCCTGTACGGACCAACCTGCAACGGTCTAAACAACGCCTCGAATTTCATGTGGGCCCCAATGTCTGTGAAAGGATGAGGATCATATAGCGAGGGGCGGCCACCGGAAAAGGCGCCGCCCCACGAAAAGCAGATATTCCCCCTCGCGGAACGCGGGGAGAGAGCAGGCGTTACGCCGTCTTGATCCAGACGGCCTTCACGTTGAGATATTCCTCGACATGCTGCTTGCCGGACTCGCGGCCGTAGCCGCTCATCTTGTAGCCGCCGAACGGCACGGCCGGGTCCATCGCCTGGTAGCAGTTCACCCACACCGAGCCGGCGCGCAGGCGCTTCGCGACCGCATGGGCCTTGGTGACGTCGCGCGTCCACAAGCCCGAGCCAAGACCGAAGGTGGTGTTGTTGGCGCGCTTGACCAGCTCGTCCATGTCATTGAACGCGATCGCGGAGATGACCGGGCCAAAGATCTCCTCCTGCGCGATGCGCATGTTGTCCTGGACACCCGCGAACACCGTCGGCGAGACGAAGAAGCCCTTCGACAATGCGCCCTCGGTGACGCGGCCGCCGCCGGCGAGCGCGCGTGCGCCTTCCTTCTGGCCGATGTCGAGATAGCCGGTGACGCGTTCGAGCTGCTGCTCGGACACCAGCGGGCCGATCTGCACATTGGGATCGAGGCCGTTGCCGACCTGCAGCTTCTTGCCGAACTCGGCGACGCGGCCGACGAACTCCTCGTAGATCGCCTGCTCGACGAACAGCCGCGTGCCGGCGCTGCAGATCTGGCCGGAATTGGCGAACACCGCCATCGCGGCGCCCGGCACGGCGGCGTCGAGATCGGCATCGGCGAACACGATGTCCGGCGACTTGCCGCCGAGCTCGAGCGAGACACGCTTGAGGTTGCCGGCGGAGGCGCGGATGATCGACTGGCCCGTGACATGCGAGCCCGTGAAGGCGACCTTGTCGACATCGGGATGCGAGGCGAGCGCGGCGCCCGCGGTCTCGCCATAGCCGGGCACGACGTTGACGACGCCCGGGGGAATGCCGGCCTCCATCGCGAGCTCAGCGATGCGCAGCGAGGTCAGCGGCGCCTCTTCGGCGGGCTTGAGCACCACGGTGCAACCGGTCGCGATCGCCGGGCCGATCTTCCAGATCGTCGCGGTGAGCGGACCGTTCCAGGGAATGATGGCACCGACGACGCCGATCGGCTCCTTCAGCGTGTAGGAGAAGATTTCGCCGGGCAGCGAATTCTCGATGGTCTCGCCGTGGATCGCGGTGGTCTGGCCCGCATAATAGCGCAGCATGCCGACCGCGCGCAGGCGATAGGCGCGGGTGCGGCTGAGCGGCGCGCCCATATCGAGCGTGTCGAGCTGCGACAATTCGTCGAAATTCTTCTCGACGAGGTCGGCGAGCTTGAGCAGCAGGTTCTGCCGTTCGAACGGCTTGACCTTGCTCCAGGGACCTTCGAAGGCGCGGCGGGCGGCGGCGACCGCACGGTCGATGTCTTCCTTGTCGCCCTCGGCAACGGTCGCGAGCAGTTCACCCGTCGCGGGATTGTGGGTCTCGAAGCGCTTGCCGGAGGCGGCATCGACCCACTTCCCGTCGATCAGCATCTGCTTGTAGGACCCGTTCGCGAACGGATGGCGCGTGATCGGAATAGCCTGCGACACAGCCATGGCTGCACTCCCTGTCAGGTGATTGATTGGTTCGATCTGGGCGGGATCGTTAGGTCGTGGAGAATACAGCGCTGCCCGAGGAGCGTAAAGGCAGCGTGGAACGAAGACCTCCCATGCCGACTTGTGCAGGGTCGCGCGCATGCCATGTTATAGCTCGACCGCGCCCTCCCCGGAGACCTTGCCATGCCACATGCCGCCATCGTGAAAGACAATGTTGATCACCGGTGGCGCATCCGGCATTGGATTTGCCGCGGCCATGGCCTTCGCACGCGCAGGCATGAAGGTGTGTATCGCTGACGTGGACGAGGCTCGACTGACCGAGGCTGCGACAAAACTGTCATCGGTCACGCCTGCCGCAAACGTGATGTCCTTCGCCGTCGATGTCGCCAGAGCGGAGAGCGTGAAGGAACTGGAGCGCGCCGTGGGCGCGCATTTCGGCGGAACCGACATCCTCATGAACAATGCCGGCATCCAGCCGGGCAGCACATTGTTCGACGAACCCGACAATTGGCAGCGCATCATCGCCGTCAACATGTGGGGCATCATCAACGGCTCGCGAATCTTCGCGCCCGGCATGATCGCGCGCGGCAAATGCGGCCTCATCATCAACACCGGCTCGAAGCAGGGCATCACCACGCCACCGGGCGACCCCGCCTACAATGTCTCCAAGGCCGGTGTGAAGGCTTTTACCGAGGCGCTCCAGCACGAGTTACGCAACGCAAAGGACTGCCACGTCACGGCGCACCTGCTGATCCCCGGCTTCGTCTTCACCGGGCTGACCGCGAAGGGCCGCACCGAAAAACCCGCCGGCGCCTGGACGCCGGAGCAGACGGTCGATTTCATGCTGGCGCGGCTCGAGGCCGGCGATTTCTACATCCTGTGCCCGGACAATGACGTGCCACGCGCGCTCGACGAGAAGCGCATGGAATGGGCCGCCGGCGACGTCATCGAGAACCGCCCGCCGCTGTCGCGCTGGCACCCGGATTATGCGGATGCGTTCAAGAGGTTTGTGGAGGGGGAGTGACGCTTTTCCTTCTCCCCTTGTGGGAGAAGGTGGCGCGCAAAGCGCGCCGGATGAGGGGTTCTCTCAACTCGTGCAATTGTCCGTGAGGAGAGAGACCCCTCACCCGTCTCGCCGCTGCGCGGCGAGCCACCCTCTCCCACAAGGGGAGAGGAAGAGAAGACGCCCTAGAGCGTCTCTTGCTGGTGTCCGCAATTCTTGCACGCGAACTTGACCCGGGTCTGGCCTTTCTCCGCCTGCACCCGGTTCGGCGCGCCGCACTTGCCGCAGACGGCTTCGATGCGGGTCGCGCCCTGCTTGACGACGATGGTCTTCTTTTCCATCGATTCGCGGATCAGGCGCTCGGCCTCTTCACGCAGCGATTGTTTCGACAAAGCTCGTCTCCGCCTCTGAAAAGCGCGAGAGCCATATCCCACCTGCAGCCGAAGTACAATGCGTGATGCGGATCACGACCATCAGGACGTCGTTCCGGATGGTTGCGGATGCGAGAGCCGCGGCGCGTGTTCCTTCGCGGCTCCCTGCTTTCGTACGGATCGGATCAAGGCGCTTTTTCAGGCGGCCTTGGACACCTCCATCAAAAGCCGCTCGGCCTTCGCGTCCTCGATGCGGTTCACCAGCCGGCTGCTCTCGTGATTGTCACGCACGGTCTTGGTCAGGGTGATGCAGGTCTGGATCAGCATGACGATACCCATGGTGAGATAGCCTTTCATCCAGAAGTCGATCGGCAGGAAGAAGACGCCGATGGCGACGAGGAATGCGGAGGCTGCAAAGGACGCGTAAGTGAAGGTCACCCAGGCGCTGCTGTGGGGCTGGCCGTTCTGATTCATGATGGTCTCCTGTTGGTGCGATGATGATGGGGGGATGAGGTCAGGCGGTCGGCGATTGCTTGGATTTCAACCGCGCCAGTACGTCGTCCGCGGTCGTCTTCAGCCGCGGACCAAAGCCCTGCTCGGCGAGTCTCTCGGCGGTAGCGAGGGGACCCGTGGCCGCATCGAGCTCGACCAGCGCCTCGTCGGCAGCCTGGGCTTCCATCTGCCGATCGCGCAGACGCCGCAAAGTGCCCTCCGCCTCCGGCAACGTGGATTCGTAAGGACGCGCGGCCTCGATGCCGCTGCGGCGAAGCGAGCGCACCGCCTCCGAGGCACGGGCGAGACGGCGGCCGCGATCGAGCTCGGTGATGCGGGCCTGCGCGGTTGCGACGTGCCGCTTCAGCCGGGCGATCTCGGTTGCGAACAGGGCGCGAGCCGTCATGGCCGCATCGCGGTCGGCCTCAAGGCCCGCGATGGCTTCGGCGGCGTCCCTGGCGAGATCCTCACGGCCGCCATCGAGCGCCGCAACCGCGCGGCTCTCGATATCGGCGATGCGGGCGACGGTGGCCTCCAGCTTGCGGCCCTCCTGCTGGTCCTGCGCGATCGCCAGCGCCAGCGTTCGTTTGCTTCGCTCGACGGCCGCGGCCGCATCGCGCATCTGCTGGTCGAGAATGAGGAGGGCCGTCCGGTCCTCCAGCTCCTCGCCGGCGGCGGCCACGCTGCCGCGGAAAAGTGTCACGACGGTCTTGAACATCTTCAGCTCCCTGTTATGAGCGTTGCTCACAAGCCGTTTGTAGCAGCAAACTTGAACATCGTTCAATAATATTTTGAGCAACGCTCAAAGAATTTTGCAATTGATGTCTAAGGCCTTGGAACGACGAGAAAAACTTCGATCCGCCCTGATCCTCGCGGCGGAGCGGATGATCGCCGATCGCGGATTGTCGGGCCTGAAAACCCGCGATCTCGCCCGCGAGATCGGCTGCGCCAACGGCGCGGTCTACAATCTTGTGGCCGACATGGACGAGCTGATCCTGCGTGTGGGTTCGCGCACGTTACTCCGGCTCGACGAGGTGCTCAGCGCAGCGGTCAGCGCAGGCGAGCCATCACCGCAGGAAACCCTGGTCCGCATCGCCCTCACCTATTGCGATTTCGCCGCGGAGAATCTCCAGCTCTGGCGCGCGCTGTTCGAGCATCGCATGGAGGCGGACAAGGCCGTCCCCGACTGGTCCGTCGCAGACCAGATGCAGCTGTTCCGCCACATCTACCAGCCGCTGGCCGCACTGTTTCCGAAGCGAGGCCCCGAGGAGCTCGGCATCACCGCGCGCAGCCTGTTCTCGGCCGTGCACGGCATGGTGGCACTGGGACTGGAGCAGAAGCTGGTTGCCGTGCCGCTGCCGGCGCTGCGCAGGGAGATCGCGGATTTGGTGCGCGCGATGATCGACGGATTGATCGCGCGCCAACGGTAGCCATCTCCGGCGGAATCCAACCGCCCCGCGCGGAGCAGTCACATCGTAAGTCTCAAGCCGCCTTGCCGGCCCGCAGACGATCCAGCACCGGCAGCAGCTCCGACGGATCAGGACGGTGCGTGTAGTCCGGATTCACCTCCGCATAGGCGATGATTCCGTCACGGCCGATGACGTAACGCGCCGGCATCGGCAACACCCAGGCCGGATCGTCATTGAACGTCGGCAGATCGTTCTTGAAGGACTGGTAGAGCGCGACGAGCTCCTGCGGCAGCGCGAAGCGGATGCCGAAGGCCTCGGCGACCGCGCTCCTGACGTCGCTCAGAATGGGGAAGGACAGCTTGTTGTCGCGCTCCGATTTCCGGCTGTTCGGCGCGGTCTGCGGTGAGATCGCAACGAGGCTCGCACCGCGGGCGGCGATCTCCGGCAGCGCTTCCTGGAGCGCCTGGAGCTCGAGATTGCAATAGGGGCACCAAACGCCGCGATAGAACGACACGACCAGCGGTCCCCTGGCGAGCAGCTCACGCAAGGCGACCTGCCTGCCCTCGGGGTCTTTCAGGGTGAATTCCGGCGCGGCGTCACCGGCCTTCTTCGCCCGCTGCGCCTGACCGCTCGCGATCAGCTCGGCGGTGGCGCGGTGCATGATGTCGAGTACCTCCCGGCTGGGCTTGAGCGGCAGGCGGCCGCCTTCGAAATCGGCTTTGAAGGCATCGAGCTTGTCTTGCAGGGCCATGGCGAAACTCCGTCGATTGCTGTTGGCCCGGCCTATCTGGATCATTTGGAAGCCGAGGGGTATACGGCTCGGCCGGAGAAGATTTATTTGGAATCCAAATGAGCGACCGGCTTCAGGAAATGACGGTGTTCGTGCGGGCCGCCGAATGCGGCAGCTTTTCCAGGGCGGCCCGTGAACTCGGCCTGTCGCAGCCCTCGGTATCCCGCATCATCGGCGAGCTGGAGGCGCGGCTCGACGTCAAGCTGCTGCTGCGGACCACGCGCCGCATCACCGTGACCGACGCTGGGGCACTCTTCCTCGCGCGCGCACGTGAGGTCCTCGCCGACATCGAGGACGCCGAGGACGCCGCACGCGGCATCGATTCGTTGCGCGGAACCATCCGCATCGCCATGCCCATCATGTACGGCATGCGGCAAATCATTCCGCATCTGCCGAAATTCCTGGCGATGCATCCGATGCTCCATGTCGAACTGTCGGTGGTCGACGAACGGCAGAATCTCGTGGCCGAAGGCGCCGATCTTGCCATCCGCCTCGGCGAGCTCGACGATTCCGCTTTCGGCGCACGCAAGCTCGAAACCTTGCAGCGCCTCCTGGTGGCGTCCCCGTCCTATCTCGCCGCGCGCGGCACACCGAAAACGCCGGCCGATCTCGCTTCACATGATTGCATCTTCGGGCCCGGTCATTCCGGCCGGGCGAGCTGGGTGTTCACGCGCAACGGCGCGGAAACGTCGGTGGACGTGCGCGGCCGCATCCATACCGATTCAGGTCCGGGCGTATTCGCCTGTGCCCTGGCGGGCCTCGGCATTTCGATGGCAACGTCCGTGATGGCCGCGCCCGAAATCAAATCGGGTGCGCTCGTTCCACTGTTGAAAGGCTACAAGGCCTCGCCCCTCGCCGTGCACGCCGTCTTCCCGGGCGGCCCGCGTCCCTCGACCAAGATACGGGCACTGGTCGATTTCCTCGCGGAGGAGCTGAGATAGGCCGCGGCATCGCGAAGCGCGCTGATGGCACACGCCTTGCCTCTCGATCCCGAGACAAGCTCTCTTCCAGGGGACCGCGATGCGCGATTCAACCTTCCATGTCAGCCGCCGTGACGTCGTCCTCGGCGGCTTGAGCGCCGCTGCAATGACGGCCATCATGTCTCCCCATGCCCTGGCGCAGGGGCGCAGCGAGACGCTGCTGGTGGTGCAGGAGCTCGGGCCGAACTCGCTCGACATGCAAGGCGTCGGCTCCAACCAGACCGTGAACGGCCTGTCCTGGAATTGCTATGATCGCCTGCTGAGCTACGCCTCGAAGACGCTGCCCGATGGCACGATCTCGTACGACCGCGAGAAGCTCGCGCCCGAGCTCGCCGAGAGCTGGGAGGTCGCCACCGACGGCATGTCCTGCACTTTCCGCTTGCGGAAAGATGCAAAATTCCATGACGGCACGCCTGTGACCGCCAAGGACGTCAAATGGTCGTTCGACCGCGCGGTGAAGGTCGGCGGCTTTCCGACCTTCCAGATGTCGGCGGGGTCGCTGGAGAAGCCCGAGCAGTTCGTCGTGGTCGACGACCACACCTTCCGCATCGACTATGTCCGCAAGGACAAGATGCTGCTGTTCAACGTCGCGGTCGTCGTGCCCTTCATCATCAACTCCGAGCTGGCGAAGAAGAATGCGACGCCCGAAGATCCCTGGGCGCTGGCGTGGCTTAGGACCAACGAGGCCGGCGGCGGCGCCTACAAGATCGAAAGCTGGAAGCCCGGCAGCGAGACCGTGCTGGCGCGGTTCGACGACTGGAAGAGCGGCCCGCTGCCGAAGGTGAAGCGCGTGATCGCGCGCGACGTTCCCTCCGCAGGTACGCGCCGCGCCATGCTGGAACGGGGTGATGCGGACATTTCCAGCGGCTTTGCGCCGCGCGATTTCGAGCAGATCATCAGGGAGGGCAAGGTCAAGGTCTCGGGCGTGCCGATCCCGAACGCGCTCTGGTATGTCGCGCTCAACACCGCCAAACCGCCGTTCGACAATGCGAAGCTGCGCCAGGCCATCGCCTGGGCGATGCCGTACGAGCAGATCCAGAGCAGCGCGTTCTTTGGGCGCGCCGTTCCGATGTACGGCGGAGCGGCGGAAGTCTCAAAGCCGGTCTGGCCGCAACCGTTTCCCTATGTGACCGACCTCGACAAAGCCAAGGCGTTGATGAAGGAAGCCGGCTTCGAATCCGGCCTGGAGACGACCTTGTCGCTCGACACGGGCACCGCCACCGTCGGCGAGCCGACCGCGATCCTGATCCAGGAGAGCCTCGCCAAGATCGGCATCAAGGCAGGCATCGAAAAGATCCCCGGCGCGAATTGGCGCACGACGCTGAACAAGAAGGAGCTGCCGCTCGCGCTCAATCGTTTCTCTGGCTGGCTGGATTATCCCGAATATTACTTCTACTGGAATTTCCACGGCAACAACTCGATCTTCAACATCTCGTCCTACCAGAACAAGGCGATGGACGCGCTGATCGACAAGGCGCGGTTCACCGCAGATAGCGCGGAGTACGACCGGTGCGTGAAGGATTTCATCGCGCTCTGCATGCGCGACGTTCCCGTCGTTCCGCTCAACCAGCCGATCCACGACGTCGCGATGCAGAAGGCCGTCACCGGCTACGAATTCTGGTTTCACCGCGAGCCGGACTACCGCCAGTTCGCGAAGGGCTAGTTTCGACGAGGTGGATCGCGCCCGAGGCGGCTCGCGCCTGCTCGGTCGGAAAACCGCGCTCCAGCCGCGCCGCGCTCGCATGCAACATGGCCACATCGAGCCTGCCTTGCCGAGATGCCTCCAGCGCGCAGGCAAAGACCCGGTAGAACTGCGCGCCGTCATAGGCGACCAGCAGCATATCGACGCCGGCATTGATGGCCTCGACCACGGCCTTGCAGACGTTGTTCTGGTAGATCGCGCCCATCACGAGATCGTCGGTCATCACGATGCCCTGGTAACCCCATGTCTCGCGAATGATGCCGTCGACGACGCGCTTCGAATGCGAGGCGGCGCGATCGGGATCGACCGCCGTGAGCGTGACATGGCCCACCATCAGCGCGCTGCGCGAATGCGACAGCACCTCGCGGAACGGCAGCCAGTCGGTGGCTTCGAGCTCCCTCACCGGCGTGTCGAGATTGGCGCTGAAATGATGCGTGTCGGTGCGCACGCGCCCGATGCCCGGAAAATGCTTCAGCGTGGCGCCGACGCCCGACTCCTCCAGCCCGCGGACATAGGCGCTCGCGATCGTGCTGACGACGGCGGGATCTGTCGCGATCGCGCGTTGGCCGATCAGCGTGTGGAAGTCGAGCCGGTTGCGCCGCTGTGGCGGCTTGAGGTCGAGCACCGGGGCGAGATTGAGGTTGACGCCGAGCCCTGCGAGCTCGCGGCCATGGATGCGGCCGAATTCTTCCGCTTTGGCCTGCTGCTCGTCGGGAGCAAGCCCGGCGAGCGTCGCGAGCGCCGGCACCTTTGTCAGCGGAGGTGCGAGATGCCCGACGATGCCGCCTTCCTGGTCCGCGGCGACGACCAGCGGCGGCAGGCCGGCGGCGCGCCTGACGTCCTGGAGCGCTTCGATCTCAGCACGCAGCGCCTCGACCGTCCGTCCTCGGATGTTGTGCCGGGTGACATAGATGCCGCCGATCAGACCCAGCCTGGCCAGACGCGCGACCTCGGGGAACGAGGAATAGCCGACCAAGAAGTGCGGCCCGAGCTGACGCGCTTCGGCTGCGCTCGCACCGAGAACCTCGTTCTTGCGCAGCTCGAACTTCAGATGCGCGGCCGACATCAGCACCGGCGGCAGACACCAGAACATGACGAGCAGCTTGCCCGCGATGGTACGCCAGCGCCCTCGACGCAACAGCAGGATGACGATCATGATGCTTGCAGCGACAAGCGCGATGTTTCCGGCGCCGCGCAGCGGGACCAGATAGGGATCGTTCTTGTTCGCGGCCGCGAATGCAAGGAGAGGCGCGGCAAGCCAGAGCAGGACGAGACCGGTGCGACGGAGGAATTGCATGATGTGCCACATGCGATGAGGGACGAATGCTTCGCACCTATCGAAGCGATTTGGCCTGCGCGAGAGGCAAACGCGGGCCTGCACGAAAACTGCAAAAGACTCCTGAAACCGTGCAGACGGCGATCCCGCCTTCTGCACAAACGACGTTCAGACTTCGTGATGCCAACCATCACGAGAGGTCTTCCGGATATGACGAGCCTGGCTTCGACGATCGGAGAAGAGATCAAGCCGATCAATCATTCCTCGATCCCGGCCAAGGTCGGTCTCGCGTTGGCGCTGGCCGCATTCGCCGACTGGTTGTTCTACGGGCAGCGGATCGGGCTGTCGCTGACACTCTTTGCGATCGCGCTCGCCGGCGTATCGGTGCTCTTCAATCGCGCGGCCCTGGATCTGCGCCGAGCCATGGTCGGCTCGGCCGTTCTCGCCGCCGGACTCGTGCCTGTTGTCGAAGAGCTCAACACGTTGTCGTTCCTGATCCTCGTCGCGTCGCTGGCGATTGCGCTGCTGCTCGTGACCAATGCGGAAACGACCGGGCTTGCCGAGCGCGCCCGCGCGCTGCGCAATTTCGTACTGCTCGGACCCTTCCGGTTCTTCCTCGATGCGCCCCAGGCATTCAACGCAACGGCGTTGACGCGTGGCATCGCGCGCTGGCTGCTCCCCGCAGCGCTCAGCACCGTCTTCGTCGCGCTCTTCGCCGCGGCCAATCCGGTGATCGAACAGTGGGTCTCCCTGCTCAATCCGAAACTCATCCTGCAATATGTCAGCATCCCGCGCGTGCTGTTCTGGGCCTTGATGATGGCGCTGGTCTGGCCGTTCATTCATGTGCGCTGGCGGAGCAGGACGATGATCAGCACCGTCGCGGACGGCCCCCTCCCGCCGCCGCTGCCGCCGTTGGTGTCGGCGGAGTTTCTTGGCCCCTCCACCATCCTGCGCTCGCTGATCCTGTTCAACCTGCTGTTCGCGGCGCAGTCCGTTCTCGACGGCATCTATCTCTGGGGCCATGTGGCGCTGCCCGACAATCTGACTTATGCGGGCTATGCGCATCGTGGCGCCTATCCGCTGATCGTCACCGCCCTGCTCGCAGCGGCCTTCGTGCTGGTGGCGATGCGCCCGGGCGGGCCGGCAGAGAAATCGAAAATCATCCGGCCGCTGGTCTATGTGTGGGTCGGACAGAACGTGCTGCTGGTCGCCTCGTCCATCCTTCGGCTCGACCTCTATGTCGACATCTACATGCTGACCTACTGGCGCATCGCGGCTTTCATCTGGATGGGGCTGGTGGCGCTGGGGCTGATCCTGATCGTCGCCCGCATCGCCCTCAACCGGTCCAACCAATGGCTCGTGGGCATCAATCTGGCCGCGCTCACGATCGTGCTCTATGGCTGCTCGCTGGTGAACTTCGACGCCTTCATTGCCGACTACAACGTCGCCCACAGCCGGGAAGCATCGGGCAACGGCGTGCAACTCGACACCAATTATCTCCTCTCGCTCGGGCCGCAGGCACTGCCCGCGATCGACAAGGCCATCGAACTCCTGGCCAAGTCCAGGGAGAGCGATCTTTCGGCGCGTGGCTACTGCCTTGTGTCGCGCCGCGACCGCCTTGTAGAACAGCAACGCCAGGATCTGGCCTGGCGGAGCTGGGGTTTCAGGAATTGGCGGCTCCAGCACAGGCTGGCGGCGCAAGTGAAGGATCAGCCGGCCGGCTGAGCAGGCGGAGAGTTTCTTGGCGCATCGCATTCTCATCGTCGACGACGAGGGCCACATCCGCGAGGTCATCCGCGTTGCGCTGAAGAAGGCCGGCATGGATGTGATCGAAGCTCGCGACGGCAGGGAGGCGCTCGCCCGCTTTGCCGCCGACAGGCCCGATCTCATCGTGCTCGACATCGGCATGCCCGAATTCGACGGCCTCGACGTCTGCCGCGAGATTCGCAAGAACTCCGACGTGCCGATCCTGTTCCTGTCGGCGCGCGACGAGGAGATCGACCGCATCCTCGGCCTCGAGATCGGCGGCGACGACTATGTGACGAAGCCGTTCAGCCCGCGTGAGCTGGTGGCGCGGGTCAACGTCATCCTGCGCCGCCTCAGCCCGCGCAATGGCGAGGCCAAGGCCGGTTCCACCGCGCTCGTGCAAGGGGGCCTCCTGATCGATCCCGAGCAGCATGTCGCGACCTTCGCTGGTACGCCGCTGAAGCTGACCGCGATCGAGTTCGGCATTTTGCGCGCGTTCCTGACCCGGCCGACCTCGGTGTTCAACCGCGAGCAGCTGATGCGGGCGGCCTATCAGCTCAACATCCAGGTCTCCGACCGCACCATCGACAGCCACATCCGCAACATCCGCGCCAAGCTCGCGGCACAGAATTGCGAGCACGTCATCGAGACCATCCACGGCGTCGGCTTCAAGCTCGGCCGCTGCGAGAAAGAGGCATGAGCGCGGCACCCGACAAATGGCGGCCGTCGCTGGGGCTCGTGATCTTCACGGTGCTGGCGACCGTCGCGGTGCTGCCGCTGGTCGGCCTGTTCTTCTTCCGCCTCTATGACAACCAGCTGATCCGCCAGACCCAGGCCGAGCTGATCGCACAGAGCCGCGTGCTGGCAACGATCTATGCGCAGGAGGTCACGGCGCGGCTCGACAGCGGCCTCACGCTCGGGCCCGAAGTGCCGCCGAACGTGCTGCCCGACCCCGGCGACCCCGTCACGCCGATCCGGCCCGCGCTCGATCTCACCGCCAACGATCTGCTGCGGCGCCGTCCGGAGGCGGTGCCAGCCTCCCAGCCGGCGCAGCCCGCCTATGTCGAGATCGGCGCAAAGCTGACGCCGATCATCCGCGAGACCCAGAAGGTGACGCTGGCGGGCTTTCGCATCCTCGATCCCCAGGGCGTCGTCATCGCCGGGCGGCAGGAGGTCGGGCAATCGCTCGCCCATATCGAGGAGGTCGCGGATGCGCTGCACGGGCAATACCGCGCGACCTTGCGCAACCGGGTGCCGGACAAGCCGCCGCCGCCGATCTACTCCTTCAGCCGCGGCCTCGGCGTGCACGTGTTCTCGGCGATGCCCGTCATCGTCAACAACCGCGTCGCCGGCGTGATCTACACCACGCGGACCCCGAGCAACATTTTCGATCATCTCTACCAGGAGCGGACCAAGTTCGTGCTGGCCGGCCTCGCCGTGATCCTCGGCACCATCGCGATCGGCCTCGTGTTCTCCCGCACCATCACGCTGCCGATGCGCGAGCTGATCGACCGGGCCGCACGGATCGGCCGCGGCGACCGCGAGGCGTTTCAGCCGTTGCGGCATTACGGCACGCGCGAGTTCGCCCGGCTCTCGCACAGCTTCCTCGGCATGGCCGAGCAGCTGGCGCGTCGCTCGGACTATATCGCGACCTTTTCGGCCCATCTCACCCACGAGCTGAAATCGCCGCTGACCTCGATCAAGGGCGCGGCCGAGCTGTTGCAGGATTCGGTCCAAGGCAAGTCTGAGGGCCTGACGCCGGCCGAGCAGAACACGTTCATCGCCAACATCCTGTCCGACACGCAGCGGCTGGAGGCGATGGCGCAGCGGCTGCGCGAACTGGCTCGCGCCGAGAGCCTGCCGCAGAACGAGCGCACGGAGCTTGCGCCCGTGATCGCCGACCTCCGAAGCCAGTTTCCGGCCACCGACATCTCGGCCAGTGGCAGCCTGGACCGCCCGATCGGCATGTCCGGCGAGAAGGCACTAATCGTGCTGTCGCATCTCACTGATAACGCGGTGCGGCACAAGGCGCGGTCGATCCGGCTGGAGGCGAGCTTTGAGCGGACGACCTTGCGTTTGACGGTGAGCAATGACGGCGAACCGATCTCGGCACCGAACCGCGACAGGATCTTTGATGCGTTCTTCACCACCCGCCGCGATCAGGGCGGCACCGGGATGGGGCTGGCGATCGCACGCGCGGTGATGGCGAGCCATGGCGGCTCGATCAGCCTCAGGCCGACCGACGAGGGCGCGGCCTTCGAGCTTCAGTTTCCGATTGCCTAGATCGCAAAGACCCAGGCGGCGACGATGGTGCCGATGGTGACCAGACCGGCGATGGTCCAGCCGGCGGCATATTCCAGCTCGGGATGACCGGTCGCCCGCATGATCTCCGTGGGATCGGCGGTATGCTTATGTGCCATGACAGCCTCGCACGTTACTCCCCGCGTCCTATGTAAGTCGCTTGGGGCGCCAAAAGGTTCCGTCACGGAAATGCGAGGAACGATGCAGCTTGGCTTGTTCGCCGAACCGGACGCAGGACCGGCCGGTCTTCGCTATGCGGACAACTTTATCGAAGCCGGCAGCGAGCAGGCGCTGATCGGCCGCATCGCAGCATTGCCGCTGCAACGCTTCCAGTTCGGGGCGTTCGAGGGCCATCGCCGGGTGGCGTCCTTCGGCTATCGCTTTGACGATGCGCTGCAGCGGTTGACCGAGGCGGAGCCGATCCCGGACTGGCTCCTGCCGATCGCGCGCCAGGTCGAGCATTGGGCGGGACTGCGGGAGGGGAGCGTCCGGCAGGTGCTCTGTACCGAATATGAGGTCGGGGTCGGCATCGGCTGGCACCGCGACAAGCCGCATTTCGACAAGGTGCTCGGCCTGTCGCTGGGCTCTCCTTGCAAGTTCCGCTTCCGCCGCCGCAGCGGCGAGAAGTGGCGGCGCCACACGCTCGAGGCACAGCCGCGCTCGCTCTACCTGATGGACGGCGAGGCGCGCTCGCAATGGGAGCACAGCATCCCGCCGGTCGAGGCGCGTCGTTATTCCGTCACGTTCCGGACCATGAAGCGGACCTGACAGCCCGCCCAAAGCAAAATTTGCGAAAACAACCCCATGCACAGTAGAGCGCAAGCCCGCTTTTGCGCCCCAAACGCGGCGGCATGTCGCACCGGCCGCCCGTTCCGCGCCGGCCGCGGACCTGCCAAAGGTGCCGTGAATTCGCCTCAAGCCCAGCCGAGAAATGATGCGAATTGAAAAGACAGGCCAGATCAGCGAGCCAAAATCGGCCCCCAAGGCCGGCATCATCATGAAGAATTTTCTGACGCTTTTCCTGCTTCTGACCATGACCACGGCCTCCGCCCACGGCCCCTTGCCGGCCCGGCTGTCGCCGCCCTCCGATCTCATCCGGGTCGGCCTCACCGATTCCGACACCAGCGCAGGCGGCACCGCGCGGCTCTGCGAGCAGGTCACCTTCTCGCGCGGCCTGCGCTACGGCGAGAGCGAAGCCAATGTGCTCGACGTCGCCGCCAGCACGACCAAGGCGGATACGCCGCGGCCGGTGCTGCTGTTCGTGGCCGGCGACACCTTCACCGGCGACCGCGCCGCCCCCGAGCTGTCGCGCCAGATCCAGGACCAGGTCATGTGCTTTGCTGCCCGCAACGACATGATCGGGGTGCGCGTCAATTATCGCCTGGCTCCTTCGGCGACCTGGCCGATGGGGGCGACGGACGTGGCGGCCGCGCTGTCCTGGGTTCACGGCAATATCGACCTGTTCAATGGCGATGCCCGCGAGATCGTCGCGGTCGGCTACGGCGCCGGCGCCTTCCACGTCGCAACCCTGCTGGCGCATCCCGAGTTTCAGACCGATCGGGCTGATGTTGCCGCCGTCGTTCTGGTGTCCGGCATCTACCGCGCCGGCAAGGACGCGAACGACAGCGAGAAGGCCTATCTCGGCAGCGACGCGACGCAATACGACAAGCGATCGGTGTTTCCGGGCATCCTGAACGTCGACGTCCCGATCGTGCTGGCCTGGGCCGCGGACGATTCCGCCGGCGTCATGAAACAGGGTGAGACCCTGAAGAAGACGCTCTGCGGCGCCGGTCATTGTCCGCGCAGCGCGATGCTGCGCAGCCGCGACGGCATCGCTGGCGCTTTCGGCCTCGACGGCTCCGGCGACAGCCTCGCCGAGCCGACGCTGCTGCTGGTGCATCAGTTGGAGGCACGGGGACTGCCGTAGCGGCGTGTCAGCACGCCTGCCATTTCGTCTCGGACCCGCGCTCTGTGGAAGCGGGCCGCCAAGCCACACGATCGCCAAACGCTTGACGTAGATCAACTCGCCTTGGTGCGGACTAAGCCGACCTCGTTGGGGGCCAACGACAAGGTGTCGAGCATGCGCGTCACCGGAAGAGTTCTGTTCGTTTTGATCGCCGCTCTAGCCTCGCTAGGCGCGATGTCGCAGCAACAACACGCGGAGCAACCGGCGACCGACAAGGAAATCCGCATCGGCAATGTCATGCCGTATTCGGGGCTGCTCTCGGAATTCGGCGCGATCGGCCAGGCGGAGGCCGCCTATTTCGACATGATCAATGCGCGTGGCGGCATCAACGGCCGCAAGGTCCGCTTCATCACGCGCGACGACAATTCCGATCCGGCTGCCGCGCTGGAGCTGACGCGCAATCTGGTCGAGAAGGACGACGTGCACCTGATGTTCGGCTCGTTCGGCACGCCCGGCAATCTCGCCGCGCGCTGGTATCTGAACGAGAAGAAGATCCCGCAGTTGTTCGTGGCCTCCGGCGACGAGGAGCTGAGCCGGGCAAAGGCGTTTCCCTGGACCATGGGCTGGCAGCCGTCGTTCCGGTCGGAGGGGCGCATCTACGCCAACTACATCCAGGCCTATTACCCCCGGAAGAAGATCGTCGTGCTCTGGCAGAACGACCAGTTCGGACACATGCTCTACAAGGGCATCCAGGAAGGGCTCGGCGATCTGAACCGGCATGTCCTCGTCGACATCGCCTTCGACATCAACGACGAACATCTCGACGGGCACGTCTCGATCCTCAAGCGCACTGGGGCCGACATCTTCGTCTTTCTCGGCGTGCCGTCGACGGCGTCCAAGGTGATCAAGCTGGCGGCCTCACTGAATTGGCATCCGGTGTTCATCGTCAACGATTCCTCCGCCTCGATCGCCAATGCGATGGCGCCCGCGGGCCTGGAGAACTCGGCCGGCGTGATCTCGGCAGCCTTCCTGAAGGATCCGAGCGATCCCGCCTGGAAGGACGATGCCGCCATGAAGGACTGGTTCACCTTCATGGACAAGTACCATCAGGTCGAAAGCACGAACAACAGCGCCGCGCTCTATGGCTATGCCGCGGCCGAAGCGCTGACCAAGGTGCTGACGCAATGCGGCGACGACCTGTCGCGCGAGAACATCATGCGCCAGGCGGCTTCGCTGAGCAGTTATCATCCCTCCGTCGCGCTGCCCGACATCAGAATGAACACTTCGCCCAGCAACTATTTGCCGATCAAGCAGATGCGGCTGGTGCAATTCGACGGACGGTCGTGGCAGCCTTTTGGGGATGTGATCGAGACGGCGTTCACGGAAGGCGCGGCAAGGTGACTCTTACCCTCCCCTTGGGGGGAGGGTCGGCTCACATTGAGCGCAGCGAGATGTGAGACGGGGTGGGGTGATCTCTCCCCACGGGCAGTCTTCGTGTTGAGAGATCACCCCACCCCGCTCGCGCTGCGCGCGATCGACCCTCCCCCTCCAGGCAGGGCTATCGCATATGGATTTCACGAGGACCGCGGGCTTGCTCCGCCTCTCCCGCTTGCGGGAGAGGCCGACGCGCTCGAAGAGCGCGGCGGGTGAGGGCTCTCACCTCTTGGGGATTTCCTCCGCAATTTTCCATAGTCCCATTGCGGAAACAGCCCTCACCCCAACCCTCCCCCGCAGGCGGGGGAGGGAGCTCACTGCCGTTGCCGCCACATCGTGCCGTCATATGCGATAGCCCTGCCCCTCCAGGGGAGGGTAAGACAGCCCCCGTCACGCCGGCTTCAGCGAGGCCAGCGCGCTTTCCAGCAGCGCGCGCACCCTCGCGGCGTCGCCTGACTTCACCACGGCGGGATCGAGATAGAGCTCGAGTCCGGGCGCGCGCTCGGTGATCACCCCACTCCGCTCCGCCGCCGCGTCGTTCAGCGCGTCGACCGAATACGGGATGACCTCGCGGCTGATGCCCTTCATCGTGATCGCCGGCAGGGCGTGGGCGCGGACGATGTCGCTGACGAGGGCGAAGGTCTCGTAGCTCAGCACGATCCCGCCGGGCTCGGCGATCGATTGCAGGCGCGCGGCGAGGTTCGCCTCGGCGCCGATGATGGTGTAGTCCATCCGGTCGGAGCTGCCGAAATTGCCGACATTGCAATAACCGGAATTGATGCCCATGCGCGAGCGGAACGGCTGCTCGATGCCCGAGGCGCGCCATTTCGCGTTGAGCTCGGCGAGGCGCTGCTGCATGCGCCAGGCCATCTGCAGACAGGCCTGCGCATCGGCGCGATCGCCCCTGGTCTCGGGATCGCCGAAGAAGATCAGCATGGCGTCGCCGATGAACTTGTCGATGGTGCCGCCATAGTCATGGGCGATCGCAGACATCTCCGTGAAATATTCGTTAAGGAGCTGGGTCAGCTGCTCCGGCTGCAGCCGTTCGGCGGTGGCCGTGAAATTCTGGATGTCGGAGAAGAAGATGGTGAGCTTCTTGCGCTCGGTGTGAATGGTGACGTCCTTCTGGCCGGAGAAGATGCTCTTGTAGACCTGCGGCGGGATGTAGCGCGAGATCTTCATCGAGAGCGAGGCCAGGAAGTCGTTGGCGGATTCGAGCTCCTTGTTCATGCCCTTGATGCGGCGCGCCTGGCGGCGCTGCAGCGAGAGGAACGACAGGCCGCTGCCGGCGGCGATCAGGAAATAGGCCAGCAGGAACTTGAACGAGAAGATGTTGGCGGCGATCGGTTGCGCGATGATCACCTCCTGAATGCCGCGGACATCCCCCACCTTCCAGTCCTTCTTCGGGCTCTCGGGGTGGCTGTTGTGGCAGCTCACGCAGGCCGGGCCCATCGTGACGGGGGCAACGAGGCGGACCTTGTCCGAGAACAGCGAGGTTTCGGTGTCGACGATCTTCTGCTCGGGGTCCTTGCGCAGCGCATCGAGCGCGTCCTTCTCGAACTTGTCGAGCTGGTGCGGCGCGCGGTTCTGGAATGGGAAGTCCGACACGAAGCGGTAGGTGATGTTCTCCTGCTGCGCGCCGATCACCCGGCCGAGCTCGAGCGAGAGGGTCGCGGGAATCGGGATCGCGCCGGGAACGGACTCGTAATTGTGCACGACCTTCGTGGTGCCATCGGGGTTCGCCAGAACGCGCCCGACCACGTTGGAGGCATAATAGCTGCGCACGCTCGTGATCACCGAATTGAGATCGATCGCCTGGCGGCGCAGCGCGGTCTTGCTGAGCTCGACCAGGTCCAGCCACACCGCGAGCGGCAGAGCGAGCAGGAGGAAGGCGATCACGGCCCCCGTGAGAATGCCGCTTTTGCGCTGTTCTTCGGAGATCTCTTGTTTCACGCTATGGCTCCGTTGTGTGCGATTTTGTCGCAAACTGTCAGGGATCTGCGGCAAAGGATGCGGCGGCACAGAGCCAACAATTGCGGGCGGACGCAACCCCATTTTATGGTGGTCGCGGAAGGCGCCTTTTCGTTTGATCACGGATGCTTAAGATCGCCATCGACCTGTATCCGCTGCGCCGGGAGAGAGATCCATGACTGAGACCATCCGCATCAAGCGCTTCAACGCGCGGCCGGTGATCGTGCCGATGAATTTGCCGCTCCAGACCTCGACCGGGGCAGTCGCCAGGGCACCGCTGGTGCTGATCGACTGCGAAACCGACCAGGGCGCGGTCGGACACGCCTATTTGTTCTCGATCACGCCGTCGGCCTTGAAGCCCCTGACGTCGATGGTCACGGAAATGTCAGAGCTGGTCGCCGGCGACGAGCTGCTGCCGTTCGAGATCGAGCGCAAGCTGAGTCAGCGCTTCACCCTGCTAGGCCTCGCCGGCCTGCAGCGGCTGGCGCAATCGGGCATCGACATGGCGGTATGGGATGCACTGGCGCGAGCCAAGGGCCTGCCGCTGGCCCGCCTGCTTGGCGGCGCGCCGAAGCCGGTCAGGGCGTACAATTCGAAGGGGCTCGGCATCATGCCGGCGGGTGCTGCGGTCGACGAGGCGCACAAGCTGCTGGCCGAGGGATTTCACGCCGCCAAGATCCGCGTCGGGCGCCCCGATGCGCGGGAGGATCTCGCCGTCGTTCGCGCCGTGCGCAAGGCCGTCGGCGATCGGGTGACGTTGATGTGCGACTACAATCAGGCCCTGACGGTGACCGAAGCGATCCGCCGCGGCGAGATGCTCGACGACGAGGGCCTCAGCTGGATCGAGGAACCGATCCGCCACGACGACTATGAAGGCTGCGCCCGCATTGCCGATGCGCTGCATACGCCGCTGCAGATCGGCGAGAACTTCGACAGCGCCTTCTCGATGCAGACCGCGCTCGCGGCGGAAGCCTGCGACTATGTCATGCCCGACGTTCAACGCATCGGCGGCGTCACCGGCTGGCTGCGCGCCGCCGCGCTCGCCCATGCCGCCGGCATCGAGATGTCCTCGCATCTGTTCTCGGAAGTCAGCGCGCATCTGCTCTGCGTGACGCCGACCGCGCATTGGCTGGAATATGTCGACTGGGCCGATGCCGTGCTGGCAACGCGGCTGACGATCAAGGACGGCTTTGCGCTGCCGAACGAGGAGCCGGGCAATGCGATTGCGTGGGACGAGGCGGCGGTGAAGAAGTATCTTGTCACCTGAGCACAGCCTCGTAGCCCGGATGGAGCGCAGCGTAATCCGGGAAAGTCTCTCCGCGGCGGGACGCCCCGGATTGCGCTGCGCTCCATCCGGGCTACGACTTCACCGCCAAATCGAGTGACCTATCATGAGCCGCTTCTGGAGTTCCGTCGTCCGCGACCTCTCTCCCTACGTGCCGGGCGAGCAGCCGAAGATCCACAACCTCGTCAAGCTCAACACCAACGAGAACCCTTACGATCCCTCGCCGCATGTGCTCGCAGCCATCGCGTCCGCGGCAGAGCGCCTGCGCTTCTACCCCGATCCCGGCGCGACCGCTTTGCGCGAGGCGATCGCGGCGCGCTACGGCGTGGCGGCCGATGAAGTGTTTGTCGGCAACGGCTCGGACGAGGTTTTGGCCCACACGTTCCAGGGCCTGCTGAAGCAGGACGCGCCGCTGCTGTTTCCCGATATCACCTACAGCTTCTATCCGGCCTATTGCCGCCTCTACGGCATCAGCTACGAGGAGGTGCCGCTCGACGCCGCAATGAAGGTGCAGATCGCCGACTATCGGCGGCCGTGCGGCGCGATTATCCTGCCGAACCCGAATGCCCCCACCGGTCTTGCGCTGCCGCGCGACGGCATCGAGGCACTGCTGACCGAGCATCCGGACCAGCTGGTGGTGGTTGACGAGGCCTATGTCGATTTCGGCGCCGAGAGCGCCATTCCGCTGGTCGCGCGCTACGACAATCTGCTGGTCATCCAAACTCTCTCGAAGTCGCGGGCTCTCGCGGGCCTGCGTGTCGGCTTTGCCATCGGCCAGCGGCCTCTGATCGAGGCGCTGGAGCGGGTGAAGGACAGTTTCAACTCCTATCCGCTCGATTGCCTCGCCATCGCCGGCGGCGTTGCGGCGATCAAGGACGAGGCCTGGTTCGAGCAGACAAGCGGGCGCATCATCGCGAGCCGGCAGAAGCTGGTCCGCGACCTCACAGGCCTCGGCTTCGAGGTGGTGCCATCGATGGCGAACTTCGTGTTCGCCCGCCATCCCGGCCACAGCGGCGCCGGGCTCGCCGCCGGGCTTCGAAAGCACGGCGTGCTGGTGCGACATTTCGCAAAGCCCCGTATCGGGGATTTTTTGCGGATCACGGTCGGGACGGAGGCGCAGTGCGACCGCTTGATCGCGGTGGCGCGCGATCTGGTCTGATCCTCCTACGACCGAACAGCAGCCATCATGTTCAGCTCGACCGGCGCCCCGCGCGGCAATTCGGCAACACCGACGGATGTCCGCGTGTGACGGCCGCGGTCGCCGAGGCGTTCGATCAGCCGGTCGGACGCCCCGTTCATGACTTGCGACTGCTGGGTAAATCCAGGCGCCGAGGCGACGTATCCAACGACCTGCAGGATTTGGACGATCCTGTCCTCTCCCCCGGTTGCGTGATTGATGGCGGAGATGCAGAGATCGGCACAGAGGGCGGCGGCCTCTTGCGCGGCCGCGACATCGACGCCAGCGCCGACCTTGCCCGCATACAGCAGGTCCTCGCCGCGACGCGGCAGCTGGCCACTGACATAGGCAATTCCACCATGGATGATCACCGGCAGGTAGTTGCCGCCGGGCTTGTTCACGCTGCTCATGTCGTTGGCCTGCCTTCTCTTCAGATCCGGCGAAACGACGCATCGGCATCGTCGCCGTGGGGACGGCTGGACAATGGCAGGCGACAAATCATGGATCAAGGCTGCCAAGCTCTTGCATGACGAGGGCGGCGGGTCCGGCCCGACGAGGCTTTGCTTCCACGCATTGCGCGGCGGTGGCGGGCGCGATAACCATGCCCCATGACCAATTGGCGCCCTCATGCCCACATCCGCGTCGTCGCGATCGGCCTGCACTGGCGGGACGGACGGCTGCTGGCGGCCGAGGTTCGCGACGATGCCGGCCGGATCAAGGGCGTGCGTCCGCTCGGCGGCGAGATCGAATTCGGCGAGAGCTGGCGGGCTGCGCTCGTGCGTGAATTCAACGAGGAGCTCGGCATCGACGTCACGCTCAAGGGCGAACCGCTGGTGCTGGAGAACATCTTCGTGCACGAGGGCGCAACGGGGCACGAGGTGATGTTCATCTCCGAGGTCGAGTTTCCCGATGCCGCATTCCTCGGTCAGGATCGCATCGACTTCCGGGAGGATAATGGCGAGCAGATCGTCGCGCGCTGGTTCGACCTGGCCGATCTCGACGCGGACGGCGCGCCGAGCCTGTTTCCGACCGGGCTGAAGGGCTTGCTGCTGGGCGCGGCAAAGGACAGCCCCGCGTAAGCGGCGCGTTGGCGGCTACTTCATCAGCCTGAAGCGGCCTCCTTCCACCTTGATCAGGAACGCCGAGCGCTCGTCGTATCCGTTGTGATCGGTTGCGCTCATCGTGGACAAGCCGTTGTTGAGATACACCTCCTTGACGCGCTCGAGCTCGTCACGCAGGGCGGCGCGAAACTCTGCCGTGCCGGGTTTCGCGGTCTTCAATGCAGCTGGTATCGCCGTCTGGAGGAGCGCCATGGAATCCCAGAGATGCGCTGCGAAGATGTTCGGCTTCTGCCCGTTCGCCTTCTCGTAGGCGGCCAGTAACTGGTCCCGGATCTTGCGGAACGGATCGTCCGCCGGCAGATCGTCGGCGATCGTGAACGCCTCGCCGGTGAAGACGGCGCCTTCGACGCTGGCGCCGCCGAGCTTGATGAACTCTTCCGTCGCCACGCCATGGGTCTGGTAGATCTTGCCGGAATAGCCGCGCTCGCGAAGCGCCTGTTGCGGCAGCACCGCCGGCGTGCCCGCCGAGGCGATGAAGACGGCGTCCGGATTTGTCGCCATCACCTTGAGGGCCTGGCCGGTCACGCTGGTGTCGGCGCGCGCATAGACTTCGTGCGTGGTCAGGGTCAGGCCGAGGGTGGGAGCAAGCCTGCTCACTTCCTTGTAGTAACCCTCGCCATAGCCATCGGAGACGCCGATGTAGCCGAGAGTCTTCGCGCCGGATTTGGCGATGTGCTTGAGGATCGCGAGGGCCATCAGGTCGTCGTTGGGGACGACCTTGAAGGCCCATTTGCGCCGTTCGTCCATCGGCTGGACGATGGCCGTCGCCGCGGCGAGCGAGATGATCGGTGTCTTGGCCTCCCAGGCGACGTCGAGCATCGGCATGGTCACCGGCGTCAGCGAGGAGCCGATGAGGACGTCGACACCGTCCTGAATGACGAGCCGCCGCGCGTTCTGAATGCCTTTGGTCGAATCCGATTCATCGTCGAGGGCGATATAGACGATCTTTTCGCCGCCGATCTCCTTGGGGAGGGCCGCAACCGTCCGCATCTGCGGCTGCCCGAGCGCCGACCCCGGCCCTGAAGCAGAGACCACGATTCCCACCTTGATATCGGCCCTTGCGGTGGAGATGGCGAGAACCATTGCGGTGCAAACGCACAAGGCGACAAGGCAGCGCCGGATCATGATGTCCTCCCGTGTGTTATATTTCGCCGGCGCAATGTCGCCCTGGCCGCGGCGAAAGTCTGTCCCTACGGCTAGGGACAGGCGCGCCCGGAGATGGCGTTGCGCTCTGTCGGGATGGTGGAGTTTCCCCGGAAGAATCTCGGATGTGCCTCACTCGAAAGTGACGATTGATCCATCTCTCGCGGTTTGCAGGGAGACGCTGCTTCGGTTGACAAGCACGGGAGCCTCCAGCACAATTTGCGCAGGTAGATACCGCCTGCTGCTTGCGCCCTCCGGGGTATGGTGAAGTGTATCAGACCGCCGCGCGCTTCCTTTGCTCGAGCGAACGGGTCAGTAACGCAAGCCCTGACAAACTCCGTTCGCGTTGCAAAGGATCAGCAGATGCGCGATTTCCGCGACGCCAAAGCCATGGCGCAAACGCTTCGTGAAACCTTGAACGCCCGATCGGTCTCCCTCACCGTCGGTGAGAGCCTGGAGCTGATCGCGAAAATCCTGGGATTTCCAGACTGGAACGTCCTGGCCGCGAGGATCAAGGCTGCCGGACAGGACGCCCGGGCGCGCGTTGCAGAACCTGCACCCGACGCAGCGAACGGCGCGGCCGCGACCGAAATCGAGATACCGCCCGACATCCTGGACCGCTATGCCGGAACGTATCGGTTCAACAATGCCGTCTTCACCGTGCGGCGCGATGGAAACAGCCTATCGGCGCATCTCAGCGGTCAAGGCTCGGTGTCCTACCGCCCCATCAGCGAGACGGAGTTTGCCGGAGAGAACGTCGACATCAAACTCCGCTTCGTTCCCGGACCGGACGATACGCCGGCCGCATTGGTGCTGCGTCAACACGGCAATGATCACACCATGCCGCGGATCGATGCGGCGGAAGCGCAGGAGCTCGAGCGCGCCATCAAGGACCGCATGAACCGCCGCTCCGCCAGTCCCGGAACCGAGGCCGCGCTTCGCCGTCTCGTCGAAGACCTCGCGGCTGGCCGGCCCGATTATTCCGCCATGAGCGCGGGATTGGCTGAGGCCACGCGCCAGCAATTGCCGACGCTGCAACGCGGTCTCGCCGAGATGGGGCCGATCACCTCGATCACGTTTCTTGGCGTTGGCGCGCAAGGACAGGACGTCTATTCCGTCTGGCACGAAGGCGGCGCCTCGCACTGGCACATCGCCCTGGAAGCCGATGGCACGATCGGGTCGGCCTTCGTCACTCCGGGACCGTGACACGAGACCAATCGCAGCATGCGGGCGCAATCACCCCTCGCCCGCATCGCGTCGGTAGCGGAAGTCGCAATGCTGCGCACCTTGCATGATCGTCTGCGTGCGTGTGAGCTTGATGTCAGGACCAAAACCTTCCGCGGTGGCAAAATCGGCGGTGCAGACCAAGAGGAAGCCGAGCTCGGGCGCGCCGAGGGCCTTGTAGAACTCGGCATAGGCGCAGCGCGTGACATCGAAGGCGAAGGCATCGTGCGATTGCTCGATGACGTCATAAGCGAGCGCGTCGTCGCGGGCGTAGGTCCTGAAGGCGGACGACACGGCCTCGCCGAGATCGGCTTCGTGGTTGCCCGGGTTCTTGGCCTTCCAGAATTCCTCGCCGAAGCCGCGATAGAGATCCCCGAGCGCCTTGCGCACCAGTGCGTTGGCGCGGGCCGTGCCGAGCTCGGCCTGAAGCGCCTTGACCAGCGGCACCAGGACCTGGGCCTGGATCCTGGCTTGCTCGATAACGGATATGCTCATAGGCGGGCTCGCTGTTGAAGCGAGCGTAGCCCGGCTGGCGGCGAGCGCAATCCTGGATGGAGGCTGGTCCGGAGTACCGCTGAAGGCGCGCGCAGTCCGTCTTCGCTCTGCGAGCTACGCCGGACACGCTTCAAGTCGGATGAGTGGCTTGCCGAGCCGTAGCTCGCGGCGGCAGCCCGCCTGCGCCCGTTGGGCTTCGGCGCGGCATCCTTCTCTCGCTTCGCGAGCGAAGGATGGTGGGCGCGACAGGGATCGAACCTGTGACCCCTACCATGTCAAGGTAGTGCTCTCCCGCTGAGCTACGCGCCCTAATAGTCCACTTACGTCGGGTGGGGTCCCTATAACGGCTCAAGGGAGCCGGCGCAAGGACGGAACGGGGCCTATTCAGGCCGCCAGCATCTTGTTCACTTCGCTGACCAATTCGCGCAGATGCACGGGCTTGGACAGCACCTTGGCGTTCTTGGGGGCGTCCGAATCCGAGTTCAGGGCGACCGCGGCGAAGCCGGTGATGAACATGATCTTGATATCGGGATCGAGTTCCGAGGCCCGGCGGGCGAGCTCGATGCCGTCCATCTCCGGCATCACGATGTCGGTGAGCAGCATCTCGAACGGCTCTTCCCGCAGCCTTTGATAGGCGGCCATGCCGTTGTCGTGGGACGAGACCTGAAAACCGGCGTTTTCCAGCGCCTTGACCAGGAAACGGCGCATGTCGTTGTCGTCTTCGGCGAGCAGGATCTTTGGCATGGCAGGAATCGTCGCATCCCCAGAGGATATCAGCAGAGGTCACTAAGCCCGACAGAGGGTAAATTTGGGGTGAAAATCTTTACCCTGGCAGCAGCTCGCGCTGCCGCACTCTTGTGAACCCGAAAACGGCGCGAATCAATCGAGCCGCGTGGGCCCGTCCCCGCCTCCCTGCCCGCACGGTTAAGACGTGTTCCAATCACCGTCGCATCTTTTCGCTTGGCAGAATGGTTGCGATTCCGGACAATGACGACACATAAGAGCCGCATCCATCGGCCGAATCAATGCGGTCTGGCCCCTGCCAGATCCCGGCGCGAAGGGACGAAGCCTGAGAAGATGACCCGGTTTGACGGCGAGACGTCGCCAGCCTTCGAGATCGTGGAGCCCGCGCAATGGCGCGCGCCTGTCATCTTCAACTCGCCCCATTCCGGCTCGACCTATCCGGACGAATTTTTGGCGGCCTCGCGGATCGACCTGCCGACGCTGCGGCGGTCCGAAGATTCCTTCATGGACGAGCTGATCGGCCATTTGAGCGAGCGCGGCTTTCCGACCGTCAGGGTCAACTTTCCCCGCTCCTATGTCGACGTCAATCGCGAGCCCTATGAGCTCGATCCCCGCATGTTCAGCGGACGGCTGCCGAGCTTTGCCAACACCCGCTCGATGCGGGTCGCCGGCGGCCTCGGCACCATTCCGCGCGTGGTCGGCGACGGCCAGGAAATCTACCGCGACCGCATCCTGGTCGACGATGCGCTGGGGCGGATCGAGACGCTGTACAAGCCTTACCATCGCGCGCTGCGCCGGCTGATCAACAAGGTGCACCAGATGTTCGGCACCGTGGTGCTGGTCGACTGCCATTCGATGCCCTCGGTCGGCGTGAGCAGGGACGAGCCGCGCCGGCCCGACGTCGTGATCGGCGACCGCTACGGCACGAGCTGCACGCCGCTGCTGCCGGACCGGGTGGAAGAGACCATGACCGGGCTCGGCTATTCGATCGGCCGCAACAAGCCCTATGCCGGCGGCTTCATCACCGAGCATTACGGCAATCCCGCGAGCGGCCTGCACGCGGTGCAGCTCGAGCTCAATCGCGCGATCTACATGGACGAGCGGCGGCGCGAGCGCAGTCCGCGCTTTGCGCAAGTGGCGACCGACTTCGGCGTTCTCGCCGACGTGCTGGCGACCACGATTCCGTTCGGCGATCTCGGCCCGTTCCAGGCCGCGGCGGAATAAGACGCAGCTTCTCTCTCGGACGACGATGCCTTGAAGCGCGAGCGCGTTTTCGCTTCGCAAGCTTGCGCGCCCTCAAATGAAAGCGGCCCGGACAGAAAAAAGGGCCGCTCGCGAATGACGCAAGCGGCCCAAGTCTAGGGAGGAAACGCCCAAGGAGGGCAGCGGTAACGCCAAGCGCTACCGCACCGCAACAATATGCGACCGCGCCGCACAAAGTGCAAGGCCTTTTGAGCCATTTCCCATGCAATACGCACATGGCTCAATTGCTTCTACGGAAACCCAGATTCAGTTTCTTTGATAAGGAAATTCAATGGGTTGATAGATGTTTGCATACGAACGAGGCATGGTCGGAACTAAGTTTTCAACGCCGTGATCGATATTTGGCCAAGCAATGACTGAGATGAGGCAGTGCCCGTCGGCATCCAAAATACCAGGGTGCAAATCAAGACAGCGCTGCCCGCGAGAGGCGAATTGAGCTAGGCAGAAGCGAGCTTCGTCCAACTTTCGCTTTGAGGATTTGGCCTGTGACGGTGATCGACTTCTCCGCCTTCATCGAACGGCTCGCCACCGCCTCCGGCGAAACCATCCTGCCGTTCTTCCGCACCTCGCTGTCGATCGACGACAAGAGCAAGACCAAGGATTTCGATCCGGTCACCGAAGCCGACCGCGCCGCCGAGGCCGTGATGCGGCGGCTGATCAAGGCGAGCTTCCCCCAGCACGGCATTGTCGGCGAGGAATTCGGCAATGAGCGCGAGGACGCCGACTATGTCTGGGTGCTCGACCCCATCGACGGCACCAAATCCTTCATCGGCGGCTTTCCGATCTGGGGCACGCTGATCGCACTGCTGCACAAGGGCGCGCCGGTCTACGGCATGATGCACCAGCCCTTCATCGGCGAGCGCTTCTCCGGCGACAACGGCTCGGCCAACTACAAGGGCCCTTCCGGCGAGCGCCGCCTCCAGGTTCGCCGCTGCGCCTCGCTGTCGGAGGCGACGACCTACACCACCTCTCCGCTGCTGATGAACGAGCGCGACCGCGCCATCTTCGGCCGGATCGAGAAGGGCGCCCGGCTGTCGCGCTATGGCGGCGACTGCTACTCCTATTGCATGCTGGCGGCAGGCCATGTCGATCTCGTGGTCGAGACCGAGCTGAAGCCTTACGATATCGCGGCCTTGATCCCCATCGTGACCGGCGCCGGCGGCGTCGTCACCACCTGGGAAGGCAAGCCGGCCCAGGGCGGAGGCCGCATCATCGCGGCCGGCGACGCCAGGGTTCACGAAGAAGCGCTCAAGCTTCTCAATCAATAAGAAACGCGAGCGGGAGGCTTGCATGACCATCTCACGCAGGCTTCTCCTTGGTTTATTCCTGCTGCTTCCGTCAGCGGTAGCGGCGCAGACTTTTCCCGCAAAGCCTATCAAGCTGATCGTGCCGTTCCCGGCCGGCGGCCCCAACGACATCATCGCGCGTGTGATCGGCCAACGCATGTCGGAGCTCTCGGGCCAGCCGGTGCTGATCGACAATCGCGGCGGCCAGGGCGGCGTGCTCGGCACCGACGCCGTCGCCAAGGCGCCGCCTGACGGCTACACCATCGCGATCTCCTCGGCCGGCGCCCTCGCGATCAGTCCGAGCATGGAGAAAGTCGCCTATGACACGTTGACTGATCTCACGCCGGTGACGCTGGTTGCGACCGTGCCGGAAATGCTCGTGGTGGCCACCAACGTGCCGGCAAAGGACATCGGCGAATTGATCGCGCTCGCCAAGGCACAGCCGGGAAAGCTCAACTTCGCTTCATCCGGCCCCGGCAGCCTGCCGCATCTGGCCGGCGAATTGTTCAAGCTCACGGCCAGGATCGACATCGTGCACGTGCCCTATCGCGGCGCCGCGCCGGCCGTGAACGATCTGTTGGGTCAGCAGGTGCAGATGACCTTCCTCGATCTCCCGGTGCTGTTGCCGCAGGTGAAAGCCGGCGCGTTGAAGCCGATCGCGATCGGCTCGGCGATGCGCGCCCCCACCGCCCCCGAGGTGCCGACGCTTTCGGAAGCGGGTTTTCCCGATCTGCGCGTCGAGAACTGGTACGGCATGGTCGCGCCGAAGGGCACGCCGAAGGAGATCGTCACCGCGCTGCATGACCTCGCGACCAAGGCGATGGCGGATCCCGCGGTGAAGGAGAAGCTCGCCGCCCAGGGCGCGACGCTTATCGGCGACGAGCCGGAGCATTTTCGCGCCTTCATCGCGGATGAGACGAAGAAGTGGGCGAAGGTGATCAAGGACGCCGGGGTCGAGACGGCGAAATAGGCTCTCTCTTACCCTCCCCTGCAGGATAGAAACTCACACCGCCTCGGCCCTTAAATGCTCCACCAGCATCTTGGCCGGCCGCGGCAGCGCCTTGAAGCTCCTTGCGCAGATCACGAGGCGGCGGTTGGCGAAGGCATCGCGCAGGCGGACCATGGCGAGCGGCATCGTCTTGGCGCAGCGGCGGGCGGCGGCTTCGGGCATGAGGGCAACGCCGACGTCGGCGGCGACCATCTGGCAGATCGCGTCGAAATCGCGCAAGCGCGCGCGGAAATGCGGGCGCATGCCGAGCCGGGCCGCGTGCCTGGAGATGTGCATCTGAAGCGCGGTGGCGCTGGTCAAGCCGACGAAGTCGCACGCTCCCGCCTCCTGAAAATCGATCTGGCGGCGGCCGGCGAACGGGCCGCGTTTCGACGTCACCAGCGTCAGGCGGTCCTCGCTGAAGGGGAAGCGCTCGATATGCTCGGGCAGCGCGTGCTCGGCGGCAAAGCCGAGATCGGCGGCACCCGCGGTGATCGCCGCCGCGATGTCGGTGCTCTCGCGCTCCTCGATGTCGATGGCGACGTCGCGATGCTGGCGCAGGAAGCCGGCCAGCGCCTTCGGCAGATGCTCCGACAGGCCTGACGTGTTGGCGAGGAAGTGAACGCTGGCGCGCACGCCCGAGGCAAAACCGGCGAGATCGCCACGCATGGCGTCGATCTGGTGGATGACGAGCCGGGCATGATCGAGCAGGCTCTCGCCGGCCGCGGTCAATTCGACGCCGCGGCGGCCGCGCTTGAGCAGCACGACGCCGAGCGCATCCTCGAGCCCCTTGATGCGCGCGCTGGCCGAGGCAAGCGCCAGGTGCGAGCGCTCCGCGCCGCGGGTGATGCTGCGCTGGTCGGCAACGGCGATGAAGAGCTGGAGGTCGACGAGGTCGAAGCGCATGGCGGTCTCTCCTTAGCCTTCGCCAGGGACGAAGGCACTCTCCGTAACCTCCAGATTGTGCCCGCGCCCAGCTTCGGTCAATGTGCCCAAATGATAGACCCGCTTCTCATCCTCATCGCCGCCGTCTTCCTGCTCGCCGGATTCGTCAAGGGCGTGGTCGGGCTCGGCCTGCCGACGGTGTCCATGGGCCTGCTCGCCGTGAGCATGGCCCCGAGCCGCGCGATTGCCATCGTGATCGTGCCTGCCATCGTCACCAATATCTGGCAGACCTTCGTCGGCCCGTATTTGCGCGACATCCTGCGGCGGCTGTGGCCGCTGATGATCGGCACCGTGATCGGCTGCTGGCTCAATGCCGGCGCGCTGACCGGCCCGCATGCGCGCTATGGCACCATCGTGCTCGGCGTGCTGCTCGTCGTCTACGCGGTGATCGGCCTGAACAAATTCCATTTCCACGTCGCTCCGCACAACGAGAAATGGGTCGGCGGCGTGGTCGGTGTCGTTACCGGCGTGATCTCGGCCTCGACTGGCGTGCAGGTGATCCCCTCGATGCCGTTCATGCAGGCGATCGGTATGGAAAAGGACGAGCTGGTGCAGGCGCTGGGCGTGTTCTTCACGACAGCGACGCTGGCGCTCGCCTTCAACCTCACCGCCGGTGGATTGCTGACGCCCGCCAATGCCGTGCCGGGCGCTGTCGGCCTTGCCATGGCCTTTGCCGGCATGTTCATCGGCCAGTCGGTGCGGGCGCGAATGCCGGCGGAAGCATTCCGCCGCTGGTTCCTGATCGCGATGATCTTGCTCGGGCTTTATCTCACCGGCAGCGCGCTGGCGAAGGAGTTTGCGTAAACTCAGATCGCACGAAGCTCCCTCATCCGTTCGAATGAGCCTACCGGCTCTCCAGCATCGCGACGCGAATGCCGAGATAGATGAAGAGGCCGCCGAGCGCGCGATTGACCCAGGCGATCGCGCCCTCGGACCGGCGCAGCCGGTGCGCGGCTTTCGCCGCGAAGGCTGCCAGCACCAGGCACCACAGCGTTCCCGTAGAGATGAAGATCAGGCCGAGCGCCAGGAACGCGAGCGGCTTGTGGGTCGCATCGGCTGCGACGAATTGCGGCAGGAAGGCCAGGAAGAACAGCGCGACCTTGGGATTGAGCGCGTTGGTGAAGACACCCTGCAGGAAAACCCGCCGCAGCGAGCTCCGCACCGGCTCGTCGTTCGCCGCCGCCAGCACCGGGCGCGACCACAACATCTGCAGCCCGGTCACAACGAGATAGGCCGCGCCGACCAGCTTCAGGATCGAGAACGCGGTCGACGAGGCCATCAGCAGGGCCGAAAGACCGATCGCCGCAGCCGCGACATGGACAAAACAACCGCAACTGATGCCGAATGCGGCAGCGGCACCGCCCCGCCAGCCCATCTGCATGCTGCGGCCGATGACGTAGACCGAATCCGGCCCCGGCGTGATGTTGAGCAGCACGCCCGACAGGACGAACAGCCATATCTCATGAATGCCCAGCATATGTGACGTGCCCTCGCCGCCAGTCCGGAACACGGGCTTATTCGGTTCGTCTCGCCCCGTCCACCGGCGGGACTGCGTAGGATTTACCTCGAATTTGCAATGCAAAGCCTACTATCACTCGTCCGCATCTGCTCTATAAAGGCAGGGTTCTTGAAATGCGGGATTCGAGGCGACTGCCACGGCGTGGCCGGTCTGCCCTCCCTTGGAGCTGCGAGAATATGGAAAGACGTCTGGCTGCCATCGTCTGCGCCGATGTCGCCGGCTATTCGCGCATGATGGGCAGCGACGAAGCCGGCACCCATGCCGCCTTCAAGGCCCATCGCGCCGCGATTCACCCCATCATCCTCAATCACGGCGGCCGCGTCGTCAAAAACACCGGCGACGGCTTCCTGCTCGAGTTCCCCTCGATTGTCGGCGCCACCGAGGCCGCGATCGCGATGCAGACCCTGATGGTCGAGCGTAACCACCATCTGCCGGCCGATCGCGCCATGCAGTTCCGGCTCGGCATCCACATGGGCGACGTCATCGCCGACGAGGACGAGGTGTTCGGTGACGATGTCAACATTGCCGTCCGCCTGGAATCGGTGGCGAGCCCCGGCGGCTTCGCGATCTCGGCCAAGGCCTATCGCGAGGCGAGCAAGCATCTCACCGCGCGACTGACCGATGCCGGCAACCATCGCTTCAAGAACATCAAGGATCCGATCGGAGTCTTTACCTGGATGCCCGACGGGGCACCGGCACTGGCCCCCGAATTGAGAGAAGCGTCGGCGCTGTCGCAGCAATACCGCACCGCGATCGTCGGCGTGCTGCCCTTTGCCAATCTCAGCGACGCCCAGGACGAATATTTCTCCGACGGCCTCACTGAGGATCTGATCCACGCGCTGTCGCTGCAATCTTTCTATCGCGTGCTGAGCCGCAACTCGACCTTCGCTTTCAAGGGCAAGAACACCAGCACGCGCCTGATCGCGCGCGAGATCGACGCAACCTATCTGATCCAAGGCTCGGTGCGGCGCGCGGGCGCCAAGATCCGCGTCACCGCCGAGCTGATCGCGCCGGAGACGGGCGAGCAGCTCTGGACCGGCCGCTATGATCGCGACATCGGCGACTTCTTCGCGATGCAGGACGAGATCACCACCAACCTGTCCGCCGCCATCGCCACCGAGATCGTCCGGGCCGAGGCCTCGGCGCCGGCACGGCTCTCGACCGACGTGAGCGCCTGGGACCGCTTCCTCAAGGGCCTGTCGCACTACTATCGGCAGACCAAGGAAGACCTGGCCACCGCCGTCGAGCTGTTCCGGGAGGCCATCCGGCTCGATCCCAAACTGTCGATCGCGCACGCCTATCTCGCCACGATCCAGATCCAGAGCATCCAGTTCGGCTGGGTCAAGGGCACGCGGGAGATGTGGGCCGAGGCGATGAACCTGGCTGAGACCAGCGTCCGGCTCGACCCGCGCTCCTCCTTCGCGTTCTCGATCCTGTCCTGGGCCCACGCGATGGAGGGGCATTACGAGGCCGCGATGGACGCCGCCAAGCGTGCGGTCGCGCTCAATCCTTACGACAATGGCGCGCGCGGCGTGCTCGGCATCTGCCATTTCGTCATCGGCGAGCATCGCGAGGCGATCGAGCTGTTCTCGATGGCCGCGCAGCGCGACAACAGTGACCCGCGCTATCAATGGGCGGCGCTGAACGCCTTCAGTCACTACCTGTTGCGCCAATATGACGCGACCCTGTCATGGGCCCGCGAGCAGCTCTACATCAACCCGAACCACATGCAGGCGCTGGCGATCCGCGCCGCGGCGTTGGCCCAGATGGGACGGAGTGGCGAGGCGAGCGAGGCCCTCGGCGTGCTGATGGGAAACTACCCCACCCTGAACGTCGACAGGCATTTGCGCAACTTCCACTGGAAGCGGCCTGAGGACCTCGCCCATTACCGCGAGGGGCTGCTGAAGGCCGGAGTGCCGCTCGGCAAGCTGACCCTGGTGCAGAGCGACGTCAAACGCGCCGCCGAGTCCTGACAGGCGGGCTCGAGCCCATTGCAATCCCTGCTCGGTGCCTTGGCAAATCCGCACCGGCTTTTCTTGACACCACAGTGAATTCGGCCACATTCCTCTGCACGCCTAAGTAGTATAGCCTGCTGCCAGTTTGTTAGGACTTTCCGCGCTTGATCGGCGCCTCTGCATTTCACGATTCGCTGCTTTCAGGATTTTGGGCCATGCATTCCCCCGCTTCGAAGCCGCCCTTCGACCCCTCGATCCCGGTCTCGCCGGACAATCCCTGCCCGTTCCTGCGCGGCCTCGTCGGTGAAGGTTTCGTCGAGGGCGGGACCGTCCCGCTCAACACGCTCTCGCAGACCATCGCGAATGCGACCGGCGAGACGGGGCTGAAGAAGATCTCGGCCCGCATCCAGGTCCGCGGCGTTGCGCTCATCGCGAACGGCTTCAAGCACATTCTGAAGAGCATCTGGTCGGGCGCGCAGCTCGACGCGCTGCGCGGCGGTCCGCTCGACAAGCGCGGCGCCGGCTCGCGCATCCTCGGCGTCGACGGCAAGGTCAACGAGGACGAGATCGCGCGGTTCGCGAGCTTCGGCCGGACCTACACCGACCCGAACACCGGCAGCAGCGAGCCCGGCCTCAACGCCGCGGAAATCAAGACCTTCATGCGCGACAACCTCAAGCGCGCCGGCAGCGCCGCACGCTGGTACTACCCGCTGCTGATGAAGTTCGAATGGCCCATCCTTTTGAAGATCATCGGCAAGGGCAAGACAGACGAGGGGCGTTATCTCAGCGTGGCCGACGTCCGCACGCTGTTCAACGAGCGCCGATTTCCCGACCGTATCAACCAGCAGATATTGTCGCAGCCGCTGCTGTCGGCCTGCCAGCTCCGCTTTCGCTGGGCGGTCGCGCTCACGGCGCTGGTCATCGGCCTTGGTCTCGCCGCGCTGGTGGCCGTCGCCGAATTCCCCAACCAGGTCCGCGCCATGCTGCCGCAGAAGGGGATCCTCGTGAGTCTTCTGCCGCCGCCCTTGCCTGCGGTCCCGGAGACGAAAGCCGCCTTCTGGCTCGAGCAGAACTGGTCGCTGAAAGACCGGCACTGGTTCCACCATGCCAGCCAGGGCACCGCGACCTTCCCGGTGCCCTACGAATGGTTCATGGCGCTGGAGCAGCCGCGGCTTCGTCTGTTCTCGAAGCCGGGCATGATGAAGGACAGCGCCTATCTCGAAGGCTTCGGCTTCATCCCGAGCCCGCAATCGATCCAGACCGACACGACGACACTGCGCCGCTTCGGTTACGCCAACGTCTACGAGACGACGCAGGTGCCGGACTGGTCGACGAGGTGGACGCCGGCGGACAACGTCGACGGTCTGCCGGTCGGCTTCGCGCGGATGACCGGCGTCGTCGATCCCGCGACCGGCCGCCGCGAGGAGGACAAGATCGGGCTGACCTGCGCGGCCTGCCACACCGGCCAGATCCATTACCAGGGCGTCGACGTCCGCTTCGACGGCGGTCCGGCGATGACCGACCTGAAGAAGCTGGAGCTCTCCACCGGCCTCTCGATCGCCTACACGCTGTACGTCCCGTTCCGCTTCCAGCGCTTCGCCGATCGCGTGCTCGGCCCCGAAGCCAGCAAGACGGACCGCGCCGCGCTCAAGCAGAAGCTCAGCGCGATCGGCACGTTCCTGATCGACTGGCAAAAGAAGTACGAGGCGACGATCGAGGACAAGAAGACCTGGGACGGCAAGCGGCAGCAGGACACGGAGGAAGGGTTCGGCCGCCTCGACGCGCTCAACCGTATCGGCAACCAGGTCTTCTCGCAGGATCTCGCGCTGAGCGGGGTCAAGGGATTCGAGAAGAACCTGCACGCCCAGGACGCTCCGGTCAGCTACCCCCCGATCTGGACCGTGCCCTGGTTCAAGTTCGCCCAATACGACGCCTCGATCGAGCAGCCGTTGATCCGCAACGCCGGCGAAGCGCTCGGCGTGACCGCGCTGCTCAACCTGTCCGACGCCTATCCGGAGGACCGGCTGTGGCGCTCCTCGGTGAATATCAGGACGCTCGGCTGGATCGAGGACATGCTGAGAGGCCCCGATCCGTTCAAGGCGGCCGATCCTTCCACAGGTCCGAAGTTCGGCGGTCTGCTCGCGCCGAAATGGCCTTCGCAGATCCTCGGCGATGCATGGCGGCTGAAACCCGATCGCGTCGAGCGCGGCCGTGCCATCTATGCCGAGATGTGCTCGGGATGCCACCTGCCTGATATCAACACCCCCGCCTTCTGGTCATCGAAGCATTGGGAGCCGAACGGCGACAGCAAGGTGCTGAACGCGGTGACGATCCCCCTCGATGAGATCAAGACGGACCCCGAACAGTCGCTCGTTCTCGGCAAGAGGATCGTCGATGTGCCCGGTTTCCTGAAGATGAACACGGCCGATCTCCAGACATGGTGGCAATGCGAGATCCCGACCGCGAGCACCTCGCCCAACGAAATGGTCTATGCGCTCGGTCTCATGACCGCGGTCGATCTCGTCGCCCGCAAATGGATGGATGACGAGAAAGTCCCGGACGCCGAGCGGGCGAAGATGTGGAATCTCGCGCGCAAGAACTGCCTCAATCCGGCGCCCGATCCGCGCTATCGCGCGCGGCCGCTGAACGGCATCTGGGCCACCGCGCCCTATTTGCACAACGGCTCGGTGCCTTCGCTGTATTGGCTGCTGAAGCCGGCGAGCGAGCGCCCGCGCAAATTCTGCATGGGCCGCCGTGACTACGATCCCGACACCGTGGGCTTTGCGGTCACCGCGGACGAAAAATGCAAGACCGGCGAAACGCAGTTCACCGCGGGGTCCGAGAAGGATCCGGTCCAGGGCAACAGCGTGCTCGGCCATTCCTTCGAGCGCAAGGACGGCGAGCCGAAACGCCCCGGCGTGATCGGCCGCATCTTCAAGGACGATGCCGAGCGCTACGATCTGATCGAGTATCTGAAGACGCTGTAGCGCTTTCTTACCTCGCCCCGCTTGCGGGGAGAGGGGGAAGACCCCCTCATTTGAACAGCGGCGTGCCCGGCACGAAGGCGTCGAAGGCGGCCCAGAACTGGGAGCGGTAGCGGTCCTGCTCCTGCAGGATCTCGTGCTTGGCGCCGGCGATCACGAGATGCGAGCCGGCGCGCAAGTGATAGGCGAACTCCTCGATCGCGGCGGTGGAGACCACCACGTCATTGGAGGCCGCCAGCATCAGGATCGGCTGGCGGATCTGCGAGGGGTAGTGCACGCCCTTGAAAGTGTGCATCGCGCGGAAGGCGGTATCGGCCCAGGCGACGGTCGGTGACGCGAGCCCGAGCGTCGGATCCTCCTCAAGGATCGCGGCATTGCGTGCATAGCGGACGGGATCGCTGGTCACGGGATTGTTGATGAAGGGGTCCAGCCCGGTGAGGCGATCGCTGCCGCCGGGGACGTAACGGCCGCCCTGCCCGAGCAGGCGCATTGTCTTCAGCAATGCACGCACCGGAAACGAGGTGGTACGGCCGGGCAGGTCGATCATCGGCGCCGACAGCACCATGCGGTCGAACCAGCGCTTGCCGGCATGCGCCACCCGCAGCAGCACCGTGCCGCCCATGGAATGCGCCAGGGCGAAGAACGGCGGCGGACAATCCGGCAGCACCACCTGCTGCACGAAGGCTTCGACATCGACCTCGAAATCCGAGAAATCGCGCACATAGCCCTTGCGCGGGTCACGCAGGCGGCGCGAGGAGTGGCCCTGCCCGCGCCAGTCGATCATCGCCACCGCAAAGCCGCGGTCGCGCAGATCGCGCACGGTCTCGAAATATTTCTCGATCTGCTCGCTGCGCCCGGTGAAGACGCAGACGGTGCCCTTGCGGCCCGCTGGCGGCGCCCAGCGCGCAAAGCGCAGCTCGGCGCCATCGGGCGTCTTGATGGTGCCGCTGACGACGTTTTCGGGGACGGGATTGGACGGGATCGAGACCAGCGTCATGGGTGGAGGTGCTTGGGCGCGAAGTGCTGCAAATCAAGGGGCCAAAGCGCCGAAAAGGCGCAAATGCCGCCCTCTTGAACGCCGTCTCGTTCCACCCATATCACCTTCGTGCAGGCCGCTACCAGTGTTTCGGAACCGGAACATCAGGCTGCACACAGACTAAAGCCCGGCCCGATTGGCGGGCGGGTTACCAAACAGTCGCTCAATGGAGGACTTGACCATGCGTAGCTACGATCTCACCCCGTTCTATCGTTCCACCGTCGGCTTCGACCGCCTCTTCAGCCTGCTCGACCAGGCCAGCTCGGACGGCAGCCCCGGTTATCCCCCCTACAATATCGAGCGTACCGGCGAGAACGCCTACCGCATCACCGTTGCGGTCTCGGGCTTCGCCAGGGATGAGCTCTCCATCGTCGCGAAGGAAAACACGCTGACGATCAAGGGCGAGAAGGTCGCCAACGAGAACTCGAAGTCCGAAGTGCTCTACCGCGGCATCGCCGCGCGTGCTTTCGAGCGCGCCTTCCAGCTTGCCGACTTCGTGCAGGTGAAGGACGCCTCGCTCGAGAACGGGCTGCTTCACGTCGATCTCGTCCGCGAGATTCCCGAGGCGAAGAAACCGCGCCAGATCGCGATCAACACCGGCGCGAAGGCGCAGGTGATCGAGAACTCGGCCGCGCAAGTCGCCGCGTAATCAGCGCGCGTCATCTCCAGGTTACGAAAACGCCCCGGTGCCCCGGGGCGTTTTTATTTGCGCTGCATCACAGAGCGGTGAGGCCGCGTAACAGGGTGGCCGCGCGCTCCGTCCTTTGGGCATCGACCCCAAGAACAAGACGGAGAACGATCATGACTTTTTGGCGCAGCCTTTTCGTCGCCGCGAGCCTGCTGGCGGCTCCTATCAGCCTCGCTCACGCACAGACACCGCAGACCGTGAAGGCGACCAATGTCGTGCTGGTGCACGGTGCCTGGGCCGACGGCTCGAGCTGGTCGGAGGTGATTCCGATCCTCCAGGCTGCAGGCCTGCATGTCACGGCGGTGCAGAATCCGCTGTCGTCGCTCGCCGACTCCGTCGAAGCGACCAGACGCGCGCTGGCCGAGCAGGACGGACCGACCGTGCTGGTCGCGCATTCCTGGGGCGGCACCGTCATCAGCCAGGTCGGCACCGACCCGAAGGTCACCGGCCTCGTCTATATCGCCGCCCGCGCGCCTGATGCGAACGAGGATTTCGTCGCGCTGTCGAAGCAGTTTCCGACTGGCCCGGTGCGCGCCGGCATCGTCGAGCGCGACGGCTATACCAAGCTCTCGGAAGATGCCTTCCTGAAGTACTTTGCCAATGGCGTGAAGCCGGAGCAGGCGAAGGAGCTCTACGCCGTGCAATGGCCGACCGCGGCCTCGATCTTCGCCGGCCGCACCACGGAGGCGGCATGGCATTCCAAGCCGAGCTGGTACGCGGTGTCGAAGAGCGACTACACCATCAACCCCGATCTCGAACGCTTCCTCGCCAAGCGCATGAACGCCACGACGATCGAGCTCGATGCCGGCCACCTCTCGCTGGTGTCGCACCCGAAGGAGGTCGCGAATTTGATCCTGGAGGCGGCGGGCTATCCGCGGAGCTGAAGCGAGCGCTGAATGCGGAAGGCGCCTGGATGCTCAGGCGCTTTTTGCTTTGCCCGACTGTCTCCCCGATACCGCTGTCGTCCCTGGGAACGCAGGGACCCATAACCACAGGGAGCAGTTTGGCGAAGACTAGCAGCCCGGTACTCGCACCTCATCCCCACCGATGGATCACGCGGTATGGATCCCTGCGTTCGCAGGGATGACAGCGTTGGGTGCGGCTGGCGCCGTCGCGCCAAACTCGCAACGCTAATCCAGCCCCTGCGCGGCCGGCATGTCCTGTGTGGGCAGGATCGTAGGCGCAGGCTTGGCTTGGCCAACGGTCGGCGCGGCGGCCTGCGGTGCGGACTCAACCGGCTTGGCCTGCGCGGCGGCGGCCTGCTGCGCGGGTTGTGCCTGCGGCGCCTGAGCCTGCTGCGCCAACGGCTCGGCCGGCTTGGCGGCGGCGACAGGCGCCTCGCCGCGTCGCGGAGCGGCCTTCGGCAGTGGCACGGCACGAGATGCCACATGCGGGATCGGGGCCGGCGGCCGCGGCGGGCCGCCGCGGACCATGGTTGGCGGTGGCAGTGCGGTTTGCGGACCGTAAGGCGCGGCCGTGGGCTCCTCATAGGCCGGGGCCATGCCATAGGCATCCGCATTTGGCATGAAGCGCAAGATTCGGCCGTCGCGGGCGTCGATCACGAGCCGGCCGTCGTCGCCGCGGCGGTCGATCACGGCGATGGTGTAGACGCCGCCGCGCAGGCGCGGGATGCCGAGCGGCGAGAAGCCGTTGTCGCGCAGCACCGCATAGACCTCGGTGGCCGGCAGGAGCGCCGCTGCCGGGCCGCGATCCTCATAGCCGTAGCCGTAACCTTGGCCTTGGCCTTGGCCGTAACCGTAGCCTTGCCCGTAACGCGGCGGCGGTGGCGGGGCAGCGTCCGGCGGCGCATAGGGGCCGTCGAAATCCGACACGGAGATCAGTGCCCCTCCCGCAATACCGCTCGCTGGAACCTGCGCCTGAGCCATGGATGCAGCCAGCGTGGCAGCAGCCACACATCCTGTGAAAAACTTCATGATCGACACGCTCCTGTCAGGCCCTAAACGGCTTGCGCTCTTTCGCTTCTTGCGGCGTGGCGCGCCTTCCGAAGGGTTGATCCGAAGCTTCATTTGGGATTTCGGCGTCCGCAGGGCCGGATCGGGGCGCGTTTGCTTCAAAACCGGGGCCGCGCAACTTTTGGAAAGCGATCGATTGACTTATCGGGAATCGGGACTTCCGCACGCTTGTGTGCTAGACAAAAATTTGGCAAGGTGATGGTTAGGACAGGAAGACTGTCTCAATTTTGCTCGCGGTTCCGGCACAGGGATTGCAGCGAAAACCGGCACTTTCGAGCGCCGGCAAGATACCAGGCAAAGCCGTTCTCGGGGACGAAGAACGCCTAGGCCTGAATTTAAGAAAATGCGGCTCGCGAGCGGACGAGCGGTGACCCAGAGGCGGGTGCCGCGGAACGCCCAAGGTGCGCCGAAGATGGCGGTGAGGCAGCTTGCCGCATGGAGAGGATTGGAACAATGAACGGGTCGCAAGTCGAGCGCGCAAACATCGTGGCAGAACAGCTGTCGGCGACCGCCGCCTCGAAAACGACCGATCCGATTCAGGAACATAATTCGCGCCCGCCGGCCGTTGGCCTCTACGATCCGAGCCTGGAAAAAGATTCCTGCGGCGTCGGCTTCATCGCCAACATCAAGGGCCAGAAGTCGCACGCGATCGTCGCGGACGCGCTGAGCATCCTCTGCAACCTCGAGCATCGCGGCGCCGTCGGCGCCGATCCGCGCGCCGGTGACGGCGCCGGCATCCTGGTGCAGATTCCGCACGCCTTCTTCAGCCGCAAGGCCGGAGAGCTCGGCTTCACGCTGCCCCAGCCCGGCGAATACGCCATCGGCGCGCTGTTCATGCCGCGCGACACCGCCTGGCGCAACGTCATCAAGAGCATCATCGCCGACCAGATCAAGGAAGAGGGCCTGACCCTGCTCGGCTGGCGCGACGTGCCGACCGACAATTCCTCGCTCGGCGTCACCGTGAAGCCGACCGAGCCCGCCTGCATGCAGGTGTTCATCGGCCGCAACGGCACCGCCAAGACCGAGGACGATTTCGAGCGCCGGCTCTACATCCTGCGCAAGTCGATCTCGCAGGCGATCTACCAGCGCCGCGACCGCGGGCTTGCGGGCTATTACCCCTGCTCGATGTCCTGCCGCACCGTGATCTACAAGGGCATGTTCCTCGCCGACCAGCTCGGCAAGTACTATCCCGACCTGCACGAGAAGGACTTCGAGAGCGCGCTGGCGCTGGTTCACCAGCGCTTCTCGACCAACACCTTCCCGGCCTGGTCGCTGGCGCATCCCTATCGCATGATCGCGCATAATGGCGAGATCAACACGCTGCGCGGCAACACCAACTGGATGGCGGCGCGCCAGGCTTCGGTGAGTTCCGAGCTGTACGGCAAGGACATCAACCGGCTCTGGCCGATCTCCTACGAAGGCCAGTCGGACACCGCCTGCTTCGACAACGCGCTCGAATTCCTGGTGCAGGGCGGCTACTCGCTGCCGCACGCCGTCATGATGATGATTCCGGAGGCGTGGGCCGGCAATCCCCTGATGGATGAGAAGCGCCGCGCCTTCTACGAATATCATGCCGCGCTGATGGAGCCATGGGACGGCCCCGCCGCGATCGCCTTCACCGACGGCCGCCAGATCGGCGCCACGCTCGACCGCAACGGTCTGCGGCCGGCGCGCTATCTCGTCACCAAGGACGATCGCATCGTGATGGCGTCCGAGATGGGCGTGCTGACGATCCCCGAGGATCAGATCATCACCAAGTGGCGCCTGCAGCCCGGCAAGATGCTGCTGGTCGACCTCGAACAGGGCCGTCTCATTCCCGACGACGAGATCAAGGCCGAGCTCGCTAGGAGCCATCCCTACAAGGAGTGGCTGGAGCGGACCCAAATCGTGCTGGAAGAGCTGCCGAAGGTGCCGACCACCGGCGTGCGCTCGAACCTGTCGCTGCTCGATCGCCAGCAGGCGTTCGGCTACAGCCAGGAAGACATCGCCATCCTGATGACGCCGATGGCGGCCACGGGCGAGGAAGCCGCGGGCTCGATGGGCAACGACACGCCGATCTCGGCGCTGTCGGACAAGGCCAAGCCGCTGTTCACCTACTTCAAGCAGAACTTCGCGCAGGTCACCAACCCGCCGATCGATCCGATCCGCGAGGAGCTGGTGATGAGCCTCGTCTCCATCATCGGACCGCGGCCGAACCTGTTCGACCTGCAGGGCCTTGCCACCACCAAGCGTCTGGAAGCGCGCCAGCCGATCCTGACCGACGCGGATCTCGAAAAGATCCGCTCGATCTCGGACGTCGCCGACACGCACTTCAAGTCGCGCACGCTGGACACCACCTTCCACGCCGGCCTCGGCGCGGCCGGCATGGACCAGGTGCTGGACGAGCTCTGCGCGCGCGCCGAGAGCGCGGTGCGCGAAGGCGTCAACATCATCATCCTGTCCGACCGCATGGTCGGCACCGACCGCGTGCCGATCCCCTCGCTGCTGGCTTGTGCGTCGGTACATCATCATTTGATCCGAACGGGCCTGCGCACCTCGGTCGGCCTCGTCGTCGAATCCGGCGAGCCGCGCGAAGTGCATCACTTCGCCTGCCTTGCCGGCTACGGCGCGGAAGCGATCAACCCCTACCTCGCGTTCGAGACCATCATCGCGATGAAGGACCGCCTGCCCGGCTCGCTCGACGATTACGAGATCGTCAAGCGCTACATCAAGTCGATCGGCAAGGGCCTGCTCAAGGTGATGTCCAAGATGGGCATCTCGACCTACCAGTCCTATTGCGGCGCGCAGATCTTCGACGCGGTCGGTCTGAAGGCCGATTTCGTCGCGAAGTTCTTCGCGGGCACGCATACCCGCGTCGAGGGCGTCGGCCTTGGCGAGATCGCCGAAGAAGCCGTGCGCCGACATGCCGACGCGTTCGGCGATGCCCAGGTCTACAAGACCGCGCTCGATGTCGGCGGCGAATACGCCTATCGCAGCCGCGGCGAGGACCATGCCTGGACCGCGGAATCGGTGTCGCTGCTGCAGCATGCCGCGCGCGGCAATTCGCAAGAGCGCTATCGCGCCTTCGCAAAGATCCTCAACGAGCAGTCGGAGCGTTTGCTGACGCTGCGCGGCCTGTTCCGGATCAAGAGCGCCGAGGAAGAGAAGCGCAAGCCGATCCCGCTCGACCAGGTCGAGCCGGCCAAGGACATCGTCAAGCGCTTCGCCACGGGCGCGATGAGCTTCGGCTCGATCTCGCGCGAGGCACACACCACGCTCGCGATCGCCATGAACCGGATCGGCGGCAAGTCGAACACCGGCGAAGGCGGCGAGGAAGCCGATCGCTTCAAGCCGATGCCGAACGGCGATTCCATGCGCTCGGCGATCAAGCAGGTCGCCTCCGGCCGCTTCGGCGTCACCACGGAGTATCTCGTCAACTCCGACATGATGCAGATCAAGATGGCGCAGGGTGCCAAGCCCGGCGAAGGCGGCCAGCTGCCCGGCCACAAGGTCGACGCGACCATCGCCAAGGTCCGGCATTCGACGCCGGGCGTCGGCCTGATCTCGCCGCCGCCCCACCACGACATCTACTCGATCGAGGATCTGGCGCAGCTCATCTACGACCTCAAGAACGTCAACCCGACGGGCGACGTCTCGGTCAAGCTGGTCTCCGAGATCGGCGTCGGCACGGTGGCCGCGGGCGTCGCCAAGGCGCGCGCCGACCATGTCACCATCGCGGGCTTCGAAGGCGGCACCGGTGCATCACCGCTGACCTCGATCAAGCATGCCGGCTCGCCCTGGGAGATCGGCCTCGCCGAGACCCACCAGACGCTGGTGCGCGAGCGGCTGCGCAGCCGCATCGTGGTCCAGGTCGACGGCGGCTTCCGCACCGGCCGTGACGTCGTGATCGGCGCGCTCCTGGGCGCCGACGAGTTCGGCTTCGCCACGGCGCCCTTGATCGCGGCCGGCTGCATCATGATGCGCAAGTGCCATCTCAACACCTGCCCGGTCGGCGTCGCGACGCAGGATCCGGTGCTGCGCAAGCGCTTCACCGGCCAGCCCGAGCACGTCATCAACTACTTCTTCTTCGTCGCCGAGGAAGTCCGCGAGATCATGGCTTCGCTCGGCTTCCGCACCTTCAACGAGATGGTCGGCCAGGTTCAGCTGCTCGACCAGACCAAGCTGGTCGCGCATTGGAAGGCCAAGGGCCTCGATTTCTCAAAACTGTTCGTCAAGCAGAAGGAAGAGAAGGGCCAGAAGATCTATCACTCCGAGCGCCAGAACCATCATCTGGAGGCGGTGCTCGACCGCTCGCTGATCGAGCAGGCCAAGCCCGCGCTCGACCGCGGCGCGCCGGTGAAGATCGAGGCCAATATCAACAGCACCAACCGCTCCGCGGGCGCGATGCTGTCCGGCGCCGTCGCCAAGATCTACGGCCATGCCGGCCTGCCGCACGACACCATCCATGTCAGCCTCAAGGGCACCGCCGGCCAGGCTTTCGGTGCCTGGCTCGCCCACGGCGTCACCTTCGAGCTCGAAGGCGAAGGCAACGACTATGTCGGCAAGGGCCTCTCGGGCGGCAAGATCATCGTCAAGCCGCCAAGAAACTCCGCCATCGTGCCGGAAGAGAGCATCATCGTCGGCAACACCGTGATGTACGGCGCGATCGAGGGTGAGTGCTACTTCCGCGGCATCGCCGGCGAACGCTTCGCCGTGCGCAACTCGGGCGCGGTCGCCGTGGTCGAGGGCGCGGGCGATCATTGCTGCGAATACATGACCGGCGGCATCGTGGTCGTGCTCGGCAAGACCGGGCGCAACTTCGCGGCCGGCATGTCCGGCGGCATCGCCTATGTGCTCGACGAGACCGGCGACTTCGACCGTCTCTGCAACATGGCGATGGTGGAGCTCGAGCCGGTGCTGTCGGAAGAGCTGATCAACGCCGGCACCTATCACCACTCCGGTGACCTCGAAGCGCACGGCCGGGTCGACGTGTTCAAGAACCTGCTCGCCTCCGACGTCGAGCGGCTGCACGTCCTGATCTCGCGCCATGCGAAAGCCACCGGCTCCAAGCGCGCCGCCGACATCCTTGCCAATTGGAAGGACTGGCTGCCCAAATTCCGCAAGGTGATGCCGGTCGAGTACCGGCGCGCGCTGCGCGAAATGGCCGCCAACGCGGACGCCGAGCCGAAAATCGCGATCGGGGCGTAAGACTATCAGCGCCCGTCATTGCGAGCGTAGCGAAGCGATCCAGACTTCTCCTCGGTTACAGACTGGATTGCTTCGTCGCTTAAGTGCAAAATTGCCCCGCAATTTTGTCACGAGCACCTCGCAATGACGGTGGGGAAGCAACAGACGAATTTAAGCGGCAGGGACTTCGGGTTTAATGGGCAAGATCACGGGTTTTCTCGAAATCGAACGGCGCGACCGCAAGTACACCCCGGTCGCCGAGCGCGTGAAGCATTACAAGGAATTCGTCGTCCCCCTCTCCGAGAAAGAGGTGCGCGACCAGGCCGCGCGCTGCATGAATTGCGGCATTCCCTATTGCCACGGCACGGGCTCGGTCGCGCCCGGCACGCCCGGCTGCCCGGTCAACAATCAGATCCCTGATTGGAACGACCTCGTCTATCAGGGCAATTGGGAAGAGGCCTCGCGCAATCTGCACTCGACCAACAATTTCCCGGAGTTCACGGGCCGCATCTGCCCGGCGCCGTGCGAAGCGTCCTGCACGCTCAACATCGACGACAACCCGGTCACCATCAAGACCATCGAATGCGCGATCGTCGACCGCGCCTGGGACAATGGCTGGCTGAAGCCTGAGATCGCAGCCGTCAAGACCGGCAAGAAGGTCGCCGTGATCGGCTCGGGCCCGGCCGGCATGGCCTGCGCGCAGCAGCTCGCGCGCGCCGGACACGACGTGCACCTGTTCGAAAAGTACGCCAAGGCCGGCGGCCTGCTGCGCTACGGCATCCCCGACTTCAAGATGGAGAAGGGCGTCATCGACCGCCGCGTCAAGCAGATGGAAGGCGAAGGCGTCACCTTCCACTACAACAGCCATGTCGGCGCCGACGGCAACGTCGATCCGCGCGAAATGCTCAACGAATACGACGCCGTGGCGCTGACCGGCGGCGCGGAAGCCCCGCGCGATTTGCCGATCCCCGGCCGCGAGCTCGCCGGCATCCACTACGCCATGGACTTCCTGCCGCAGCAGAATCGCCGCGTCTCCGAGGAGCCGCTCGGCGGCGTCCAGGAGATCCTGGCCGGCGGCAAGCACGTCGTCGTCATCGGCGGCGGCGACACCGGCTCTGACTGTATCGGCACCTCGCTGCGCCAGGGCGCGCTCTCGGTGACCCAGCTCGAGATCATGCCCGCCCCGCCCGAGCGCGAGAACAAGGGCCTGACCTGGCCGAACTGGCCACTGAAGATGCGGACGTCCTCCAGCCAGGCCGAAGGCGCGGTGCGCGAATACGCCGTGCTGACGCAGAAGTTTTCCGGCGAGAACGGCCAAGTCAAGAAGCTGCACTGCGTGCATGTCGACGACAAGTTCAAGCCGATCGCCGGCACCGAGTTCGAACTCGACGCCGACCTCGTCCTGCTCGCGATGGGTTTTGTGCATCCCGTGCACGAGGGCTTGCTCAAGCTGCTCTCGGTCGAGCTCGACCCGCGCGGCAACGTCAAGGCCAACACGCTGGACTACCAGACCTCGCGCCCGAACGTGTTTACCGCCGGCGACATGCGGCGTGGGCAGTCGCTCGTGGTGTGGGCGATCCGCGAGGGCCGGCTCTGTGCAAGGTCGATCGATACGTTCCTGATGGGGAAGACGGATCTGCCGCGGTAGGAGCGGCCCGCTCCGCTGCCGTCTCAACAAACGGTGTCATCGCCCGGCTTGACCGGGCGATCCAGTATTCCAGAGGCGATTGTGATTGAAACGATAGGCCGCGGCGTACTGGATGCCCCGGTCGAGCCGGGGCATGACAGCGGAGTGGGTGGCGAGAGCGGACTTCACTCCAAGACGTGCGGAAAGTGCTGCGCATCCCACTCGTCGAGTCTGAACAGCACCTTGCCGTATTCGAGAAGCTTGTCGCTCGGTCGATACGGACGCGTCGAAACTTCGACATCCGATGCGACGTCACCTGACATCAAGTGAAAGTGCTCGTTGGTCTCGCTCAGAGCCAGTAGTTCCCTAACGAGAAGGTCTCGACCTTCCGGATTAAGCCACAGCTCGAATTCGCCAGCCGAATTGATGTCCAAGGTAATTCGAGCAGCCATGGTGCCCTCGCAATTCTGCAACCGCACACCCCACCACTGTGACCGCCACGAATGTAACCGGCCAGTTTGAATTCCGCCACTGCAGTGTATCATATTGTCGATCCCGGCGTCCGATGAAGCTTGAGATCACCAGACTTCGGCCAGGCGAGCGACGCGATGGAGCGATTCGAGTGGATACTAGAGACACCGAGCTATGGCCGTTCGGTCAGTGACGACGACTGGGAGAACCTTGAACCGGCACACATCGAGATCTGGAAGTCAGCCATAGAGCTACTGAGCAAGCGGACTCTCCAGCTGTCAGAGAGCGTCATCAGCATCGAAATCGACTGGCGGCCGATACTAAGGAAACACGAGCGCCACTACAGGATAATGCGGCATCTTCACAGCGCTGTCAGAACCAAGCGAGATCCCAGTTTAATTCTAAAGACGTTTCCGAAACACAAAGCGAGAGTGAAATTTATAGCGAAGATTACAGGCTTAGATCAAAAGTCGCAGTCAAGCGCCCCACATCTTGCAGAGAGCGCCATCAAGTCATTCATTTTCGATTTTTTCCTTATTCTAAATATCTCTGCGCCTGGAAGCTGCGATTTCTATCGCAGCACGCTCCTTCGCAATGGTCAGAGAGACGACCTATCATTATCGAACGTTCATTTTGAGCTGGCGCAACTCGGATCGATAGAAGAAAAGTGGCTTCAGATTCACGTGCTACCGTTGCCTAGAACTGTCAAGTGGTTTGACGCCGTCCGATCCGGCTCCCATCAGCTACCCGAAAATCCTATGGAGAAGGCACTCTTCGCTCTACTTCATATTTCCAAGCTGGACATGGATCCAATGATTACGATCTGGTTGTTCTATGCATTTGAAAGCCTACTTCAAACTAGGACTGGCGAGAATTTCTCGACGCTCACCGCGCGGCTGGTTGCACTGCTGGAACTTGACGACGTTCAAGGAAGAGGACTTAGAAAGAGACTGCGTGCGCTGTATGACATACGGAGCGCCATCGTCCATGGCGGATTGGAAATTACCCATCCACTTCAGGCAGATAATCTAGATGAGCGCGTCGATGAGAGCCTTGCTCGCGCGAGCGAGGCAACAAACTTCGGTCTTACCGTTCTGATCTCAGCCATACAGAAGACGATAGTTCGAGGCTGGAAGTATCCGAGCTTCAGCGAACGGATACACGGAGTTACGGTGGATTAGGAGCAATCGCCTTCGGTTCAATTGTTGCGAGGCTCGCTGGCACCATTCTCTAATTCTGCAGCCTCACCCCCAGCATCACCACCGTCCCCTGCGAGCTGGACCCCGCCTGGTTCGAATCCAGGATGTCGTGGCGCAGCGTGCCCTTGACCCAGATGTTGCGGTTGAGCTTGTAGATCAGGTTGCCTTCGAGCGAGTAGGTCTTGTCGTTGCGGTTCTGGCCCTGGTAGTCGAGCGTGCCGTAGGTGAACTTGCCGACGGCGGTGAGCCAGCGGCGGAAGTCATGGTCGACTTCGGCCGAATAGGTGCGCACCAGCACGCCTGAGGAGCCGGGGATGGTGGTCTCGGCGATCTGCGTGTCGGTGAAGAACTTCACCGTGGTGAGGCCGCTCGCGTTCCAGATCAGTGAGCCCGTGGTCAGGAAGCCTGCAAGCTGGCTGAGCCGCGGGTCGGTGTAGTTGCGCGCGGAATAGCCGACCGAGATCTCGCCGGTGAGGATGCGCGAGAACTCGAAGGACGAGCCGACCTTGGCATAGCCGCCGTTCGAATCGCGGAGGTAGCCGTTGCGGTCGGCGGCCAGATCGTGGACCCGGGTGTCGCCCTGGATCTCGACGAACGGCTTCAGGCCGGGCTTGAGGTCGTAGGAGAAGCGACCGATGCCGCCATACTGGTTGAAGTCGCGATCGTTGTTGGTGAATGTCGTGCCGTCAGTGAGCTTGGAGTCCGTGTACGCCGTGCGATCGACGGTAGCGCCGGCGGCGACCTGGAAGCGGTTGAAGGTCTGGTCGAAGCCGACCGTGGTGCCGTAGGCGGCGTAGACAGGATATTTCTGCAGGCCGGCCTGCACGTTCGGGCTGCCGGGATTGTCGGTGGCGAGGCGCAGCCGCAGCTGCGAGGTCAGCTTGAGGTCGCGATCGACGTCGATGCGGCCGTCGACATGGCCGTTGAAATCGGGACGATTGGCCTCGACCGGCGAAGGCGAGGCAAAGCCATCGATGGTCGCCGGCATGTTGGTGGTGTAGCCGGAGAACGAGCCGCGCAGATCGGCGACCAGTGCGTGGCGCTCCCAGTCGGACATCACAACGAGGTCCGGCGCGACGACGTAGACCGGGGAGCCGACCGGCTTGTTCAGACGCGTCGGATTGGTGTCATAGCCGGTGGAGAGCTCCAGCCCGCCCTTGATCAGGAAGCTGCCGGCATAGTCGCCGACCGCTCCGAATGGATCGTCATCCGTCTTGAGGCGGCGGCGCTGCGGCTGGCCGGGCACGGTGCCCGCCATCGCCGCCGGCACCGGCGCCTTGTTCGCCGACGCAGATGGCGGTGGCGCGATCCGCGGCAGGCCGAGCGTCGATGGCGGCGGCGCTGTGGTCGGAGCCGGCGAGCCGGGACCGGCCGCGCGCTTCGGCTTCGGCTGGCCGGGATAGAGCTTGGGTTGCTGTCGCTTGCGGTTGAGGGCGTCGTAACCGGAGCTGCTCGCGCCGCTCGCGGCGGGAAGGCCATAGGTCGGGACCTGACCGATGCGCGAGGTCGCCGGCGTTTGCTGGCGCTTGCGCGGATCGGCACTGGGATCGGGCAGCGCGGGAAGCGCATCCGACGGCGCCTGCGGCACGCCCGCCGTGCGGCGGGTCGGCAGCGTCTCGGGCGAGGCGAAGCCGCCACGGTTGGGATTGAACAGGTCGGGCGTGAGGCTCTGGGCGGCCGCGGGGGCGCTTCCGAGGGTCGTCAGCGCAAGACAAGGGACAAGACACGGCAAAGCCGCGCGCAGAATGAGCGCGCGTTTGCTCCGGCCAGTGCCTGGAGACGACCCCACGATGGAATAACTCCAACGAAATCAAACACTTTCACGATCGTTGCCGCCGGCTGGCGGGAACCATCGTTAATGGAGTTAAAACAATTATGGTTAATGACCCGTTGAGGGCCGCGGCCGGCTCGTCGCCTCCTTGGCCGGGCCGTGCTAAGCAGGCGCCAACGGGCGAACGCCCCACCCTTCCCTGGACGAAAACATGCCGAGCTCGAAACCGCTGATGACCGCATCATCCGGCCCCATTCCTGACAGTGTCGAATCCGCGCTCCGCACGCTGGAGACGGAGAGCGGCGGCATCAACGCGCTTGCAGCCGCCCTGCGCGGCCCGCTGGGCGCGACATTTGCGAAGGCGGTCGACCTGATCCGCAACGCCAAGGGCCGCGTCATCGTCACCGGGCTCGGCAAGTCGGGCCATATGGGGCGCAAGATCGCCGCGACGCTGGCCTCGACCGGCACACCCGCCTTCTTCGTGCACGCCGCCGAGGCCGGCCATGGCGACCTCGGCATGATCACCACCGACGACGTCATCATGGCGCTGTCCTGGTCCGGCGAGCAGCCGGAGATGAAGAACGTCGTGAACTATTCGGCACGCTTCGCCATCCCCATGATCGCGGTGACCTCGAACGCAGCCTCCTCGCTGGGCCAGGCCGCCGACATCGTGATCGAGCTGCCGAAGGCGCGCGAGGCCTGCCCGCACAATCTGGCGCCGACCACCTCGACGCTGATGCAGGCCGCCATCGGCGATGCGCTCGCGATCGCACTGCTCGAAGGCCGCGGCTTCACCGCGCTGGAGTTCGCGCATTTCCACCCCGGCGGCAAGCTGGGCGCGATGCTGAAATTCGTCCGCGACTACATGCGCACCGGCGCCGAGATCCCGGTCAAGCCGATCGGCACCAAGATGTCGGAGGCCGTGGTGGAGATGTCGGCCAAGGGTTTGGGATGCGTCTGCATCGTCAACGACGCGAACGAGGTCGTCGGCATCATCACCGACGGCGATCTGCGCCGCCACATGCGTCCCGATCTGCTGACGGCATCGGTCGACGACATCATGACGAAGCAGCCCAAGACAGTGCCGCCCTCGATGCTCGCCACCGAGATGATCGAGGTGCTGAACACGCGCAAGATCACCACGCTGGTGGTGACCGAGGCCGGCAAGGTGGTCGGCATCGTGCATCTGCACGATCTGCTGCGCGCGGGCGTGGCGTAAGGCGGGCCCGCCCGCCGTCATTCCGGGGCGCGCCACTTGGCGCGAGCCCGGAATCCATTCATCTCAGTGGACGCTGCACGATGGATTCCGGGCTCGCGACTTCGTCGCGCCCCGGAATGACAGCTACACAGGAAACCGCGCCGCGTTCTCCTCCAGCGGCAGCCGCAGCCCGTTCGCCAGATACGACACCGTGCGATAGAAGCCGCACAGCAGCATGATCTCCAGGATCTGCGCCTCGTCGTAATGCGCCGACAGCACGGAGAACTCGGCGTCGTCGAGCGTCGCGCGGGCGTGCAGCGCGTCGACCGCGGCGATCAGCGCCTGCTCGGCTGGAGACCAGCAGGCCGAGCTCGCATCGCCTTGTACGGTGGCACGGACCTCGCCCTCGGTCAGCTTCGCCGGCCCGGCGAAGATCGCGGCATGCACACCCCACTCATACTCACACTTGTTCAGCGCGCAGGTGCGGTCGATGACGATCTCGCGCTGGCGCAGCGAGAGCGGACCGGGATCGAGCAGGCCGCCGGCACGAAACTTGTCCCAGGCACGACCGTGGCCCGCCATCACCCGGAACAGCATCAAAGGCGGCGCACCGCGCATGATGCGGTCGAACTGCGCCTGGATCTCCGGGGGATAAGGCGGGCTGAGCGGGGCGATGCGCGGCGTGGATGGGGACATGGCAGAAGACATGGCAGAAGACATGGCAGAAGACATGGGCAGCGTCCGTTGCTACACTTATCGTAGCGATACGCTACACTATTTGTAGCACTCCGCAAGGGACCATTCATGACGAAGCAGGCCGCCTCGAAGACACGCAGCGTCCGCGGCTCCCGCACCGGCCGGCCGATCATGGCGCTGCTGGACCTGCTAGGCCGGCGCTGGAGCCTGCGGATCCTTTGGGAGCTGCGGGACGCCCCACTCACCTCGCGCGCGCTGCGCAGCGCCTGCGACGAGGCCTCGCCGACGGTGCTGCAGACACGGCTGACCGAGCTGCGCGAGGCGGGTTTCGTCGAGCTCGGCGACGGCGGAGGCTACGGGCTGACACCGCTCGGGCGGGAGCTGTGCGAGATAGTCATGCCGCTGCACCGGTTTGCGGAGCGGTGGAAGAGGTAGTGTCTGCTTACCCTCCCCTCCAGGGGAGGGTAAGAGACACTACGCCGCCGCCACGGTCAGGTTCGCGCCATCCACCTGCACCACCTTCACCCGCGTTCCCGCCGGTGTATCCGGACCAGCGACACGCCACACCGTGTCGCCGATGCGCATGGTGCCGCTGCCGTCGATGATCGGCTTCTCCAGGGTGAACTCGCGGCCGAGCAGGGCCTCGCTCCGCTTGTTGAGGAACGGGCTGGTGCTCGCATCGCTCTTCGGCCGGGCGAGGCGGCGCCACACCGGCACGGCGGCAGCGGCGAAAACCGCGAACATCACCAGCTGCAGCTGCCAGGACAAGGCAATTGCGAACGAGATCAGCCCCACCAGCAGCGCGGCGAGCCCGAGCCAGAACAGGAAGACGCCCGGCGCCAGCACCTCCAGCGCCATCAGGATGAAGCCGAAGATCAACCAGTTCCAGGTGCCGAGCGATACGAACATGTCGGTCATGACACGACCTTCTATCATGGTGCGCGCCCCTATCGGAGAGACACGCCGGTGACTATCCCTGCCGCGGCGGCACCGCCGGCGGCGTGCTGCCGGTCGGCGGCACGGAGCCGGGGCGGCGAGCGGCGGCAGCCGCAGAAGCCGCGCTCTCGCCGAACGTCGCCTTGGCGATCTCGCCGATGCCGGCGAGCGAACCGAGCATGCTCGTGGCTTCGATCGGCAGCATGATGATCTTCTGGTTCGGCGCTTCCGCGAACTGGCCGAACGCCTTGATATATTTGTCGGCGATGAAATAGTTCAACGCGGCGACGTCGCCCTTGGAAATGGCTTCGCTCACCATCTGGGTGGCCTTCGCTTCCGCCTCCGCCGAACGCTCGCGGGCCTCGGCGTCGCGGAACGCGGCTTCCTTGCGGCCCTCCGCCTGCAGGATCTGGCCCTGCTTGGCGCCCTCGGCGCGCAGGATCTCCGACTGGCGCTGGCCTTCGGCGGCGAGGATGTCGGCGCGCTTGACGCGCTCGGCCTTCATCTGACGGCCCATGGCTTCGACGAGATCGGCCGGCGGCACGATGTCCTTGATCTCGATGCGGTTGACCTTCAGGCCCCAGGGCGAGACCGCGGCATCCACGACGCGGAGCAGGCGCTCGTTGATCTCGTCGCGATGCGACAGCACCTGGTCGAGATCCATCGCGCCCATCACCGAACGGATGTTAGTCATGGTCAGGACGGTGATGGCCTGCGTCAGGTTGGAAACCTCGTAGCTCGCCTTGGCCGCGTCGAAGACCTGGTAGAAGGCAACGCCGTCCACCGTCACGGTGGCGTTGTCCTTGGTGATGACCTCCTGCTCGGGAATGTCGATCACCTGCTCCATCATGTTGATCTTGCGTCCGACGCGATCGAAATAGGGCACGATCAGATTGAGCCCCGGGCTGAGCGTCTGGGTGTATTTGCCGAAGCGCTCGATGGTCCAGTCGTAGCCCTGCGGCACCGTCTTCACGCCGGCGACCAGCGTGACGATGACGAGCAACACCAGAACAATCGCGAAAATGTCGAAACCGCTCATATTTCCTCCAAAACGGAAAAGAAGCCAGGAAAAGACCCTTCCCGCGCCGTCATTGGTCGGGATCGCAACCCTACCGGTTCAGCGGTCGCAAGTAACGTCGGGACTGGCGCAATTCCGGACAAGACGGGTGCAGAGGGAGCGGTCTCGATATGTATTTGCGGAAGGCCCTTGAAAGCGAGCCGGCTCAGACCTAGCGACGGATATTGACGCATCCGGCGATGCGGCCGCTGCGAACGGCCTCATTCGATGACATCGTTCGCGATTGCGAGCAGGACCGCCGGAAGCGTGATGCCAAGCGCCTTGGCCGTCTTCAGGTTGATCGTCAGCTCGAACCTGGTCGGATTCTGGACCGGCAGATCGGCTGCCCGCGCGCCCCTCAGAATGCGGTCGACGTAGGAGGCGGCGCGGCGCAGCTGCTCGGCGCTATCGGTGCTGTAGGACATCAGCCCGCCCTCCTCGACGAAAGCACGGCTCCAGAACACCGCGGGCACGCGCGCCTCCGCAATGGCTGCCAGAAGGCGCGTGCGGTTGGCCATGGTGAAAAAGTCAGGCAGGACGAGCAGCCCATCGGCCTTCCTGGAGGCCAGCGCCACGATCGAGGCTGTGTCATGCACCGGCGCGGGCTCGACCGTCACGTGAAGGGTCCGGGCCGCATCCTCGATCGTGCGCAGCATCAGCGGCGCGAACGGCGCGGTGGCGGGATTGTAGACGACGGCAACGCGGGACACTTTCGGCGTGACCTGCGTCAGCATCTCCAGCCATTTGCCGGCGAGTGGACCGTCATAATCGGTGAAGCCGGTGACGTTGCCGCCGGGATGCGCGAGGTTTTCGACGAAACCCTGGCTGACGGGATCGGTGACGACGGCGAACACGATCGGGATCGTCGTGGTGCGCCGGCTCAGCTCCTCGAGCGAGGGCGTGCCGACCGCGAGCAGGATGTCGGGCTTGAGCGCGATCAACTCGTCGGCGAGCTGCGCGATACGGGCGCGATCGGCGCCACCGCTGCGCCAGTGGACCTTGAGATTGTCGCGCTCCTTCCAACCAAGGCCGGCGAGCGCCTCGACCAGGACCATGCTGCGCGTGTGGCCGATCGCATCATCGGCAGCCGTGACCGAGAGCATGCCAAGCCGGCGCATTGCGGTCGGCTGCTGCGCCAGCACCGGCGCTGGCAACGCCGCGATCATCCCAAGCGTCAGGAGTTCGCGGCGGTTCACGGGATTAGATCCAGCCCTGAAGCTCGCGCAGCACCAGGGCGCGGATGACATCCATGCCCGGCTCGCTGTCGTTGAGGCAGGGGATCGCGGAAAACTCTTCACCGCCATTGTGCTTGAAGATCTCGGCGTTTTCCTGCGCGATCTCCTCCAGCGTCTCCAGGCAGTCGGCGGAAAAGCCCGGCGTCACCACGGCGATGCGGCGCACGCCTTCCTTGGCAAGCCGCTCCATGGTCTTGTCGGTATAGGGCTGGAGCCACTCGGCGTTGCCGAAGCGCGACTGGAACGTCAGCAGCAGCTTCGTTTCGTCCATGCCGAGCCTGCGGCGCAGCGCCTCCGTGGTGGCGATGCAGTGCTGCTGATAGGGATCGCCCTTGTCGACATAGGATTTCGGCATGCCGTGGAACGACGCCACGATCAGCTCTGGCTTGAAGGACAGCGTTGCCAGATGCGTCTCGATCGAGACCGCGAGCGCGTCGATATAGGCCGCGTCCTCGTAATAAGGCGGCGTCACGCGCAGCGTCGGCTGGTTGCGCAGCTGCGCGAGCACGCGGAACACTTCGTCGCAGACGGTCGCCGAGGTCGAGGCCGAATATTGTGGATAGAGCGGGACCGCCAGGATGCGCTCGCAGCCCTTCGCGATCAGCGCGTCGATGCCCGACCTGATCGAGGGATTGCCGTAACGCATCGCCCAGTCCACGACGACATGGCTGCGATCCGACAGCGCGGCCGCGAGCTTGTCGGCTTGCGAGCGCGTGATGGTCTTCAGCGGCGATTCGTTCCTCTCGGTGTTCCAGATCTTCTGGTAGTCCAGCGCCTTGGTGCGGGGACGGCTGCGCAGGATGATGCCGTTCAGCACGGCTTTCCAGATCAGCCCCTGGTCCTCGATGACGCGGGCGTCGCTGAGGAACTCCTTCAGATAGACCCGTACGCCCGGCGCATCGGCCGTGTCGGGTGTTCCGAGATTGACCAGGAGCACGCCGACGCGCGGCAAGGCGGATTGGGCGGCCGGTCTCGCGGCCTCGATGGGGACGACGCTGGTCATGGCTCTGTGGGTCGCGCGTTGGTCCAAACTTGTCAAGATGAGGCCGGTTTCGCTAGGGTCGCACCCAGGCGGGGGAGAAAAGATGACACTCGCGGAATGGTGCGTCTTAGGAGCGCTGCTGCTCTATCTGTCTACGATCGCCGCGGTCAAATGGATCAGGTTTCGCCGCTTCGACAATTCCCGGCCGCGCGACCCCGCCTTCTACGAGGACGCCCTCTCGCAACGCGCTCTCGGCGCGCACCAGAACGGCATCGAGACCTTCCCGTTCTTCGCCTTCGCCGTGCTGCTTGCCGAATACCGGGACTCGCCGCAGCGGCTGATCGACGAGCTCGCGGCATTGTTCCTGATCGTCCGGATCGCCTATGTGCTGACCTATCTCGGCAACCGCCCGACGCTGCGCTCGATCCTCTGGAGCGTCGGCTTTGCGATCAATCTTGGAATCTTCTTCATGCCGATGCTGAAGCGGTTCCTGCCGGTGTGAGCATGAGGCCGTAGCCCGGATGGAGCGAAGCGCAATCCGGGACAGCCTTGTCGCGGAAACACCCCGGATTTCGCTTCGCTCCATCCGGGCTACATCCGCTCAAAAGCACGTCGTCCGCTCGGCCGCGATGTAGCCGAACAGCAGGCCCGCGCCGAACAGCAGCACGACGCCCGCGGCCGCGAACTCGATGCCGCGCATGAACAGCGCGCCGCCGCCGTCGCGACCGGCGCTGAGGCGGGCGGCGATGTCCTTGGCGGAGACGGCGACGACCGCGATGGCCGCCACGGTGATCGCGGTGCCGAGCCCCATCAGGAAGGTCGCGGCGATGCCGGCCCAGAACAGGCCCTGCGCGAGTGCAAACACCAGCACCAGGATCGCCCCCGAACAGGGGCGGATGCCGACGGTGAGGATCGCGGCAAAACCGCGCCGCCATCCGCCGGGACCGGCGAGCTCGCTCGGCGTCGGGCCGTGGGAATGGCCGCAATGCTCGTCGTGGACATGGTCATGCCCGTGGTGGGCATGGGCATGGCCGTGATCGTGATGATGGTGATCATGATGGTCATGCGCATCATGATGATGGTGATGGTCGTGATCGTGGTGATGCGGCACGCCGGCGATCGCGGGCACGGGCTGGGCCGCCTGCAGCGCCCGGATGAAGGTGCGGCCCTTGACCCAGACGAGGCGCAGCCCGAACAGCGCGATCAAGGCGTAGCTTGCGATCTCGATCGCCCCTTCCGCCTTGCACATGGTCTTGGCCGTCGCGTTCAGCACCCAGGCCGAAATGCCGACGATCAGGATCGCCACCAGCGACTGCATCAGGGCAGACGCAAACGACAGCGCGATGCCGCGCCGGGCGGTTTCGCGGTTGGCGACGAGATAGGAGGCGATCACCGCCTTGCCATGGCCGGGGCCGGCGGCATGAAAGATGCCATAGGCGAACGAGATGAACAGCAGCGTCCACACCGCCGAGCCGTCGGACTTGGCGGCGCGGATGGTCGACGACATCTGACGATAGAATTCCGACTGCTTGGCCAGGATCCAGCCGATGAGGCCGTTTGCTTCAGGTTCGGCGGCCTGCGCGGGGCGCGGCGCGCCAAAGGGGTTTTGCGCGAGGAGATCGTGGAGCGCGGCATCGGCCAGGCTGACCACCAGCAGGACAGCGGCGCAAGCGACCAGCCCGCGCGCGAGCGGGGAGAGTTGCGGCTTCAAGGGCAATCCACCGTGATCTTGTTGGCGAACATCATGCCGAAATTGGAGTTCTCGCCGTTCAGGAAGGTCTGCTCATTGAGCTTCTGAGCGCTCGCCGAGCCGTCGTTCGGCCGATCCAGCTTCATCTGGCAGCCCGCGGGCGCGCCGACCAGCTTGACCGGGTTTTCCTTGGCCATCTGGAAATCGATGAAGAAGGAGCGGTCGAACACTTCGAGCACCAGTTGCTTGGGCTTGACCGGATTCTTCAGCGGCAGCGTGAAGTGCAGGGTCAGCACCGTATCCTTGTAGTCGAGGAAGTAGTCGACCGGCTCCTGGAATCGCTCCTTCTTGCCGTCGGCTCGCGCGAAGGTGAAGTAGGCGTATTCCTTCAGCGACTCGACATTGGTCTGTGCCAGAGGCCCGAGCTCCTCGCGCGTATAGGCGCCCTTGGTCTTGCTCTCGAGCCCCTGCACCGCATAGCTCGAGAACATGTCGTCGAACGTCCAGGCGTGGCGGACGCCGGTGATGGTGCCGTCGGCAGCGTAGAGCAACTCGCTGGTCGCGGTGATCCAGACATGGGGATGCGCGCTCGCCGCACCAGCGGCGAGCATCATCACGGCGGCAAGCAGCGATCCGAACAGGCGGCGCCTCGAAGATATCCAAACCGGCAGGATCATGGGCACTCCACCTCCATCGGGACGAGGAACAACAGGCCGACAGCGACGTTCGTACCACCCTCCTTGAAGGTATCCTCGCTCGCATCCTGTACCAGCTTGCGGTCCCGTTCGTTGCCAACGGCCCGCCGCAGCCATACCTCACAACCGGTGGGCGCACCGACGAGTTTGAGCGGATGCTCCTTTGCCAATCGAAAATCGATGAAAAAGGAACGATCGAAAATACTCAGACCAACATGCTTCGCCTTCACAGGCGTTTTCAGCGGCAGCGTGAAATGCAGAGTGAGGTGGTCGTCCTTGTGATCAAAGAAATAATCGACCGGCTCTGCAAACGGGAGCCTCTCGCCCACCCTCAAGAAGGTGAAGTAGGTGTTATCCTTCAGTGCCTCGACTTGGGTCTGTGCCAACGGCGCCAGCTCCTCGCGGGTATAGGCGCCCGTAGACTCTCGCCGAAGCCCCTGAACAGCATTGGCCGAGAATGCGTCGTCAAAACTCCAGGCGTGACGGATGCCGGTAATGGTACCGTCCGCGGCGTAAAGCAGCTCGCTGGTCACGGTGATCCAGACATGCGGATGTGCATTCGCTGCCCCGGCCGCGAGCTCCATCGCGGCGGCAAGCAGACATCCGAACAGGGCGCGCATGCCCATCAGGCCGCCTTCGGAGCGTCGAGCAGGCCGCGGCGGCGGAGCAGCGCGTCGGGCTCCGGAGGACGACCGCGGAAAGCCTCATAGGCGGCTTCCGGATCGAGCGATCCGCCGCTTGAGTAGATGTCGTCATGCAGACGCTTGGCGACGGCGGGATCGAAGATGTTACCGGCCTCCTCGAATGCGCCGAAGGCGTCGGCGTCCATCACCTCGGACCACATGTAGCTGTAATAGCCCGCGGCATAATGGTCGCCGGTAAAGATGTGGCCAAACTGCGTCGGGCGGTGACGCAGCGCGATCTCCTCGGGCATGCCGATCTTCTCCAGCTCCTTCTTCTCGAAGGCGCGAACATCCTGCGCCGCGGACGCCGGCTGGGTGTGGAACTCGAGATCGACCAGGGCCGAGGAGACGAACTCGACCGTGGCAAAGCCCTGGTTGAATTTTCGCGCCGCGAGGAAGCGCTGGAGCAGGTCATCCGGCAGCGGCTCGCCGGTCTGGTAGTGGCGGGCGAACTTCTGCAGCACCTCGGGCCGTTCCTGCCAGTGCTCGTAGAGCTGCGAGGGCAGCTCGACGAAGTCGGTGAACACGGAGGTGCCGGACAGCGAGGGATAGGTCACGTTGGAGAGCATGCCGTGCAGGCCGTGGCCGAACTCGTGGAACAGGGTGCGGGCATCGTCGGGCGACAGCAGCGAAGGTTCGCCGTCGGCGCCCTTGGCAAAATTGCAGATGTTGAGGACCAGCGGCGCGACGTCGCCGTCGAGCTTCTGCTGGTCGCGTAGCGAGGTCATCCAGGCGCCGGAGCGCTTCGACGGACGGGCGAAGTAGTCGCCATAGAACAGCGCCTTGTGCTTGCCGTCCCTACCCTTCATCTCCCAGACCCGGACGTCGGGATGCCAGACCGGAACGTCCTTGCGCTCCTCGAAGGTGACGCCGAACAGGCGCGTGGCGCAGTCGAAGGCGGCTTCGATCATGTGGTCGAGCGCCAGGTACGGCTTGATCGCGGAATCGTCGAAATTGGCGCGCTGCAGGCGCAGCTTCTCGGCGTAGAAGCGCCAGTCCCAGGGCGCGAGCTTGAAATTGCCGCCCTCTTCCGTGATCAGCGCCTGCATCTCGTCGCGGTCGGCAAGCGCCCGGGCGCGCGCCGGCTTCCACACCCGCTCCAACAGGCCTCGCACCGCGTCCGGCGTCTTGGCCATGGAGTCCTCGAGCCGGTAGGCGGCGTAGGTCGGATAGCCCAGGAGATTGGCGCTCTCCTCGCGCAGCTTCAGGATCTCGACGATGGTTTCGTTGTTGTCGTTGGCGTTGCCGTTGTCGCCGCGCGCGATGAAGGCCTTGTAGACCTTTTCGCGGAGGTCGCGCCGGGCCGAGCTCTTCAGGAACGTCTCGACCGAGGACCGCGACAGCGTGACGATGGCCTTGCCTGCCATGCCGCGCTCTTCCGCCGCAGCCTTGGCGGCGGCGACGAAGCTCTCCGGCAGGCCCTGGCGGTCGGCCTCGCCCAGCTCCATGAACCAGTCCTGCTCGTCGCCGAGCAGATGATGGCTGAAACCGGTGCCGAGCTGGGCCAGCTTCTCGTTGATCTCGGCCATCCGCGTCTTGGCCTCCTCGGAGAGGCCGGCGCCGGCACGGTGGAAGCGGGTGTAGGTGCGCTCCAGGAGACGAAGCTGCTCGGGCGTGAGACCAAGATTGGCGCGGTTCTCGTGCAGCTGGGCGATGCGACCAAACAGCACGGCATTCATCATGATCGGATTCCAGTGCCGCGCCATCCGCAAGGAGACTTCCTTGTCGATCTCCAGGATGGCCGGGTTGGAATGCGCCGAGACGAGGTCGTAGAAGACCGCCGCGACCTTGCTCAGCAGCTTGCCGGAGCGCTCCAGCGCCGTGATGGTGTTGGCGAAGTCGGCCGCGGCGGGATCGTTGGTGATCGCCGCGATCTCGGCGGAGTGGTCGGCGAAAGCCTGTTCGAACGCCGGGAGGAAGTGCTCCGGCTTGATCTCGTCGAAGGGCGGGGTCGCAAACGGCGTCACCCAGGCCTTCAGCAGCGGATTGGTCTCGGAGTCCGTAGTTTGGCGGGGTTCTGACATCGCAAGTCCGATTTTCATGGCTCGATTGTTGTGGCCAGCTATAGCATGCGATGGGGCTTTTTTGGGCCATTTGGCCTTGCTCCCGGCCGCCTTTTCGAGGAGATTGCGGCCCTCGAAGCCACGGACCCCTGAGCTCATGAACGCGCCTTCCTCGTCTTCCCGTCAGATCGCCTGGCCCAGCGTCATCACCGTCATCAGCGCCGCCATCCTGATCGGCGCGGAGGTGTTCGGCGCGGCCTTTGCCGGCGGCTGGGCGCTCGCGATCCTGTTCGGGCTCGGCGACCAGGGCACGCACATCCTGCAGGCCGTGCTGTTCGCGCTCGGCGTGCTGGTGATGACCGCCTTCATCCGCGCAGCTCAACGCGTCGAGCCCTTCACCAAGCGCCGCTGACGCTGCTCGCGCGCAAGTGACGCGCGCACGAGACGCAAAAACTTAACGCCCGTTCATCTTCCGCGTCGCTCGCGCAACACTGCGCAAGCAGATGTTAGGCAATTCTGTTCTCAGCCTAAAAAAATTCTTGCGAAGCAGAGTCAAAACGCTTATGTGCGCTCTTGCCCAATTTCGCACGTGCCTGTGGTCGTGTGTCAGTCGGTAGGTATCCGGACAAGAGGCCGGACAGCCGCCAAGGGGTGAAGAAGCCGAGGGGCTCTTCGGAAGTGCGGAAGTCAAAAGACCCAGAAGTCTGAAGACTGAAAGCAAACCCGGAGCGTCCAGCATCTCTCTCAAAGAGATGCCTTGTCGAAGGTGACTTCACTTTTTGCAACCGTGACTGGCAGCCGGAGGCGAACCGGCGCACCCCGCTCTCAACGGGGGACGCGACTTAAAGCAACGACGGATCGGGCTTTTTTGGTCTCTACCGGCAGTCCAACGCCGGCGCGGGCTACTGAAAAGGCTTGTCCTTCATTGCCAGGTGTGCGGGCGGGAACACTCCCAACCAATCCACGGCAGCACAGTCTGATTTGAGTCTTTGGCTTGTCACGCCTCCATCGCGTGATCTGGCCGGGGCGCCTATCCGACGACATTTTTTGAACGGATCCCCGTCGCTGGGCCGTTTGGGAGAGTGCTATGACCGAACGTATTCAGGAATTCCTGCGCAACCGCCGCAAGGATGGCCTCGACACCGAGCCGTGCCTCGTCGTCGACCTCGAGGTCGTGCGCGACAATTACCAGACCTTCGCCAAGGCGCTGCCCGACAGCCGCGTGTTCTATGCCGTCAAGGCGAACCCGGCGCCGGAAGTGCTGGCCCTGCTCGCGTCCATGGGCTCCTGCTTCGACACCGCGACGGTCGCCGAGATCGAGATGGCGCTGGCTGCGGGTGCGACGCCCGACCGCATCTCCTTCGGCAACACTATCAAGAAGGAGCGCGACATCGCGCGCGCCTTCGCGCTCGGCATCCGGCTTTTCGCCGTGGACTGCTCCGCCGAGGTGGAGAAGGTCGCCCGTGCCGCCCCCGGCGCGAAGGTGTTCTGCCGCATCCTCTATGACTGCGCCGGCGCCGAGTGGCCGCTGTCGCGCAAGTTCGGCTGCGACCCGGAGATGGCGGTCGAGGTGCTCGACCTCGCCAAGCGCCTCCGGCTGGAGCCGTGCGGCATCTCGTTCCATGTCGGCTCGCAGCAGCGCAAGGTGAAGGCGTGGGACCGTGCGCTGGCGATGGCCTCGCAGGTGTTCCGCGACTGCGCCGAGCGCGGCATCAACCTGACCATGGTCAACATGGGCGGCGGCTTCCCGACCAAGTACCTGAAGGACGTGCCGCCGGTCGTGACCTATGGCCGCTCGATCTTCCGCGCGCTACGCAAGCACTTCGGCAACCAGATTCCGGAGACCATCATCGAGCCGGGCCGCGGCATGGTGGGCAACGCCGGCGTCATCGAATCCGAGGTCGTGCTCATCTCGAAGAAGAGCGACGAGGACGAGGTCCGCTGGGTGTATCTGGACATCGGCAAGTTCGGCGGTCTCGCCGAGACCATGGACGAGTCGATCCGTTACGCCATCCGCACCCGCCACGACGGCGCGGACATGACGCCGTGCGTGCTCGCAGGTCCCACCTGCGACAGCGCCGACGTGCTGTACGAGAAGAGCCCGTATCCGCTTCCCGTTACGCTCGAGATCGGCGACAAGGTGCTGATCGAAGGCACCGGGGCCTATACGTCGACCTACTCGTCGGTGGCGTTCAACGGCATCCCGCCGCTACGGACGTATCACATCTGATCCGTCTCTCTTTTTGAGAGGCCTGACGAACCCGGGAGCCGGCTTGCCGGCTCCCTCCCTGACATATCGATTTCTGACGACGTCTTGGACCGGCGTGCTGCGCGCATGTCGGTTCAAGCGGGGACTGACGCGCCATGACCACTCCTCGGAAGCCACAGATCACCCTCACCTCGAAAGCCGCTCCGTTCGCGATCCGCAGCGAGCGTGCCGGAGACGTCGCCGCCCGTGAAGCGCTGCTGGATGCCTGCTTTGGCGAGAACCGCCACGACCGCACCTGCCAGCGCCTGCGCGACGGACGTGCACCTGCCACAGGGCTTGCCCTGTCGGCCGTGCGCGAGGGAAGGCTCGTGGGAACCGTGCGGCTGTGGCACGTCAGCGCCGGAGGCAGGCCCGCTCTGGTCCTCGGACCGCTGGCGGTCGATCCTGCCTGCCGCGAGCTCGGGATCGGCGCCGCGCTGATGCATCAAGCGCTGGCCGCCGCCCGGGCGCGCGGGCATGACGCCGTGATCCTGCTCGGCGATGCCCCCTACTACGCCCGCTTCGGTTTCTCGGGCGAGAACACCGGTGCGCTGTCGCTGCCCGGCCCGTTCGAGCGCGACCGGCTGCTGGCGATCGAGTTCGCGGAAGGCGCGCTCGACGGCGCCGAAGGGATGATCGTCCCGACCGGCGCGCCCCTGCCCAAACGGAGGTCGGTTCGCGCCCTCGACGCGCGCGCGGCCTGAGGGATCGCCATGATGGTGACGACCGAAGCCGCGTTCCGCGGCAACGTTCGGCCGCGCCTCTGCCAAGCCCGCGCCTTTGGGGTTGCGCAGGCGCCGGAAACGCCCTTTAACCCCGCGAAATCCTCCTTCCAGTCGAGGTCCAAGACATGTCCCGTCGCCTGATTTCCACCGGCTCCCCGTTCGAGAAGACCGCCGGCTACAGCCGCGCCGTGATCGACGGCGAGTTCGCCTTCGTCGCGGGAACCACCGGCTATGACTACACCACGATGACGATGCCGGCAGATGTCACGAGCCAGTCACGCAACTGCTTCAAGACGATCGAAGCTGCCCTGAAGGAGGGCGGTTTCGAGATGGCCGATATCGTCCGCGTGACCTACTACCTCACCGACATCAAGGACGCAGACGCGCATTTCGCCGTCTGCGGCGAAGTGCTCGGCGACATCCGCCCGGCCGCAACGCTTCTCGTCGTCTCGGCGCTCTACAAGCCCGAGATGAAGGTCGAGATCGAAGCCACCGCCAAGCGCCGCAGCGTCTGACAAGCGCCGCACCTGATCCACCCTTACCCTTTGTCCGCCAGCACGTTTCGGAGAAACCATCCCATGAGCCCCGCCTCGCAGATCTACGCGAAGATCACCGGTCCCATCGTCATGGTCGGCTTCGGCTCCATCGGCAAAGGCACGTTGCCGCTGATCGAGCGGCATCTCGATTACGACAAGTCGCGCGTCACCGTGATCGATCCCAAGGACGAAGGCCGCAAGGCGCACTGCGAGAAGCACAATGTCCGCTTCGTCCAGAAGGCCGTGACCAGGGACAACTATCGGGAGTTGCTGACGCCGCTGCTCACCGAAGGCGGCGGCCAGGGCTTTTGCGTCAATCTCTCGGTCGACACCGGCTCCACCGACATCATGGAGCTCTGCAACGAGCTCGGTGCGCTCTATATCGACACCGTCAACGAGCCTTGGCTCGGCTTCTATTTCGATGCCTCCAAGGGCCCGGAAGCGCGCTCCAACTACGCCCTGCGTGAAGCGACGCTGGCCGCCAAGCGCGCACGCCCCGCGGGCTCGACGACGGCGGTCTCCTGCTGCGGCGCCAATCCCGGCATGGTCTCCTTCTTCGTCAAGCAGGCGCTGCTCAACGTCGCCGCTGATCTGAAGCTCAACGCTCCCAAGCCGAAGACTAAGGCCGAATGGGCAGATCTGATGCGGCAGGCCGGCATCAAGGGCATCCACATCGCCGAACGCGATACCCAGCGCTCAAAGAAGCCCAAAGAGCCCGACGTCTTCGTCAACACCTGGTCGGTGGAAGGTTTCCTGTCGGAAGGCGTGCAGCCGTCCGAGCTCGGCTGGGGCACCCACGAAAAATGGATGCCTGAGAATGCAAAGACCCACGATGCCGGCTGCGGCGCTGCCATCTATCTGATGCAGCCCGGCGCCAACACGCGCGTGCGCACCTGGTGCCCGACCCGCGGCGCGCAATACGGCTTCCTCGTCACCCACAACGAGTCGATCTCGATCGCCGACTATTTCACCGTGCGCGACGCTTCGGGCACAGCAATCTACCGGCCGACCTGCCACTACGCCTATCACCCCGCCGACGACGCCGTGCTGTCCCTGCACGAGATGTTCGGCCGCGCCGCCAAGATGCAGGAGAAGCATCACATCCTCGACGAGAACGAGATCATCAACGGCATCGACGAGCTCGGCGTGCTGCTGTTCGGCCATGACAAGAATGCCTATTGGTACGGCTCGCAGCTCTCGATCGAAGAGACCCGCAAGCTCGCCCCTTACCAGAACGCCACCGGCCTGCAGGTGACCTCCGCCGTGCTCGGCGGCATGGTGTGGGCGCTGGAAAACCCGAACGAGGGCATCGTCGAAGCCGACGAAATGGATTTCGATCGCCTGCTGGAAATCCAGCTGCCGTATCTCGGCCCGGTGAAGGGTTTTTATACCGACTGGACGCCGCTGACGGATCGTCCGGGACTGTTCCCGGAGGATATCGACACGTCTGATCCGTGGCAGTTCAAGAACGTTTTGGTGCGGTGAGGTAGGCTCTCTCCTCCGTCATGCCGGACCGCGCTTACGGGCTCGACGTCGAAGGCCTGCGTCCCGCCAGCCTATTGGAGGAGAACCGGCAGATTGAGCGGGCCGCGGAAACCGAAGCCGTGCCAGCGGACGCTCGCGGGATCAGGCAGGGTCATACGGGGGAAGCGCTCGAACAACATCGGCAGAAGGATGGCGCCAACCGTCCGCCGCGAAAGGTGCGCGCCTGCGCAGTGATGCGGGCCGTTGCCGAAGGCTTGATGAGGATTGGGTTCGCGCAACGCGTCGTAGCGCTCGCCATCCTCGAAGACCTCCTCGTCCCGGTTGGCTGAGGCCTGTATCGTCATCACCGTGTCGCCCTTCGGGATGAAGCAGCCGCGAATCTCGGTGTCTTCCATGACGAGACGCGAACTCGCCTGGATCGGCGCCACCCATCGTACGCCTTCCTCGAAAGCGGATCGCCATTTGCCGCCTTCTCGGACGGCTTCAAGCTGGTCCGGGTTAGTCAGCAAGCCGTAGATGATCGTCAGCAGAGCGTCACGCGGCTCGTTGATGCCACCCCCGATCGCGATCTTGACGTTGGCAATCATCTGACTCTCGGCAATCGGGTTTGCTGCGTTCACCATGAAGGACAGCGCGGAGGAATCCTGTTCGGTGCGAACGCGTTCGAAATTGCCACGGATACATCGATCCATCTCCGCATTGGCAAGGTCGGTTGCTTCGAAGGGTCCTGGCGTCCAGCCAAAATTGCCGGCGCCGTCGATCAGGGTCTGGGACCATCGTTGCATGTCCTCGTCGCTCGCGTCCGGAACGCCCATGGCATGGGCCAGAATCCGCGCTGCGATGGGGCCGGCGAGCGTGGGGAAGAGGTCAACGACCTCGCCGCGGGGCAACCGGTCGAGATACACGGCGGCCAGTTTCGCATAGAGGGGTGCCCAAACGGCCTCGATCGTCTTCGGCATCAGAGCCGGCATCATCGCCATCCGCTGCTGCGGTGCTCGTCGTGGTCCTTGCGCATCAGCGTATGGGCCAGGAAGGCCCGCTTCATCGGCGTGTTCGGATCGTCGGAGCTGAACAGCGCCGCGTTGTCCTTCACATATTTGGTGTCGGCAGCCTTGGTGAGGAAGGTGCGGCCCACGGATTTCACTCGCAGCACGGGCGCCTCGCGTCGCAGCCGCCGGTAGATCGGATAAGGATCGCGCGTAAGCTCCGCGATCGAAATCGTCTCATCGAGGGGCGCCAGGCTTGCGGTCGGCATGGAGTGATCCTGTGGGGTGCAGGTCAGTTTCCGCTCCGGATCATACCGGCGCAAGTGAAGCAGAACAACGACTCACCATCACGCCGGCGCAGGGTTGCTATCGCAGCAGAAGAGCTTGCGGTTGCGCCCTACTTCTTCTCGATCGGCGGCGCGATCTTCTCGGCCGGTGCCGGCGGAAGTGCTGGCTTGGCCGCGCCCGCCGCGCCCTGCGTCTGCGGGTCGGGGCGTGCCGGTTCAGGGGCCGGCGTCGTCGGGCGCTCGCCGCCGGGCTTGGCTTCCGCGGGCTTATTCTGATCTTCGGACGGCGTGCCCTGCAGCGGCGGCGTGGCCTGCGCCAGCTGCATCCGGCCCTCGGCGCGGATTTGCGCGATCGATACGCCTGACACCACGACACCCGCTGCGAACAGCGAACAGGCGATCATCAGGTCGAGCTTCAGTCTGCGCTTGTCATTGCCGGTCATGTCGATCACCGCCTTTGTCCGCGGAATCAACGAAGTTGCCCGACCGGGGTTCCATCCCCGGCAAGGCGGGAACTGCCGGTCTGCGCGCCAAAACGCCGCGCTCAATCCGTGGTGCTGACTTCCCAGGTGGCGTGCCGCACGCCGGGCAGGTGCTGGAGATCCGTCGCCACCGCGTTCAGCTCGTTCGGATCGATCGCGGACGCAACCAGCTTTGCAACAATCTCGATCAGATCGTCCCCGGTCTCGACCACGTCGATATCGGCCACCGGATATTTCGCGCCCTCGAGCTTGTCGACGAGGCGGTCGCGCATGTCGGGCAAGGCGTCCGCGGCGACCGCAAGCTTGAAATAATAGGTCGCCTCCAGCGCCTTCTCGTTCAGCGGGATGCGGTTGATGGCATTGACCAGCGGGCGCAGCATGGTGTTGCCGGCGATGACGAACACGGTCAGCGCCGCGGCTTGCGCGATCATGTCAGCCCCCGCGCAGGAGCCGACCGCGGCCGAGGCCCATAGCGTCGCTGCGGTGTTGAGCCCGCGCACGTCCATGCCCTGCTTCATAATGACGCCGGCGCCCAGGAAGCCGATGCCCGAGACGACATAGGCAATCACCCGCACCGCGCCGTCGGCACCGTCCAGCTGCATGGCGAGATCGACGAAGGCGGCCGCGCCGACCGCGACCAGCACGTTGGTGCGCAGGCCCGCGGTGCGCTGGCGGTATTGCCGCTCGGCGCCGATCAGCGTGCCCAGCACGAAGGCCGTGGTCAGGCTGATTAGCGTGTCGGCGAAGTCAGCAAGCTGGAAGGTCGTCAGAAATCGCATGGTCCCCTATACGGCCGGAACCATGACGGTTTAAAGCTCCAGTAGCCCGCCGTCCCCATTTTCGTCGGCGAAAGCCAGCAGCGTGCCCTTGGCATTCCAGCCGATCGCAGCCACCGGAGGCGTGCCGTTGCGGCGGACCAGGATCTCCGCGCCGTCTTCCAACCGCACCATCAGCACGGTGCCGTCGCTATAGCCGGCGGCGAGGATGTCGTTCTTGGGGTGACAGGCGACCGCCGCCACGCGCGCCTGCAGCGGCGCGAGCATGGCGGGCTCCTTGCCCATCGGACCGTCCTTGCTGCCGAACGGCCAGATGATGACGGTGTCGGCGCCCGAGGTGGCGAGGCCCTTGCCGCCCGCGCTCCAGGACATCGAGCGGACGCGGCCGGGATAGCCGGTCATGCGCATATGCCTGTTGTCGGCGAGCCGCCAGCCGTGCAGCGCCGGCTCGTGCATCGCGGTGACCAGAAACTTGTTGTCCGGGCTGAAGGTCACCGCGTGATGCGAACCGGCCCAGGGCAGGAATTCGGCCGAGCCTTCCATGTTCGGAAACCACAGCGTCACGCCGTTGTAATGCGCGATCGCGAGCCGCAGACCCTTCGGCGCAAACGCAAGCCCGCCGACGGTCGAGGGCACCTCGAGCGACTTTTCCTCACTCTTGCCGCTCTTGACGGTCGCGACCTTGCCGGCCGACCAGGCGAAGGCGCCATCGGCATGCAGCGCCACCGCGTCGATCCAGCGCCGCTTCGGATCGGTGGCGAGCAGAGTCACCTCGCCCTTGGCGTCGAGCGAGACGACCTTGCCGTCGTCGCCGCCCATGATAAGGCGCTTGCCATCTGAGGCGGTGGAGAGAATGCCGCCGCTGTGCACGGCGACATTGGTGATCTCGCCCTTGGCGTCGACGAGCGCGACATTCTCCTCGCCGCCGACGAAGGCGGCGCGGGGCCCAAGGAAGTGCAACGAGGTCACGGCCATGCCGAGCGCAACAGGCTTGACGCGGTCCGTGACGGAAACGATCGAGGCGGAATCGGGCGCCGGCGTGAACTCTTTCATCACGAGACGATGCAGCTCTCGAAACCCTTGCGGATGGCCTCTTCGGGCAATTCGCGGCCGATGAAGACGAGGCGGCTCTCGCGCTTCTCGCCCTCCTTCCACTTCCGCTGGTGGTCGCCCTCCAGCATCATGTGGACACCCTGGAAGACGTAGCGGTCGTCGTCGTCGTGGAAGGCGAGGATGCCCTTGGAGCGCAGGATCTTGCCGCCCTCGACCTGCACCAAATTCTGCAGCCACGGCATGAACACGTTCGGATCGAGCGGCTTGTCGGACTTGAGCGACAGCGACTGCATGTCCTCGTCGTGATAATGCTTCAGGCCGTGACCGTGATCATGGTGATGATCGTGGCCGTGATGGTGGTGGTGATCATGGTCGTGGTCATGATCGTCGACCTCCAGGAAGTCCGGCTCGACTTCGAGGATGCGGTCGAGGTCGAAGGCGCCGCGATCGAGCACGTCGGCCAGGGCCACCGAGCAGCGCTCGGTGCGATGCAGCTTCGCATAGGGATTGATGGCGCGGATGCGGGCCTCGACCTCGGCAAGCTCGCCCTTGCTGACGAGATCGGTCTTGTTGAGCACGATGACGTCGGCGAACGCAATCTGGTTCTTGGCCTCGGGCGCGTCCTTGAGGCGGTCGGACAGCCATTTGGCGTCGGCAACCGTGACCACCGCGTCGAGCCGCGCGTTCTTCTGCACGTCCTCGTCGACGAAGAAGGTCTGGGCGACGGGCGCGGGATCGGCAAGGCCGGTGGTCTCGACAATGATGGCGTCGAACTTGCCCTTGCGCTTCATCAACCCGTCCATGATGCGCACGAGGTCGCCGCGCACGGTGCAGCAGATGCAGCCGTTGTTCATCTCGAACACTTCCTCATCGGCGCCGATGATGAGGTCGTTGTCGATGCCGATCTCGCCGAACTCGTTGACGATGACGGCGTATTTCTTGCCGTGGTTCTCCGACAGGATGCGGTTCAAAAGCGTGGTCTTGCCGGCACCGAGATAGCCAGTCAGGACGGTCACGGGAATTTTGGAGGAGGTCGCTTCAGACATAAGAACTCCGACATCGGGCTTGTTCGCGCGACGCGAGGCAGGGTGGCCCCTACCCTAATGGTCAAGCGCGCTGGTCAGGGCCTTTATATTGTGCCTGACCATGTCAATGTAAGTGGGTGCAGACCCCTTTTCGCCCGTTAAACCGTCCGAAATCAGGGTCCCGCCGACCTTTGCGCCGGTCTCCGCCGCGATCCGCCGGATCAGGCGGTCGTCGCTGATATTCTCCAAAAATACCGCCGGGATTTTTTGGGCCTTGATCTGGCCGATGATGGCGGCGATGTCCCGCGCGCTGGGCTCGGTTTCGGTGGAGACGCCCAGGGGGGCCACGAACTGGACGCCGTATTCGGCGGAAAAATAGCCGAAGGCGTCATGGGTGGAGATCACCTTGCGCCGCTCCGGGGGGATTTTAGCGACGGCCTCCCGCACCTCACGATCGAGCGTTTCGAGCTTGTCCAGATAGGCCTTGGCCCGAGCACGGAAGACATCCGCGTCATCCGGGGCAGCCGCGGCCAGCGCATTGGCGATGTCGGTCACGTAGACCCTGGCGTTGGGGACGGACTGCCAGGCGTGGGGATCGGCGGCCGCGCCGAGTTTCAGCGGCACGATGCCGGCGCTTGCGGTGACGATTTGCGCCTTGCTGCCTGCGGACTGCACGAGACGCGGCAGCCAGCCCTCCAGCCCGAGCCCGTTGACGATCACGAGCCTCGCCTCCGCGACGCGCTTCGCATCGGACGGTGCCGGCGTATAGACGTGGACGTCGCCGTCGGCACCGACCAGCGTGGTCAGATTGATCCTGTCACCGCCGACATTGCGGACGAAATCGGCCAGGATCGAGAAGCTCGCGACGACGTTGAGCCGCTCCGCGGCCTGGAGCGGCGAGGCGATCAGCACCAGCGCACAAAGCAGGATGATCCGCATCGTCACGCTTCCAGATGCCGGCCGGGAAACAATTGCCTGACGATACCGCCGACGCGACCGAACAGGACGGAGACGATGTAGAGCACCGTCGCCACGAGAATGATCGCGGGGCCTGAGGGCACGCGGGTCTGGAATGACAGCACGAGGCCCGCATAGCCCGAGACCGCGGCGGCAACGACAGCGATGCAGATCATGACGGTGAGATCACGCGACCAGAACCGCGCGATGCCGGCCGGCAGGATCATCAGCCCGACCGCAAGCAGCGTGCCGAGCGCCTGAAACCCGTTGACGAGGTTGATGACGACGAGGGCGAGGAAGGCGAGATGCGCAGGTCCGCCGGCGCGGCTGACGGCGCGCAAGAACAAGGGATCGACGCTCTCGATCACCAGCGGGCGGTAGATCACCGCCAGCACCAGCAGCGTCACGGTGGCGTTGAAAGCGACCACCAGCAGCGTCTGGTCGTCCATCGCGAGGATGTTGCCGAACAGCACGTGCAAGAGGTCGATATTGGTGCCCTTGATCGAGACAATGGTGACGCCGAGCGCCAGCGAGGCCAGATAGAAGGTCGCGAGCGAAGCGTCCTCCTTCAGTCCGGTCGAGCGCGCGACCACGCCGGCGAGGATCGCGACCGCAAAGCCGGCGATCAGGCCGCCCGCCGTCATCGCGAACAGATTGAGGCCGGAGAGCAGGAAGCCGATTGCGGCGCCGGGCAGGATCGCATGCGCCATGGCGTCGCCGACGAGGCTCATCCGCCGCAGCATCAGGAATACGCCGATCGGCGCACCGGCCAGCGCCAGCGCGATTGCGGCGGCAAGCGCGCGCCGCATGAACTCGAATTCGGTGAACGGAGCGATCAGCGCGTCATAGAGCATCGGAGATCAAGCCGCCCGCGAACGGGCATCGTCAGCCGCACAGGCCGCCGCGCTGTCGTCGAATGCCTCGCACATTCGCATCGCGACCATCAGGTTCTCCGGCGTCAGCACCTCCGCCGTCGGTCCCCATGCCACGGGGCCACGGGCCAGCACCAGCGTCTGGCTGAAATGGGTGCGCACCATCTCCATGTCGTGCAGCGCGGCGAGCACGGTACGGCCCTCGCCTTGCCACTGCTTCACCAGCGCGAGCAGATCGGCCGTGGTCTTGCTGTCGATGGCGTTGAAGGGTTCGTCGAGCACGATCAGACTCGCGTCCTGGAGCAGCACGCGCGCGAACAGCACGCGCTGCATCTGGCCGCCCGAGAGGGTGCCGATGGGTCGGTTCTCGAAACCGTTGAGGCCGACGGAGGCAATCGCGCGCAGGATCTTTTCGCGGGCGGCCTTGCCTATGCCGCCGAACAGGCCAGTGCCGCGCCACAAGCCGGTGCCGACGAAATCGAACACCGAGATCGGGAAGCTGCGGTCGATCTCCGCGCTCTGCGGCAGGTAGGCGATGTCGCGGGCATCGAGCCCGCCGAGATGGATGCTGCCGTCGAGCGGCTTGAGGATGCCGACGATGCCACGCAGCAGGGTCGACTTGCCGGCGCCGTTCGGGCCGATCACGGCGACCAGCGCACCGCGTGCGACCTCGCCGTTGAGATGGTGCACGGCCGGGTGCCGGTCGTAACCGAGCGTGACGTTGTGAAATGTTAGCTGTGCCATCCTCACCTCATCGCCAGGAAGACCACGCCCCAGAGCACGGCGCAGACGGCGAGCGCGGCGGCGAGGCGGCCGGCCATGGTCATGCGCAGGATCGACCAGGGCGCCGCCTGGGCCGGATGCGGCGAGGCCGCATCATGGACATGGGCGTGGCTGTGGTCGTGCCCGTGCGAATGACCATGGGAATGGCCATGAGCAGAGTCGTGATGATGGGCGTGGGACGCGGCGGGAACCATGCCAGAACGTTATATTATAACATTGCACCTGTCCACGGCCGCCTCAGGGCTTACCGATCACCATCGCGATCGCCGCGGCCAGGAACGGGAACGGCACCGAGACGGCGCAGCGGAACCAGACGAAACGGGCCGGCATGAACGGGATTTCCCACAGGATCACCCGCTGGAAGGCAAACAGCGCCCAGGCGACGACATAGGCCACCACCTGAGGCACGCCGCCGCCCGACTTCAGCGCCACGGTGCCAATCGAGAAGCCAATCACGGGGCCCCCGGGCGTCGCCGCGCCAGCAACCACGGCGGAGGCGACCCCGAGCCAGCCGCTGTCCGGCCCGAGCCAGCCGGTGATCACCTCCTGCGGGATGATGGCGGCGATGTAGCCGGAGCCGATCACGCCCAGCGCGATCCGCGGCACGATGTTGATGAAGTCCATCGCGCCTTCGCGCAGCGAAGCCTTGAACACGGTCGGGCCGCGGCGGAAGGCGACCAGGCCGACGCCGAACACCGATCCCCACAACAGGATGTCGATGAGAAGCGCCGCGCTCAAGTCTCGTCATCCTTGGCGGCGGGCTTCGGATAGAGCCTGACATAGACGAAGCGGCCAAGCGCGCCGGCCAGCACCGGCAGCGGCAGCGAGATGAGAATGCGCCACAACGTGAAGTCGGTGCCCATGATCGGGATCTCCCAGGCCACCGCGCGGCCGTAGCCGATCAGGGTCCAGCTCACGACCATGGCGATGGTGGCGCCGAAATCGGCTCCGACCGCCAGCAATGCGCTCGCCACGGGATAGGCGGTGAACGGCCCGCCGGGCAGGATCGCACCGAAGGCAGCGCCGATCAGAAGACCTTTCAGCCCTGATTTCGGCCCCAGCGAACGCGAAACCTTTTCGTGCGGCAGGATTTCCGAGATCAACGCGCCGAGCAGGCAGCCGGCGAGCACGCGCGGCAGGATGCCTGAGAACAGCGAGAGATCGTGGGTGAGAATGTCGAGGACCCCGTCGGTGCCGTCACGCCGCCAGACCAGACCTGCGCTGACCGCCACGAGGACTGCGATGATGATCGTCGACCAGCCGATCGGCTTGCGGACTCGTCCCGGCCTCGGCTCGGACTCCGCGTCCTCGGCAGGCGCGGGACTGTTCGGGGAAGGTTCTGACAACGGGCTGGGTGGCTCAAGGGTGATGCCCGCTCTGATTAAGGGCGCCACTGAGGCGATGCAAACGGTGTGATCACAGACCCATGCGCGCGCCGCGCAGGGCAATTCCGCACAGCAAAAAGGCGGCCGCGCGAGCGACCGCCTTTCGATCTCGTCATCCCGCGGCGCTTAGGCCTTCTCGAACAGGGACTCGACGTATTCCCAGTTCACGAGGTTCTCGACGAACGCCTTGAGATAGTCCGGACGGCGGTTGCGATAGTCGATGTAGTAGGAGTGCTCCCAGACGTCGCAGCCGAGGATCGGGGTGGCGCCGTGCACCAGCGGATTCTCGCCGTTCGGGGTCTTGGAGATCTCGAGCTTGCCGTTCTTGACCTGGAGCCAGCACCAGCCGGAGCCGAACTGGCCGACGCCGGCCGCCTGGAAGTCGGTCTTGAACTTCTCGAAGCCGCCGAGGTCCTCGTTGATCTTCTTCTCGATCTTGCCCGGCAGCTTGGTGCCGCCGCCATTGGGCTTCATCCAGCTCCAGAAGTGGATGTGGTTGTAGTGCTGGCCGGCATTGTTGAACACCGCGGGGTTCTTGCCGAACGAGCCCTTGACGATCTCTTCAAGGGACTTGCCTTCCCATTCGGTCCCTTTGAGCGCGTTGTTGCCGTTGGTGACGTAGGCCTGATGATGCTTGTCGTGGTGGAATTCCAGCGTCTCCTTGGACATGAACTGGCCGAGGGCGTCATAGGCGTAAGGGAGTGGGGGCAGCGTAAAGGTCATGGGATGTTGTCCGCGACTGATGGGGAACTGGCTTAACGGGGAGTCTTATAGAAGGTTCCACGGCTGTTAAATACCGCCAATTTGCGAAATTGCGTGATGCGGTCGATTGGCCCGATTGCATAAAATCGACGCAGGCGCGGGGGCGCTTCGCTCGGCCGCAAAAATATCATTGCCTTTGAAGCGCTTATGACAGAACGAATGCGCCGCGAAGCGGAGCTCCGAGGGACGAAGCCATGAGCATCGAAATCGACATCCTGAACGGCGACGCCTCGTGGCCGATTGCGGAGCCGCTGCATCAGGCGGTCTGGGGACCGCAAGAGGTCGCGGACAAGCCCTGGGCTCACGTCAAATGGGCCAATGCCGATCTGCGCGTGCTGATCGAGACGCCCGAGGACGGCCTGGTCTGCCATGTCGGCATCTACTTCCGCACCGTCACCTGGAATGGACAGAAGGTCCATATCGGCGGCATTGGCGGGGTCTGCACGCGCCAGGACCGGCGCGGTCGCGGGCTATGCGACCGTGGCGATCGACGCGGCGGTTCACACCATCAGAGCCAATGAGGCGGCCCGGTTCGCGCTGTTGTTCTGCGAACCCCACAATTTCTCGTTCTACGAGACCCGGAGCTGGCTGCCCTTCAAGGGCGAGGTCTATTGCGAGCAGCCGGAGGGGCGCATCCGCTTCACCCAGATGGCCCCCTACGTCTTCAACATCGTCCGGGCACCGACCTTGGGCACCATCGACCTATGCGGCCTGCCATGGTGACCCCTGCGTGACGCGAGGGCTGCGGTTGGGGCTTGGCTGCCCTATAACATGTTGATCATCATCTAATTCCGTCCGGTGACACATGACGATCGACGCCTCCCTCGACGCCGAGCTCCCGCGTGCCCCGGTCTCCTCCCCCATCGCCGGCCTGCTGACGGCGCCGATCCTGCCGACGCTGCTGCGGCTCGCGATCCCCAACATGATCGCGATGGTCGGCAGCACGCTGGTCGCGATCGCCGAGACCTCCTATATCGGCCGGCTCGGCACCATCCCTCTCGCCGCGATCGCGCTGGTGTTTCCGTTCGCGATGTTGACCCAGATGATGAGCGCGGGCGCGATGGGCGGCGGCGTCTCCTCCGCGATCAGCCGCGCGCTCGGTGCGGGCGACCGTGACCGCGCCGCGACGCTGGCGCTGCATGCCGCCATCATCGGCCTCTGCGGCGGCGTGTTCTTCACGGTGATGATGCTCGTCTTCGGCCGCTCCTTCTTCACCCTGCTCGGCGGACGCGACCGCGTCCTCGAGGAAGCCAGCGCTTATTCGCAGGTGCTGTTCTCCGGCGCGGTCGCGATCTGGCTCGTCAACACGCTGGCCTCGGTGATCCGCGGCACCGGCGACATGCGCCTGCCCTCGATAACGCTGATCGGGGCGAGCGTGCTGCAGATCGCGCTCGGCGGCACGCTGGGGCTCGGCCTGCTCGGCGTGAAGCAATACGGCATGCCCGGCGTCGCCAGCGGCCAGTTGATCGCGTTCACCTGTGCCGCGATCTTCTTCCTCTGGTATCTCGCATCCGGCCGCAGCCGGCTGCCGCTGAAGCTTCGCGCGTTTCATTTCGAGCGGGCGATGTTCCTCGACATCCTCAAGGTTGGTGCGGTGGCCTGCCTGTCGCCGCTCCAGACCGTGCTCACCATTTTGATCTTCACGAAGATCCTGGCGACCTTCGGCACCGAGATGCTGGCCGGCTACGGCATCGGCTCGCGGCTGGAATTTTTGCTGATCCCGATCACCTTCGCCTTCGGCATTGCCTCGGTGCCGATGGTCGGCATGGCGATGGGTGCCGGCCAGTTGAAGCGCGCGCGACGCGTCGCCTGGACCGCGGCTGCGGCCTCCGGATTGACGGTCGGCCTGATCGGGCTCGTCATCGCGCTCAATCCGTCGCTGTGGGTCGCACTCTTCACGCGCGATGCCGGCGTCACCGCCGCCGCGTACAGCTATTTCCACTGGGCCGGCCCGACCTTCGTGTTCTTCGGCATCGGCGTGTCGCTCTACTTCTCCTCGCAAGGCGCGGCGCGCGTCGGCGGCCCCGTGCTGGCTTCCACCGCGCGGCTGCTGATCGTGGCGATCGGCGGCGTCGGCCTGATGATGGCGCAGGCTCCGGCCTGGACCTTGTTCGCGCTGGTCGGCGGCGCCATGGCAGTGTTCGGCCTCTCGACCGCGGCCTCGGTCGCGTTCGCACGCTGGGACAAATGAGCGCAGCATATAAACGCACATCGATAAACGCAGGAATGTGATTCCAGCCAGCGTTGCACTATCTCGCCGGCCTGCTATGGAGGCGCTCCATTTTTGAGGCCCCTTCCATGACTTCCAGATTCGCTGCTTTCATCGTCCTCCTCGCCGCGCTGCTCGGCGCGACGGCTGCGCATGCGCAGAGCGCCGATGGGACATGGCTCACCCAGGCGGGCGATGCGCGCGTCAAGATCAGCAAGTGTAGTGGCGGCATTTGCGGCCACGTCGTCTGGCTGCGCGAGCCCTACGACACCGCGACCGGCCAGCCCGCCACCGACAGCAAGAATCCCAATCGCGAGCTCGCCAGGCGCCCGATGATCGGTCTGCCGCTGTTCAGCGGCATGCAGCCCTCCGGTCCAAACAAATGGTCGGGCCAGATCTACAATGCCGATGACGGCAGCACCTATGCCAGCAGCATCACAGTGACGGGAGCAGATTCGCTGCGGGTCGAAGGCTGCGTCGGCGCGCTCTGCGGCGGCGAGACCTGGACGCGGGCAGGACGGTAGCAGGTCCACGAGCTCTCGGGCCCCGGCCGCAGCGCAGCACGTAGTGATGCGCTGCAGAGCCGGGGCCTATCGCACTCTGGGTCCCGGCTCTGCGCAGCGTCACTGCGTGCCGCAGCGCGTTCGGGACACGAGATCCCTCACGCCGTCATCGCCTTCAGCGCCGTCGCTGCCGAGGCGTAGCCGCCCCGCGCGCCGTCGATGAAGTGCACATGATCGCTGCGCAGCGCCGACGGCGTGAAGCAGGTCATCATGGCGGCGTCCTGCTGATGGAGGCCGTAGCGCACGACGCCCTCGCGCGCGGCCGCCGCGAGACGATCGCTCAGCGCGCGCTCGAGCTGCGGCGTGCAGTCGAGAATCATGCGCAGGCCGTCGTCATACTTGCGGAAGTCCGAGTTCTCGACGACTTGGCGCCTGTAGAGCTTGGGCACGAAGCCGCCGACCTTGAGATCGAAGCGCATGATCAGATAGACGAACAGCGTGTAGGCCAGCACGCTGGCCCTGCGCGCGAGCAGCGGGCCGCCGCGCCTGGTGCGGGCTTCGTATTCCAGCCCCTGCGGCGGCCATCTCAGCGGCGGTCCCTGCGGCGGCACCGGCCGGGCGCCGTCCGGGCTGCGCTCGACGAGATGGATGACGTCCTCGATCACCTTGCGGAAGGCATGCGGGTCGACGTCGGGCGCCGGCATCACGAGAACCGACAGGATCAGCCCGCGCGAGGCCGGCATCGTCTCGAAGCGGCAGGACAGTCCGGACAGGTCGGGCTGCGTCCCCGCCGGCGCCTCAGCGACAGCGAACTCGCCGCGTTTCATCGCGGCGTCGGCGAAGGCGAGCCCGCCGCCGGAGAACATCGCATAGGACAGGTTCGCCGACGGACCGAAGCGCGCCACGCGCACGTCGAGGCCGCGCGCGCGGATGGCGCTCACCGGCACCAGCGCGACGCGCATCCTCAGGTCGAGATCCTCCCGCACCCAGGTGGCGGTCGCGGCAAGCGCATCGCGCGCCGCATCGAGATCGCCGGGCGCGACCGCAAAGCTCGCACCGTCGCCGCCGAACACGAAGGGGAATTCGCGCCCCTGCAGCGCGTTCGTCACCGCCGCGATCACGGCGGCGCCGGCCATATTCACCGCCTTGTAGCGCTGCGCCGCGATTGCCTTGGTGGAATCGACGATATCGGCAACCCCGATGCTCCAATCGTCCGGGAGCGGCGCATAAAGCGCAGGGTCCATCAGGCTGGTGAAGCCGCGGAAGACGGGAATGCCGCCATAGAAGGATTCGCCTGAGGTCATCGGGATCCCGGATGGTTGGAATGCGCAACAAATACGTGGCAGGATCGATCCGGGTTCGCCGGCCGGCGGCCCCTTTCGATCATTGGCCGAAATGGGCCAGGACGACAAGACAAGGCAACAACAAGATGCGGCCGCGTTGCAATGCCGCGGCGGGTCATTGATCGGCATCAAACGACCGGCCGGAAGTTGCGGCTATCGTCCTTCAGCTCCACAGCCTTGCATGGGATGATCGAGGTGTCCGACTTCGGCAACAAGGACTCCACCTCTCCGGTTCGCCGGCGCACGGGCGTCGAGCCGATCAGCGCGGTGAAGATGCCCGAAAGACTGACGGAGGCCGTCGATGCCTGGGCCGAAGCCCATCGCCTGACCCGCTCGGATGCCATCTGCAAACTGATCGAGCTGGGCCTGAAGATCGCGCCGCCGGTGCTTCCGTCGCAGCACCCGATCGCGTCAGAGGCCACCAGGATCGAAGAGATCGCGGTCCACGAGATCGAGACGCTGCTCGATCCCGCACTACCGGCAGACGAACGCGAGCGCCGCATCCGTCGCCTCACCGAAGGGCCGCCGGAATTTTCACACGAACGAATTGACCTGCCGAAGGACTTGCCGAAGCACCGGACGTGAGCGGCTAATGCAGCTTCTCGTCCTGACGCTTGCGCAAAGTATCGAGCGACGCATCGCGGCAGCCGACCAGGTGCACGAATTGCTGCGGGTACATTTCATAGCCGTGACTGCCGGAATTCTGATGCGTCATCGGCGGGCAGTGGACATCATCCAGCTTCGCGCGGGATTGCTCCGTTCGGCCCCGATTTGAAGCGGTCATGTTGGGCATGGCCATGGACTGCTCCCTGTCGATTAGGGCAGATCGATTGACATAACCCAATCGATTGCGGCGCATCTTACGACCAAATCCGGCTGAATGTCATTGAGCCGTATCAACGCAGCTATGGCCGGCGGAGTTCCACTCAGGCTGTGTTGCCCGCATCGATGGTGAACACGGTGCCGGTGACGTTGCGGCCGCCGTCTCCCAGCAGATATTCCACCATGCGCGCGACGTCGTCCGTCTCCGGCAGGCGGCGCAAGGCGCTGCGGCCGGCGATGCGCTTGCGCGCCTCGTCGGACAGATTGTGCGTGAGCTCGGTGTCGATGAAGCCCGGCGCGATCGCATTGACGGTGATGCCGAGCTTGCCGACCTCGCGCGCCAGCGAGCGGGTGAAGCCGGTTGCGGCGGCCTTGGTCGCACCATAGACGGACAGGCCGTTATAGCCGGTGGTCGCGATGATCGAGGAGATGTTGATGATGCGGCCGGCGCCGTCGGCCATCATCTGCCGCGCGACGTATTTGGTGAGGATGATCGGCGACAGCACGTTGAGCTGCACCAGCGCCTCGATCTCGGAATTGTGCATGGTGGCGAGCAGGCCTTCGGTGCCGAGGCCGGCATTGTTGACAAGGCCGTAGACCGGGCCGAATTCGTCGCGCACCAGTTTTGCAAAGGCCGGAATCGCGTCGATCACCGCGAGGTCGCAGGCGCGGAAATGCAGACGCCCTTCGGACCCGGCGATCGCCGCCCTGAGCTCTTCGCTCTCGCGCCGCGCCGCGGCGATCACGTTGTAGCCGGCGCCAGCGAGGCGCCTGCCGATCGAAAGACCGATGCCGCGGCTGCCGCCGGTGACGAGGACATTATGCATCGGTTCGCGCCAGTTTTCCGGCCGGAGTGACATCGAGCGCCTCGACGAAGCGGATCACCGCCGGCACCTTGTGGGACGCGAGCTGCGCGCGGCACCGCTCCAGGATCTGGTCGCGGATCTCTTTCGCACGCGCCGGATCGGTGCCCTCGGTGAGGATCACGTCGGCGACCACGATGCCGCCGGTGATCGGGCTTTTCCGCGACTTGGCGCGCGACATCCGCACGTCCGGATGGCGGTTGATCACCGCCTCGATCTCCTCGGGATGGACCTTCAGCCCGCCGATATTGATGATGCCGCCGCGGCGGCCGACGAAATAATAACGGTCGCCGCGCAGCTCGACGATATCGCCGCTGTCGACGAATCCGTCGTCATCGGTGAGCGCCGCCGCATCGCGGCCGACATAGGCATGCGCGGTGCGCGTCGAACGGATACGGAGCGAGCCGTCGACCACTTTCATCTCGACGCCGTTGCGATTGCCGAGATAGTCGGCCGGAAAGCCTTCCAGCCCGTCATTGACGGCGAAGCCGACGCCCGCCTCGGTCGAGGCGTAGGCGTGGCCGACGGAGGAATTGGGGAATGCCGCCTTCAATCCGTCGAGCACCGCTTGGTCCGCGATTTCACCGGAGAGGCGAACGTAGCGAGGGGCAAATTGCGCGGCCGAACCGCTCATCAGCAGCTTGCGCCAGTGCGACGGTGTGCCGGAGATATGCGAGACACCCCGCGCCTTCAGTCGCGCGACGTGATCACCGAGCGCCTCATGCGGATCGGACAGCACCATCGAGCCGCCGGACAGGACGGCGCGAAGGAAGATCTGCAGGCCGCCATAGCGGCGAATATCGTAGAACGTGGCCCAGACCGGCGCGGGCCCGCGCGCGGGGCCTTCAGCGACGATCGCACCGGTCAGCGCTTCCAGCGTATGGCCGACGATCTTCGGCACGCCTGAGGTGCCCGAGGTGAGCATCAGCCATTCCGTGGCGCGCTCGGACTTGGCCGGCGTTGCGGCTTGGAGCGGCAATTGCGCGGTGACGATGAGCGACACGCCCGAGCTGGCCCAGCGATCGGGCTCGTCGGTGACGACGGCGTCGATCCCGGCATCCGCGATCAGCGCGTCGAGGTGATCAGGGTTGAGATCGGGCGGGCACAGCAACATGCGGCGCGCGATGCCGTCGAGCTCGATCATGGCGAGGCCCGACCGGAGCTGGTCGGACAGTTTGAGCAGCACGGAGCGGCCCGACAATTCATGCAGGCGGCCACCGAGGACCGTCTGCGACAGGATATCGGTCAGCGACACGACATGATGCGCGTCGGAGATCGTGCGGCCTTTCAGCTCCGCGCCAAGATGGTCGCGAAGCGCGAAGATCTCACGCGGGGACATTTTCGTAGGCCCGCACGAAATCGCCCACAGTAGCGGGGAATGCTGCGTCCTCGGAAATGGTGAAGGGATCGACGCCGGTCTCGTCCTCGAGACGTGCGACGAGGATGGCGAAGGCGAGCGAGTCGAAGCCCGTCTCGTGCAGCGACAGATCGTCCGAAAGCGCGGGAAGCGTGACGTGCTGCTCCCTGGCGATCTGCTGGATCGCCTCAATGACCTTAGACCTTACCGACATGGCTGGCTCGCTTTGTTATCGTTGGCGTTGCGGCGGCTCTTGCTGGCCGCCTCCCCATGGCGGCTTGTTTACCCGAGAGAAGTAAATGCCTTCTTGGACAATTCAGATAAAATTGGACCTATCTGCCGATTTTGGAGATCTACAGCCTGATCGAGCCGTCCAGGATCCGTGCACGAGCCTCGGCATCCAGCGGGACATAGGCCCCGGATCTGGAATCCATCAAGAACAACGGATCGGAGATCCCGGCGGGATCGAAGCCTTCCCGCGCCAGATCGCCTTTCTTTTGCTTGAACGTCTCGGTCGCATCGATCTCGCTGGAGATGCGGATGAAGACGGGATGTGCATAGACCGGCAGACGCTGCGCGAGATGCGCGGGCAATGCCGCAATGTCAAAACCCTCGTTGACGACGATCGCGCTCATGCCGGCACGCCCGTCGGCCCCTGGGATGCTGACGCCGTAGGTGGTGGCATCGACCACGCCGGTGAAATCGCGCATCGCGTCGTTCACCTCCGAGGTCGCGACGTTCTCGCCCTTCCAGCGGAACGTGTCGCCGATACGATCGACGAAATGGAAGAACCCCTTGTCGTCGATCCGCATCAGATCGCCGGTACGAAACCATGCATCGCCTTTGGCAAAGACATTTCGAAGAATCTTCTTCTCGGTCTCGCCAGCATCGGTATAGCCCTCGAAGCGGCCTCCGCCCTCATCGGCGGTGCCGATGCGGCCGATGGCTTCGCCGGCCTCGCCGCGCGCGCAGGCGATGCAAAACCCCTCTTCGTTGCGCAGCGGCACGCCACTATCGGGGTCGAGCTTGACGAGATTGGCGGGGAAGCGATGCGCGAGCAGCGGCGGGATGCGGCCGATGGCGCCCGGCTGTCCCTCGACGTTGAACAGCGAGAAATTGCCTTCGGTCGCCGCATAGAATTCGAGGATCCGGGGAATGGCGAAACGCGCCTGAAAGTCGTCCCAGATGTCGCCGCGCAGGCCGTTGCCGCAGACGAGGCGGAGACGATGGCGGTTCTCGTATTCCGACGGCGCCGCCTTGAGCAGGTAGCGGCAGAGCTCGCCGATATATTGAAACAGCGTGCAGTCATGCCGCACGATGTCGGACCAGAAATGCGAGGCCGAGAATTTCTCCGCGATCACCACCGAGCCGCCGGCCGCGAGCATGCTGCAGGGCGCCACGATGCCGCCGACCGAGTGGAACAGCGGCAGGCAATCATAGAGCCGATCCTGCGGGCTCGCGCCGGTGAGACCGGCGAACCAGAAGCCCCAGTTGAGAATGCGGCGGTGGCTGATGCTGGCGGCCTTCGGCAGGCCTGTGGTGCCCGAGGTGTAGATCAGCAGCGCACGGTCGTCGATGGTGACCTCGCCGCGTTCTTCCGGCGATAGGGGAGCGTCGTCCATCGCCGCCAGCGCGACATCGATGGCGCGATCGCTGCGGGCATCGCCATGCGTCCAGACCTTGGCCTGGGACTTCAGATGCGGCGCTGCGCCCTCCAGCACCTCCGTCAGCCCATGCGCCACGATGATATGGCTTGGCTTGGCGACATCGATGCAATGCGCGAGCGAGGGCCCGACCAGCTTGGTGTTGAGCAGCGCGACCACACCGCCGACCCGGCTGATGCCGAGCCAAGCCGCGACATAATCGATGCCGTTCGGCATGATCAACGCGACGGTATTCCCCTTGGCCACGCCCACCGAGCGCGCCCAGCGCGCGTAACGATTGATGCGCCTCGACAGGCCTTCGTAGTCGAGACTCGTGTCGTCCGTGACCAGCGCGACGCGGCCAGGTTGGCGCTGCGCCCAATCATCGATGACGTCGGCGAACAGGCGTCCCGGCAGCGTCTCGATCCGCGCGGTGAGCTCGATGGCTTTCAGCCAGATCTTCGAAGCCGACGGCGCGCGCGCGACTTTCGGCTGTTCGATGACACCGGTGGTCATATTGTTCACTCTTCGAGCCGTCCGCTGATATCCGGCAATCTAACCCGCGTGCTTTGCCCAGGTGTTAAGAGACAAGGTAAAACTCCGTTAGTGCGCGATTAACTCTAGTGATCCTTTACCAAGCCGGCGGGATCGGCGTGCGGCGCAATCCAATTCTTGCGATAGCAATGCCAATTGTCAGCGCGCTGGTCGCGTCGCCTCGGCCCCTCGCGGGGAGAGGTGAAGTGGAGACCGTCATGATCACCAGACGACATTTCATTCAGGCCGCCGCCTGTGCCGCGGCCACGATCGCCGCACCGCGTGCCTTTGCCCTCGGCAATCCCTCCTATCCCTCGCGCAGCGTGAAATGGGTGGTGCCCTATGCGCCGGGTGGCGCGACCGACCTGCTGTCGCGGCTGCTCTGCCAGCGGCTGTCCGACCGGCTGGGCCAGACCTTCGTCGTCGAGAACAAGCCCGGCGCCGGCAGCAATATCGGCACGCAGGCGGTGATCTCGTCGGCCCCCGACGGCTATACGCTGCTGCTGACCTCGACGGCGAACGCGATCAACGCTTCGTTCGATCCGGCACTGCCGTACGATTTTGCCAGGGGCATCGCACCGGTCGCCGGCGTCGCGCGAATTCCGCTGGTGCTGGTCGTCAACAACGATTTGCCGGTGAAATCCGTCGCCGACTTCATCGCCTACGCCAAGGCCAATCCCGGCAAGGTGTCGATCGCCTCCTCGGGCATCGGCACCTCGCTGCACCTCTCGGGCGAATTGTTCAAATCGATGGCCGCCGTAGAGTTCACCCACGTCCCCTATCGCGGCTCGGCGCCGGGTCTGACCGACGTGATGAGCGGGCAGATCCAGGGCATGTTCGACAACGTCACCTCGTCCTTCGAACTGGTGCGCGCCGGCAAGCTGCGCGCGCTCGGCGTCACCACGCGCGAGCGCTCGGAAATCCTGCCCGACGTGCCGGCGATCGCCGAGACGCTGCCCGGCTACGAGACGTCGTCGTTCTACGGCGTCGGCGCCCCGCACGACACGCCGCGCGAGATCGTCGATCTGCTCAACCGCGAGATCGACGCTGCGCTGTCTGATGCCGGCATCAAGGCCCGCATCGCCGAGCTCGGCGCCGTCCCGCTGCACGGCAACGCCGTTGAATTCGGCGGCATGCTGGCGGCGGAGACCGACCGCTGGCGCAAGGTGGTGGAGTTGTCGGGGATCAGGAAGGATTAGCGGCAGCACTGCCCGCGATGCGGAAGCGCCGGTCCACCGACGCTAGCCGCTACGCCTGTAACGCAAACGTTGCGGCGGCGCTTGGACCGGATAATACGGATTGAGATCACAGATCGCCGAGCGGCCGAACGCGGTTGCGCGGCACTGCGGGATCGACGTGAAGGAGCAATCGTACCACTCTCCACCTCCCCCGTTCGCACCCGAATAAACATGCATGCAGACGGGGTACCGCGGATCAAAGGTCTGCGCATGCGACGGCGCAGCCGTCAGCAACGCGCCAGCTATCATGAGCAGGCCGAACGAGAACCGCATGAGCTGCAATCCGATAAGCTGCATCTGACTACTGCTGCGCCTTCTTGTGGCGCCGGCGCGGCTGCTGCGGCGGCTGGTCGAAGCGGTAGTAGGGATTGACGTCACAGCTGGCCGAGCGGCCCGAGGCGGTCGCACGGCACTGCGGCAGCGAGGTGAAGGAGCAGTCGAAATAGTCGCCGCCGCCACCGCCGAAGCCGCCGCCGGGCGTGTAAACGTGCATGCATACGGGGTAGCGCGGATCATAGGTCTGGGCGCTGGCATCTGCCGCGACGAACAGCGTGGCAATCGCCGTGAGGGCCAAAATCGATGGGCGCATGGACTTAATCCTCGAATCGACGGCGTCGGCGGGCCTGATGCCGACGGCCTGCTATGGCATAACACCAGGCCGGAGGCGACTGTTCCTAGGGACAGATGACGGCAAGGTGAGCAATGGGCTGCGGCGCTAGGCGCCGAGCCCCTGCAACACCAGACGGTTCAGCCTCGCTGCAAAGGCCGCGGGATCTTCCGGCAATTCGCCGTCCAGGATCTGGGCCTGTTCGAGCAGGAGCAGGCTGAGATCGTCGACCACCTTCGAGCCGGCCTGCGCCTTGGTGATTGCCGTCACCAGCGGATGGCGCAGATTGATCTCGAGGATCGGCTTGGTCTTCATGGCCCGGTTCTGCTGCGCCAGGATGCGCTCGAGCTCGCGGCTCGGGCCCTGGCTGTCGGCAACGAGGCATGAGGCCGAACTGGTGAGGCGCGTCGAGGCCTTGACGTCGCTGACGCGCTCGCCGAGCGCGGCCTTGATCACGGCGATGGTGGCGCCTTCATCGGCGGCCGGCTCCTCCTTGTTCGCCTCGTCCTTGTCGTCAACGCGGGGAATCAGGTCGAGGTTGAGATCGCCCTGGCTCAGCGACTTCAGCGGCTTGCCCTCGAACTCCGAGGGCATCGAGGTCCAGAACGCGTCGACGGGATCGGACAGCAGCAGCACCTCGATGCCGCGCGCGGTCGCAGCTTCCAGCCGCGGATTGGATTTCAGCCGCTCGATGCTGTCGCCGACGAGATAATAGATCTCGGTCTGGTTCGGCTTGAAATCGGCGATGACCTGCTTCAGCGAACGTTTCTCGCCCGACGTCGTGGTGAAGCGCGACAATGCCAGCAGCTTCTCGCGCCGCTCGAAATCCTCGTAGATTCCTTCCTTGAGCACCGCACCGAACGCGTCCCAGATCTTGGCGAAGTTCTCCGGGTCCTTGTCGGCGAGGCTTTCCAGTTCGGACACGACGCGGGTCGCCACCGCCTTGCGGATCTGCGCGAGCTGCGGATTGTTCTGCAGCATCTCGCGGGAGATGTTGAGCGGAAGATCCTCGCTGTCGACGACGCCGCGGATGAAGCGCAGATAGCCCGGCAACAGATCGGCATCGTCGGTGATGAAGACGCGGCGCACGTAGAGCTTCACCCGGCCCTTGCGGTTCGGCTCGAACAGGTCGAACGGCTTGGTCGCGGGCGCGAACAGCAGCACGGCATAGGAATAGCGGCCTTCGGCACGATAATGCAGCGTCATCGCGGGATCGTCGAAGGCGGACGCGATCTGCTGATAGGCTTTCTTGTAGTCTTCTGCCGTGAGCTCTGATTTCGAGCGCTGCCACAGCGCGCTGGCCGAATTGATCTGGCGCGGCTCGCCCTCTTCCGGCACGAGCTCGATGGGAAACAGGATGTTGTCGGAATAGGCACCGACGATGCGCTCGATCTCGTAGGCCTCGAGATATTTCTTGGCATCGTCCTTCAGGTGCAGGACGATCTCGGTGCCGCGGGCTACACGCGCCGCCTCCTCGTCGCTGGCACGGGCGATCTCGAAGCCGGAGCCGCCGGAGGACGTCCAGGTCCAGACGTCGCTCTCGCCGGCGCGCCGGCTGACCACGACGATCTTCTCGGCGACCATGAAGGCGGAATAGAAGCCGACGCCGAATTGGCCGATCAGGCCGAGGCCGTCCTTGGCCTCCTTCAGCTTCGACACGAACGCCTTGGTGCCGGAACGGGCGATGGTGCCGAGATGATCGATCAGCTCCTGCCGTTCCATGCCGATGCCGTTGTCGGCGATCGTGAGCGTCGCGGCCTGCTTGTTGGGGATAATGCGGATCTTGAGCGCGTCGCCCTCGCCCAGCAGCGCCGGACTGGCGATCGCCTCGTAGCGCAGTTTGTCGCAGGCATCCGAGGCGTTGGAGACGAGCTCGCGCAGGAAGATGTCGGTCTCGGAATAGACGGAATGCACCATGAGGTGCAGAAGCTCGGAAACCTCGGCCTGGAAGGGCTGCGTATGCACAGCCGTGTCTGACGTCGTCATGCGTTTACCCGGTCAAAACGAAGGGAACCCGGGATATAACGCGAGCGCAGGGCGGATCAAGTGGACGTGAACGATCGAGGTCTCGGCGGATGGACGCCGGATCCCGCAGCTGCGGATCAGGTCACGCAACGACCGGGCTGGAGCAGCTTTGCGACCTCGGTCAGGGAGCTGACCATCGGCTCGCAGGCGATCGTGGGCCTGTTGCGGGTCCGCTTCTGGTTCTGGAGCAGCATCGGCGGCTTGGCGTTGCCGGTCTCGATCACCGCGGGAACCCGGAGCAGCACCGAGGTGTCGGCGAGGTCGTTCAGCCGCATCGAGACGGTGCGGGTGGGAACCGGCGCCGGCCGGATCTCTGCAAGGCGGTCCGCCTTGCCGGCACGATTGACGTTGTGGCTTGCATCAAGGCTCGGCGCATAGTTCGAGCTGTGGCTGGGGACATCGGCGACCGCCTGCCAGCGGTTGGCGAGATCGTGGCCGGAGGCCAATTGCACCGCGCCGAGCGTTGCGGCAATCGCGACAGCGCCCAAAAATACCTTTTGAATCTGTGACATGGATGTCTGTCCCTCGCCCCATGGCGATCGCGGGAACAACGCGGGCGGAGGACCGGGGGTTCTTGGCCGTTACGATCACTTAACCGTGTGCGGCAAAGGCCGCAGCGCGCGCAAAATATTTCGAACGGCCTGGAACGAGTCGCGTGGACGGGAGTCGTCTCAGCAGCCGGCTATTCCCCCCTGCCCCATAAGCCGGCGACGTAGGGCGCGACTGTGGTGATGCCAGTCGCGCCTTACTTTTTTTCGCCCTTCGATCGTAAGGGCGGAGGGCGATGAAACCTCGGCGTTTTCCACTTGGTGGCAGGGATCGAGGCGGCAGGGATCGAGCAAAATCGCGGCGGGGCTTTGCCTTACGTACCGCCGGCCTTCAGCAATTGCCGCGCGTCGAGCTCGACCGTCTTGAATCCCCAGTCCGCCGCGACGTGCACGAGATGCGCCGTGCCTCCAGGGCCGTCGGGGTCCTTCTCGCGATTGTAGAGCGCGACCAGCGTCAGATAGCGCGGTTGCGCGGCCAAGGCATTGAACATCATCCAGAGATTATTCCGCTGCCAGATGTCGTAATCCTTCTTGCCGGAGAGCCAGCGGGGCAGATCCTTGGATTCGGCAAGCACGCGAGGCGCCACGCGCTGGCAGAGTTGCTGGTATCGCATCACCCAATCGACCCCGCCGTGATTGACCGATTCGGCCTGGAACTGGGCCTCCGGCAACGCGAGCATGAGCTGCGTGGGGACGCCAAGTGCGTTGCAGACCTCGTGGAACAGGATATCGCTGCCGCAAGCTCCGCCCGCGATGCCGTACGCAACGCCGCCCTTCTCGTTCATCTCGTCCTTGACCGCCTTTTCGATCATCTTGCGCGCCGCGGCAATTGCCTCGGATGTGTTGGGAAAACGCGGGTCGTTCTTGTCCCGGCGGGGCGTGTCCAGCATATGGCCCGTGAAAAGGATGACCCGCACAGGCGGCTCCGCGGGTTTGTCCGGTGCAGCCTGGTTCATCTCTCTCAGCGAGGCCTCGACATTTGCCGACAGCACCCCGAGCTCGCGAAACAGCAGGAGATTGCGCCGCGCCGCATCGATTTCGAACGGGCCCGCATTTGTCAGGCCTTTTCGATAGGCGGTCCCGGCTAGTGCCGGCCTCTCGGCCGTGAGGAAGGCCAGGTCCGCGCGGCTGATCTCCTTCCAGATGTCGAATTTCTCGCCCTTCCGCACCACCTTGTCATCGTTGCCGACGGCCAGATGGAGCGCCGCAGCGAGACGACCGGCGCGGCGTTCGCCGGTCTTGAGCGCGGCGATCGCCGCGTCCCCGTCATCGAAACTTTCAGCCCAGACGTCGGGGAGCGCCTTGGCGAGACCGATCTGGATCGTCAGCATCGCAAGCGCGTTGATCCCCGCATAGAAGCTGTCCAGATCTTCGGCGAAGCCATCGAGATAATGCTGGATGGCGGAGGCAAGATGCGGCGAGCGGAGGGCCGCCTCGCGTTGCGCTTCGGGGGACGGCGCGGCCTGCCAATCGTCGATCCAGCGCGTCTTGGCATTGCTTCCCAATAGTGAATGTCCTTCGGCGCGGTGAAACCGCCGCTCCGCCGATTCCTTGGGCGTCTCATCGCGATCATTCGGCGGCATCGTGCGGGCGAGGACCCGATTGATCGCCTGCTCCGAACGCGTGATGCAGTCGAGCTTTGAATCGGGACCAAGCGCCCTGGCCGCCAACTTCTGGTAGATCGTGCCCAGGCGGTAATTGGCCTGAAAATCGTTGCTGTCCAGCCCCCGAAGCAGCTCGAACGTCTCCTTGGCTCCGGCGAGGGCCTTGATCCGAAATTGCGCGTCGCCAACAATCCGCAATCCCGCGCTCCCCCATTCGAAACCGCGGACCTCCTGCGCGAGCAGCCGCAGGTCGCCGGCGCGCCCCGCCCTTTGCGCGATCTCGACCTCTTCCTGGAAATCGAACGGCACGACCATGAGCGCGGCCCGGTCGTGCGGCGTCAGGCGTGGGAGCAACTGAAAGACAGGACTGTCCTTGTTGGTGTCGGCAAGCGTCGCCCTGAGCGACTCGATAAAGCCAGGGAGCGCGGCGGCAGGGTTCGCCGGATCGTATTGACCATATCGATCGGTCTGAAGATCGAAGGGATACTTGTCCTGCGTATCCTTGGCGCGCATCAGCAGGGTGTGCCGGTCGCGCAAACCGTGCCGGATACCGAGCTCGTAGAATACGTTGGCGTTGTGGATGGAGAGGTCGGCGATCACAAGATCGGAGAGCACCAGCAGCCTGAACATATCCTCCCGAATGTTGCCCTGCCGCGTGATCTCGAGCGTGGTGCGGCCTTCAATTCCGGCCGCCGTGAGCGCAGGAGCGATGAGCTCCCTTTCCACCCGATCGAAATCGATGCCGCCCTGCGTGCCGAAGGGACGAACAATAAAAGCGCGCGTGACTTCCATGACTCAACATCCCTGAATTTCGATCAGAAGCTAGGCCAGAGCACTGGCCGCCGCGGGCGCAGCTCAATCGAAGCCGGGCGGAAAGTGTTCCGGCTTGACCTGCTGCTCCGCGGCAAGCCGCCCGATGTCGGCAAGCTCTGCGAGATTGTTGGGATCATCCATCGCCGCGATCTTCGCGACAGCTTCCGGCGCAAGGTCGCGCTTGACCGTGGTCTTCAGCCAGCCGGGCTCCAGGAGCACGTTGTAGCGCGCATAGGTGGCCAGTTGCGGACCGCTCTGGCTGTCCAGCTTCAGATCCCCCACGGCGCGGTCGATCGCCCATGGCGTCAGGCAGTTCGTCAGCCATTGCAGCATGGCCTGATTGACGCGCCCGCAATCATCCATGAGGGATTGGAGCGATCGCAGGCCCTGCTCGGCCGCAGCCATGCGCGTGATCTGCTCCGTCGTGTAAGTCTTCTTGAACGTGCCCGTGCCGACCGAAATCAGCAGCAGCTTGTCTTTGCCGGTCGGCCAGCGGAAGCCATGGCCATCGAGCGCGGCCAGCATCAGCAGCTGCAACGACGGGTCGTTGAACGGGCTCACACCGCCGTCGACGAACGCGCCGGCGACGACGTTTCCATCACGCGAGGTGATGTCGATCTCCTGAGGCTCGAAATAGGTCGGTGCTGCCGTGCTCGCCCGGACCACCTTGGTCAAATACAACTCGCCGTCCTGCGCGGCATAGCGAGCGGCGGGATGATTGTGCAGCGGCCAGGGACTGCCGGTGTCGAGGCGCTTCGTCATGATCATCAAGCCGGTGCGGATGCGCTCGCTGTCGAGCGTCGTGTCTGCCCCGAGGTGCTTGTCGAGCGCAGCTTGAAGTGGCTCGGATTTGAACTTTGGCGCCAACAGCCCGAGCCGCCAGAACTCGGCCTGGAAAACATCTATTCCGATCCCGGTATAGAGCTCCTTGAGTTGCTCCACCGTCAATCCACAGGCCAGACCGGCCGCAATGATCGACCCCGTCGATGTGCCTCCGATGAGATCGAAATAGTCGCAGAGCAGGAAGTTTGGATCCTTGAATCGCCTCCTGAACTCCCGCTCCATGACGTCGAGATATTCGAGGGTGAGAATGCCGCGTATCCCGCCTCCATCGAGAGCCAGTATCCGCTTCGGTCCGTTCGTGCTGTCCAAATGTTGTTGCTTGGTCTTGGGCATCTGGCCCTCCCAGGCTGCAATGGCAGCCGATACCGGCTGCAGCAATTCGATAGCTCACAATATTCTCTTATGCGACGGCTGTAGAATCTGCCGCGGCATCCAATTCGATCCGACCGTCAATATCGGTCGCTTCAAGTCCACCATCTTGCACGAAACACACCCTAAAGTATAGTGGTCGAAATTGCCGGCAGACAAAAAGGCCAGGTCGTCCTCGCCATCATTCGCGGCTGCGCGCCGGGAATGAGAGAAAAGATTTCCAGATGGTGTGCGGCGAACGCGCGAGCCTTGGCTGAGGCGAAGCAAGGATTTCATGAGCAGCGTCTTGTCGCCAATCACAACAGGGACGAGCCGTTGCGACCGGTGATGGCCGGTTGAACCGCAGGAGTGTCACGCTCGACGGGATCAGGCCGCATGGCTGACATTTTCCTGAGCTACACTCACATCGATCGGCCGCGTGCCCGGCCGATCGTGGATCTTCTCGAAGAGCAGGGCTGGACCGTTTGGTGGGACCGCGGCATCGAACCCGGCATGCCATGGCGGCCCGAGCTCGACGTCGAATTGGCCAACTGTCGCGCCGTCGTCGTGCTGTGGTCGCAGACGTCAACGGCAAGCGAATGGGTTTGTCATGAGGCACGCGCCGGCCTGAAGAAGGGCGCGCTGGTGCCCATACTCCTCGACGACGATAAATTCCCGACGGAATTTGCCGCCGTGCAGGCAACCGATCTTTCGCGCTGGAACGGCGAGACAGACCGCACCGAGGTGGAAGCGCTGCTGCGCCGGCTGGCGCGTCTCGTCCCGCCCTCGCGTATCGATACGGTTCGTCCGGGCTTCGATCCAGATTTTCTCGGCGAGACGCGCCCAATCTCTCTACCGGGCGTGAACGGTGCGGTGGCGGTATTGCGCTATCTGCATTTCACGGTCGTGATGAATCCGGCGCGTCGGCTCGCGCATTACGTGGCTTACAATTGCGACGGGAGCCAATTCGTCGACGAGCCGCGCGGCGCGGATAAATGGTCGCCCGATCCGCTGCTTCCCCCCTCGTTGCAGATGAATTTGCCGCTGCTGCGACAGAGCCCTTACGACCGCGGCCATCTCATGGCCCGCGCGACGGGCTGCTGGGGCGAACCGCGCGCCGCTTCGATCTCGGCGCGACAGGCCTTCTACTGGCCCAACGTCGTGCCGCAGCACCACCGGCTCAATCGGGATTGGTGGCACGCTTTGGAACAGTGGGAGCGTGCAATGGCGCAATCGCGCGGCCGGCTGACCGGCTTCAGCGGGCCGGTGTTCTCCGACGACGATGAAGCCTTCCGCGGCGACGTCGAGTTCGAGCACGGCCTGATCGCGCGCGACACTTTTCGCGTCCCACGGGCCTATTGGAAAGTTGTGGTGGTAGCCGCTCCACGCGGCCGTCTTGCCGTCGCAGCCTATCTGATGGACCAGGTGGCGATGGTGGCACAGAACGTCGGCCGCGGGATCGAGATCGGCGACTACCGCGTCACGCTCGCGGATCTGGAAAGGATCGCGCAACTCCGTTTTGCGGCATCGCTGCACGAAGCGGCTGCGTTGTGAGTTTGCCGGCGAAGGGACGCCCGTACCCGCAAGCGCAACGGCGCTCTGCTATCGCTCGAGAGGTCAAGAGACCTCTGACGTCAAGAGACCTTCCCTGCCAGCCATGCCCGTCCCTCGCCATACAGCTTCTCCACCTCGGGCCCGATCAGGCCCGGCATGTCGCGCTTGACCTTGTAGCCGATCAGCTCCTGCATATAGGCGAGATGGCGATAGCCTTCGGGCAGCGCGGAGAGCGCCTTCTGGTCGAGACGGAGTGTCGCGGCGGGATCGACCGGGTCGATCCGGTCCTTTTCATAAATCGGCTGGCGGCGGACGATGCCCCATCTTCCCATTCCTGATTGGTCTTGCCGCTTCTCCAGGAAATCGTAGAAGCGTCCGGTGCAGACGACGTCGCAGAGCACGTCGTGTACCAGCGCGCGCTGCGAGATCGTCATCTTGGTCTGCGCGATGGCCCGCTCGCCTGCGAGATCGATGCTGGTGCCGCCGAGGAAATGCAGGATGCGCACGCCCTTGGCGAACCCCTCCTGGCTGACGCGCATGAAATCCCGCGCCGGTCCCTGAAACCAGGTCGCGGACATCCAGCCTTCTTCATGCCAGACCGTGGCAAAGCGCTCCCAGTCGCCGGCGTCGCGCCAGACCGCCCAGTTCTCGAGGAGGTCGCGGATGGCGAGGCGATCGAGGAGTTGCTGGTCCATGGTGAGTAATCTCCCGGCGCCCAAGAGCGGCGATGAATGTTGTTGGCCGGATATCAACGGGGCAATTTGGACGGCGTCAAGCAGGCTTTCCCAGCCTTTCGAAATTGCGCTCCCCCTTGCGAACGCGTTACGAGCAAGAAACCTTGCAATCAACCTGATGGCGATTACTATTCACATTGATGCAGATGAAATTCCCTTTGCTGGCCGCCCTGCTCGGATTGCTCACGGCTGTTCCGTCTTTGGCCCAGGCCGAATCCCAGAACGACAGCGTCAAAGCCTGGACGGCGAGGCTGGCGGCGCACATCAACAGCAACAAGTTTTTCCCCGTTAAAGCATGGGGGCAAACCGGCCAGGCCAAAGTTACATTCGTCATCGACCGGTCCGGAAGGTTGATCTCCCGGGCGCTGGCTGAAAGCGCCGGCTCGCAGCCGATCGACGACGCTGCGCTGGCGATCATTGCCCGCGCCGAACCGTTTCCGGCGCCGCCTTCGGAGCTGAAGGATGACTCATTCTCTTTTACCGTGCCGATTGTCTTCAGTGGTCGTCAATTTCAGGTGCCGTCCTTCCGGGTTGTGCAGAGCGGAGCGGATCTCGACCCCACGGCGTCCGATCCCATGGCCGCTTGGCGCAAGGCGGTCACCGAACATGTCTGGCGCCACAGGGTGTTCCCACCGGGCGCGATTGGCCAGAAAGGCGATGTCGGTGTCACATTCGTGGTCGATCGTTCGGGTAAATTGATCTCGAGCGCTTTGGTGGAAAGCACGGGCTTCGAGCCGCTAGATGCCGCGGCGCTCGCCATGGTCGAGCGATCCGCGCCACTGCCGAAGCCGCCCTCCGAGGCGAAGGACGATCTTCAAAGGATGACCGTCCTCATGACTTTCGACGGAACGCGGCTCATTCCGGCACCGTCGCCCGAACGAGAAAAATTGCTCCAATCCTGGATCCAGGACCAGGCCAAGCTGACTGCAAAATCCCCCGGACCGGATGATACAAAACTAAATTCCATGCTTCGCAGTATCTGCCGCGGGTGCTGAGGCGGGGTGCCGGCAAAACAAAAACGGCGCGCCTGTCGACGCGCCGTCTTCTTGTTCGATAAGGGTCTTTCTAGGCCGCCGGCGCCTTTGGCGTGCGGTTGCGCGAGTTGCGCTGGAAGAACAGGGCCTGGCTCGCCACCGCCGACACCATCGCGGGCTGGAACGGCTTTGAGATCAGGAACGCCGGCTCAGGTCGCTCGCCGGTGAGGAAGCGTTCCGGATAGGCGGTGATGAACACCACCGGCACTTCGAAAGTGCGCAGCAGCTCGTTGACGGCGTCCAGTCCCGACGAACCGTCGGCGAGCTGGATGTCGGCCAGGATCAGACCCGGGCGCTTGTTCTTGGCAAGCGCCACCGCATCGGCATGGGTCCGCGCGACGCCGACGACATTATGGCCGAGATTCTTCACCAGGCTCTCGAGGTCCATGGCGATGAAGGTCTCGTCCTCGATGATCAGCACATCGGTCGCGATCTCCGCCGCCATCTCGCGGCCTGCGGCGTCCGCAAGGCGCCGGGTCTCGGCGACGTCGGTGCCGAGGATGTAGCCGACTTCCTCTTCCGAAAACCCCTCCAGCGAGAGCAGCAGGAAGGCCTGCCGCGGCAGCGGCGTGATGTTCGACAGACGCCGCTCCGGCGGCATCGGCAGGGTCGTCACCTCGGAATCGTCGTTGACGGAGACCGAATTCCAGATCTGGGTGAACAGCCGGAACAGACCGGCGCGCGGCCCATGGCTCTCGTCGAGCACCGTGGGATCCCCAAGCATGGCTTCCAACATGGCTGCGACATAGGCGTCGCCGGAGGCTTGGCTGCCTGTCAGGGCGCGTGCGTACCGGCGCAATAGCGGCAAGTGTTCAGCAACAAGCTGTGAACGGGACATCCCCACTCCATTCATCTTCGGGCCATCCTGGCAATGCGGGGGGCCCGGGTTCCCCTGCTGGGCTGGATTACGCCTCAGCCTGAGAAAAGTTCCGTTGCGCCGGGAACTTTTTCTCGAACCTGGCATTGTGCCTAACCAGGGAACGGCTCCCGGTTGAGAAACCTCTCGAACTTACAGTCACTTAACTCGGGGAAACGTGGAACAGGTCATGAAAGATCTCAAGTCTCAAGCCAGCAGAAGCACGACCCCCGGCAAGGGAGGCCTCACTCCGGAGATCCAATCCCGGATCGGGCATCAGTTGCGCGCCATGTATGATGATGTCGTGCGACAAGGGGTTCCCGATCGGTTCGCAGAACTGATCAAGAAGCTTGATGCGCCGGGAGCGACACCCCAATTGGGCGATGAGGGCGGATCCAACGACAACAACAATGGGAGGGACTAATGCCTCTCACGGACTCCCTGCGTAACGATATCCTGGCGGCCGTGCCCAGTCTGCGCGCGTTCGCCATTTCGCTCAGCGGCAATGCGGACCGCGCCGACGATTTGGTCCAGGAAACGCTGCTCCGCGCGCTCGCCAACATCGACTCGTTCCAGCCCGGCTCCAATCTGCCGGCGTGGCTGTTCACGATCCTGCGCAACCTGTTCCGCTCCGATTATCGCAAGCGGCGGCGCGAGGTCGAGGATGCCGAAGGCAACTACGCCAAGACGCTGAAGACGCAGCCGTCGCAGAACGCGCATCTCGAGTTCGAGGAGTTTCGCACGGCGCTCGAGAAGCTTCCGCAGGACCAGCGCGAAGCGTTGATCCTGGTCGGCGCCTCCGGCTTCTCCTACGAGGATGCGGCCTCGATCTGCGGCTGCGCAGTCGGCACGATCAAGAGCCGCGTGAACCGCGCCCGCTCGAAGCTCGCCGCGCTGCTCTATGTCGACGGCGCCGAGGATTTCGGCCCGGACGAGACGATACGCGCCGTGATCGGCGGCAGCGGCGGCTGATCGCCGGCGCCACGCGAACCGAAACGAAGACGGCCGCTTCCGCGGCCGTCTTTACGCGTCCGAAAGATGGCGGCCCTCGATCATTCGTCCGCAAAGGTCACGGTGTCAGCCACGCTCGCGCGCGAGGTGCGGTAGCTGTTGACCTTGTGCGCGTCGTCGGCATAGCCGAACGAAATGCCGCAGACGACGCGGCGATCGTCGGGCAGGTTGAAGTGGCGGCGGATCAGGCCGGAGTGGCGCGCGAGCGCGGCCTGCGGAATGGTGCCGAGCCCGAGCGCCTGCGCCGCGAGCATGAAATTGCTGACATAGGCACCGCAATCGATCGCACCGTAGATGCCGAGCGGCTCGTTGGTGTGAATGATCGCGACATGCGGCGCACCGAAGAAATTGTAGTTCTCCAGCGCCTGCTTGGCGTAAGCCATTTTATCGCCGCGGGCGATGCCGAGCGTGTTGTAGAGCTGGAAGCCGCTTTCGCGGCGGCGGTCGAGATAAACGCCGACATATTCGCGCGGCGGCGTGAAGTCGTAATCGTCGCCGAGACCGCCCGAGGCCTCCTTGTAGATCGCCTGGCGAAAGCGCTCCTTGGCCGCGCCGCTGGCGATCACCACCTGCCAGGGCTGGCTGTTGCACCATGACGCCGTGCGCTGCGCAGTCGTCAGCACGTGCTCGATGACCGCACGGTCGACCTCTTTTGGCAGGAAGGCGCGGACGGAATAGCGCTCGTTGAGCAGCTCTTCGAGCACGCCGATGCGATCTTGGGTCTGATTTGCTTTAGCGTCCATTGCCTAGCTCGCTTTCGTGCCCCGGACGCGACGCAGCACGAAGTGATGCGGCGCAGAGCCGGGGCCCATTGTGGCATCTGGGTCCCGGCTCTGCGGAGCGGCACTGCGCGCCGCACCGCGTCCGAGACACAAGATTTCCTATCTACCCTTGGTCGGGATCTTGTTATACGGCACGTCCTTGTCGACGCGGATGTCGCCGGGCAACCCCAGCACGCGCTCGGCGATGATGTTCCGCAGGATCTCGTCGGTGCCGCCGGCGATGCGCATCGAGGGCGAGGACAGCAGCATCTGCTGGAACTGGCCCTGCACCGTCTCCTCGTCGTTTCCGGTGAGAACACCGGCCGCGCCCTGCAGGTCCATCGCGTAAGTCGCAATGTCCTGCAGCATCATGCCCGACACCAGCTTGCCGATCGAGTTCTCCGGACCTGGCCGCTCGCCCTTCGACAGCGCCGAGATGGTGCGGTAGCTCGTGAATTTCAGCCCGTTGGACTTCGCAGCCCAACTCGCCAGCTTCGAGCGCACCGCGGGATCGTCGATGGCGAGCCCGTCCTCCAGCATCAGATTGGAGCAGAACTCGAACATTTCAGGCACGCCGGTCGCGAGCCGCGCACCGATCGACATGCGCTCGTTCATCAGCGTGGTCAGCGAAACGCTCCAGCCCTCGCCGACGGCCCCCAGACGCTGGCTGTCGGGAATGACGACGTCGGTGAAATAGACCTCGTTGAACTCCTGCATGCCGTTGGCCTGCTTGATCGGCCGCACCTCGACGCCGGGGCTCTTCATGTCCAGGAAGAACATGGTGAGGCCCTTGTGCTTGGGCACGTTCGGATCGGTGCGCGCGATCAGGAGACCGTAGTCGGAATAATGCGCGCCCGAGGTCCAGATCTTCTGGCCGTTGACGACCCAATTATCGCCCTTCTTCTCCGCGCGCGTGCGCAGGCCCGCGACATCGGAGCCGGCGGAGGGCTCGGAGAACAGCTGGCACCAGATCTCCTCGCCAGAGGCGAGCTTCGGCAGATAGCGACGCTTGGCCTCCTCGCTGCCGAAGGCCATCACGGTCGGGCCGCACATGCCCTCGCCGATCTGGAACGGCTGCGTCAGCTTGCCGTAGACGCCCTCCTCCTGCTGCCAGATCACCTTCTCGATCGGGCTCGCGCCGCGGCCGCCATACTCCTTCGGCCAGTGCAGGCAAGCCCAGCCGCCTTCGGCCTTTTTCTTCTGCCAGGCCTTGCCGACATCGACGATGTCGTGGCTGGCAAGGCGGATGCGGCCGAGCGAGGATTTTGACAGCTCGGCATGCAATTCCTTCGGCGCATTGGCGTCGATCCATTTGCGCGCGGTCTCGCGGAATGCGGCTTCCTGCGGGGTGTCGTCGAAATTCATCTTCGAACTCTCCTCTCTCGTGCCCCGGACGCGGCGCAGCGCGAAGCGGTGCGCTGCAAAGCCGGGGCCCATTTTGGCTTTCTGGGTCCCGGCTCTGCGGAGCGGTACTTCGTACCGCACCGCGTCCGGGACACGGCTAGCCTCTTCCCTTCGTCGGGATCTTGTTGAACGGCACGTCCTTGTCGACACGGATATCGCCGGGCAGGCCCAGCACCCGCTCGGCGATGATGTTGCGCATGATCTCGTCGGTACCGCCTTCGACGCGGGTACCAGGCGCGCGCAGCAGCATGGCCTGGAAACGGCCGGCGAGCTCGCCATCCTCGCCGCTGACCACGCCGCCGGCGCCCTGCAAGTCCAGCGCGTAGGCCGCGACGTCCTGAATCATCGAGCCCGCCACCAGCTTGCCGATGGAGTTTTCCGGCCCCGGCCGCTCGCCCTTCGACAGCGCCGAGATCGCGCGCATGCTGGTGTATTTCAGCCCGCTCGCCTTCACTGCCCAGTTCGCCAGCTTGGAGCGCACCGCGCGATCCTCGATCGCCGGGCCGTCGTCGAGCATCAGGCTGGAGCAGTACTCGAACAATTCAGGGAAGCCGGTCGAGACGGCCGCGCCGATCGCGCTGCGCTCGTTCATCAGCGTGGTCAGCGAGACGTTCCAGCCGTCGCCGACCTCGCCGAGGCGCTGATGGTCGGGAATGCGGACGTTGGTGAAATAGACCTCGTTGAAGTCGGAGGCGCCGCTCGCCTGCTTGATCGGCCGCACCTCGACGCCGGGACTCTTCATGTCCAGGAAGAACATGGTGAGGCCCTTGTGCTTGGGCACGGTCGGATCGGTGCGCGTCAAGAGGATGCCGTAGTCGGAATAATGCGCGCCTGAGGTCCAGATCTTCTGGCCGTTGATGACCCAGTCGTCGCCATCCTTTTCCGCGCGAGTGCGCAGGCCCGCGACGTCGGAGCCGCCGGCCGGCTCGGAGAACAGCTGGCACCAGACCTTCTCGCCTGAAGCGAGCGGCGGCAGATAGGTCCGCTTATGCTCCTCGCGCGCGAACGCCATCATGGTCGGACCGCACATGCCGTGGCCGATGATGAACATGCGGGAGAGCTGGCCGAACGGCCCTTCTTCCTGCGACCAGATCACGCGCTCGATCGGCGACGAGCCGCGGCCGCCATACTCCTTCGGCCAATGCAGGCAGGCCCAGCCGGCATCGGCCTTCTTCTTCTGCCACGCCTTTGCGACTTCCAGGATATTGGCGTTCTTGAGCACGGTGCGGCCGAGCGAGGATTTGCGCAACTCCTCCTCGTACTGCTTCGGCGCGTTGGCGTTGATCCAGGCCCGCGCGGTGGCGCGGAATTCGGCTTCCTGCGGGGTATCGTCGAAGTTCATGGTCTCATCTCTCGGTTCGTTCCCCGGACGCTGCGCAGCACGAAGTGATGCGCTGCAGATCCGGGGTCCATTGCGGCCCCTAGGTCCCGGCTCTGCGGCGCTTCGCGCAGCGTCCGGGACACGATCATCCTACGCCGCGTTCTTCTTCCGCATGCGATCGATCAACTGATCTTCCCAATAGGACAAGCTGCCGAGCCCCAGCGCCATCGCATTGGCGCGGCGGTAGTACATGTGGCAGTCGAACTCCCAGGTGAAGCCCATGCCGCCGTGAACCTGGATGTTGTTCTTGGCGCAATGCTGGAACGCCTGCGTTGCGCTGATGCGCGCGGCGGCCGCGGCTTCCGGCAATTCGGCCGCATTGGTCGAGAGCGCCCAGGCGCCGTAATAGCTGTTGGAGCGCGCCAGCGTCGCCGAGACATACATGTCGGCGAGCATGTGCTTGACCGCCTGGAACGAGCCGATCTGACGGCCGAAGGCGATGCGGTCGAGCGCGTAGTCGCGACCCATCTCCAGGGCACGGTCGGAGCCGCCGACCTGCTCGAACGCACAGAGCACCGCGGCGCGGTCGAGCACCTGGGTGAGGATGCTCCAGCCTTCGCCAGTCGCGCCGAGCGGCTCGGCCTTGCAGTCTTTGAAGGTGATTTCCGCCTGCCCGCGGGTCGGATCGAGATTGGTAAGGCTCTTGACCTCGACGCCGCCGGCCTTGAGGTCGACCAGGAACAGCGAGATGTCGCTCTCGCGTCCGCTCGATCCCGTGCGCGCGGCAACCACCGCGAAGTCGGCGATCGCACCGTCGGCCACCGGCTTCTTGACGCCGTTGAGCAGACCGTTTGCAGCGGCGAGCTTGACGTTCTTGGGTGACGGATTGCCTTTGCCCTCGAACAGGGCCAGCGTGCCGATCGCTTCCCCCGAGGCGATCGCAGGCAGCCATTTTTTCTTCTGAGCATCGCTGCCGGCGATCAGCAGCGCTTCAGCCGCGAGATAGACGGTCGAGGAGAACGGCACGGGCGCGTTCGCCCGGCCCATCTCCTCCGCGATTACGCAGAGCTCGAGATGACCGGCACCGGCGCCGCCGAATTCCTCGGGGATCGCGACACCGAGGAAGCCCATCTCGGCGAGGCCTTTCCAGAGCTCCTTGTCGTAAGGCGCCTTGCCGTCGAGCACGACACGCACCGCCTTGGGCGAGCATTTCTCGGTGAGGAACTTGCGCGCCTGATCGCGGAGCTGCTTCTGGTCGTCGGAGAAGTCGAAGTTCATGGCGGGCTACCTTTTTCTTGCTGTCATTCCGGGGCGCGACGAAGTCGCGAGCCCGGAATCCATTTCGCCACACGCTTGCGGCCCGATGGATTCTCTGGTGCGCATTTGCGCACCATAGTTCGCGCTGCGCGCGCCCCGGAATGACGATTGGAGAGAGTATCTATTCATCGAAGCACGATCACGTCCTGGTCGGGCTTGTCGGCATAGAGCCGCTCCACCAGCGCAGCGCGGCGTTCGAGGCCTGCGCGCTGGTTGATGTAGCCCTTGTCGGTCAGCTCATTGCCATCGATCGAGGGCGGCTCGGCCATCAGCATCGCACGCGCGATGATGCGGCTGCTAGCGCCTTCGCACTCCCGGTTGTGCGTTTCCAGCCCGCGCCGAAGACAGGCGATCACGTCAGGATGCTTCACGGCGTCGGCAAAGCTCAGATCGGGGTTGCCGACGAGCTGGCGGCAGGCATGCAGGTTCGGCCACGCCAGGAGGCCGATGAAGGCGCGATCCTGCCCCGCGACCAGCGCGTCATGCACCACAGGCGTTGCGGCTGCGATCGCATCGGTGCGGAGCGAGCCGACATGAACGAATGTGCCGGTGGTGAGCTTGAAGTCCTCGACCACGCGGCCCGCAAAGATGATGCCCTTCACCGGATCGGCATCGTCGACGAAGATGCCGGCATCGCCGATGCAGTAAAAGCCTTCCTCGTCGAACATCTTCTTGGTCAGCTCCGGCTGGCCGAAATAGCCGGGCGTGACGTTGACGCCGCGCAGCCGCAGCTCGTATTTCGAGCCGCACGGCACCATCTTCAACTCGACGCCGGGGAACGGCAGGCCGATCAGGCCAACGCGCTCGGTATCCCAATAAGTGCCGGTCGAGGTCGGCGCGGTCTCTGTCGAGCCCCAGCCGGTATAGAACACGATGCGCTCGCCGGTGGTCTTCACGGCGAGGGCTTGCATGCGGTCATAGAGATCGTCTGGCAGCCGCGCGCCGCCATAGGCCATGATCGAGAGATTTTTGAAGAAGGAGCGGCAGAGCGCGTCGTCCTTCTCCATGGCCGCCGCGAGCGCGGCATAGCCGGCGGGCACGTTGGCGTAATAGGTCGGCGAGATCTCGCGCAGATTCCGCAGCGTCTCCTCGAACTGGCCCGGCATCGGCCGGCCGTCGTCGATATAGAGCGTGCCTCCGTCGACCAGGATCGGATGAAACGCCGCATTGCCGCCCATGGTGTGATTCCACGGCATCCAGTCCAGCATGGTCGCAACAGGACCATCGGGTGGGCGCGGCCGCACCTGCATCATCATTGCCGCATTGGCGCACATCATCTCCTGGGTGTTGATGACGGCCTTGGGCATGCCGGTCGAGCCCGAGGTGAACAGCAGCTTACCGACGGTCTGCGGCGTGATTTTTGCGATCGACTCCTCGACATCCTTCGTCACCGGCGTCGCCGCAAGCTCGGCGAAGCTAACGCTTGGGATGCCGTCGCAGGGCCGGGCGACGTGCACCACGGTGACGCCGGCGAGATCGAGTGCCTTCAGCGCCTTCTCGAAGGTCGGGCCGTCCTGCACCATCAATACGGCCGGCTTGATCAAGTCGAACAGGTACTTCAGCTTGACGTGATCATGGCTCATCAACGAGTAGGCCGGCGACACCGGTGCCGCCGGGACACGCGCCTGCATCGCCGCCTGCGTCATCAGCGCATGCTCGATCGAATTGCCGGAGAGGATCGCAACGGGACGACCATCGAGCCTGAGATTGAGCAGGCCTTGCGTCAGCGCATCCACGGTGCGCTTGGCTTCGGCATAGGAGACCTTGCGCCATTCGCGGTTCGGCCCGCCGCGCTGCGCCAGCCAGGTGCGCTCGGGCGTTTCCTTCGCCCATTTCGCCAGCGAGGCCGGAATGTGCGTCTCATGAGCCTGCAGCGGAATGCGCGACTTCAGCACCACCGTGCCGTCGGCACGGCGCTCGACGTCGATGTCGCGCTTGAGCCATTCGACCTTGCGAAAGGCGGGCTTCGTCATCACGGCCGCCGCGCTTCCACTCATTTTGCGTCTCCCGGAATTATCGTCCTTTGCGGATCGTTCTCGTTCAGCGCTTGATATAGACAGGCTTTCGCTTCTCAAGGAAGGCCCTGATGCCTTCCGAAAATTCTTCGGAACGGCTACACAGGACCTGGTTGCGATCCTCCATCGCGATCGCAGCTTCCAGCGACCCGGCATCGACGCTGATGTTGAGGCATTCCTTGGAGAGACGCAGCCCCACGGGCGAGGCCGTCATCATCGCATCGACATAGGGATCCGCCGCCGCATCGAGCTTGTCCTCATCCACGACCTCGGAGACGAGCCCGACCGCCAGCGCGCGCTCGGCGCCGATGAAGCGCCCGGTGAGGATCAGTTCCGATGCGACGGAGACACCGACGAGGCGCGGCAGGAAATAGCTGGTGCCGATGTCGCAGCCGCCGAGGCCAAGCTTGATGAAGGCGCAGTTCATCCGCGCGGATTTCGTTGCGATGCGGATGTCGGAGGCCAGCGCCAGCGCAAAGCCGCCGCCGGCCGCCGCACCCTGCACCAGCGCCAGGATCGGCTGCGGGCAGCGCCGCATCAGCATCACGATGTCGGCGATGCGCCGCTGCGAATCCAGCGACTCCGTGACGCCGGGCGGCTCCTGCTGTCCGGCGCGGCGGGCCATCGCCGCCTTGAGATCGAGGCCGGCACAAAAATTCTTGCCGGCGCCTCTGAGCACCACGACGCGCGTGTCGCGATTGCGCTGCAGGCCCTGGAAATAAACGTTGAGCGCGTCGATCAGCGCCGGATCGAGCGCGTTGAGGTGTTCGGGACGATTGAGCGTTACCCGGTCAACGCCATCGTCATGCTCGATCAGCAGCGGTTGGGACATGGGGCCTCGCACTGTCTTTCCACACCGGACCGTCTCCCACCCTCCCCTGGAGGGGGAGGGTCGGCTCGCATTGAGCGCAGCGAAATGTGAGACGGGGTGGGGTGAAGGTCTCTCCACATCCGACACTGTCCGTGTTGAGAGATCACCCCACCCCGCTCGCGCTGCGCGCGATCGACCCTCCCCCTCCAGGGGAGGGTAAGAGATGTGCCGCCTAACGCGGAGCCATCCGGATCGCACCGTCGAGGCGGATGGTCTCGCCGTTGAGCATCGCGTTCTCGACGATGTGCACGGCGAGCGCGCCGTATTCCTTGGCGTCGCCGAGACGCGAGGGATGCGGGACCTGGGCGCCCAGGCTCTTGCGGGCCTCTTCGTTCAGTCCCATCAGCAGCGGCGTGAAGAACAGGCCGGGCGCGATGGTATTGACACGGATCTTCTGGCTCGCGAGATCGCGCGCAGCCGGCAGGGTGAGGCCGACGACGCCACCCTTCGACGCCGAATAGGCGATCTGGCCGATCTGGCCTTCATAGGCCGCAACCGACGCGGTGTTGATGATGACACCTCGCTCTTCACCGACCGGCTCGATGGTGACGAGGCGCTCGGCGAACAGACGCAGGCAGTTGAAGGTACCGATCAGATTGACGTTGATGATGCGGGCGAACTTTTCCAAGGGATAGACGCCGTCGCGGCCGACGATGCGCTGCGAGCCGCCGATGCCGGCGCAGTTCATCAGGACGCGGGCAACGCCATGCGCAGCCTCAGCCTTGGCGATCGCCGCCTTGATCTGCTCCTCGCTGGTGACGTCGGCATGCAGCGCAACGCCCTTCACTTCGGCGGCAACCTTCTCGGCATTTTCCTTGTTCTGGTCGATCACGCCGATCTTGGCGCCCTTGGCCGCCATGGCGCGAGCGGTCGCCTCTCCGAGGCCCGAACCACCGCCGGTGATGAGAACGGCTACGTCTTTCAATTCCATGACAGGCACCTTTCCTTGGGCGTTTCTTCTCTAGACTTGAGAGTGACGGCCGGATTATCCGGCCGCGGCAGCTTCCCCGGCTTGCGTGAGGATGCCGCCGCAGATCAGCGTTTCCATGTGCTTGATGTATTGCCGGCAAACGTCGTCGGTGACCGGACCGACGCCGGTCGCGCGAGACATCGCGTGCCGGCCGAAGAACAGATGATCGCAGGCCCCGATCAGGCTGGTGTAGAACAGCACCGGATCGGTGGCGCGGAACTCGCCACGGCTGACGCCCTCGGCGAGCAGGCGGCGATGGAAATCCAAGAGCGGCGCGACGAAGAATTTTGAGACTTCGTCGGCGGAGCCGGCGCTGGTTTCATGCAGCAGATAATGGATCAGCCGGTTCATATAGGGGAACCGGTGATAGGCGCGGATGATGCCGGCGATGTGCAGCTTCAGCTTCGCCGTCGAATTGATCGGCTGCGCCAGCAAATATTCGAGATTGGACATTTCGGTCGCCGCATCGCGCGCGAGCAGCGCCAGCAGGAGGCCGTCCTTGTTGCCGAAATGATATTTGACCAGTGCGGCGTTGGCGCCCGACTTCTGCGCGATGTCGGACAGCGAGATCTCGATCGAGGAGCGTTCGATCATCAGCTCGCTCGCGGCCACGAGCAATTTCTCCGCCGTGGAATTCTTCCCGCTGGGGAGCCTGTTCGGTACGCTGGTCGCCACGGAAGATCCCTGTTCGCCGCTCGAAGCGGGGCGCAGATAAGCCCAAGCAGCGCCTCATCACAAGAGTTAATTGATCGATTGACTAAACGATCTCCCGTCCCTTAAATCCGTCCCCGACACCTAACCCAACAAGAATTCAGGGAGAAACCGACATGGCCGAGGCTTATATCGTCGCCGCCGCGCGTACCGCCGGCGGGCGCAAGGGGGGCCGCCTCGCCGGCTGGCATCCGGCCGATCTCGCCGCGAAGGTGCTGGACGAGCTGGTCGATCGCACAAAGGTCGATCCCGCCCTGGTCGAGGACGTGATCATGGGCTGCGTGATGCAGGTCGGCGAGCAGTCGAACAACGTCGCGCGCAACGCGATCATGGCCTCGAAGCTGCCGGAGAGCGTGCCGGGCACCTCGATCGACCGCCAGTGCGGCTCCTCGCAGCAGGCGCTGCACTTCGCCGCGCAAGCCGTGATGTCGGGCGCGATGGACGTCGTCATCGCCGCCGGCGTGGAATCGATGACGCGCGTGCCGATGGGCCTGTCGTCGCAGCTCCCCGCCAAGAACGGCTTCGGCAATTACAAGAGCCCGGGCATCGAAGCCCGCTATCCGAATATCGTGTTCAGCCAGTTCACCGGCGCCGAGATGATGGCCGAGAAGTACGGCCTGTCGAAGGACGACCTCGACCAATTCTCCTACGACAGCCATCAGCGTGCGATTGCAGCGACACAAGCCGGCCACTTCAAGAAAGAGATCGTGCCGCTCGAGATCACCCGCGCCGACGGCAGCAAGGACACGCACCATATCGACGAAGGCATCCGCTTCGACGTCACGCTCGACGGCATCAAGGGCGTCAAGCTGATCGCTGAGAACGGCAAGCTTACCGCCGCCAGCGCCAGCCAGATCTGCGACGGCGCCTCCGGCGTCATGGTGGTGAACGAGAAGGGCCTGAAGCAGCTCGGCGTCAAGCCGCTGGCCCGCATCCACCACATGACCATGACCGGTGGCGATCCCGTGATCATGCTCGACGCGCCCCTGCACGCCACCAAGAAGGCGTTGGAGAAGGCCGGCATGAAGATCGACGACATCGACCTGTTCGAAGTCAACGAGGCCTTCGCCTCGGTGCCGACCGGCTGGCTCAAGACCACCGGCGCCGATCCGGCGCGCCTCAACGTCAACGGCGGCGCCATCGCGCTCGGCCATCCGCTCGGCGGCTCCGGCACCAAGCTGATGACGACGCTGGTCCACGCCCTGCACCAGCGCGGCAAGCGCTATGGTCTGCAGACCATGTGCGAAGGCGGCGGCATGGCGAACGTGACGATCGTCGAACGGCTGTAAGCCGAGACGTCGCCACACAAACGGTGTCGTCCCGGCGAACGCCGGGACCCATACCGCGAAATCTATCGATCGTGGTAGGTCGCAGTACCGAACCACGATCATCCACCAAACTACGCCCTGTGGTTATGGGTCCCGGCGTTCGCCGGGACGACATCTCGTATGCCTTGTCGTATGCCTTGGGACCAACACTCATGACCCACCCCTCCATCCACGCCCGCACCACGCCCAACAAGATCGCCTACCAGATGGCCGGCACGGGCAAGGCGATCACCTATCGCGAGCTCGACGAGCTTTCGAACCAGGGCGCGCATCTGTTCCGCTCGCTGGGGCTGAAGGCCGGCGACCACATCGCGCTGTTGATGGAGAATCGTCTGGCCTTCATGGAGCTGTGCTGGGCCGCGCAGCGCAGCGGGCTCTATTACACAGCGATCAGCCGCTATCTGAAGCAGGACGAGATCGACTACATCATCGCCGATTGCGGCGCCAAGGTCGTGATCACCACGCCGAAATGCGCCGACCAGATCAAGAGCCTGATCAAGGGCACGGCCGGCGAGCCGATCTTCTACATGATGGACGAACCGCTGCCGGGCTTCCGCTCCTATGACAAGGAGGCCGCCGCGCAGCCGACCACGCCGATCGCCGATGAGGTCGCCGGCTACGATATGCTGTATTCGTCCGGCACCACCGGCCGGCCCAAGGGCGTCAAGAAGGCCTTCGAGGGCAAGACGATCGACGAGCCGAACCCGCTGCTGCGCGTGCTCTGTGCCGACATGTGCGGCATGAACGCGGAGAGCACCTATTTGTCGCCGGCGCCGCTCTATCACGCCGCTCCCTTGCGCTTCAACATGATGGCGATCGTGCTCGGCGGCACCTCGATCATCATGGAGCACTTCGACGCCGAAGACTTCCTGAAGTTGGTCGAGACATACAAGGTCACGCAGTCGCAACTGGTGCCGACCATGTTCGTGCGCATGCTGAAGCTGCCGGACGAGGTTCGCAACCGTTACGACGTCTCCACGCTCAAGGGCGCCATTCACGCCGCAGCCCCGTGTCCGGTCGACGTCAAGGCAAAGATGATCGAATGGTGGGGCCCGATCCTGATCGAGTATTACGCCGGCTCGGAGGGCAACGGCGTCACCGTCTGCAGCTCGCAGCAATGGCTGGAGCATCGCGGCAGCGTCGGCCGCGCCGTGGTCGGCAAGGTCAAGATTCTCGACGAGAACGACGAGGAGCAGCCGGTCGGCGAGATCGGCACGGTCTACTTCGCCGACGCACCGGCGTTCACCTATCACAACGACCCCGAGAAGACGAAGAAGGCCTACAACGCCAAGGGCTGGTCGACGCTCGGCGACGTCGGCTATCTCGACAAGGACGGCTTCCTCTATCTCACCGACCGCAAGTCCTACATGATCATTTCCGGCGGCGTGAACATCTACCCGCAGGAGACCGAGGACGTGCTGATCACCCACCCTGACGTCGCCGACGTCGCGGTGTTCGGTGTTCCGAACGAGGAGATGGGCGAAGAGGTCAAGGCGGTGGTGCAGCCGCACGACATGAGCCGCGCCGGCAAGGCGCTGGAAGCCGATTTGATTGCCTACTGCAAGAGCCGCCTCTCCGCCATCAAGTGCCCGCGTTCGATCGATTTCGAGCCCGAGTTGCCGCGCACACCGACCGGCAAGCTGGTGAAGCGGCATCTGCGCGACAAATACTGGCCGAAGACGGCGGCGAAGATTTAGGAGAGGATTCGTGTCCCGGCTCAGCAGTGCAGCACTTCGTGCCGCACTGCGTCCGGGGCACGAGACCTTGAACCTCAATCAAACAGGCTCGGCGTGTGGTTCACCAGTGCGCCTTCGATCTCGAGCATCTTCAGCTTGGTCACCACACCCCCGTTCGCCGAGAAGCCGCCGGGCTTGTTGCCGGCCGCGAGCACGCGATGGCAGGGCACCACGATCGGGCACGGGTTGTGGCCGAGCGCCTGGCCGACGTCGCGCGAGAGCTGGACGCCACCGAGCTGCTTGGCGATGTCGCCATAGGTGATGGTCTTGCCGGGCGGAATCGCGCGGGCGATCGCGTAGACGCCGCGGTTGAACTCCGGAACGCCGTCGAGGTCGAGCTCGATATCGGTGAGGTCGTCCGGTTCGCCCGCGAGCAGCTTGACGATGCGGTCGATCGCCTCTCGCACCTCCGCGGTCGGCTCGGCCTCGACGGCGTCGGCGTGGCGCTGGCTGATGCGGGTACGGATCTTCTGCTCGCCGCCCATTGGCAGCTGCGTGCCGTTGATGCCGCGCGGGCCCCAGGCGATGGCGCAGAGGCCGATCTTGGTATCGAACAGGGCGAAATGCTGGTCGGTCATGGCTAGGTTCCTGAGGTTTGCGTCCTCGTCGCATGCCCCCAATGTGATCTCTCCTCAAATCTAGGCTTGGAAATAGTTGCGATCCACCCGGTTTCCGGAAATCTTGCACAGGAGTTCCGCCTGCGCCCGCGAGTCCCGAATGCAAAGCCTCCACGTCAACGGTTACGACATGCCCTATCTCGACGTGGGCGACGACAGGGGCCGGCCGCCGCTGGTCTGCGTGCACGGCTCGCTCAACGATTTCCGCGTCTGGGGCTGCGTGCTCGGGCCGCTGACGCAGCAGCGCCGGGTGATCGCGGTCAGCCTGCGGCACTTCTTCCCCGACCGCTGGGACGGCGTCGGCGACACCTATTCGATTGCCCAGCATGTCCAGGACGTCGTCGCCTTCATCGAAAAGCTCGACCTTGGTCCCGTCGACCTGATGGGCCATTCCCGCGGCGGACACATCTGCTTCCGCGTCGCGCAGGCGCGCCCCGATCTGTTGCGGCGGCTGGTCCTGGCCGAACCCGGCGGCGAGCTCGATGCGAGCCTCGATCCGGATTACGTCGGCGGCCCCTCGCCGCTGCTGGCGCGCTTCACGGCGTCGGCCGAGAAGATCGCCGCCGGCGATCTCGACGGCGGCCTTGCCGTCTTCGTCGACACGTTGGAAGGCGCCGGCACCTGGCCACGGCTGCCGGCGATCGTGAAGCAGAATTTGCGCGATAACGCTTACACCCTGATCGGCCAGGTCCGCGACAACCGCCCGCCGTTCTCCAAGGCGGATGCGGAAGCGATCAAGATGCCGACGCTGTTCATCCTGGGCGCGCGGACCAAGGGCCTGCTGCCGAAAGTGCTGCACGCGCTCGCGGCGCATGTGCCCTATTCCAAGACGGCGGTCATCCCGAACGCGACGCATCCGATGTTCGAGCAGGCGCCGCAAAAATACTCCGAAGTCGTCCTGGATTTTCTGGCGAGCTGATCATGCAAAGCTTCCGCGTCAATGATTACGACATGGCCTATCTCGAAGTCGGCGAGGGCCATCCGCTGGTCTGCGTGCATGGCACGTTGGGCGATTTCCGCACCTGGTATTCGGTGCTCGGTCCGCTGTCGAAGAGCCATCGCGTGATTTCGGTCAGCCTGCGGCACTTCTTCCCCGAGCATTGGGACGCCGTCGGCGACGACTACAAGATGGCGCAGCACGTCGCCGATGTGATCGCGTTCATCGAGCAGGTGAGGCCTACATCTGTGGATCTGATGGGCCATTCGCGCGGCGGTCACATCGCCTTCCGCGTGGCGCAGGCGCGGCCGGATCTCGTGCGCAAGCTGGTGCTGGCCGAGCCCGGCGGTGACCTCGACGCATCCCTGCCGGTGCCCGAAGGCACGCCCGCGCATCCGCCGCTGGCCGCGCGCACCGCGCGCTCCGTCGAGATGATCCGCGCCGGCGACCTCGAAGGCGCGCTGCAGAACTTCTACGAGGGCATCGAAGGCGACGGCTCCTGGCGGCGCGTGCCGGCGGCGGCCAAGCAGCAGCTGCGCGACAACGCGCTGACCTTCCTCGGCCAGATCAACGAGCAGCGCCGGCCCTATACGCTCGGCGATGCGCAGGCTATCCGGACGCCGACGCTGCTGATCGGCGGCGGCGCCACCACCGGCAGCCTGTCGGTGATGTGGCGCGTGCTCGCGCAGCACATTGCTGGCGCCAAGACGGCCGTGATTCCGAACGCCGGCCACTGGATGTTCGAGCAGAACCCGCTGGAGTTCGGCGAGGTGGTGAGCGGCTTCCTGGCGGAGTGAGGCCTCCTTTCCGGGTTCTTTTTTTGCGAAAACAACCCCATGCAAAGTAGACAACCCCAGTAAAATCAATGACTTATCGGTTCTCGACGCGAGCCGCATTGACGCCCCTTCCTTCCTGAGATACCTTCGAATACGGAATTCCGTATTCCATTTTGTCTCTCGGAGCTGCCGGCGTGATTCCTCTCGACCCGCTCCCGAACCTGATCGACCAGGTCTATGCCCGGATCCTGGAGGCGATCTCAGATCGCACGCTCGAGCCCGGCCAGCGCATCCGGCAGAACGAGCTGGCGGACAAGCTCGGCGTGTCGCGCCAGCCGGTGTCGCATGCGCTGCACCTCTTGCATCGACAGGGATTGGTCGCCGAGAGCGGCAAACGCGGCTTTGAAGTCACCCAGCTCGATCCGTCACGCATCCGCCAGCTCTACGAGGTGCGCGGCGCGATCGACGCGCTGGCCGCCCGTCTCGCGGCGGAACGCGCGGGTTATGACGCGGCCGGCCGCGCCCGGCTGGAAGCCGCGCTCGCCGCCGGCCGCCGCATCGACCGCACCACCACGCTGGCCGAGCTCATCACGCTCGATGTCGATTTTCACCGCGCGATCTATCAGCTCGCCGGCAATCCCGTGATCGAGGAGACCATCGCGCCGCAATGGCCGCATATGCGTCGCTCGATGGCGACGGTGCTGTCGGAGCTCGATTATCGCGGCAGCGCCTGGGCGGAGCACGCGGATATCGCCGCGCACATTCTCGCAGGGGAAGCGAGCGCGGCCGAGCGCGCCGCACTGGCGCACGCGCAGACGGCGGGGCGAATGACCGAGGAGAGATTGAGGGCGAGGGAGGCGGCGGCGTAGCGATTTGCGCCGTCATTCCGGGGCGCGCCACTTGGCGCGAGCCCGGAATCCATCGGGCGGCATCGACGGTGGATGAATGGATTCCGGGCTCGCGCTTCGCGCGCCCCGGAATGACAGCAAAAAACAAAATCAAGGAGGACGACCCATGAAACTGTCTCAGGAGCAATTGGAGTTCTTCCACCGCGAGGGCTGGCTGTTCCTGCCCGAGCTGTTCACCCAGGAGGAAGTCGATCTGCTCGCGCGCGAGGCGGTCGGCATTTACGACGCCAACCGGCCGGAAGTCTGGCGCGAGAAGAGCGGCGCGCCGCGCACGGCTTTTGCCGCGCACCTCTACAACGAGGCGTTCGGGATCCTCGGCGCGCATCCGCGCATGATCGACCCGGTCGAGCAATTGTTCGGCGAACCCGTCTACATGCACCAGTTCAAGATCAACGCGAAATCGGCCTTCACCGGCGACGTCTGGCAATGGCACCAGGATTACGGCACCTGGAAACGCGACGACGGCATGCCGGAGCCGCGCGCCATGAACATCGCGATCTTCCTCGACGAGGTGATGCCGATCAACGGCCCCCTGATGCTGGTGCCGCGCAGCCAGAACGCCGGCGACCTCGAAGCCTCGCACGACCTCGCCACCACGTCTTATCCGTTGTGGACGCTGGACGAGGCCACGGTGACGCGGCTGGTCGAGCAAGGCGGCATCGTGGCACCGACCGGAAAGCCGGGCGGCATGCTGATGTTCCACGGCAATCTGGTGCATGGATCAAGCGGCAACATCACGCCCTACCCGCGCAAGATCGTGTACCTGACGCTGAATGCGGTCTCGAACTACATCCGCACCCCGACGCGACCGGACTACATCGCCCATCGCGATTTTGCGCCGATCAAGACGGTGGATGACGATGCGCTGCTGCGGCTTGCCCGTGCACCACGGCAGGCGGCGGAGTAAACAGGTCTCGTGCCCCGGACGCGGCGCAGCGTCTCTTCGACGATGCGCTGCAGAGCCGGGGCCCACGCCCCACGGATAGCTTTCTCTGGGTCCCGGCTCTGCGGAGCAGCGTTTCCGGACGATGCTACGCATCGCCTAGGCTGCACCGCGTCCGGGACACGATACTTGATCAGGTAGCATCATGAACCTCTTCCGCCTCCTCCAGGCCCGCGCGTCCGCCGGCAAGCCAGTCCGTGTCGCGCTGATCGGCGCGGGCAAATTCGGCTCGATGTTTCTGGCGCAGGTGCCGCATACGCCGGGGCTCGAGGTGCCCATCATCGTCGACATCGACCGCGACCGTGCGCGCGAGGCGTGCCGCACGGTCGGCTGGGACGCAGAGCTCATCGCTAAGACCGTCTTCACCGATGACGGCGCGCGCGCCATTGCCGGTGGCGCGATGGACGTGGTGGTGGAGGCGACCGGAAATCCCGCCGTGGGGATCCGCCACGCGCGCGCCGCGATCGCGGCGGGCAAGCACATCGTGATGGTGAATGTCGAAGCCGACGTGCTCGCAGGCCCGCTGCTCGCCGAGGAAGCGCGCAAGGCCGGCGTGGTCTATTCGCTCGCCTATGGCGACCAGCCGGCGCTGACGGCCGAGATGGTCGACTGGGCCCGCGCGACCGGTTTTCGCGTGGTCGCCGCCGGCAAGGGCACGAAATATTTGCCGGCCTATCACGACGTCTCGCCTGACGGCGTCTGGCAGCATTACGGCCTGACCGCGGGCGAAGCGCAGGCGGCCGGCATGAACCCGCAGATGTTCAACTCGTTTCTCGACGGCACAAAATCGGCGATCGAGATGGCGGCAATCGCCAATGCCTGCGCGCTCGACGTGCCCGCGGACGGCCTGCTGTTTCCGCCCTGCGGCGTCGACGACCTTCCGCACATCATGCGGCCGCGTTCACAGGGCGGCGTGCTGGAGCGGGCTGGCGTGGTCGAGGTGGTGTCCTCGCTGGAGCGCGACGGGCGGCCGGTGTTCCGCGATCTGCGCTGGGGCGTCTATGTCGTGCTGGAGGCGCCGAACCATTACGCCGCCGACTGCTTCAGGCAATATGGCTTGAAGACCGACGGCAGCGGGCGCTATGCCGCGATGTACAAGCCATACCATCTGATCGGACTGGAGCTGAACATCTCGGTGTTGTCGGCGGCGCTGCGGGGTGAGCCGACGGGGCAGCCCCATGGCTTCCGCGGCGACGTCGCGGCCGTGGCCAAGCGCAATCTGCGCGCCGGCGAGATGCTCGACGGTGAAGGCGGCTACACGGTGTGGGGCAAGCTGGTCCCGGCTAGCGCGAGCCTGAAGGCGAGCGCGCTGCCGATCGGTCTTGCGCATCGCCTCAAGCTGAAGCACGACATCGCCCATGGCGAGATCGTGCGCTGGAGCGATGTCGAATTCGACGCGAACAACGAGACGATCAGGACAAGGAAGGCGATGGAGGCGGCGTTCGCGAAGGAGGAGTGAGACGAGATCTCGGCCACCGGCTCGGTCTACCTCTCCCGCTTGCGCGCAGGGCAACAACACTCCTCTGAGCAAGCTACGGCAACAGGCGCTCTTCCTTCGCTTGCCGAAACCACTTCCGGAACATGTCTTCCGTGTCCATCATCTCGGTAAAGCCAGCGCGGTTGATCTTCACGGTGGAGACGATCGAGGGCGGGCCGGATTCCGTATGGCCGTAGCGCATGCTGTAGTCGGCGTACTGGAATGAGAGGCCGACGAAGTCGGCGAGACCGGGCGAGACGAGGTTGTGCCTGACCCGCAACTCGTCCCAGACGTCGATCCAGTTCGGATACTCCTTGGCCAGCGAAAGCGGCACCGGCTTGCCGGGCTTCATCTCCAGCGCGTCGGCCACGGCGGGCCAGATGTTCTCCCAGGTGAAGACGTCGCCATTGGTGACGTTGAAGGCCTCGTTCTGTGCCGTCCCCGCTTCGCCCGACCAGGCGATCGCGCGGGCGAGGAGATCGACATCGACGGCCTGCCCCACACGCGGGGCGCCGCCGGGAAAATCCAGCGGCCGGCCCTGCTCGCGCAGCATCGCGGCGTAGACGCCCAGAGGCGGGATCAGATCCATCGCGCCGCCCATGGCGAGACCGACGATCAGGACAGGGCGCAAAATGCTCCAGTGCCAGGCCTTGCCCTTCTGGAGCCCGCGCAGGAAGTTTTCCTGGGCCCAATAGAAATTGGGCTGCTCATACATTTCCGAGCGGCCCTCGCGCGCCGGCACGGTCAGGGGGCGAACATGGACGCCGTAGGCCTTGGTCCCCTGCAACAAGACGATATGTTTGAGCCCGGGCGCCACCGGCTCGAGCTCGCCCATCAGGTTGCGCAGCATCTGATCGTTGATCTTGATCTGTTGCTCATCGCGCCATCCATCGACCAGCTGCGGCGCTTCGTAGAGCGCGGCGTAAACCAGATGGGTGGCGCCCGCGAGCTCGGCCGCGGCGCGGCGGCAGTCCGCGGCGCTGGTGAGATCGATCGGGACGTGGCGGGCGCCATAGAGGTTGCGCGGCCTTCGCCGCGACAGCGCCACGACTTCGCAAGGCTCCGACGTGCCGAAGTGCCGCAAGGCGGCGTTGCCGACGAGACCGGTCGCACCGGCGACCACCACCTTCTTGCCCGTCATTGCGCGCTTCCCCTTTGATCGTTGCCTATCGTCTAGCAGAACGCTGACGGTCCCGACTTGTGTCTGGCACGCTTCGCAGTCGCGAGATGCAGATGGCTTGATTATCGGGTCATGAACAGTCATCCTTGCTGACGGAACCGCAACGCTCGGATTCCAGCAACAAGAGCCCATCAGGGCCATTCGGGAACGCCTAAACCATTTCAACAAAAGAACGTCGATCCTCGACGAAACGACATCAAGATCGCTTCTGCTCGACGAGTCGACGCAATGGAAGGGATACGCATGAAACGTCGTGATTTTCTCAAGGTGACGGGCGCCAGCCTGGCCGCCAGCACCGCCGTCGCCGCGCCCGCGATCGCGCAAAGCTCCCCCGAGATCAAGTGGCGCTATGCTACGAGCTGGCCGAAGTCGCTCGATACGCTCTACGGCGGCTGTGAATATTTCTGCAAGCAAGTAGCCGCCATCACCGACAACAAGTTTCAGATTCAGCCGTTTGCAGCCGGCGAGCTCGTCCCGGGCCTGCAGGTCCTGGATGCCGTATCAAATGGCACCGTCGAGATCGGCAACACCGCGCTCTATTACTATTGGGGCAAGAACCCCGCCTTCACCTTCGCCACCGCGCTACCGTTCGGCTTGAACACGCGCCAGCAGATCTCGTGGCTGCTGTGGGGCGGCGGGCAAGAACTCGTCAACGACCTCCTCAAGGAGTACAACGTCTACGGCATTCCGACCGGCTCGACCGGCGCGCAGATGGGCGGCTGGTTCAGAAAGGAGATCAAATCGATCGACGATCTCAAGGGCCTGAAGATGCGTATCGGCGGCTTTGCCGGCACCATCCTTGCCAAGCTCGGCTCCGTGCCGCAGCAGCTCGCCGGCGGCGACATCTATCCGGCGCTCGAGAAGGGCACGATCGATGCGGCCGAATGGGTCGGCCCCTACGACGATGAAAAGCTCGGCTTCGCGAAAGTGGCCAAGTACTACTATTATCCCGGCTGGTGGGAAGGCACGAGCCAGGGCCACAACATCATGAATATCGAAAAGTGGAATTCGCTGCCCAAGCACTACCAGGCGGCGATCGACGCGGCGTCTCGCGACACCTTTACCTGGATCACCGGAAAGTACGACGCGGTGAACGCCCCGGCCCTGAAGCGGCTCATTGTGGGTGGCGCCATCCTCAAGGCCTTCCCCCAGGAGGTGCTCGAAGCCTGCTACAACGCGTCCAACGAGATCTATGCCGACCTCTCCAAGACCAACCCGCATTTCGGCAAGATGCTCGCCAGCATGAATGCTTTCAAGAACGACTCGCTGCCCTGGACCCAGGTCGCCGAGCTCAGCTTCGACGGGTTCATGGCGCGGATGCGGGCCAAGACGTAAGGTCACCGCCTGCACGACTAAAGTCGGAGAAGCCCCGGAGATAGCTCCGGGGCTTCTTCCGTTGAGCGCGGCTCTCGCAGCCATCGGCGGGATCGCGGCCTTCGCAACTGCGAGCGATCTCACAACGCTTGATTATCGGAAGACGACCCGCCATCCTCGCCGCCGGAGCCGCAACGCACGGAATCCACAAAGAAGCCCTCAAGGGCCGCCGGATACATTCCTATCGTCACAAAACAACGTCGGTTATCGGCGAAGCCAAGACGACATCAAGATCGTTCCCGAAGTCGAGCAATCGGCACATTGGAGGGATACGCATGAAACGTCGTGATTTCCTGAAAGCAACCGGCGTCGGTCTCGCCGCGAGCACAGCGGTGGCCGCGCCGGCCGTTGCACAATCGATGCCCGAAATGAAATGGCGGTTAGCTGCAAGCTGGCCGAAATCGCTCGATACGCTCTACGGCGGCTGTGAATATTTCTGCAAGCGCGTTGCCGAAATCACCGACAATCGATTCCAGATCCAGCCCTTTGCTGCCGGTGAACTCGTCCCGGGCCTGCAAGTGCTCGACGCCGTCTCGAACGGCACTGTCGAGATGGGCAATACCGCGCTCTATTATTATTGGGGCAAGAACCCGGCGTTCACCTTCGGCACGTCGCTGCCGTTCGGTCTCAACACGCGCCAGCACATTTCCTGGCTGATATGGAACGGCGGCCAGGACATGCTCAACGATCTCCTGAAGGAGTATAATACGATCAGCGTGCCGACGGGTTCGACCGGCGCCCAGATGGGCGGCTGGTTTCGCAAGGAGATCAAGACCATCGACGATCTCAAAGGCCTGAAATTCCGCGTCGGCGGCTTCGCCGGCACCATCATCGCAAAACTCGGCGGGGTGCCGCAGCAGATCGCCGCCGGCGACATCTATCCCGCGCTGGAGAAGGGCACGATCGATGCGGCGGAGTGGGTTGGCCCCTATGACGACGAGAAGCTCGGCTTCGTGAAGGTCGCGAAGTACTATTATTATCCGGGCTGGTGGGAAGGCACCGGCCAGGGCCATAACATCATGAATCTCGAGAAGTGGAACGCGCTGCCGAAACACTATCAGGCGGCGATCTCGGCGGCCTCGCTCGATACCTTCACCTGGGTGACCGGCAAGTACGACTCGGTCAATCCGCCGGCGCTGAAGCGACTGCTGGCGGCCGGGGCGACGCTCAAGCCGTTCCCGCAGGAGGTGCTCGAGGCCTGCTACGGCGCGGCCAACGAGATCTACGCCGACCTCGCCAAGAGCAATCCGCATTTCGGCAAGATGCATGCGAGCCTGACCGCCTATCGCGCCGACTCGCTGGCCTGGATGCAGGTCGCCGAACTCAGCTTCGACAGTTTCATGATGCGGATGCGGACCCGGACGTAGCTGCGGCGCAACGGAGTGCAAAACGACGAAAGCCCCGGAGATGTCTCCGGGGCTTTCTTTTGGCACGTATGAAGGTCTCGTAGGGTGGGAATACGCGGCGCGAGCAACCGCGCCACAAGCATTCTCAATTCTCGTCATCGCCGAGCGCGGCGACCAGCTTGTCGTAATACTTGGCGACGAGATCGATATTGCCTTTGTTCTCGACCTGAGGCGCCGGCGTCTTCAGCGCATCGTTGAGCTCGTCGAGCGCTTCCTTCTTGTCCTTGGCCGGCATCTTCTTGTCGGCCTGGACTTGCGCGATCTGCGCCTTGATCACGGCGTCGGTGCCGACATATTTCTTGGTCGCGGGATCGAAGCCGCCGATCACGAGGCTGATGTTGTCCACGACGTTGTTGTAGTCGTCGTAGCCGGCAAAGCCGTGCTTCTTGGCGACGTCATCGAGCTGCGCGATCACCTTCGGGTCGGGCGCGGTATTTTCGGGAAGTTTCTCCGTGATCGCGTCCATCTCCTTCTGCGCGGCGAGCACGCCGTCGAGCTGCTTGTCTGTCAGCGCGATCTGCTTCAGGGCCGGAGCCTGCTGCTGCGCCGGCGCGGGCGCAGCCTGGCTCGGCGCCGGCGGCTGCTTGGCTTGCGCGAACGCCGTACCGGAGGACGCAAGCGATGCCGCGGACAGAAGGCACGCGACGCCGAGCGCGGTGAGAGCGGGACGAAGCAATGCTGGCATGGAAGTCTCCTCCTGAAAGGGGGAAGGGTTGGCTTTGGTGGAAGGAAGCTAAGGGCCTCGGAATGAACTCCGCATGAACTCGGGCCGCTCTCCTAGCGACCGATCATGGCTGAATGATCACAACTCGGTGGGGAAGCGCGGCGACACCTTGTTCAGTCAAGCGAAGCGCCTTTTCTGATATCCTGCCTTCGATCGCGTCACGAAGCTGTGAGACCATGTTCCGATTCAAATGCGCCTGTTGCGATGAATGGCACGAGGGCATGCCGGGCTATTCAGCCGACGCGCCGCTGTATTTCTATTCAATCCCGACGGAGGAACGCGACCACCGTTGCGCGCTGGACGCAGACACCTGCATTGTCGATGACGAGCATTACTTCGCACGTGGCTGCCTGGAGATTCCGGTCCACGGCGAACCCGAACCGTTCATCTGGGGTGTCTGGGTGTCGCTGAGCCAAACCAGCTTCGCGACGTTCAAGTCCAGCCTGGAGCTGCCCGCGCGCGCTCACCTCGGCTCGTTTTTCGGCTGGTTGTCCGCCGAACTGCCACTCTATCCGCGCACCGAGAACCTGAAGACCCGGCTGCATCTGCGCGACGGCATTCGCCCCTACATCGAGCTTGAGCCGACCGACCATCCGCTCGCCGTCGAGCAACGAAACGGGATGTCAGTCGATCGCCTCGCCGAGATTTACGCCTATTGCGCGCACGGACAGGGACATGCATGAGCGGCGACGGGGATTGCCGGTCTGACCGCACAAACAAAAACGCCGCCTCGGTTTCCCGAAGCGGCGTTTCGTATTCTTACATCGAAAGAGGAAGATTTCTTGTCCTTGGCAGGCCTGGCAGCGACCTACTCTCCCAGGGCTTAAGCCATAGTACCATTGGCGCTGAAGCGTTTAACGGCCGAGTTCGGGATGGGATC
>Ga0209758_1000113_pt1 | contig 202528 bp, 189 predicted proteins | sample AraplaMF_Col_mMF_FD_184258 | JGI IMG/M metagenome (GOLD analysis project Ga0209758, IMG submission 184258) | Arabidopsis root microbial communities from the University of North Carolina, USA - plate scrape MF_Col_mMF (SPAdes) (version 2) | ecosystem: Host-associated > Plants > Roots >...
TGCCCGACCTGATCACCACGGCAAAGGGCATCACCAACGGCACGATCCCGATGGGCGCGGTCTTTGCCAGCCGCAAGGTCTATGACGGCCTGATGGTCGGACCTGATAATGCGATCGAACTCTTCCACGGCTACACCTATTCCGGCCATCCGGTCGCCTGCGCCGCCGGGCTCGCGACGCTCGAGATCTACGAGGAAGAGGGCCTGCTGACCCGCGCGTCCGAGCTCGCCGAATACTGGCAGGAAGCTCTCCATTCGCTGAGAGGCTCGCCCAACGTGGTGGACATCCGCAATCTCGGCCTCGTCGGCGCGGTGGAATTGGCGCCGAGAGCCGCGGCGCCAGGAACCCGCGCCTACGACGTCTTCGTCGACTGCTTCAACAAGGGCCTGCTGATCCGCGTGACCGGCGACATCATCGCCCTCTCGCCGCCGCTGATCATCGAGAAGGCTCAGATCGACACGATCGTCTCGACGCTCAGCGATGCGTTGAAGCGCGCCGCATGACCTTCTCCCGATGCGGCGGCAAACAGGCCGCCGCATCCTCCTATCCCACCGGCACCCCAAGCCCGACCTTGACTCGATCCATTGCGACGAAGGTCCGGAAGCGCTTGACGTTGTTGTTGCCGAAGAAGAGCCTGCGCGTCAGAGCCTCGTAGTCGGCCATCGACGGCACGATGATGACCAGGATGAAATCCGCTTCGCCGGTGACGTAGTAGCATTGCTGGATCTCGGCCGCGGCCGTGAATTCACGCTTTGCCTGCTCGATCTGCTCGGCGGTTTCGCTGATGACCTCCACTTCGACGAAGATCGTGATGGATTGTCCGACCGCGTCCGGCTCGACGACCGAGACATCCGCCCGGATGACGCCCTCCTCCCGCATTCGCTTGATCCGACGCTGAACGGCCGGTGCGGAAAGGTTCACCGCATCGCCGATCGTTCGCTGCGGGGTCATATTGTCCCGCTGAAGAATGGCGAGGATTTTCCGGTCGAAATCGTCGAGATGCGGCGGATGAACGGGGTTGCGCAAACCGATGCTCCAATGAAACAAAATTGCAAATGAACGGCCAAATATCAGCGCCTTTTTCGTGTTCGCTGCAATAGAGTTCAACGAAACCCACATAAAGGTGCGCGATGTTTCTTTTGAACAGCACGGCAGACTATCGTCTGGCACTTGACCCGAGAGATGAGAAAACGCTCGACGCCTCCGCCGCCGTGGAGGTGGAACGCCACCTGGCTTTCCGGAAGGACCATGCGGTAACGCCGCTCGTGGCTTTGCCCGGATTGGCGAGCGAAATCGGCGTCGCCGCAATCCACGTCAAGGACGAAGGCCACCGCCTCGGGCTTGGAAGTTTCAAGGCGCTCGGGGGAGCCTATGCGGTGATCCGCCTCGTCCTCAAACAGGCCGAGCAGCAGCTTGGCCGCGTCGTCGATATGGCGGAGCTGCATTCGTCCGAGGTTCGCGCCATTGCGCAGACGATGACGGTCGCCTGTGCGACCGATGGCAATCATGGCCGTTCTGTTGCCCAGGGTGCGCAGTTGGTCGGTGCGCGCGCCGCAATCTTCGTCCACGCAGGCGTCAGCGGCGAACGCATCGCCGCCATCGCCCGCTTCGGCGCGGAGATGATCCGCGTCGAGGGAACCTATGACGACGCCGTCCGCGAAGCGGCCCGCGTGGCCGAGGCGAACGGCTGGATCATCGTTTCGGATACGTCCTGGCCGGGCTATGAGCGGATCCCCGGTCTGGTGATGCAAGGCTATACCGCCCTCGTCAGGGAAGCGCTCCGACAGATGCAGGAACCGCCGACTCATGTGTTTATCCAGTCCGGCGTCGGGGGAATTGCCGCAGCGGTCGCCGGCCATCTGGCCATCGAGTTCGGCAAAAATCGTCCCGTCTTTACGGTCGTCGATCCCGCCCGCGCGGCATGCCTGTTCGAGACGGCGCGGGCCGGGCGTCCGGTGACGGTCGCCCATGGCGAACCGACCGTCATGGCGATGCTCGAATGCTACGAACCCTCCCTTGTCGCCTGGCGGATTCTTGCCCGCGCCGCCGACGCCTTCATGACGGTGGATGAGGCGGATGCGACCGACATCATGAAGCGTCTTGCCAACCCGGTCTCCGGCGACCCCGCCGTCGTTGCCGGCGAAAGCGGCGGTGTCGGCCTCGCAGGCGCCATCAAGGCCGTCGCCGACCCGGCGCTCAGGGCAGCGCTCTCGATCGACGGCCGCTCCCGTATCTTCGTGGTGAATACGGAAGGCGCAACCGATCCCGGCAAATATCAAGAGATCGTCGGACTGTCGCCCGCAGCAGTCGCCGCCAGGAACCGTGAAGGAGCCCTGACATGACCGGACAATCGATCGATGCCGCGCGTCTCCTCGGCCGGATCCGGACGCTCGGCGAGATCGGCCGGGATGCCGACGGCCGACTGATCCGGCTGGCGGCCTCCGATACGGAGAAACTCGGCCGCGACCGGTTCGTCGCCTGGATCGAGGGCGCGGGACTTCAAGTCGCCGTCGATCGCATCGGCAATATCTTCGGCATCTGGAAGCCCGATAGCGTGACCGACAACGCACCCCTCATGCTAGGCTCGCATATCGACACGGTCATCGGTGCCGGCATTTACGACGGCTGCTACGGCACGCTTTCCGGGCTTGAAGTGATCGAAACGCTGAGGGCAGAAGGCTTGACGCCGTCTCGTCCGATTGTCGTCGCGGCCTTCACCAACGAGGAAGGCGTGCGCTACGCGCCCGATATGATGGGGTCGCTGGTCTATGCCGGCGGCCTGGATGTCGATACGGCGCTTGCCACCATCGGCACCGATGGAACGATCCTCGGCGACGAACTCGAGCGGATCGGCTATGCCGGCGAGCGTCAACCAGGATTTTCTAGGCCGCATGCCTATATCGAACTCCACATCGAGCAAGGGCCGGTGCTTGAGCGCGAGGGCATTCGCCTCGGTGCCGTGGAACATCTGCAAGGCATCTCCTGGCAGAAAGTTGTTATCACGGGAGACGCCAATCACGCGGGAACGACACCGATCTCCATGCGCCGCGACGCGGGTCATGCGGCCGCACGGGTCGTGACCTTCCTGCGTGACCGGGCGCAGGCATCGAACACGCCGACGGTCGCCACGGTCGGCTGCATGCGGTTCGAACCGGATGTCATCAACGTGATCCCGTCGCGGGCGACGTTTACGGTCGATCTCCGTGACCCGGACGAAGAACGGTTGAGAGAAGAGGAAGCCGCGCTCGCGACGTTCCTGGACAGGCTATCGGCCGAGGAGCAGGTCGGCGTATCGGTGGAGAGGCTTGCCCGGTTCGAACCAGTCAAGTTCGATCAGAACATCGTGAGGCTGATCGAAGAGGCGGCGCGGGAACGGGGCCTCGCCTGCCGGCGGATGACCTCCGGTGCCGGCCACGATGCGCAGATGATCGCCAGGATCGCCCCGTCGGCGATGATCTTCGTGCCAAGCATCGGCGGTATCAGCCATAATCCGAAGGAATATACCGACGACGAGGATCTCGTCGCAGGCGCAAGCATCCTGCTCGATGTCGTTCGCCGGCTTGCCACGGAAGGATTGCCGGCATGACCACCGACAAGGACGCATTACATGCAGAGATGACGGCGTGGAGACACAATCTTCACACGTACCCCGAATTCGGCTTCGAGGAGCAGCGGACCTCCGCCTTCGTCGCCGCAAAGCTGCGGGAATTCGGATTCGACGAGATCGTCGAGGGCGTCGGCGGCACAGGAGTCGTCGCAACGCTGAAGCGCGGCAGCGGCAACCGCGCCATCGCGCTGCGCGCCGACATGGATGCACTCAGGATCAGCGAACAGACGACCGTCCCGCACCGATCTCAAAACCCGGGCGTCATGCATGCCTGCGGTCACGACGGCCACACCACGATGCTGCTCGGCGCCGCAAAGATCCTGGCTGGTGAAGGCGGCTTCGACGGCACCGTGCGCTTCATCTTCCAACCGGCCGAAGAATGGGGCAAGGGGGCGCTGGCGATGATCGCCGACGGGCTCTTCGAAAGATTTCCCTTCGACGAGATCTACGGCATCCACAACATGCCGGGGATCGGCGTCGGCAGCTTCCAAACGCGCCCTGACGCGATCATGTCGGCCGAGGACAATTTCGAGATTACACTGACGGGCGTCGGCGGCCATGCCGCAAGGCCGCACTGGGGCAACGAGGTGCTCGTCGCGGCATGTGCGCTCGTGACCAATCTGCAGACCATCGTCTCCAGGCGGCTGGATCCGGCCGATATCGGCGTCGTGTCCGTCACGGAACTGATCACCGACGGCACGAGGAATGCGCTCCCCGGCCTCGCTCGCATTCTGGGCGATGCCCGCAGCTTCAGTTCGGAGATCAGCGAGACGATCGAGAAGCAGATGCGCCAGATCGCCGAGGGCACGGCCATGACCTACAACGTCAAGGCCGATGTGATCTACACCAGGGAATTCGTGCCTCTCATGAACGACCCTGTCTTGGCGGAGGAAGCCTTGACCGTGGCACGTGATCTCTACGGTGTTTCGAACGTCGCCATCGCGAGTAAGCCGATGACCGGATCCGAAGACTTCGCGCAGTTCCTCTCGCGCGTGCCGGGCTGTTTCGTATTCCTGGGCAATGGCGTGCACTCGCCGCCGCTCCACAACCCGACCTATGACTTCAACGACGCCGGCCTCTCGCATGGAGCAAACTTTCACGCAGGGATTGTTCGTCGACGGCTCCACACAGGCTGATCTGTGAGACCGGGTGAGCGCTCAGCGCTTCAAGGTCTGAGACGGCAACTGGCCGAAGCGCTTCCTGTATTCGGCTGCAAATCGCCCCAGATGCGTGAAGCCCCATCTCAGCGCGATGTCCGCAATGCCCTGCCTGGCGTCGGATTCGAGCAAATCGCGATGGGCGGCAACCATCCGAAGTTCCTGCAGGTAGGCCATCGGGGTCGTATCCCTGAACTGCCGGAAACCCTGTTGCAAAGTCCGAACGCTGACCTTGGCTGCAATCGCGATGTCGTTGAGCGAAATCGGCTCGGCGATGTGTTCGTGCATGAAGTCGATCGCCCACTTCACATGGCGTGGGGCCGGTGTCGGTGCAGGGAGCGCAAGCTCGTTCGAATAGCGATTGGGACAGGCCTCCAGAAGCAGATAGATCGCGGCGTCGCAGAGCGAGCCGGCGGCCAGCGGCGACCGTTGCAGCGGTCCGTTGCCGCTGAGCCCGCGATGGAGGTTCGAGACAAGTTGCTGCAATACAAGCCCCGGACCGGTCGTCAGATCGATGTGAGGATGAAAATCGATGTCGCCGCTGATCGTTCGTTCGAACATCTGCGTGAGGTGGCTGATGATCTTCGCCTGATCGACGAACAGGCCGAAATGACGGCGAGGCCCAAACAGGCGGGCGCCTGCGGCACGACCTGCCTCAAGGATCGTACCACGCGCGGGGACCGAGTATATTTGCTCCCGCATGCCGTCGAAGAACGCGTTTCCCTCCATCGGCAGAAAAACGATCATCCTGTCGCTGGTCGCCTCCCGCCTGATCAGGATCGTGCCTTCGTAGGTGCAGTCGGCTACGGTCACCTCGTCTCCCACGGAGACGAAATTGCAGCGGTACGCTATGGGCATATTGCCTTCCGCCACAACTTTGATCGGGGAGTTTGGCGTCGACAATACTTCCGAAAGCGCGTCCGGGTCTGTTCCGCTATGCGCCGTCTCCCGAAACGACATGCTCTGCATTGCCAGCTGCCGGGTGAGGCCGGCATTGTTATATATTTGAGAACTAATGGACATTCTGGACCTCGAAAGACGAGGCGCACAAGCGACACTGGATTTGTGCAATCATGTTCATCCCTCTTTTGTGTTGCCCCCTGGGCGCTTTCAGCCGTAGCGGCTGATTGCGAGATCCCTCGCATCGATTTCCGGCTGGCGGCCGCCGACGAGATCGCCGATGAGCCGCGCCGAACCGGTGCTCATCGTCCAGCCGAGCGTGCCGTGGCCGGTATTGAGGAAGAGGCCGGCGACCTTTGTCGCGCCGATGACCGGCGTGCCATCAGGCGTCATCGGGCGCAGGCCGGACCAGAAGGAAGCCTTGGAAATATCGCCGCCGGGGAAGAGATCGGTGACCGAGTGTTCCAGCGTGCTGCGACGGGCCAGGCCGAGGTCGTTGGTATAGCCTGAGATTTCAGCCATGCCGCCGACGCGAATGCGGTCGCCGAGCCGGGTGATCGCGATCTTGTAGGTCTCGTCCATGACGGTCGATTCCGGCGCGCGCGACGCATCGGTGATGGGGATGGTGAGCGAATAGCCCTTGACGGGATAGACCGGCAGCCGGATGCCGAGCGGCTTGAGCAGCAGCGGCGAATAGCTGCCGAGCGCGACCACCACCGCCTCCGCGCTCATCCGCTCACGATCGGTGATGACCCCGCGCACCCGGCCGGCCTCGACATCCAGCGCCTTGATCGTCGTGCCGTAAGCAAAACGGACACCGAGCGCGGCGGCTTTGGCCGCCAGCGCATTGGTGAACTTGAAGCAGTCGCCGGTCTCGTCCTTCGGCGTCAGCAGACCGCCGACGATCTTGTCGCGCACGTGCTTCAGCGCCGGTTCGAAGCGGACACAGCCGTCCCGGTCCAGCACCTCATAGGGAATGCCGTCGGCAGCCAGTGCCTTGACATCCTTTGCCGAAGCCTCGAGCTGTTGCTGCGTGCGGAACAGCTGCAGGGTTCCCTGCATGCGTTCGTCATAGGCGATGCCGGTCTCGGCGCGAAGGTCGGCCAGCGCTATGCGGCTGTAATCGGCAAGGCGCAGCATGCGGCTTTTGTTGATCGCATAGCGCTCGGAGGTACAGTTCGACAGCATCCTCGCCATCCAGGCAAGCATGGCCATGTCCAATTTCGGGCGCAGGATGAGCGGCGCGTGCTTCATGAACAGCCACTTCATGGCCTTCATAGGAATGCCGGGCGCCGCCCATGGCGAGCAATAGCCGAAGGAGACTTCGCCGGCATTGGCAAAGCTCGTCTCCAGCGCCGGACCCGACTGCCGGTCGACGACCGTGACGTCATGGCCTGATTTGGCCAGTTGATAAGCGGATGTGACGCCGACGATGCCGGCTCCTAGAACGATGACCTTCATGATGTTCCCAATGATGGAGCCGCCGGCTCTCAGCGATATTGCCTGTGATAACGATCGCCCAGGCCGGTTAGGATTTCGTAAGAAATGGTGCCGGCGTCGCGGGCGATGTCCTCGAGCGTCTGATGGCGGCCGAGCACTTCGACAAGGCTGCCGAAGGTCAGCGCGCCTTCGGGCAGTGCCGTGATGTCGACGGTCGCGCTGTCCATCGACACACGGCCGACGATCGGCAGGCGTGTGCCGTTGAAATAGACGGCGCCGCGGTCGCCCAGGCACCGCGGCAGACCATCGGCATAGCCGGCGGCAATGGTGGCGAGACGCGTTTCCCGCTGCGTGACATGCGCGCCGCCATAGCCGACCTTGGCACCCGCCGGCACGGTGCGCGTCTGCACGACGGCAACATCGAGGCTGACGACCGGTTCCATCGGGTTCTTCTCGCCGGCGTTCGGAGCCCCGCCATAAAGCGCGATGCCGGGGCGGGCAAGCACGCCGTGATAGGCGTCCCCCAGGAAAACCCCGCCGGAATTGGCGAAGGAGATGTCGAAGCCGGGAAATTCGTCGGCGATGCGGGACATCTCGGCAAATTGATCGCCGTTCTGCTCGCTGTCCATGTCATCGGCCGAAGCCAGATGGCTCATGATGAACAGGATTTCGACATTGGCGCCGTCCCGGAGGGCTGCCGCCAGCTCCGCTCGCTCTTCCTGGGGAAAGCCGAGCCGCGACATGCCGGTGTCGAATTGCAGGACGGCGGGCAGGCAGCGATTCAGGATACGTGCAGCCGCCGACCATTGCCGCCACTGCGCCAGCGAATTGAGAACCGGAACGATGCCCATCTCGGCGCAGGCGATCTCGTTTCCGGGCTGCAAGCCGTTCAGCACGAAAATCTGGGCATCGTGCGCAAGGGCCGGCCGGAGCCTCAGGGCCTCGACGAACTGGGCGACGAAGAAATGCCTGCAACCTTCCCCGTAGAGCGTTCTTGAGACCCGCTCGGCGCCGAGGCCATAGGCGTCTGCCTTGACGACCGCGCCCGCGCGGACCGGTGACAGCATCGACACGAGCTTGCGATAGTTGCGGCCGAGGGCGCCAAGATCGATCGTCAGATAGCCCGTGGCTCCCTGCGCTGGAGTAACGGTGCGTGTGCGGGAAACCAAAATATCGCTATCCATGTCCACCCCTTGTCGATTTCAAGGAGTTTATGAAATAATGAGCGAAATTGCCTATCATTCAGTAGTTGATTATTGTGTGATTTGCTAATTAGCCGCATAATCAACGAATATTTGGAACGATATCTCATGCCCGCTCTTGACGCGATCGATCGCAATATCCTGAGATTGCTGCGCCTCGATGCCCGCATGAGCAATGCCAAGCTCGCCGCGGAGATCGGTCTCTCTCCATCGGCCTGTCTCAGGCGCATCAAAATCATGGAAAAATCAGGCGTGATCCGCGGCTATACGGCGCTGATCGACAATGGCAATGCGGATGAGATGATCGCCGTGATCATCAACATCACCCTGGAACGACAAACGGAGGATTATCTCGACCGCCTCGAAGCGGCGGTTCGGCGGCATCCCGAGATCCGGGAATGTTTTTTGATGACGGGCGGTTCGGACTATCTGTTGCGCGTGGAGGTCGCGAATGCCGGCGAGTTCGAGCGGATTCACAAGGAGATACTGTCGACCTTGCCGGGTGTCCTCAGGATTCATTCCAGCTTCTCGATTCGCAATGTTCTGGCAACACGCACGAGGGGCAGGCGCTGAACCGCGATCCCCACGCTTAGAGCCTTTCCGGGTTAGATTGAAGCATTCTGCCGGAGCAGGTTTTCGTCAGGCTCTAGATCAATTCGAGCGCCGTAGCCTTGGCGACCGCTTCACTCGTCGTGGCGACGGTCAGCTTCCGGCGTGCCGAGGCGAGATAGAGTTGCACCGCGCTCACCGAAATGGACAGACGGGCGCAGATCTGCTTTGCCATCAGACCGCTGGCCGTCATTTCAAGACATTGCAGTTCGCGGCGCGACAATTGCGGAAAATCCGCCGTTTTTCTCAGGCCCGACAGAACCATGGCCCTGTCGTGGAGATGGTGGGCGAGAAACTGGAGGTCGCGCATGCTGTCCATGCGGAAATGCCGCCAGTAGGCGTCGGGGTGATTGGACGTGACCGTAAACAGCGACCGCTCCCCTTGAGGTCCCCGCACCGGCAGAGTCACGCCCTGCCGGCCGATACCGAAGGCCATGGCCTCCTTGAAGAAGCCATAAGCCCGGCCCGAATCCCATTTTGACGCCGACCATTCCACGGGCAGGAAGCCGCGCCGGCCGAGACGGACGACGGGATCGATGCTGAAGTAGTCCCGGTCAAGATATTGTTTCACCCACTCGGGCGGGTAGGTCAACATCAGTAACGGATTGCTGGCCGCTGCCCCCGAGGAGCGGATCACATGCAAAACCATGTGCGATATCGCATAGATGTGGCGGACTTCGTCCAGCGTCGTTTCCAGATCCCGCAATGTCGGCGCTGCGGAGATCCGATCTAGACAATAGAAAAAACGAGAACTGCTCAGCATGAGATGGACTCGTGGTTGTGCGTTTCATTGACTACCCGTATCGGTAACATTTCACGGGATCAGGGAACAGCTTATTCTAATACAACCATGGGTGCGGTGAAAAATGGGTTAAGGCTTAGCGAGGGCATATCCCGCTGCTGGGCGAGCCTTACCGCATGTCGCCATCGGCAAAGGTTCTGGGACGATTGGGCGAAGCTCGCTCCAGCAGTCGGGACAGGTTGGCCCGAAGTGCCCGGCAATTGTCCGCCGTCACATCCCATAGGCCGACATACAGCTTGCCGATCTCGGGCAGGGATCGGGCAAGCGGCGTCGGCCTCCAGCCGATCCTGCGATACACTCCGACCATGGCGCCATCATAGACGCCGACGATGCTTTCGATACCGGTGTCGAGCGCAAGGTCGCAAAGCCCTGAGAGCAGCTCCGTGGCGACCGTGCGCGATTGCTCCATGTGCCCGGCAACCGGGTGAACGCAAAAGCGGGTACATTCCCAGGTCGTCGGGCTATCGACGTCGATAGGCTGATCGAAGAAATGCCGGAACTCGCTTTTGAGCATCGTCGCTCCCGTCGTCGGTAGCAGGCGCAGCGAACCCGTCAGTGTGCCGGAAGGTCGTTGCGTGACAAGATATACGGGATCTTCGGCCTCGTCGTATCGGTCCCTCTCCCATTGGTCCCGGACATCGACCTGCCATCCCAGCCGATCGCGAAAAACGGCGGCGCGAGCCCGAAACATTTCATCGAAAGCACGTCGATCGGTATCGAGCATGTCTTTGGTGAGTATCCGCAACATATCCGTCCCTCCTGATGTTCTGACGTTTCACAACAGGAGGCCGACCGGGAGCAATCTGGATATTTCACCAGGTTGACCGGTGCTTCGCTTTGCCTTCCCCTTTCATAAGAAGTTTCTGATGTTCGTCGATCGAAAGCTCTTGGTAATTGCCAATTGTAACGCAACCAACGGGAGGATTCTGATGACCCACGACATGGCCCGCGGCAAACGTATTCGAGAGGCGATATCCCGGGGCAAGTTCCGGAAAGTTCACGCCCTGGCCGCCGAACTGGACGTGTCTGTCGCCGCCGTCTCACGCTGGCAGAATGGCGGCCATACCTCGCTGGAAAGCGCCTGCGCGCTCGCCGACCTGCTGGATGTCTCCCTCGACTGGCTGCTGCTCGGGCGAGGCACCATGGACTGGCATAGGAACAGCGCAATCTCCGCCACCGAATTGCAAATGGTTCTGGCGTTGCGCAACCGGTCTGCGGCAACACGGTCCAATCTCGCTGAGCTGGTCGAATCCATCCCTCCGGAGCACCCGTAACGCCAAGCGCAATTCTGCGCGAATTTTTGACCTGAGATCAACACGTTTAGGTTGATAAAAAGCAGATCGTCGACGATCTTTCTAGTTAAAGCTTCAACGGCGACACAACAGGGCGCCCAGCCCGCCCTGCCCTCGCCGCCGCAGAGACCTTGTTTTCACTCTCAATGCAGAAGGGTCGTTGGCGTCGGCTTTTGACGTGAAACCGTAAATACGCAGCCCGAAAATTATCGAAAAACCGCATCGCCACCGGTCCGGAACATTTTTGGATCTGGTCCCGGCAGTCTCAACCGATTTTGGAGTCAGTCAATGACAGTTGCGCTTTGGAGTCAGTCAATGACAGGTGCCAACCCGGCCCATATCGGCGCCAATGCGCCTACGGTCAAACCGCGGCCTGCCTTCGCGCAGACCGATCTGGTCGCATTGTCGCGCTATTTTTCTCTGCTGATGATGCGCAATATCACAAGCGATGGCTATGTCATCGAGGATCCGGCATCGCCGGGCGTCTTTTCGGCCCCGGGCTGCGTCATCGCCGCACCCTCCTATCCCGCGAACACGCCGGGTGTCGACCAGGACTATGTTTTCAATTGGGTCCGCGACGGGGCCATTACGGCCATCGAAATCGCGCTTGCTGGCTTGCTGCCCGTTCCGGGCGGGGTTTTGCCGAGCCTGGTCGACTACGTGAATTTCGCCGCGCTCTGCCAGGCGAATGCGCAGAATTCCGCGACCGTCACACTTGGTCACGCCTGCTTCACCATTACCGGCGAGGTTCGTCCGTGGTCGGAGCAGAATGACGGACCGGCCATTCAGTCGATTGCGATCCTGACCTTGTTCAATCAGCTGGATGGCGCCACGCAGACGATCGCCAAACAATTGGTCGAGACCAACCTCTCTTATCTTCTCGAAGTTTACCAGAACAAGACCACCAATCTCTGGGAGGAATATGAGGGCTATTCCTTTTTCGCAAGGGCCGTACAGCTGCGCTTTTTCCGGGAAATTTCCGCAAACACGATCTCTATTGCCGTGCCTGCCGGGGTGGCCGATGCCATCTCCTGGCTGGAAAGCCAGCTGGCCACCCACTGGAACGGGCAGCTCTATGTGAGCATTCTGGATGCCGCGGAGCAAGCCGGTTACGACGCGAACATCGATATCGTCTCTGCGGTCTGCTATGGCGGGATCGAGCCGACCGATACCAAGCTGCTGGCAACGGCGGCCATCCTGCGGCGCCAGTGGGCCGATCCTTCGTCTTCGAACTATTACCCGATCAATGGCGCCGACGCGGCCAAAGGGCTCGGACCACTCTTCGGGCGCTATCCAGGCGATCATTACGATGGCGATGTGGCGGCCCCGGTGGTCGGCGGCCATCCCTGGGCTCTGTGCACCGCCAACTTCGCCGAGTTCCAATATCGGCTTGCCAATGCCATCGAGGCCAGCGGCGCCATCCCCCTCGATCAGTTCTCCGAGCCCTTCTTCACGGAACTGGGACTTGGCGCATCCAGCAGCGCCGCCGACGCCTCAGCTGCCTTGCGGGCTTCGTCTGACGTCATGCTGCGCGCCATCGTCTACCACAGCGATCACTATGAACTGAGCGAACAGTTCGATGGAACCGTTGGCTACGAGAAAAGCGTCCGGAACCTGACCTGGAGCTACGCCTCCTTTCTCTCGGCGGTCAGAGCCCGCTCCGCCGCCGCCCCCGCCGCCAAGTCCAAACCCCGAAACTCCCGCGGCCCGAGATCATGACGACGTCAGGCCGTCCGGTCTGAAATCTCGATTGAGTGCAGAACCGCATGATCCGCAAAGCCTGATGCGGCTTTCCGGGAATAATGGAGGACCAAAGTGCTTTTTCCCCTTGAATCCGCGATAAAAGCCGATGCCAAGACCGTCGCAGCGTCTGGCGACTACGATATCGTGATTGTCGGCAGTGGCATTTCCGGAGCAATCATTGCCAAGCAGGCTGCCGAAGCGGGCAAGCGTGTCCTTATCCTTGAAGCCGGAACCGGTGCCAACAGCACACTGTCAGGCTATGACAATCTGCTGACGACTTTCTATTCGGCAGCCTCCAAGGACAACCAGTCGCCCTTTCCGCTGAATGCGAACGCGGCCATGCCCCGCAGCCCACAGCTTCGCAAGCTGCGGGCGGGGGAAACCGATAGCTCGACCTATATCGTTCAATCCGGCCCTTATGTCAGCGATACGACATATACCCGTATTTTCGGCGGAACGACCATGCACTGGGAGGCGAAAACGCCTCGCCTGCTTCGCTCGGACTTCAAGACGCGCACCATTTTCGGCCAAGGGTTGGACTGGCCGCTGAGCTTTGAGGAAGTCGAAGATGATTACCGCCTGGCCGAGCGGGAAATCGGTGTATCGGCAGATGTCGAAGATCAGCAATATCTGGGGCAGACCTTCCCGGACGACTATGTCTTTCCCATGCGCGGCCTGCCGCTTTCCTATCTGGATCAGCAGGTCAACAAGGGCATCGAAGGCACCAGTGTCGAACTTTACGACAAGACCTATCCCCTGAAGGTCAGGCCCTATCCGCAGGGGCGTAACAGCATACCAAACCCGGCCTATGACGGCGGGAAAGGCTACCGTCCCATCGGCGCCGTCGATACGCATCAGGTCGAAGAGGGCGGTCGCTGCCAGGGCAACACCAACTGCGTACCGCTCTGTCCCGTGCAAGCGCGTTACCACTCCGGCAAAACGCTTGCCAAGGCGTTCGCAGTAAACGGGAAAAGCGGCGAGCGGCTTGTCGAACTATTGCCGCAGGCGGTCGCATCGAAGGTCAACATCGATCCGGATAGCGGGAAAGTCCACTCTCTCGAGGTCAAGATTTACAAGGATCCGGCCTCACCTGCTCACGAGACCATCACCGTGAAGGGCAAGGTTTTCGTGCTTGCGGCAGGCGCCATCGAAACGGCGCGTCTCATGCTTGCCTCCGGCCTGCGCAGCACCAGCGGTCTTGTCGGACGCAATCTGATGGACCACGCCTATCTGCTGAACTGGGCGCTGATGCCGGAAATCTGCGGCACGATGCGCGGAACCAGTTCGACGGGCGGTATCGTGGACCTGCGCGACGGCCCTTTCCGGGAAAGGCAAGCCGCCTTCGCCATCGATATCCATAACGACGGCTGGGGCTGGGCCACGGGTGCGCCGACTTCCGACCTTCTCAAACTGGTGGATGATCGCAACCTCTACGGGGCGGATCTTCGGCGCGGCATGATCGACCAGGTTTCGCGGCAGTTGCTGCTGGCATTCATGATCGAGGTCATGCCCGTCGAAAGCAACCGCATCGCGGTGGATCCGCAATATACCGATGCTCTGGGCAATATGCGGCCCATCCTGTCCTTCACGGTTCCGGAATATACCATGAAGGGTGCCGCCTATGGCCGCCAGTTTGCGCGCACCGTCTTCACGCGTCTGGGCGCGCAGGATCATACCCAATACGACCCCAGCGATTTCGGCTATGTGGCCTATGAGGGGCAAGGCTATGCGATCCGCGGCGGCAATCATCTGGCCGGGACCCATATCATGGGAACGACGAAGACCAATTCCGTCGTGGACAAGAACCAGCGCAGCTGGGACCACGAAAACCTCTATCTCGTGGGCGGCGGCAGCATGCCGACGATCGGCACGGCCAATGTCACCTTGACGCTGGCCGCCATGTGCTTCCGAAGCGGCCGCGACATTCTGAAGTCTCTGCATTGAACGAAGACCGGCATCCGCTGTGCGGAACGAACAGATGGCCTCGACGCAAGCGACACGAAGCCGGCCTGTGAACCCAACTTATCTTTCATGGAGCTTGAGATGTATTCCTCCAGTATTAAGACGCTCGATGAGCTGAAAGAGTTTCTCTACCGGGCGATGCAGCTCGAACATGCGACGATTCCGCCTTATCTGACGGCGCTTTACTCGATCAAGCCCGGCGTCAATCAGGATGCGACCCAGGTTCTGCGCGTGATCGTCGTGGAAGAAATGCTGCATCTGACCATCGCGGCCAATATTCTCAACGCCATCGGCGGCACGCCGGATCTTGTCAGGCCGGACTTCGTAGCCCGCTATCCCGCCGCCCTGCCGGACGGCGAGACGGATTTCAAGGTCGGCATCCAGGCTTTCAGCCGTGAGGCGCTGGCGACTTTCCTGAAAATCGAGCGGCCGGCCCAGCGTCCTGAACATCTCGTCGGCAAGGGCCTGATATATCGCAAAACTCCCCCTGATATCACCGCGCTTGCCAGCCATCCGAGCCATGAGGACCTCCACTTCTTCAGTATCGGCGAGTTCTACTCAGCCATCGCGGAAGGCATCAAATACCTGGAAGCCGAAGCGCATGGGGCGGGCACAACCATCTTTACCGGCGACAGATCGCGCCAGATCACCTCGGAATATTATTACTCCGGCGGCGGCGAGCTGTTTCCGGTGACCGATCTGAAAAGCGCGTTGGAAGCCATCGATCTCATCATCGAACAGGGCGAGGGCGACGGAGGCGGTATCTACGACGATGACGACCACGAACTGGCCCATTACTATCGTTTCGAGGAACTGGTCAAAGGCCGCTACTACCAGAAGGGCGACCAGCCCGGCCACCCCACAGGTCCTGAGTTGCAGGTCGATTGGGAAGGCGCGTATCCCATAAAAAAGAACCTGAAAGTGGGGGACATACTCGAAGGCTCGGAACTGCGTGGGGCGGCGATCGCCTTCAACACGCGCTACGGCGAATTTCTCCAGCTTTTGACGCGTGCCTATAACGGCCAGCCGACCCTGCTGCTGGAAGCCGTTCCGATGATGTTCGAATTCCGCAACATGATCCTCGAACTCATCCGCAATCCCCTGCCGCAACATCCCGGTAAGAACGGCAGCCCCACCTATGAGATCCCCGGCGCCATCAAACAGCCAGCCGCCACCCGGCAGGCGGAGGTAAACGCATGAGCAACCGTTTCGAGGCATTTCTGGGTCTTTCCGGCGAATTGACGGCCTTCTCCCACTTTGATCTCCTGGGAACAGGCCTGGCGGACCGCTATCTCGTCACGCTCGACAAGGTGGTCGGCGGCGAGATCGTCGACGCGCTGCTGGCCGCCTTCGCCGCCCTGCCACCCCCGGAAGGTGAGGTCCGCATCCAGGCGGTGCGCACGACCATTCTGGGCAATGAATTGCTCGGAGACGTGGCCCGTGCGCTGATCAAGCTCTGGTATTCCGGCACCTGGTTCGAGCTGTCCTCCGCCTGGACGGAGCGCTTTGGCCCCAGGCCTGCGAATATCACCTTCGTCGTTTCTCCCGATGCCTATGTCGAGGGTCTGCTCTGGAAGGCGATCGGAGCCCACCCTGCAGGCGCCAAGGGGCCGGGTTTCGGCTCCTGGACCTTTCCGCCGAAAATTCCGGCTTTTTCCGGCTCTCGATTCCAAAACCTGACCTGACGCCACTTCCGTTTGTCTTCAAGAACTGGATCATTGCAATGACGACACATCTGCATCGACTGACGCCTGCTAAAGTCTGGCTCGGTGTCATCCCCACGCTCTGGTGGAATGACGATTTCATCAATATCGACATCGGCATCCCCTACGAGCAGGCTCTGAGTGAAATGGCGCTCGCCGGCTATGTCGGATGCGGCGTCGGCCACAAATATCCGACGGACCCGAAAATATTGCGGCCTGTCCTCGAACTCAGGGGATTGCGGATTTCCGAGCCCTGGGTGAGCACCTACTTCACCATCAATGCGATGAAGCGTCATACGCTTGATAATGTCGATGCTCAGCTCGACTTCCTCGAAGCCATGGAAGGAGGCAGCGACGATCCGCGCAGGGCCGACCTGGTCGTTTCCGAGTTTGGCGGAGCGGTCAATCCGCTTCCTGTCGCCCTGTTTCCGAATTGCCCCGATTTCTCCGATGACCAGTGGAAACGGCTGATCGAAGGCCTGCATGAGGCCGGAGAGAAAGCCAGGGCGCGTAACCGCCGGCTCTGCTATCACCCGCATCTAGGGACCGGGGTGATGAATACGGAAGCGATCCACCGGCTCATGGACGAGACGGATCCTCGCCTGGTCAACATGCTTCTCGATACTGCGCACCAGGCGGCTGCCGGTGTCGATCCGCTGGCGCTGGCCAGAAAATATGCCCACCGCATCAAGCATGTTCATCTGAAGGACATTCGCGCCGAGGTGGTTACGAAGATTCACAAAGAAGGATTGTCCTTCCAGCAAGGGATCGAGGCGGGGATCTTCACCGTCCCGGGTGACGGCTCCATAGGGACCTTTCCGGAAATCCTCGATGCGTTGGCCGAGGCGGATTTCGCCGGTTGGATCTGCGTCGAGGCAGAGCAGGACCCAGCCAAGGCCAATCCGCTGCAATACGCGAAAATGGGCCGCGAATATCTGCGCAAGCTGCTCGGATGGTAGCCCGGCGCGGACCGTTTGTTTCAGCCCGATGGCGATGTGAAGGAGGCGGGCAGGGATCTCGCTTCATGACGGTGTCGGGCGGGACATCATCCTGAACCACGCATGACTGGATAGCGACAGCTGGAGCGATGAAGATGGAAGAGGCACGCAGACGAGAGATATATTTCAGCTTCTTTATGTTTACAGCCGATTTGAGGCCGAACGACGCCGGCTATACCCAGGTTCTTGTCCGACATCTGAAAGCGCTGACCGAGATCGGCTACACCGGCTTCGATGTGCATATCGCCCCAGGACCTGCCAACGTCGGTCATCACGCTGAGGTCGAAAGCTATATCGGCCTCAAGAGGGCGTTCGATCGGGCCGGCTTCCGGGATGTGAAGTTCACAACCAATGTGGGGACCACACGAACCTTCGATCCGACCTCGCCCTATGAGGACCAGCGCAGGCAGGCGCTGTCCTATCTCAAATCCCGCGTCGACATCACCTCGGTGCTGGGCGGGGAGAATACGATCATGTCGGGGCCGTTCCTGTACCCCTATGGCATCTTTCCACTGACGGATGACGGCGAAGGGATCTGGAGCGACGCGCTTCAGGATTGGATGAAGCCACGATACGCGGCGGCCGCCTCCATCTTCCGGGAATTGGCGCAATATTCTGCGGAGAAGCGGGTGAAGCTCGCCATCGAACCGGTCAAGAATTGGGAAACGCCCGGGCCGACCATGGTCTCGGAAGCGCTGGATTTTCTCGAAAGCGCCGACATTCCGGTCGGGGGCGTCACGATCGATACAGCCCAGGTCGTCATGGAAAGCCAGGGACCGGCGATCTTCAGGAAAAATGTCGCCCGTGCCGTACAGCAGAGTCGGCTGAATTACGTTCACATCTCAGCGCCGGACCGGGGCGCTGTCAGAGATAGCTGGATTCCCTGGGAGATCATGCTGGACGAAATCGAGCCGGTCTATTCCGGCCCCTATCTCGTTGAAGTCTTCAACGCGATTCCACCCTTCGAGAGTTCGATGCGAATGACGCGCAGACGCTTCTGGCGGCCCGGTGAGGACGCGCCGGAGGCAGACGTCGACAGCGCCTACGACGTTGCGCGCGCGGCCCTGAAGACATTGGAGGAGAAACTCGCGTCCCGCGGCCGTTGATCTCATCCGTGATGGCGCTCGGGCGCAGATGTTGTGCCCGAGTGAACTTCAAATCTCAGCAAACGACCTTTCAATCAGGGAGATACCGATGGTCACGCAATTGCCGGATCCCATTAAAATCGTCAGGCGAGCAGGCGATGTCCGTATTCATACTTTCATTTCAGCTTTCACGGCTGACAATATCGCCAATGCAACGCACATCATCGAAAGCAGGAACAAGCTTGTTCTCGTCGATGGGCAATTCCTCGTTCCCTATGCCCTGCAATTCAGGGAATATGCCAACAGTATCGGCAAGAAGATCGACCGGATCTATCTGTCGCACAGACACCCCGACCATTGGTTCGGCCTGGGAGCCGCATTCAGCGATATTCCGATTTATGCATTGCCGAAAACGATAGAGTTCCTGCAGCAGCATGGGGAAGATTCCCTGAATGACCACTGGAAATTGGGCAATCTCGCTCCGAAGAGCTTGATCATTCCCGAAAGAGCTGTCCGCGCCGGCGAGGAAATCATCGACGGAGTCAAATACCTATTTGATGAAGTCGTCGATACGGAGATCGATTTTCTTCTCACCATAGGTCTTCCGGACGTGGGCGTTTTTATTGCGCAAGACCTGATCTACAGCGGAACGCACCTTTATCTGACGAAATACATGGAGCATTGGATTGGGATTTTGCAGGGTATGCTGCTGTCCGACTATGACCTGTTCCTTCCCGGTCACGGCTTTCCGGCTGACAAAAACGAGGTTGCCAAAAATATAGAGTATTTGTCCGTCGCCCTGGAGGCCGCCGGCAACGGACTCACCAATGACGCTTTCAAGCGCTTCCTGCTGGAAAGATTTCCCGAGCGGAAATGCCCCGGCATATTCGACATATACGTACCGCGCTTATTCGATAACGCGAGCGAGTTCTAGCGCATCGGCCCGAAAATCGGAATCGATTTTCGGAAAGAACGATGCGTAGATTCAAAGTGTTAGAGCTGTCCTTTGTGCGTCCGAAAGGACGCACGGCACTCTAATATCCGTCAATTGTCGTCAACAGGGGAGCCGTTGGAACATGGGCGACACATACACGGTTGGACAATATCTGGTCGACAGACTTCGCGAACTGGGCCTGGGGCACCTGTTTTCCGTAGCAGGCGATTATTCGATCGAATGGGTGAACAGTTATGTCGAGAAAAGCGATATAAAGGTCATCGAAGAGGTGAATGAACTGAATGCCGGTTATGCGGCTGACGGCTATGCCAGACTGAAAGGAATTGGCGCTCTGTGCGTCACCTATTCCGCAGGCTCGCTTTGCGCAACAAATGCGATCGCCGGATCCTACGTCGAGAAAGTGCCGGTCGTTCTGATCAACGGTGCGCCCAGCATCAAGAAAACGCTGACGTTCGAACAAACCGGCTACAGTTCGCATCACTTCATCAGCGGCCGGGAAACGGATCTTCAGGTATTCGAATACATCACCGCCGCTGCCGTCCGCATCGACAGCCCTCATCTTGCGCCAATGCTCATAGATTATGCGCTGACGCAGTGCATCACGGAAAGACGTCCGGTCTATATCGAGTTGCTGGAGGATATGGTGGACCTGGGATGTACGCGCCCGTCGAATGCCTTAAAAGCGGCGCCTGTTATATCCGACGAGGACAGTCTCAATCAGTCGATCGCGCAAATCAGCGAAAGATTGCAAAACGCCACCCGACCGCTGATCTGGGTCGGTGTCGAGATCGACCGGTTTGGCCTTCACGACCAGGCGGAGCGGCTCATCCGGGACCTCAAAATTCCCTACGTGACCGAGCTTTTGAGCAAGGCCATTCTATCGGAAGACAATGTACAATTTGCCGGGGTGTTCGATGGCAAATCGTCATCACCCTATGTCCAGTCTTTGGTCAAAGACTCCGACTTCGTATTGGCACTGGGCGTCTGGTTGACTGATATCAATGATTTGGGCTGGCCTATCGATCTCGATAAAACCGCATTCGCCTCCTGGGAGACCGTGAAATATGGCACGATCTTCAACGCACAGGTTTCGCTGGCGGATCTCGTCAACGGCTTGATTGACAAAAGGCTGACGTGCAAAGGCCAAAGTCTTCCGGTGAAACCGGCCCGGCAACTGCCGGTCGTCAATCCGGCAGGCGAAATTACCTATCAGGGCTTCTACGATTTCATTCAGCCGCAGATCGACGGAAATACCATCGTTGGTGCCGACGCGAGTTTGAATTATTTCGGGAGCCTGCTTCTTGAAGTGGGTGCTCGCCGCGGTTTCATCGTGCAATCATCCTATTCGGCGATCGGTTATATCGGTCCGGCCGCAACCGGGGTTTCGCTGGCGAAGCAAAATCAACAAAGGCTATTGGTCTTTGCGGGGGATGGCGGGTTTCAGATGACCGCTCAATGCCTCTCGACACAAACCCGTTTCAATCTCAACCCGATCATCTTTGTGATGGACAACGGCATTTATGGCGTGGAGCAATGGCTTGCCGACGCATCGGTTTTCTATGGCGACAAACCGTTCTACAATTCCTGCATCCTGCACCAGTGGAATTACAGCAAGCTGGCAGAGGTCTTTGGCTGCCAAGGCTGGAAAGTGGGCACCTATGGCGAACTGAGGGAGGCCATAAACGGCGCCAAAGAAAACCTGAACAGTCCGTCCATCATCCAGGTCGTCGTGCCGCAGCGATCGATCCCCGACAATGCGAACTGGAAAGCAAATTAGAATGGGCATAGGAGAGTTCAGCGCTTTAGTGGGCGCAACGGCAGATGGCATGCCTAACCACCTTCGGTGACCTCAACATCGAGCGCTGGGCCTTCTGGCCACAAGTGGTATAGTTCAATTTCGGTCGTCCGACCTAGACGATACGACAAAGGAACTGTTCCATGGGAGACCAGAAACGCCCGCTGCAACCTGGAGAAACCGCCCCCGCATTCGCGCTCGCCACGGCCAACTTCGACGGAACGGTCTCTTTCGCCGACTTGAGCGGTCGCCCGTTCGTGATCGGGTTCTTTCGCGGGCTGCACTGCCCCTTCTGCCGGCGTCAGTTGGAACAGCTTGCCGGCGTACAGCCGACCCTGCACGCAGCCGGGGTGGAGACCGTCGCCGTTATCAACACGCCGGTGGAACGTGCCCGCCTGTATTTCCGCCACCGGCCGACGCCAATAACACTTCTATGCGACCCCGACTGCCGCACGCATCGGGCCTACGGTGTGCCGCATGCCGAGTTCCTGCCCGATGGGAGTTGCGAGCAGCCCGAATGGCCCTATCGTACAACGATGGAACAGTTCCTGGCGGCACGCATCAACCCCACGGACGAATTGCCGGAACCGCTGCACCCGATGGAGGCCAACACGATACTCAACGCCAAGGATCGGTTTGAGCTTGACGAAGCCGACAATGAGATCTTCGCGAACCACGCGACCCAACTCGTCGGGCACTTCCTGGTCAATGCGAACGGCACCATCGGCTGGGCACAAATCGAGGCGCTCGACGGACCGAACAGCCTCTCCATCTTCCCGACCGCGGCAGAGATCATCGCGGCCGCTGGCAGCCTTGGACGCTGACCTGCGGTGAACCGTCCGATAGCATCTCAGTAGCAAAAGATCGAATGGTGGAAGCCCAATTCCGCCCGCTATCGCGTGAGTGTCTGCCTGATGCCGGCAATCCCGCGGCGCAGGAAGGGATCGGTGTGGATGTAGAACAACTGGACCCCTTTCTGCAGCCAATGAGGCAATTCGTCGGCGGTGGCGAGCGTGCCTGCAATCTTGCCTGCTGCACGAATCTTGTCGACGGCGACCGCGACCTTATCCATCACTGCTTCGGGACGCGGCTCGCCGAAGGGCGGAGCCGGCGGATAACCCATATTCTGCGAGAGATCGCCGGGGCCGATGAAGAAGACGTCAATGCCATCGACCTTCAGCATTTCGTCGAGATTGTCGATGGCATCCACCGTCTCGATCATCGCCACCACCAGGCGCTTGTCGAAGTCGGACGGAAGAGCGTAACGAACGGTATCGACGATGGCGCGCGCCTGTTCGGCCGTGTCCACCATCGGGACCATGATCCCATCGGCGCCCGCATTCAGGTAGCGGATAATGATCGGGCGCTCGTGCGAATGCGGCCGAATGATCGCCGCCCCGCCGACGGAGCGGACGATCTGCCCGGTCATGCGCACATCCTCGAAACTCCAGCTTCCGTGCTCGCAATCGACGAAGACGGAATCGGCGCCGAGCTCCACCAGCCGGGCTGCCAGGCCCGACGATACGTGATGCGGCGTATACATGGTGACTGCCTCGCCTGCCAACAGCCGCGCGCGCAACTTCGCTCCGTTCATCGATGTCTCCCAATTCTACTTTTTCGGCATATCCGGCGTATCGGCCGGCGCTCCGACCCACCGGGCAATTTCGATATCCGCGGACGTGTCCCGCATGAATGTCGGGCAGATGTGAAGCTCGGGGATCACGGCGCTCTTGTTCAGGCTGGCGCAGAGGACGATCGCACGGGCGACGTCATGAGGATCCATCATGACGGCACGTTCCTCCTGCAGAGGTGGGCGCGCGCGATTGTCCATGATCGGCGTATTCGTCTCGCCGGGCAAGATCGTCGTCGCCCGGATCCCCTGATTGCGATAGGTGTTGTGCAGGAAGGTCATGAAGTTCTTCACGCCGGCCTTGGCCGCACCATAGGCCGCGCCGCCGAGCAGGTTGGGGTTGATCACGGCAAGCGACGAGACCGTGACGATGGTCCCCTCGCCGTTGGCGATCATGTCCGGAAGGACCGCCTGGGTCAGGTTGAAGACGGCCGTCAGATTGACGTTGATGGTGGAAGTCCACTCGGCCTCGCTCAAGAACCGCGCGTTCAGCACCTTGCTTGCGCTGCCGGCATTGTTCACCAGGATGTCGACGGGTCCGACGCTATCCTTGATCCACTTCACGGCCGCAAAGATCTCTTCACGCGTCTCGATATCGAGTGCGCGCGTGACGGCCTTGCCACCCGCCTCTTCGATCAAGGCCGTCACCTCGCGCAGCGGTTCGATCCGCCGCCCGGTCAGCACGACGGTGGCCCCGTCCTTGGCCAGCAGCAGGGCGGTCTCGCGACCGATCCCGGAGCCGGCTCCCGTCACCAGAGCGATTTTTCCTTGAAGACGTCCCATATCTTTCCCCTATTCGGCCGCAGCAGCGATCGGGCCAGAATAGCCGTAAATTTCCCGCGCGGCCTTCGCTGTGATCAGGTTCTCGGCAAGATCCTGCTCGATGAGCGCCCGCGAACGATCACTCGCCAATCCCCAACCGCCGCCGCCAGGCGTCTCTACCTCGAGGCGCTGGCCGGTCTTCAGGACCACCTTGCCCTTTGGGAACTGAGGCTTGCCGTCCTTTGTGACCTTTCCGGCCGATCCGCTCTGCCCTTCGACGACGCCGAAGCAGGGATGTCGGACACGCTCGGAGGCGAGATAGATGTTCATCGGGCTCCTGCCGAGGTTGCGGAGCACGACACGCTGGCCGAGGCCGCCGCGATGTTTACCTGCGCCGCCGGAGTCGGCGATCAGTTCCTTCCGCTCGGTCAGCACGGGCACGGCAACCTCGAACATCTCGATGGCCGTCACCTTGCAGTTCGAGGGGAAGCTCAACGTGTCCAGGCCGTCGAGCTCAGCGCGCGCGCCCTGCCCGCCGTGGAAATTCTGAACGGACCCATATTGTGTACCGTCATTGCGCTGACCGACGCAATTGGCGGCCCAGATCGGAGCGCCGCCGCTGTCGCCCATGACCTTCTCGGGCACGACGCCTTCGAGCGCCTTGAAGATCAGCGAGGGAATGACGTGCCCGATCAGGTTTCGCGAATTGCCCGCCGTCCATTGCTGCGGATTGAGGATGCAGCCGAGCGGCGCCTCGTCGGTGATCGGGACGATGCAGCCCTCGTTGTTCGGCGTCTCGGGATCGAGCAGGCACTTCAGAGCATAGACCGAATGGGCGTAGCGATAGTTCGTCCGGCAGTTGATCGAGTGCAGAACCTGGTCGGAGGTGCCGGTGTAATCGACATGAACAGAGTCGTCCTTGATGATGACCGAAGCCTTCAGCGTCACGTCGACATCGTAACCGTCGAGCAGAACCTCGGCCGCGTAGCTGCCGTTCGGCCATTCCCGGATCGCCTTGCGGGTCTGCGCTTCGGAGCGGGAATGAATGGCAGCGGCCAGGCCTTCGACATCGTCGAGACCGTACTCGTCCAGGAATTTGACGAGTTCGCGGCCCATGACGTTGTTGGCGGCGATCATCGATTCGAGATCGCCCCGCACCTCTGTCGGAAGGCGCACCGAGGCTTCGATGATATCGAAGACGTCCTGGTTCGGAACGCCTGATTTCAGCAGCTTGACGATCGGGAAGCGGATGCCTTCCTCGTAGATGTCGCTTGCTTCGGAATGCAGAGGCGCCCCGCCGATATCGGGAAGATGGGCGATGGAGCCGGCATAGGCGACGACCTTGCCGTTCTTGAAGATCGGCGTGATCATCGTGACATCGGGAAGATGGCCGGTGCCGATCTCCGGATCGTTGGTCGCCAGCACGTCGCCCTCTTCGAGCCTGTCGGCCGGAAACTTCGGCAGGAAATAGTTCTGGGCGGCAGCCGGGAGCGAGGTGATGAAGACCGGGATCGACCAGGTGCATTGCGCCAGCGCCCGTCCCTTGCTGTCGAGGAGTACAGTCACGTAATCGTGGTTCTCGCGGACGATCGGCGAGAATGCCGTCTTGCCGAGAACGTTGTCGGCCTGGTCCGCGATGAAGATCAGGCGGTTCCACATGACCTGAAGGTTGATCGGGTCGTTGAAATCGGTGGCGGGTTTCGACATCAGAGTACCCCTTAGTGAATGTTGATCACGAGGTTGCCATGGGCATCCACATGGAAGACGCCGCTCGGGCCGACGACCGCGGTCGATTCACGCTGCTCGACGATTGCCGGACCCTTGACCTCTTCGCCGACGGGAAGCTTGTAATGGTCGTAGACCGCAGTCTCGGCAAAGCCGCCGATCTCCTGGAAATAGACCTTTCGGCTGCCCTTCTTCGCGTCGGCAACGACGGTCTCGTGCGGGCGCGTGACCTGATCCTTTTCGCCGCCGGCGCGCAGCCGCCAGGTGATGACCTCCAGCGGAGCGGCAACGGTACGGCCGAACAGTTCGCGGTAGAGCTTGAAGAAGTTGCCGCGAAGCTCGCTAAGGAATTCCTCCTTCGGCAGGGTCCGGTCGGGCAGAGCCACGGTGATTTCATGGCCCTGGCCGACATGGCGCATGTCGACGGTGTAGCGGTTGCTGATCGTATCCTTCGGGACGCCCGCTGCCGACACGACTTCGGCGCCCTGGGCCGATAGCTCGTCCAGCAGGCGGTTCATGGCGCCGACATCCCAGGCGTCGAGCACCATCGGATGGCTTGCAGAAAGATCGACGGCCACGGGCGCGATCAACAGGCCGATCGCCGAACTGACGCCAGCACCGGTCGGGCAGATGATGCGGGAAATGCCAAGCTTGCGGGCGATGCCATAGGCGTGCACCGGGCCGGCGCCACCGAAGGCGACCATCGGCAGCGAACGGGGATCGACGCCGAGATCGGTCGCATGCATGGCGGCCGCCTTGCTCATGGATTCGTTGACGAGGTCATGGATGCCCCATGCGCAGCGCTCGACCGAGACCTCGAGCGAGGCGGCAAGTTTGGCCATCGCCTCGTGAGCTGCTTCTCTGGAAACCTTGAACGACCCGCCGACGAAGGATTCGGTGCCCATATATCCAAGCAGGATGTCGGCATCCGTGACGGTCGGCTGGGTGCCGCCGCGCTGGTAGGCGGCCGGTCCGGGCATGGCGCCTGCGGAGTGCGGGCCGACATCGAGCAGGCCGAGAGGGTTCTTGGCCGCGATCGAGCCGCCACCCGCGCCGATCTCGATCATCTGGATTGACTGGATCTTCAGCGGGAAACCGGATCCCTTGCGGAAACGCTGGTAATGGGCGACCTCGAGATCGGTCCCGACATTTGGCTCACCGTCCGGGATCAGGCAGAGCTTTGCGGTCGTGCCGCCCATGTCGAAGGACAGGACGCTCGCCTCGCCTGCCGTGCGGCCGAACTCTGCGGCAGCCACCGCACCCGCCGCCGGGCCTGACTCGATCAGGCGCACCGGCAGTTCCGCGGCACGCCGGCTCGGCACCAGTCCGCCCGAGGATGTCATCCACAGGACCTGGCGGTCGATGCCCTTCGCTGCGAATTCACGCTGCAGATGGGCGACGTGGCCGGCCATTTGCGGCCTGGTATAGGCATTGACGACAGTCGTCGACGCGCGGTCGAACTCGCGCATTTCAGGGCAGACTTCGGAGGAGAGCGAGACGAAGATATCGGGGTCTTCTTCGCGCAGCAGCGCTGCGACGCGCTGCTCGTGCTGCGGATATTTATAGGCATGGAGAAGGCAGACGGCGACGGAGCGAATGCCCTTCTCCTTCAGGCGGCCGGCAATCTCGCGCACCGTCTCTTCCTTGAGCTCGGTCATGACGGAACCGTCGGCGGCGATCCGCTCCTTGGCGCCGAAGCTGTTTGCGCGGGTGACCAGCGGGTCGGGATATTTGATGTTCAGGTCGTAGAGGTCGTAGCGCCCTTCGTTGCGGATACGCAGCATGTCCTGGAAACCGTCGGTGGTGACGAAGCCGGTCTCGACGCCCTTGCGCTCGAGCACGGCGTTGGTGACGACGGTGGTGGCGCCCAGCACCTGCAGCTGGTCGATGGCGATGGTGTGGCCGAATTTCTCCAGCAATTCGGACACACCCTGCACGACGGCTTCGGCCGGGTTCTTCGGCGTGCTCAGGACCTTGTGAAGGTGGAGGTCGCCCTTGTCATCCAGGAGCGCGAAGTCGGTAAAGGTACCACCCGTGTCGAAAGCCAGTTTTGCCATGTTGTCCTCGAAGCGACTGTTCGGCGCGGCAGGCGCCGCTATGCGGATCCGATGCCCGGACCCGATGTCTGCTTGAAGGTTAGGGGAATGCCCGGCGCGTTGGCTAACACAACTACAGTCTGCCGCTATAGGGTTTGCTTATGGCGGGCGGCGGTCCGCCGTCGGACTGCCGCTGCGAGGAGCAGCTCGGGCTAGGCGGGCTTGATTCCCTGGTGATGACTGCTCATCAGTTTGCCGACGACATCAAGCAGAACCGACCGTGCGGCGATGGCAGGTTCCGACAAGGGAAGATGATCGGCGACGCAGAGCGACACGGTCGCGTCGATCACCGGCTTGGTCAGTGCCCGCACCTGCGCGCCTGAGAAGATCGCCGTCTCGGTGACCACCGAAGCCGGGAGAATGGTCGATCCAAGCCCTTCGAGCACAGCCGCGCTGAGGGCCGGAACGGACTCGATTTCCGAGACGACCTCAGGGGTTGCTCTGGCTCTGGCCAGCGCGTCGTCGATCAGCCGGCGGAGCAGATGGGCCTTGCTGGGAAGAAGCAGCGGGATCTCCTGGAGGGCGGCAAGCGGAAGCGGCGCGCTGCTATCCCCGGGGAGTTCGATGCCCGGCGGCGAGACGAGGAACATTTCCTCGCGGAACAATGGCTGCAGGGTAACGCCTTTGATCGGCGCAGCAGCATAGATCAGCGCCATATCCATCTTGCCCGTCATGATCAGTTCGCTGAGGATCTGGCCGAAACTGTCATTGATGTGGACGACGATATGGGGATGCCTCGCCTTCATCTCCTTGAGGATCGGCAGCGACAAGGCGCTTGACGAGGAATAGGTCGCAAGGCCGATCGAGACGCGGCCCGCCACCGATTTGGCGGACTGATCGATGTCGACCTGAGCCTGCTCGATCTGCTTCAACATCAGTTGCGCATGCCGATAGAGGATGAGCCCTGCCTCCGTCGGCGCAATGCCGACATTGCTGCGGATGAGAAGCTTGTGCTTGAAGTGCGCCTCCAGAGCGGCGATCTGCTGCGACAACGCCGGCTGGGCCGTCCTCAGAAGGCTTGCCGCGCGCGATACGCTGCCCGTATCGACGATCTTTACGAAGCTCTTCAGTTTGCGGAAATCGACGCTCATGGTCACCGGCTTGTTGTTTCATGCAAAACGTAAAGCCTGCAGCCGGAGGGACGCAAGTCCCAGTCGCAAGTCCCACTGGCCTTTCGCGGTTAACGTAGCTCGGCAACAGCCCGTTCGATGCGGTCGCATGCTTGGGTGATCGTCTCCATCGACGTCGCAATCGACAGGCGGAAATGCGGCGATACACCGTAGGCAGCCCCCTGCAGCGCCGCGACCCCGACGCCGTCGAGCAGATAGAGCACAAAATCGAGATCCGTCTCGATCGTCTTGCCTTCAGGAGTCTTCTTGCCGATGACGCCGGCGCAGTTCGGAAACAGATAGAAGGCCCCGTCCGGCACGAGGCAGGAGAGGCCGGGCACGGCATTCAGCCGTGCGCACGCATAATCCCGGCGTTCCTTATAGACCTTGACGCTTTCGGCGACGAATGCCTGGTCCGAAGACAGCGCATAGGCGGCGGCCGCCTGACTGACCGACGACGGGCAGGACGACATCTGCGACTGCAGCTTGTTGATGGCGGCGATCAATGCGGCCGGACCCGCCCCGTAGCCGATACGCCATCCGGTCATGGCGTAGGACTTGGAGACGCCGTTGGTGAGCAGAACACGCTCCTTCAGTTCCGGGACGGCGGCAACCAGCGTCGTCATCGGCTCATCCTTGAACCAGACCTGGTCGTAGATATCGTCTGACAGCACGAAGACATGGGGATGGCGCAGCAGCACCTCGCCGAGGGCTTCGAGTTCGCGCCGGTCATAGGCGGCACCCGTCGGATTGGACGGCGCGTTGAGGACCAGCCATAGGGTCTTCGGCGTGATCGCCTTTTCCAAAGCTTCGGGCGTCAGCTTGAAGCCGGTTTCCTGCGGGCATTCGACAATGACCGGTTTGCCTTCGTTGGCGATGACCATATCGGGATAGGAAACCCAGTAGGGTGCGGGAATGATCACCTCGGCGTCGTTTTCGACGCTCGCCATCAGCGCGAGAAACAGAATCTGCTTGGCGCCGCCGCCGACGCAAATTTCGTCGTCGGCATAGCTGAGGCCGAGCCGGCGCTTGAAATCGCCAATGATTGCCTTGCGCAGCGCCGGCGTGCCGTTGACGGCGGTGTATTTCGTTTCGCCCCTGTCGATGGCGGCGTGCGCTGCGGCCTTGATGTTGTCAGGCGTGTCGAAGTCCGGCTCGCCGACCGTCAGGTCGACGATGTCGCGACCCGCCGCCTTCAGCTCGCGCGCCCGGGCGGCCGCAGCCGTGCTTGGCGAAACCTTGATTCTGGACACACGTGATGCAGGCACAAAGGTGCTCATGGGAATTTCCTCGCTTAATTTATAAGAGGCAAGAGATCGCCTTCAGTGAACGGCCTCGGTTTCGCCGCGCATTTTCCCGGTCAGGAAAAGTTCGCCGAGTTCGTCATGGGTGATGTCTTTCGGCAGGCCGTCCCAGATGACTTTGCCAAGTCTCAGGATGACCGCGCGCTGGGCGACTTCCATGGCCTTCTTGGTGTTCTGCTCGACGAGCAGGATCGTCATGCCGTCGGCGTGAAGGCGAAGAAGCTCGTCGAAGACGATGCCGATCGCCGCCGGCGACAGCCCGACGGACGGCTCGTCGACCAGCAGCACCTTCGGCCGCTGCAGCACCGCCATCGCCACTTCGAGCAGTTGTTGCTCGCCGCCGGACATGTTGCCGGCCAGTGTCGCGCGGCGTTTCTTGAGGATCGGAAAGAGGTCGTAGACGTAGTCGCGGTCAGCCTTCACCTTGGCGTCGCGGATTGTATAGGCCGCCATCTGAAGATTTTCGTCGACGGTCATGACGGGGAAGTTGCAGCGTCCCTGCGGCACGAAGGAAATCCCCTCGCCCAGAATGGCCCGCGACGTGTTGCCGGCAATATTCTTGCCGCGCCAGTCAATGTTTCCCTGCTTGATGGTCGCCATGCCGTAGAGCGTCTTGAGAAGCGTTGATTTGCCCGCTCCGTTCGGCCCCATGAGCGCCACGAACTGTCCCGCCGGCACGTCGAGATCGACGCCGTTGAGGATGTCCAGATTGCCGTAACCTGCGCGCAGGTCACGGATCGAAAGGTTCGAATTACCCGCCAAGATAGGCCTCCCTGACGCGCTGATCCTGAATGATGTCGCCCGGCAAGCCTTCGACGAGCTTGGCTCCCTGGTCGAGCACGATGACGCGCTGGCAAATGCTGGTGACGACATCGATATTGTGTTCGATCACCAGGAAGCTCACGCCGAGCGACTTGTTGGCATACAGGATGGTATCGACGACGCGTTCGATGATCTTCGGATTGATCCCGGCCATCGGCTCGTCCAGCAGGATGAGCTTCGGTTCGGGCATCAGCATGGATGCGAACTGGATGAGCTTCTGCTGTCCGCCCGACAGATTGCCCGCCGGCTGGTGGCGCACATCCCAGAGACCCGCCATCTTGATCAGCTCGCGGGCTCTCTCCCTGAGACCATCGATGCGCCGACGGGACATCTTTCCCAAGCCGAAGGTCGATGCAATGGACGGGAAGGTGAACATCTGACCGGCGATGACCAGGTTCTCCTCGACATCGAGCGACTTGAAAGTGACGGTCTTCTGGAAAGAGCGCAGCATGCGGCCTTCCCTGGCGATGCGGTTCAGGGACCAGCCGGTGATGTCCTGTCCGTCGAGGACAACCGTGCCGGTGTCCGGCTTCGCAAGGCCTGTGCTGCAATCGAAGAAGGTCGATTTGCCCGACCCGTTCGGCCCGATCAGGCCCGCGATCTCACCCCGATCGATGTGAATGCTGACATCGTTGACGGCCTTCACCGCGCCGTAGGACTTGCTGAGGTTCTTGATCGCGAGAAGCGGAAGATGACCGGTCATTTCGCACCTCCGATCGCATTCCAGAAGCGATTGATCAGCGGCGCAAACCCGTTCTTGAACCAGAAGACCAGGACGAGAAGGCAGAAGCCATAGGCGATCATGCGCAATTCGGGGGTGATGCGCAGCGCCTCGGTCAGCCCGACGAAAAGCAGGCTTCCGAAGACGGTGCCGGAAATCATGCCCGCCCCGCCGCCCAGCACGATGATCAGCATCGTCGTCGAATAATACATCTGGAAGGTCAGCGGGCTGACGACCGTCAGGTAATAGGCGTAGAGGCAGCCGCCGATACCGGCAAACACCGCGCTGATCATGAAGACGATCAGCTTGTAGTGCCAGGTCGGGACGCCGAGAGATTCGGCGAGCGTCTCGTTCTCACGGATCGCCACCATGTTGCGCCCGGCGGGCGAACGGACGATTGCCCAGACGGCGCAGGTGGCGAGAACCCCGATGATCAGGGCGAGATAGTAGAAGTTTGTCGTACCGGACACCGTGAACGAAAGGGGGCCCAGCTCGAAGTATGGTTTTGGAATGCCCGAAAGCCCCATGTCACCGCGGGTCAGCGAGATCCAGTTCTTGGCAATGGCCTGGCCGATGATCACGAAACCGAGCGTACACATCACGAAGGACGTCGAGCGCAGACGCAGGGCGGGAATGCCGAGCGGAAGAGCAAGGGCTCCGGAGACGGCGCCTGCCGCGATGAGATTGACGTAAAACGGCGTGCCGTAGGTGACGGCGAGAAGACCTGCCGTATAGGCGCCGATGCCGAAAAACGCGGCCTGGGCCAATGACAGCAGACCGGTATACCCGACAAGCAGATTGAGCCCATGTGCCGGAAGCATGAAAATCAGGGCGATGATCAGGGAATGGGTGATGTAACGGCTGCCGATGAACGGCGCGGCGAGTGCTAGGACGATCAGGACCGCGGCGAGTGGTATGCGAAGATCGCGCCTGCGTACCTGTTGAGCGGTTTCCGTCAGAGACATGTCGAGTCCTCGGTCGTTCCAGAAAGGTCGGCGGGCGCTGCTGCTAGAAGCGCGCCTGCGTCGAAAAGAGACCATGCGGCCGCCACATCAGCATCAGGATCAGCGTGGCGAAGCCGACGGTGTCGCGGAATTGCAGGCCGACATAGGTGGCGACCAGGCTTTCGGCCACGCCAAGGATCATCGCTGCGACGAAAGTGCCGCGCACATTGCCCAAACCGCCCATGATAATGATCGGCAGCGTCTTGAAGGTGATCAGCTCGCCCATGCCGCCATAGACGCTGACATTGACCGGCGCCGTCAGAACCCCGGAGAGTGCGGCCAGCGCCGCCCCCAGCATGAAAGTTCGAAGCACCACCTGCGGCACATCGATGCCGACGACGCTGCAGCACTCGACGTTCTGGGAAACGGCGCGCATTGCCATTCCCAAGCGGGTGTAGCTGACCATCAGTTCGAGGCCGATGAACACCAGCAAGCAGACGACGAGAATGAGAATGCGCTGTTGGGCCAGGCTGAAGCCGAGGATGGAAACCGGCTCGATATAACCTCCGGCGAAGAACTTGTAGCCTCCGCCGAAGACGAGAATGATGGTGTTCTGCAGGATCAGCGCGATGCCGAGGGTGGCAAGCACGCCCGATTCCGCGGGCGCGCCGACCATCCGGCGCATGACGAGTTGCCCGACCACATAGGCAACGGCAATCGTTGCAAGAACCCCCACGACAATCGACGCTTCGTAGGACAGTCCGAGATAGTCGATCGCAAACCAGGCCCCGAACGTGCCGAGCATGTAGTATTCGCCGTGAGCAAAGTTGATGGCTCTCAGCACGCCGAAAATCATGGTCATGCCGACGGCGACGATTGCGTAAACAGAACCAGTGACGATTCCATTCACGGTTTGCTCAACTATGGTCGAGAGCATGGGCGTATTCCTCCCGGCAGATTACTTGGCAGGATATTGAATGTCCGCCGTATAGGCACCCTTGATGCTCGGCTTGCCGTTCTCGATCTGCAGCAGGATCATCGGCAGGCGGGCCTGGTTGTGGTCGTCGAACGTGACCTCGCCAACCGGGCTCTTGTACTTGATTTTGGAGAGTGCGTCGCGAACCTTCACCTTGTCGGCGCTGCCAGCCTGCTTGATCGCCGCCGCGAGGAGATTGACGGTGTCCCAGTGAACATAGGCGTGGTTGTTCGGGGCTTCGTCATAGGTGGCCGTGAACTTGTCGACGAAAGCCTTGCTTTCGGGCGAGTCGAACTGCGGAAGCCATGCGGCGGCTTCAACGGCGCCTTCGAGCGCCGACGGGGCTGATTTGATGGTCTTTTCCGTGTTGAACTCGCCATTGCCGATCAGCGTCACCTTGCCGGCTATTCCGAGTTCGACCATCTGGCGGGCGATGATGGGTGTCGTATCGGCGAGGCCGTACATGATGATGGCCTGGGCGCCATTGTCGCGGATCTTGGCGAGAACGCTGCGGAAGTCGACTTCGCCTTCCTTGTAATAGTCCTCGCTGAGAATCTCGCCCTTGAAGTCAGGCAGGTACTTCTTCGTGAAGGTGATCGCCGAACGGCCATAATCGCTGTCGACGGAAAGCACGGCGAACTTGGTAAAGCCGCGCTGCTCTGCTGCATATTTGGCGACGATCAGCGCCCGGTTCTCATCTGTCGGATAGTTGCGATAGGTCCATTTGAACCCGCCGACACCGGCCTGGTAGGTGATTTTCGGATTGGACGACGCCGCATTCAGCAGAAGCACTTCGGCGTCTTCAGCGACGGGCTGGATGGCGAGCGTCACCGAACTGGAAACGTCGCCGATGATGAAGTCGACGCCATCCTGGTCGATCAGGCGGCGGGCGGCCGAAACGCCTTCGACCGGCGTACCCTGGCTGTCGGCATTGAGGAGTTCGATTTTCATCCCGTTGACGCCGCCGGCATCATTGATGTCTTTGACGGCGAGTTCGGCGCCGTGCATCGAAAATGCGCCGTAGCGCGCATTCGGGCCGCTCATCGGCGCAACGAGTCCGAGTTTGATCGTCCCGTCCGCTGCCAGCGCGCCGGCCGGCAGGCCGGAAACGGCAACCGCCAGCGAAAGGACTGCTGTAGAAAGGAAAAATGCTCTGCGGCTTACGGTAAGTTTCATGTTCCCACTCCATGTTCTCGGGTGCAAACGCTTGGGCTTATGGCCCAGCGTACTCCTGACCGCTTTCCGCGGTTCTTATGGCGTCAGCCCAGCGCCGACACCGTCACAGTAGGTTCAGGAAAGCGTCGCTGGCCAACACAACTCCATTCTGCCGCTATAGCGTTTATTTATAGCGAACCGATCTATTCGGCATTGCGGGTGTTGTTCGCCTTCCTCGCCGGACAGGCCATCGGCCATATCGATGCCGTCGCCCCTCGCCGCGGCGCGGGCTCTCTTTGCCGAGGCGAAATTTCGAGATCGATGGCGGCATTCGCTGACGGATGTAGCGGCGCGTCATAAAACGGAGCGAGGCCGCCAGATGGTCGGCCTCGCCGTGTCGTCAACTGTGCCGCTGGCGCAGATTGGAGATCGCTTGCATCACTCGGGTCCGGCACTCCACTCGCGATAGGCGAGATGCATTTTGGCTCCGATCGTCGTGAAAGGCTGCGGCGGCAATGCCGTCGGAGCAGCCAGGCGCGCATAGATACGGCCGAGTTCGGAACTGTGACCGAGCGCCAGTTCCGCAGCTGCGATCCCTGAGGCCGTCGAGTTCGACGCTCCAAGGCCATTGCAGCCGCATGCAGCGAACACGCCGGGTTCGATCTCACCGAATGCCGGAACATGATTGCGGGTGAGCGCCATCGCGCCGGCCCAGCGATACTGCATCCCGACACCGCTAAGCATAGGAAAACGTTTGGAGAATTTGCCGTCGTGCAGGCGGCCAGCCCGCCGGATCGCGGCGTCGCTGATTTCGATGCCCGGATTGTAGCTGTAACGGGAGCGCACCAGGATTCGATCGCCGCCGGCCGTGCCGATGCGACGGACGGTTGTTCCCATCGGCAGGGCCGGAGTGGCGGCCCACTTCCGCTCTCCATCGAGGCGCGAGGGGTCGAACTCCTCGGTGAGGGAGGCGTAGGTGAAGACGTGGAGCAGGCGCCCGCGGAAGAAGCCGAAGCTTTCGGCATGTCCGTTGTTCGCCATGATGATCTTTGCCGCCTGCACCGACCCCTGCGGCGTCTTGACGAGCCACCCCATGCCGAGGCGCTCGAACGAGAGTGCCGGCGTCCGCTCGTAAAGGGCGACCGGCTCCTTCAGGCAGTCGGCGACCGCGCGTATGTAGGCGGCGGGCTGCACGATGATCGTACCCGGCATGAACAGACCGGAGGTATAGACCGGCGACCCCGTCACCGCCGCGATCTCCCTGCCGTTCAGGAGCCGGTGGGCTTCGCCCATTTTCGTGAGCTGTTGCGCATAGTCCTCGAGATGTCTGTCGCCTTCCGCGCTGATGGCGACGCTGTATCGGCCACAGGGATCGAACACTTCTTTGCCCCAGCCGTTTTCCGCGGCCATCTCGCTCGCCAGAGCGATGGCCGAGCGCTGTATGAGGACAGACTGCCTGAACCTCGCCTCCGACTCTCCGCTGAAATCGTCTGACGCGACTTCGTGCGGCAGGTCGATGATGAAACCGGAATTCGCGCCCGCCGGCCCCTCGCCGACGACACCCGCTTCCAGGATGGCGACCCGCACGCTCGGATCCAGCCGGGAGATGCGCCGGGCCGCGGAAAGACCGGCGAAACCACCGCCGATAATCGCAACGTCGGCAACGACCGGTCCGTTCAACACAGGCCGCGGCGTGCGCGGCGCAAGGGTGGCCACCCAGCCCGAAACGCCTGCGCGTTTCGGAAGCCTGGATGCGACGAAGACGTTCTTTGCGGCCTGGGTCACGTCAGATCGCTTCCCGCTCCATGAGCGTCTCCAGGGAGCGCCGGATGGCCGGAAGCTTTTCCGGGGCAAGCGCGCGCAGCGGCTTGCGCGGCGCGCCGGCGCCGTAGCCGACCAGATCCGCCGCCGCATAGACGGACTGCACGTAATCGCCTTCCCAAATCAGCCCCATCGACGGCTCCAGGATTTTCCAGAGCGCGCGAACCTCGTCCCACTTGTGCCCGGCGGCAGCCTCGACGAGGGCGACGCAGGTTTTCGGAGCAAAGTTCGCCCCACCCCAGATCAGGCCATCGCATCCGGCATAGAGTGCATAGGGAACGAGCGGGTCGGCGCCGTTCATGACGAAGCGGCCGGTGCGGATAAGCGCGGCCTGCTTGGCAAGATCTCCACCGCTGTCCTTGACGGCACAGAAGCCGGGGATTTCGCTCAGCTTGTCCAGAAGTTCGGGCGTGACGGCGACGCCGACCGCCTGGGGAACGTTATAGCCGATCACCGGAAGACCGGCCTTCGCAACCTCGCTGTAGAAATCGAGGATGCCCTGGTCGTCGGTCGGCCCTTCGAAGAAGGGCGGAAGCACCATGACGCCCTCGGCGCCGGCGTCTCGCGCCCGGACGGTGCGCTCGACGACGTCTTCCACCAGAAGCGCGGAGGTCTGTGCGATCACCTTCGCCCGTCCGTTGACGATCCGGGCTCCGCGCCGGATCAGTTCCTCGGATTCCTCCTTGGAAAGGTAGACATGCATGCCGGTGCCGGAGCTGAGCAGAAAACTCCTGACGCCTGCTGCCAGGTAACGCTCGACATTGTCTTCGAGCCTTGCGTAGTCGATGCGTCCGGCATCGTCGAACGGCGTGGCAATAGCAAGATTCAGGCCTGGAAACTGGAAGTCAGACATTCGTTTGGTGTCCCGCGTTAGGCTGCCGAAAGGTTGAGCCAGATGGTCTTGATCTGGGTGTATTCCTGCTTGCTCAGACGTTCGCCCATTGTCCCGCCAGCAGTGGTTCGATGTGTTCTTCGAAACGCCAGGCCTTAGAGGGTCGGCGTCTCCAGACCCTCCGGGGCCGCGTACATGGCCATGTTTCGTCGTGAAAGTTCGAGGTGAAGCCGCGCCAGTTCTCCGGCTGCATCGACATCCCGTTTCTCGATAGCTTCGATCATCTCGTCATGCTGTTGCGCGGCGAGCTCGAGCTCTTCCTGCATGCGCGGCGTGTTCGGGTGCTTGTAGAAGACCTTGCCGATGCGCGCATGATCGATCTGCAGACGCCGAAGGCTTGGAACCAGATAGACGTTGTGCGCCATCTCGCCGATCTGGCGGTGGAACTGGTCGTTGTGGAAGACGCGTCCCTCGACATCGCAGTGGTCGACGGTCTTGCGAAATGACCGCTGAACCAGCTTCAGCACGTCGAGCTGCCCGCGAGTTCCGTTCTCGGCCGCCAGCCTGTTGGCGGTGATATAGATCATCGGCGCAAGAAGGAAGAAGTCGCGCAGCGACTGGTAGCTCATGGAGCTGACCCGCGCTGCGCGGTTGGCTTCCAGCTCGATGTAGCCTTCGCCGGCCATCTGGCGCATCAGCTCGCGAACTGGCGGACGGGACAGCCCGAACTCTTCACTCAGCGCCACTTCGTCCAGCACCGCCCCCGGCTGCAGTTCCATCGTCAGGATGCGTCTGCGGAGCATAAGGCCAAGCTTGGCTTTGCGGTCGGGATTGACTTCAGTATCCAAAATCGGTACCTCATATTTTTAGAAGACATTATGTAGACATTTGATAGACGTCAAGGATGGAGCGTGAGACTTCCACATCGAATCCACCTGCCCGGGTGGGCGATAGAGCAGTTTCAGGTCAGGAAGGATTGCTGACGCCGTGGTGGAGGCTAAGCCGACGATTTTCTTCAGATTCGGCAGCTCACGGCGATGCGCAAGAGTGGGTCAGACAGCCGCGCCGATAGCTTGGCGTCCGCGGCACAAATTTTGCTTCTCGAACTCCCGGAAGACGGCCGGGACAAATCCATGCCGTTTCTTTCTGCATTTGCTCAATATTTGATCGGCCACTGATTTCGAATGCCAGAGAATACGCCAGTAGATTTTTCACCGAGCTTTGAGGGTTCAACGTTCGAATATATGGTCGAAGCCTTCACCGGGAGCTTCGGTCCCTTTGATGCATGGCGTACCGGTCGGGAGCAGGCTATCAGCTGGAAGACGGGCTTCTGGACCGATGGCACGCTATCCCTTGTCAGTGGCCAATATTCGTACGAATGGAGCGTAAAAGCGGCCCCCGAAACGGCGGAATGGCTGTCGGTCATCCTTGTGCGCTCCGGAGCTATCGATTTGGCGCTTGGCCGGACCGTCATCGAAGGAACAGCTGGGCGCTTGCTGTTGGTGAATAATCGCGAGGCCGACCGCTTTTCCGTCCGGGGAACGCCGCATCAGTCCGACGTGCTTCGCCTGGATTGGAAAGTGATTGCGCAGACCGCCGCCGCAATATTGGAGACGCCGCTGATCGGGACATTGCGGTTGGCGCCGACCATCGATCTTTCGACGCCGGCCGGCCAACTCGTCAGAGGACTGGCTCAAACGATCATCAACGGGGTGCGGAACAACGGGCCGCTCATTCATTCTCCGATTGCCATGTCGCACCTGACCCAAGCCTTTGCCAATCTGGTCTTGCGCTCTATCCCGCATCGGTTCTCACATCTGCTCGAGAGGAAAGTGCATTTGCCCGCGCCGCGGCATATACGCTGCGCCGTTGAATTCATGCATGCGAACGTCGGCGAGCCCATTACCATGCAGAATGTAGCCGAGGCCTCAGGCGTCTCCATTCGTGCGCTTGAGGGAGGGTTTCGTACGTTCAAGGGAACGACCCCGTCAGCCTACTTGCGCGCGATGCGCTTGCGAGCGGTCCGAGAAGATCTTCTCGACCCTTCCAACCGACAATTGCTGCGGGACATATGTCTGAAATGGGGTTTCTTTCATTTCGGCCGATTTGCTGCCAGCTACAGGACCGCTTTCGGGGAAACACCATCGGAAACGAGAAGGCGATCCAATGGTGAGCGCATGTCAGGCCTCTGAGACCTTAGAGCCGCAAGACGGCACGAGACTTCAAGGACGAATGAGCAGGATCGAGAAGTGCGCTCTCGGGCTGAATTCAGATCCGATAAAAGCGCGCAGCATTGCCGTGAAAGACAGCGCGGCGCTCCCCTTCCGTATAAGTCCTTGTGATTTCCTTGAACGCATTCCAGATCCTGTCATAGCTTGAAAACAGCTTGTCGACCGGAAAGTTCGACGCGAACATGCATCGATCTGTTCCGAACAAAGTGATCGCCTCCTCCACATAGGGTCGGATCGAGCTGGTCGTCCAGGTCCAGTCCCCCATCCCAAGTCCAGAGATCTTGCATGCGATGTTCGGCGCCTGAGACAAGGCCTTCATCCCCTTCCGCCAGCCCTCGAAGTGATCAGGTCCGTCTACCTGCATGCCTGTGTGATTGAGGATGATCTGAACATCAGGAAAGTCGCGGGCAAGTTCGAGGAACTCCTCCATCTGCCAATAGTAAAGCTGCAGATCGAAGCTGAGTTCCCGTCGTGCCAGTTCCTTGAATCCTCGCCGCCATTCCGGGGTGCGGCTTACTTCCGGCACGGTCAAATAGGTCTTGGCGGGATCGTCGTGGAAGTTCATCGACTGTCGAATGCCTCGGAAATTGGCAAACTGCATGTGCTCGTCGAGCAGCCTGCCAACGTCGGGTTTGCGCAGGTCCGCATATCCGACAATGCCATGGGGAAAGCCGTGTTGGTCCGCAACGCCCTGAAGCCAGCGCGTTTCACCAGCCGGATCCCTGGGGTCGTAGCCGACGTCGAGATGCACCGCTTTCACGAGGTTCTGGTTCTTGGCGTCGGCGAGATAGTCGCCGATCAGATAAGTCTGGTTGATTGCCGTATAGTCGCCGAAGGCCGAGGGCTTCACACCGTCGGACAGCCATGGATAGTAGTTGTTTTTCAGGTCCCACAGATGGAAGTGGGGATCGATGATGGGAAGGTCGTCCATTCGTTCGTTTCCATGGTCGCTGGAGATTGGCGCAGGAGTGCCGCCGGGGCGGCACTCCGTCTGGTCAGTTGCTCGGCGGGAAGACGCGCGCGATGACGGCCTTGGCTTCCGGAGAGTCCACCTTGTCGGCCGTCACAAGCGGCATGACCAGCGCAAGGTCCTTGGATACCGGTGCACCGGTCAGCGCGTTGTAGACCTGCTGGGTCCCGTCGATGCCCTGCCCCACCGCTTCCTGGAAGAAGATGCCCTGGATGGCGTTGGACTTCAGCAGCGCGATCGTGGTCGGACTCCCGTCGGCGACGGCGATGCCGACCTTGCCGGTCTGTCCGCGGGTTTGAAGAACCTTCGCAGCACCCGTCCCGGCCTCGTCATACATGCCGTAGATCGCCTTGATGTCGGGATGGGCCGTCAGCATATCGTTCGCCTGCGTGACGGCCTCATTGACCGTCAGGCCGCGGGTTTCCAGCATCTGCGCAAGTTCGCAACCGTCGGCCTTGAAGGACTCCTCGGCACCTTTCAGGTACTTCTGAGCATTCTCTCGGTCCTGCGGCAGCGACAGCACTCCCACCTGGTTTCCCCCTCGCTCCTTTGCAAGCTTGCACACGAAGCTGCCCTGCGCCTTGCCGGTCTCATAGTTGTTCGCCGTGACTGCAGAGGTGTAGTCGGTCTGGCCGGGCTGAGGCCCGATACCGGCAAACGAAACGGGAATGTTCTGGGACTTCAGATAGGCGAGCAGCGGCGGCGTGCTGGTCGAGCTCACCGGGCCGATGACGACCGCGCTGACGCCCTTGGTGACGGCGGTGCGCGCATTGTCCATCTGCTTGGCCGGGGAGTTCTCGGACGTGTACTCGACGTAGTCCATCCCGAGCTCCTTGGCCTTCTCCTTCACGCCATAACCGACCCACTGCCAATAGGAGATATCAAGCGACGGCGCGAGATAGGCGACGGTCTTCTTATCCTGCGCGTGGACAGAACCCGCCAGTCCGATGCCGACGGCGACCAGACCGAACACCAGGGTGCGGCTCATTTCAGATATTGATTTCATGTCTTTCCCTCCTCCTCATTGAGCCGGTATACAACCGGCTGCTGGTTGTCAGCCCGCACTGCGCCGGGCCTTGCCGAAGCGGTCGACGAGGACCGCGATCAGGATGGCAAGGCCGGTGACGGAGCCCTGCCAGAAACTGTTGATGCCGATGAGATTGACGCCGTTCTGGATCACCGTGATCATCAGTGCGCCGAGGACGGCGCCGACCGCGGTTCCCGTGCCGCCGAGAAGGCTCGCCCCGCCGATCACCACGGCCGCGATCGCCTGAAGCATCAGACTGGCGCCGGCCGTCGATTCCGCGTTCAGGATATAGGAAATCGTCAGCAGTCCCGAAAAGGACGACAGAAGGGACGAAGCGACATAGGCGAAGAACTTTGTGCGTTTGACCGGGATGCCCAGCAGATAGGCGGCCGCAGCGCTGCTGCCCACGGCGTAGAACCAGCGCCCGGCGACGACCTTCTTCAGGAAGATCTCGATGGCGACCAGCAGGACGACACAGAACAGGATGTAGTTCGGCATGCCAGGCACGATGCTGCCGGCATTGAGTAGCCAGTAATCGGGATCCGGGATCGGCATGGAGCGGCCGTTGGTGACGATGAAGGCGAGCGACCCCGCGACGGCGAAGGTGATCAGGGTGACCACGAACGGCGCAAGGCCCGCGACCGTGACCAGGAAGCCGTTGATGGAGCCGAAGAGGAGTCCGACGGCGACACCGGCGAGGCTGGAGGTGATCCCGCCGAAGCCGCTTGCCATGACCTGCGCCGTCACCATGCCGGTCAGCGAAAAGACCGAGCCGACGGACAGATCGATGCCACCGGTTATGACCACCAGGAGGACACCGAGCGACATGATGATCAGCGGCGCACCCGCCTGGGTGATGTTCGAAAAATTCCCCCAGCTCAGCGCCTGGGGAACCTGCGACCCGACGGCAAGACCTAGGATGACCATTGCCACTGCGATCGCGATTTCCGTCCGGTATGCACTGAGGAGACTGTCGCGATTTCTGGTGGCCTGTGGAGACGGCTCCACTGCGCGTGCCTCTTCTGTCGATGTTGGAATCATGTCGCCATTCCTGTCAGTTCTGCGAGCCTGTCCTCGCTCATGTCCTGCCGTTCGATGATGCCGGAGGCGCAACCCCCGGTGTCGAATGCAACGATCCGGTCGCATACTTCGAGGAGCTCGGCATTCTCGGTCGACCACCACACGATGATCGTTCCCGTCGACGCCATCTGCCGGATAAGTTGGTAGATTTCCTTCTTGGTGCGGATATCGACACCCCGCGTCGGCTCTTCGAGCACAAGCAGGCTCGACGGCAAGCCGAGCCACCGTGCCAGAAGCAACTTCTGCTGGGTACCGCCGCTCAGCGTTGCGGGTAGATCCCAGATCGAGGCAGCTTTCACACTGAGAGCCTGCAGCAAGTCCACGCATTCCAGGCGTTCGCGACCTGAGATGAACGTGGCACCCCGGACAACCCGGCGCGACGCCAGCACGTTGTCAATGATCGGAAGGCTGTGAAGAATACCCTTGTGGGTCCGGTCGCCGGTGACAAAACCGGCGCCGGCCGCAGCCGCCCTCCTAGGAGAGGCGAAGCGCTCTGGCCAACCCGCGCGCGACACCGTCCAACGCTTCGCCTGAGCGGCTCCGACCAGGGCCGAGATCAGCGTCGCGGGACCGGCGGGCGCGCCCGCCACTCCAAGGATCGTCCCGGGAGAAAGCGTGATCTCGAGATCGGCCTCCCGGATCGACAGCGGCTCTCCCTTCATTCCGTTCCGGTCCACGGCCGCGCTCGACGCAGAATGCGACGCAGCGACCTGCCCCATCTTCTCGATGATCGCGACATCGGAAAGTTCGGAAAGCGCCAAGCGGTCGACGATGGTGCGGCCATCGCGGATGATCGTGCAGACGTCCGCGATCTGACGGATTTCCTTCATCCGGTGCGACACGAAGACGACGGACAGCCCCGTCTCGCGGGTCAAACGGCGGAGCACGGAAAACAAGCGGCTCGTCTCCGCGGCCGTCAAGTTCGCCGTCGGCTCGTCGAGAAGAATGAGTTCGGCGCCTGACGAAAGCGCTCGGGCAATCTCGACCATCTGGCCTTCGTGAAGGCTGAGGTCTTCCACGAGCCGGTGCAGGGATCTGGCTGCGAACTCCGGATCGATCATCGCCAAAGCTTCGAACGCCTTCTCGATCGACAGCCTTTTTTTCACCGCCGCGAAACCCCTGCGGTAGTGCGGTAAGGTGATGTTTTCGGCGACGCTAAGGTGGGGAAGAAGGGCAAGCTCCTGATGGACGACCGCTACCCTGGCGCGGCCCTCGGCATCGGTGCGCGGCGCCCCACTCGGATCGAAGAAGCTAATGTCGCCGTCCCCTTTCGAGGCCGACCCCGTGATGATGCGGATCATCGTCGACTTGCCGGCACCGTTTCCCCCGAGCAGCGCGTGGATCTCGCCACGCGCCACGGAGAAGTCGACGCCCTTGAGAACCGACGTCGCCCCATACGACTTCGTCAGTCCCTTGACGCTGACAACCGGATTTCGCGTCTCGACCATGATCCCGCCCTCAGTAGATCGTCAGAGCCGGGATGAAGCTGACGGCGAGCAGCAGCAGCATCGCCATCCCGAAATACGGCCACAGCTCGCTGGTCGTCGCCCCAAGCGGCGCCTTGGCGATCGACGACGAGATAAAGAGCGTCGTGCCGATGGGCGGGGTGTAGAGCCCGATGCCGAGATTGATCACCATCATCAGGCCGAGTTGCACCCGATCGAGACCGATCGCATCGGCAAGGGGCACGAAGATCGGCCCCAGCAGCAGTATGGCAGGCGGCATGTCCAAAGGCATCCCGACGATCAGCATCAGAATGTTCATCATCAGGATGATGACGATGGGACTGGAAATGTGGGTCGCCACCCACTCGGCCATCTGCTGCGGCGCCTGGTCGAAGGTCAGCACCCAGCCGACGGCCGCACTTCCCATGATGACGAGCATGACCACGCCGGTCGCGACCCCGGCTTCCACCATGTTGTCGCAGAAGCGCTTCCAGGTGAGGTCCCGGTAGAACAGCAGGCTGAGCAGCAGCGAGTAGACCACTGAAAGGACCGAGACCTCCGTCGGCGTTGCAAAACCGAAACGCAGGAGGACAACAATCAGAATGGGCAGGACGATCGCCGGGAAGCTCTGAACGGCAAGCTTGGCCAGGTCCCGCTTCCGAACCTTGACGGCCTGCGCTTCGTAACCCCGCCGCACGGAGATGAACCAGCAGACGAAAATGAAGCTGAGCGCCATGATCAACCCTGGCAGGATTCCGGAGATGAACAGGTCGCCGATGCTGACGCCGCTGATCAGGGCATAAAGGATCATCGGGATCGACGGTGGGATGAGGACGTCGATGACCGCGGAGGTGGCGTTGTTGGCCGCGCAAAGGGCCGGCGGAAAGCCTTGGCGCTTCTGCCAGGGAATGAGGACGGATCCGAGAGCGCTCGCATTGGCCACCGCCGAACCGGACACCCCACCGAAGACGACGGAGGAGACGACGGTGGTCGAAAGTGGCCCGCCGCGCCAGCGCTGCATGGCGCGGGACGCCAGTTCGAGAAGCTGGCGGCCGAGCTCGCCGCCGAGCATCAGGGTTCCAGCGAGCATGAAGAACGGCAGCGCAAGCATCGGAAAGGATTGCGTCTGGTCGTAGACCTGTTGCGCCACCACCGACAAAGGGACGTAGCCGTTGAACAGCACTCCAAGGCCGGCCGCGATGATCAGGGCATAGCCGACCGGAACGGCCAGCACCATGAGAACGCAGAAGGAGATGATCATGACAAGGGTCATAGCGGCATCTCCCCGGATCCGACCACCGTCCGGTGCCCCCAGCCGAGGCGCAAGACACGTAGCGTTGCCGAAACGGTCACGATCGACACCAGAAGCGCACCGATAGCGAGCGCGTAATATCCGATACTGTTGGGCAGCTGCAGGACCGGGCTGTGCTCGACGCCGGCGATCTCGGCGACCACGACGGCCTGATAGCCGAGCACGAGGAAGGCTGCCACGCTGATGGCGTTCGCGATCACGAAGGCGGCGATCCGCGAGCGCCCCTCAAGCTGGTCGTACAGCCACTCGACCGCCATGTGTCCACCCGCCTGCGCGGCGATGACGATTCCCGCCAGGATGAAGAGCGGGAAGATCAGCAGCGGCAGTTCCTGGGCGAAAGAGAAGCCGCCGCTCTGCAGCGTGTAGCGGGCAAGCACATTGGCAGTCGTCACCACGGTCAGCGCAATGCCGCTGGCAATGATGATGAAACGGGACAGCGCAACGATGGCGCCGGCCGTCGTGTCGACGGCCTTCAGCACGTTTTCCATAGATGACTCCGCGTCATGGCAAAGGCCGGTCAGGCCTTTGCCTCCGCTTCAACCTTGCTGACGAAATCGCCGAAGGGCTTTTTCTTCCAGCTCTCGGCGACAGCGGCGGTCGCCTTCACGAAGGCTTCCCGATCCACGTCCACGACTTCGATCGCCGTGTTCTTCCTGAAGGCGCCGAGAACTTCGGACGCCTTCTCATTCGACAGCGTCCGCTGCAGCGCTCCCGCCTCCTTCGCCGCCGCCTTGACGGCGTCGAGGTCGGCGCCGAGCCGGGCCTCGGCGATCTTCGACATCAGGAAGGGCGTCGACTCCCACTTATGTGCCGTCAGGCTGATGAACCTGTTGACCTCGTGGAGCTTCGAGCTCTCGATGTTGGCGAGCGGGTTTTCCTGTCCGTCGACCACGCCTTGCTGCAGGGCGATATACAACTCGCTGAACGCGATCTGTTCCGTGCCGGCTCCAAGAGCTTGGAAGATGTCGATCGTCATCGGATCCGCGGGCGTGCGTATCTTCAGGCCGGCGAGATCGTTCGGGGCGGCGACCTTGCGTTTGGAATTCGTCAGGTGGCGAATTCCGTTGTCCCACCAGTCCAACGGTACGACGCCGACGGCTTCGAAACGCTTGTTCAGATCCTCACCGACCGGACCGCCGAGAACTTGGATCGCTTTCTCGGTATCGCCGAAAAGAAACGGCAGACCAAGCGCGGCAAGCTCCGGCACGATTGCCGAGGTGGCGCCCTGGCTGTTTGCGGTAAAATCCAGTGCACCGGTGCGCAGGCTGGTAAGCATCGCCGAGTCGCTGCCGAGCGTCTCAGCACCCGCGACGTTGATCTTCACACGGCCGTCGGTCTTCTGAGCCACGAGCTCGGCGAATTTGGCGGCGGCGACTGTCCGGGGATTGCCTGGAGCAGCGCCGTGACCCAATGTCAGTGCCGTGCCTGCCTGCGCCGCACGCACGGTCGTAAGAAGTGCGGGGGCAGCCAGGGCTGCCGCCGTCGCTACCAGAAATCTGCGTCTGTTGGTCTGCAAGCTCATCTTCTCCTCCATTATGTGCTCCCATCAGAACTCGGCTCTCCTCCTGAAAGAACCGAGTCCCGTCCCTATGTTCCCAGCCAGGACTTGATCGACGAGGTCACGCGACTGGTCGCCAGACCGTATTGGTCGTGGAGCGTCGGCAGCGCGCCGGCCTCCAGGAATTGGTCCGGCAATGCGATCTGCCGGAATGCGGCAGGCGCGACGCCGGCACGCAGCAGCGTGCCCGCCACGGCCTCTCCTAGGCCCCCGATGACAGTGTGGTTCTCCGCCACGACGACCAGGCGGCCGCTCTTGCGGCACTCCGTCAGAATGGCTTCCTCGTCCAAAGGCTTGATGGTCGGCACGTGAAGCACCGCCGCGTCGACGCCGTCCTTGCGAAGCTCCTTGGCCGCCTCGAGGGCGCGCATCGTCATCAGCCCCGACGATATGATCAGGGTGTCGCGGCCATCCCGCAGGAGTTTCGCCTTTCCGAGTTCGAACTTGTAATCATATTCGTCCAGCATGAGGGGAACGTTGCCGCGCAGGAGCCGCATATAGACGGGGCCCTTGTAGGCGGAGATCGCCGGCACCGCCTGCTCGATCTCGAGCGCGTCGCAGGGGTCGATGATCGTCAGGTTCGGCATGCCGCGGAACATGGCGATGTCTTCGGTGGCCTGATGGCTTGGCCCGTAGCCCGTGGTCAAGCCAGGCAATGCGCAGACGATCTTGACGTCGAGCATCTCCTCGGCGATCGCCAGGCAGATGAAGTCATATGCGCGCCGGGAAGCGAAGACCGCATAGGTCGTGACCCATGGCTGAAAGCCTTCACGCGCCATGCCCGCGGCCGACATCATCAGCAGCTGTTCGGCCATTCCCATCTGGTAGAAGCGGTCGGGATGCGCCGCTCGGAAGACATGAAGATCGGTGTATTTTGCGAGGTCCGCCGACATGCCGACGATCCGCTCATCCTTTTCCGCGAGCGCCGCCAGCGTCTTTCCAAAAGGAGCCGACTTCGTCGGCTGGTCGGCGCTCGCGATCGAGGCGATCATCGCCGAGGTCTTCAGCCGCGGCCGGTCGCTTCCCTGCGAAAGATGAGTCGGGCGTATGTATTTCGAGCGCCTCATGCTTCAACTCCCGCATCGATGATCCTGATTGCCTCGTCCCACTCGTCTGCCTCTACCCGGAGGAAGTGATTGCGCTCGCGAGCCTCGAGGAACGGGACACCTTTCGCCATTTTCGTGTCGCATATGATGATGCGCGGCTCCGGCCCGGCGTGAGTGCGCGCGGCGTCGAATGCCTTGACCAGCGCGTTGATATCGTTGCCGTCGATCCGTTGGACGAACCAACCGAAGGCTTCGAACTTCGGAGCGAGCGGCTCGAAATTCAGGACGCCGAGCGAAGGGCCGTCCGCCTGCATCTGGTTGACGTCGACGATCCCGATAAGGTTGTCGAGCTTGTAAGAGCCGGCCGACATCGCCGCCTCCCAGGTCGAGCCTTCGTCGAGCTCGCCGTCGGAAAAGAGGTTGTATACGAAGGATTGCGACTTCTTGCGTTTGAGGGCGAGGCACATGCCGACGGCGATGCCGAGCCCGTGCCCAAGAGAGCCGCCGGTGATTTCCATGCCCGGCGTGTAGGCGGCCATTCCAGACATCGGCAGCCTGCTTTCGTCGGTGCCGTATGTCTCCAATTCGTCCTCGGGGATGATCTTCGCCTCGATAAGGGCGGCATAGAGCGCGATCGCGTAATGTCCGATCGAAAGCAGGAACCTGTCGCGGCCCTCCCATTCCGGGTCCTCCGACCGGTAGTTTGTGGCGTGGAAGTAGGCAACGGCGAGCACATCAGCCACGCCGAGGGCTTGGGCGATGTAACCCTGGCCTTGGACTTCGCCCATCCGCAGGGCGTTGCGGCGAATTCGTCGCGCGCGCTCGGTAAGGCTGATGTTATGACCAATCTGGCTCATTCTTGAAAAACGCCTTTCAAAGACACCGGAATTCCATTCGCCGATCAGTGGATCAGCATGCCGCCATTGACGTCGATCACGGCGCCGGTGACATAGGCGGACAGGTCGGATGCCAGGAACAGATAGATGTTGGCGACGTCGCTCGCTTCACCGAGCCGGCTCAAGGGAATGCCCTTGATGATATCAACCCGCATCTGGTCAGTAAGCTTTCCACCGGTGATATCGGTCTGGATCAGTCCCGGTGTGACAGAGTTCACGCGGATGCCCGCAGGGCCGAATTCGCGAGCCATTGCCTTCGCGAGCCCGAGAACACCGGCCTTGGCCGCCGAATAATGTGGCCCGCCAAAAATCCCGCCGCCGCGTTGGGCCGAAACGGAAGACATGCATGCAATCGAGCCGCCGCCTTGGTCGCGCATCTGCGGAATGAAGGCCTGGCTGAGAAAGAGTACGCCGGTCATGTTCACCGCGACGATGCGATGCCAATCCGCTTCGGAAATTTCCAGCGTCGTGACAGGCTGCGTTATACCGGCATTGTTGATCAGAGCATCGACGCGTCCGAACGTTGCAACCACCGCGTCGGCGGAAGCCTGGCAGGACGCCTTGTCGGCCACATCGCAACGCAGACCGATGTGGTCACCGCCGGCAACGGTCGGCAGGGTGGCGGCAGCTTCCTTGGCTGCGCCAGCGTCGATGTCGAGGATTGCCACTCTGGCCCCGTGTTCGGCGAAAAGCTGCGCGGTTGCACGGCCGATACCGCGCCTGCTTGCCGCGCCCGAAATGACCGCGGTCTTTCCTTCCAAAAGCATATGATCTCCTCCTGACGCTCTCCCGGCGTCCGGTTCTCTTCCCCGCAGCGATCGTCACTGCGACGGCCATAGTTCTGGCCGAACGGAGAGGAGTCATCAAACGCCAAGTTTACATCAGTAGGTGAATCTGTTTCACTAATCGCATGCTCAATACGATCTCGCTTTCCGCCATGCGAATATTCGAAGCAGCCGCCAGGCTCGGTTCGTTTCGCCGTGCGGCAGAGGAGCTGAACCTGTCTCCGAGCGCTGTCAGCCATGCTATCGTGCGGTTGGAAAGCGATCTGGGGGCGAGTCTTTTCGAACGCAACACAAGAAGCATTGCACTGACGCTTGCAGGTCAGACGCTGCTGCTGCACGCGTCGAACGCCTTCGAAGAGCTGCGGCGCGGTGTTGAACTCATTTCATCCAAAAAGGCTCAACTCCTGCGACTGCACTGTGCGCCGAGCTTCGCCGCACAAGTCCTTTCGCCGCGTCTGCCGGGTTTTCTCAAGGAGAATCCCGGCATCGAAGTAAGGGTGGCCGCCAGTACTAACTATGCCCGTTTCGTCGACAATCTGTTCGACGCGGACATCGTCTATGGCGAGCCGCAAAACCGCGACGATCTCATCGTGATCCCGTTGGGTGAGGAGCTTGTCTTTCCAATGTGCTCACCGGAGGTAGCGCAGCGCCTCAAGTCTCCGCGCGACCTGCTGCGCCATCCCCTGATCAGAAGCGACCTGAAAAGGATACAGTGGATCGACTGGTTCGAAGCCAATCAGATCGGCTCTCCGCCACCGCCCGCGATGAGTTTCGACAGAAGCTTTCTTGCCCTGGACGCTGCCGTGAACAGCCTGGGCGTGGCGCTCGAATCCAACATCCTCGCCGCTCGCGAGCTCGAAAGTGGAAAGCTCGTGCGGCCCTTTTCGGCAGGGTCCCGCGACAACAGGTACATAGGACATTACCTTGCCTATCCGAAGACCGGCACGCAGCGGCGACTGGCCCGAATTTTCGCAGATTGGCTCATACAGAACATGCACCGTTCGACCGCAGCCGCAACAACCTTGTGAGGTTCGGCGGCTCGGCTTCGATCGAGATCGTCGTCCGCGACGGACGCCGTGCCGCGCTTAAAAGGTGAGCTGCACCTTGCAGGCGGACGCGCGGTCGCCGGCGAGGATGAAGGCTGCGGTGGCTTGTTCGAGCGGCAGGCTGTGGCTGATGATCGGCCGGACATCGATCTTGCGGCTGGAGATCAGATCGACGGCGGTTGCAAATTCCTCGTGGAAACGCTGGGTTCCGTGGAGTTGAAGCTCCTTGCCGACGATGGCATTGAGAGGGATCGGGACGTCTCCCGAGACGCCGACCTGCACGATCGTTCCGCGCGGCCTGATGGTGGCAATCGCGCTGCGGATTGCCGGGGCGGCAGCCGAGCATTCGAAGACGAGATCGAAATAGCCCTTTCCCGCCTCGAATCCGGCAAGCGCCTGGGCATCATTGGCAACATTGTACGTGCGGCTGGCGCCCATCGCCTTGGCCCTGGTGAGCGCCGCATCCGCGAGATCGGTGACCACAACCTCGCTCGCACCATGATAACAGGCGACGGCAACCATCAGGGCGCCGATCGGGCCGGCTCCGGTGATCAGGACGCGTTTGCCGGCGATATCTCCTGCACGCGATGCGGCGTGCAGGCAGACGGAGAGCGGCTCGCTACAGGCCGCCTCTGCGGCAGTTGTCGCAACTCCGACCGCAAAGCACTGCCTGGCCGGCACCACCAGCCATTCCCGGAACATGCCCTGCTCATGCGGCAGGCGCATTGCGCTGCCCATGAAGCGCATTTCCAGGCAGTGGATCGGCATTGCCTTGTGGCAATATTCGCAATGTCCGCAAGGTTGGCTCGGATTGACCGCCACCAGCGTACCGGCTTTCAGATCGACGCCTTCGCCTGCTTGGCTCACCGTTCCCGCTGCCTCGTGGCCCGGGATGATCGGCTCGCGAACCCTGACCGGCCCGAAGCCGCCGTCCTGATAGTAGTGCAGGTCGGAACCGCAGATGCCTGCGGCCGCCATTTTGAGGAGCACCTCGCCGGGACCGAGAGCTGCAACCGCGACGGTCTCGATTCTGAGATCGCCCTTTTGGTAGAGCCGAGCCACACGTGTCCGCATCTTCCACTCCTATCTCAGCAGTCCAAGCTGCTGCGGCAGCCACAGCGATATGGCCGGGACGAAGGTGATCAGGATCAGCGCCAGGAAGAGCGGCACCAGCCAGGGCAAGATCGCCATGGTCGTGCGTTCGACGGATAGTTTCGCGACCCTCGACAGCACGAAAAGCACCATGCCGAGCGGCGGATGCAGCAGACCGATCATCAGGTTCAACGTCATGATGAGACCGAACTGGACGGGATCGATCCCGAATTTCAGGACGATCGGCAGAAGGATCGGCACGAGGATGGTGATGGCCGCGATCGTGTCCAGGAAGCAGCCGACGAAGAGCATCAAGAGGTTCACCAAGATCAGGAAAACCCATTTGTTGTCGGTGATCGACAGGATCGCATCGGACAGCAGCTGGGCCGCCTGGCTCACCGTCAGCAGCCACGCAAAGACCGATGCCGCAGTGACGATGAAGAGAACGGAAGCCGTCGTCTCGATCGTATCGAAGCTTGCCTTGGCGAGCGTCGAGGGTGTCATCGTACGGTAGCGCACCAGACCGAGGAACAAAGACCAAAGGACGGCTGCGACGGCGGCCTCCGTCGGCGTGAACCAGCCCATCGTCATGCCGCCGATCAGGATGACGGGCGTCATCAGCGCCATGACGGCGGAAAAGCGGAAATACCAGTCGAGGGCGAGAAGCAGAGCAAGGGCAATGCCCGCCGCAACATTCATCGATACGCCCGCCCGCATCAGCAGATAGATGGCCAACGGCACCGCCAGGACGACGACGATTTCCATCCCCGCCGACAGGAGCTGCTTCACATCGAACGGCGCGTCGGAGCCCCACCGCTTCCAATAGGCAAAAGCGGCGACAGTGATCATCATCAGCAGCGTCATGACGATGCCGGGCAGGATGCCCGCCATGAAAAGAGCGCCGATCGAGACGTTCGCCATCATGCCGTAGATCACGAAAGGCAGCGACGGCGGGAAGATCGGGCCGAGCGTCGCCGAAGCCGCCGTCACGCCAACTGCGGCCTCGACCGGATAGCCATGATCCTTCATCGCCTTGATCTCGATCGTGCCGATCCCCGCCGCATCGGCGAGCGCAGTGCCGGACATGCCGGAGAAGATCACGGAACCGATGATGTTGACCTGCGCGAGACCACCTTTCATCCAGCCGACGAGAGCGACGGCGAAGGAATAGATGCGGCCGGTGACGCCCGCCGAGTTCATCAGGTTGCCCGCAAGGATGAAGAACGGGACGGCGAGCAGCGGGAAGCTTTCAACACCGGCGATCATGCGCTGGGCGACGATGATGTCGGGTGCGATGCCGTAGAGGACGATGTAAAGCACGGATGCAACGGCCATCGAGATGGCAACGGGCACCCCGACCAGCATCAACACCAGAAACGAGCCAAGAAGCAGTAGCATCGGATCAATCCTCGATGGTCTGGAATTCTTCGGGGCGCTCCAGAACGGAGTAGCCGCGGCGGATGTTGGCGATGAAGACGATGACCGCGCGGATCAACATCAGCACGAAGGCGATGAAAACGCTGTAGAAGACGATATTGCGCGGCAGGTCGATGGTGACCATCTGCTCGTCGGCGACGATATCGACGTAGCGCCACATCAGGTGGCAGCCATAGGCGAAAAAGCCGATGCGGACGATATCGACGAAGGTGGCGAGCACGCGCGCCAGACCCGCGGGCATATAGTGATAGAACACGTCGACCTGGATATGCCGCGAGGTGCGCACGCACATGACGGAACCCAGAAAGACGACGCCGATCAGGCAGTTGATGGCGATTTCCTCGGTCCATGCGTAGCTGTCGTTCAGCACATAACGCGTGAAGAACTGAAGGAAGACGCAACCCGCCATCAGCCAGAAGACGATCAGCGTGATCCAGTCTTCAATGGCATAGTCCGAGATGTTTGCAGTCGGCGCGTGCCCTTCGAACTCGTGACCGATTTCTTCGGCCGTGATTTGCGTATGGATTTCTTGCGACATGATCGGCCTTGTTCCAGTTCGGAATGAAGGAACGCGGCGCCGTAAGGCGCCGCGCCGCGAGTTTTACTGGATCGCGCGGATTGCTTCCCAATCGGCCTTCTCGTAGCCGAAATCCTCGAACTTGACCTTTTCCATCACGGTCTTTTCGAAATCGGTCTTGTCTACTTCAGCGACATTCAGGCCCTTTTCCTTGAAGGTCGCGATGAGGCTGTTTTCCTTGCCGGCGATCGTCTTGCTCGTGCGCTCGGCGGCCTCCTGCATGACCTCGCCGAAGATCTTCTTGTCCTCGTCGGAAAGGCTCGCCCACCGCGTCTTCGAGACCACGGTGTTGAGGTGATCGACGATGTGGCCGGTGAGGATGATGTTCTTCTGGACTTCGTAGAACTTCTTCGCCTCGATCGTCGTCAGCGGGTTTTCCTGCGCTTCGACCGTGCCGTTCTGCAGAGCGAGATAGACTTCGGCAAAGGCGATCGGCGTGGTGTTGGCGCCGCAGGCGCGCGGCATGGCGAGATAGGCCGGAACATCAGGCACGCGGATCTTCAAGCCTGCCATATCGGCGCATTTGGCAATCGGCTTGTTTGAAGTCGTATGGCGCGTGCCATAATAGCTGACGGCGGCGATGTGGTTGCCGGTCTTGTCTTCATAGCCTTTGGCAAGACGCTTGAAGACATCGCTCTTGGTGTAGGCGATGAGGTGATCGGGACCGCGGAAGATATAAGGGAAGTAGGTTACGCCGATCGGCTTGTAGTCGCGTGCCGCAAAGCTCGATCCCGAGATGATGATGTCGACCGTCCCGAGCTTGAGGCCCTGGTTGATGTCGGCTTCCTTGCCGAGCTGCGAGGCCGGGTAGACCTCGATCTTATAACGCCCGTCGGTTCGCTTGTTGATCTCTTCCGCAGCCCACACGGAATCGGTGTGGAAGGGCTCGGACGTTTCATAGACATGCGCCCATTTCAGCACTGTCTGGGCATGCGCGATCGCACTGCTCGCCATGATCGCCGCTGCGGTGCAAAGTATCGTTGCCAGTCTCTTCTTCATCGCTCTCTCCTCCGAGCTCGGTTAAATCTTGGTCGTTCCTTTCGCGGGGCCCTTGCTGCGGCCGCGCTCCTCCTCTCCCGAAAGCTCCTCCCCGAAACTCTCGGAAAACCTCTTCTGCGACATGGTGAGATGGGCGCGCATGGCCGCCTTGGCGCCCGCCGCATCGCCGGCGGCGATGGCGTCGCGAATGGCCCGATGCTCGTCCACGGCGCTGCGCCACGTTCCCGGCCCCTCGAAATGGCTCGCGAGCCTCGCGAAGTAAGGGGTCATGCGCATGTCGAACATTTCGCCCGTCACGCGAATCAATGTCGCATTGCCGACGATTGCGGCAATGCCGGTGTGGAAGGCGCGATCGGCAGAAAGCACCGCGCTCGCATCATTGACCACGCCGCTCATCCGCAGCAGCGTTTCATCGAGCAGAGCGATATCCGCCGGCTTGGCGCGGCCTGCGGCTTCTTCGGCAATGGCGCATTCGATGAGGGCGCGCGCCTGCAGCAGCTCGAAAGGCCCTTCCACCGGTTCCCGCTCGGCGCCTGCGACGGTCGCGGCATGCTGGCGCACGACATAGATGCCGGATCCCATGCGGATATTGACGAAGCCTTCGACCTCCAGGACGATCAGCGCCTCGCGGACGGTCGGGCGTGAAACCGACAATTGCTCCGCCAGGTCGCGCTCCGCCGGCAGCCGCTGACCGACGGCGAGCTCGCCGCTCGCGATCATCAAGCGAATCTGATCCGCGACCTGCCGATAAAGACGGCGGGATTCAACAGGCGAAAACATCGTGGCCTCCTCCGGCGGCTTCTCCTCAAGCGCGCAGTTGGTCAATTGGCCTGACCAATTTGGCATAGATATCACCGCTGGAGTTGTGCGTCAATCCGCCGCATAAACTCAAAAGGAGAGTTCAGGGTATAGGCCGAGCAGGCATACAAAAAACCCCGCCGAAGCGGGGTTCTTTGCGAAAGGAATAATCAGTTGTTATGCGCGGCGCAGGCCTCATCCATCGGCGTGGCGTTGCTCGTACCGCCCTGCGTCTGAAGATTGTCGGAGTTGTTGACCGGATTGGGGCACTTGGGCCTGTTGGTTTTCATAGTGCCGGTGGTCGTGGAACCGGTCGTGGTGGTATCGGTCGCCATCGGCTTTTTGGCCTTCATATCGCCGCTTGCACCGCCACCTTGATCGGCCTGGTTTTTATCGATCGTGGCGCCGGCTGGTGCCGGATTGGACTGTGCGAAAGCAGACGTGGCCATGCCGATGGCGACAAGCGAAGCTGCTATGAGTTTCATACGCATCCTGATGTCCTCCTTGGGATCTTTGGGTGATCAGGCAGAACCTCGTCGACAGCTCATTGTTCCGCATTTTCTGCTTACAAATATCCCATAGGCTCTGGAGCCCGGTCGCGACCAAGGATCAAGGGTGAGGCAGTGTCAAGAAATGAGTGATGGCCAGGCGTGCCGGCCAGCGGTGGCCGAGTTCGCGTAGGTTACTTGGCGTAAAGCGCACGCGAGCGCTCGAGATGCTTGAGGAGGGCCGTTTCCGAGCCATCCACGTCGTTTGCTTCAAGGCGGTCGACAATCTCGTCGTGTTCGACCAGCGTGAATTTTTCCTTACCGGTCCAGATCAGCATCTCGGTATGATATTCCTTCAGCCAGGCAAGCATCGCTTCGCTGACGGCGACGTAGATCGGATTGCCCGAGATCTGGGCGATGCGGGTGTGGAATTCCATGTCCGCGTCAATGAACTCTTCCGCCCGCCCAAGCGACATGCGCTGACGTTCGATGATGTTCCTGAGATCAGCGATATCGCTGGCAGAGGCGCGCTGCGCGGCCTCGCGTGCCATGCCTCGTTCGAAGAAGATGCGGGCGCTCTTGAGATGCTCCAGCGAATCCGCCGATTGCGACAGCATGATCTTGGCGGTGAGATCGACCTGGCGGAATATCGATTTCGCCGTCAGCCTGAGAACCTTCGCCCGCTCGCCGTGCGAAATGCTGACAAGACCCTTGCTGGCAAGCGACTGCATGGCCTCCCTGATCGCCGGCCGGCCGACGCCGAAGCGTTCCATCAACACGCGTTCAGATGGCATTTCGTCGCCGGGCTGAAGCTCGCCCGAGGTGATCATACGCTCAAGTCGATCAAACACTTCGTCAGAGAGTTTCCGGCGGACGATTTGTTCGAGGGGCTGGGTCATCACATCTCGCTGGCTCAAAATGTTTCCTCCTAGCAGTTTCCATGTCGAGAACAAAGCTGTCGACGAAAATTTGCGCATCCGAAAATTCTGCTTTTCATTAGTTGGAATACTCATTATACCAGATCACAAGTTGACGCCATGACAATCTGCGTGGCGAGAGGAGCAACCGTCCGTTTCATGATGATTACCCTGACCTACCGCATCGAGACGCCCGGAAGCGTCGAGGCGATGGCGGACAAGATCGCGAGCGACCAGTCGACCGGAACCTTCGTGCCCGTTCCCGGTGAAACCGAAGAGCTGAAGTCGCGGGTCGCCGCCCGCGTCCTGGCGATCCGCCCGCTCGAAGATGCACGTCATCCGACTTGGCCCGAGGTCGCCCCCGGCACCCTGCTCCATCGCGCCGATATCGACATCGCCTTTCCCCTCGAGGCGATCGGGACCGACCTCTCGGCTTTGATGACCATTGCAATCGGCGGCGTCTACTCCATCAAGGGCATGACCGGCATCCGCATCGTCGACATGAAGCTGCCAGACGCCTTCAGAAGCGCGCATCCAGGACCGCAGTTCGGCATCCCAGGAAGCCGCCGCCTCACCGGCGTCGAAGGTCGCCCCATCATCGGAACGATCGTCAAGCCGGCGCTCGGGCTGAGACCCCAGGAGACGGCCGCGCTCGTCGGCGAACTGATCGCATCGGGTGTCGACTTCATCAAAGACGACGAGAAGCTGACGAGCCCGGCCTATTCGCCGCTCAAGGATCGCGTCGCGGCGATCATGCCGCGCATTCTCGATCACGAACAAAAGAGCGGCAAGAAGGTGATGTATGCCTTCGGCATCTCGCATGCCGACCCCGACGAGATGATGCGCAATCACGACATCGTCGCTGCGGCCGGCGGCAACTGCGCCGTCGTCAACATCAACTCGATCGGCTTCGGCGGCATGAGCTTTCTGCGCAAGCGCTCCAATCTGGTGCTGCATGCGCATCGAAACGGCTGGGACGCGCTGACCCGCGATCCGGGCGCCGGCATGGATTTCAAGGTCTACCAGCAATTCTGGCGGCTGTTGGGGGTCGATCAGTTCCAGATCAACGGCATCAGGGTCAAATATTGGGAGCCGGACGACAGCTTCGTCTCGTCCTTCAAGGCCGTCAGCGCGCCGCTGTTTGATGCCGCCGATTGCCCGCTTCCGGTTGCCGGCTCCGGCCAGTGGGGCGGACAGGCACCGGAGACCTACCAGCGGACCGGCCGCACCGTCGATCTTCTCTATCTCTGCGGCGGCGGCATCGTCAGTCACCCCCATGGTCCGGCGTCCGGCGTTCGGGCCGTGCAGCAGGCGTGGCAGGCAGCCGTCGCCGGCATACCGCTGGAGATCTATGCGAGGGAACATCCGGAGCTTGCCGCCTCGATTGCAAAATTCAGCGACGGCAAGGGCGCGTGATTGCGATGGATGGACTTCTCGTCAGCTATTACGGCGATGACTTTACCGGCTCCGCCGATGTCATGGAGGCCCTGGCATCGAACGGTGTCTCGACCGCGCTCTTCCTCGACGTTCCCACGCCGCAACTGCTCGCGCGTTTTAGCGATTGCCGCGCCATCGGCCTTGCCGGGACGAGCCGCAGCGAGACGCCGGAATGGATGCAGGAGCACCTTGCACATGCCTTCAAATGGCTGAATTCGCTTGGTGCCGCGATCTGCCACTATAAGGTCTGCTCGACCTTCGATTCCAGCCCTGGGATCGGCAGCATCGGCAAGGCGATCGAAATCGGCCGCGCGGTATTCGGCCACTCCGTCGTTCCCGTCATCGTCGGCGCGCCGCAACTGAAACGCTACACAGCCTTCGGCAATCTCTTTGCCGCCTATCAGGGCCGGATCTTCCGCATCGACCGCCACCCCGTCATGAGCCGCCACCCGGTGACGCCGATGGACGAGGCGGATCTTGCGGTGCATCTCTCAAAGCAGACCCGTCTACCCGTCCTGGTCGCCGATCTCGTGGCGATCACCGCGGCGGACGCCGATCAACGGATCGACGATCTGGCGTCGGGTTCCGAAGGCATCCTGCTCATCGATGTCGACTCCGAAGCGACACAGCAGGCGGCGGGTCGGCAGCTGCTCCGTGTCATCGGCCGTTCGGCAAGCTTTGTCGCCGGCTCGTCGGGGATCGAATATGCCCTGCTCAGCGCATGGCGGCGGAGCGGTTTCATCGACGACAGCAGGACCGAATTTCCCGATATCGGCCCCGTCGACCGCCTCGCCGTCGTGTCGGGCAGCGTCTCGCCGACCACCGAGCGCCAGATCCGCACCGCTGTCGAGAACGGCTTCGAGAGCATGGCGCTCGACCCACTCGCCCTGGTCGGAGAGCATAGTGAAGCCGCGGTGGATGCAGCGGTCAAGGCCGGTGTCCAGAAGCTTCGGCAAGGCAGGAGCGTCATCCTCCACACCGCACTTGGACCGTCCGCGGACCGTGGCGCCGACATCGACAGGTTTCCGGGCGCGCGTCACCGGCTTGGGAGTGCGCTCGGCACGATCTTGCTTCGCTTGATCGAAAGCGAAGGGCTGTCACGTGCCGTCGTTGCCGGCGGCGACACGTCCAGTCACGCCCTCAAGCAGTTGAAGGTCGACGCGCTGACGACGCTTCTGCCGTTGCCGCAAACGCCGGGTTCGCCGCTTTGCCTCGCCCATGGCGACTATCCGCCGACCAACGGCCTGCAGATCGCCCTCAAAGGCGGCCAGGTCGGCTCCGACGGCTATTTCGCCCAGATCCGTGACGGGAGGAAGAGCTGAATGGTCCTTTGGGTCGGCACCAGCTTCAAGATGAACAAGACCGTGGAAGAAGCGCTCGCCTTCGCGCGCCGCCTCGCCCATGCAGACCGTGAACGCGACGTCCACGTGCAGCGCTTCGTCATTCCCTCCTTTACCTCAGTGCGCGAGGTCAAGCGCGCGCTTGCCGATACGTCGGTGAAGGTCGGCGCCCAGAACATGCACTGGGAGGACGCTGGCGCCTGGACTGGCGAGATTTCGCCTCTCATGCTGAAGGACTGTGAGCTCGACATGGTCGAGCTCGGCCATTCCGAACGGCGCGAGCATTTCGGGGAGACCGATGAAACCGTCGGCCTCAAGGTTTCGGCCGCCATCCGCCACGGCCTCACCCCGCTGATCTGCATCGGCGAGACATTGCAGGAGCGCCGGGAAGGTCAGGCCGACGCCGTGCTGCGGCGCCAGGTCGAGGCAGCCTTGAGGGGCATCGATACCGGCGCCGAACAGGCTACGGTCCTGCTCGCCTACGAACCCGTCTGGGCGATCGGCGTCAACGGTATTCCGGCAAACGCCGACTACGCCTCGGAGCGGCATGGAAGGATCGCCGAAGTGGCCAAAGCCATTCTTGGCCGTTCCGTGCCGGTGCTCTACGGCGGCAGCGTCAATCCGCAAAATTGCGAGGAACTGATCACCGAGCCACATATCGACGGCCTGTTCATCGGCCGCTCCGCCTGGTTCGTCGACGGTTACCTCGACATTCTTCGCCGCGTCAGCGCGGCGATCAAAGGGTGATTTCCATGCCTGAAGGCGAGCGAAAGGAAACTGCTATGAAGATCGCAATCGGCGCGGACAGCGCAGGCAAACCGCTGCTGGATGTCATTGCCGCCCATCTCGCGCACAAGACCGACCTGGAAGTTCATGATCTCAGCCAGTCCGGCTTCTACGCCGATCTGTCGCAGCGCCTCGCGCAGACGATCGTCAACGGCGAACATCAACGCGGCATCCTGATCTGCGGAACCGGCATCGGCGTCTGCATTTCCGCCAACAAGGTTCCGGGCATCCGTGCCGCGCTGACGCACGACACCTATTCGGCGGAGCGCGCGGTGAAATCGAACAACGCCCAGATCATTACGATGGGGGCGCGCGTCATCGGACCGGAGCTGGCGAAATCGATCGTCGATGTCTGGCTTGCATCCGAATTCGACCCTGACGGCCCCTCGGCCGGAAATGTGCAGGCGATCGACCGGCTCGACGCCGAAAAACATTGATGGCGACAGATTAAGCAGTGATATGGTGATTGACTCATCATACCAGTATATGATCCTATCCAAACGGAAAAGGTGAGGAAACATGACTCAGATTGCCCTCTTCGGCGCAGGCGGAAAAATGGGATATCGGCTTGCCAAAAATCTCAAAGGCTCACGATTCCAAGTGCGCCATGTCGAGGTGAGCGACGCGGGCAAGGCCCGCTTGAAGAACGATCTCGGTCTTGATTGCGTGCCAGTCGATGCCGCACTCGATGGCGCCGATGTGGTGATCCTTGCCGTGCCGGACACGGCGATCGGCAAAGTCGCGGCAGGCATCGTCGACAAGCTCAGGTCAGGCACCATGGTGGTCGCGCTGGATGCTGCGGCTCCCTTTGCCGGCCATCTGCCGAAGCGTGACGACCTCACTTATTTCGTCACTCATCCCTGCCATCCGCCGATCTTCAACGACGAGACCGACATGCAGGCCAAGAAGGACCATTTCGGCGGCCTGTTCGCCAAGCAGCACATCGTTTCGGCGCTGATGCAGGGGCCTGACAGCGCCTATGCGCTTGGCGAGGAAATCGCCAAGCTCATCTGGGCTCCGGTCATGCGCTCGCACCGCGTCACGGTCGACCAGCTCGCCATGCTCGAACCCGGCCTGTCGGAAACTGTCTGCGCATCGCTGCTCGTCATCATGCGCCAGGCCATGGACGAATGCGTGGCCCGCGGCGTGCCGGAACAGGCCGCCCGCGACTTCCTGCTCGGCCATATGAACGTGCTCGGCGCCGTCATCTTCAAGGAAGTCGACGGGGTGTTCTCGGATGCCTGCAACAAGGCGATCGAGTTCGGCATCCCGGCGCTGATGCGCGACGACTGGAAGAAAGTATTCGAACCGCAGGAGATCGCCGAAAGCATCCGGCGCATCACCTGAATTCGGCTTGGAGGAGGCAAGCCCTCCTCCTCAACTGCTCCGGGAGACCGGACAACCGCTCCGAGGAGACGGGGCTTCATTCACAACAGGGAGGAAAAAATGAAACTGACGCGCAGACTGACACTTGCGGCTTTCGCCGGCGCCCTGGCGCTGGGAACGGCCATGCCGGCCTTTGCGGCCGATCTCATCGCCATCATCACACCGGCGCATGACAATCCCTTCTTCAAGGCCGAAGCCGTCGGCGCCGAAGCCAAGGCGAAGGAACTCGGCTACGAGACGCTGCTCATGACCCATGATGACGACGCCAACAAGCAGTCGGAAATGATCGACACGGCGATCGGGCGCGGCGCCAAGGCGATCATCCTCGACAATGCCGGAGCCGACGCCTCCGTCGCGGCCGTCAAGAAGGCCAAGGATGCCGGCATCCCCTCCTTCCTGATCGACCGCGAAATCAATGCGACGGGCGTGGCCGTCGCCCAGATCGTCTCGAACAACTATCAGGGCGCGCAGCTCGGGGCGCATGAATTCGTCAAGCTGATGGGCGAGAAGGGCAATTACGTCGAGCTGGTCGGCAAGGAGTCCGACACCAATGCCGGCATCCGCTCGCAAGGCTACCACGACGTCATCGACGACTACCCGGACCTGAAGTCCGTCGCCAAGCAGTCGGCCAACTGGAGCCAGACGGAAGCCTATTCGAAGATGGAAACCATCCTCCAGGCTAATCCCGACATCAAGGGCGTCATTTCGGGCAACGACACCATGGCCATGGGTGCGATCGCAGCACTGCAGGCGGCCGGCCGCAAGGACGTGATCGTCGTCGGCTTCGACGGCTCCAACGACGTGCGTGACTCCATCAAGTCGGGCGGCATCAAGGCGACGGTGCTGCAGCCCGCCTATGCCCAGGCCCAGCTCGCGGTCGAACAAGCAGACGCCTACATCAAGACCAAGACGGCGCCAAAGGAAGAGAAGCAGTTGATGGATTGCGTTCTCATCAACGCCGACAACTCCGGCAAGCTCGAGACCTTCGCGCTGACGAACTGATCAGCCGCGAGATGCAGAGGGTGCGCGGCCGCGCCCTCTGCAATGCATTTCGCAAGACGTCGAGGTTCACAGCATGTTGAGAATGAAGGGCGCCCTCATCGCTGCCGTCGTGGCGGCGGCCTTGCCCGGTTGCAAGATCATCAAAACGCCGACGCCGGAGGAAAAGGCGGCGGCAGCGGCCAAGACCGCCTTCGACCCGAATGCAAAGGTCGAGGCGATCTGGCAGCCCGAGGTCGTGCCTTATTTCGAAAAGCGCGCTGGCGACCTGAAAGACGTCATGCAACTGGCTGCCTCCAGCCCTGATGCCGCGGGCGAGAAATACGGCAATCCCCGCAAGCAGAGCAGTTCGCCATGGACCTATGCGGTGAAGATCACCGGCAAGGTCGTGGCGGCCGATACGGACTCGCGCGCGGCAACGCTCGATGTCGACGCCGATGGCGACGGCAAGGCCGATGCAAAGGTCCAGATCGGGCCGGCGCTCCGCGGCACGGCGCTCCGCGACACGCTGGACTTCGTCAATTTCAACGAATTCAAGAACCAGATCGAATGGGCGCAGTTCGGCAAGGCGTTCAACGAGAAGGCCAACTCGGCCTTCCTGTCGGCCGTCCCGCGCGAGGACCTCGCCGGCAAGACGGTGACCGTGATCGGCGCCTTTCCGCTGCCGAAAAGCGGCGAGCTGCCGCTCGTGACACCTTCGGAATTGAGGGTGGGCTCATGACGGCGACAGAGGCACAAAAGGATGATGTCATCCTGCGCCTTGACGACGTGTCGAAGGTCTATTCGGGCATCGTCGCCGTCAAGCGCGCCAATCTGGAACTGCGCCGCGGTGCAGTGAACGTGCTCGTCGGCGAAAACGGCGCGGGCAAGTCGACGCTGATGAAGATCATCGCCGGCGTCGAGCGTCCGACGCATGGCCGCATCATCCTCGACGGTGAACCCGTCTCCTTCGACAGCCCAGCGGAAGCGCAGGCGCATGGCATCGGCATGATCTTCCAGGAGCTCAATCTCTTCGCCAACATGTCGGTCGCCGAGAACATCTTCGCCAGGCGCGAGATCACCCGCGGCCTGCTCGGCATCGACCACAAGGCGCAGGTGCAAAAGGCCAATGGCTTTCTCAAGCGCCTGGATGCCGGGATCGAGGCGGACACGATGGTCGAGGATCTGCCGATCGGCCAGCAGCAACTCGTCGAAATCGCCAAGGCGATGTCGCTAAATGCCCGGATCCTGATCATGGACGAGCCGACGTCGGCGCTTTCGGCGGCCGAAGTCGACATCCTGTTCAAGGTGATCGCGGAACTGAAGGCTCAAGGAGTTGCGATCGTCTATATCTCACATCGGCTCGAAGAGCTGATGCGGATCGGTGACTATATCACCGTGCTGCGTGACGGCCAGGTCACCGGCGAGGCGATGGTGCGCGACATCGATACGCGCTGGATCGTTCGCTCGATGATCGGCTCGGATGCCAAGGACTTTGCAAAATCCGTCACCCATGCCGTTGGCGCCGAGGTCTTTCGCGCCGAAAACATCAGCCTTCCCAGACCGACGGGCGGGCTGTCGGTCAGCGATGTCTCGCTGTCGGTCAAGGCGGGAGAAATCCTCGGCATATACGGCCTGATGGGTGCGGGACGCAGCGAATTCTTCGAGTGTGTGATCGGCCGCCACGCACACTCGACCGGCAAGATCTTCATCGAGGGCAAGCAGGTTCGCGCCCGCGACACCACCCGGCGCATCCGCCGCGGCCTTGCGCTCATTCCGGAAGACCGGCAGCGCGAGGGTCTGGTCCAGGTGCTCTCGATCGCTTCCAACCTGACGCTGGCGAGCCTTGGCCGCTTCGCCCGGCTCTTCCATATCGACAGCGGTGCCGAGAAGAGCGCCGTCCAGGAGGCCATCCGCGATCTTTCGATCAAGGCGCCGAACCCGGATTTCGAGGTGACCTCGATGTCGGGCGGCAACCAGCAGAAGGTCGTTATCGGTAAGGCATTAATGACCAATCCGAAAGTGCTGCTGATGGACGAGCCGAGCCGCGGCATCGATGTCGGCGCCAAGGCCGACGTCTTCCGCACCATGCGGCGGCTGGCGGCAAACGGGCTCGCCATTCTGTTTTCGACCTCCGACCTCGAGGAGGTCATGGCGCTTTCCGATCGCATCGCGGTCTTGAGCAACGGCCAGCTGGTCGCCGTCTTCGACCGGAACGAGGCGACGGAAGAAGCCATCATCGCGGCTTCGGCCAAGGGACACGGACATCAAGGGAAACTCGCGTCATGATGGCGGCTACGTCAACCACTCTTGCGCCGAAAGGCGCCAACGGCTCGGCGCTTCTGACGCTGATGAAGCTCAGGACCTTCATCGCGCTTTTCGCCGTGATCATCTTCTTTGCGATCTTCGCGCCGAACTTCACCTCGACGGCGAACATGATCCTGATGTCGAAGCATGTGGCGCTGAACGCCTTCCTGGCGATGGGCATGACCTTCGTCATCATCACCGGCGGCATCGACCTTTCCGTCGGATCGATCGTCGGGTTGTGCGGCATGGTCGCCGGCGGCCTGATCCTTTACGGTATCGAATTGCCGATCGGCTACACGATCTATTTCAACCTCTTCGAGATCGTGCTGATCACGCTGTCGATCGGTCTCGTCATCGGCCTTATCAACGGCCTGCTGATCACCAAACTCAACGTCGCGCCCTTCATCGCCACGCTCGGCACGCTCTATGTCGCCCGCGGTCTCGCCTTGCTGTCATCGGACGGCCAGACCTTTCCGAACCTCGTCGGCCGGCCCGAATATGCCACGACCGGTTTCGACTTCTTCGGCGCGGGGCGCATTCTCGGCTTGCCGGTGTCGATCTGGATCCTGATCGTGCTGGCACTCGCGGCTGCCTATGTCGCCCGCTCGACGCCGATCGGCCGTCATATCTTCGCCGTCGGCGGCAATGAGCGGGCCGCGCGCATGTCCGGTATCCGGGTCGATGTGGTGAAGATCTTCGTCTACATGTTTTCCGGACTTTGCGCCGCCATCGTCGGCGTCGTCATTTCCTCCGAACTGATGGCCGCCCATCCGGCGACCGGCGAAAGCTTCGAACTCAATGCGATTGCCGCAGCCGTGCTCGGCGGCACCTCGATGTCGGGTGGCCGCGGCACGATCGGCGGCACGATCATCGGCGCTTTCGTCATCGGCATCCTCTCCGACGGGCTTGTCATGATGGGCGTCTCCTCGTTCTGGCAGATGGTCATCAAGGGCCTCGTCATCATCATTGCCGTCGTGGTCGATCAGGCCCAGCGGCGCCTGCAGCAGCGCGTCACCCTCATGCAGATGGCAAAGGCAGGCTGAGATGACCGAGTTGAAGGGGGCTTTGATCGGCTGCGGTTTCTTCGCGATCAACCAGATGCACGCCTGGAAAGATGTCGAAGGTGCTGACATCGTCGCGATCTGCGATCGCGATCCGGAGCGGCTGAAGGTCGTCGGCGACCAGTTCGGTATCGATCGCCGCTACCGCGATGCCGAGGCCATGTTTGCCGATGGCGGCTTCGATTTCGTCGACATCGCCACGACGGTCCAGAGTCACCGCGCTCTGGTGGAAATGGCCGCAGTGAATAAGGTGCCGGCCATCTGCCAGAAACCCTTCGCCAAGACGCTGTCGGATGCAAAGGCGATGGTCGAGGCTTGCCGCAATGCCGGCGTGGCCCTGATGGTGCACGAGAATTTTCGCTGGCAGACGCCGATCCAGGCGGTCCGCAAGGCGCTCGATGCTGGCGCCATCGGCACGCCCTTCTGGGGCCGCTTCTCCTTCCGCTCGGGTTACGACGTCTTCTCCGGCCAGCCGTATCTTGCCGAAGGCGAGCGCTTCATCATCGAAGATCTCGGCATTCATACGCTCGATATCGCCCGCTATATCCTCGGCGATATCAGATCACTGACGGCCCGCACCAAACGGGTCAATCCCAAGATCAAGGGCGAGGATGTCGCAACCATTCTGCTCGATCATGAAAACGACGCCACGTCGGTGGTCGACGTCAGCTACGCCACCAAGCTCTCGAAAGAGCCGTTTCCCGAAACGCTGATCGAGCTCGACGGCTCCGAGGGCACGATCCGCCTGACCCAGGGCTACCGCCTTGAAATCGCCGACGGCAGGGGCACCACCACAGTGGATGTCTCTCCGAAGTTGTTGTCCTGGGCCTCGCGGCCTTGGCACAACATCCAGGAGAGCGTCTATGCGATCCAGCAGCATTGGGTCGATCAAATCAAGCGCGGCGCGGAGCACTCGACCTCGGGGGCCGATAATCTGAAGACCTTCGCCCTCGTCGAGGCCGCCTATGACAGCGCTGCCAGGGGACAGACGATCGATGTCGGAGCGATGCTGCGATGACGATCAATGCGTTCCAGCTCTACGGCACCCACCTGGTCGAGAGGCCGCCGGTTCGGCTGAGGGCCGGAAAGCTGACCGCCGACCTCGCCGATGGCAACCTCCGCGCGATCCGCTACGACGGCATCGAGGTGCTACGGGCGATTTCTTATCTCGTTCGCGACCGGGACTGGGGCACCTACAGCCCTGAAATCGTCGATCTCAGCATCGAGCAGAAGGAAGACCGTTTCGAAGTCGCTTATCAGGCCCGCTGCGAGGGACCCGGCGACACGAGGCTCGTCATCGATGTTCGCATCGCGGCATATCAGGACCGGCTCGATTTCGAGGCCGAAGCCATGACCGAGACCGGCTTCGAGACCAACCGCTGCGGCTTCTGCATCCTGCATCCAATCGTCGGCGTGGCGGGTTCGCCGGCGAAGGTCGAGCATGTCGACGGGGAGATCGTGACGACACGGTTCCCCGATGTCATCGAACCCTGGCAACCATTCAAGGACATGCGCGCCATCACCCACCGGGTCATGCCTGACGTTCAGGCTGAATGCCGGATGGAGGGCGACACCTTTGAAATGGAAGATCAAAGAAACTGGTCGGACGCATCCTATAAGACATATGTCAGACCGCTCGCTCTGCCCTGGCCCTACCAGATCTCTGCCAACCAACCTGTCCGGCAAAAGACGTCGCTTGTTATCAGAGACACCAGGCATTCCGCACCGCGCTTCGCGCCTGCGACCTTGGGCGGCGCGATAAAACTCAAGCTTGGAGAGCGGACCGGCATCATGCCCGATATCGGCGTGATCGTGACGCCTGAGGAGGCCGATGCGACGCTCATGGCAAAGGCCGTCCTGTCGGAGATCGCGCCGCGGGAACTCCTCTTTCATTTCGATCCGGATGCCGGGCATGCCGCCGAAGCACTGAAGACTTTTACCGCGATCGCCGCCGTCAACCGCGGCCGCTCGACGCTGGAGATCGCCCTCCCCTGCAAATCGTCGCCGGCAAGCGAGGCGGCCGAGATCGCCCACCAAATGCAGCTGGCGGCATTCAAGCCGGATGCGATCATGATCTCGCCATCCGTCGACCGGCAATCGACGCCGCCCGGCAGCACATGGCCGGATTGCCCGCCTTTGGACGCGGTCTATGCCGCCGCCCGCGCCGCCTTTCCCGGTATGCGCATCGGCGGCGGCATGCTGAGCTATTTCACCGAACTCAACCGCAAGCGCGCGCCGGATGGGCAGCTCGACTTCGTCAGCCACTGCACCAACCCCATCGTGCATGCGGCCGACGATCTCAGCGTCATGCAGACATTGGAAGCGCTGCCCTTCATCACGCGGTCGGTGCGTGCCATCTACGGCGACAAGCCCTACCGGATCGGCCCGTCGACGATCCCGATGCGGCAGAACCCCTATGGCAGCCGCACAATGGATAATCCCTCGGGCGCGCGCATACCCATGGCCAACCGCGACCCGCGCCACAACGGCCGTTTCGCTGAAGCCTTCGCACTCGGTTACGCAATCAGGGTGCTGGATGCCGGTCTCGAATGCCTGACGCTCTCGGCCTTGACCGGTCCGTTCGGTCTGATTGCCGGTCCGGCCGAGCCGATCGAGCAGGGTGGGCGGCGTCCGCTGTTCAATGCGGTGCGGACTTTGTCCGCCTTGGCTGGTGCATTCTGGCAGGAATGCATCTCGTCCTCGCCCTCCGAAGTGCTGTCTTTCGTTGCGCGGGACGCCGCAGGAAACAGGCTCCACGTCGTCAATCTGACGAGCGGAGAGCGAAGAGTCGATTACCCCGCATCGGGGAAGGATCTGCTGCTCGCACCCTTCGCCACCGCGGTCTTGCCGCTGGCGGATTGACCTCCGGCGCATCAGCCGCATCTATGCAATCGGAGCTCACTGGGGAGGATCGGCGTGAAGACGAAGAAGCTTATCAATTCCGGCGCAGATGCCGTCGATGAGATGCTGCAAGGGATCCTCGCGGCGCATCCACGCCATCTTTACGCAGTCGAAGACATGCCCCGCGCGATCATTGCCAGAAACGGACCGCGCAAAGGCAAGGTCGGCCTGGTCATCGGCGGCGGATCCGGGCATGAGCCGACCTTTCTGGGGTTTGTCGGCAAGGGGCTGGCGGATGCCGCCGCGATCGGCAATGTCTTCGCCTCGCCGCCGCCCAATCCGATCATCGCCTGCGCCAAGGCGGTCGACGGCGGCGCCGGCGTCCTGTTCATGTACGGCAATTATGCCGGCGACGTGATGAATTTCGACATGGCCGCCGAGATGCTGGCGCTCGACGAGATCGAGGTCCGCACCGTCCTAACCACAGATGACGTGGCGTCCGCTCCTGCCGATCAGAGGGACAGGCGACGCGGCGTGGCGGGCAACGTCTTCATCTTCAAGGCCGCCGGAGCGGCATGCGATCTTCTCTACTCTTTCGACGATGTCGAGCGCGCCGCCCGCCATGCCAATGCACGAACCTATACGATGGGTGTGGCGCTCTCTCCCTGTTCGCTGCCCCAGACCCTCCGGCCGAACTTCCTGATCGGCGAGGACGAGATGGAGATCGGCATGGGAATCCATGGAGAGCCCGGCATGGCGCGCGAGCCGCTGAGGTCGGCCGATGCCGTGACCGACGAGCTGATGGACAGCATGCTTCGGGAGATGAAGGCGGACCCAGGCGATCGTGTCGCCGTGCTCGTCAACTCGCTAGGTTCGACTCCGCTGATGGAACTCTATATCATGATGCGGCGCGTGAAGTCCCGACTCGACGATGCCGGGCTCGTCATCCACACGTCGCTCGTCGGCAACTATTGCACCTCGCTTGAAATGGCCGGCGCCTCGATCACCGTCATGCATCTCGACGACGAGCTTCAGCGGTTGATCGACCACCCGTGCGATTGCGCGATGTTTGCGAGGTGATCGATGACGATTACCACAAAAGACCTGCAACAACTGTTTGCCGGGATTGCCGAGGATATCGCGGCAGAGCGCGACCATCTTTGCGAGCTGGACGGCGCCATCGGCGATGGCGATCACGGCCTTGCCATGGACGGAGGCTGTCAGGCTGCCGCCAAGGCGGTCGGCGAGCTCGATATGGAAACTCCACCGACGCTGCTGTTCAACGTTGCGGCAAAGGCATTCCTGAATGCGGTCGGTGCTTCGTCCGGCCCCTTATATGCCACGGCCTTCATGCGCGCCGCGGCCGCAGCCAAGGACAGGCAGACCTTGACCGATGACGATTTCGTCCGCGTTTTCGCAGCCATGGCGACGGGAATCCAGGAACGCGGAAAGGCCGAAGCCGGTGAAAAGACGATGGTCGACGCCTGGAAGCCCGCGGCCGACGCGGCACTTGATGCGTGGGGGACAGGAAAGCCGCTTCCCGAATGCTTCGACATGGCAGTGCATGCAGCCCGCGTCGGCTGTGACGCAACCAAAGACATGACGGCAGCGAAAGGACGGGCTTCGCGATTGGGAGACCGGGCTATCGGGCACATCGATCCCGGTGCGGCATCGGCGGTCATCATCATCGCCGCGATGGCCAAATTTGCTCGACAGCACGATGGTTAGCTCATCATACCAGTTGACATGTCAATGACTATCTGCAAAAAGGGTCCCGGCTTACAAGAGGAGGACGGTAATGCTGACCCTTTCTGCGAAATTGAAGACTGCGAGCATCGTTGCGATCGCCATGGCGTCACTTTCGGCAACACCGGTTCTTGCTGAAGACATCACGCTCTGGACCCTCAACTTCGACAATAATGCTGCCAATACGGCCCTCAAGAAGGTGGCGACGGACTTCGAAGCTGCAAATCCCGGGACGCATGTCGAGATCGTTCAGCGCGCCGTCGATGAACACAAGACCGCGCTCCGCGTCGCCGCGGGCTCGGACAAAGGACCCGACATTTATTTCAGCTGGGCGGGTCTCGGCCTCGGCGGCGAGTATGTGAAGGCCGGCCTGTCGCTGCCACTCGACAAGTATTACACCGAGTATAAGTGGAACGACGAATTGCTGCCGTCGGCTGCCGCTTTCGCCGACCTCTATACGGGCGGCAAGCACGGTGTTCCCTTCACCTTCAAGGGCGAAGCCGTCTACTACAATAAGAAGCTTTTCGAACAGGCCGGCATCAAGGAAGAGCCGAAGACCTACGAGGAACTCCTTGCCGCGGCCGATAAGCTGAAGGCCGCGGGCATCCCCGCCTTCACCTTTGGCGGCACGGTCAACTGGCACGTCATGCGCCTCATGGACGTTATCCTCGAAACCAAGTGCGGCGCCGAAAAGCACGACGCGCTGAAGGCGATGACGTTGGACTGGACCAAAGAACCCTGCGCGACGGATTCCTTCGCGGAGTTTGCGAAGTGGACGAAGGACTATACGCTGCAGCCGTTCATGGGCATCGACAACAAACAGTCCTACAGCCTCTTCACGGCCGGTCGTGCAGCGATGATGCTCGAAGGCGACTGGCTGGTCAGCCAACTCAACGGCTCCGGCGCCAATCTCGACGATTACGGCATCTTCCCCTTCCCCACAAATACCGACCGTCTCTACGGCTTTGCCGAGTACAATTACATCAGCACCAAGAGCAAGAACCCCGACATAGCGGCGAAATTCCTCGACTATTTCCTGTCGACGAAGGTGCAGCAGGATCTGCTCGGCCAGTTGAGCTCGACCTCCGTCAACAAGAACGTCCAGTATGCCAATCAGAAGCCGCTCGAAGCCGAATGGCTGGGCATCTTCCAGAAATACGGCAAGGTCTACATGAACGGCGACCAGGCCTTCCCGCTCGATGTCACGACGGAATATTTCCGCGTCATCAATGATGTCGCTTCCGGCAGCACCGAACCGGCCGAGGCGGCCAAGCAGTTGCAGAGCTTCATCGCCAGCAGAAGCTGATCCCTCCCAAGCGCCAGTCGATCGACCTCTGAGTTGATCGGCTGGCACATTCTTTCATCAGCTGGCAGCGGCTTTTCACTGCCAGGAGGAAAGCATGTCACTTCGACAATCGACACATGATCCGCGCGTGCAAGCGCTCATCCTGCTCGTGCCGGCGCTGGCGATCTATGCGGTCTTCGCGCTCTACCCGATGCTCAACGTCGTGATCCTGAGCTTCCAGAAGTGGAACGGGCTCGATCCCAATCGGCAATTCGTCGGCCTTGCGAACTATTCGGCGATTTTCACCAAAGATCCGGTCTTCTGGGTGGCGTTCCGCAACACGGTGATCTGGACCGTGATGAGCCTGATCTTTCCGCCGCTGGTCGGACTGCTGCTGGCGCTCAGCCTCAACCAGAAAATATTCGGCCGCAATGGCCTCAGGGCCATCTTCTATCTGCCTGTGATCATCGCGCCGATCGCCGTCGCCACCATGTGGAAGTGGATGTACGATCCCTTCTTCGGCCTGTTCGCCCAACTGCTGACCTCCTGGGGCATGCAGATCTGGATCAAGGATTGGCTGGGCAATAAGGATATCGCGCTTTATTCCGTCTTCGTCGCCTATCTCTGGCAGACGGTCGGCTTCTCGATGGTTCTATTCCTGGCCGGCCTGCAGAACGTCTCTCAGACGCTCGTCGAAGCGGCGCGCATCGATGGCGCCGGCCGCTGGGCGGTGTTCAAACATGTGACATTGCCGGCGTTGCGCCCGACGATCACCATCGTCCTCGTTCTCTCCGTCATCTCGTCGCTGAAGGCTTTCGACATCGTCTACGGTTTGACGGGCGGCGGTCCGGCGCAGTCCACCCAGATGCTGGCGCTCTGGGCGTTCACGCAGGCCATGCAGATCTTCGATTTCGGACGAGGTGCGGCAATATCCGTCGTGCTGCTGCTGATCACCATGGCCGTCGTCATTCCCTATCTCAGATGGACCCAGAAGCACGAGGAGGTCGAATCGTGACAGCAGTGCCGACCGACCATGCCGCCGTGCATCTCGAAGCCCAACCATCGTCGATGAAGCGCGATCCCGTTCTGATCGGCCTCTGGATAACGCTTGTCATCGTGGCGCTCGTCTGGGTCGCGCCATTCGTCTTCATCGTCTTCACCTCGCTGAAGACGCCGGCGGCGATGACGAGCACCGGCGCCTTCATGCCGCCGGCCGAGCTTGCCTTCGAAAACTATGGCGCCGCATGGAGCCGCGGCAATTTCGCAAACTCCTTCTTCAACAGCGTCATCATCACCGTCATCAAGGTGCCGCTCGGCCTGTTCCTGTCGGCGATGGCCGCTTATGCCCTTGCCAAGATCAAGTTGAAGATCACCAAGGCGCTGCTGCTGCTCGTCGTGTTCGGCACGATGATCCCCTTCCAGGTGATGCTTGCGCCGCTCTTCACCCTGGTCAATTCCTTCGGCCTCATCGACACCTATCCGGGCGTCATCCTTCCCTACATCGCCTTCGGCGTTCCCTATCAGGTTTTCATCCTGCACGGCTTCTTCAAGGGCATTCCGAAGGAGCTATCGGAGGCAGCGCTGATCGACGGCGCCAGCCACTTCGTCATCTTCCGGCGGATCTTTCTGCCGGTATGCCTGCCCGTCCTCGCCGCACTGCTCATCCTCGACTTCGTTTCCACCTGGAACGAATTCGCCATGGCGCTGGTGCTGCTTCAGGACCAGCACATGTGGACGCTGCCGCTCGGCCTGATGTCGTTTCAGGGGCAGTTCTCCAGCAATTACGGCCAGCTCAACGCGGCGATCGTCATGACCGTGCTGCCGGCGACGATCGTCTATCTCATGTTCCAGCGCTACTTCGTCTCCGGCCTCACCTCCGGCGCCGTCAAAGGCTGATCACAAAATCATTCTACGAGGAGAGACAGAATGTCCGATGCAACAGTCGAAAAATGGGGTGTGTTCGAGGCCTCCTTCGAAGGGCCTGCCGGCGGCAATCCCTATCTCGACGTAGCATTCGATGCCGTCTTCACCCAGAAGAGCCGCGAAGTCCGCGTGCCGGGCTTCTATGATGGTAACGGCACCTACCGCATTCGCTTCATGCCCGATAGCGAAGGCGAGTGGTCGTTCCAGACGCGCTCCAAGACCGCGGCCCTCGACGGCAAGACGGGTGTTTTGGCCGCGACCGCACCTTCGGCCGGCAATCACGGCCCGGTGCGCGTGCGCAACAAATTCCATTTCGCCTATGCCGACGGCACGCCGTTCCTCTCCTTCGGAACGACCTGCTACGCCTGGACGCATCAACCGTTCGACATGCAGAAGCAGACGCTGGAGACGCTGAAGACGGCGCGCTTCAACAAGATGCGCATGGGCGTGTTTCCGAAGGATTATCCCTATAACGTCAACGAGCCGTTGCATGCCTGCTTCGAACGCGGCTCCGACGGCAAGGAAGACTTCGACCGGCCCAACCCCGCCGCCTTCCAGCACTTCGAAAAGCAGGTCGCCGCACTCTGCGACCTCGGCATCGAGGCCGATATCATCATCTTCCACCCCTATGACCGCTGGGGTTATGCCGACATGTCGGCCGCGCAGGATTTCCGCTATGTCGAATATCTGGCCGCCCGTCTTGCCGCCTACCGGAACGTCTGGTGGTCGCTCGCCAATGAATATGATTTCCTGATCGACACGAAACCGATGGAGCAGTGGGACCGCTACTTCCACATTCTGGAGGAAAACGACCCCTACCAGCATCTGCGGTCCATCCATAATGGCGACGTGACCGCCAATTTCGATCACCGCAAACCGTGGGTGACACACACCTGCATCCAGAACCCCGACGTCAAGCGGACGCAGGAATGGCGCGATGCCTATGGCAAGCCCGTCGTCAACGACGAGCCCGAGTATGAGGGCGACATCTTGCAGTCATGGGGCAATCTCCATCCGAGGGAGCTGGTCCACCGTTTCTGGATCACCATGGCGCGCGGCGGCTATGCCGGTCACGGCGAAACCTATTCTCACCCCGAGGATCTGATCTGGTGGGCCAAGGGTGGCGAATTGCGCGGCGAAGCATGGAAGCGCATCGGCTTCCTCCGGGACCTCCTGGAGGCCGACGTCAAGCACGGTCTCGAACCGCTCGGCATCATCGGCGAATGGCCGTGGTCGCGCGTCTCCGGCGCGCGTGACGGCGACGGCGATTTCCGCCTGATCTATTTCGGCGAGCATCAGCCGGTGATCTGGTCCACCGGCCTGCCGGTTGATGGCGACGACTACGATGTCGATATCATCGACACCTGGGAGATGACGATCACGCCGGCCGAGAAAGTCGAGGCTCCCGTTCCGCATTCGACGCGCCATGGCTCGGTCGTGCGCGGCGGCAAGCCGGACGCGGCCTTCGGCGTGAAAATCCCGCGCAAGCCGTACCAGGCTTTGCGTGTGCGCAGGAAGCGCTAATCGAGAGGGTCCGGGATGTCAGGTTTAAGCATCAGAAACGTCAAGAAGTCCTTCGGCACGGTCGATATCATTCACGGCGTCGACGTCGAGATCGCCGATGGCGAATTCACCATTCTCGTCGGCCCTTCCGGCTGCGGCAAGTCGACATTGCTGCGCATGATCGCCGGGCTCGAGGACATCACCGCCGGCCAGATCAGCATTGACGGCCGGGTGGTGAACAATCTGCAGCCGAAGGATCGCGATATCGCGATGGTCTTCCAGAACTACGCATTGTACCCGCAGATGACGGTCTCCCAGAACATGGGGTTTGCCCTTGAGCTCGCCGGAGCCAAGCGGCCTGAGATCGACAAGAAGGTCGGCGAGGCTGCGGCCATTCTCGGCTTGCAGCCGCTTCTCGACCGCAAGCCCGCCCAGCTTTCCGGCGGGCAGCGCCAGCGCGTCGCCATGGGTCGCGCCATCGTCCGCGATCCGAAAGTCTTTCTCTTCGACGAGCCGCTCTCCAATCTGGACGCAAAACTGCGGGTGAAGATGCGGGCGGAGATCAAGGCCCTGCACCAGCGCCTGAAGACCACCATCGTCTACGTCACCCACGACCAGATCGAGGCCATGACCATGGCCGACAAGATCGTCGTGCTGCACGGTGGCCGCGTCGAACAGATCGGCAGTCCGCTCGAACTCTACGACAGACCGCGCAACATCTTCGTCGCCGGTTTCCTCGGTTCCCCGGCGATGAATTTTCTCGAGGGGACCATCGAAGATGCCGGCAACCCGGTATTGTCGCTGCCGGGCGGCTCCCGCGTGCCGCTCTCGCGGGCTCCCGTTAGTTCGGCAAACAGACCGATGACGCTGGGTATTCGTCCTGAAGATATCAGCTTCGGTGGCGAGAACGGCGTGGACGCGGTGGTCAAGGTGGTCGAACCCACCGGGTCGGAAACTCATGTCGCCGTGGACCTCGACGGCAGGGAGCTGACATGGGTCGTTCGCGAACGTGTCGAACTGGCGCCCGAACAGCAGGTGAAGCTTTCCTTCGAAACATCAAAGGTTCACTTCTTCGACCGACAGACGCAACAGCGTTTGAACGCCTGAACATAAGAGGCCGGAGGAACCGTCGAACCACAATTGCCTTTGCGGACGAAATGGCGATTTGTAATCTCCAACTTCGCCAATACGCCGTCAGTCTGGAGGTCGCCAAGAACATGCATATTCGAAAGGCAGTTTCTGCCGACGCAGCGGAACTGAGCGAGCTCCTCAACGAGATCATCCGGGCTGGGGGAACAACAGCACTCGAGACACCGCTTTCGGCTGCCGAGTTCGTGGACTGGTTCATCGACGGCGAGTTTCCTCTTCTCTGCCATGTCGCGGAGCATGATCGGTCGCTTGTCGGCTTTCAGTCGCTCAGCCTATACGGCGATCCGCCGAAAGGCTTTGCCGACATCGGGACCTTCGCCCGTATGAACCCCAAGACTCCAGGCGTCGGCAGCGCGCTCTTTCCCGCAACCCGGGCCGCAGCGGAGGAACTCGGGCTCGACTTCATCAATGCCACCATTCGGGCCGACAATGTCAGCGGTCTTGCCTATTATGCCAAGATGGGCTTCGAGACCTATGACCGGCTGGTCCAGGTTCCGCTTCAAGACGGGACGCCCGTCGACAGAATCAAGAAGCGTTTCAGGATAGATGCCAGGCATCGCGCGACACCTCACGCCTGAATGTGTCGACGGATCTGTGGGCGTGCCCTGCATCCAAGTGTCGGACCAGTTCAGGGTCAGCACGACTGGGGCGTGCCGCGACCGGTGCTGTGAAGAAGCGCAACTGGCTGAACACGTGGCCTGCCGGCGGAAGGAACTGAAACGAAGTCCTCAGCCGTGAACCCCCTCGTCATATCCGTTCGATGCGGACCGGGAATTCGCCGCGTACCAGCAGCGGGTCGAAGCCGTTATCAAATCGACCGAACCGGATCAACCCGTCCCAGCTGTAATCGGCATAAAACAGGGCAAGGTTGCCCCATGGCTTGAAGTAGCAGAGATCACCCGGCTGCTCGTTATCGAAGGGACCGCTAGCTTCCTCGGTGAGTTTGCGCGGGAGATAGACGATCTTTTCGTTTTTGCCGTAGTCTTCGATCTTGAGATCCAGGGGAAGCATCGAAGCGAGGTCGAGCGCCGACGGATTGTCGTAGAGCGTCGCCGTCATGGTCATGCCGTTGAAGATTATCCGGATTCTGACATCGGTCGGTACTTGGCTCGCTGGATCCCGGCCTTCCTGTCCCTTGGCCGCATACGGCAGGGTTGCGGTTGCGAAGGTTGCGCCGAGGAGTGCACGGCGCGTCAGATATGAGGATGTCGTCATGACTGCACTCCGTCAGACCGGCTGAGCAGTCGGCCGAAACAGGATCTCATTGATATCGACGTCGTCGGGTTCGTTCACGGCGAACGCGACGGTGCGGGCGAAGGTATCTGCACCGACCGCGATCTTGCTGACGAATTCCCTCGTGCCGGCCTGGATATCCTTCTCGCTGATATGCTCGAGCAGTTCGGTACTGACTGCGCCGGGAGAAATGATCGTCGTGCGGATATTGTAGGGCTTTACTTCCTTCCGCAGGCCTTCGGACAGGGCGCGCACGGCGAATTTGGTGGCGCAATAGACGGTGGCACCGGGGTCGACCACATGACCGTAGACGGACGAGACATTGATGATGTGCCCGGATTTCCGGGCCTTCATGTGCGGAAGCGCTGCGGCGATGCCATAAAGTACACCCTTGATGTTGACGTCGATCATACGGTCCCACTCATCGATCTTGAGCCGTTCGAGTGGTGCAAGCGGCATCAGACCGGCATTGTTCAGCATCACGTCGATGCGGCCGAACTCCTCCACCGCAGTGTCCACCAGTTTCTTGACCTGGTTCCGGTCGGTGACGTCGGTGGAAACGGCCTTGGCCTTATAGCCTCTAGCGGTCAACTCGCTCGCCAGCGCAACGATGCGCCCGCTTCGGCGCGCGCCGAGGACGACGAGAGCGCCGCGCTCGGCCAGATGGCGTGCCGTAGCCTCGCCAAGCCCGCTGCTTGCGCCTGTGATGACGACGACTTTGTTTTCAATGCCCTGAGACATGCCGATCTCCTTTGTCGAATTCGGAAGGTTAAGTGCGAGGGCTCGCCAGAGCGGCGAGCAGGGCTGATCCCGCGAGCAGGACGGCGGCGAGCAGGAAGGCGCTCCACCAGCCGGCAGTGTCGAACAGCACCCCGCCCGCAAAGGCGCCACCGGCGATGGCGAATTGGATCAATGCCACCTGCAGCCCACCGCCGGCTTCAAGTTCGCCGGGAATGATGCGTGTCATCCAGGTATTCCAGGCCACCGGAATAGGGGTGGCGAAGACCCCCCACAGCACCAGCAGGGCTGCTGTGACGGCCGTGAAGGGACCGAGGGCAATCAGCAGAAGGGCAAGGATCGCGAGCCCGCTCGGCAATCCGATCAGCAGGGCGGCAAGATGCCGCCGGAGGACGAAGCCGACAATGGATGTTCCCGCCAGGCCGCCAATGCCGAGCCCGAGAAGCATCATCGACAGTACGTTCAATTCAACGCCCGTGACGCTTTCGAGGAATGGGCGCAGATAGATCGACAGTGCGTTCTGGCCGATGAAAGCGAGGCTGGTCGCCGCCATTCCGATCGCGAATCTGCGATTGCGCAGCAGTCCGAAGATTCTGGCAACCGAGACCGCTGCCGTTGCCGGCATCTTCGGCAGGACGGCCAATTGCCATACGAGCGCAGCCAGACCTATCGGAACCGTGATGAAGAAGGTGCCACGCCATCCGATCAGCCCGCCGAGGAAACTACCGAGGGGCGCAGCGATGACGACCGCAAATGCGGTGCCGCCCTGGAGCAAGGCGATAGCCTTGGGCAGGTCGGCTCCAGAAGCCAGGCGTGCCAGGATGGCTGTCGACAGCGACCAGAAGCCGCCGATCGAAATGCCGACCAGCGCCCGCCCGACCAGAAAGACGAGGAAGTTCGGAGCAAGAGCCACGGCCAGACTGGAAGCGACCAGCACCGCCGTATAGAGCAGGACGACCGTTTTCCGGTCGAGCCTTGCCAAAAACGCGTTGCCGAAAAGACTGGTGATCACCGCAAAAAGGCCAGAGACGGCGATCGCTTGTCCGGCCTGACCTTCGGAGATGGCCAGATCCTGGGCGATCGGCGTCAGAAGGCTCACCGGCATGAACTCCAGCCCCACCAGGAGAAAGGTCAGAAGCGAGAGGCAGGTGACCGCAGCCCATGGAGTAACGGTGCTGTCGACCGGAACAGTCTCGTCCAATGTCAGTTCGATGGTCATTCCGCGTTCTCCTGTCCATTGCGGAAAGAGATAGCCAGATTGGTTTTGACAGACTAGCGGCTATAATCTGCATGTTGTGATGAGGGAGATTCACCAATGCGGCGCGACGAATTCACCGAGATGCGGGCGTTTCTCGAAGTGGCCAGAGAGCGGAGCTTCACGCGCGCGGCCGCCAAGCTGGGTGTCACCCGCTCGGCCCTCAGCCATACGATCCGGGCACTGGAAGAACGGCTCGGCGTCCGCCTCCTCTCCCGTACGACACGGGATGTCGCGCCGACGGCGGCCGGGGAGCGCCTGGTGCAGAGCATCGAACCCCATTTCGAAATCATTGCCGCCGAGATCAGCGCAATCAGCGCCCTGCGCGACAAGCCCTCGGGCCATGTCCGCATCGTATGTCCCGACGACGCCATCGCGTTGGTTTTTCGTCCAAGACTGTCAGCCTTCTTGCGAGATTATCCTGATATCATCGTGGAACTCATTATCGACAACGGATTCACGAACATCGTCGAGCGTCAGTTCGACGCCGGCGTTCGGCTGGGCGAGGCGGTTGCACGCGACATGGTGGCCGTTCGCATCGGCTCCGATGTCTCCTATGCCGTGGTCGGATCACCCGATTATTTCGCCCGCCGTTCCGTGCCGGCAAGCCCGCAAGACCTGACCCTCCACAATTGCGTCAACCTGCGGCTGCCAACCTCCGGCGCGCTCTATGCCTGGGAATTCAAGAAGGACGCACGCGAGTTCAGCGTCCGCGTCGACGGCCAGCTGATCCTAAGCCATATCGGATCGGCGATCGATGCCGCCCTCGACGGCGTCGGCCTCGCCTATTTGCCGAAGGACCTCATCCGACGATACGTTGAAACCGGTTTGCTCCGGGAGGTCCTTGTCGATTGGTGCCCGACCTTCCAAGGCTATCATCTCTACTATCCCAGCCGCCGCCATTCCTCGCCGGCCTTCAGCGCCTTCGTCGAGGCCTTCCGGTTCAGATCCCGGTAGCATCACACCGGAGACAACTGCAGTTGGAATATTGGCGCACTCGAAAAGGCAGCGCCATGCACACAAAATGATGCTTTTCGCGCTCATCGTTATTCCCTACTCCCTGTCAAGACAGGTGACGAAAAAGGGACGACAGCATGGCGACGCCGTTTTACTGGAACGAGCTCAACACATATGATTTTGCCGGCCTTTCCCCCGAGACCACGATTGCTGTTCTGCCCATCGCCTCGACGGAACAACACGGCCCGCATCTGCCGATCGCAACCGATGTCGCCATCGCGACCGGCATGCTGGCGGAGCTGAAGAGGCAACGGCCGGAGGATCTGGACATCTTGGTGCTGCCGACACAGGAGATCGGCAAGGCCAACGAACATATCTATGGCCCCGGCACGCTGTCGCTCAGCGCCGAGCTGCTCATCCCCGTGTGGACAGCAATCGGTGCGAAGGTTGCCGAAGCCGGATTGCGGAAGATGGTGATCGTCAATTCCCACGGCGGCAATGTCGACATCATGAGCATCGTCGCGCGCGAATTGCGCGTGCGCCATCAAATGGCGGTGGTCTCCACGCAATGGGGCCGTTTCGGCCATCCGGAAGGCATGGTCAGCGATCACGAGAGCAAATACGGCATTCACGGCGGTGATGTCGAGACGTCGTTGATGCTGCACTTCCGCCCCGACTTGGTACGCATGGACAAGGCAGAGAATTTCGCCTCGAAGGCCGAATGGATGCGACAGCAATCCAAATATCTTCAGCCCCTGCCGCCGCATTCGCTGGCCTGGATCGCGCATGACCTCAATCCCCTCGGCGTGGTCGGCGATGCCTCGATCGCCACCGCCGAAAAGGGCGAAGCGATCTGCCGCCATCAGGTCAAGGGGTTTGTCGAATTGCTTGAAGACCTCAGGGCCTATCCGCTTTCGAATCTCTATGTGAAATAGGCTCGGCCGCGGATCTCGTATCAGGCGGGATATGGCCCTTGGCCTGCAATTCCTGCACCAGGCCGAACAGTTCGGCGAGCAGATATTCGGCGAAAAGGCTGGTGGCGGCATCGAGCGGCGCCCTGGCGCGCGCAAACAGCTTCATCTGCTGGTAACGCGCATGCGGCTCGGCGATGGGACGGAAGACGAGTTCCCCGCGCCGGCATTCGGTGATGACGTCGAGCGGATTGAGCAGCGTCAGCCCGGTGCCGCATTTGACGAGCTGCTTCAGCATTTCCGATGCATTGGTTTCCAGCACCGGCTCGACGGGGATGGGCAGGCGCGCAAAAGCAAGGTTGATCACCTCGCGAAGGCTGGTCCCCGGCTGTGCCAGAATCAGTTTTTCCTGAGTGACATCGGCAAGGTTGATCGGCCCGGGACCGATCAGGTGATGGCCCGGCGGCAACACGACACCGATCGGGATATCGAAATTTCCAAGCGTGCGGATGCCGGGCATGGCGGGGATGTTGAAGCCGAGACCGATATCCACCTCGCCTGACACAACGGGGCTGGCCGTCGTGCCGCCGGCATCGTTGCGCAGCTGGACGAAGACGCGCGGATGTTCTGAAAGAAAGCGCGCGATGATTTCGGGCAGCGGCCCGGCGGCAAGGCCGACGGTCGTCACCATGCGCACCTTCCCCGCCTGCTGCATCTTGAGGCTGCGGATGCGCCCTTCCAGGCGCTCGTAATTCTTCAGCACATCCCGGATATGCTCGATACAGAGTTCGCCGGCAGCCGTCAGCCGCAAGCCACGCGGCAGCCGCTCGAACAGCGGCGCTCCGATCTCTTCCTCCAGCGCCAGAATCTGCCTGTTGACCGCCGATGACGCAACATTGAGGCGCGCGGCCGCCTTACGGATCGAACCGGAACGGGCAATCTCGTTGATGTAAAGAAGGCGTCTGGAGTGCAACATGATCTCTCCGTGCATAAATTTTGCGCAGGGCGCACAAATTATCTTCAGCTTTCCGACAGATGCCGAAAAGGCATCAATGCGCACGAATTTTGATGCTTTTCAAAGCGCAACGCAATGGCTCAAATTGCCTTAAAAGGGAGCCGACCAAGGCTTCCTTCGGTTAAAAAGGGGAACTGCCGACCATGTTGAAAGCACTGACGAAGACGCAATTCCTGAGCTGCCTCGGCCTTGCCGCGATGCTTGCCGCCGCCTCGCCGGCGCTTGCCCTCGATAAGGTGAGCTATGGGACGAACTGGCTTGCCCAAGCCGAACATGGCGGCTTCTACCAGGCCGTCGCCGACGGCACCTATGCGAAATACGGCCTCGACGTCACCATCGTCCAGGGCGGCCCGAATGCGGCAAACAGCGCGCTCCTGATCTCCGGCAAGCTCGATTTCTACATGGGCGGTCCGCAGGGAGAAATATCCGCCGTCGAGCAGGGCATTCCGCTGGTCGATGTCGCCGCGATCTTCCAAAAGGATCCGCAGGTGCTGATCGCCCATCCGGATAATGGCGTCGACAAGTTCGAGGACCTCGCCAAACTGAAGACGCTGTTCCTCAGCAAGGACGGCTACCTCACCTATTTCGAATGGATGAAAGCCAACTTCAAAGGCTTCAAGGACGAGCAGTACAAGCCCTATAACTTCAGCCCCGCTCCCTTCCTCGCAGACAAGGACTCCGCCCAGCAGGGCTACCTGACATCAGAACCCTACGAGATTCAGAAGCAGGCAGGTTTCGAGCCGAAGGTCTTCCTGCTCGCCGACAACGGCTACTCGCCCTATTCGACGATGATCACGACGACGCAGGCAATGATCGACGGCAAGCCCGATGTGGTGCAGCGCTTCGTCGATGCCTCGATCGAAGGCTGGTACAACTACCTCTACGGCGACAACGCCAAGGCGAACGCGCTGATCAAGAAGGACAATCCCGAAATAACCGACGGCCAGATCGCCTATTCGATCGCCAAGATGAAGGAATACGGCATCATCGAATCCGGCGACAGTCTCGACAAGGGCATCGGCTGCATCACCGACGCCCACTACAAGAAATTCTTCGACGAGATGACGGCCATTAAGGTGTTCAAGGCCGATACCGATTATACCAAAGCCTTCACGACGAAGTTCGTATGCAAGGGCACCGGATTGGCGCTGAAGAAATAAGCCTCCCAGGCCAGGTCCGCCGCTGTCTGGCGGCGGACCGCATCCCTTCGACAAATGAGCGAGAAAATGTCCCTAGCCGAAACCAAGGCGGCGCCTTCGAAGGAAACGAAAAAGCGGCCGCTGGTTGTCATGCAATCGGTGTCGAAGGTCTTTTCCAGCGGCACGACAGCACTTTCAGGCATGTCGCTGACGGTCGAAAGCGGCGAGTTCATCAGCCTGCTCGGCCCTTCCGGCTGCGGCAAGTCTACGGCCTTGCGCATCATCGCCGGCCTTGGCGACATCACCGCGGGCAGGATCGACTGGCCGAGTTCACGCATCAATTCGAAAGGCCTGCCCGAGGGCGATATCGGCTTCGTCTTCCAGGAGCCGACGCTGATGCCGTGGAAGACCGTCTTCGGCAACGTCTACCTGCCGCTGAAATTGCGCGGGATTTCGAAGACGGAAGCCCGCGACCGGATTGTGGAAGCGCTGGCGACCGTCGGCCTTCAGGATTTCGCCGATGCCTATCCGCGCGAACTCTCCGGCGGCATGAAGATGCGCGTATCGATCGCCCGCGCGCTGGTGACGAAGCCGAAGCTGCTGCTGATGGACGAGCCTTTCGCCGCGCTCGACGAAATCACCCGCCAGAAGCTCAATGACGATGTGCTGCGGCTGTGGCAGGCGACCGGCATCACGGTGATCTTCGTGACGCATTCGGTCTTCGAATCCGCCTATCTCTCGAACCGGATCGTGGTGATGAAGGCGAGACCCGGCCGCGTGCATGCCGATTTTCCGCTGACGACCAGCCTCGATCGGGATTCGCATTATCGAACCTCGGAACAATATCGGCAGGCCTGCGAGACGGCATCGCGTTCGCTGATCGAGGCGATGGGCGGATCGGAGGAGCACTGATGAGCGTCGAAAGCATCGAAACCACTGAAGCCGCGTCCGCGCCCGCTTCCAATCCGGCGAACGCCCGGCGGCGCGACCTGGCGCTGCGCATCGCCGTGCCCGTCCTGGTCATCACCGTGCTCATCGTCATCTGGGAGCTTTACGTGGTGCTCTCGGGTGTACCGCCGTACATCCTGCCCGGACCCGGTGCCGTGGCTGCCGCCTTCATCAATGATTGGGGCACGCTTGCGCCTGCCCTCTGGGTCACGACCCAGATCACCTTCATCTCGCTGATACTGGCGCTGATCGGCGGCGTGGGGTTTGCGATCTTCCTCGTGCAGTCGCGCTGGATCGAGATCGCCTTCTATCCGCTCGCCGTGATCCTGCAGGTAACGCCGATCGTGGCGATCTCGCCACTGATCCTGATCTACGCTCCCTCCACGCAGGTCGCGCTGCTCATCTGCGCCTTCCTCGTCGCATTCTTCCCAATCCTGTCGAACATGGTGCAGGGCCTGAAGAGCGTCGACCATAACCTCATTAACCTCTTCGAACTCTACGGCGCCTCGCGCTGGCAGACGCTGATCCATCTGAAGATCCCAGCCGCCCAGCCCTATTTCATGACCGGGCTTCGCATCGGCGGCGGTCTTGCACTGATCGCCGCCGTCGTCGCCGAATTTGCCGCGGGTTCCGCCGGTGCCGGCTCCGGCCTCGCCTTCCGCCTGCTGGAAGCGCAGTACCGGATGAACATACCGCGGCTCTTCGCGGCGCTCTTGATGCTCTCCATGCTTGGGGTCGCCATTTTCGGCCTGACCACCCTGATTGCCTGGCTGAGCCTCCACCGCTGGCATGAAAGCAGCATCAAACGGGAAAACTGATGACCTATTCCTTCATATCCCCGCCGAATGCCGCCCGCTTCGTGCTGAGCAATGCGACCGTGCCCGCCGTCACCGTCGAGCCCATCGACGTGCCGATTACGGAAGGACTCGCCACGGTCGATATCGTCATCAGCGACGGTACGATTGCCGCCATCCGGCCGGCTGGCACCGCACCCGCCGATTGTGCCAGGATCGATCTCAAGGATAGCATGGTCTGGCCGTGTTTTGCCGATATCCACACCCATCTCGACAAGGGCCATATCTGGCCGCGTCAGGCCAATCCCGATGGCAGCTTCATGGGCGCGCTCGATGCCGTCAGGGCCGACCGGGAAGCCAACTGGTCGGCGGCGGACGTGAAACGGCGTATGGAATTCTCGCTGCGCTCCGCCTATGCCCACGGCACCAGCCTGATCCGCACGCATCTGGATTCGCTGGCGCCCCAACACCGCATCTCCTTCGAGGTTTTTGCCGAAATCCGCGATGCCTGGAAGGAGAGGATCGCGCTGCAGGCCGTCGCCCTCTTCCCGCTGGATGCCATGGCGGACAGCTCCTTCTTTACCGATCTTGTCACCGTCGTCCGGCAAACCGGCGGCCTGCTTGGCGGCGTCACGCGGATGGGGCCGGAGCTTGTGTGGCAGCTCGACACACTCTTCAGGACTGCCGCAGAGCATGGGCTGGATGTCGATCTGCATGTCGACGAGACGGATGATCGCGGCGCCGAGACGCTGAAGGCGATCGCCGAGGCCGTGCTGCGCAACGGGTTCGAGGGCAAGGTGACTGCCGGCCATTGCTGCTCGCTCGCCCGCCAGGACGAAGACACCGCCGCGCGCACCGTCGAGCTGGTCGCCAAAGCCGGCATAGCAGTCATCGCGCTGCCGATGTGCAACATGTATCTGCAGGACCGCTATGCCGGCCGCACCCCGCGCTGGCGCGGCGTCACCCTGTTCCACGAGCTGGCTGCCGCCGGTGTCGCGACCGCGGTCGCTTCCGACAATACCCGCGACCCTTTCTATGCCTATGGCGATCTCGATCCGGTGGAGGTCTTCCGCGAGGCCGTGCGGATCCTGCATCTCGACCACCCGCTCGATACCGCGGCGCGTGTCGTCACCACCTCGCCCGCCGCCATCGTCGGACGGCCGGACAAGGGTCGCATCGCCACCGGCGATCCGGCCGATCTCGTGCTCTTCAGCGCGCGGCGCTGGAGTGAATTCCTGTCCCGTCCGCAGTCTGACCGCGTCGTGCTTCGTCGCGGCAAGGTGATCGACCGCAGCCTGCCGGATTACCGTGAACTCGATAGCGTCGTTGGAGCCTGACATGGCCGATTATCAGAAGATCAAAAAGGAACTCGAAGGCATCGCCGTCGAGGACAATCCGGCGCTGGTGCGCCAGAAGAGCCGGGATTTCTATTGGTACTCGCCGATCCTGAAGGCGCAGCTCGACAATGTTTCCGCCGATCTCGTCGTCACGCCGAAGACCGAGGAAGAGGTCATCCGGACGCTGAAGATCGCCTATGCCCACGACGTGCCGGTCACGCCGCGCGGCGCCGGCACCGGCAATTACGGCCAGGCCATGCCGCTTTCCGGCGGCATCGTGCTGAACCTTGCCGCCATGGACAAGATCAAGGAGATCCACCCCGGCCGCGTCGTCTGCGAACCCGGCATCGTGCTTGCCCAGCTCGACAAGCAAACCAAGGCCCATTCCGGCCAGGAGCTGCGCTTCCACCCCTCCACTGCCCAGACGGCGACGGTCGGCGGCTTCATCGCCGGCGGTTCGGGCGGCGTCGGCTCGATCACCTGGGGCGGCTTGCGCGACCTTGGCAACATCCTGCGCCTGCGCGTCGTCACCATGGAGGCCGAGCCACGTGTGCTCGATCTCACCGGCTGGGATCTCCAGAAAGTCAGCCACGCCTACGGCACGAACGGCATCATCACCGAGATCGAGATGCCGCTTGCGCCTGCCTATGACTGGGTCGATGTGCTGGTCGGCTATGACGACTTCATGGACGCGGTGCGCTTTTCCGACGCGCTGGCCAAATGCAACGGCATCCTCGTCAAAGAGATCGCGCCGATCGCGGCTCCCATTCCTTACGACTATTTCACCCGCCACAAGCCCTACATCCGTCAGGGCCAGTCGATCGTCGTGCTGATGATCGCGCCGCACTCCCTGGATGCCTTTCTTGCCTTCACCGCGGCGCAGAAGGGCGAGATCATGTTCCGCTCCGACACGGTGGAAAGCATGCGCGGCATTCCGCATGCCTATGAGCTGGCCTGGAACCACACGACATTGCGCGCCCTTAAGGTCGACCCGAACTTTACCTATCTGCAGGTGCAATATCCGGGACCGGACCATGTCGCCAAGGTGCGAAAGATGGTGGAGATCTTCGGCGACGAAGTGCCGGGTCATCTCGAATTCATCAAATTCGACGGCCAGATCCAGTGCTCCGGCCTGCCGCTGGTGCGCTACACCACCGAGGAGCGGCTGGAAGAGATCATCAAGATCCACCAGGACAATGGATGCCCGATCTTCAACCCGCACCGCTATACGCTTGAGGAAGGCGGCATGAAGCGCACCGACACGGTGCAGCTCGCCTTCAAGCAGGAAACCGATCCGAAAGGCCTGCTCAATCCCGGCAAGATGATTGCCTGGGAAAATCCCGATTTCGATTTCAACGCCGGCAAGAACTATCTCTTCCCCGGTCTCGCGGCCCTGATGGAGGCTTCATGAGGGTTCTCGTCCTCCACTCTCACCCGGTCGAGGAAAGTTACGGCAAGGCGCTCTACCGGCAGACCGTCGAGAGCCTTGAGAAGGCCGGGCATACGGTGGACGGCTGCGACCTTTACGAAGAGCAGTTCGATCCGGTGCTCTCACGCCGCGACCGGCTCGTCTATCACGACTATCCGGAAAATCTGAAGCTGGTGGAATCGCATGTCGAGCGGCTGAAGGCGGCCGAGGGGCTGGTGATCTGCACCCCGATCTGGAATTTCGGCTTTCCGGCAATTCTGAAGGGATATTTCGACCGCGTATGGCTGCCGGGCGTTTCCTTCGAACTGGTCAACGGCAAGGTAGAATCGCGGCTGCGTCACATCCGCAAGCTCGCCGCCGTCCTGACCTATGGCGCAACGCCCTTCCGCGCCTTTGCAGCCGGCAACCCGCCGAAGAAGATCGTCAAGAGAGTGCTGAGGGCGCAGATCAATCCGGTGAGGCCGGTGACCTTCCTCGCCCATTACGACATGAACAATTGCACACCGGAGACACGGGCAAAATTCCTCACCCGCGTTGGGGACGCGATGGAGCGCTTCTAAAGCAATCCCAGCAAAAATGTGCCGCGTGTTTTGCCAGGCAAAGCGCGAAGCACTTTTGCCGGGAATTGCGTGAAAACAAGGAGGTAGTATATCTCCGTGCTTCGAAGAAAACGGAAATGCTCTACACGATTTTCGCCGCCGTCACCTCGACCTCAACGAGGAACTCAGGGCGTTTAAAGCCGCCTCACTGCGGGTCCTACAGAGTACGCGGCTCGCAAAGCTCGGTAAAATGGCGGCGGATCACCATCTGAAATTCAATCCAAACGTTCGGCCCCCTCAGGCGGGGACAGTTGGACTGCGATTTCGACCTCACGCACCGATGCCGTGGACAAGACAGCTGTGGCGACGTCCAGAACCACCGTGAACACAACACACCGCGAGCGCTTTCGGGTCAATCTCACTAAGGCAACCGATTTGAGATCAATCGGCAATCGCTTTTGCCCTATGGCCAGCGCTTTACTCACTCGAGGAAAGGGAGAATGATATCTGCAGTCAGGCGGTCTTTTGATGAAGCTCGCTTAGTCGGAAAGTCAGGTCGAGTCATGCTATCAGATCACCGCATGTCCCACAGCGGGTAAGGTTCAAAATGCAGCACTTCGATACAGATGCGCTCGCAACCTTCGTGGCAGTGGCCGACGCCGGTGGCTTTACCGCGGCAGGTATGAGGATCGGCAAGTCGCAAGCGGCCGTCAGTCTCATCATCGCCCGTTTTGAAGAACAGATCGGGCGGAAGCTATTTGACCGGACAAGACGCGGCGTGCACCTGACTGAAACAGGCGAGATCCTGATTGGCTATGCCCGCCGTATCATTGCAATCGAGGACGAGGCGCTGGCAGCGATCGATCCGGGTGCCATGCGCGGTTATGTCCGTCTAGGAATGCCGGACGACTACATCGAGCTGTTTGGCAAGCCTTTGATTGAAGAGTTTTCGCGCGCCAATCCCCGTATCCAAGTCGAGATCCAGTGCGACTTCTCCCGCTCCCTCGAGGCGATGGTCGAACATGGCACCATCAATCTCGCTATCATCACCCGTGCACCGGATTCAATCATCGGCGAGTTGCTGCGTCGAGAGCAACTGGTCTGGTGCGGACCGTCGGATGGGCAGATCGAGCGACAGCGCCCCCTCCCCCTTGCATTGTTTCCAGAAAAAGATTGTCGAGCACGGCCCCATATCGTCCACGCTCTCACCCAGGCCGGCATCGGATGGCGAGCGGCATGGACATCCTCACATTTGCCATCGATTCAGGCGGCGCTGGATGCAGGTGCTGCGGTTACAGCTTTGCCGGCCTCGGTTGTCGCTTCGCGGCACCGCCGCCTGACCGCAGAAGATAACGGCCTGCCGTCGCTGAAACCGCTTGAGATCGCCCTTCTGGTTCCCCATGGCGCTCGAGCCGCTGTTCGCACGGTCGCCAGCTTCGTCCGCTCGCATTTTCAGCAGCTTTGACACCATCTGCTGGTCGTCCTGATCGAGGTCGCGATGGTTTTCAGAATCCCGAAACAGGAAATTGCCTCAAGCGGTTCAGCTTTTAACGGAAGCGCAGACCCGCTCTATCCTTTTGTTTTTACGCAATTCCCGGCAAAATCGCTTCGCGCTCAGCCTGGAATTGCTCTAAGCCGCCATGTCTCTCGCCGCGTCCTCAAAAATACCGATCATGTCATCGACAACGCCATCGGTATGGGCATCGGAAAGATAGAGCCGACCGAAGGCAAACGGCATGATCAACAGTCCGCGGCGGCGAAGGGCCTCGTGCAGTTTCAGGGTCAAAACGGCATTTGCCCTGCCCAGCGTCTCTGCATAGTTCGAGGGCGGGCTATCGGCAAACCAGATGGTAAATACAGAGCCCTCTCCCGAGGTCGTAACCGTCCTGCCGCATTTGGCGAACGCGGAACTTATGCCGTGTCTCAGACGTTCGCCGCGCCCCAGCAGCGCACCGTAATCGAGGTCTTTCAGGACCTCAAATGTTGCCTTGATGGCTGCGGTGGCAACGGGATTGCCGCTGTAGGTCCCCGCTCGATTGACCGCCCCCTCTTCGGCAAGCGCCATGAGCTCGGGCCGCCCGATAACGGCGGCCACGGCGATGCCACTGCCGATAGCTTTGCCGACGGTAGCCAGATCGGCTTCCACCTCCATGCTATGCCCCGCCAACCCGAGTCGCGTGCGAAACCCCATCAGCACTTCGTCGAGAATGACAAGCGCGCCATGGCGCCGGGCAGTCGCTTCGACGTGGGCGAGATAGCCGGGGGCTGCTGGAATGCACCCCGCGTTGGCGAGCATCGGTTCCAGAATGACGGCTGCGATGCTGTTGTTTTCCGCGAACAACTGGTCGACGTCATCGAAGTCGTTGAAGCGTAGCAGAGTCGTTCGATGGCGCACCGGCCTAGTGTTCGTCAGCATTACCGCCTCGCGGGACCCCGCCTGCCCCAGCGTGACGTCATCATACCAGCCGTCATATCCCGCAGCCATTTTTGCGATACACGAACGGCCCGTGGCAGCGCGAGCGAGCCGGCAAGCGAGATGAACAGCCTCGCTGCCGGTATTGGTGAAGATCGCCCGCGAGAGGTGTCGTGTCGCGGCAGTCAGAACGAAGGCCGCCTCTTCCTCTCCATCATGGGCAAAGGCTGGCATCGGTCCGTTGCGCAGTGCGGCGGTGACGGCCTCGACTACCGAGGGGTTCGCGTGTCCGATCACCGTCGCTCCAAATCCGAGCGCCGTGTCGATGTATCGGCGCTGTGTGTCGTCCCAGATGTAGGCCCCCTGTGAACGTTCGGCAATAAATGGCTTGCCGTCCAGGGGTGGAAGGGCCCGCCCGGCACTGGAAATACCCCCAACCAGATGTGTCGTCATTATATTTGTCCATTCGTAACGGCCAGTACCTGGCCCTAGAACCCGAAGTAGCGCGGCAGCCATTCCGTCGTCGCCGGAATGAAGGCGACGAGCAGAAGGCAGATGTTGCTGGTAATGAAGAACGGAATGAGCCGGCGAGTGACTGCGTTCACTCCGACCTTGGCGACGTTGCACACGACGAAGATATTGGTGCCCACCGGTGGCGTGAACAGACCAATACCCAATGCCATCGTGAAGATCAGACCAAGTTGATAGGGCTGAAGCCCAGCTTCGACGCCGATCGGATGAACGATCGGTGCGAGGATGATGAGCGAAGGCCCAAGGTCCGCCCAGGTGCCGACGAAGGTCAAAAGCACCAGAATGAGCAGGATCGTGATGGTGGGGCCGGCTCCCCAGGCATGAAGGAGCCCGGCGGTCCATTGCGGTATCTGTTCGACGGTCAATATCCAGGAAAACGGAACGGAAACAGCCATGATGATCATGATGGCGCCGGTCATGCGCACCGTCTCCACCCCGATCTTCCAAAGGCCGGCCAAGGTAATTTCGCGGTATAGGACGCCTCCGACCAGGAGAGCCCAGACCACTGCCACGAAGGCAGCCTCGGTCGTTGTCGCAAGCCCGCTCAGCATGGAACTGAGGACGGCAATAGGCATCATCAATGCGGGGAGTGCGCGCAAAAGATGCTTGCTGAAGCTTGTTGCGGTCGGACGGGTCTCCGACTTCGGAAAGTTCTCCTTCACCCCGACCCACCAGGCCGTGAGCATGAATGTGACCGCCAACATAAGGCCCGGAATGATGCCTGCTGCAAATAGCCCGCCAATCGATGTATCCGTTATGACCCCGTACATGATCATCACAACGCTGGGCGGCAGGATGATGCCGAGCGTGCCGGCCGCGGCAGTAACCGCTGCAGAGAAATCTCTTGGATAACCGCGTTCGGCCATCGCCGGAATCATGATCGCGCCGACGGCACCTGTGTCGGCTGTGGCCGATCCGGTAATTCCTCCATAGATCATGCAGGTCGCGACATTGACGACGCCCAACCCTCCCCTGACCCAGCCGAACATGTCATTTGCAAGGTCGATGATCCGGCGCGTCAGGCCACCCTCGTTCATGATGCCGCCGGCAACGAGAAACAGTGGGATGGACGCCAGCGAAATGGAATCGGCTCCCATATAGACCTGTTGCGCAAACCAGGAGGGTGGGAGCGGAACCAGCCCGAGATAAATGACGACAAGGGTGGAAAACGCGATCGACCATGCGACGGGTACGCCAGTGTAGAGCGTGACGGCGAAGACCCCGAAGAGAACCAGAAGTGTCATCGGCCACGCTCCCGAAATGCTGAAACAATACGAGCAATGGCGATGACGGCGAGAGCGGCGCCCATGAAGATGATGATGCTCTGAACGGTCCAACTCGGGGCGCGCATAACCGGCGTCGGAACAAATCCAGTGCGCATGAGCATTGCCTTGCCGCTCCACAAAAAGGCGACGGCGACGCCGAGCAGGATGAGATTATGATAGATACGGAACCAGCGGTTGCGGCCACTTGTGGACGTATTCCCGTCGATGGAGACGTTCTCCCCGGCGACCTCGGAGAGAACAGCACCGATCGCGGTCGTCCATAAAAACAGGATGCCGACCATTTCAAATGACCAAGTGATTCCGGAGAGACCGAGATACCGGCCGACTGCGCCGAGACCGGTCGAGAAAATTAGGGCTATGACAACCAGGACACCAACGATCGTCATCGCCAAGACCGCTGAAGAAGCGAGGCGTTTCATGGGGCTTTCCATCTCAATAGGAAGTGGCTGCACTGGCAACGGATGCTGCAAGGACGCGTCGGAGGAACCGATCGCATCCTCGCCGTAGCTATTGCCTACTTTCCGGCTGCTGCCGAGCGCACGGACGACACCAGATCGTCGCCCCATTCCGCCCCGAATTTCACATAAACAGGATCAACCATCGCACGGAAGGGTGTCGTGTCGACCGTCGTTACAGTGACGCCCTTCGACTTCAGATTCTCAATGACCTGGGCATAGACTTCGTCAAGTTTTCCGCGGTACCAGATCGTCGTCTCTTCCACTGCTTTGGTAACCGCAGCCTGGTTTTCCGGGCTCAGGGCGTCGAAGCGCTCCTTGTTCATGAACCAGTAATTCGGCGTCCAGATATAGTTCGAGACCGATAGGAACTTCGCGCTTTCGTACCATTTCTGATCCGAGAAGTCGCGTATCTCTGGCTCTACGCCGTCGACCACATGCGATTGCAGCGAGGTATAGACTTCCCCGAAAGGGATCGACTGCGGCAGGGCACCCAGTTGTTCAATGGTTGCAAGAATGACGGGATTCGGCGGCGTCCGCAACTTCAGGCCCCTGATATCCTCCGGTTTCGCGATTGATTTGCTGACGGTTGCGAATTGGCGGAACCCGGAATCAAGCGCGCCCAGCATCTTGAAGCCGTTGTCGCCACCAGTGTCGAAGACCTTCTTCCCGACTGGTCCATCGAGAAAGGTGTGCGCCGCGTTTGCATCGGAAAACAAGAAAGGCAAGGTGACGACATTGAGCTTCGGATCGATCGCATCCGCAACGCCGCCCAGCCCGATATCGATGGATCCGGAACCGACACCGTCAGCGATCGGCCCCTCATCGCCCAACTGACCATCGGGGAAAATCTGGACTGTAACGCCGCCCTTGGTTTCGGCGGAAAGCTTGTCGGCGAACATGACGACAGCATCCTGAATGAGACTCTTTGAGCTTGACGCGTGGGCGAGGCGAAGAGTTTCGGCATTCGCTTGGCCGGTGCAAAGCAACAGGATGCCAGCGATGGTGGAGATGGAAAGGTGGCCGGTGCGAGACCGCATGGTATTGAATTTTAACATGTTACCCTCTTTGTCATTGTTATGATCGAGAGTATGTGCGGCCTTTCTCAGGCGTACAATCGGTAAAAAGACGGCTTCGATTACGAGGTGTTATATGGACATATCAAAACGTTATGATGCGCCGCTTGTCACGGCAACCATCCCACATTTAGATCCCGGACACCTATCGAGCGCGGCGATACTGCCCCGGTGGTTAGAGCCGTTCCGGGTTAGATTGAAGCATTCTGTTGGTTCACACGGAGTCGGATGGTTGACCGGCCGGCGCGCGTCTTAGCCCGGCTCTACGGCCAAGCCGGCCGGTCGATCAGCCGGCCCGTTTCAGCCAACCCGAAGGGCCGGGCATCGTTAGAGTAATTCTGGAAAAGTGCGAAACCGTTTTGCGCCCGGAATTGCGTGAAAACAAGGAGGTAGAGCATCTCCGTGCTTCGGAAGAAAAACGGAAATGCTCTACAAGATCTTCGCGGCCGTCACTTCGACCTCGACGAGGAATTCCGAGCGCGTAAAGCCGCCGACGATGATCAGAGTGGAAACCGGCTTCGGTTCGAGGGTATAGCGATCCCGCACAGCCATATAGGCCGGAAAGTCTTCGCGCCGGGTGACGAACCCCGAAATGCGGATGACATCGGCAAAACTCATCTCCGCCTCTTCGAGGATCGCCTTGATCGCCTCGAAGCAGAGTTCCGCCTGCGCGGCCACGTCGCTCGGAACAGTATCGTCGAGACCGATACCTAACTGGCCCGAAGTGACCAACAGCGATGCGCCGGGCGGCACGAGCAGGCCGTGATTGTAATTCCCGAAAGGCCGGCGCACCGAGGCCGGATTGAAGGTCTTCTTCATCGATCGCTCTGAAATTTTCTCATAGGCCTGAAAATACCGCACCCTACAGGACGCGGCGGGATATGAGAATATCGCCACCGCCCATTATGTCTTGTGACAAGGCAGGATGAACGCCTTGAACGGATACTAGCCCTTGACAGCACCCGAGATCATCGAGCCGGAAATCTGCCGATACATGAGGAGGCCTAGAAAGGCGGGAGGCAGCGCGCCGAGGATCATCACGGCCGATGCCGTCCCCCATTGCACGCCGCCGCCGCTTGCCGCAAAAAAGAAGGAAGCGCCAACGGTCATCGGCACCGCCTTGTTTGTCGTCAGCATCAGACCGAAGAGGAACTCGTTCCAGGCGGTGATAAAGCCGAAGATAAAGGTCGTCACCAGTGCAGGACGCACGACCGGCCGAATGATGCGGATCATGATCTGAAACGAATTCGCGCCGTCCACCTTTGCCGCTTCGTCCAGTTCGAGCGGGACGTCGGAAATCGCATTGACGAGAATGACAAGCGCCAGCGGTGTGTTGACGATGGTCAGGATCAGGCCGAGACCGAGCTGGGTATCGAGCAAACCGAGCCATTGGTACATCATGTAGAGCGGGATGGCGAAAATGATCAGCGGCACGGCGCGCAGATTGACGATGATCGGCAGCAGCGTGTGCTTGCCCGCTTCGCTCCTGGCGATCGCATAGGCCGCGGGAAAGGCGAGCATGATCGCAAGCCCCGTGCCGATCAACGAAGCGACGGTGCTGTTCCAGAGGTAGGAATAGATATTGAAACGGTCCGTCTGCGTTAAAACCCGCAGGTAGTTTTCGAGAGTCGGCTGGCTGATCCACAAACCAGGATTGACCGACAGTTCGCGGGCGCTTTTGAACGACGTAACGAGCGTGACGATGATCGGAAAATTCATCGCAAGAGCTGCGGCTGCAAAAACAATCCAGCGGAGTGTGTTCATCATCGCTCACGTCCTCCTGCGGCCGGCCAGCCAGTTGAGGCTATAGAGCACGAGCAGCGAGGCAAGGAAGAGAACAACGGAAGCCGCCACCGCCTTGCCGATCGCACCCTCCTTGAAAAATGCCTGATAGATATAGATCGACAGCGACATGGTCGAGCCGCCCGCACCGCTGCCGGTCAACGCGTAGACGTTGTCGAAAACACGAAAGCCGTCGATGAAGCGAATGAAGAAGGCGATCATGAGCGTCGGCAGCATCAGCGGCAGTTCGATAAACCAAAGCAGCTTGATTGCCGACGCGCCGTCGAGGGCGGCCGCCTCGCGCACGTCGAGCGGCACGGCGACATAGGCCATGTAAAACAGCAGAAAGGCAAACGGCGTCCATTGCAGCGTCTCGACCACGGTCAGCGTCCAGAATGCGTGAGCGACGTCGAGGAAGGCCGGGCTGTCGCCGAACCACTCGAAGAGATAATAGGGCACCGGCCCGGCAAATTCGTGCAGCACCAGACGATACATCAGTCCGATCATGGCCGGCGCCACCATGAGCGGCAGCATGAGGGGCGCCATAAGGACCGAGCGCTTTGACAGAAGAGGCGCCAGAAAAATCGCAAGAAACAGGCCGAGCAGGCATTCGATAAGCGCCGTCAAGATGCCGAAGCGCAGCGAAAAGAAAATGGCGCGCCAGAAATCCCGATCGGCAAGCACCGCCAGGTAATTGCCGAAGCCGCTCAGCGTCGGACTTCGCAGTGTCTGGAAATCGACCGTCGAGACGGAATAGATGATGTTGATGACTGCGGGAAATCCGAGGAACAGCAGCAGGAAACCCACGAGCGGCGTGAGATAGGCTCTTCCCTCGGCACGTCTTACTATGGCCATTTCGATCCGCCGGCTGGGGCCGGATGCCCTGCAAAAGACAGGGCATCCGGCGAATATCACTTCTTCAGGAGGTCCTGCATGCCAGCCTTCGCATGAGCCAGCGCGTCATCAAGGCTCTGCTGGCCCGACCAGTAGCCGGTGAACTCTTTCGCCTGCAATTCGTAGACGGAGAGTGCGTTAGCCGAAGTCGCACCGTTCATCACGTAGCCGTACCTGCTGGCAAACTCGCCGAGTTTGACGAGATCAGGACGTTCCTTGGCGACTTTCGCCACCACGTCGGGCGCAAGAGCCGGAGAGCCGCCGCTGCGTGCATAGAGCAGGGCCGCATCCTCGGTCGCCAGCCACTTCAGGAATTTGACGGCGCCGTCCTTGTTCTTGGCGTTCTTGTTGAGGCCGAGACCAAGACCGTGAATATGGTCGGCGCGTCCGTTCGGCCCGGCCGGCGGTGCCACAATACCGGTGACGTCGGCAACTGCGGGGGTTTTCTCGGCATTGGTGAGATCCGCCGCAGCGGCATTCCACTGAAGTGCCGTGGCAGCCTGCCCGGCACCGTAGGCGGCATTGGTCTCGGCATATTCATAGCTCAGCGAATCCTTAGGCGAAGCGCCGGCGTCGTAAAGCTTCTTGTAGAGTTCAAGGCCAGTCTTGTAGGCATCGGAATCAACGGTGACATTGCCGTCCTTGTCGGTCCAGTCTGCGCCATAGGAGCGCGGCAGCGACTGGAACACCATCATGTTGAAGAGCAGGTTCTTCATCTGCAATACGGTGCCATAACGCACGGGGCTTTCGGAATTCACCTGCTTCGAGAAGTAGAGAGCCGTTGCCGCCCAGTCGTCCCAGGTCCAGTTATCCGGGTCCTTCGGCTGCAATTCCTTGCCGAGATACTGCTTGGAGATTTCAGCATATTTCGCCTTTGCCGCATCGTCCTTCATCAGCGCATCGATCAGATCCTTGCGATAATACATGAAGTGCAGCGACAGATCTGTCGGCACTCCATATTGCTTGCCGTCGAACTGCATGGTCTTCAGCACGGATTCGCCAAACGTCTTTGCGGCATCGCTACCGAGGTCGACTGGCTCCATGTACGGCGCATAACGGCCGATCGAGTAGGTGGCAACGAGGTTGATGTCAAAGGCAGTCGACCCCGCTGCCATGTCGGCCTGCAGCTTGTCGTAGAAGCCCTCCCGGTTGAAGAATAAGAGTTCGACCTTGTCGGCGTCGCTGATGCCTGCAGTGGCGTTGTAGGCTTCGGCGGTCGCACGAAGCGCCGTTTCTTCCGAACCACCCGGCCAGCCAAGAACGGTCACTGTCGCATTCGAGGTGCCCGGCAAAGCAACGCTTGCGAGAAGCAGGGCAAGGGCTGATAAGGACGTTCTGTTCAATGTCATCGTAGTTCCCTTTCTCTTATTGTTACGTCTGAATCCATGTTTTCTGGAATTATTCAGTCACGTCGCACTGCCAGGCTCGCCACGCCGACGATGCCGGCACGGCTGCCCAGCCTGGCAGGTACGAGAACGGGCGTCAGCCGGGCGTCGATACCCGCAAGGCAATCACGAATCCGGTCGAGGTAACCCGCTGCAAGGCCGATGCCGCCACCGATGACGATATGCTTGGGATCGAGCATCATTTGGATATCGCAGCAGAGCGTCGCTGCGCGGAATGCCGATTGCGAGATGATCGCCTCGGCCCAGGCCTCACCGCTGTTGGCATGCTCGAAAACCTCGGCGGCGGTCGCCTGATGCCCGGCCTTTGCAGCCTCGGCCGCTATCCAGCGGCCCGACGTCTGGTCTTCCAAAGGCGACTGCCCGGCGGACGGACCACGGATCAGCCCGAAATGACCGGCAAGCCCGGCAAGTGGGCGCCCGTTGACGATGATGCCGCCGCCGATGCCGGTCGAGATGGTGAGGAACACCAGATCGCCGCCATCGCCGGCACCAAACCTGTATTCTCCCCAGGCGGCCGCCTGCGCATCGTTGACGGCAAAAACCGGTTTACCGAAGGTCGCCGTCGCCTTATCGACCAGCGGATAGCGATCGGGAATGCCGAGCGTCGCCGGATTGAGCGCCGACCAGCATCCATCCTGAATGAAGCCCGTCACCGCGATGCCGACACGCGAATAGCGATCCGTCCATGATCGGATAGAGTCGGCGATCATGGCAAGCCAGGCATCGGGGCCCGTATCCCGCACCGTCGGCACCGTAATTTCAGCCAGCACTTCGCCGCCCCTGACCAGAGCCACCATCGTCTTCGTGCCGCCGATATCGATTGCAAGCGCCGTTTGGGTATCGTCGGCATCATAGGCCGCAGCGACGGCGTCGCGAAACCACGACGTCACGTGCTCGGTGCGCGTGATCGCCGAGCCTACGACGACGGCAAAAGCCCCGGCCTTGGCTGCGGCGGCAGCCTGCTCCACCGTGCGGATACGACCCTCGGCTATGACATAAGGCGTCAGCGCGTGCATGGCTGTGATCAGGCCGATATCCGGATCGACAGGCTCAGGCCCGCCGACATAGCCGGACAGCGTGGTGCCGACGAAATCGACGCCGGCCGCCAGGGCGTTGCGCGCATCTTCGAGGCTCGAACAGTCGGCCATCGTCAGCTTGCCCCTTGTCTTAACCGCCTGCACCAGCTTCTGGACGGAGACGGGACGCAGGCGATCCGTGGCATCGAAGGCGACGACATCGGCGCCCGCATCGACCAGCGCTTCGGCATCGGCAACGAACGGCGTAATACGCACCGGACTGTCATCGAGATCGCGTTTGACGATGCCGATGATCGGCACGTTCACGGCCGGACGAACGGCCTTCACATAGGCGATGGATTCGATCCGCAACGCTCTTGCGCCGGCATCGACGGCGGCCTTGGCGAACCCGGTCACGAATTCAGCCGTGTCCGTAGGACCGCCCGGAACCGGCTGGCAGGAAACGATAAGGCTCTTTTTGATGTCGTCGCGCTGCAATCGTGACACTCCATTTCGGCATCACGATAGTTGGAAAATACCAGATTACAACCAGTTTATAACTGGTATTATCGCCTCAGTTCGAAGACGAAGTCGTAAACGTCGCCCTTATAGCGGCTCTCGCAGTATTCGACGATCTGGCCATCGCCGAGGAAACAACGGCGTTCCGTCATCAGCAACGGCGCTCCGGCGTCGCAGTGGAGATGCTGCGCATCCTCCACCGAGGCCGCGCGTGAACGCATGCGCTGTACGGCGCGCTGCGGCAGGAAGCCCCGCGTTTCCAGCGTCTCGTAGAGAGAGTCGCCGACCATGTTTGCCGAAGGTATGAAGCGAACGGGCACCGTTGAGGTCTCGACCGCAATGGGCACGCCATCGGCGGTACGGATACGCTTCATGCGCAGGATATTGCTATTGCCAGCAATGCCGAGCGCCATCATCTCGGTCGGAGACGGGCGGCTTATCTGCTTGGAAAGCCATATACATCCTGGAACGAGCCCCCGCGCGAGGATGTCTTCCGAAAAGCTGGTGAGCGTGGAAAGGGATTTTTCGACGCGCGATCCGACTTCCGTCTTGAAGCCGTGGCGGCGATTGAGGAAACCCTCTTCCTCGAGCAGCGCCAGCGCCTTGCGTATTGTCACCCGGGAAAGCGACAGCGTCTCGGCCAGAACACGCTCTCCAGGCAGAACGGCGCCGGCCTTAAGCGTATTCGAAAGGATCGCGGTTTCGATCGCCGCTTTCAGCCGCTTGTAGAGCGGCAGACCGGATGCTGACACCTGCAATTCCTTACCAATCGCTTCGATCAGTTCATCTGTCGCCATGATTTCTCCCGATACCCTCCGCGGCACATTCAGTTTTTTCTGTGGAATACGCCTGGATCTATACTGGTATTAGAATGAAAGGGCAATCGCCAGGCAGCGGACCAGTTCTGCGCTGCGATGCAAACCTGCCCATTTGACAGATATCCTACAAGTGGATATGTAGACTTCATCATATGGGCGAAACCAGAAGAAGACCGGGGTAAATGACATTGAAATCGATGAAGCCGCTGACGCGCGCCCCGCTGTTGCACGTATCGGTCCAGGAAAGCCTGCGCGCCTATATCGATGATAATGGCCTGGCGCCCGGAACCCTGCTTCCGGCCGAAGGAGAGCTCGCCACCCAGCTCGGCGTCAGCCGCAATTCGCTGAGGGAAGGCATCAAGGCGCTGGAATCGGTCGGCGTGCTGGAGACGCGGCGCGGCGTCGGCATCTTCGTGAAGGCCTTTTCCTTCGAACCGCTTCTCGACAACCTCGCTTACGGCCTCGGCGGCGCCCTGCGGCAGATCGAGGAGGTCCTCGAAATCCGGCGCACGTTGGAAGTGGGGTTGATCGGCAAGACGATCGAGGTGATCGCAGAGGAGGACATCTCCGAACTGCGCGCGACCGTCAACCGAATGCGCGTCCATGCCGAACGCGGTGAAACCTTTGCGACAGACGACCAGCTGTTCCACCGACTGCTGTTTCGCTGCCAGGACAATGAGACGCTCGTGCGGCTGATCGATGTCTTCTGGCTCGCCTTCTACAAGGCATCGGATTTCGTCAATCTTGAAAATACCGATCCGATGGCGACGTGGCGCGATCACGCCGCGATCGTCGATGCGATCGAAGCAAGGGATCTGGAGGAGGCGCGCAGACGCCTGGATCGTCACTACGAGGGCATTGCCCGGGTGATTGCCAACAACAAGACAAGTTCAAACATGGGAGGAACACATGAAAAGACTGTCTAGATTATCCGTCATCGCGCTTGGCGCCATGCTGTCGACGGTTGCTGTGCCGGCTCTTGTCGCTTCGGGCGTTGCAACAGAGGCTCAGGCCGCCACCCTGTCCGGCGGTTTCGATGTCGGCCCCGGCGGCTTCCAGGGCAATTTCAATCCGCTTGCCGCGACCGCCGGCTTCACCTGGCTCAGCATCTACTACGAACCGCTGGTCACCTATGACGAGACGCTGCAGAAGGTGGTGGGCGCACTGGCAAGCTCCTATGAGGTCAGCCCGGATCAGATGACCTACACGTTCAAGCTCGCCGATGCCAAATGGCATGACGGCAAGCCCTTCACCGCCAAGGACGCGAAGTTCACCATCGGCCTTGCGATGGATGTGAAATCCGGCTCGGTGCTCGCCGCCCGGCTGAAGGGCATATCGTCCGTCGAGGCGCCGGACGATCACACCGTCGTCATCAAGCTCAGCGCACCCAGCAGCAGTCTTCTCGACACGATGACCAAGGTGATGATGCTGCCCGAGCATGCGCTCTCCTCCATACCGGCCGACCAGCTGGCGAAGAACACGTGGTGGTCCACCACCCCGATCGGCACCGGCCCGTTCAAATTCACCAAATACGTCTCGGACCAATATGTCGAACTTGCCGCAAACACCGATTATCGTGGTGGCAAGCCCGCCCTGGAACGCGTCATCAATCGCTATTTCGCCAACCCGGCCGCAGCGATCGCAGCGCTGAGATCCGGCGAAATCCAGTTCACTTATGTCGATTCCAACGATGTGCCGACCTTCAAGGACAACAAGGACTTCAAGGTCATCGAAGGTGTCTCTTTCGTCGTCAACTATCTCGGCTTCAACCACGATTCGCCGCTCTGGAAGGACGTGCGGGTCCGCAAGGCGGTGATGCACGCGATCAATCGCGATGCCATCATCCAGAGCCTCTACGGCGGCGCGGCAAAGCCCGCCAACTGCGCCTATGTCGCCGAACAGCTGATACCGCCTGATATCGACACCTACGCCTATGATCCGGAGAAGGCCAAGCAGCTGCTGACGGACGCCGGCTGGGATCAGATCAACGGTGCCAAGCCGATCACGCTTCTGACCTATTACACCACCCCGCTGGCGACCAACGTCCTTGCGGCAGTCCAGGCAATGCTTGCCCAGGTCGGCATCAACATCGTCCCGCGCGCCGTCGATGCCCCGACCTATAACAGCATCGTGCTCAATGCGACGCCGGATATCGCCCAGTTCCAGATGGTCTATGCCGGGCTGCAGAACGGGCCGGATGCCGGCAGCATCAACGTCGGCCTCAACGAGAAGCAGATCCCTCCGGCCGGACCGAACGTTGCCAGGGTTCGCATGCCCGACCTCACCAAGGCACTCGATAGCGCGCTTGCCGAGCCCGACAGCGCCAAGCGGAATACGGCCTACCAGGACGTCTGCAAGGTGATGAACACGAACCTGCCCTGGGCCACGCTCTGGGTGGCAAACCGCTACGGCATCGTCTCGACCAAGGTGAAGGATTTCGTCTGGACGCCGGCTCCGGGCGGCGGCCCCTACCAGGCCGACCCGCAGAAATGGTCGATCGCCGAATAGGCGTTTTCCGCAAAGCCTTGAGGGTGGCTTCGGCCACCCTGACAAGACGGCCTGACAAACGGCCCGACAATACGGATTGCCGATGCTCCGATACAGTCTCAGACGCCTGATCATGGGAATGGGCATGCTCGTCGCCCTGAGCATGCTGATCTTCCTGCTGCTGCGCCTGACGCCAGGCGATCCGATCGATGCCTATATCGATCCGAACCTGCCGATGTCACCGTCGGATCTTGCCGATCTGCGCAGAAGCCTCGGGCTCGATCAGCCCTTGCCCGTTCAGTATCTGGGCTGGCTGCAGCAGGCGGTGACGGGCAATCTCGGCTATTCGATCAAGCGTCTCGACCAGCCGGTTCTGGGTCTGGTGCTATCGCGGATCGGGCCGACAGTGCTGTTGATGGGCACAGCCCTTGTCTTCGCCATTGTCGTCGGCATCGCCTGCGGGGTGATCGGCGCCGTTCGCCGCAATTCGCTCGCCGACCTCTCCCTATCGGTGGCTGCGCTTGCCGGCATTTCGAGCCCGGCATTCCTCAGCGCACTGCTCGGCCTTTATCTTTTCTCCGTCCGCCTGCACTGGATGCCGTCTGGCGGCATGCTGACGCCGGGCGAGACGTTCTCGGTGGGCGATCTCCTCCACCATCTGATCCTGCCGGCGGCACTTCTATCCGTCGCGCAAGCTGCATTGATCATGCGCTACATGCGCGCTTCGCTGCTCGAAGTCCTGAACCAGGATTACGTGCGCACGGCCCGCGCCAAGGGCGTGCGCGAATTCTGGGTCATCACCAAGCACGCGTTGCGCAATGCGCTGCTTCCGATCGTCACCCTGATCGGCTCCACCATCGGGCTTGCCATCGGCGGCGCCATCTTCATCGAGAGCGTCTTCAACTGGCCGGGCATGGGTCTTTTGCTCGTCGATGCCGTGCAGACCCGCGACTACCCCGTCATCATGGGGGCGACGCTCGTCATCGGCACTTGCGTTATCGTCATCAATCTTCTGACCGACATCACCTATGCGGTCGTCGATCCGCGCATCAAGGTGGGCTGAGCATGCTGGCACGCTCTCCGCAACGCCGCAGCCCGGGGCCGCTTGCCCGCGCTTTCGACCGCTTTCTGCTCAACCGCGCCGCCGTTGCCGGCGTCGGCATTGCTCTTCCGATGCTGCTGTTGATCCTTTCCTATCCGCTGTGGTGGGCTTTCCGCCCGAACGACATCGATCTTCTGGCGATGAACAGCGGCCCGACGGCAAAGCACTGGTTCGGAACCGACGGCGTCGGCCGCGATGTCTTTGCGCGCGTGCTCGAAGGCGGTCGGATTTCGCTTCTGGTCGCCGTCGCATCGACCACGCTTTCCGCGATCATCGGCTTTCTCTTCGGGGCCATCTCGGCGCTTGCAGGGCGCTGGGCGGATGCCGTCTCGATGCGCTTCGTCGATCTGGTGATGACGCTGCCGCCTGTCATCTTCCTGCTTGTGCTCGCCTCGATTGCCGGCACCGGCATCTGGCCGACCGTACTCGTCATCTCGCTGCTCTCCTGGCCGCTGCTTGCGCGCATGATCCGCTCCCGGCTGCTGGAATTGCGTGAGCGCGACTTCGTCATGGCCGCCCGCTGCATGGGCGCCGGCATCGGACATCTGCTCTTCCGCCACGGCCTGCCGAACTCGATCGATATCCTCGTGGTCTATGCGACGCTGCAGATCGCCAATGCCATCCTGCTAGAGGCGGGCCTGTCCTTCCTCGGCCTCGGCATCGCTCCGCCGGCGGCTAGCTGGGGCAACATGCTGAACGCGGCCCGATCAACGGCCGTGCTCGAACAATATCCGTGGCAATGGCTCTTCCCCGGCACCGCACTGATCCTTGCCGTGCTTGCGATCAACTTCATTGGCGATGGCCTCAGAGACGCCTTCGACCCGCGTGCCGAACTGAACTGACAATCGAAAGAAGCGAAAATGACCAAATTCAAGGGTGTCGTTCCCCCCGTCGTAACACCGCTCAATCCGGATTTCACCGTCGACTATCCTTCCTATACGCGTGTGCTCGAACATCTGATCGATGCCGGCTGCCACGGCGTATTCGTGCTCGGCTCGACAAGCGAAGTGATTTTCCATGACGAGAAGACCCGGCGCGAAATCATCGAACATTCGGCCAAGGTGGTGAATGGCCGCGTGCCGCTGATCGTCGGCGTCATCGATCCGACCACGGATCGCGTCATCGCCCATGCAAAAGTCGCAAAGGCCGCCGGCGCCGACGCGGTGGTGGTGACGGCACCATTTTATACCGTCACCAGCCAGTCCGAGATCGTCGATCATTTCCGTTATGTCAGAGACGCGGTGGACGTTCCGCTGGTCGCCTACGACATTCCCGTTTGCGTTCACGTCAAGCTGCAGCGCCAGACCGTCGTCACGCTTGCCAGGGAAGGCGCCATCATCGGCCTCAAGGATTCCAGCGGCGACGACGGCAACTTCCGCTATGCGCTTCTCGACCTTGCCGTACACAAGGACGTCTTCCTGATGACCGGTTCCGAGATCGTCGTCGACAACGCCCTGCTGATGGGCGCCCACGGCGTCGTTCCCGGCATCGCCAATGTCGATCCCCACGGCTATATCAGACTTTGGGATGCCGCGCAGCGCGGCGACTGGGTCGCAGCGAGGAAGGAGCAGGAGCGTCTCTGCCGCCTCTTCGAAATCGTTTGGGTTGCACAGAGCCGCGTCAGCGGCGGCGCCGCCGGCATCGGCGCCTTCAAGGCTGCCATGCGCAGCCTCGGCATCATCGACACCGCCGTCATGCCGCGGCCGCGTGCCTCCCTGAACGATGCCGAAACGGCGCGGATCGACGAGATCCTGCGTGCGACCGGCCTGCTGAACTGAGACGGCTGATGGAACAGACCGCCGAACCCGTACTCGACATCAGGGGATTGCGAACGATCTTCCGCGTCCGCGGCGGCGAGATCACGGCGGTCAACGATATTGACCTCAGCATTGCCGCCGGCGAGACGCTGGCACTCGTCGGCGAATCCGGCTCCGGCAAGTCTGTCACCAGCCTGTCGGTCATGCGGCTGCTCACCCGCGGCATCGGTGCGATCGCAGCGGGTAGTATCCGCCTGACGACGCGCGGCGGCGCGGCCCAGGATCTTGTTGGCCTCGACGAAGAGAGCATGCGCAGGATCAGGGGCGACGACATCGGCATGGTGTTCCAGGAGCCGATGTCGAGCCTCAATCCCGTTTTCACGATCGGCGACCAGATCGCCGAGCCGCTCCGCGTCCATCGCGGGGCGGACCGCAAGAAGGCGATGGACGCAGCCGTCGCGCTTCTTGAAAGCGTCGGCATTCCGGACGCCCGACGCCGTGCCGGCCAATATCCGCACGAACTCTCGGGCGGCATGCGGCAACGCGCCACCATCGCCATGGCGCTCGCCTGCGATCCGGCGCTGCTGATCGCCGATGAGCCGACCACGGCGCTCGACGTGACGATCCAGGCGCAGATTCTCGATCTGCTTCTCAAATTGCAGCGTGAGCGCGGCATGGCCATGCTCTTCGTCACCCACAATCTCGGCGTCGTCGCCGAAATCGCCCATCGCGTCGCGGTGATGTACGCCGGCCGCATCGTCGAAGAAGGGCCGGTCGGCGAGGTTTTCGGCAATCCGAAGCATCCCTATACCATGGGTCTTCTCGCCTCCATGCCTCGCCTCGGCGATGCCGCGCGGATGAAACAGGCCGGCGAAAAGCTCGCCGCCATTCCTGGCATGGTCCCGAGCCTGATGAACATGCCGAGCGGCTGCGCCTTTTCCCCGCGCTGCACATTCGCGATCGATGCCTGTCGTGTGGCGGTTCCCGCGCTCGAACAGGTCAATCCGCAGCACCGCAGCCGCTGCATCAGATGGCAGGAGATCTAGATGAGCGCACCGCTGCTCTCCGTCCGCGACCTTTCGAAACACTATACCTCCCGCGGCACGCGACTGAACATTCTTCAGGGCATCTCCTTCGACATCGGCAAGGGTGAAGTCGTCGGGCTTGTCGGCGAATCCGGCAGCGGAAAGACCACGATCGGGCGTTCCGTCCTGCGGCTCGTCGAACCGTCCTCCGGCAGCGTCCGCTTTGACGGGACGGAACTCACCGCGCTTTCCGCCTCGGCGCTGAGACGGCAAAGACCGCGCATGCAGTATATTTTCCAGGACCCCTTCGCCAGCCTTTCGCCGCGCATGACGATCGGCGAAATCCTGACGGAGGGACTGAAAATCCAGGGGATCGGCAGCGTCGGCGACAGGCTCGATCGGGCGCTGTCGGCCTTGGCCCAGGTCGACTTGCCTGCCGAGGCGATCAATCGATACGCGCATGAATTTTCCGGTGGTCAGCGCCAGCGCATCGGGATCGCCCGCGCTTTGACCTTGTCGCCCGAATTCATCGTCGCCGACGAGCCGGTTTCGGCGCTCGACGTGTCGATCCAGGCGCAGGTGATCAACCTGCTGCGCGACCTGCAGCAGCGGCTCGGCCTTACAATGCTGTTCATCTCGCATGACCTCGCCGTCGTCGAATATATCTGTGACCGGGTGATCGTACTCTATCTCGGCCGTATCATGGAGATCGCGCCGAGCGCCGATCTCTATGCGAGACCACAGCATCCCTATACGCGCGCCCTGCTCTCGGCGATCCCATCGCCCGATCCGGATGCCCGTCGCGACAGGCAGATCCTGAAAGGCGATATTCCAAGTCCGGCCAATCCGCCGAGCGGGTGCGTCTTTCGCACGCGCTGTCCGAGTGCGCTCGAGGCCTGCACCGGCGCCGTTCCGCAATTGCGTGAGGTCGCGCCCGGCCACTTCAAGGCCTGCATCCGCGACGACCTCGATTGATCCGTCATTCATTGGGGAAGACAGATGAACGCAAAGATGCCGCGTGCCGCCATCGGCGGAAACTGGGCGAGCCTGCTTCTGCCGATTGCGGCGGGTGACAGCATCGAATTCGACAAGCTCGCCACGGAGATCGACATCCTCATCGAGGCCGGCGTCGACGGCATCTATTCCAACGGCACAGCAGGAGAATTCCACAATCAGACGGAGGAGGAATTCGACAGGATCCAGGAGATGCTGGCTGGACGCTGCAAAGCATCCTCAACCCCCTTCGTGGTCGGGGCCTGCCAACCGGACCCATCGATCATGCTCAACCGCGTCCGCCGTGCCGCCTCGCTCGACCCCCGCGCCATTCAGGTCATATTGCCGGACTGGTGGCCGCTCACCAATGCCGAAGCGATCGACTTCTTGAATCGCGCTGCCAATGCTGCCGACGGAATTCCGCTCATCCTCTACAATCCGCCGCATGCGAAACGCGTGCTGACGCCAAAGGAACTCGGCGCGGTCTGTGCGGCCGCCCCTGACGTGATCGGCATCAAGCTCGCCGACGGCGACGGCCTCTGGTATGCAGAGGCGCGCCGGCATCTTTCCGCTCTGTCGCTTTTCATTCCCGGTCATCATCTCGCAACCGGCATCAAAGAGGGCGTCGCGGCCGGTTCCTTTTCCAATGTCGCCTGCCTTAGCCCCCGCGGTGCGCAGAGCTGGACGACATCGATGCAAACCAATATCGATGCCGCACTCGATCTGGAACGGCGCATCTGCACTTTCATGGACCTGCATATCGTCCCCTTCCGCCAGGAATTCGGCTATTCGAACGCCGCTCTCGACAAGCTGTTGTGTGCCATCGGCAATTGGGGACCCGTGGGCACCCGTTTACGGTCTCCTTATCGCTCGATAGGCATGGCGGAAGCGATCAGGTTGCGGGACATTGCACGCTCGGAACTTCCCGATCTTTTCCGCTGAGTGTGCTTAAGCAACCGGGCATGGGCGGTTTCGCCCACTGGATTGCAATCCTTCTTCGCGCTACAGCGGGGAAGATATTTTGGTTGCCGAGCCCATCCCTTTCAGGTGCAATTTCATGACAAAAAAAGTCTATCTCGCCGGTCCGGAAGTCTTCCTTCCCAATGCCCGTGAAATCCTCGACCGCAAAGCGGCACTTGCCCGTGAGGCGGGACTTCTCCCGCTCTCGCCCGGCGATCTGGAAATCCCGCAGACGAACTCGAAGCGCGAGCGGGCCGCGGCGATCAACGCGGTGGACGAGAAGATGATGATGCAGGCTGATGCGATCATCGCCAATCTGACGCCCTTTCGCGGCGTTGCCGCCGATACGGGGACGGCCTTCGAACTCGGCTTTATGTGCGCAAGCGGTAAGCCGGTCTTCGCCTACACGAATGTGGCCCGCGACCACAGCGGACGCGTGAGCGATCTTTATGGCGGCGCCGTCGCCTATGATGCGGAAGGCCGATTGCGAGACCCGAACGGAATTGCGATCGAGGATTTCGGCCTGGCCGACAATCTGATGCTGCATGCCGGAATTGAGCGGCGCGGCGGTGTCCTCGTCATCGGAGACGCGCCGCCGGATGCACTCTATACGGACCTTGCCGCGTTCAAGACATGTCTTGCCATCGCCGTTGAGAAGCTGCGCTAAAGTCTTCAGTTCGGGCAGTTGAGGGATTGGCGAACCGCGGGGCAACGTCGGCAAGCACCTGACTGCTTGTCAATCGGTCCGGGGGACAGATACTGGATCCATGCAGCAACCAGAAAACCAACCTGCCGGCATCGAAATCACGCTCTGGCCGTATTCCAGGAATGAAGGCGACTGGAACCGCTGGCTGCAGTCGCTTTCGCCGGATGAACAGGAGCGCGCCGCGACCTACCGGTTCGAGCGGGATCGCGCCTCGTTCATTGCCGGCCGCTATCTCTTGCGGCGGCTGTTGAGCGTGCATACCGGGACGGCGCCGGGCAAGATCGCATTGTCTCCGGACGAGCATGGCAAGCTGAGGCTTAAGGATCATGATACGCTGCAATTCAGCCTCGCCAATGCCGACGGGCTGGTGACGGTCGCTGTTGCGTCAGGATGTGATTGCGTCGGAATAGACTGCGAACGTGCCGACGCCGAGATCGAAGAGGCGGCATGGGATAGCTATTGCAGCGCAGACGAATGGCGCTGGCTCGCGCAATTGCCTGCGCACGAACGCGCGCGGAGGGCCATTGCACTGTGGACGCTCAAGGAGAGCCATCTGAAGGCACTCGGCGTCGGGCTGCGCGAGGATCCCCGCAACATCGCCTTTTCCTGGAAGGACGGCATCCCTGTCATAGCAGGCGGCGATCGCGATCGGCGATGGCAGCACCGTCTGGTCGAAGGCGGCAGCCAGCACGTCGTCGCGCTGGCTGCCTGCTGTCAATCCGGCCTCCCCGGCATTTCTACACGGTTATTTCAGGACGATAGCAGACCGTCCGAATAGCCGGCCCGGAACTGATGAGGCATTGCGGAAGCGGTCTCCGTCGCCCAGGCCAGTTGCGCATTGTCGGGCTCCGCATCGAAATGCTGCCGGCCGAGAAGCGTATTGACGATCATGGCGCTGCGCCAGGCCATGAGGCTGAGCTGGGAGTCGGCGATGCCGTGCGAGTACCGGCCCGCATTCTGCGCAAACAGCCGGTTGGCCCTCGGACCCGTCCACTGCATCGTGTAGTCGTCGTTGAGAATGGGATAGCCGTTTCTGTCGAGCGTTATCCGTTCACCCAGCGAGCCGAGAGCCTCCGGCAAGCGGAACCGGTAGCCGGTTGCCAGAACCACCGCATCTGCATGCAGCACCTCGATTCCGCCGTCGAATTGGTTCCTGACGATGAGCCGGTAGGCATTGCCGTTCCTCTCCATCTGGATCACATCGCGATTGGGCGCCAGAGATGCGTTGAGCGTGCCCGGCTCGAGATAGCGCAACGCATAGAGGCGGCGGTAGATCGAATGAATCGTCGAAATCGACAAGCCATCGCTGGTCAGGATCGAGTTCTTCAAGGCTGCCTGCTTCTGCTCGCCGCCGAGCTTCAGATAGGCCTGCACGTATTCCGGCGAGAAAACCTGGTTCGAAAACGGGGTGTCGTTGATCGGCTCGAAATTATGACGCCGGCTGATCCATGTCAGCTCATTCATGGCACCGGGATCGGCAAGCAGGGCTTCGACGACCTCGCCGCCGCTTTGACCGCCGCCGACCACGACGATGCGGGCAGCACCGAGATCGCTGAGACGCGATTTGGCCTCGCTGTTGTGAAAGCAATCGGCGCCCAGAAACGGTTTTGCCCAGTCGGGCACGAAGGGCGAAGATCCGGTGCCGATCACGAGATTGCGGGCTTCTTCCTGCCCATTGTCGAACCGCAGGAAGAAGCGGTCGTCGCGGTGCTCGACGTCGCGAATCTCCGTTCCAAAGCGCAGTCCGTCCAGGCCGTTGGCGACCCAGGCGAGATAACGTGCAAATTCCTGCCGGGGAACGGCGTCATAATTGGCGTTGAGGAAGGCGTAGAGCCTCTTGTGCGCCACCAGATAGGAGACGAACGACCAGCGGCTGGTCGGCAGGACCGGGGTGACGAGGTCCTTCAGAAAGGACGATTGCAGCTCGACGCCCGGCATCATCATGCCGGGATGCCAGTCGAAGGAGTCGCGCTGTTCGAAGAAGCGGCTCCTGATCTCCGGCACCGCCTCGAACAGGCAGGCGAGGCTCAGATTGGAAGGGCCGATGCCAATGCCGGCGATATCGAGCGGCTCGTTTATGGCATCCCTGCGGGCAAAAGCGACGGTCATGCGATATCCTTCTCTGTTTCCTTGAGACGCAGGGCAAGCCTTGAGTGGAAGGCGGGAGACCCGATCATATGCAGATGGTTGGTGCCGGTAATGATTTCGGCGGCACGCGCCCGTGGCGACAGGCGGCGCCAGTCGATCAGGTTGAGGCCGCGGTTAAGGCTGTCGTCGGCAGCCCAGGGATAGATCGGCACATCGTGGGGAACGAGCCGGTGCTTGCGGAAGATCAGGGCATTGTCGATCAGCACCCAGAACGTATGTTCGCGGCTACTGATGTCAGGCCCGTCGTTCGGAAGCGGATCCTTTTCGTCGCCGACGAAGCGCAGGAACTGATCGTAGGTATCCGCATCCATCGTCGACAGCAGCCGGTCCCATTCGGGACGCATCGCGGTTCGTCCAAGCCACGCCTGCACATCTTTATGAAGCGCGTCGCGCTCGCCCGGCCGGAAGCGCGGCTTGGCGCCGATCGCAAATTCCGATCCGAGGTCGCAAACGTCGACCATCGCCATCATCCTGACGTCGACCTCGTTGCCGAGGGTGCGGGCGGCCTCGTAGGCCAGAAGCCCGCCCCACGACCAGCCGAGGAAATAGCAGGGCGCGCCTTTGTTATGCGTCCTGATATAGTCGACGTAGCTCTCGATAATCTCTTCGATCGGAGCGCCGACTTCCTTCTTCTCGGACAACGAGTGGCAAATGAAGCCGGTCGCCGGTTGATCGGCGCCGAGATAATCGACGAGCTTCACATATTCGCGGGTGCTGACGAGAAGCCCCGGGAAGCAATAAAGCCGCGGCTTGGCGCCGGAAGCGCGCAGCACGATCACCTCAGACAGATCCCGCTGATCCCCCTGCTCCATCACGCCGGCAAAGGAGCGAATGGTCGGGTTGTTGAAGATATCGGCGACGATGAGCGGCGTTTTCGGCCGGCGCTGCCGGAGCAGCGAAAGGATGCGGATCGCCCCGAGCGAATTGCCGCCGATCACGAAAAAATTGTCCTCGACGCTGATCGCTTCCAGCTTGAGAACCTGACGCCAGACATCCAACACCTCCTCTTCGAGAGCCGTTGCCGGTTCCACGATGGCGCGCTTGATCGGTTGCGGCGCCGGCAGCGCAAATCGATCGAGCTTGCTGTTCGGATTGGTCGGCATTTTTTCCAGTTCGACCACCGCGGCCGGCACCATATAGGAGGGCAGGCTGCGTTCGAGGCCGGCGCGGACCATCTCGACGTCAAGCGTCTCGTCCTTCTTCGGGACGACGTAGGCAACGAGCGCCTTTTCGCCGCCGGCATCGTCATCGCGCAGAACCACAAGGGCCTCGCCGACGCCGGGTTGCTGCAGGAGCGCCGCTTCGATCTCGCCGAGCTCGATCCGGTAGCCACGAAGCTTGACCTGATGGTCGACGCGACCGACGAATTCGACGGTTCCGTCATCACGCCAACGCGTCAGATCGCCGGAACGATAAAGCCTGCCGCCCTCCGCGGAGAACGGGTCGGGAATGAAACGGTCCGCCGTCGTGTCCGGCTTGCCGAGATAACCGCGGGCGACGCCCTCGCCGCCGATATAGAGCTCGCCGGTGACGCCGATCGGGCACGGATTGAGGTCGGGGTCGAGCACATAGACCCGCCTTAGCCCGACGGCACGGCCGAGCGGAGCATAGACCCCCTGGAATTTCGTGCCGGCCCTCACCTTCCAGACCATCGGCGTCATGATCGTTTCGGTCGGCCCGTAGCCGTTGATCAGCCATTCCGATTTCAGCGCCCGCGACAATAGATCGAAGGTTGGCTGCGCCAGCCCCTCGCCGCCGAAGGAGTAAAGCCGCATCGGCGGCGCCCCATCTGTTATATCGGCCCACTCCGCCAGCTGCTGCAGATAGGTTGTGGGAATGCTGGCATTGTTGGCGCCATGCTTGCGCATGGCCGTCAACGTCTCTTCCGGCGTCCACAACGGCTGATCGGGAAGAATGATACTGCCGCCTTCCATCAGCGGGTTCATCCATCGCTCGTGCCCGCCATCCGAACTGAACGGCAGGAACGGCAGCTCGCGGGACGCCGAGCTCATGCCATAGACACGCGAGGTGTTTTGCAGATGGTGCGTCAGCGGCCCGTGCTCGACGGCCACGCCCTTCGGCAATCCCGTCGATCCGGAGGTGTACATGACATAGGCGAGTTGATCCTTGTGGATCGGCACATCAAGCGGTGTATCCGGCTCGCCGTCGAGATCGATCTTGTCGAGTTCGAGGATAATGGTGTCGAGCTCTTCCGGCAGCCGATGGCGAAGCCAGCTGTGGGTCAGAACGATCTTGACGCCGCCGTCGCGCAGAATGTGATGGTTGCGCACCGGCGGGTGGTCGGGCTCGACCGGGATATAGGCGCCGCCCGCCTTCAGCGTCGCGAGAATCCCGACGATGGCCTCCGGCGAGCGTTTGATGAAAGTGGCGACCGTCACCTCGGCTCGAACGCCGAGATGCCGCAGCCGATGTGCGAGACGGTTGGTGCTGGCTTCCAGCCAGCCATGGCTCCATTCCTCGTCGCCATAGACGATCGCCGTCTTGTCAGGCGTCTGGCGCGAATGGGCTGCGATCAACTCGTGGACCGGCCTGTCATCGTTGATGACGTCGTCTTCGTAGGGCGCAGACAACCAGTCGAGCTCGCCGCTGCCGACGAGTTCGATATCCTTGATCCGCACATTGTCCCGCGCGACGATCTGCTCGAGCACAAGGCCGAAATGCCGGGAGACACGGGCAATCAGGGAGCTGTCATAGAGATCCTGCGCATAATCGATCAGCCCCGATGCGGCCCCATTCAGATCTGCCTCGATCACCAGGGAAAGCTCGCTGTCGGCGCGCGCACCCAGTGGCTCCAGATTTGTTGCGTGCGCGGGGATCGGATACGGCTCGCGGAATTCGAACAGGGCCTTGACCACGGCTTCCTGGGCAGCCGCTTCGTCGACCACCAATTCCTGCGTGATGCGCTCCAGCGGCACGAGCCGGCGAAGCCCCTCCTCGGTCGCCGATGAGATCGCAGCAATGACATCGTCGAGAGAATTTCTCGACGTCAGCGACAGGATGAGGGGAAGGACCTGTTCGGCACGGCCGAGGTTCGCAAGGTGCTCCTTCTGCGGCCGCGCGACGAGCAGCCCGGTCAGCAAGACATAGTTGCCACTATAGCGTGCCAGCAGGGCGCAAAAGGCGGCATGAAGCACGCGCTCGACCGGATATCCCTTTTGCTGCGCATGCTGCTCGAGCTTTTCCCAGAGATCCGGCTCGATCGAAAATGGGTGCTGAGCACGTGCCACGCCTGCCAGTCCACCACTGTTGAAGCGGGTGGGAAAGGTCGAGGCTGCGTAATCGAGACCGATCGTATCCCGCCAATAGGAGAGGGATTGCTGCGCCTCTTCCGTCTGCAGCCACTCAGCCTCCCGCGTTCCGGCCAAGATTTCTGCCGGCTGCGTCTCACCGGCGGGCCTGCCATCGAGAATTCGCGTCAGGGAGCCGGCAAGAACCGACTTCTCGCGGTCGTCTGCGATAATCGGATGAAGCACGATCGTCAGAAGCGATTGGCCGCCGGCCAGCAGGGCAATCTGAACACGCGCCGGCGGACCGGCAAGAAGATCGAAGCGTCTGTCGCGAAAGGCTTTCTGTGCGGCCAGTGCATCCGGCTCGTCAAGAACAGCACCTTCGCCGACAATCTCGATCGGCACAGCATTTGGTGTGCCGCGGTACTGCTCGACGCGGCCGCCCGCAAGCCGCCGGAATCGGATGGCGAGAGACGGATGTTGCGCCGCGAGCGCCCGGCAAGCGCCGGCAATCGTCTTGACGTCGACCGCAGGGCTCAATCGCAGCCCAATGACCTGATCGGGAAAGACCGTGTAGTTGCCGATCTGCTCCAGTGACCAGATACGCTTCTGTGCGATCGTCAGTGGAAAGCTCTCGAAGACCGCGTCCGTTGCCGCATCGGTCGGGTGGGCATCTGCAAAGTTTGTGATTTGCTTGTTCATCCGTGCCATCCAGCCGTTTCAGAGACGCGCATCTGCTGATATCGCCAAGCGCAAGGAGAGCGGACGCGGATCCGCCCAGACCTCACCGATATGCGCCAGGCATTGCTGGCGCGAACCGGCAAAACCCGCAGGCTCCCAGCCGATGGGAATCCGCTTGTCCTGCGGCCAGACCGAGTAGCGACGCTCGGTGTCGATGACGGCGATCCAGAGATCGTCGTGGGGCTCAAGATTATTCATTCGCAGCTCCTGCGGTGATGATGGTCATGCGCAAATGACGGATCCGGCAGGCCGCAGTTTAGAAAATTGATGAGAATTTTTTTCTTCGCTTATCCCTAAATTCGGCGGGAGATGGATCGTCATTCTACCAAATCGGCGCAAGAGCTCGCTTCATGCTCACAGCGCCAAAGGCCCGACTCGGCAAGGAGAACATCATGGATTTCGACGCCGCCAAACAAAGGCGCGCTCTGCAGTGGCGCAGCTACGTCAGTCTCGCGCCCAATCTCATTCACCTCAAGACCGCCTATGGCCACCACGAAGCCGCATTCGAGGTGGAGGCCGGCGTAGCGTCGGTGACCTTCTACCATGGGGATCCGGTTCAATCGCCGGAGCTTCTGATGGCGGCGGCCGAAGCGGTGACGGCAGAAGATCGCTCGATCACCTCAGTCGTCTTCGAAGGGCATCAGACAAGCCTTCCCGGACACATTGCGGACGCAGGCGGAGGGCTCGATTCGGCGATCCTGTGGCAGTGGCCCTCGCTCTGGCTGCCGCAGCTATCCTATCCCCTGCCGCCCGTGCAGGAGATGACTGCGGGCCGCTATCATCCGCGCCGGCCGGCAAAGCCGAAGGGCACCATCTACAGGCGGTTCATCCCCTGGCTGGAGCGGGATATCACCTTCACGGTGGCCGATCCCGAGACCGATCTTGCCGTCTTTCATCGCTGGATGAACGACGAACAGGTTAACACGATCTGGGAGGATGCCGGCTCGATCGACAAACATCGGGAGATCCTGGAGGAAAGGATCGCCGATCCGCATGTCCTGCCGCTGATCGGCAGTTTCGCAGATATCCCCTTCGGCTATTTCGAAGTCTACTGGGCCAAGGAGAACCGGCTCGGTCCCTTTTACGATGCCGACGAATATGATCGCGGTTGGCATGTCGCGATCGGCGAGCCCGATTATCGCGGCAAGAAATGGATCAGCGCCTGGCTTCCCTCGCTGATGCATTTCATCTTCCTCGACGATCCGCGCACCAAGCGCATCGTCGGCGAGCCGCGCGCCAGTCACGAGCAGCAGATCCGCAACCTCGATCGCTCCGGTTTTGCCAAGGTCAAGCATTTCGATTTTCCGCACAAGCGGGCGCTGCTCGTGATGCTCGGCCGCGAGCGTTTCTTCGGTGACCGTCTCTGGGTGCCTGCATCATGAACGACATGAGCGACGCAAGCGGCAGCTTCCGGAGACGGCGGCGCCTCGCACCGGAGGACCTTGCCAGTCCCCAGCTTTTCAGGCTGCTGCTTCGGCTCGGACTGCCGGCCATGTTCGGCCTGTCGATCAATGCCGCCCATCACACCATCAACATGGTCTTCGTGGGAATGATCGGGGAAGACCAGATCGCGGCGATCATGATCGTCCTGCCGATCCTGATGCTCATCGCCGCCTTCGGCGAAGGGATCGGCGTCGGTGTCGCAACAGAGGTCGGGCGGATGCTCGGCGCCGGCAACCGATCCCGGGCCGGCGCCATCGCCTCGATCAGCCTTGCGGCCGGTGTTGCCTTCGGCGCGGCCAGCGCTATCGCGATCGTCGCATTTCCGGATTTGCTGCTGGTCGGCGCCACGCCTGCCCTTCAGCCGCTCGCGCAGCATTATCTGATGATCATCGCGATCTCGGTGCCGCTGACGATGGCGCAGATCATTCTCGATTTCCTGGCGATCGCGGAAGGTAATGCCCGCTTCAGCATGTGGACGCTGGTCGCCTGCTTTGCGCTGAATATGATCCTCGACCCGATCATGATCTTCGGCTTCGGTCTCGGCCTGCAGGGCGTTGCAATCGCAACCATCCTGTCCCAGCTCGTCGCGCTTTGCATCTATGGCGCCTACCACGCCAGGCGGCTTGGGACGATCCGGCTGACATTTGGCTGGCGGTGGAGGGATATCGGCTCTCTCAGGCCTGTCCTTGCCGTGGGCGCGCCGACGACGCTGACGAGTCTCGCAACCGCAGGCGCGATTGCGGCAATGGTGTCGCTCGCCGGCACCTATCACGGAGAAGCCGGCATCGCCGGCGTTGGCATTGCCTTGCGGCTGCTTGCTGTGGGAACACTCCCCGTCATCGGCATTTCGCTCGGGGCCCAGTCGATCCTGAGCTTTGCCTGGGGTCGAGGCGATATGGCCCGGGTGCTGTCGGCAACCCGCATCCTGATAGTGGTCACCAGTGCAGTGAGTGGCGCCTATGGGCTCACCGCACTCGCCTTCTCCGAACAGCTTGCCTCCTTCTTCACCGACGATCCCACGGTGATTGGTATTGCGGGGCAAGCGATCATCGCAACCCATCTCCCGCTTCTGCTGTTCGGCCTGCGGCAAACGGTACTGATCCTCTTCCAGGCTCAGGGCAGACCGAAAGCGGCGGTTGCGATTGGTCTGGCGCAGAATGGGTATCTGCTTTTTCCGCTGATGGCGCTCCTGCCGCCCTTTTTCGGCTTTTCGGGTTTGCTGGCAGCCATGTCCCTGGCCTCGGCCCTGACCGGCTTGCTGTCGGCCATCTGCCTGATGAGCGCACTTCGCGCGCTGCGGCAGCGCTCCGACGACCATCTGACCTCCATCCGTCCATATCCCAGCTTTTGTCCATGAGAGGATGACCATGAACCAGTCGATCAACCCGCACGACCTTGGCGCCCATGCGACCGCCGACGATCTCTTTACGCCTGTCGATCCGGCAGCATTCAACGCCGTGTCTCCGCCGATCTTCCAGACGTCCCTCTTCACCTACGACAGTTACGAGGCGATGGAGGATGTCTTCGCCGGTCGTACCCGCAACTATATCTATTCGCGCGGCGACAATCCGACGGTCCGCGAATTCGAACTCCTGGTCGCCCGCCTCGAGGGCGCAGAGGACGGACGTGCCTTCTCGAGCGGAACGGCCGCCATCACATCGACAATTCTGAGCCTCGTGCAGGCGGGCGACCGGGTCGTTGCGGTCCGTCACCTCTACAACGATGTTTACCGCCTTCTGGTGAAGCTGCTCGGCAGGCTCGGGGTCGCGGTGGACTTCGTGGATCCTGCCGACCACGACGAGGTCCGCAAGGCGCTGTCGGGCGCCAAGCTGCTCTACCTCGAAAACCCCACATCCTTCGTCTTCGAGCTTCAGGACATTGCGGCGCTGTCGGCCATGGCAAAGGAGGCCGGCGTTACCACCGTCATCGACAATTCCTGGGCAACGCCGCTGTTTCAGAAACCGATCCAGCATGGCGTCGACATCGTCATTCACGCCGCCTCGAAATATCTCGGCGGTCACAGCGATACGGTCGCCGGCGTCGTCGTCGGCTCGAAGGAGGCCATCGCCAGGATCAATGCCACGTCCTACCCCTATGTCGGCGCCAAGCTTTCACCGTTCGAGGCCTGGCTGCTGCTGCGCGGCATGCGCACGCTGCGCGTGCGTCTCAAAGAGCACGAGCGCAGCGGGCTTTTGCTGGCCGGGCGGCTGAATGAGCATTCCGCGATCGCACGCGTTCGTCATCCAGTGTTCCAGGACCATCCCGGCCGGGCAACGCTAACGGGTTATGCGGGGCTGTTCGCCTTCGATCTCAATCCCGATATCGATGTTGCACGCTTCGTAAACAGCCTTCGCGACATCCGCCTCGGCGTCAGCTGGGGGGGACCGGAAACGCTGGTGGTCCCTGCCAAGGTCGCGCTGCAGATCCCCGACCGGATGACTTCTTTTATCCGGTTCGGCGTGAGCGAGCAGACGGTTCGTTTCGCCGTTGGCCTGGAAGAGCCGGAACTGCTGTGGAGCGATTTGCAGCAGGCGCTGCACGCAGCGAAACGGTAGGATCCTGTCGGCTCGCATGATCAGGGCGGGAGGCAGGTTCTATGATTGCCAGATGGCAATGTTCCTCCGCCGCCTTGATCATGAAGTTGACGAGGGTCCTTGAGACGCCGAGTTCGGCTGCGATGTCCTTCTGCGGCACGCCGTTGAGGCGATGCCGAATGAAGGCGTCATTGGTTCGCTTCGGCAGCGCCTCGAGCGAGGCAAGCACATAGCGCAAGGTCTCGGCGGCGACCAGTTGGTCGAGCACAGTGGGGATGGGAGCCGTCATCTCCTGAACCTGGTCTATCGACCTATAGTTGTTCATCTGCTGGCGTCGTCGGCGGCTCTCGTCGAGTGCAAGGTTATAAACCATCCGGAAGGCGTAACCGATCGGGCAGCGAATGCCGTCGGTCTTGACCCCGTAGGCTTTGATGACTCCGTCCTGAAAGATATCCTCCGAATATGACTTTGATTTGACAACACTTTCAATCGTTTTAAGGAGCTTGTCCTTGTTTTCGATCATGGCGTTGACAACGGCATTTCCGTTCACATCACGATGCAATGCTTGCATTGTCCTGTACCCTTTTACAAATGGAAAATCAGGCTCTGTCGTTGCTGGTTGGGTGCGGTCTTGGCGGGCCTCTTCGAGAGAAACTACACGATTTGATTGCAGTGTCTATTTTAAGGTGATAACAAGAGTCAAGTTTAAATCGACCTGATGAAAGCGAGAAAAAATGGGAAGGACAGTGGAGATCCTGACGGGCAAGGCGGAGCTCTGCCGATCGATCATGGGGGCTTTGCCGGACTGGTTTTCAGAACCGGAGGTCATCGAAGCGAGCGCCCGGGCGGTCGAAGACCTGCCGGTGTTCGGCTATATCGAAGGAGATGTCGTGACGGCGTTGATGGCGCTTAAGCCGCACCCGCCCGGCGCCGTCGAGATCGCGCTGATTGCGACACGACCCGAACATCACGGTCGCGGCGCCGGGCGTCATCTCATCGATGCGGCCGAACGCTTCGGCCATGAATCGGGCGCCCGGCTGCTGACGGTCAAGACGCTCGCCCCGCGCGGCGGCGACGAGCCGCAATTCGAGGCGACGCGGCGCTTCTATGACCGGAACGGCTTCGTGCGCGCGGAGATCTTTGCAAAGCTCTGGCACGAGGACCATCCGTGCCTGTTCATGGTCAAACCGCTCGCCGACGTCCCGGAAGGTGCGGCTATGAGTCGAGACGACGAGGGCGGCCGAAGGAGGCAAAGGCTTTTCTGCCTGCCCTGGTCGGAGCCCCGATGCGGCTGATCAAGCACAATAGGAGGATTGAAAGTGTTAGAGCGTCCTTTATGCGCCCAAAAGTGCGCGCGGCGCTCTAATGGCGCCCGTCCGGCAGCGGGCAGGCTTCACCGCAGCCACCGACTCCCGGGAGGTTATAGCGCAGGCAGCAGACTTTCCGGCGGGCGAATTCGAGGCCGCATTGCTGTCGTGCGATGCGGATCATGCCGAACATCGGATTGCGCCCACCGCACGGCCATGTAGCCTCTTCCATCAGGGCCATCCCGCCTTCGACGAGGCCGGGCTCGTGGCGATGGGCGATCTCCTTGAGAATCCAGGAGAGATACGCCGCAACATTGTTCCAGAGAAGCTTCGGAGCGACGGCGGCATTGGCGGCGGTCGCGGCGATTACCGGCTCGGCGTGGCCGCGCATCAGCCGGTGAAGCTCAGCGGCGGGATCGGTGGTCGCCTCTGGTCTTTCGGACATCACGAATGCTTCCGGTTCGCCTGTATGCTCGTTGCAGACGAGGGAAAGCCGATCGATCTCCAACGGCAGCCCGATCCGATGCACGAACATGTGGACGCTGGGAGCGATCGTCAGCATGCTGAAATAGTAGAGCGTCCACATGGAGACGATCGCGCGGCGGTCGCTGCCGGGAAACTTTTGCGCATAACGGCCAATGACCTCGTCAAAGATCGCCCGGTCGCAAAGACCCCTGCAGGGAACGACGATGCCTGTCTGCGGTGGCGCGCTGAGCAACTTACCGCGGCAATAGGAGAACGGACTGTCGCCCACCAGGCCATCGAGGTCGACGGCCTGGTGGGCGACAGAATGATCGGCGATCGAATTCCGGCGCCGAGATGCCCCGTTCGTCGCTGCCGCCACGCCTACCACCGATACTTCAAGGTGGCTGTCATGTTGCGGCCCTGGCCGAGATAGCAGAAGCCCTCGTTGCAGACCGTGTCGCGGTGGTCGGCAATGTTGCGGATATTGAAGGCAGCCGTCAGGCCCTCGTATTTCTTGTCGACCGCTCCGAAATCATAGGCGGCGGATGCATCGACATAGAAGCTCGACGGGTTCTTGGACGTGTTGGCCGTGTCCGTCCAGTTGTTGCTGATGTAGCGAACACCTGCGCCAAGCGAGAGGCCGTTGAAGGGATTGGTTTCCTGGAAAGTATAGTTGGCCCAGAGGCTTGCGACATGCGCGGGCGTGAAGGCCGGCGTGTTGCCCTCATTGTCGCCTCCGGTCACCTCGGAATGATTGTAGGTGTAGGCGGCTATGATGTCGAGGCCGTCGGCAACTGCCGCGCGGGCTTCAAGCTCGATGCCTTTTCCCGTCACTTCGCCGAGCGAATCATAGGCAAGGGTCAGCGGATTGACCAGCACCGGCTTGTTCTTTTCGACGATGTGATAGGCGACCGCCGACAGCAGGATGTCGGTGCCGGGCGGCTGGTACTTCACGCCGACCTCGTACTGTTCGCCCTCGGTCGGCTCCAGGATCTTGCCGGATGTCGACCGGTTGGTCACCGGGTCGAACGAGGTCGCATAGGAAACGAAGGGCGCAATGCCGTTGTCGAAGAGGTAAAGCGCACCGGCCTGCCAGGAGAAGGCATTCTTGTTGACGTCTTCGGAGTCGTTCAAGCCGAAGGAGGGGTAGGTCGTGTCGCGCGTCTGGTTCACCCAGGTCTGGCGACCGCCGAGGTTGAAGCGCCAGTTTCCAGCCTCGATCTGGTCCAGGGCGTAAATGCCGACTTGGCGCATATCGGCATCGGCAACAATGAAGTTATAGTCCGGTGTAGCGCCCGAAACACCATAGGTCGGGTTGGCAATATCGAAATCGAATGCCGAGTTCACCGCCCCGATGCCGTAGCCCCAGTTCGACTGGAGATTGGTGTAGTCGAGCCCGAACAGCATCGTATGCGCAAGGGGACCCGTATCGAACTTTGCCTCGAGCTGGTTGTCGACCTGGAAGACGTTCATCTCGTCCCGGATCGAACTGGCGTTACGATGGGCGACAGTACCGGTCCAGCTGGAAACGCCGAGGTAACGAGCCCTGAGATCGAGATGCGAATAGCGCAGGTTCTGGCGGAACGTCAGGCCGTTGTCGAATTCGTGCTCGAACTGATAACCGACCTGCTGCTGCTTGACCTTCTGGTAGTCGTAATCGGGATCACTCTGCCTTATGTCGAGAATCTTGCCGTCGACGGTCGTGATCGCGCCGACATTGGCATCGGTCTCGTCGGACTGCGCCAGGCCGTACAGCGTGAAGGACGTGCCTTCGTCGGGCTTCCAGGTGAAGGACGGCGCCAGGAAATAGCGGTCGTCGGCAATATCGAAATTGTTGTCGCCGTGGCGTGCAAGGCCGACGATGCGATAGAGAAAATCGTCGTTCCCTTCGCTGATCGGCCCACCGAAATCGAACATCGCCTGAGCCCGATCCTTGGTGCTGTAGGAGATACCGACTTCGTGGATCGGCTCTTCGGTTGGAAGCTTCGATATCTTGTTCACCAAACCACCCGGCGATCCCGATCCGTAGAGAACGGATACCGGCCCCTTGATCACCTCGACGCGCTGCAGTTGATATGGATCGGTGCGGAACATACCGTAATTGATATAAGGCTGGCGCAAGCTGTCGCGATAGTCACCGACCGTCGTGATGTTGAAGCCGCGAATGAAGATCTGATCGAAGCGCGGATCGAAGCCGTTCGGTCCGGTCGTCACGCCGGCCGAATAACGCACGGCCTCGATGATGCTCTGCGCGCCGCGCTGCTCGATTTCCTTCTCGGTGGTCACCGAGACCGAACGCGGCGTTTCGATGAGCGGCGTATTGATTTTGGTCGCAGCCGAGCTGTTCTTGGCGGCAACGGAGGTCCGGTCGGTCTTGCTATCAGAGGATGCGCCGCCTTCAATGACGATCGGATCCAGCGCTGTCGCATTGGCATCGGCAGAAGTGCTCTGGGCTGCGGCCGGCGATGCTGCAATGCCGATCAGGACGATCGCTGTCGTGACAAATAGGCAATCTCTATAAATTCTCGATACGTTATTAGAAACATTCAAAAAAACACGCGCCATTGCTTGGTCCCTACCTCTCGGATGCGGGCGGAAACTATGGAGCGAAAGAGACCTTGTCAACATAAGATGATTATTTTAGTCACCTTTTAGTCGATAAAATCTACGCCTTCGACACTCCCGAAGAGGTTGCACGCAGATATCGGGCCAGCACGCTCTGCGCAGAGGTGAATTGCCATCGGAATCGGTTCTGTTGTGCGGGGCGCCTGGAGTGGGGGGCCTGGGCGACTGTCAACTGTCTGTCCGTTTGAGGGATCCGTATGTTTGTCTGGCGTACGATCGTCCGGGGTAACGACCATAGCAATACAGACCCATGAAACCGGAAAGGCGATCTCGGTCTTTATGGAAGAGAAGAATTTTCTGTTGTCGCAAATGAAAAATCTGATTTACTAATATTCCGCTGCTGGCTTTAAGGGGGATATTGCCGATGGTGGGGACCCGCAGGGATATTTTGCTTGGTGGTTTGGCGTTACTTGGCGTGGGTGCGATCCAGAAACCCGCCTTTGCCGTCGCGTCTTCCAATTTTGCCGGCACCGCCGTCGACAATGGCGTGACCTTCCAAAAGACCAACTTCGCCAAGATCGACAGGAAGTGGCACCGCCAAGTCGTCAAATATTTCAGCAGCGAGCCGATCGGCACCGTCGTCGTCGATACACGGCACCATTTTCTCTACGTCATCATGGAGAACAAGACCGCCATTCGCTACGGCGTCGGCGTCGGCCGCGAGGGCTTCAAATGGTTTGGCCGGGCCACGATCGATGCTAAATCGCTTTGGCCGCGCTGGACGCCGCCGCCGGAGATGCGCAAGCGCCATCCCGAACTGCCGGAATTCGTGGCCGGAGGCTCGCCAAAGAACCCACTCGGGCCCCGCGCCATGTACCTGCATCGCGACGGCGTTGACACCGGCTATCGCTTCCATGGCACATTGGAGCCGTGGAGCATCGGCAAGGATGCCTCCAGCGGATGTATCCGCATGTTCAACGAAGACGCCATCGATCTTTACCAGCGTTGCCCCATCGGCACCGCTGTACAGGTTCTGCCGCATATTGCCGATCAGGCTGAAAGTGCAGCTCAGGTCAGTCAAGCAACTCCGGTCCAATAAGGAATATCCCCTGATGTCTGCGATGACCGGATATACGAGGCGCCTTCTCGCCGCGGCCATGCTCCTGGCGCTTGCCGCCTGCTCCACCACCAAGATCGCCTCCCTGGAAGAACCAACGGCTGCGCCGATGACCGGCCAGACCAACGATCCCGCGCCCGGTTTCGAAAATGTCGCGGCTGGCAGCGAGGAGGATTTCATCCTCAATGTCGGCCGACGGATCTACTTCACGCAAGATTCCGCCACGCTCGATTCCGTCGCCATGGCAACGTTGGATAACCAGGCCATCTGGCTCAACAAGAACCCGACCTGGCTGCTCAAGCTGCAGGGATTTGCCGACGATTCCGGCTCCGCATCGAAAATGCAGACGCTGTCGCAGAAGCGCGCCGATGCGGCGATGGCCTATCTCGTCTGGAAGGGCGTGGACGCCAGGCGCATGTGGGCCAAGGGCTACGGCAACGACCGCGAAGTCCGCGACTGCACGGAGCGCTCCTGCAGGGTGCAGAACCGGCGCGTCGTCACCAATCTGCGCGCTCAGCCCGACGCGGCCTGATCCAGTTCCAGCCACTCAACGCCTGGCGCGGAGGCGTCAACCGCTATCGACCGTATCGGCTAGGCCCAGCTCAAATACGACATGGGCCGCCAGCCTGCCGTTAATACGAAGCCGGCAGCCGATACTCGAGTGGTGACGGCAGGTCGATGACGAACCTGATATCCGCGGCATTCGCCGCCACGACCAGTTGGTAGCCGCCCGCTTCGGCGCGGAAGACGCCGGCCTCGACGTCGAAATAGGCGAGGTCGCGCGGCAGGATCTTCAGGTCGGCCGTGCCAGTCTCACCAGGGAGCAACGAAAGCTTTGCGAAAGCGCGCAGCTCTTTGTCCGGCCGCTCTACCTTGGACTTTGGCGAGCGCACATAGAGTTGGATCAGTTCCGATCCGGCGCGGTCGCCGACATTGGTCACATCGATGCTGACAGTCAGGCCTTCGGGACCCATTTCGTTGGCCGAGAGCCGCGGCTCGCCCCAGTTGAAGCGGGTATAGCCAAGGCCGAAACCGAAGGGGAAGAGCGGTTCGACAGCGCGTGTATCGTGATGACGATAACCGACGAAGACGCCTTCGGCGTAGCGCACGTGGCCATCCTTACCCGGATAGACGGCTGGATCGCCTGTGATTGCGGAATTGTCGGCAAGCGCCTTGGGGAATGTCTGCGGCAGGCGTCCGCCGGGCTCGGCATCGCCGAACAGGACATCGGCGACGGCGTTGCCCAGCTCCTGACCGGGATACCAGATCTGCAGCACGGCGCGGACCTTGCCGAGCCAGGGCATTTCCACCGGACCGCCCGTCTGCAGCACGACGACGGTGTTGGCATTGGCAGCCGCAACCCGCGCGATCAGTTCCTCCTGCCGACCCGGAAGCCGCATGTCGGGCAGGTCCAAACCTTCGGTATCCCATTCGCCGTCGCGGCCGACGAAGAGGAGCGCGACATCGGCGTTCAGCGCCATCTCGACAGCTTCCTGGATATCGGCCTCACCCAAGGGCTTTTCGACGCCGAACCGGATGGCCGTGAGGTTGATCCCCTCCCCGTTCGCCGCCGGCGGGTCATACTCGACGGTGACGGCATGGGCTCGGCCCGCATCGAGCGCGACCGTGCTGCGCTGTTCGTCATTGGCCGTGCCGAAATAATTCTCGCCGCGGGTCCAGCCGTCATGGCCGTCCACCGTCAGCCTGCCATCGACGAAGAGCCGCGCCAGTCCGGCATTGGTCATGCCGAAGACATGATCGCCACTCTCCTCCGGCACGAATTGCATCGTCATCCGGGCCGAGAAATCGGTGGGGTCGAGTTCGCCCGAAGGCAGCTCGAACCAGAAGAACTCGCCCTTGTCGACGGTCTCGACGTGAATGGGCGTGCCCTGGCAGCCGCGCCCCTTGAAATATTCGACGGTGATCTTTCCCTTGAACACTTCGACCAGACGGTTATGGCGGCAACCGACGGCGTGGCTGACGCTATTGGCGTTGGCAAGGGCCGCGCGGATTCCTTCGAGCGGACTGATCGTATAATGCGCCGCGATCTGCGCGCTGCCGCCGCCCATGACGCGCGCGCTCGCAGCGTTGGGTCCGATGACGGCAAGCCGGTCGAGCGAAGTCTTGGCAAGTGGCAGGATGCCGTCGTTCTTCAGAAGGACTGCGCCTTCTGCGCCGATGCGCCGGATCAGCGCCCGGTCCTCCGGCAGGTCAACCGCCTGCTCCGTGAGATCGGGCGTCGCCTCAAAGGCGCCCACCCGCTCGAGCAGACGCAGGATACGCCGCGCCGCCGCCCGCACGGTGGCGGCTTCGACCTTCCCCTCGCGGACGGCCGCAACCAGTTTCTCGCCGCGATCACGCGCCGGACCCGGCATTTCGAGATCAAGACCGGCATTGATCGTCTCGGCCGTCGAATGCGAACCGAACCAGTCGGACATGACGATACCGTCGAAGCCCCATTCCTGGCGCAGCACCTTGGTCAACAGCCACTCGTGCTCACTCGTATAGGTGCCGTTGAGGCGGTTATAGGAGGACATGACGGCCATCACGCCGGCGCGCCTGACAGCCTGTTCGAAGGGCGGAAAGTAGATTTCGCGCAGCGCCCGCTCGTCGATATCGGAAGACATGGTCTGCCGCTCGATCTCGGATTCGTTGCCGGCGAAGTGCTTGATCGTCGCCGCGATCCCCTGGCTCTGCACGCCCTTGATGTAGGCAACGGCGAGTTCCGCGGTCAGCATCGGATCCTCGGAATAACATTCGAAATTCCGCCCGTTGAGACCGGAACGATGGATATTCACCGTGGGCGCCAGCAGCACCGCGGCCCCCTTGCTCTTTGCCTGATGGGCAAGCGCCACGCCCATGCGCCCGACGAGATCGGGATTCCAGGTGGCGCCGAGCGCGATGGCAGTGGGAAAGCAGGTCGCCTTGACGCCGCCGACCAGCGAACCCGCGCCGCGCGCGCCATTCGGTCCGTCCGTCACCTTGATTTTCGGCACACCAAGACGCTCGACGGGAACCGTCGTCCAGAAATCGGCGCCTGATAACAGCGAGACTTGCTCCTCGAGCGTCATCTTGTCGAGAATGGAATCGATCATGCAAACCTCCCCTTGAACTGGAATTCGGGCGCTGCGCGGCGGCGCCAGGTGTGCGCGACTGCTCCGCGCCATGCAATTCTTAAACCTACCGATTACTCGGTATTTTTAAGATGTCAACCGCCTAAGCCTGATGTATGGATTGAGAGTGCCGAAGAGGAGAGACGATGGCAGAGTTTGCCGAATTGAAGTCTGGACAGGAGGAAAAGCGACGACGCAGATCCCGCAAGGGCGAGGCGCGCCGCGCGGAGATCCTGACGGCCGCGATGCGGCGCTTCGCCGAAGACGGCTACCAGAATGCCGCCATCGGCGATGTGGCCCGCGACGTCGGCCTGTCGCTGCCCGGCCTGCTGCACCACTTCCCGACCAAAGTCGATCTGCTGCTCGCCATTCTGGACAAGCGCGATCTCGAAAGCGAAAGCTTCATCGGCATCCATCGTGCCGACCTGCGTGGCCTTCTCAAAGGTATGGTCGAGGTCTTCCGCCGTAACGCCGAAATGGTCGAGGTCATCAGGGCCTTCGCTATCCTGAATGCCGAGAGCCTGATGAAGGACCACCCGGCCAAGGCATGGTTTCTCAATCGCGCCACCCAGTTGCAGAACGATATCGCCGCGACCGTCGACCGGGCTGTCGCCGATGGCTCGATAGACGGCAGGATCGATGGCAAGGCGATAGCGGCCGAGTTGATTGCGGTGATGGATGGCCTGCAAATGCTCTGGCTGCGCGATCCCGCGCGTTTCGATATGGTCGGCGGGTTGGAAGCCTATGTCAGCCGCCTGCTGGCGAGCCTTGGTCTGGAGGATTGAGCTTTGGCTTGCGGCTCTGTGCTCGGGAGCCGATCGAGGATGACGCCCGATCGGCAGATCTATCATCCATCAAAGCGCGCCAACCAGTCGATAATTCGGCTTACCGCTTCGGAATACCTCTGTCCGACAAGCAGACCCGTATGTGTCGTACCCCGGAGCCCCAGGTACTCGCCGCCGATGTGGCGAGCCGTCGCCCGGCCTCGATGATCATCGGATTCATCGTTGACGGCGCAAATGACGAGGCTGGGACAGGTGATCCTCTCGCCTTCGACGGAAATCCCCTCCGCGCCGAAATGAAAGGAAAATGCGCCGAATGCCTTTGCAGATTCCATGGACAGGTACTTCCGCTGGAATGCGATATCCTCGAATGTTTCATCGATACTGATTTGCTCGTCGCGTGCGGGCGCGGAGACCACGAGGCCGGGCATTCTTAACGCGAGATCGCGATAGGGAACTTCGGCATGCACTTCCCTGCAAATGCTGGAATCGATCAGCGCCAGTCCGGCAATCCCCACGCTTTCCGCCAGCTTTTGGCTCAGGATTCCTCCCATGCTGAATCCAATCACGATGGGAGGAGTTCCACATTCTTCGACGATTTCGGAGATCACCAGCCGGATGTCTTCCAGGTAATCTTCAAACAGGATTTTTGTGAAATCCGCCGACCTGCTTTTGTAGTGGCCTCGCAGGTTGATGCAATAAGAGTTCCATCCCGCCGATATGAAATGCGGAATGTACTTGCTCCACATCCAGCTCCCGGTAAAGGCGCCGTGGACGAAGAGCAAAGGCGGCCGAACGGACTGCCTTGAATCACCGCGCCCATGAAATATTTCCAGAAATAAGTCATTCTCTCCGATGTATTTTTCCGTGTGCTCGGGTCGTTCTTTTGCATAGTCCCGCATATCGCTCACTCCTTTGATATTGGCTGGCCGCGCATTCAGACAGAGGATATTTCCTATGCAATATTGATCAATTACCGCTCCTGGACTTACATAAAGGACAAAATGTCTTCAATTGGGTGTTGATGTGGAGAGTCTCGCAGGCGTTGTCGCCTTCGTTTACGCCGCCGAACAACAGAGCTATGTCGCAGCCGCCAGGGTTGCCGGAGTTTCGCCGTCGGCGATCGGAAAAGCCGTGGCGCGCCTCGAAAGCCGGCTGGACGTGCGGCTCTTCAACCGGACGACGCGCAGTATCAGCCTGACCGAGGAAGGAGCCGTTCTCTACGAGCGCTACAAACGCATCCTCGACGACATGGATGACGCAGAGGCTACAGTCTCACGAAGCCGGGAACGCCCAAGGGGACGCCTGCGTGTCAGCGTGCCGCATATCGTCGGACATCACCTTCTTATGCCGATCCTGCCGATCTTTGCCGAGCGATTTCCCGAGATCGAGCTGGACATCGATTTCGAAGACAGGGTCATAGACCTGGTCGCAGAGGGCCTGGATGTCGTCGTGCGCAGCGGTGAGCTTGCCGATGCACGATTGATTGCCCGCCATCTCGGCGATCAACATTTCGTCGTTTGCGGAAGTCCCGATTATCTCAAGCGCCATGGGCGACCGGAGACCCCGGATGATCTCTCCCGACATGCCTGCATTCACTTCAAATACCCGTCCAGCGGTCGTGTCGCGCCGTGGGCATTCCGCCCGCCATGCGAGCGGCTGCTTTTGCCGAGAAGCCTGACATTCAACAACACGGATGCAGGTCTGCGAGCAGCACGGGACGGTTTGGGCCTTGCGCATCTGCCCGTCTACGTCGCAGAGCCCGATATGCGAACCGGAAATTTGGTCCCCGTCCTCACCTCCTTCATGGTGCCGTACGGTTCGCTCTCGCTCGTCTGGCCATCCAATCGTCAGCTTTCACCAAAAGTCCGCGCTTTCGTGGATTTTGTGGTTGCGAACTTTGCCGCCCGCCCTGACGCTTTTCGACCGGCGGCAATCACGGCAGCCGCCACGGCAACTTATCTGCCAAATGCGCCTGCCAGCCTCTGACCGAGCGCGCGCGCAGGAGAGATCGCCGGTCTGCTTTCCGACGTGACGGCGCGTGGGGCTACTTGAGCGGCATCCAGTTTGAAGCGGGCGATCAATCGGGCGAGATTCGCCGCCTCGTCCGCCAGCCGGTTCGTGGCTGCGGTCGATTCCTCCACCATCGCCGCATTCTGTTGCGTCACCTGATCCATCTGATTGACGGCAGTACTGACCTCGGAGAGGCCGGTCGACTGCTCCCTTGCCGCCGTGGCGATCGAGCGCACATGCTCGTCGATCTTGACCACCTGGCCCTGGATATCGCCAAGCGCCTCACCCGTCGCCGTCACCAGCTTCACCCCGGAATGGACTTCGCTGCTGGAGCGGTTGATCAGCACCTTGATGTCCTTGGCCGCATTGGCCGAGCGTTGCGCCAGTTCGCGCACCTCTTGTGCGACGACGGCAAAGCCCTTGCCGGCCTCACCGGCGCGTGCCGCCTCGACCCCGGCATTGAGCGCCAGAAGATTGGTCTGGAAGGCGATCTCGTCGATAACGTTGATAATCTGGACGATTTCGCCGGAGGCCTGCTCGATCCGCCCCATGGCCGAAACGGCCTGGCTCACGACGGCGCTCGACTGCCCGGCGTTTTTCTTCGCCTCATCCACCATGTGGCTGGCTTCCAGTGCCCGCTCGGTCGAGTTCTTCACTGCGACGGTGATCTCCTCCAGGGCAGAGGAGGTTTCCTCCAGCGACGCCGCCTGCTGCTCGGTGCGTTTCGACAGATCTCCAGAGGCAATCCGCATTTCGCCGGCGCCGCCGTTGATGATGTCGACAGCGGCGCGCACCTCGCCGAGAACGGAGCGCAGGCTGACCATCGTCGCGTTGACGTTTTCCTTGAGCTCGCCAAAGGCGCCCTGGAATTCGCCCCTCATGTTCTCGGTCAGGTCGCCGTCGGCGAGCGCAGCAACCACGCGACAGGTCTCGGCGATTCCGCGGTTGAACTGCCGCAACGAGGTCATTCACGCCCGATGCGAATTGGTTCAGGTCCTGATAGCCATATTCCACGACGGCGCGACGCGTGAAGTCTCCGGCAACCGCTGCGGTGATGACCGCGTCGATGTTCATCTGCATTTCAATGACCTTCGCCCGCTTATCCGCACCGGCAGCGTCCAACTCACGCACCTTGATGCCGTTTTGCTTGAAGATCTCGACGGCGCGGGCCATCTGGCCGATTTCGTCGCGCCGATTGGCGAAGGGGATTTCGGCAGCGAGATTGCCCTCTGCAAGCTTGCTCATGCTTGCGGTAATCCGGCCGATCGGCTTTGCAATCACGCGAGCGCCAAAGACCGCAGCGCCGATCAGCGTGGCGATGGTCAGCAGGCCGATGCCAAGATTGAGGCTTAGAACGAGAAGAGCGCCGGCATCCGCCTCTTCCTCAGCCTTTGTCGCCATCGCCTTTGCGGCGTCCACCCCTTCATCGATCAGCTGGGCTGTCTCGTCTGAAATTGCCAACAATTTTACCTGAACGTCCTTCTCCTTTGCGTTAAGCGAAGGATCGCCGGCCTTGAGGGCAAGCTTTGCCTTGACGATTTCGGCCATGTCGTCGGTGGCGGCATAAAGCCTGTCGCCCAACGCCTTGAGCTTCACGATCCGGTCCCTGTTGACCTGCAATCGCAACCCCTCCATGGCATCGTCCAGATATTTTATAACGGAGTGATGGCGTGCGGCGATGTAGTCGGCTGCCTTGGCAATCTCATCCGTGGAAGTGGCGAGACGCAGATCACGCACGCCGACCTGCAGGCCGCGCAACGCCTTGGCATCGACCAGATCGCGCGAGACGATCAACTGCTCGTCCCGGTATTTCGCGCGCTGAGCGACATGCTGGCCTCCCTGCCAGACGGTAAGGAGCATAACCGCAACCAGCAAAATGCCGATGGCGGAAAGCATGGCCAGTTTGGTGCTGATGCGCGAAAAAATACTTGCGGGCATGTGTCAGTTCCTGCTTAGCGCAAACAGGAGTCCTCATATCCCCTGCCGGCTACGGAATGGGTGATCGACTTCATTCGATCGCCACCTATGCGACCGACGTTCCGAGATCACCTTCGCTTTCGAGGGGAGTCTTTTTGTCGTGGCCACAGCCGACTAACAGCCGATAAGAAACTAATAAAAAGTTCCATTTTCGCCGCGCTTGGGACTTGTCTGCGCGATCGGGATAATGAATGCCGAAAGCGGACATCGCTGGCGACCAGCCCGGTTGTACGGGCTGCGCCCGGTAACTGCTCCGCCGCAAACGAAGCGGCGGAGCGTGATCTCCCAGACAAGCGGCGTCAGGCTTTTTGCAGCCTCCAGGTCCTGACTTCGAACGGCATGATGTCGGCAGGTCCAATCCGCTCCATCGGCTCTTCGAGAATGTTCAGCGGCTGCGATGCCGCCCATCCGGAAGGCAGGCCGAGGGAGAGCCGGCCGCGCCGGCCGGCCGGTTCGTAGAGGCGCAGGATGAGGCCATCGCCTTCTTCCGCCGGCTTCAGGCCCGAGAAAGCGACGGGTGTGCCGTTGACGGTAAGCGGCGCGAAAGTGCCGGCGGAGAGGCCGCTGGCTTCGGCCGCGACGAGCGGCTGATTGAGATCGATCGCCTCGTCGAGAACACCGCCTTCATGCCAGGCACCCTCATGCGGCATCAGCGCATAGGTAAAGCTCTGCTCACCTTCATCGGCCAGCGGATCCGGATAGATCGGCCCGCGCACCAGGCTCATGCCGATCACATTGCCGCGGGCGCTATGGCCATATTTGGCATTGTTGAGCAGCGCGACGCCGAAGCCCGGCTCGCTGATATCGACGAAGCGATGGGCGACAGCCTCGAACATCGCCTGTTCCCAGGAGGTGTTCGTATGGGTTGCCCGCTCGACGACGCCGAAAGCGCATTCGAACGTCGCCTTCCGGGCCTGGACGGCGACCGGGTTCAGCGTACGCAGAAGGGTGCGGCGGTCGTGCCAGTCGATCGTCATTTCGATATCGAGCCGCCGGGCGTTGGCCGTCAGCACATAGGTCTGCGTGACGCTTGAATTCCGGTAGCGGTAAATGACGCGGATCGCTGCGCGGTGCGGGCCTTCTTCGACGAGGGCGATGCTCTCCGGCGCATCGAGGCGAATGGCCTTTTCGGCATAATCGGCATCGATGTCCCAGGCGTCCCAATTGCGCGGCTTGTCGGCCGGATAGACCCAGAGCTGATTTGCCGAGCCGTCGATCGCTTCCCGGCCCGTTGCCTTGTGGATGAGACTGACAACCGCGCCGTCCCCGCCGATGGCGACGGAGATGTGGTCGTTTTCGAGACGGTCGGAGCCTGCCCTCAGCCCGCCCGCCGGCTTGAGCGCACGCTTGTCGAAGACCGCGACGGACAAGGGGGCGACGAGATCGGCGGCCGCGACGACCGTGCCATCGGAGAGCGTTGTGCTGAGCGGCCTGGCCGCAAGAGACGGATTGACGACGACGAGGGCGTCTCCAACCCCGCCCTTCGGCAGATTGGCCGACAGCGCCTGCAATGACTTTGCCTGCTCGGCCTTGGCATGGTCGATGACCCCGCCCAGTTCCTGCTCGGCATCCTGATAGACCTCACGGATGCTCGAGCCCGGCAGAATGTCGTGAAATTCGTTCTTCAACACTACGCGCCAATCGGCTTCGAGGCTTTGGGGCCTGCCTGCTCCGAGCATATGCGCCAGTGAAGCGATGGTTTCCGCGGTGATCAGCGCACGTTCGGCCTGGCGATGCTTGCGCTTGACGCCGCTTTGCGACGTCAGCGTGGCGCGGTGCAGTTCGAGATAGATTTCACCGTCCCACACGGGAAGGGTCTTTTCCCCGGCAGTGCGGTGCGCCTGCTCGTAATAGCTTTTGACGGTGCCCCAGCGTGCCTGCGGGATCGCCGGGAAATCGCGCAGCTGCACTTCGCGCTCGACCATTTCCGGCGTGACGCCGCCGCCGCCGTCGCCGTAGCCGACGGCCAGAAGCGACGTATCGTGCTGCGTCTTGCCGCGGAAATTCTTCCATGTCGGCACGAAGCAATCGGGCTGCACGAAGCCGTTGTAACCCTGCATCGGATTGTCGAACGTATGGGTCAGCACCCGGCTGCCGTCGAGCCCCTTCCACCAGAAGAGATCGGAGGGAATATGGTTGGTCTCGCTCCAATTGACCTTGATCGTGAAGAAGCTGTCGATGCCGCCCTGTCTCAGGATCTGCGGCAGCGCGCCGGAGAAGCCGAAGCAATCCGGCAGCCAGCAGACCGTATGGCGCGTGCCGAAGGTCTTCTCGAAATAACGCTGGCCGTAGAGAACCTGACGGGCGAGACTTTCGCCGGTCGGCATGTTCGTGTCGGGTTCCACCCACATGCCGCCGACGGTTTCCCACTTACCTTCGGCGACCTTCTGCTTGATGCGCTCGAGAAGGTCCGGGTCTTCCTCTTCCATCTGCGCGTAATAATGGGCGGTCGATTGATTGAAACGGAAATCATCGGAGCGCTCCATCAGCGACAGCGCCGTATTGAAGGTGCGTCGCATTTTCCGCCGCGTCTCGCGATAGGGCCAGAGCCAGGCGAGATCGATATGCGCATGCCCCGTGAGCAGCAGTTCTCCATTCGGCGGAAAGCGCTTCTGCAGCTCCTTCAGCCGCGCCGTCAGAGCCTCGAAGGCCGTAGCTGCCGAAGCGCTTTGCTCGTCCGTGAGGCCCGCCGGATTAGCTTCAAGCTCCGGCAGTTCCCAGATTTTCTGCTGCATGACCGCGCCTGACGTGCGGGAGATGTAAGCCGCCGTATCCGACGGCCAGTCGAGGCTGCGCAGCGCATGCTCGGCGGCATCCATCAGATGCGGCACGACTTCATGCTCGCCGAGCACCTCGATCGCCTCGGCAACCTGCTTCAACAAAAGATGCAGACGGTGAGCGGGACCGTCGAGCCAAATAAACCGGGCCTTGTTGAGCCGCGGTGCGCGATTGGGCTCGCCGAACGGAAAACGGGCGACGGTTTCCGTTGCGATTGAAAAGCGGCGGCCCTTCAGCGGGAATTCCTGATGATAGGGATCGAGACCGAATGTTTCCGTCTCGCCGTCGGGATAGCTCAGCGTAATCAGGCTCTCGCCACCGAGATCGAGCTGCAGGCGAATACCGTCGAGAGGCCACGCTTCGGGTGCCTCGGCGGTTGCAGCAAAATGCACCACCCCCTGGCGGTGCGGCCAATCCTGGTGATGTGCGATCGGCTCGCCCTCGAAGGTCCAGCCGTCGATCGCAGCACTGTGTCGATCCCGCCAATGAGCGAGCTCGGCAATGCGGACTTTCAGACGATCGAGACGCTGGGCAATGGTCAGAGGCATGGCTTATCCTATTGAAAATCGACGGCGACAATCCGTGGTCATAGTTTTGGGAGATGAAGATGGTGCGACCGGCATCGCGATTTGCCCGGTCTCCTCCTCCAAGCAATTCCGAGAGCTTTAGATTAAGTAACTTTGATTTCCCGTCAAGCCCGTAAGAAATTCATTGCGGTGGACGCAGGCGTGATACACAAGCGTCTTGTAGCTCTAAGGACGGCGACCATGCGGTATCTTCGATCAGGGCCGCGTCGGCTTCAAACCCAGGACACGGGCGCCCCGCGTGCCAAAACAGTCGGTCTGCGATCCGGTGAAATCGCCGATCGAAACATTCGCGTCATCCTGGAAGCCATCCGCCGCCATGGTCCGCTGACGCGAATGGAGCTTGGCCGCCATTGCGGCCTGACCGGCCCGGGCATTACCAATATTCTCCGCCGATTGGCCGAGGAGAAGCTCGTCACCTCCAACCGCCGCAACGGCTCGGGCGGCGGTGCGACGGCGACCGAATTTGCCCTGCGCCCGGAAGGCGCTTTCTCGATCGGCGTCAAGCTTCGCCAGAGGCGCGGCGAGATGGTGCTCATCGATCTCAGCGGCCAGGTGCATGACCGGGTCTATTTCGGCCTGGAGCCAGCAGACAAGGTCAAGCTGGTGCACGCGGCCGTCAGGGACATGGTCGATCGCCACGCGATGTTGCCGATCATCGGCCTAGGCATCGCCGCCAACGACTGGACGGACGAACAAAGCGATCAAATCGCCGCCATGTCGACGATTGCGCGTCCCTATGTCGAGAACGAATGCACGGCGAGCCTTCTCGCCGAACGCACGATCGGCAGCTCCGCCAGGGAAGGCGGACTGGCGATGATCATCATCGATGACGACATCCAGGCCGGTTTTCTCATCCGCGGCATTCCTTATTCCGGCGTGCATGGCAGGGCGGGCAGCATCGGCGAAATGTTGACCGGCCCGGACAATGTTCAGCTGAACACCGTCGTCGGTTTCGAGTCACTACGATCGCGGATCGGCGACCAGGACTTCACCCGCCTGCTGAAGGGCGAGGAAATCTCCTCGCCATCGCTGTCGCAATGGATACGGGAGGCCGCCGGCCATCTGCTCGATCCGATCATCGCCATGGCCGGCTTCCTTGCCCCGAGCGTCGTCATGATCGGCAGCGATCTGCCGCAGGGCGTGATCGAAGCGCTGATCCATCAGCTTTCGATCGAGCGCCGCGACACCTCCACGAGACCGTTGCTGACACCCTGGATTTCGCCGATGAAACCGGCGAGCTTCAGCGGCGGCGGCGTTGCGCTGGGGGCTGCCCTCCTGCCCTTCCTCAACACTTTACTGCTGCCGCCGGCTTCCGCTTGAGAGCCGGCTCAGCCGAGCGCTTCATCGGTGTGGCTAAGATCGGAGGCCAGCGCCTTATCCAGGACTTTCTGGATATTGGCGGCGCGGCGGAAGGAAGGTTCCTGCGTCCTGCCCGCCCGCACGGCTTGGACGAAACGCTGGTAATTCGTCTCGACCGGATCGAACGGCACGTCGCGCCAGGTCGCCGTGTGCACGTCTTCGCCGAGGCAGGCGCGAAGCGTCGACTTTCCGGTATCGTAAATCATCTCGATCGAGCCGGTTTCGCCATAGACCCGGAGACGCAGCTGATCCATCTGTCCGGCCGCCGTGCGCGTCGCCTGGATCGTCCCGATCGCGCCATTGGCGAAATCGACATTCATCGTGAAGCTGTCATTGGCGTCTAGATCATATTCGCCGATCTTGTGCCCCGGCGCCTTGTCGAAGGTTTTCAGCCGCGCGAAGACATGGGCGACGTCGAGGCCGGAACCGTAGGAGGCGAAATCGACGATATGGATGCCGATATCGCCGAGCGCGCCGTTCGATCCATGCTTCTTGCTCAGCCGCCACAGCCATTTGCTTTCGCTCTTCCAATCGCCCCAGTGACGGCCGACCAGCCAGCTTTGCAGATGGGACGCCTCGACGTGGCGCACGTCTCCTATTTCGCCGGCGAGCACCATCTGCCGGCCTTTCTGGAGGGCGGGCGAGTTGCGATAGGTGAAATTGACCATGCCGACCTTGCCCGATCGTTCGATCGCCTCGGTCATCTCCATGGCCTTGAGTGCATCGGTGGCGAGCGGCTTTTCGCAGAAGACATGCTTGCCAGCGGCGATCGCCTCAAGCGTCGTCGGGTGGTGGATGCTATCAGGCGTGACGTTCGCCACCGCATCGAACTCGCCCCAGGCGAGCGCCTCTTCAAGAGACGTGAAATGGTTGGCGATGCCATGTTCGGTGCAGAAGGCGGCAAGCCTTTCCGGGACGACGTCGACGCCGCCCACGACGCTGACGCCTTCGATCGCCTTGAAGTTGGCGGCATGCTGGTTGGCCATGCCGCCGGTACCGAGAATGAGTAAACGCATCTTATCCTCCCTTGGCGCGTCCTATCGGACGCGGGTGTGTCAGAGCTGATTCCGGCAGCGCGGCCGGGCAAAATCGCACTCCTGCCATCGCGGCCATCCGCGATCGCCTCGTCCTCTTCTTCAGGAAAATTTCGGTCGATGCGCCACGCGCCCGACAGCACGCTCCATCGCTTTAATGGCGCGGATCCTTTTCCAGAAATCGATCTCGATTTTCGGAAATTATGCGCTAGCTGCTGTTGATTGTCGCCAGCATCTCAACCTCCCAGGCTCTGGCCTTCCAAGCTGTGGCTTGACATCAAATCAAAGTAACTTAATCTAATTAATGCAGCACGGAATTGAGGAGAGGTCAACCGACCGCCAGGCTGTATTCGTTCAAATGGGGAGGAGACCCATCATGAAGAGCGCCACCGTCAGCGCATTTGCGCTGAGCACAATGTTATTTTCAGCATCCACGTCATTTGCCCAGGAACTTGCCACCAAGGACAGGATCGGCCTTGCCGATGCGCCAAAATCCCTCGTCGTCCGCCTGACGAACGATAGTCCGAACAATTCGGATCCGGCCATCGCCGAGGGCTATCAGAAGCTCTTCGTCGATTTCATCAAGAAGCATCCCGACTGGAAATTGCAGATGCAGTTCATGTCGTCGGATATCGGCACGGAACAGGCCAAGATGCTGGAGCAGGCCAAGGCCGGCAACGCGCCCGACTGCGCCGCGGTCGACTCCTTCGTGCTCTCGCAGTTCATGGTCAATCACGTGCTGGCGGACTTCACGCCGTATTTTTCGAAGGAGGAAGTGGACGACCTCTTCCCCTTCATCCGCAGCGGCATCACCGATAAGGACCAGACGGTCCGCGCATGGTGGTGGGATACCGATCTTCGTGTGCTCTACCGCAACAAGTCGATTGTATCAGATGCGCCGCAGACCTGGGACGACCTGAAAAAGGCTGCGCTCGCCTCCACCAAGGAAGGCATGGAAGGCGTTCTCTTCAACGGCGGACGCTGGGAAGGTACGACCTTCGACTGGCTGGCGAACTATTGGGCGCTGGGCGGCAAGCTCGTCGACGATAGCGGCAAGCCTGTGTTCGGCGAAGGCGAGAACAAGGAGAAATTCCTGAAGGCGCTGAATTATTTCAAGGATCTCGTCGATTCCGGCGCCGCGCCCAAACGCGTCACCACGATCGCGAATTATGACGACATGAATGCTGCGGCGGCAGCGGGAACGACGGCACTCTTCATCGGCGGCAACTGGCAATATGCGCAGCTGAAGACGACGCTTGAAGAAGACGAGTTCAAGAATTGGACCTTCTCACCGATCCCCGGCCCCGCGGCCGATCAACTCTCGACCGGCACGGGCGGCTGGACGATCGCCTCCTTCAGCAAGGACAAGGACAAGATCGAGATGTGCGCAAACCTTGCACGCGAGGTCTATATGGGGCCGGCAAATGCGCTACAGCAGCAGCTGCCGACCAGAAAGTCGCTCTTCGACAAGTATGAGGTCTTCTCCACCGAAGCCAACAAGACCTTCGCCAAGGCTCTGGTCGACGGCCAGGCGCGCCCCGGCGTACCGATCTATCCCGAGATCTCCAACCAGATCCAGATCATGATGGGCGACGTGCTCTCGGGGACCAAGACACCGGAAGACGCTTTGAATGCCGCCTTCAACGCCGCATTGGAGGCCTACAAGCGGCTGTAGTGCCGGGCGTCCGTGACGCTTCCAATCGCGACGGCGCCTGCCCTCAGGCGCCGTCGACATTGCCAACCCGGACAGAGAGGCCCAATGAGCCCCATTGCCATCGAGGCTGACAGCCCGCCTCAAAGCAGAACGTTCATGCGTCGTTTCGCCGGCGCGCCCCTGCCCTGGATCATGCCCGTGATCGTCGTCATCGGCATCTTCTACCTCTATCCCGTCATCGACGTTTTCCGACTCTCCTTCACCAATGCGACGCTGATCGGCGACAATCAGGAATATACGCTCGGGTCGATCACCAATGCGCTGAGCTCGCCGCAGCTGCCCGACATTCTTTGGGCAACCCTGATCTTCGTCGGCGGCAGCGTGATCGGCCAGCAGATCCTGGGCCTGGCGGTCGCCGTCACGGTCATTCGCGGCGAAAAGCGCGGCCTGTTCGGCACCACCATCCTGAGGACGACAGCGCTCGTCGCCTGGGTCGTGCCGGGTATTGCCGGCGGCATCATCTGGCAGATGCTCTTTTCCGAAGCGCCTTACGGCGCGCTGAACAGCATATTGCGGCTGATGCATCTGCCTGTTGTCGCCTGGCTTTCCGATCCGGCCATGGCGCCATGGTCGACGCTGATATCGAACATCTGGCGCGGCACGGCCTTTTCGATGGTCGTCATGTATGCGGCACTGAAGGCGATCGATCCCTCGCTCTACGAAGCGGCGGAGGTGGACGGCGCAACCGCATCGCAGCAGTTCTTCTTCGTGACGCTTCCGCAGCTGCGCGCCGCAATCCTCGTCAACATGATCCTCATCACCATCCAGACCGTGAATACTTTCGATGCGATCATCACGCTGACAGGCGGCGGACCGGGGCGCGCGACCGAGGTGATCTCGCTCTACGTCTTCAATATCGTCTTCAGAAACTACGACCTCTCCGGCGGCAGCGTGCTTTCCGTGCTTATGTTGATCATCAGCCTCGGACTTGCCTTCGTCTACGCGTCATTCCTGCCGAAGGAGGAAGAGCAATGAGCGGACGGACAGGAACGCGGCTCGGCGATTTCTTCAGCTACCTGTTCATGCTGGCGATGTTCGTATTCTTCGCCGGGCCCCTCACCTATCTCTTGTCGATGGCGATGCGTGACAAGCGCGAGATCTATCGCGGCGTGGCGCGGTATATTCCGAACAATCCCACCATCGACAATTTCATCACCGTCCTGAACAACAGCTATTTTCCGCTCTATCTCTGGAACGGCCTCAAGCTTGCAGCCTTGAGCGGCTTCGGCGTGCTGATCGTGGCATTGCCCGCAGCCTACGCCTTTTCCCGGTTTCAATTCCGCGGCAAAGGCCTGTCGATGATGGCGCTGCTTCTCTTCCAGATGATCTCGCCGCTTGTCATCATGGTGCCACTCTACCGCTACATGAACCGGCTCGGTCTGCTGGATACGCATTTTGCCGTCGTCATGGTCTATATCGCGCTCGGCGTTCCGCTGGCGACATGGCTCTTGAAGAGCACGGTCGACGGCATCCCGCGCAGCCTCGACGAAGCCGCCATGATCGACGGCTGCAACCGGTTTTCGGTGTTCTGGCGCATCATCCTGCCATTGTCGGCGCCGGGCATCGCCTCGGTCTTCATCATCACGGTGATTGCCGGCTGGTCGCAATTCCTGGTGCCTTTCCTGCTGCTCACGAAAAATGACCTGATGCCGATCGGCGTCGGAATCTTTAACTTCCGCGGCATGCAAACCGACTCGTCCATTCAACTGCTTGCCGCCGCCTGCCTGATCTCGGTCGTTCCGGCGATCGTGGCCTTTCTGTCGCTGCAGCGGCTGATCCTCGGCGCGATGACCAGCGGCGCCGTCAAGGGATGAGGGTCGGTTCGGTCTCCATGCGCGATGAAGGATTTGACCCGATGAACCAGACGCTCGGCGCCAGGCTGTCCCCGGATCTGACCGGCGCCAATGTCGAAGATGCCGGCGAGCATAACAGGGCGGTCGTCCTGCGCTGCATCCATCGCCAGGCGCCGATTTCGCGCGCCGAAATCGCCAGGCGGACGGGTTTTACCAAACCGGCGATCGCCCGGATCGTCGATCGCCTGCTGGACGAAGGCCTGATCATGGAAGCCCGCCGGCGACACGGCCTGCGCGGCCAGCCGGCAATCGAACTCGAGATCAATCCGGATGCCTGTTTTGCCATCGGCATCAACATCGATCGCGACCATCTGACGATCTTGGCCGTTGATGCCGTCGGCAATGTCCGTGCCCGCGTGCATCACGAAAAGCGCTTCATCCTGCCGGCGGAATTCCTGCAGCTCACCGCCGATGCGATTTCGCATTTCCAGCGCAGCCGCCTGATCGACGACGCGCGCCTGGCCGGTATCGGTCTCGCCATGCCGGATTGGCTCGGCGAGATTTCGCTCCTCGGCAAGCCCGACACCTATCAGGAATGGACTTCATTCGATGTGCGCGCTGCTTTGGAGAACCTGACGCAGCATCCTGTCTTCATCGAAAACGAAGCCAATGCCGCGGCCCTTGCCGAACTCGATTACGGATTGGGTGCTGAAAGCAGCAGCTTCTTCTACATCGCCATCAATGCCTGCCCGGGCGGAGGCCTGGTGCTTGACGGCAACGGTCATCGCGGCGCCATGGGCCTCAGCGGCGAGATCGGCTGGCTCCCAATTGCCGATGACCGGGACGAGAAGGCACACAAGGTCCAGCTTCTCGGCGAGATATTCTCGCTGTTTTTCCTCTATGATTTTCTTGCCCGGCACGGCGTCGAGGTCAGCGTTCCCCACGATCTGCTGACGCTGGATGCACAGGGCAGGCGCCTGGTTTCACAGTGGCTGAAGGAAATGAGCGCGCATCTGGCCGTCGCCGTCAAGCATATCGGCATGATCGTCGATCCCGATGCCGTCCTTGTCGGCGGCCGGCTGCCGATCCGTATCGTCGACGAGCTGCTGCGGTATGTGCACGAGCATCTCGACGCCGAGGACACCAACCTTCCCTCGCTTCACCGTGCCTCGCTCGGAGAGGATGCTTCGGCCATGGGGGCGGCGGTCATGCCGATGGCGGCGGCCCTGATGCTCGCATCGGCCGATGCTGCTCAACGCACACGTTCGCCACTCAAGAATATGGATCGCCTGAACAATTGAAACGGCCGGCTAGGCCCCAGGGATTTTGGTGAAGATCGGAGAACTTTGGTGAAGATCGGCTTTTACACCTCGACATTCAGTGATCGTCCCCTGGAAGAAGTGGTGGATTTCGCCGCGTCGGCCGGTTTCGACGCAATCGAGATCGATGTCGGCGGCCATATCAAGACACCCGACCAGGTGACGGGCGCCGTCGCGCTTGCACGCGGCCGCGGCCTCTTCGTGTCGTCGATCACCTATTTCGGCAACCAGCTCGATGCCGACCGGACAAGACGCCAGGAACTTCGAGCAAAGACCACCGAATTTGCCAGTGCGATTGGAGAAGCGGACGTTCCGATCTTCGTGATCTTCCCGGGCCGGGACGACACGGCCAGCGACGAAGCCAATTATGATGACTTCGCCGAATTCGCAAACCGGCTGATTGCGCAGACGCAATCGAGCGGCCTCACCTTCGCGATCGAGAACTGGCCGGGTCCGAAGGACAATTTCATCGGCACGACACCGAAAGGGTGGCAGGAGCTTTTTCGGCGGATCGACAATCCCCGCTTCGGCCTGGAATTCGATCCCTCGCACCTCATCCGCATCGGCGTCGATCCCTATCAGGCGATGGAGGCGGTGAAGGACCGCATTGCCATCCTTCATGCCAAGGACACGGCCATCGATCCGGAAATGCTGCAGGCTGTCGGCTATCACGGCAAAGGCTGGTGGCAATACAAGCTGCCCGGGCTCGGCCTCATCGATTGGCCGAGGTTCCTGCGCCAGGCGCGTAGCTCCGGCTTCGATGGCACGCTGTCCATAGAACACGAGGATGCCGCCTATGGCTGGCCAGGCAAGGACTTAGCCGCGCGAAAAGAGGGCGAGCGCTTCGGGCTCGATTATTTGAGAAATGTCCTGAACGGACTTTGACGGCAATTTCGGGAGGACTGTTATGGCCCATGTTTCGGTCAACAATGCGCGCAAGGACTACGGTGCGTTCAAAGCCATCAAAGGCGTATCGGTCGACATCGGCGACGGCGAGTTCGTCGTGCTGGTCGGCCCCTCGGGCTGCGGCAAATCCACGCTTCTGCGAATGATCGCAGGTCTCGAGGGCATCACTTCAGGGCAGATTCAGATCGGCAAGCATATCGTCAACGAGCTTGCGCCCAAGGATCGGGATATCGCCATGGTGTTCCAGAATTACGCGCTCTACCCGCACATGACCGTCGCGAAGAACATGGGCTTTTCGTTGCGGCTGAAACGAATGCCAAGGACGGAGATCGACCAGCGGGTCGGCAATGCCGCCAAGATCCTCGGTCTCGAGAGCCTTCTGGAAAGATATCCGAAACAGCTGTCCGGCGGCCAGAGGCAGCGGGTGGCGATGGGGCGGGCAATCGTGCGGGATCCGGCCGTCTTCCTGTTCGACGAGCCTTTGTCGAACCTCGACGCCAAACTCAGGGTGCAGATGCGCTCGGAGATCAAGGAACTGCATCAACGGCTGCAGACGACGACCATCTATGTCACCCATGATCAGATCGAAGCCATGACCATGGCCGACAAGATCGTCGTCATGAAGGATGGGCTGATCGAGCAGTCAGGCTCTCCGCTGGAATTGTACGATCGTCCGAACAACCTTTTCGTTGCCGGCTTCATCGGCTCCCCGGCGATGAATTTCATCGCGGGCAAGATGACGGAAGACGGGTTTCGAACTGCCGACGGCCTGCTGCTGCCGAGCGAGCGACGTCCGCCCGCAGCCGTGACCTACGGCATTCGTCCCGAGCATATCCAGTTGGACCCCGGCGGGATCGAGGTCACGACGGTGGTCGTCGAGCCTACGGGTTCTGAGACGCTGGTCATCGTCCGGCTGGGAACGCAGACGCTGACCTGCGTCTTCCGGGAACGGATCAGGGCGGCACCCGGCGAGGTGCTGAAGATTGCGCCGATCCACGATGCGGTTCACTTGTTCGCCGCAGACGAACAGCGGATCACGTCAGGCGAAGCCGCGCTGAACTGACCCGGCCGATTGCCCCCTCCCCTTCGGCCGGGCTTCGGTCGGGGGCGCGTTTTCCGCGCCCCCGACCCCGAATGCGCTCAAGCTGCGTCGCGATAGGTCCGCGTGTTGGCCTGCGCCCTGCCCAATTCGGTAACCCGGCAGAACGCGGCGATGGTGGAGGAAACCACAGCCGCCGGCCGCACACAGATATTATTCGCCGCGGAATACGATACTGTTCTATCGATCTCGTAGAATCGCCTTGCGCAAGAACGCGCAATGACTGCAGCCAGATATGGGGTGCTTTAGCTGACGGCGTTCCTTTTGCCGAGGAGGGCCGCGCGGATCTGTTCGCTTTTGCTCAACAGGGGAGCGGGAACCGGTGCTGCCTGCTCTGGCGCGTCGGCTTTGCCGGTGATCTGTTTGAGACTCAGGAAACGTTTTTGCGCGACCAGCCGGTCTTCGGGCGACAGTGGCTCGACGGGTTCGCCGTCAAGGCCATGGCGCATGGAATCGGGCTGGGCGCTGGCGAAATAGTAGCGCCGGCAGTGGACATAGGCCGCGGTCGCCCGTCGCAGGGTCGTGACGCCGGCATCGGGCTTCAGGAGCGGACGGAACTCGTTGAAAAGACCGACGGCAAAGGGACGGATCGCATCTCCCGACTTGGCCGGAAGGACGCCGACCGGCCGGATCAACAGCATGTTGATCGCGTTTGCCTTCTCCACGTCGAGCTCGGTTGCCGCAATCGGTCCGCGGCTGATCTTCCAGGGCTTGTCCATGCGTCCTCCATGTAACGTCCATAGCGACCGACTGTGATGGTATCTTGACGGACAGGGCGAGTAACGGAAGTCGCACATCGTCGGTTCCACTGCAAGCCGGTGAGGAGCGGTATGGGAGCCCGTGTGGTGAAATGGCGTTTCCGGGGTCGACATCGCCTGGTGTCATCGGCTGCCGTTGCATCTAATCGTTTTTATCGAGAAATATGCATTGACCTGTCACATCGATTACACTTCATATCCGCGCCCAAGATGGAGTGACCGGCCGCGGGGAGGATATATGCGGGTTTTCTCGAGTATTGACGAGCTGCGCCACACGCTCGATGCACTGAAGCGGCAGGGGCGAACCGTCGGCCTCGTTCCGACGATGGGCTATCTCCATGCCGGTCATATGGAGCTCGTCGCGCGTGCGCGCGCTGAGAACGACATCGTCGTCGTCTCGATTTTCGTCAATCCACTGCAGTTCGCCCCGGCGGAAGACCTCAGCAAATATCCGCGCGATCTGGAACGCGATGCCGCCATGCTGAAACAGGCCGGCGTCAATTTCCTCTTTTCGCCTGGCGTCGAGGACATGTATCCCCGCCCGATGCTGACTGTCGTCGACGTTCCCGATCTCGGCTGCGAACTCGAGGGGGCGGTACGCCCCGGGCATTTTGCCGGCGTCGCCACTGTCGTCTGCAAGCTTTTCAACATCGTGCAGCCGCAGACCGCCTATTTCGGAGAGAAGGATTACCAGCAAGTCGTCATCATCAAGCGCATGGTGGACGATCTGGCCGTGCCGGTGCGGGTAATATCGGTGCCGACGGTCAGGGACGCCGACGGCCTCGCCTTGTCGTCGCGCAACGTCTATCTCAGCGCAGCGGAGCGGCGTGCCGCCGTAATCGTTCCTCAGACCCTCGACGAGGCGGAGCGTCTGGTCGCCGGCGGCCTTACCGATCCGGGGAAGCTCGAGGCCAAGCTCACGGCGTTTCTCAATCGCGAGCCTCTGGCAAAGCCGGAGGTCGTCGCCGTCAGGGATGCCTCGACACTGCAGCCGGTCACGTCGATTGCGGAACCCGTCGTCATCGCACTCTTCGTTCGGGTCGGCTCGACACGGCTTCTCGACAACAGGGTTATCGGTGACAACAGGATTGCCGGGGGCAACAGGGTCGCCGGGGGCAACCGCATTATCGGCGGGCGGAGCTTGCCGGGAAAGGGAGTGGCCAGATGAGCGCCGCCGGAATTCAGAAGCGCCTTACGCCAGCCCGCATCTTGGCGATGAAGGGCGGCAAGCCGATCGTCTGCCTGACCGCCTATACGACGCCGATGGCGCGGCTGCTCGATGAGCATTGCGATCTCCTGCTGGTCGGGGATTCACTCGGCATGGTGCTCTACGGCATGGAGACCACCATCGGCGTCACGCTCGACATGATGATCGCGCACGGCAAGGCGGTGATGCGCGGCGTCGGCAAGGCCTGCGTCGTCGTCGACATGCCGTTCGGCAGTTATCAGGAATCGAAAGAGGTCGCCTTCCGCAATGCCGTCCGAATCCTGCAGGAAACCGGCTGCGATGCCGTCAAGCTGGAGGGCGGCGAGGAGATGGCCGAGACCATCGCCTTTCTGACGAAGCGGGGTGTCCCGGTCATGGGGCATATCGGTCTGATGCCGCAGCAGGTCCAGACCGCAGGTGGCTATCGTTCCGTCGGCCATTCCGAACACGAGACGTCGAAGATCCGGCGCGACGCACACGCCATCGGCGGCTCGGGCGCCTTTGCCGTCGTCATCGAGGGCACGGTGGAGCCGCTCGCCCGCGAGGTAACGGCCGCCATGCACATACCGAGCATCGGTATCGGCGCCTCTTCGGCCTGCGACGGCCAGGTTCTGGTCTCCGACGACATTCTCGGGCTCTTCAACGATTTCACCCCGCGTTTCGTCAAGCGCTACGACGAACTGGGCAAGAGGATCGCGGCGGCCGCCGCTGCTTATGCGGACGAAGTCCGGTCGCGACAGTTTCCGGCAGCCGAGCATACATTCAAGCGGCGGCCCTGAAGCGAGCCGCCCGGCCCATCAGCGGACGATAGACTGTTCGCGCATCGTCTCGGCCGACCGGCGGACCGCCTCGGAAACCTGCAGCAGCTGTTTGGCCATCGGTGTCGAATTGCGCCAGACCATGCCAATCGTGCGCGACGGCTGCGGAGACGGGAATCGGGAAATCGACACACGCGCCGAGCGTGTTTCCACCGGAACGGCCATCTCCGGAATCAAGGTGATGCCGATGCCGGCACTGACCATCTGCACCAGAGTGGAAAGCGAACTGCCTTCCATGACTTCGCGGGGCCGAGCCGCCCCTATCTTGCAGAAAGACAGGGCCTGATCGCGAAAACAGTGGCCTTCCTCGAGCAGCAGCAACCGCATTTCGCGCAGCGCCTCGCGTTCCGGCACCGGTTTGCCCTCGTCCTCATGTCGCCTGACCAGCACGAACTCTTCCTTGAAGAGCTCGAGTTCCGTGAGGGAGGGTTCCGACACCGGCAGCGCAACGATCGCCATATCCAGCTGACCCTGCGCCAGTTCCTGAACCAGCTTCGCCGTCTGCGTCTCGCGCACCTCGATCTGGATGCCGGCGAAGGTCCTGTTCAGGTCGTTGATGATGACAGGCAGCAGATAAGGTGCGATCGTCGGTATGATGCCGATGCGCAGCCGCGTCAGGAAGGAATTGCGCGAGGCGCGCGCCAGCTCCCCAAGCTCGTCGACGGCGCGCAGGATATCGCGGACCCGCAGCGCGAAGGTCTGGCCGAACGGAGTGAGCTTCACCTCGCGCGCACTGCGCTCGAAGAGCTCGTTGCCCAACTCTTGCTCAAGTTCTTTGATCTGCATTGAGAGCGCAGGCTGGGAGATGGCACAGGCGTCGGCAGCACGTCGGAAGCGGCCATCCCTTGCCAGGGCTTCAAAATAACGCAGCTGTTTCAGGGTAAGATTCTTCATAAGCTCAGCTTATCGCAACGATCAGTAAATCCAACTTAAAATTATTAAACGCTTCCGATATGAAGACTGCAGGGGAGAGAGCGGGCGCCGGCTCGGCTCATCTTTTTCGACGGGCAGACAAATCAAGCAATGAAGGAGACGATCATGGACAACCCCACTGACAGCGCAGGCAAATGTCCTGTTGCACATACGCATAAGGCTCCGACTGCCAGGACGAATCGTGACTGGTGGCCGAACCAGCTGAACGTTCAGATTCTTCATCACAATTCCGGCCGCGCCGATCCGTTGGGCCAGGCCTTCGATTATGCCGAAGAGTTCAAGAAGCTCGATCTCGACGGCCTGAAGAAGGATCTTCAAGCACTGATGACGGATTCGCAGGACTGGTGGCCGGCTGATTTCGGTCACTACGGCGGTCTTTTCATCCGCATGGCCTGGCACAGCGCGGGCACCTACCGCATCACCGACGGCCGCGGTGGCGCCGGCCAGGGCCAGCAGCGTTTCGCGCCGCTCAACAGCTGGCCTGATAATGCCAACCTCGACAAGGCCCGCCGCCTGCTCTGGCCGATCAAGCAGAAATACGGCAACCGCATCTCCTGGGCCGACCTTCTGATCCTCACCGGCAACGTCGCGCTCGAATCCATGGGCTTCAAGACCTTCGGTTTCGCCGGCGGCCGCGCCGACGTCTGGGAGCCGGAAGAACTCTACTGGGGTCCTGAAGGCACCTGGCTCGGCGACGAACGCTACAGTGGCGAGCGCGAGCTGGCCGAACCGCTCGGCGCCGTGCAGATGGGCCTCATCTATGTCAACCCCGAAGGCCCGGGCGGCAATTCCGATCCGCTGTCTTCCGCCCGCGACATCCGCGAAACCTTCGCCCGCATGGCGATGAACGACGAAGAGACCGTGGCGCTGATCGCCGGCGGCCACACCTTCGGCAAGACGCATGGCGCCGGCGACCCGTCCCTGATCGGCCCCGAGCCGGAAGGCGGCGCGATCGAGGATCAGGGCCTCGGCTGGAAGAGCTCGTTCGGCACCGGTGTCGGCAAGGATGCCATCACCGCCGGCCTCGAGGTCACCTGGTCGCAGACGCCAACCAAGTGGAGCAACTACTTCTTCGAAAACCTCTTCGCCTTCGAATGGGAACTGACGACGAGCCCGGCCGGCGCGAAGCAGTGGCAGGCCAAGAACGCCGAAGCCTCCATTCCGGATGCCTACGACGCCTCGAAGAGGCACCTGCCGACCATGCTGACGAGCGATCTGGCACTGCGTTTCGATCCGGCCTACGAGAAGATCTCGCGCCGCTTCCTCGAGAATCCAGACCAGTTTGCCGACGCTTTCGCCCGCGCCTGGTTCAAGCTGACCCATCGCGACATGGGACCGAAGGTACGCTATCTCGGCCCGGAAGTTCCGGCCGAAGACCTGATCTGGCAGGATGTGATCCCGGCCGTCGACCATCCGCTCGTCGACGACAAGGACATTGCCGACCTCAAGGAAAAGGTTCTCGCCACCGGCCTCACCGTGCAGGAACTGGTCTCGACCGCCTGGGCGTCAGCCTCGACCTTCCGCGGCTCCGACAAGCGCGGCGGCGCCAATGGCGCGCGCATCCGCCTTGCCCCGCAGAAGGACTGGGACGCCAACCAGCCGGCGCAGCTCGCCAAGGTGCTCGGCGTTCTCGAAGGCATCCAGAAGGACTTCAACGCCGCCCAGACCGGGGCTAAGAAGATCTCGCTCGCCGACCTGATCGTTCTCGCCGGTGCAGCAGGTGTCGAGAAGGCGGCAGCGGCCGGCGGCAACGCCGTCAGCGTGCCCTTCACGCCGGGCCGCATGGATGCCTCCGAAGCCCAGACCGACGCGCATTCCTTCGCAGCGCTCGAGCCGCGTATCGACGGCTTCCGCAACTACGTGAACGACAAGCGCCATCAGTTCATGAAGCCGGAAGAAGCACTCGTCGACCGCGCCCAGCTCCTGACGCTGACCGGACCTGAGATGACCGTCCTCGTCGGCGGTCTGCGCGTCCTGAAGGCAGGCAGCCCCGAGCACGGCGTCTTCACCTCGCGTCCCGAGACGCTGACGAACGACTTCTTCGTCAACCTGCTCGACATGGGCACGCAGTGGGTTCCCCTCGCCGGCAAGGAAGGCGTCTATGAAGGCCGCGACCGCAAGACCGGCGCTGCCAAGTGGACCGGCACCCGCGTCGACCTGATCTTCGGCTCGCACTCGCAGCTTCGCGCCTTCGCCGAAGTCTACGGCCAGGCCGACGCCAAGGGGAAGTTCGTCAGGGACTTCGTCGCCGCTTGGACCAAGGTCATGAATGCCGACCGCTTCGACCTCGTCTGATCGGTAGCATTTTGCCCGGGCGCAGTTTCGGCTGCGCCCAGGCATTTCTCTTTTGGGTCGGTTTGCGCTTCCACTGCAGCCCTTCTTCTCCCTCATCTCTGTGCTCGGGCTCGACCCGAGTGATGTCACGGAGATCCACTGCGCCCAAGTCCTTAGGCGCGCGAGACGTCCTTGCTTTGATTGGAGTCATTCACCGCGCAGACGCGGGGTGGCGCCACATGTGCGTTTTAGCGAGGCAGAATGCCGAAAGGCGAGAGTGACAGCAGATCGGGATCGGTCGTGGCCGTCGCCGTCGCTACCTGGGCATAGCTCATGCTGTAACCGTAGGTGAGGACGCGGTTACCGTCGATCATGAAGAATTGCGCCTCATCCAGGCCGGGCTGCAGGGCACCCGTCACGGTGACGGTCTCGTACATTCTTGTAAGGTGCAAAGGCGCTTGCGGAACGACCCGAACCAGTTGGTTGGGCGGAGGGGAAGGCATGTGGCTGCAGGCTCCGGCCCAAGGCACCAGCATGAATTCGTAGACAAGATCGCCATCCTGGTCGATCGGCAGAACGAAGCCCGTCAATTCGATCGGATGTTCCTCGCCGTGCCAGGCGAGTGTTTCGCCCTGCGGACCGCTCACCGGCTTACCCGACAGCGGCACCGTCGCCTTGGGCTGATCGGCCGGCCGTAAAGCGCTCCAGAAGATAGGCTGCGCAGCAGCGAAGGCGTCAGAAATCGGCCATGCGGAACAAAATGCGAGCGCCGCGAACGTCAGGAGGAAAGGTCTGTGTTTCATCATTGCATCTCCACCGCCGGCCGCTTTGACCACCTTGCCGCTGCCGCGTGGATGCTACTCCCGATCCCGCTTAGCCGTCAAAGCTTCGGGCGCGGATTACTCAGGCTTTGCAAGGAATAAGGAGAGGGCGTGCCGTGGCCACCCTCCGCCGTTTCGTCGCACTGCGATGCCAATTGTTTTGGGGAAACTGGTGCGTCGGGCCGATCTCACAGCTGTGGGGGAGATGACCGGCAGGCCAGGCTCAGGAGACCCCGCATGGGGTATCTCCCTGCCGGACCGGCAAGCCATGAGGCCTTACTTCTCCGGCATCATCGAGGAGTGGTGCGAGGTGATCAGCCAGTTCCCGTCCTTGAACTCATAGGTATAGGTGTAGCGGGCGGGAACCTTCGAGCCGTCCTTCATGGTGAAGGTGTAGGTGCCGAGGTCGACGGCCCAGTTGCAACCGATCTTGATGTCGCGACTGTCGACATGGCCCTTGGGCTCATTCGCCAGGAAGTGTTCGAAATAATCGATCCGTTCGGCCTGGGTCAGGCGAGGTTTGTTCGACAGCGTCGCGAGAAGCACGGAATCTTCGCTGTAGTTCTTGGCGACCTCCTGAGGGCTCAGCGTCGCAAGCGAGGTATTCCAGCGATCGAAGAGCTTGGCGATTTCCGCCTCGCTTGTCGGCGCACAGGCTGCGGTTTCGGCAGCCGCCGCGGCCGACTGGACCTGAACGAAACCGAGAACGAGAGCGGCAGCAATGATGGTACGCATTTGGCTTTCCTATGTGGCGGTTCCGGCGGACATCGCATCGGTCAACCGCATGACCAGCAATTTAAGTATCCTGAGCTGCCGCCTCATCTGCCGGGTGGCTTCGATCCGATCTGCCGAACGGCATAGATGACATTCCCGCCGGAATGACTATCGTGCCGGCGTCATTCATCTTCGGAGCGGTCCTGTTGGGCATGGAGCACGATACAAGTCCGACGCATTCGCCAAACGTTGCGGAATTGCGAGCCCTTTACCGGGCCGCGGAAGCGCGAGCGGCACGTCTGCGTTTCATCATAGAAGTGCAGAACCTGCTCGATGCCGCGGCATTCGAAACGGCTGCCCGGGACGTTCTGTCCCGGCTTGCAGATTTCGCAGGAGCATCGCTCGCCAGGCTCGTTTTCCCCTCATTGCAGGGAGAGGCGCCCGTGCAGCTGACGGTGGGTAAGTCGACGAGCCCGGAAAGCGACACCATCCTGTTTGCCTCTCAGGACGGCTCCGATCTCTGTTTGACGATCATCGGCTCGTCGAAAGCCCGCGCCATCGATGCCGACGACCGGCAGACATTGGAGGTGGTGGCCGGGCAGCTCGCCGACGCCTACAATCTCAATCGGCAGGCAGCGGAAAATCAGGCGCTTCTCGGCGATCTCCAGCGGCAGCGAAGTGAACTCGCGGCCCTTGTGGCCCAGTTGATCCAGGCGCAGGAACAGGAGCGGCAGCGCGTGGCGCTCGATCTTCACGACGGCTCGGCGCAACTGGCCGCCGGCCTCAGCTACCGCCTGCAAGACCTTGCGGCCCGCATCGGCGAGGCGCATGCCCTGAAGCCGGAGATCGACCAGCTCGCTGCATTGGCGCGCCATTCCGTTGCCGATCTCAGGGCCGCTATAGCCGATCTTCGCCCGCCCGAACTCGATGATCTCGGTGTCGCGGCGGCGCTGCGCACGCGTCTCGATGCGATCGACGGTCTCGAAGTGATCGCCGACCTCGATGCCGCCTCCGATCGCTGGCCGACATCGACCGGCATCATCTTCTACCGCGTCGCGCAGGAAGCGATCACCAATGTGATCAAGCACGCCGAGGCAAGCCGGCTAGTCGTGCGTCTCTTCGAGGACGGCATGGGCGAAGCGCATCTCGAAGTGATCGACGATGGCAAAGGCATCGGCGAATTGCGCCATCCCCAGATGCGGGGCGGGCGGCTCGGCATCGTCGGCATGCGTGAACGGCTGGCGCTGCTCGGCGGCCGCATCGAGATCGGGGCCGGATCTTCGGGCGGCACGCATCTCCGCGCCGCAGCCCCTCTTGCGCAGGAGACGCCATCAGAATGACGGCATCGATCCTTGTCGCCGACGATCATGACATCGCCCGCGCCGGCCTTATCGCCATGATCGGCGGCCAGGACGATTTCCATGTCGCCTGGGACGTGCGCGACGGCGTCGAGGCGGTGGAGGCCGCAGCTCAGCACAAGCCGGATCTGGCACTCCTCGACATCCGCATGCCGCGTATGGACGGCCTTGCCGCGACGAGGGAGATCCGGCGCGTGTCGCCCGGCACGCGCGTCATGATCATCACGATGCATGACAGCCTGGATTATCTGGAAGCGGCGATCGAAGCCGGCGCCACCGGCTACCTGCTCAAGGATGCCAGCCGGGAAGACATTCTCCGGACGATCCGGCGCGTCCTTCAGGGCGACGCCTTCTTCGACGGTCCGCTGGTCGCCAAGCTGCTGCGCCGCGCCGCCACCAAGCCGCAGACCAACAGCAGCGCCCTGGAGACGCTGACGATCCGGGAGCGCGAAGTCTTGGCGAAAGTGGCCGAGGGCCTGACCAACAAGGAAATCGCCAGGGCGCTGAAGATTTCGCCTGGCACCGTGAAGATCCATGTCGAGCGCATCATCAGCAAGCTGGATGCCGGGGACCGAACGCAGGCCGCAGTCATGGCCGTTCGCGGCGGGCTCGTTGAAACGTCGAAAGAGCAGCAATGACCGCGACCACGACAGGGAACGGGATGACGTGGCGCTTCGCCGACCTTCCGCTCAGAGCAAAGGGCATCGTCATCATCACGGTGCCGCTGGCGCTGCTGCTGGCGGCGCTTGTCTCGGTCTTCGTGGCCGACCGGCAAAGCCGGATTGCTGAGGATCAGGTGCGGGTGACGCTGGAGATCCAATCGGGCATTCAGGAGATCCACGCCTCGATCGCCGAAGCCGCCACCGCGATGCGCGGTTATCTGCTGACCGGCAGAAGTGATTTTCTCGATCCTTTCGACCGCGCCGAGGATAGGCTGCCCGTCGTGCTCGACGAGGTCGGCCGCCGATTGCGGGATTGGGAGCAAAAGATGCGCCTCGACCGCATCCGCGCCTTGGTCGACGCGAAAGTCGACCGTCTCCAACTCCTGAAACAGGCCGATACCCTGCGCGCCGGCGGACGCGAGGACCTTGCGGCCAAGCTCATCGAGGGCAAGCAGGTCCTCGATGAGCTGAGACAGGAGATCGACGCGATGAGCCGGCGGGAGGCGGATCTGCTTCACTCGAGAACCGAGGCCGCGGACCGGGTTCGCACTCTGTCGCGAAGCCTGATGATCGCCGCCGGCTTTCTTGGTTTTGCCGGCGCGCTCGTCGCCGTCTTCCTGTTTTCGGCAAGCATCGTGCGCCGTGTGCATGCGCTGAAAGCCGAGGCGCATCGGCTGTCGCAAGGCGAGGTCGTGACGGTGGCGGACCCCTTCCGCGATGAACTGGGGAGCCTCGGACAGGCGCTCGAAGATGCGAGCGTCCTTCTGAAAAGACGCGAGGCCGATCTGACCGAGAGCGAGGAGCGCTTTCGGCAATTGGTCGAAGGCGTCAGCGACTATGGCATCTTCGGGCTCGATACGACAGGGCGGGTGGTGAGTTGGAATGCCGGCGCCGAGCGGATCACCGGTTATGGCGCCGAGGAGATCGTCGGGCAGCATTTTTCCCGCTTCTATCCCTCTCAAACCAGGGATACATGTCCGGCAGAAGAGCTTGCCAAAGCAACCCGTCATGGGCGCACCGAAGCGGAAGGCTGGCGCGTGCGCAAGGACGGGGCGCAATTCTGGTCGCACGTCGTCGTGACCGCGCTCCATGACGAGGCGGGCCGGTTGCGCGGCTTTTCCAAGATCACGCGTGACATTACCGAGCGCAAGCAAATCGAAGAGGCCCTGCTTGCCGCGCGCGAGGATGCGATCCGCGCGAGCAATGCCAAGAGCGAATTCCTGTCGCGCATGAGCCACGAACTGCGCACGCCGCTGAATTCCGTGCTCGGTTTCGCGCAGCTTCTGGAAATGGACGTCACCGATGCCGAGTCCGGGGAAAGCGTCGCGCAGATCTTGAGGGCCGGCCGGCATCTGCTCAGCCTCATCGACGAGGTTCTCGACATGGCGAGGATCGAGGCCGGGCGCATGGATCTCGCGGTCGAAGCACAGCCCGTCGCCGAGGTGATCGATGAGGCCGTGTCGCTTGCAAGACCGCTCTGCGGCAAGCAGCAGATCACGATCGAGGTCGTCGAGCCGGCCGAGCCGGATCTTTCGGTGCTCGCCGACCGACGGCGGCTGCTGCAGGTGTTCCTCAACCTTCTCTCCAATGCGGTGAAATACAATCGCCCCCAAGGAAGCGTGACCGTCAGCCACCGCGCGATGGATGGCGGCCATATCCGCATCGAAGTCAGCGATACCGGTCCCGGCATTCCGGCTGAACGCCTCTCCCGGCTGTTCACGCCATTCGATCGGCTGGGAGCGGAACGGATGAGCCAGGAGGGAACCGGTCTCGGACTGGCGCTGTCGAAACATCTGACGGATGCCATGGGCGGAACGCTCGGCTTCAGCAACCGGGAAGGCGGCGCCACGTTCCATATCGATCTGCCGCGCGTGCCGGCGTCGGTAGAGGCAAGGCAGGCTGCGATGCGAAGCCCACCTTAATGGCATCGCCTTTGATTTGGTCGCGCTGCTTGATATCAGTTCGGCATCGCTTCAACGAAATATTGGGTCCATGACAGATTCCACCGATATCGTGCGAGGATCGACAATCCTGATCGTCGACGACGAGCCCGCCAATGTCTCGCTGCTGGAGCGCATCCTCAAGCGCGAAGGCTTTACCGCGCTGATCAGCACCACCGAACCGCGCGAGGCCTTGCGGCTTTTCCGCGAACATCCTGTCGATCTCGTTCTTCTCGATCTGATGATGCCCGATCTCGACGGCTTCGCCCTGCTGGAGACCTTTGCGAGGCTCATTCCCGAAAACAGCTATCTGCCGATCCTGGTGCTCACTGCGGATGCGACCCTGCCGACGCGCAGACGGGCGCTTTCGCTCGGTGCGAAGGATTTTCTGACGAAGCCCTTCGATGCGATCGAGGCGGTGCTGCGCATCTTCAACCTTCTCGAAACACGTATCCTGACACTGGAACTCGCCAAACACGGACTGGCGACGCCGAAATCGGAGCGTCCCCGGATTGATTGATCGGGATCGATTGATGGTGCCAGTTATCTTGGCGTATGGGCGTCAGGCATTGGCGAATGTTGACCGAGCAGCGCAGCGGAAATCGGCAGCAATGAGACGGCTGAACCAGGCGCATGGCGCCAATGACGGGGCCGGCCGCAAGCCGGCCCCCTAGAATTCAGAACATCGTGTTCTTGTTGGCAGCCTCGCTCGGAACCGCCTGGATCACGTCCCAGTGCTCGACGATCTTGCCGTCCTTGACGCGGAAAATATCGACGATGGCCTGGCCGCGGTCGTCGACGCCGTTCGTCGCATGCACATGCAGCCAGACGAGATCGCCATCGGCGGCGCTACGGACGATCTCCGCCTTCGATTGGGCATTGTCCTTGAAGAAGCCGGAGAAGAAGGAAATCAAAGGTTTCTTGCCGTCGGGAACCTGCGGATTGTGCTGCCGGTAGTCGTCGGCGACAACCGAGGCGGCTTCCAGATCGTGTTTGTTGAAGAAGCGGTCGTAGAACTCCACCACCAGCTTCCGGTTGGATTCCTCGACCTTCAAATCCCGCGAGGCCGATTCAGCAAAAGCGCCGGCCGGCGCGGCGACGCCCGCCAGAATGACGAGTGCGAAAAGCGATTTCCCGAGTGTCATGTATCAAGCTCCTTGGTATGGATCGGCGATATGGTCTAGAAAGCAGACTATGAGAGCTGGTCTATGAAACCTCGACATGTCGAGCAAGGAGGCAGGTTTTGGTGGCAAGGTCAGCCGATAGTGACCGAGGAGGCAGCATGTCCAGGGAAACGGACGAGCCGAAACAGCGGCCTGGGGCGGGATGCCCGATCAGAGGCGTGCTCGATCGTATCGGCGATCAATGGAGCCTGCTCACCCTCGAGGCGTTGGAAGACGAGAAGAAGCGTTTCAACCAGCTGCTGCGTGAGATCGGGGACATCTCGAAACAGATGCTCTCCAAGACGTTGAGGCATCTGGAGCAGGACGGCTTCATCAGGCGCACCGTCTATCCGGAGGTGCCGCCGCGCGTGGAATATGAGCTGACGGAGCTGGGGCAATCCTTTCTCATCCCCATGAAAGCCCTGATCGGATGGGCTGAGCAGAACCATACGGCAATCAAGAGCGCGCGGCAGCGATACGAAACCCCTTAGCGGGGAAATCCTGTCAGGCGAGCAGAACCTTTCCGCCGGTCCGGAACGGAAGGGCGGATTGCAGCGCCTGGCCGACCTTTTCCAGAGGAAACACCTCCCGCACCTCGGTCGCGATGATCTTCGAGGCGATCTGCGCCGCGATCTCGGAATAGGCGCGCTGGACGTCGCTCATCGCTTCGGAATGGACCCATTCCCGCAGATGACAATAGGAAAAGACGATATCGGGATGGGAGGCCCAGAAGGAAGCTGGGATGCTCTGGCCCGAAAGCAGGCCGTAATGCACGAAATGCCCGCCCGGCCTCAGCGCATCGGCGAGGAGGGAGGCGCGCGCGCCGCCGACGCAATCGAGCACCGCGTCGAGCCCATGTCGACCGGTGAGACCGGCAGCGAGGTCGCTGTCCGCCCTGTCGACGATGACCGTCTCGAGGCGGCCGCGCAGGCGCGAGAGCGAGGCTTCGCTGCGAACGATCGCCACCGGCTCCACGCCCGCGGCATTGGCGAGCCCGATCAAGATCGATCCGATCGAAGAGGCGGCAGCATTGATGGCGATGCGCATGCCGGGCTTCAGCCCGATCTTGACGTGCAGCATCAGCCAGGCCGTCATCGGGTTGACGTAGCTGGTCGCCGCTTCGAAATCGGTGAGTTCATCCGGAATACGAAGGCACCAGCCGGGATCGGTATCCTTGAATTCCTGCCATCCGCCGGCGCTGCGCACCGGCAGCACACGTGTTCCCGGGGAAAGTCCATGAACCTCTTCACCGCACTGTTCGACCACCCCGAATGCCTCGAAGCCCGGAATGAAAGGCAATGTCGTGCGTCCGGCATAGGCCCCTGATATGGTGATGATATCGGAGGGATTGATCGACCGCGCCAGCAGACGCACCCGGACCTGGTCGCGCCGCAGCGGCGTCAGTGCGGCCCGCTCGATCTCGACGACGTCTTGAGCCGGCCCGAATTTTCGCACGACCGCCTGATATTGCATTGCATCCCCCACACACTCCCGGTTAGATCACGCCTTCGAATTTGGGTGATCGAATGAGTGTTGACGACAGGCCTTTAGCATCCTTCCGGGTCTCGATGCGAGACATCGACATTTATGGCCATGTCCACAATTCCGTCTATCTCGATTATTGCGAGGATGCGGTTGTCGAGTTCCTGCGGCACCGGCAAATTCTCAGCCATTTCCGCCATACCTCCTCCGGCGTTGCCTATCACGTGAAGAAGGCGGAGATCACCTTCCACAACCCGATCGACGTCGATGACGTCGTCGAAGCGAAGGTCAGCATCGAGAAAATCGGGCGATCGAGCATCTCATTTGCAATCGAACTCTTTCGCCAGCGCGACGGCGCCCATTGCGCATCGGCTTGCCTCGTCTGGGTATGCGTCAGTCTTTCCGACAGCCGCCCGACACCAATACCGGACGCGACCAAAACCGCTTTGTCTCTGGGTTAGTCGCCGATCAATCAAGCCCAGTGGGTATTTATGCCGATCCATGCGCAGCTTCTTCGACATGCAACGGAGACACCGGACAAGCCGGCGCTGGTGATTGACGGGCATTCCCTGAGCTACGGCGAGCTTTATTCCCGCGCCAAGGCAATCTATCGGTTTCTCCAGAAGCTCCCCCGCTCGAACCGCCGCATGCTCGATCTACCCGGTGTGGACAAACTTGCCGCTCTCAGCCTCGGCAACCATATCGGCTTTGCCGAATATTTCGCAGCTGCTACCGCCTTCCCGACTGCTTGCGCGGTGATCGATCCGATGATGCCGCCGGAAAGGATCGAACGCATTGTCGAGCGCCTGGCGCCGGACGTGCTTGTTGTTGACGATGCTGCAGGCCCAAGCGCCGAAATCGGCCGCAGGTTCGGCATACCGGTGATCACGGCCAGCGCGGAGCCCTTCGACCTCGCCGCGACGGGAGACGACCTGCCTGTCGAAACCGACGGAATCTTCCTGATCGGTTTTACCTCGGGCACCACCGCCGAGCCGAAAGCCTATTATCGCTCACGCGAGCAGTGGCGCCGAAGCCTCGACCGGGGGCGCGTCGTTTTCCAACTGGAAGACGCACCCTCCACCATGTGCCCGGGAGCCCTCGCGCATGGGCTGGCGCTCTACGCCTTGGTCGAAGCCTTGGATGCCGGGGCGACCTTCCATTCGGTCAGGAAATGGGAACCCGGCACGGTCGCGCGTATTCTCTCCTCCGCGCAGATAGAACGGCTGGTTGCCGTGCCGACGCATATAGCGGGCATCGCGCGGGCCTGGTCGACGGAGCCCGCTTTGACATCGCTGCGCGACGTGCTGACCGCCGGCGCAAAACTCGACGTGAACGGCGTCGACTCCATGCGCCGCCTCTTTCCGAAGGCGCGCATTCGCGAATATTACGGCGCCTCCGAGATCGGCTTCATGACGGTCTCGACCCTCGTTGGCGGCGCATTCGATTTTCCGATCGACCGGGTTGGACAAGCCTATCCCGGCGTCGAAATCTCCATTCGTGATCCGAATGAAAACGACGTCGGGAGCGACGTGCCGGGCACCATTTTCGTCAGAAGCGACCTGATCGCCGATGGCTATCTCTGGGGCGACGACGGTCAGGCGTTCCGGGTCACGGAAGCCGGAGCGACGGTCGGAGATCTCGGCGAACTCGATGCAAACGGCATGTTGCGGGTGATCGGCCGGGCGGGCGGCATGATGATATCAGGCGGCAACAACGTTTATCCTGCCGAAGTCGAGAGCGCGTTGAAAGCCTGCCCAGGGGTCGAAGATGCCGTTGTCTTCGCGCTACCGGACGCCTATCTGGGTCAGCGGATCATTGCTGTCGTCTCGGGAGAGATGAAGGACGCGAAAATCCTGGCCGATCATTGCGCGCGAGAGCTCGCCAGGTACAAGATCCCCAAGCAATTCTACCATATCGGAACCTGGCCGATGACGAGCAGCGGCAAGATCTCGAGGGGGCAAGTGGAGACATCAGTGGTTTCTGGAGGCGATCTTGTCTTACGCCTATCAGCCTGACGAGGATTGGCAGCCGGTCGTGGTTGCCGCTTACCGCACCCCGATCGGCCGGGCTTTCGGATCGCTTGCGACCGTCGCGGCGGAAGACCTGCTTGCGCCGATCATCCGTCGCATTGTTGCCGAAACGGGAATTGCGCCCGAAACCATAGACGACGTGCTGGTCGGCAATGCCGCAGGCGGCGGCGGAAACATCGCGCGGCTGGCAGCCCTCACCGCCGGCCTGCCCATGGTGGTTCCGGGTATGACGATCGACCGGCAATGCGGCTCGGGCCTGGAAGCGATCATCATGGCAGCCCGGCTGATCCAGGCGAAAGCGGGCTCGTGTTTTCTGGCCGGCGGCGTGGAGAGCGTCAGCACCGCGCCATGGCGCGTCGAAAGACCAAAGGCGAATGGGGCGCTGCCGCGCTTTTACGGCCGCGCCCGGTTTTCGCCTGAAACGATCGGCGACCCGGAAATGGGAATTGCCGCCGAAAACGTCGCACGTCAGTTCGGCATATCGCGCCAGCGACAGGATGAATTCGCCCTGCGCAGCCACCGGCTCGCCGTGCAGGCGGCCGAGGCGGGCATCTTTCGACCCGAGATCGTTGAAATTTCCACCAGCCACGGCCTGATAGAACGGGACGAGTGCCCCCGCGCCGCGACATCTCCTGAGGCGCTTGCAAACCTCCGGCCAGTCTTCCTGCCGGATGGTTCGGTGACGGCAGGCAATGCCTGTCCGCTGAACGACGGCGCCTGCCTGGTGCTTGTCATGAGCCGCGGAATGGCAAGAAGCATGGGCATCGACGAGGGCCTGGCCTTCATCGACAGTGCCGCTGCCGGTGTGGATCCCAATCTGCTCGGCATCGGGCCGGTCGCCTCGACCAGGAAACTCATGCAGCGTCAGCCCGGGCTCTTGCTCGCGGGCATCGATGCCATCGAATTCAACGAGGCCTTCGCGGCCCAGGTTCTGGCGTCGCTGGATCAGCTCGAAATCCCGGCCGACGCGGTCAACAGGAACGGCGGCGCCATTGCCTTGGGCCATCCATTCGGGGCCTCCGGCGCCGTCCTCGTGACCCGTCTATACAGCCAGATGATCCGCGACACCGGGGGAACCTTGATGACAGGCGCGACCGGGCTTGCGATGATCGGTATTGGCGGCGGCATCGGACTGACTGCCATGTTTGAGGCTGTCGAGCTTTCTTGAACCCAAGGGCCAACAGCGTCCGGCGCGAGACCATACGACGGTATTGCCTGCCCTTACCCTTGAACCAATCGACTACAGCCCCGCTCGTATCATAGCCTCCATTTGCTCGGGAACGACATGTCTGTCGATGGAGCGGATGAGGAGCAAAGCATGTCGGAATCAGATACGAATATCCTCGCCGGTGAAGCTTACTTTTCTCACACGCGACCGGAAGCGATCTCCCTCAGTGCAAATCCTGCGGATGCGATACTCGGCATCGTCCACGACTTGGGTAACCTGATCCAGGTCGCCACCTCCGCGCTGAACATGATGTCGCGCAGTCCCGACATCGAGATGGGCTCGACAATGGTGCCGGTCTTCGCCAGCGCCAGGATCTCGCTTCAGCGGGCGGGAACGCTCGTTCAGCAGACGATGCGCCTTGCGAGTGACGGCAATGCCGCGGCCGAGCCAATCGACATCCGGGCTTGCCTGATGGAAATCGAAGCCCTGGCGAGAGCCACCTGGGACCGCGATATCGCGTTCGAGATATATGCGAGCGAGACGCTTCCCATGCTCAGATGCAGCCGCGTGGGGTTGCAAAGCGCCATCATGAACCTGCTGCTCAACGCGCGCGACGCCATGCCGGATGGCGGTGTGATTTCGATCGCAGCCGCCGCCATCGACGGCGAAGGCGAAGGCGCCGGGATCGAATTGCGGATTTCGGACAACGGTCTCGGGATGACAGAGGATGTGCTGCACCGGGCGACCGATCCCTTCTTCACGACGAAAGCATCGGGGCTTGGAGGCTTCGGCCTGCCGATGGTCAAACGCTTCGCCCAGGAAGCACGGGGAAATCTCCATCTGGAAAGCGAGCCAGGCCGAGGCACGGTCGTGACGTTGCGATTGCCCGTCTAACGCTGATCCATCACTTTATTCCGGCAGATCCCGGCGAGTTGAAAAGAAACCAGTCAATAGCCGGACGAAGTCTTTCGCCCGGCTCATTCGTCGTTCAGCTGCTATCAGGCGGCGGCGCGTTTGTGATCCGCCGGATGCTGTAGCCGGAAGCCGATCGCCAGTCTATTCCAGGCATTGATCATCGCGACGCCGATCGAAAGCGCCAGAAACTCGTCATCCGAGAAGTTGGCGTGCGCCTCTTCATAAATATCATCCGGCGCATGGCTTTTGGCGATCTCGGTGAGAGCCTCGGCCCAGGCGAGCGCGGCCCGCTCCCGAGTGGTGAAGAGCTGCGACTCCCGCCAGGCGTTCAGAAGCAGCAGCCGGTCGTCCGTTTCGCCGAGCTTCAGCGCGTCCTGGCGGTGCATATGCAGGCAGTGAGCGCATCCGTTCATTTGGGACACGCGCACTTTGACGAGCTCGAGCAGCTTCGGATCGAAGCTCTTGGCAATCCAGGCTTCAACCGCCACGAGGCCATCGATGCCGCTATTTCTATAAGCCATGAAGTTCAGACGCTTGATCATTCTTGTCTCCATCGTGAGAAGATTGATGGTGCAAGCCAAGGTTTGCAGGCCAGTGAATACGCCTTGCCCTCCAGGTCGGCTATCTGCCCCGACGGTAAGTTCGGCCGATGCCTGTCGACGTGACACGTTCCTCCATTTCGGCCGGATGCATGGACCGCAGAGCCAGCTGCCCTACTGCGTTCGCATAGGGTGACAGCGACCGAGGGAGAATGGTTTGGGACTGCGATCAGGCGCATTCTCCAATCCATCGGTTTACCGGCCGCACCGGAGATCTTGCGTGCGACGGCGCCGACGAAGTCGCTTCGCTCATCGAGGACGCGGTGGGCATGCCGAACCACTGCCTGCTCACCTTCAAGTCACCAGAGGATAATCCTCGCCAAGGACAAGGAGACTACCCATGAAAATCGTCGTTATCGGCGGCACTGGCCTGATCGGCTCGAAGACCGTGGAAAGATTGCGCAACAAAGGGCACGAGGTGTTGGCGGCTTCGCCGAATTCGGGCGTCGACACGATCACCGGCAAAGGCCTGACGGAAGCGCTCGCAGGAGCACAGGTGGTGCTCGATCTCGCAAACTCGCCCTCGTTCGAGGACAAGGCCGTTCTGGAATTCTTCCAGACCTCGGGCCGCAATCTGCTCAAGGCAGGGGCTGCCGCCGGCGTAAAGCATCACATCGCCCTGTCGATCGTCGGCATGGAGCGGCTGCAGGGCAGCGGCTATATGCGCGCCAAGATGGCCCAGGAAGAGCTGATCAAGAGCTCCGGGCTACCCTACACCATCGTGCACTCCACACAGTTCCATGAATTCATGGCTGGCATCGCTCAGTCGAACACCGTCGGCCAGGCGGCGCATCTGTCGCCGGCCTATCTGCAGCCGATTGCCTCTGACGACGTTGCTGACGTCATGGCCGAGGTGGCGCTCGCCCCACCCGTCAACGGCACGATCGAAATCGGCGGGCCGGAGAAAATTCGCCTTACCGACATCGTAACGCGTCTGTTCAAGGCGACGAACGATCCGCGCCAGGTGATCGCCGATCCGCACGCCCGCTACTTCGGCGTGGAGCTCGAGGACAATTCGCTCGTGACCGGCCCCAAGGCGCGGCTCGGCCGGATCCGCTTCGACGACTGGCTCAGCCGTCAGCCGGCCCAGAAAAAGAGCGCCTGATACCGGGCGTCCGACCCATTCCCATCAACGTAGGAGACCAGACATGCTCACCAAAATGATCTCGGCGGCGGCGCTCGCCGTTGTCCTTACTGCCGGCACTCAGGCTCACGCGGCAGGCGGCGACGCGAAGGTAAGCGTCGTTTACGACCAGAAGCTCCCCAATGTTCCCGGCAAAAGCGTGCGGGCGGTGCTTGTCGAATATGGGCCAGGCGGCTCCTCGCCCGGCCATACGCATCCGGCTTCGGCCTTCATCTATGCCACCGTTCTCGAAGGAGCGATCACCAGCAAGGTGAATGACGGGCCGGAAAAAGTCTACAAGGCCGGCGAAAGCTTTCCCGAATTTCCCGGCGATCATCACAGCGTCAGCAAAAACGCCAGCAAGACAAAGCCGGCGCGCCTGCTTGCGGTCTTCGTGCTGAACACCGACGAGACGGAGCTGACGATCGACGACAAGTGACGCCATGCGTGATGCCCGGCGGCGCCGGGCATCACTTCCTCGCCGTGTCTCAGGCCGCCTGCAGCGCCAGTTCCAGGTCGGCAATCAGATCATCCGGATGCTCGATGCCGATCGACAGGCGGATCGTCGATTCCAACACACCGATGCGCTGGCGGACATCGGCAGGCACACCGGAATGCGTCATGGCGGCCGGATGGCTCGCAAGCGATTCCGTGCCGCCGAGGCTGACCGCGAGCTTGAAGATCTGTAGCGCGTTCAGGAATTTGAACGAAGCGGGCTGACCGCCGCGAATATCGAAAGAGAAGGTGGAGCCGGCGCCGGTGCATTGCGCCCTGAAGGTCCGGCCGGCCGGCGATTCCGGATCGTGGTAGGGCAGGTAGTGGACCCTCTCAACCTTCGGATGATCACGCAGAAAATCGGCAACGGCCCGCGCGTTGCTGTTTGCCCGCTCCATGCGCAGCTGCAACGTCTCCAGCGAACGGCCGAGCATCCAGCAGGAATGTGGATCGAGCTGCGTGCCGATCGCGCCGCGCAGAGCCTTGATCTGCTTGATCACTGCCTTGCGACCAAGAACGGCGCCGGCGATCAGATCGGAATGACCGCCGACATATTTGGTCAGCGAATAGAGCGAGATATCGGCGCCGTGCTCGATCGGCCGCTGGAAGACCGGTCCGAGCAGGGTATTGTCGCAGACGATGATCGGCATATGGCCCTGTCTTGCATCGATCATGTCGGCCACCCGCCGGATCATCGCGACATCGACCAGGCTGTTGGTCGGATTGGCAGGCGTCTCGATCAGGATGACGGAGACGCGGCCTTTGCCCATCGCCTCTTCCGCCGCCTTCTGCACCGATCCTTCGCTGACGCCGTCGGCAAATCCAACGGCGGCGGTGCCGAGGTTGAGGAAGGTCTTCGCCAGCAATGTTTCCGTTCCCCCATAGAGCGGTTGCGAATGCAAGATCGCATCGCCAGGCCGGACGAAGGCAAGCAGAGTGGTGGCGATCGCCGCCATGCCGGATGAAAACAGCACGCCGCTTTCCGTCCGTTCGTAGACGGCAAGCCTGTCCTCGACGATCTCGCTGTTCGGATGGTTGAAACGCGAGTAGACGAGGCCGGCCCCTTTCCCCTCGGGCGGCTCGCGGCGGCCCGACACATAATCGAAGAAGTCGCGGCCATCCTCCGCGGTATTGAACACGAAGGTGGAGGTGAGGAACACCGGCGGCTTGACCGCCCCTTCCGAGAGTTCCGGATCGTAGCCGTAGTTCAGCATCTGTGTTTCGGGATGCAGGGCATGATTGCCGATATGGGTTTTGGAAGGATGCGGGGCGGTCATCATCGTCTCCTGTTTCGGGACTGCAGAAACGGCAGAATACATCAAAACCATATGAGAGGAGCAATCATCGCGGTCAGCTCATGGTCTCGCCCAGAGTGTCCGCGACATAAGCGCCACGCGCTCCCATCGGCCGCGGCGTGCCCGTCGTCGTGTCCTTTGCGGTCTGATGCTCCAGTTCGGCGTTAAGCTCCCCTCCGACGATAAGAATGACGACGGAAAGCCAGATCCAGATGAGGAAACCGATCAGCGCGCCGAGCGTGCCGTATGTCGCGTTGTAATTGGCAAAATGATCCAGATAGAAGGAGAAAACGAGGGACATGGCAGCCCAGGCGACCGTGGTCAGAACCGCGCCCCACGTCATCCACCGGAGCCTGGCAGGCTCGCGGCTGGGGCCGAAGCGGTAGACTGATGTGACCGCCACCGCGACGACCAGCAGAAGCAGCGGCCATCGCATGAGAAGCGCCATATGCTCCTTGAATTGATCGAGCCAGAGATAGGAGAGTACCACCGGCATGACCCCGACGAGCACCACCATGACCACCATCAAAAGCATCGCGCACAAGGTGAAGCAGAGACCTATCAGGTTCAACCGGACAAGCCCCCGTTTCTCCTCCTCCTCATAGGCGACGTTCATCGCGTCGAAGATCGCCAGCGTGCCGCTATGAGTGCTCCACAGGGCGATGCCGAGACCGACGAAGAAGGTGATGCCGAGCGTGGCGTCGCGCCGGTTGACGAGTTCCTTGATCTGGTCGGCAAGAAGATCGAACGCGCCGGGCGGCAAAAGCACGGCCAATTCGCGAAGGTGTTCGGATATGGTGATCGGATCGGCAACCAGCCCGTAAAGAGAGACCAAGGCCGCCATGGCTGGAAACAGCGCCAGCAACAGATAAAAGGTCACGCCCGCCGCAATCAACGTCACTCGGTCGGCGAGGACTTCGTGGAAGACACGCCAGAACACGTCGCGTAGACCGCTGAGAGGAATGGCCTCGGGCACACTGGCACTGCGGCCATGATCGTCACCCCGATGGCCGGTATTCGCAGACCGGGCGACCGAACTGCGCTCTTTTGCCTGCATCAAGACAAGCGCGCCGATCCCCGCGGCCATCACTGTCGCGGCAATGGAGAGCCTCTTGAGGTGAAGCACATCGGGCATGAGGATGTTCTCCGGTCTGGTGCTGACATAACGCAGGCCGCCGCTAAAGGATGCAAGCCGTTGCTTTCCTACGGACATTTGATGCGGGGGCGACGTCAGTCTGTTCCCAGGCGGGTCAGGCTGCGGGGGAATGGACACGAAAGCGGGAGCAATTCGGAAATCCATAAGTCATTGATATCACTTCAATCACATAAGACTACGGAAGCAAAATCGGACTTTGGTTTCGTTACCGCGTTGCCGGCTGCCTGTCTGACAGGCTGCCAACTGGGGTTTCTTGGCGGCCACGAGGCCATAGATTGGCGCTCGGCTCACATCGGGAGCGCAATTTGGATCCACAATCCACTCCCCACCATCCCGATTCCGGCACCTTTCGGCGACCGGCATCCGCAGATGAAGCGTTGATTACAAGCCTGGGAAAAGAATAGCGCCGGCGACGATGGCCTGCAATGGCCGCTTGCGTTTTCACCCGACAAATATCGGCTCAGAGCATCCACGACCGATTGCTTTCGCCCGACACAGCTCACGACCAGGCGTCGTCGAGACCGAGACGCTGCCTGCTCATGGACACGATCTCGAAGGCCTCGTTGTCGCGTACCAGATTGTCGGCAATCGACGGAATACGCCCAGCGATCGACGAACACGCAAGCATCTGCGTAGCAAGAAGGCGAAGCCAGCTGCCACTCCGGATGGCGACCAGTTCGCAGCCTGGCGTCATTCAGCCATCGGCGCCCCGACCGTCGCCGGCGGCGCTGCTCCGGCAGTTCAGTATCAGGCGCCTCGTGGACACCCCTTTCGCACGGCGCAGGATCATCTCGAGGTATAGTGGCCGGGATTGACGCAGGTCTTCCCCAGACTGCCTGAGAGCAAGGGACTTCCCCATCAATACGCGCACCACTGTCGGGCGCTGCTCCATCTGCCATGGCGGCGCGGCCTTAGCGCCACGTATGCCTATCCCACGAGAATGAACCGGAGGCCGCCGTTTTTCACACATGCGTTCGGCTCGCCACCGCGGGCAAATCGCTGAACGTCGCCGTAGCTTCATGTGCGCCAAGGATCTGACGATCGTGAGGTCAGTGGCCACTCACTCGCAACGGACGCGCCCCGAAGCTCTCGTCCGCGAACTGCCGATCCTGCGGGATGGAAGGATGCCCTCCCCTGCCCCGCAATCCTTCCACTCGATCACATAAGGACCCGACTGAAGATGACAGCTGCGCCGCCGGACCGGATCGCACCGAGACGGCAGCTTCAATGGCGGGACGGCAATCCCTGCGCCCGGACAACTGCCTGATGGACCCCGTTGTCCGCGGACTACGGGATGATCAACGTGATTCCAATCAGGTCATTTGCGCGAACGGCGCCACAGCAACTGATGGCGCGACCGAGGAGATCCCCCTGATGTCACCTTGCCAGCCGGCATCCTGGACGCGCAGCACCATGACCGCCGTGGCGGCGCTGCCAGCCATCGCAGAGCAGCGGCTTCTCGCGCCTTGTCGAACAGCTTCGTGAATGGGCGCAAAGAATTTCGTAGGGATCGGACCAGCCGGCAGATCTGCCCGCTCGTTCCACCAGGAACGGAATGCAGCACATTGGAAAAGCCGCGCAGCTGCCGACGCAGTGATTTCTCTCGCCGAAAGCTTCTACGGATGATCGTTGGTTGGTTCGGCGACGAGGCGGAATCGAAGTCATTCCACCGCGCGGTGGGAAGCCACTGGATCAATTAACAACACTTGCCTGTCGCCTTCGGGAGATCGACCACCCGCTGCGGACCCGGTCAACTCCGTGGATCAGGCGAGCCGATGGCCAGACCCACTTCGGGTCCTGCGGGCCTTTAGCCCCGGACAGCGGTCGCATGTCGTGGCGACGGACCCATTAGCCTGCCACCTCGCTGCACATCGGCCAGCTCTGAGGTCTCCAATACGCCAGCAGGCACTCTTTCTCAGGGGCACAGATCAAGGCCGAAGCGAAAGTGGCTTGATGACAGCGGCAGCATCCGCATGCGGTGGAAGCCGATGAGCCGGTCCCTGCCGCAAATGACCAGTGTAAGGTGGTCAGTTTGGCGACCGCTTGTCGAATATTCGATCAATGCACCCATCAGCTGGACGGCGATGCGTAAGGTCACGCGCTCGACCGAGCGAAAGGCCCAACCAAGACAGACCAAGAGAGGATCCTCATCGTCGACCACCGAGCCGCCCTCACCTTCGCGCACCCCGGCGCTTGAGGCGCAGCAATGCGATCACTGATGTTCTCACCGATCGTTTCACCCCGGACCGAGCCGACCTCCGTCGTCTCACAGCGAAGCGCAGCCCTTCCTCCGGCATCGCACCTCGGCTGGTTGTCCGCGGACAACACCATGCCAGCCCCATCACCTGCGAGAAAAGCTGCACCTGCCCGACCGCCTTCGTCCGCAGCGTGATCCACATAAAGATCGGCGCAACCGCCAGGCTTGAATTTGCCGCATTGCGGCACTACCTCGTGACGGACTGAAGCGCTTAACCCCTCCGAGCAGCTTCGGTCCGACGGACAGCATCTCTCCTCCCCGGCTGTCGGTCACAATCGAAGCCCGGCGCATCTCTCCCGCGCCGGGCTTTTGTCGTTTTGACCGCCTTCCGTCGCCGGCGAGCCAGCAACGCTTCCTAATTTCTCCATTCTTGTGGACGCTCCTCAAGCGATAGGCCATGAACCTGCGAAGCCGGCGGAAGCGACTTAGCACCCGTCGCCTGCTGATCTTCACTGGCATCTGAACGCCGCCTTCCCAGAGGAGCCTCGAATGCCGCGGCGAGACCGCGCACGCTCGGATCGGCCAGCAGCTCGTGCGCGGACGCGCCGTATCCAGATCCTTGCGGACCAGAGCAATCCCGCTTCGTCCTCCGCGGACACGGCCGTGGCTCGGACACCTCGGCGCACTTGGCCAATCTCAAAGGCACCGGCAGTAAAATCTCACCGGCAAGCATTCCGGCCCCAGGGCAGGGGAGACCGTGACGCGCCTGCACTCAGCTTAGGGAGGGTGAGTCGGACGTCGTCACTCCAAGCTTTGTCATCACCCATGCCGTCCTGGGCAGAGTGTTTGGGTGTGGCGATACCATTGCCGGCCAGAAGTGTGACCGGCTGATTGCGCCGCCGAAGGGCAGGGCGGCGTCGAGGGCGTTTATCTCCCGGCACGGCGATGTGCTGCATCGCTCCCATTCCTCACGAAGATGGAGCGGTCGACTCGGGCGGAACGGATGTTTCAAACGTCGTCATAACAAAGCGCCCATTGGTCGCCGATATACCAGCAGCGTCCGAGACGCGGATCCGCCTTCCACAGCAGGCTTTTGACGAACTCAATACCGCCGCGCTTGAACGCGGCCGTCAGCGCTTCGATTTCGTTCTCGTCGATCGTCAACCCGCCCTCGGCGCAGACGAAATAAGCCGTGCTGATCCACCGCGCCGCAAATCCATTCGTGCCGCGCTCGATGCGAAGCGCGGCGCCGTGGGATGCGTGACGGCCGCCATCCGACGGTCGGCCCTGGCGCGGCACGCCAAGCGGCAGCACTAGGCGCCCTCCAGGCCGCAGCCCTTCGATCCAGGATGCCGCGGGACGCGCGACGGCGAAATTCACATAGATCGCATCCACCTCTTGCTGCGGCCATTGAGTGCCATCGGCGATGATGACGCTGACATTGGCTCGGTCGGCAAGCGCCGTTTGAGCGTGGCCGGCCAGATCGGCGTCCATCTCGACGGCATAGACATGACCGGCAGCACCGACCAGCTCCGCGAGGATGGCGCTATAATAGCCGGTGCCGGCACCGATATGGACGATACGATCACCGACCTTGACGTCCAGTTCGCCCAGGAGCCGGGCATGCAGTGAGGGACTGCCGTTGTTGACGCCCTTGTCGGGCTGCAGGGCGAATAACACATCCTGATAGGCCAGAACCAAATCGGAGGAGGGGAGGGGGCGATATCCGCCACCCAGATTGGCGATCTGCCATGGCGGAGCACCGAGAAATTTCTCGCGTGGCACAGCGGCAAAGGCAGCTTCGATCCGCGGGTTCGTCGTCCCGGCGGTAGCCGCCACCTGATGGGCATAAGCGCGGCGGATCACCGCAAGGTCGTCGGCCGTGAACATTGCACTGGGCATGGGCAAATCTCCGGACATGGCTCTGATCTGTTCTGTTTTAGGTCTTTGCGGCGCCAGATCCATCACTAGCGATATTGGACCCCTAGCGATAGCATGAGGGAGGCACTTCCATCCCATTCCGCAGTAGCGGAAATAATTGTCTAATTAGGTTCATTATAGCGATCAATTAATCATATTTTCAGTGAACTGCAGAGATGCGGGATATTTATGCGCCGTCGCCGAACTGGGTACGTGGGGCAGATTTGGTGGCGGTGCCGATTCATAGGGCAACGGTGGTGGCACAGCCGAGCCGAAGCGGGCCCGGGCGTTCAGTTCCGAGCGAGAATGATCGCCGACAGGGGCGGAACCGGTTGGCCGACGTTGCCGATACCAAGCCGGTCACCGAGGTAGTGGTAGAAGGACAGCCCAAGCTTCTGGCAGGTCTTCATGAGACCAAGCATGACGTCGCGCGCGACACGGCCTTGTCCATACCGGAGGAGCGAAACGGCGGGCGCGGCGGCAGGTTCTTCAACCGGGCGATCTCGTCGCGCAGCAGCTGATTGTCGAATTTCAAGCGGGTGTTCTCAAGCCGAAGGTTGGCGTTTTCCTCGCGCAGCTGAATGTTGCCGGCCTCAAGTTTCGCGAGCCGGGCTTCCGCCTGCTGCGACCGCTCCAGCAAGCCCGTCACCAGACTGCGCAACGCATTCAGCGACAGCGTATCGGCATGCTCGGGCGAGGGGAGCCGTTTCTTTGCCATCCCCGGAGCGAATCATGATTTGCCCAAGCAGGAGAATCCCCAAGCAATCAATCAAGTCTCAAAACGCCGGGTTATGCACACTTCTATGCTCGCTTACCGAAACGCTGCCACCGATTTTGCCCCACGTACCCGAACTGGCCGTAGAGACAAATGCGGTTGATGGTCGCTCTGCGCTTTTATTTATCGGTCAATCCGGGGTAGGGGAGACAATGAGGGACCTTTGGGACCTCCGCCTTCGCCATCTCCCGTCGAAACCCTTTCGGACCGCCGCGCAGTAGGGATGCTCGATCCGGGCCAGCGTATATCCGCATGGCGCCCTTAGATCATATACTCCGGTTCGCACAAGGTTTGGTCCATGGTGATACCCGGCAGGTTGAAGTGACGCCTGCCCACCTGCTTTGCCGGAATACCGGCGACCGATGTGTAATCGGAAACGGCATTCACGACCACGCTGCCTGCACCCACCTTGGCGCCGACGCCAATTTCGATATTGCCGAGGATCTTGGCTCCCGCTCCGATCAGAGCGCCGCGCCGCACCTTCGGGTGCCGGTCACCGGTTTCCTTACCCGTTCCTCCCAATGTGACGTTCTGGAGGATCGATACATCGTCTTCGACGACAGCCGTCTCGCCGATGACCAGGCCGCTCCCATGATCGAGCATGATGCTCCGGCCCATCTTTGCGGCGGGATGAATGTCGACGCCAAAAACTTCGGAAATGCGGCTTTGAATATGGCGCGCCAAATGGAGGCGGTCATGGTGCCATAGCCAGTGGGCGACGCGTTGGCCCTGCAGAGCCACAAAGCCTTTGAAATACAGGAATGGCGTCAGGATTTCCGTGTTCGACGGATCACGCTCCTTGATTGCCGTCAGGTCCGCCGCGGCATCGGCGACAATATTGCGATTGCCGATGAACGCCTGGGCAATCACCGCCAGCAGCTCGTCATGGTCGAGGTCGTGATTGGCCAGTTTGATCGCGACCCGCTGGGCCAGCGCCTGGGCGAAACTCGCATGATAAAGCACGGCGGAATTCATGGCGCGCGTGAGTGCTGCATCCTTGGCCGAAGCATTGACGGCCTCCGCGCAAAGAGCCTCCCATATGGCGGCAACCTGAGGCGAGGGGGAAGGCTCGGTCGACAGATTGCTCAAGCTGACCAGTGGAACCGTCATAGCACCTTCCTTCTACAGGCGAACGTCGTGACGTCCGGCATGAGGTTAGGTGAATCCGGCCCTCGATAGATGGTCTATAATTACGTGGATCTTCGCAGCAGCTCCAAAATTCCTCTCTTTTTTCGTGAGAAACGGGAAATTATTTCCAAGTCGCCGCATCACCCGTCACCGGTGCTCCGGAAGGCTTGAAGCGAGCAGCCGCAAGGAAGCCAAGGCTCGCCAGACGCCAAAGCCGGGCCGTCATCACTTGAAGTCGAATAGTGCTTGCGTTCCGGATATAAATTTCTATGGTTTTAGTAGAGAATTATGCAGCCGGTCGGTTCTGATGGATACCGAACGGAGCGATCCAACGCAGAAGGAGCCGAAGAATGACTCTTCTCTCGTCACGTTCTTCGAATTCGGAGAGCCGAGATGCCGACCATCTCGCAAGGATTGCGATCATCGGCCGGGGCTTTACCGGGATCATGACCGCAATCGCTCTTTTCAAGAGAGTCGATCGGCCCTTCCATCTGGTGATGTTCGATCCGCGCGCGAAGATCGATATCGGCGAGGGCATCAGTCAGCCCGCATCGACGGTGCTGACCAGCCGCGTTCGCGACCTTTCCGTCGATCCCGGACTCCCGGACGATTTTCGCCGCTGGCTGGAAACGAATGACACATGGCGCGATCGACTGATCTCGGATCCTGCCGGTCTCGAACACGCCTTTGTACCCGGAGATATTTTCAGCACCTATGTGTATAAACGCTTTTCCGAAGCCCTGACGCTTCGGCCTGATGTGATCGTCCAGTTTGGCTCGGATGCGGTCACGGCGATCGACAGGCATCTGGACGGGGGATATTCCGTTTGCCTTGGAGGAGAGCAACGAACCCGCTTCGATGTCGTGTTTCTCGCGACCGGTTACGGCATGCGGGACAATACAGACGTGGCGCCTGCCGGCGGAGTGCGAAGCGCCGTCGTGATCGGCGGCGGCATCCACGCGGTCGACAGGGCGCTCGGCTTGCTGGCGGATGCCAAGATTTCCCATGTCACGTTGATCTCGGAATCGGGCTTCCTGCCTCAGTCGCATGCTCCCGCCGCCGTCGGAGCTGTTGTCACCGACCAACCCATGCCGGGGACGCTGCGCGGCGCGTTCCGTTTCCTGCGTGAGGCCGCCAGCAAAGCCGATCTGGAAGGTTCGGGATGGCAAGGCATTATGAACGGCTTTCGTTCACGTGCGCGCGATCTTTGGGCGGGATTGACGCCGGAAGAGCGAGCGCGGTTCAAACGCCACGTGAAGGCCATTTACGACAGCCATCGCAACCGCTTGCCGCCGGAGCACTATCAGCGCCTGCACCATGCGATCGCCAGCGGCGCGATCGCCGTCAGGAAGGGCAAAGTGAATTGCATCGCCACCAACGGCGTGCTGTTTTCAGCGCCGACCGGGCTCGAGGTCCTTCCCGCGGATCTGACGATAGACTGCCGGTTCCGGCCGTCCGGGACCGATAGCCCGCTGGTTCGCTCGCTTATCGTTGCAGGCCTTGCAACGCGGGACGAACTGGAGATCGGTATCGTCGTCGACGAATGCGGGCGGACCAAGGCGAGCGCGTTGCACGGGCTGTTTGCGATGGGGCCGCTCGGCCTGGGCAGCCTTCCGGATATCGATCTGGTGCCTCAGATCGTCTTGCAGAGCCATGCGGCTGCGTCGTTGCTCAACAGCTGGATCGGCGAAACGGCCAAAGCGCGGCACGTCGCCAAAACCTTTGGCGACGCGTGAACGTTATCTGCGTCAGGCCGTTCGCGATGCCTGGATGGCTGTCGGTGACGCAAGCGGCGGCAGCTCCGGATTGGAGCGGAAATCCTCTCCGACATAATCGGTGTCGATTGGCATCATAGAGCGCGTTGACGATCTCGATGAACTCGGCGGCGCTCATAGCATTCCTCCGGCTCGGCAGCATCTTTCCAAAATCAACGTGCCTTGCGAGCGGCAGCGGCGTGGATTCATCGGGGGAAGGGCCGGAGCTTCCGGGCCAGCTCGATCTAGCCGCGACCATATGGCGAGAAGGCGCAAGGCAGCCGGATCGCGAGGCGCCGGCTCCAAGGGCTGCATCTTCGACCTCCTTCAACCCTAAAATGAGACCCGCCAATGACCGCCAAGTCGCAGGCGGCAAGGTCATGGCGGTGAACCTCTGAAACAAGAGGGAAATGCTGCACTGCCGAAAAAATCGCCACGCGCGCCACTGCGCGTTTTTTCGGCATGCCCCATTGACAATTTCTCCTTGATGGCACTTGATAAGTCCATCCAATAAAATAGACATGTGTCCGGTATATTGGATTAACTGGAAACATCCATCAAGGGGAACGCCATGACCATTTCCTTTCGCACCGGCGTGCTGTCGCTGATCGCTGCCGCCCTGTTGTCCACGCCTGCGCTGGCTGAAGGCAGCAAGCTCGATGAAGTACTGGCCCGCGGCCACCTCGTCCTCGGCACGGGCAGCACCAACGCGCCCTGGCACTTCAAGAGCGCCGACGACAAGCTTCAGGGCTTCGACGTCGACATGGGCCATATCATCGCCAAGGCTCTCTTCGGCGATCCTGAAAAGATCGAGTATGTGAACCAGTCCTCAGACGCCCGCATCCCGAACATCACCACTGACAAGGTCGACATCACCTGCCAGTTCATGACCGTTACCGGCGAGCGCGCCCAGCAGGTTGCCTTCACCATTCCTTATTATCGCGAAGGCGTGGGCCTGATGCTGAAAGCGGACGGAAAATATGCCGATTACGCCGCCCTCAAGGCCGCCGGCTCCTCCGTCACCATCTCCGTCCTTCAGAACGTCTATGCCGAGGCCATGGTGCATGCGGCCTTGCCGGAGGCGACCGTCGACCAGTACGAATCCGTCGACCTGATCTACCAGGCGCTGGAGTCGGGACGTGCCGATGCAGTCGCCACCGACCAGTCGTCGCTCGCCTGGTACATGACGCAGAATCCGGGCCGCTATAAGGATGCCGGCTACGGCTGGAACCCGCAGACCTATGCCTGCGCCGTCAAGCGCGGCGATCAGGATTGGCTGAACTTCGTCAACACCGCCCTGCACGAAGCCATGACCGGCGTTGAGTTCGACTTTTACGCCAAGTCCTTCAAGACCTGGTTCGGCAAGGATCTAACGCCGCCGCAGATCGGCTTTCCCGTCGAGTTCAAGTAACATCCATGCGGAGCGGGACTTGCTCCCGCTCCGCTCGATTAAAGAGTGAGAGTGTGACGTCGTCCGAAAACTGTTCGCACTTCTCGGCATCATGCTCTGATCTGAAAGGGCAGCCCGTATGGGTTACACTTTGAATTTCTCGGCCGTCTGGCGCAATTTCGATTTTCTTTTGAGCGGGCTTGCGCTCAGTCTCGGCCTCGCGGTGATCTCGATCCTGATCGGAGCCGTGATCGGTCTCGTCGTGGCCTTCGCACTGACCTCCAAGAGCCGCTTTGCGGTCGTGCCGGCCCGCGCCTATGTCACTGTCATTCGCAACCTGCCGATTCTCGTCCTGGTGCTTTTCGCCTTTTTTGCGCTGCCGCAGATGGGCCTGCGCCTTGACAAGATAAAAAGCTTCGTCCTGGTTCTATCCCTCTATTCCGGCGCCTATCTGGCCGAGGTGTTCCGCGCCGGACTGCTGTCGATTCCCAGAGGACTGACGGAAGCGGGCCTTGCCATCGGCCTGACGGGCATGCAGATCCGCAGTTCCATCATCGCGCCGCTGATGCTGCGCAACGTGCTGCCATCGCTGTCTTCGACGATCATCTCGCTCTTCAAGGACACCTCGCTCGCCGCCGCCATCGCCGTGCCGGAACTGACCTTTGCCGCCCGCAAGATCAATGTCGAGAGTTTCCGCGTCATCGAAACCTGGATGGTCACATCGGCCCTCTATGTCGCGACCTGTTTCCTCATCGCCGCCGTGATGCGTTTCGTCGAACGCCGTCTGGCCCTGCCGAGATAGACCCTGATGTCCCACACCTTTCTCGAACAACTCTGGATTGCTCGCTACGTCATCATGAACGGCATCGGCGTGACCGTGTCGATCTCGCTGCTGGCCATCCTCGCGGGCTCCGTGCTCGGCGTTTTCGTCGGCTTGGCGCTCGTCTACGGCGGCGTCATTTTGCGTCTGGTCGTGCGCGCCTATACCGATATCATCCGCGGCACGCCTGTGCTCGTGCTGGTGCTGGCGAGCTATTATGTCTCCGCCGCCGTCGGCCTCGATCTCGGGCCGTTCTCGGCAGGCGTGCTCGCCCTTGCTATCTTCTGCTCCTCCCATGTCGGCGAAATCGTCCGTGGAGCGCTTCAGGCGATCCCCAAGGGACAGACTGAAGCCGCCAAGGCGATCGGCCTGACCTTTACCCAGTCCTTCACCTCGGTGCTGTGGCCGCAGGCCATGCGCCAGTGCCTGCCGGCCTGGGTGAATACGGCGGCCGAGATGGTGAAGGCCTCGACGCTGCTCTCCGTCATCGGCGTCGCGGAGCTTCTCCTGCGCACGCAGGAAATCATCTCCCGCAATTTCATGAGCCTCCAGTTCTATTTCCTGGCTGGCGGTCTCTATTTCATCATCAACTATGGCATCGAGCACTTCGGCAAATATGTCGAGCGCAAGACCGCCCTGCCGTCCTGAGGAGTTCCCCCGATGGCCAAGACCATTCTCGACATCAAGGGTCTGCGCAAGACTTACGGCATCCACGAAGTCCTCAAAGGCGTCGATTGCGCCGTGGAGGAAGGCGAAGTCATTTCCATCATCGGCTCGTCCGGCTCCGGAAAGACCACCCTGCTGCGCTGCATCAACATGCTGGAGGAATTCCAGGGCGGCACGATCAGCCTCGATGGCGAGGAGATCGGCTACCGCGCAGAAGGGACAACGCGACGACGCAAGAGCGAGAAGGAGATTGCACGACAGCGCGCGCTGACCGGCATGGCGTTTCAGCAGTTCAATCTCTTCCCGCATATGAGCGCCGCCGAAAACGTCATGCTCGGCCTCGTCAAGGTCAAGAAAATGACGAAGCCGGACGCTCGCGCCATCGCGGAGAAATGGCTCGATCGTGTCGGCCTTGCCGCCCGCGCGAACCATTATCCCGGACAGCTTTCCGGCGGCCAGCAGCAGCGTGTCGCGATCGCCCGCGCCATCGCCATGTCGCCCAGGCTGATGCTGTTCGATGAGGTGACCTCGGCACTCGATCCGGAACTGGTGGGCGAAGTGCTGCAGGTCATCAAGGGGCTTGCCGCCGACGGCATGACCATGCTGCTCGTCACCCATGAGATGCGCTTTGCCTATGACGTTTCGTCACGCGTCATCTTCATGAACCAGGGCGTCATCTGCGAGGAAGGCAATCCGAAGGAGATGTTCGTGCATCCGAAGACCGAACGGCTCGCGGAATTCCTCAAGACCTCGAGTTTCAACTAGAGCAATATTCAGCAAAAGTGCGTAGCGGTTTTGCGTTCGGAATTGCGTGAAAACAAAGAGATAGAGCATTTCCACGGAAATGCTCTAATGCATGTCGCCCAAAAGTGCGCAGCGGTTTGGGACAACGATTTGCATAAACAAAACTTAAAGATCCCGCGGCGCTCCGCTCTGCGGATCGTCACGGGCGCTCGGTCCAAGGATCGACAAGCTCGATCCCAAAGCCCTCGAAATCCTTGATATTGCGGGCGGCGAGGGTGAGATCGTGAGCAATCGCGGTGGCGGCAATCAGGCCGCCCATTGACGACAAGCCGCGTCCGCTTCGCTTTGCGAACCCCATCAAGTCGCCACAGGCTATCGCAACCGGCTCGTCCACAGGGATGACGCGCTGCTCGAAGCGCTGCGGCAGGTCTTGGGTAAGCCATTCGGCCAGCGCGTCGCGCTTCCGGCCGCTTGCCATCAGTGCACCGCCACGCCGGATCTCCGCGATCGACACGACGCTGATGAACGAGCGATCCTCGTCGAGGCTGTCCAGCCATTGTAAGGCATGTGTATCGGGACGCGGCCTTGTCACCTCGGAAAGTACATTCGTGGCCGGCAGAAGTCTCACAGCTGGAGATCCCGCGGTTCGTCGCGCTGCCGTTCGGGATCCAGATCGGCGCCACGCAAAGGCGATTGCATCAGAAACTCTGCAAGGGTTCCCTTGCGCGCGGTCTTCCGCTGCCATTCCTCGGCCGAACCGGTCTTGCCGCAAGCAGCTTTTCGAGAGGAAGGGGCTTTGTGGGCTTTGGGCGGCCGGCGCCGATCCGGATTGACAACGAGTTGCCGGCACTCGCTCAATTTACGTTCAGTCTGCATTCCCAGGGTGCAAATTCCAGGCGCCGAATCCGAGATATCCTGGAAATCCTGAACGCAGAATTTTGGCACGCGCTTTGCTTTCTGTCTTGTATGCAAGATAGCCAGACATCCGAGACCACGCAGAAGACCATCGAGGAAACAATCGTTTCCGGGATTCTGTCAGCCAAGATCCGGCCCGGTACGCGGCTCAGCGAAAACCAGCTGGCAACCCTTTTCGGCGTGTCCCGCACCCGCGTTCGCGAAGCCATGATGCGCCTGGAAACACGCGGCATCGTACATGTCAGTCCGAGACGGGGCTGGTTCGTCGTCGAGCCGTCTGCCGAAGAGGCGATCGCGGTCTATGAGGCGCGGCGCGTCATCGAGGCCGGATTGCTGCGCAGCATGCGCGTGCTGACAGACGAGGGACATAAAGCACTCGACGCGCATTTGAACGAGGAAAAAAGCGCCATGGCTGCCGGCGACCGCCAGCGCCTGACCTATTTGATGGGCGATTTTCACATCCGCATCGCAGAATTGAGCGGGAACGCCATCATCGTCGACATCCTGCGCGATCTCACCGCGAGGACGATCCTCATTTCGATGCTCTATCAGTCTGAATTTCATGCGACACAGTCTCACGACGGGCATTGCCGCATCTTCGAAGCGATGCAGGCGGGCGATTTCGGCAGAGCTGCGGAGCTCTCCGTCGAACATCTCGACGAAGTGGAAATGGGCCTCGACCTCACCGCGCGTCCGGATCCGCTCTCGGAACTGCGCAATTCCCTGTCCCTTCCTCCCAGGACCGTACCCCCAACCGTCAGACCCAAAAAATCACAACTTCAAAGGAGCAATTGAAACATGCTGACAAGACGAGTCTTCTTCGCAATCGCGACCCTGGCTGCAACCTTCGGCTTCGGCTCGGCGTCCTACGCCGATGCTCTCGCCGACATTACGGCGCGCGGGACGCTGCGTGTCGCCGTCCCGCAGGATTTCCCGCCCTTCGGTAGCGTCGGCACCGATATGGCGCCGATGGGCTACGATATCGATGTGGCCAATCTCATTGCCGAAAAGCTGGGCGTCAAGACCGAACTCGTGCCGGTCACCAGCGCCAACCGCGTCCCCTATCTGCAGACGAACAAAGTCGATCTGGTCATATCAAGCCTCGGCAAGAATGCGGAGCGCGAAAAGGTGATCGATTTCTCGACAGCCTATGCCCCCTTCTTCAACGGCGTGTTCGCGCCGGCCGATCTTTCGATCGCCAAGGCGGAGGATCTTGCGGGCAAGAGCATCGGCGTCACGCGTGGCGCCGTGGAGGACCTCGAACTGACGAAGATTGCGCCGGCCGATGCGACGATCAAGCGCTACGAGGACAATAACGGCACCATCTCCGCCTTCCTGTCCGGCCAGGTCGACACCATCGCCACCGGCAACGTCGTGGCCGCTGCGATCCTCGCCAAAAATCCCCCCAAGCGCCCTGAGCTGAAGTTCCTCATCAAGAATTCGCCCTGCTACATCGGCCTCAACAAGGAGCAGGCGGCGCTTCTGGAGAAGGTGAACGGCATTATCGCCGCCGCCAAAACCGACGGATCGCTCAACGCCATATCGCAGAAGTGGCTCGGCGCTGATCTCCCGTCGGATCTCTAAGGACCCGGTCTTACCAACGTCATCCCGCGCCCGCACGCGGGATGACGTGACGCTCGGTCACCGCAAGAGGGGACAATTCCTTGAGCTATCATTTCGAATTTGGCTGGCTGCTGCAATATTACCCTGAGATCATCAAGGGCATACTGGTCACCCTGGAGCTTATCGCGATCGGCGGCGTGCTCGGCATTGCCCTCGGCATCTTCTGCGCCTGGGTGCGCGCACTCGGCCCAGCCTGGCTGAAACCTGTCGTTGCGACCTATGTCGAACTGATCCGCAACACGCCCTTTCTGATCCAACTCTTTTTCATCTTTTTTGGTCTGCCGTCGCTCGGCCTCCAGCTTCCCGAACTGACGGCCGCCAATCTCGCGATGGTCATCAACCTCGGCGCCTATAGCTGCGAAATTATCCGTGCGGGCATCCAGGCGACCCCGAAGGGCCAGTTCGAGGCAGGCGAGAGCCTGGCCATGACGCGCTTCGAAACCTTCCGCCATGTCGTTCTCGTGCCGTCACTGCAGCGCATCTGGCCGGCGCTATCGTCGCAAGTCGTCATCGTCATGCTCGGCTCATCGGTCGTGTCGCAGATCGCCGCCGAGGATCTGACCTTTGCGGCGAACTTCATACAATCACGAACCTTCCGCGCCTTCGAGGCCTACATCGTCTCGACATCAATCTATCTCCTCCTGGCAATCCTGCTCCGGCAGCTGCTGGGAGTGGTCGGCGGGTTCATTTTCCCGAGGAGGGCGGCACGATGATCGAGTTCACACTCTGGGACATCCTGCGCAACCTGCTGCTCGCCACCCGCTGGACGATCCTGCTTTCGCTCGTCTCGTTCATCGGCGGCAGCGTGGTCGGACTGGGGCTGCTGTTCCTGCGCATCAGCAAGCGCAAGGCATTCAGGGCAATCGCGAAATATTATATCGAGCTCTTCCAGGGCACGCCGCTGCTGATGCAGCTCTTCATCGCCTTTTTCGGCCTCGGCCTCTTCGGGATCGACGTGCCGGCCTGGCTTGCCGCAGGTTTGGCGCTCATCCTGTGGAGTGCTGCCTTCCTCGCCGAGATCTGGCGCGGCTGCGTCGAAGCGGTCGCCAAGGGGCAATGGGAAGCCTCCGCCAGCCTTGGCATGGGACGGCTGCAGCAGATGCGCTACGTCATCTTGCCCCAGGCGCTGAGGGTCGCCATACCGCCCACGGTCGGTTTCTCCGTTCAAATCGTCAAGGGTACGGCGCTGACCTCGATCATCGGCTTCGTCGAACTGTCGAAAGCCGGCACCGTGGTCACCAATGCCACCTTCCAGCCCTTCACCGTCTACGGGCTCGTCGCCCTCATCTATTTCGCCCTCTGCTGGCCTTTGTCGAAAAGCAGCCAGATCCTGGAAAGGAAGCTCAATGTCGCTCATCGAAATCACTGAAGTCCGCAAGAGCTATGGAACCACCGAGGTGCTGAAGGGCATCAATCTCGATGTCGAGGCTGGCGAAGTCATCGCCATTATCGGCAAGAGCGGCTCGGGGAAATCGACCCTGCTTCGCTGCATCAATGGCCTGGAGACCATCACCGACGGCTCGATCTCCGTGGCCGGCGCGCAGCTCCTCGATGACGAAGTGCATCTGAAGGCCTTGCGCCTCAAGGTCGGCATGATCTTTCAGCAGTTCAACCTCTTCCCGCACCTGACGGTCGGCGGCAACGTCATGCTGTCGCAGACCGTGGTCAAGAAGACCCCGAAGGCCGAAGCCGAAGCCACCGCCCGCAAGATGCTGGAGCGGGTGGGGCTGGGCCACAGGTTCGACGCCTATCCGGACGAGCTCTCGGGTGGCCAGCAGCAGCGCGTCGCCATCGCCCGCGCGCTCGCCATGCAGCCGGCAGCCCTTCTCTGTGACGAAATCACTTCCGCGCTGGATCCGGAACTGGTCGCCGAAGTTCTGGCCGTCGTGCGCGAGCTTGCCGCCGAGGGCATGACACTGCTGATGGTAACCCACGAGATGAAGTTCGCCCGCGACGTCTGCAACCGTGTCGTCTTCATGCATCAGGGCCGGGTCCACGAAGCAGGCCGGCCGGAGGAAGTCTTCGCCAATCCGCAGACGGCAGAGCTGAAGCAGTTCCTCGGCGTCAGTTAAGAAACGACGCCACGCTCTCGCTTATGCCGGCCGGCGTCGTGCGGCCGGCAGGATGAGAACGCACTGAGCCACTAGCGCAGCTCTTCATCCAGTTCCGCGTCGACGGCATCCAGAGCCGAAAAGGGCAGCATTTCTCCGCGCCGGGATTCCTCTTCCGCCCGCAACAGCGAGCATATGGCATAGCGGCCATCTTCTTCGCGTGCCATATCTTCGCGAATAAGGGCGTCCAGATATTCGCTCGGCATCGTGTACTGGCTCTTCCCGTTGGCGCGCATATCGACAAGGCGATTCTCATGACCATTCCTTCCAGCGTCTATTCAATGCCCGGAACGTGTTTTTTCGATCTGGCTCCTGTCGCGGGCGGCGAGCCCTATCGCATATTCCTGTCCATTCCGGCAGAGAGACCACCAGCGGAAGGATGGCCGCTTCTCGTGTTGACCGACGGCAACGCCACTTTCCCCTTCGCGGTCGCCAGCTTGGTCACGCAGGCACCTTATCCCACGGGAACGAATGTCGGCTGGGGGGTGATCGCGGCGATCGGCTACCCCTGCGACGCGCCCTATGATCCGCTCCGCCGTTCTTGGGATCTCGGGCCTCCGCCGGTCAAATCCTATCCGCCCTTCGTTGAGGGCGGTCCGCCGGTTGTCATCGGAGGGACCGGCAAGCTGCTCGATTTCATCGAGCACGAGCTTATACCGCGGATTGCGGAGATGGCGATCCTGGATCCGACGCGCCGATCGCTTTTCGGACATTCCTTCGGCGGCCTCTTTACTCTCTATGGCCTGTTCGAGCGTCCAAGTCTGTTTGCCAATTGGATTGCCGCCAGCCCAACCATCTATTGGGAGAACAGTGAAATTCTCAAGAATGAGGCGAACCGCCAAGTCATACCGGGAAAGGCATCCTTCCTGCATTTGTCCGCCGGAGAACACGAAGGCGATGAGCTGGCACCCTTCCAGTACCGGAACGAGGATGCCGCGACACGTCTGGAGAAGAGGAAGATCGAGCGGACCGTCCTCCTGGCGCGGGAGATGGCGGAGCGATTAAACGGCACCGCCGACGGATTGCGTACCGAATTCGAGCTGTATGCCGGCGAGACCCATATGTCGGTTCTTGCGGCGGCCGTCAATCGCGCGGTGAGCATTGCGTTCGCCGTCCAGGATTTGGCCGACAGATAACGCTCTCTGCAAAGGCTTCATCGGCGAAATGGCCTCCCCTCGGGAGTTGGTGGGGGCACTCCATATTGACAGAATCAGAGCAATAACACATCGAAGAAATGGCAAAAAATCTGGCAGGGGACTGGGTAATGGATAGTCTAATAACGCTGATGACGGACCCTGCAGTGCGGGCACGCGTCGACAATGAATGGGATAAGCTGGAGACAGATTTTGCCGCAGCTTATGCCGCGATGCCAGTCAAGTACATGTCCCGAACAGAATTGTCCTTTCATTCCTACGTGAAGCTTTTGGGATTTCTCAGTATCGACGTGGCCTCACTCGAGGGAGACATCGTTGAGATCGGCGTCTGGAAAGGCAAGTCTCTCGCCTTTATGCAAAGGCTTTCGTCGCCTTCGACAAAACTCGTTGGAATCGATCCATTCGAATTGCCAGGGCAACTTCAAGAAGTCGATTATTTTCGCAATGTTCTTTATAGAACCTGCATTTTGGTAAGAGGCTACTCGCAAAATGCCATCGAGCGCACGCTTCAGGCCACCAAACGGTTCAAGATTTTGCATATCGATGGCGGTCATGCGAGCGAGAATGTATGGGCAGATTTCCTTCTTTATGAGCGATTTGTCGTACCTGGTGGGTATATCGTCTTCGACGACTATGGCGATTTTGCCCATTCACCAGAAGTAGGACCCGCCGTAGATAGAATAGGTGCAGCGGGCCTTTTCGAAAATTATGATGTTTTGGGTCAATTGCCGGAGTACGAGAGCAGCTATGTCCTGCGAAAGCGAAAGGGCGAGTGAAATTCCCCGCTTCTCGAACGCCGGCGAGCATTCTGTCTTTACCCTCAGCCAGCTTTCGTGAGCTGCCTAAGACGCCCTAACACTTTCAATCCTCGCATCGGCCCGAAAATCGATTCCGATTTTCGGGCCGATGCGCTGGTAGGCGCACCATTGCAATCCATGACATCGACGGTTATCGCATTTTCGGTATAGCTGACGGCACTCCGGAAGCATGAGTTCGTTTGCTTTGATAAGCCGTTGTTCTCGTTCTCAATGAGAGCCACACTGGCTGGTGAAACCAGCCTATAGGCGCCTTTGCAGCGCAAGTTGGGCGGGGTTTCTGCGCAAGCCTGCGGCAGGGTTGGCTTGCTAAGTCGCAGTACGCCTTCACTTCGCGAGTCAGATCCATGAACATTGCTTATCCAGGATCGTGCTGCCGCATATGCTGAATTTAGCTGTCAGACAGGAGTAAGAACATTGGGATTCATGTTGAACGCGGAAGCGCTGAAGGATTATCAGCCAAATCGATATCCTTTCCTGATGATCGACTGCGTCACCGATGTCGAGCCAGGTAAATATGCAAAGGGCTACAAGAACCTCTCCAACAACGAGTGGTATTTTCCCATTCACTTTCCCGGCCGTCCGAACATGCCCGGCGCGCTGCAGCTTGAGGCGATGGCGCAGATGCTCACCGTCGCGATCACCACGCAGGAAGGGCTGAAGGGGATGGTCACACATGCGCTTCAGCACACGGTGCGGTTTCGCAAGGAAGTTCTGCCGGGAGAGTGCCTGCAGATCGAGGCTTACGTGGACAGCTGGCGACGCGGCATATGTAAGGGTCACGCGACGGGCTATACCAACGGCACGATCGCTTGCGAGGCCGATATGTTGATTACGATACCGGAAATCCTAGAGCAGTTTCTTCCGAAATAATGGACCGTTTCCACTTCATCATTGTCGGAGCCGGGGCCGCGGGAGCGGCAGCGGCCTGGCGGTTGACGTCGAAGGGATATCGGGTGCTGTGCCTTGACCGCGGCCCGCGGATGGAGCCCTCCAGTTACCCATCCACAGGCCCGGACTGGGAGATCCGAAAGAGGGCGGAGTTCAATCCAGCAATTGCAGAACGGCAGAACCGTTTCGATTACCCGGTTGACGACGCAGATTCCCCGATTGCGGTATGCAACTTCAACGCTGTTGGTGGTTCAACGGTGTTGTATTCCGGTCATTTTCCACGGTTTCTTGAACCTGATTTCACGTTGAAGACCAACGAGGGCCTCGGTGAGGACTGGCCGCTGAGCTATGCCGATCTGATGCCGTATTTCGCGTTGAACGAACGCCAGATGGGCATGTCCGGTCTCGTCGGCGATCCCTATTATCCGCACATCGAGGAGGCGCTTCCGCCTGTGCCGCTTGGCGTGGCGGGTGCCCGGCTCGCTCGGGCGTTCAATGAAAAACGCTGGCACTGGTGGCCAAGCTTTGCCGCAATCGCCACGCGGGACAAGGGCGGGCGCAGTGCCTGTCTCAACCTTGGCCCTTGCAACACGGGCTGCCCGCAAGGGGCCAAGGCGAGTGCCGACAATACCTATCTGACGGATGCGTTGAGGCAAGGACTAACGATTGTTCCCGAATTCGCTGTGTCGCGCGTCCTTGTCAAGGACGGTGTGGCCTATGGTGTCGAGGGTTTTGATGCGAACGGCGAGCGCCATGCGTTTCACGCCGACAACATCATCCTTGCTTCAAGCGCTATCGGTACGCCGCGCATTCTCCTCAACTCGAGGAATGCCGAGCGCCCGACAGGGATCGGCAATACGATGGGTCTCGTCGGCCGCAATCTGATGATCCATCCGCTTGGTTATGTGGAAGGCATCTTTGCCGAGCGGATGGACACGGACGCCGGCCCGCAGGGGTGCATGCTTTACAGCCTGCAGTTTTACCGTTCGCAAGAGGCGGGGCATAAGCTTGGTTATATGATGCATGCATTGCGGGGGACAGGCCCTGTCGAGACGGCGATGTCTGCGCTCGGCAAACGCAAGCTGCGTTTCGGGAGCGATATCTATGGCGATTTCGATGCGCTCTACGGCAAGCAACTCGTTGTGGCGATCATCTGCGAAGATCTGCCGGAGGTGGAGAATAGGATCGAGCTGGACGAAACACGACAGGATCGTTTCGGAGATCCGGGCATCAAGGTTCACTACAAGCTGCACGAAAATACGAAAAAGATGATGGTGCGCGGCATGACCCGCGGGCGCGAACTCATGGCGGCGGCGGGAGCCGTGAGAAGCTCGGCCTATGGCCCGGTCCGCAACACCGGATGGCATCTGCTCGGAACCGCGCGGATGGGCGACGATCCGCAGCACTCCGTCGTCGATCCATCGGGAAAAGTTCACGATACCGACAACCTCTACGTGATCGACTCCAGCGTCTTCGTCACCGGTTCCTGCGTTAATCCTGCCAACACCATTCAGGCAGTTGCCCTTCTCCTTTCGGATCGTATCGATGAACGTGTCAGACAGACCATTCTATAAACTGCTGGCAAGGATGTTTCCCGGTGAACCAGAAAGGTCGGTCCCGGCATTCGATGCAATTGCGGCCGCGCGCTTGGAAGAGCGGTTTGCCGGTCTGGCCGAGATTGATGCATTGATTCTGAAGGAGACGGAGGCCGCATGGCCGGAGGACGTCAATGTCCTGCTCAAGGCGCTGCGAAGTGGCGCACCGGATCTGGTCGACCATTTCACAGAGCAAGCGGTGGTCCTCTATTTTTCGACGCCGGCCGTCTCCAGGGCCCTCACTGGCAAACCGGTTCCGCTTTTCCCGAACCGGACCGTTATGGACGATATCGACTATGATCTCCTGGAACCGGTGATCGCCAATTGCGGAGGGCTTGCAGATGCCGAACGATCCTGAACGCGTTGCGGTCGTAACAGGCGGCAGCAGAGGTATAGGTCTCGCCGTTGTTCGGAAGCTGGTCGGGGACGGTTTTTCAGTCGCTGCCTGCAGCCGCCATCCGTCTCCGGCGCTTCCGACGGGGGATGAAGGCGATGTCCGCTTCTTCCAGCTCGATCTCGCCGACCCGAATTCGGTGAAGGAATGTGCCCAGGCACTTCACCGGCAATACCAGCGCATCGATGCGCTGGTGAATTGCGCTGGTGTCGCTGCCGGCGGGCTGTTTTCGATGGCTTCGATCCAGGATCTGAAACGGATGTTCGACGTCAATTATTTCAACCAGATTCTGTTTTCTCAATATGTGGCGAAGAGAATGGTGCGGGCGAAGGCGGGCTCCATCGTCAATATCGCATCGACCGCCGGACTGCTTTCAGACGCGGGAACGCTCGCTTATGGGGGCAGCAAAGCTGCGCTGATCCACGCCACAAAGGTGATGGCGACCGAGCTGGGGCCATTCGGGATTCGCGTCAACGCCATTGCGCCCGCGGTGGTCGAAACCGATATGGCTCTTCAGATGGACGAGAAAGCAAGAACAGCGTTGGATGAGCGATCGGCATTGCAGGGAGTGGTCGAAGCGGCCGACGTGGCCGAACTTGTCGCCTATCTGGTGTCCGATGCATCATCAAAGATGACCGGACAGATCCTGCGGCTGGACAGGGGGCTGCATTGAATCGCGAGCTGAACCGCTCAGTTCTGGAAACTCGCTAAAGCCGTTGCGGATATTGCTGCATTCTCGCGCCCTTCCACTATTTCGACGCGCCGGGATAGAAGCGACAGAATGTCCTTGCCATCCCAGAAGGGGTTGATATCGAGCGCCTTGCCGATAGGGACGATGCGGTCGATCGCGTGATTGGCAGAACCCGACTGGAGAGCGAGGAAGAGCGCCTGCGGTTGCAGTCCGAAATAGGTCAGTGTCTGTTCCTGCGGGCGAAGAAACGCTGCGATGTCGGAAGGCGCCTGTACGTCAATTTCTGCAAACTGGCCGAAGCGCAGCCGCGTTTCCTTCGGCAAGGATTGGCCGATGCACCAGATATCCGGCGAATAGCGGTTGAGCGCCAGGGTTCCCCCGGTCGTGCGTATTGCATTCATCAGGTCGAGAAACTTGTCCAGTCGTGCGACCGTATCCAGACGAAAGTCCTGGCGATGCAGCTCTTCGTCGAGATGATGCCAGAAATCGACCTTGGCTTTGGCGATCGCGGCCGGTTCCCCAAGCCAGAAGATCTGACTTGGCGAGGAGCAGGCATTCTGGTCGACCAGATAGGTGTCGTTGAAGAAATCTCGCGCCAGTTTCGTCTTCTGTTCCGTCTCAAGCGCGGAATAGGCGCTGGCGTCGATCGCGGCCGATGATGTCCGGTCCGGAAAATAAAGCTCGACGGATCGAGGCTTCTTCGGCAGCGAGCGAAATTCGGCGACGGTCGCGTCGCCTCCCCAAACTGTCAGGCCATCAACCGCTGCAACGATCTCCTTGAGCTTGGCACTTCCCCGCACCGTCTGGATGAATACATTGCCAACTGCGATCGATCGGAATGTTTCCGACTCTGCAACGCCGTCGAATGCCCGCAAGAAGATATCGTTCTGTGGAAACGCCTTGCTCGGCATGCGCACAATGTTCGAATTGCCGGACAGCATGCCGAAGACCAACGAGAAGGCGAAATTGACGGGAATATTGGATGGCGCGATATGGGCCACAGTACCCCATCCACTGCGATATTCTGCATCTCGATATTGCTGCGAGAGTGTCCGCAGATTCGCCTTGCGGCAGAAATAGGCGAAGGTAACGAGGTCCGGATAATGCCGGGCATCGTTGTCCTTCATCAGACGACGGGAAAGCTCATGCAGAAAATCGACAACCCGCTCATCGAAGAAAGCGTGGCGTGACGAAAGATCGAATTGCTTCAGCCAGTCGCCCGCTTCGAACCTGTCGTCACGAATTATAGGCATCGCTGCATCCTCGAATTTCCGCCTTCTGCAGTCGGCCGTTGATTTTGACGATCGTGTTTCGATTGCCGCAGGAGCAGGATGCGCCGTCGAGCGTGAAGCCGACATCCTCCGTCAGCAACGAGTGGCCCGGATAGCTCTTCTGGATGGAGGAGAAGACCTGGATAAGGCCTTCCCGGCCGTGCGGGAGCGCATCGAGCGACGAAGTATCGCGAATGAGGGCATCGGAGCCGGGTGCGGCATGCATATTGCCGTGTTCGCACTCCATGAAGATCGTACCCGTTTGCTCGACCATGCCGTAATAATTCCGTATGTCGCTACAGCCGGTCCATTCGCGGACCTCGTCCTTGAACATCGCATCCGAGATCTTCTGATCGGCGAGTTTCTTCCATCCGCCGCCGTGCAGCAGGAAACTGTTTGACAGGTTGAGCCGCACATTCTGGCGGCGCAGCATCTGAACAAAGTTCAACCAGACGATAGAAGTGAAACCGAAGATGAAGATGCGGTTGTCGCGATTGCTTTCGGCGAAGGCCTGCACGCGATCGATGTCGACGGAAAGTTCGTCGTCGAGCGCGAAATCGCGTCCTCTTGAGAACATGCTGAAACCATTGATCGCTGCCGTGCGCGCGGAAAATTTTCGGCGGTCGGCAACAGTGTTCTCCGCATCGATGACAAGCATCGGGAAGCGGCTTTTCGAGAAGGCGATCGAGAAGACCTCGACGAGCTTGCGCGATTGTGCCTGTGACGTTTCCTTGTCGAGATAGATCCTTGAAACCTGTCCGGTCGTGCCGGACGAGGTCATGATTTTGACGACCTCACTATCGGGGACGCTTTTGAGGTCGAAGTTCTTGAAGGCCCGGACTGGCAGATAGGGTGTTTCGGCGAGCGACGTCGCCGCGCGGTCGCCGAACATCGTGTGCACATAATGACCGTAAAGATCGCAATAAGCCTTGTGGTGCTCGGTCAACAAATTGATTTCGTTCAGGAACACAACAGGATCATTGGCGAGTTGGTCGTCCATAGCCATGGCGTTTCAGCCTCTTCGTCCCATGGCTGCCGTAGCAAGGCCGATCGTGGGCAGCGACGCCGAGTGATAATTCTCGTAGGTGGCGATCATGACATTGAATATCCGTGCCAGATCGCTGGCGGCGAGCGCGCCGAAGAACGGCAGGCAAAGGACCTCCTTCGCCGCCTGAGTCGCCACCGGCAGGTTGGAAGCCTGCGCGGAAGGTAGGTTCTTATAGTGCGGGGCATCGCTGCAAAGCGGGTAGAAATATTTGCGCGCGAGCACGTTCTTTTCGCGGAACCTGCTGTAGAGGATGTCGCGTGTGAAGCCGGATTGATCGGGATCGATGCGTACCGGCAGATATTGATAGCTCGGCGTGACACCGGCCTGTGGCTCGAGGATGGTGACGCCGCGCATGGCGGAGATCAACGTGCGGTATTGCTCGAGCAATGACCGGCGACGTTCCCATTCATCCTTCACCATGTCGAGTACGGCAAGGCCGACGCCCGCTTGCAGTTCGTTCATTTTGCCGTTGAGGCCGGCGAGCAGGATTGTTTCTTCGTTGGCAATGCCAAAATTCCGCTGAAGGTAGATCGTGCGCTGAAGTTCCGCATGCGGTGAAATCAGCGCACCGCCTTCGACGGTATGAAAAAGCTTCGTTGCGTGAAAGCTGTGCATCGTGATGTCGCCGAAGAGGCTGATCGGCTTCCCGTCGACACGCGTGGCAAAGGCGTGAGCAGCGTCGTAGATGACTTTGATGCCGTGCTTTGCCGCGAGCGCATCAATGGCCTTCACGTCGCATGCAATGCCGTAGACATGAACGCCGAGGATGGCGCAGGTGCGGTCCGTGATAAGGTTTTCGATCCGAACCGGGTCGATGGTCAGCGTGACGGGATCGATATCGCAAAATACCGGCGTCAGTCCGCAGGCATCGATGACGTGTACACTCGCCGGAAAGGTGAAGGGCGTGACGATGACCTCGCCGCCGGCAGGCAGGTCGAGGCTTTTCAGCGCGATCTGCAGGGCGACGGTGCCGTTATTGAACAGGCTAACGAATGGAACGTCGAGAAAGTGGGCAAGCCGTGATTCCAGTTCACGGTGCTGAGCACCCATGTTGGTCAGCCAGGCGGTAGCCCAGATGTCGGCGAGGGTACGGTTGACCGTTGCGAGATCGGGAAGGAGCGGCTTCGTTACTGGAACAATGGGTAGTTCGTTCGCCGTCATTTCACTGCTCCATATCACGATATATGCCACAAGGCGGAAACCGGGCCTTGATTGTCTCCGCAGACTAGGGGGGTTAGCTTTCTCGTGGCTTGCGCGCGGGGTGCCGGACGGTGAGCAAGAGGGCAAAAGACTCGCACAAGGTTAAATTGGAAAAATCAGCGGCGAGATGGTTTGAGATGGGCCGTTTCCGCGCAGAAACCGCTTCCGAAAGTGCAGTCCGCCTGATGATCTCACACGCTTCGAGTGGTTGCCGTATCGTCGTCAATGAGGCGCCCGTGGAACATGCCGCAGCGAACTGCTCTTCGACAACAAGCGTTTTGAGCAGACAACGACTGCCGGAAATCAGGGCACTGGCCGTGCCGCCCCATCGACAGTCGCCAGGCATCGACTTCATCCGACATTGAATCTCGTGCTGGGGAACTGCGCGCGCCGCGCCGGCGTCATGCCACTTCCAACCGCTCACGGGTGAGACAACCGCAAAAAGGACCAGCAATGCCCCGAGTATCGATCTGCATCCCCGCCTACAAGCCGGATTTCTTTGAGCAAGCCTTGAAGAGCGCCATCGGGCAAAGCTATGGCGATACGGAGATTATCGTTTCAGACGATTGTCCAACGGATGCAATCGCAAATATCTGCGAGCGATATCAGCAGCATCTCTCCTATAGCCGCAATCCGAAGCCGAGCGAGTTTTCCAATGTCATCCGGCTGGCCAATCTTGCGAACGGCGAATACATCAAGTTTCTGTTCGATGATGACATTATCAACCCATTCTGCGTTCAGTTCCTGCTCGAGACACTGGAGGAGAGCCGCCATCTCGGCACGAGGCTCGCCTTTTCGCCGCGTTACCTGATCGATGGGAAAAACCGCATCACGTCGCTGGTCAATCACTTCGGCATCGCCGACCAGGCAAAGGTCATCGACGGCGGCGCCTTCATCCGTGTGACAGCTGTCAATCACATGAACCTGATTGGCGAGTTCTCGAGCGTGATGTTCCGAAAGGAAGATTGCTTCGACGAGAACGGCGCATTCCGCCTGTTTCGGGTCGATGAGGATGGGATCTTCCGCGGCATCCTTGATCTATCGGCATGGATCGATCTCGCCAAACGCGGCCCGATCATCGGACATCCGCATCCGCTTTCCTATTTCCGCCAGCATGCCAATTCGACCTCAAATCACGAGATCAATCCGCTCTTCATCAACGGCATTCTTTACTATGAGGAAGTGATGAAGATGGCCTTCGAAAAGGGCTATATGACAAGAGAGGATCTGCCGGCCTCCATGCGCCGTCTGCTCGAGCACTACGGCTACTGGCAGAACGCTTATCCGCAGTTGAGGGCCCGGATCGTCGACTTGCAGGCCATGCTGGCGAAGCTCTGATATTGCCGATAGGCTGCTGCAGGACAGATGCGGCTCTGCCGCCTTTGATTTCGCAGAGGTCTACAGGAAACGCTCGGACAGCGTAACGTAGTCCGGCTTTCCGGCGGAGGTGAGCGGTAGGGTTTCGGAGACAACCACCCTTGCAACAGACGGGTGGAAATTGAAGTTATCCTTCAACGCCGTCTGCGCTCGCTCCGCATCCGGCTCCCTGATGCAGACCATCAGCCGGTTTTCGGCACCGATGACGATGCAATCAAGCCCGCCGGACTTCAGCACGGACTCCGCATGATCGAGATTGACTGAAATTCCGTGCAGTTTGATGAAGCGCTTCTTGCGGCCCACGATTGTGATGAACCCGTCCTCATCGATTTTGGCATAGTCTCCGGTATAAAGTTTACCGTGGAATTCGTCGCCCTTTTCAAGGTCTTGAGCGGAGGTCGCATACCCCATCGATACGTTCTGGCCGACATAGAGCAGCTCACCTTCGCCGATCGGCTCGCCCGTTTCCGCGATCAAAGCTCGACCGCCGGGCAGCGGAATGCCGACGCTTCCCAGCTTCTCGATCGCCTGGCCGGGGGGGACATAGGAAATGCGCGGGGCAGCCTCGGTCTGGCCATACATGGTGAAATAGCGCACGCCATGATCGGCGAAATACTGCCAGAAATGGCGAGTCAGTTCCGGTGCCAGACGCCCGCCGGCCTGCGTCACGCAGACGAGATTGCCAAGGCAGGCCTCGCTCAGGCGAATGCGCCGCAATGTTTCGAATGTGAAGGGCACGCCGGCAAGGTCGGTAACTCTCTCCTCTTCGATCATTTGCCAAATGCTTCTGTCGAGGATGGACTTATCAGTCAACACCATGCAGGCGCGCGCAAATACCGTATTGTGGAGAACGGAAAGCCCGTAGGAGTAATGAAATGGCAGAAGGCTGACCGTAATGCGTTCTCCGGTCATGCCGAGATATTCGACGATCGAACGCGTGCAGGCATCGATATTGTTGGCCGTCAGTCGCACGCATTTAGGGTCGCCTGTCGAACCCGAGGTGGGAATGAGCAAGGCAAGATCTTGATGCAGCGTCGTGTTTACGACCGACGACCGCTCGAACAGAGCCTTTGTGCCCAATCGCCCGTTTGGCGCATAGTCTTCCAGCGCCATCTCTGCGGGAGCGACGATGTAACGGGGGCTATAGGCTCCAACGGTGCGTTCCAGCGAGTGACGGGTCAGTTCACCGTCGACCAACATGGGCACGAGGCCTTTCCGCAAGGCTCCCAGATAGGCCGCAACGGTTTCGGGCGACCGATCGCACAGAATCAGTACGATCGCCCTGTCGGCCTTGGAGAATAGCGCATCTCCGAGCCCGAAAACGTCGTTGTAGCTGTAGCGGCGTCCATCGGCGATCAGGAACGTCCTGTCATCGGCGCCATCCGAGAGGCTTTGCCAGAACATTCAGAACGACACGCCGTATTTCTCGAGCGTCTTCAGGCCGGTCTTGTACGAGCCGAAATCGACCACGTCGTCCATATCAAGCATGATGTCGAACGTATCCTCAAGAGATGCGATAAGCGCCATGTGACCAACCGAGTCCCAAGCGCGAATGCTCTGATACTGGAGGCCGTCGCTCAAATCCTCGGCGCCAATACCGAACGTTTCGATGAAAGCGGCATCGTATTTTTCTTTGTTGCTCATGTCTTGCTCCTACTTGAACACTTTTTTGTCTTCGTTCCTGCGAACGACGCGCGCGGGATTGCCCAGCGCAATGACTTCATCGGGAATGTCGATATGCACGACCGAGCCCATGCCGACAATTGACGAGTGTCCGATTTGCACGCGTTCCTTGACGAGTGCGCCCATGCCCAGATAACTCAACGTCCCGACTTGCGTGCCGCCGCCCAGATTGACCATGGATGAGACGACGCAGTTTTCTCCTACCACAATGTCGTGGCCAAGGATCGAAGCTGTATTGACGGCGACGTTTCGACCGATCTTTGCCGTCGCCTGGATGGAGACATGCGGCGCGACGATCACGCCGTCGGCAATCTCCGCATACTCAGAAATGAAGGCATCGGGGGAGAAGATCGATTGAAGCACGAGGCCCAACCTTTCCACCTTATCGAGAAGAGCTTTCCGGGCAAAAGGTTCCCCGACTGCGATCGTCACTTTGGCGCCGGGAACGTGATCCCCCACGGCGACGACCGGAAACCCAAGCACCTCAGTCGCCGTCGGATGATCGACGATGAATGCACAATGGTGAGGTTGCTGCAGGCCCCGGCGGATTGCCGATTGCAGTATGTCCATGGTTTCAATGCCGAGGCCGCCCGCCCCGTAAATGTACCAATGATCCAGACTCATGCTTCGATTTCCTATTGCAACAACTTTTCCTGCAGGAAACCGGCGATACCCTCGCCATCCAAGCGCGCAGCCTTCAGCATGAAGGCATAATCACCAGTCTCGACGAAGCGATCCGGAATGCCGTGCGTAACGATGCGCGGAAACGGCGTTCCCAAAGCATTGTAGTGATCAAGGATTGCGCTGCCGAGACCGCCGACCGTCGTGTGCTCCTCGATGACGAAAACCGTGCTGGCATGGCGGGCGACGTCAGCCAGTGCGACCGCATCCAGCGGCTTGATCGTATGCATGTTGAGGACGCCGACATCCAGACCGGCTTCTTTCAGCTTTTCAGCGGCCAGAAGGCAATGGCCGACCGTGGTGCCGCTCGAGATCAGCATCACCTCGCGTGGCGGCGTCAGCCAAACGGCTTTGCCGATTTCGAACGTGTAGTCTTCGGTATAGACGACCGGTGCATTGGGCGTGCCGGTCAGGCGGATATAGACCGGTTGGTCGAAGCCGACACAAGCCTCCAGCGTCTTGTAAATTTCCGAGCAGTCGGCCGGCGATATGATCGTCAGGCCCGGCACAGTACGCATGACCGCGACATCCTCCAGGCCGAAATGGGAGTTGCCGAGATAAGCCATCGCCAAACCGCTACCAAGTGCGACGAGCTTCACCGGCTCGCCCATATAACCCATGTTCATGCGCACCTGTTCGCTTGCCCGCATTGAAGCAAAGGGCGCAAACGTCGAGGCGAACACGTCGAACCCCATGCGAGCGAGACCGGCAGCGCAGCCCACCATGTTCTGCTCGGCAATACCGGTATTAAGGAATTGGTCCGGATATTCCTTGGAGAATCGGTCTAGACCGGAAGAGCGGCCGAGATCGGCGCTCATCGCGATAATGTTCTCGTTTTCGGTCGCAAGCGCTGTCAGCGCCTGGCCATAAACAGCCCGCGGCCCGATTCGCGACCATGTGCGTGCATTGCGGCTCGACAACTCAACCACGGAATTCTCCTTCCGTTTCCAGCTCCGATCCAGTGCTCTCGCCGAGCGCCTTCAGGCACTCTTCATAGACAGTTCCCGTGATGCGATTGTGATGCCAATCGTTGTTATTCTCCATGAATGACAATCCCTTGCCTTTCACGGTACGGGCGACGATGGCGGTCGGTATATCCGCGACCTGCTTTGCCTGCTGGAGTGCCGACAGGATCTGATGGTGATCGTGGCCATCGACATTGATGACGTTCCAGCCGAAAGCTTTCCAGATGTTCGTCAATGCAATTCTATTGCTATAGGTGGCATTCGGCCCGTCGTTGCGGAACCCGTTCTCATCAATGATCGCGGTAAGGTTGCCGACGCCCATTTCCGAAGCGGAAGCGGCGCTCTCCCAAACGGACCCTTCATTGCATTCGCCGTCGCCGAGAAGCACATAAACACGACGGTCTTGTTTGCGCTTGCGCATACCAAGGGCGATGCCCATGCCATAGGCAAGGCCCTGGCCCAAGCTGCCATTGGAGCTTTCGATGCCGAGCGCAACCTTCTTTACCGGGTGAGCGATCAGATCGCTGCCGTTTGTCTGAAAGGTCGCAAGCTTTTCGGCGTCGAAATAACCGAAGTGATGCAGCACCGCCAGATAGCCCAGCACTGCATGCCCCTTGCTAAGAATGAAGATGTCGCGACCGTCCCATTGAGGTTCATGGGGGCGATGCGAAAGCACGTCGCCGAAGAGCGTATTCAACAGCTCTACCATGCTCAGGCTACCGCCGATGTGCGCCGACTGTCCGCACCGAAACGCGGTGTCGACGATTATACGACGAACCCGCGCACAGGACTCCTCGAAGCTTGTATTGATCATCAGGCTAGCTTGCATCTTTCGGAAGCGGTTTAGATCGGAATGGTCCATCTCAAACCATCCCATTGCCGATCCTTCCAATTGAAGCTTGTGCGGGTCTGTTGCCGCTTCTTTGCCCGCCCCCAAAGCCCGATCGAGACTGCCGGGCGCGCGGCCCGTGTTGCTCCAAAACCTCAAGGTTCGACTGGGTGCAAAGATGGTCACAAACCGTGATTATTAAGTTGACTCGAATTCTCCTGTTTGAGTAAACGCAACCTTAGCAGTGGCCGGAGGGGCGGCCGTCACACTGCCCGATATTGGTCTGACAGGGGATAGTATGACAGTGGGACTACAGGGAAAGTTGCGCATGTTCACAAGCCGATTGGTTGCGAGCAGCGCGTTGATAACGGTGTCGTTCGGATCGGCAGGCATCGGCTGGGCACAGGACAATTCGGCCGAAGAGGCGACGCAATTGGCCCCGATCGTCATAACGGGCAAGTCGGATCGTGTGGTTGGCCCTGATCGCACCATCGTCGCCAAGGATACCGCCACCGGCACCAAAACAGACACTCCGGTCATCGATGTCCCGGCCTCCGTATCGGTGGTGACACAAAAGGAGTTGGAAGAGCGTCATGTGGACAATCTTCAGCAGGCGGTCGCTTATACTGCCGGCGTCTTTTCGGATGAGTTCGGCAACGACGACCGGTACGATTATATAAGAATTCGCGGCTTTGATCAGACGGCGCTCGGCACCTATCGGGATGGACTGGCGGCGCGTATTCCCGCGTGGTTCACGGCCAGCCGCCTTGAACCCTATGGTCTTCAGCGCGTCGAGGTCCTGAAGGGATCGACTTCGACCCTCTTCGGTCTCAACGGTCCGGGAGGACTGGTCAATGCGATCACCAAGCGGCCCTTGGATGAGAAGCATGGCGAAGTTTACACCTCCTATGGTGATGGCACCAAGGAAGTAGGCGCGGATTTCGGTGGGCCGATCGATCCCGACGGCGTGTGGAGCTACCGGCTTACCGCACTTGCCAAGGACGGTGATCAGGGCTGGGATCATTCGAACGACGACCGCACCTACGTTGCACCGGCCCTGACGATCAAACCGGAAGAGGGGACCTCGCTCACCATCCTGACCGACTATTACAAACGCGATGGAACGGGCGCGCGCGGATTTCCCACGGGCGCCGATATCGATATCGACACCTTCCTCGGCGAGCCGGACTTCAATCGCTTCAATACGGAGCAGGCCGACATCGGCTATCAGTTCGAACACGAGATCAATGAAAATCTGACCTTTCGCTCGAATGCCCGCTATACGCATCTCGAGCTCGACTATGCCGAAGTCTATGGCGCATCACTGGATCCGACCGCCGATCGAACGGCATTCTCGGTCGACGGCATGTCCAACCGTTATGCCATCGACAATCAGCTGCAATATGATGCGACATGGAACGGGATCGACAGCAAGACGCTGGTCGGCGTCGATTACACCAACGACAATACGCGCGAGAACATCCTGTTCGGGACGGCCGGACCGATCGATATCAACGCCCCCGTCTATTGCGGTCTCTCCTGCATCAATCTCGGCCCGTACGTGAACTGGCGCGTCAAGCAGCAGGCGGTCGGGATCTACGCACAGGAGCAACTGACCTTCGACGACCGATGGATCGTTACCCTGGGCGGACGGTGGGACCATGTCCACACGACTGCGGATTACCTCGACAGCGGGACAAGCGACGACGACACGGCGTCAGCCTTCACCAAGCGTGCCGGGCTGACGTATAAATTTACGCCGAATCTCGCAGCCTATGCGAACTATTCGGAAAGCTTCCAGCCGCTCGTCGCGCAGACCGCAAACGGATACACCGTGACGGGCTCGCTGAAACCACAGGAAGGTGAACAATACGAGATTGGCCTCAAATATCGCCCTGATGGGTTTGATGGCCTCTTCACCTTGGCGCTGTTTGATCTTACCCAAACGAATGTGCCGAGCTATGTCACCCCTCTGGTTCAGGAGCAGATCGGCAAGGTGGGTGTGCGCGGCATCGAACTCGAAGGCAAAGCCGCAATCAACGACAGGCTTAATCTCACGCTTGCTTATTCCTATTGGGACGCCGAAATCCGCGAGGACGGCACCGGCGGCAACATCGGTAACCGGCCTTCACGCGTGCCGCGGCACTTGGCATCCGCCTGGCTCGACTACACGATCCCCGGAGACGGAAAGCGCGGCGACCTGACGCTCGGCGGCGGTGTGCGTTATATCGGCCAGTCCTATGGGGACGATGCAAATACCGTGTCGGTTGCCGCCTACACGCTGTTTGATGCCGCGGTCAGCTACAAGGTGACCGAGGACGTGACGCTTGCCGTCAACGCGACGAACCTGTTCGATCGCAAATATATCGCCAGCAGCTACTACGGAACTGAGTTCTACGGCGATCGGCGCAAGGTCGTCGGCACGCTGAAGTATTCCTGGTAAAGGTGACGGACGCCGCCTTGTCCGATCAAGGCGGCGTCCGCAATCTGAACGTCGAAGTTATAAGGATCGCTGCGCTGTAGCCAGTGTTCCAAGGCATCTATACCGAACGCCATGGTGAATGCTCATCTTTCGATGAACGGCCGCCCTTACCGTCTTTGACCATAGAAGCTATTCGCTATCGGTGCTGCCAGCGCCCTATCGTCGGAAGAAGCCGAACATCGCACCGGGATCCTGCTGGTGTCTGCCTCATGACCGGCCTTCCTGTGGCAACCCTCAGCCGACACCGCGCTTGCGCATCATCAGCATCAGGAACGGTGCTCCGATGAGTGCGGAAACAAGACCGGCCGGGATCTGATAGGGCGATACGATCGTGCGGCCGAC